>Ga0315906_10000101_pt1 | contig 136121 bp, 120 predicted proteins | sample LakEriMetagenome_4_FD_203526 | JGI IMG/M metagenome (GOLD analysis project Ga0315906, IMG submission 203526) | Freshwater fungal communities from buoy surface, Lake Erie, Ohio, United States - Buoy 2 MA122 | ecosystem: Environmental > Aquatic > Freshwater > Lake > Lake biofilm | place: USA...
AGGCAGACGCGCAACTGGGATCGCATCAAAGAGGTGTGGCTCAACCCGCCGCGGGAGCATCTGAGGTCGCCAGAAAGCGTGGCGGTAGCCGTTTAGAAAAGCGGACAACTTTCTTGACAAACACCGGAGTAGACTTCTTTACAGTCGGGCCGCTTCAGCGCCTTGTCAAAAAGTTTCTCCATGTCCTTCTTCTGCGCCGCCTTCGCCATCATCGGCAATGGCAACAGGGCACGTGAGTCGGCACCATCCCTTGCAACGTCACGCGCTTGCCGACGCAACTGATCCAGATCCAACTTTGGCGGGTTGACCGATGGCCCTGAAAGTGTTGATGCCAACCCAAGAGCAAGGCGAACCGCCGCAGGGATGGCCGTTCCAGTGGGATCGGACGATAGACACATTTTGCTTGGTTGGCGCGGAACATCGATATTGGGACCATTGCAACTACGGGTCTACAGCGTTGACGACTCGCGACAAGATGCTAAGGCCCAATCTCAACGCCACAACGACGCTGCGCGGCGATTTGGCCAAACCACACTTTACTGATTCGGGCAGATCACGCCCCAGTCGCGTTAGAAGTGTCACAATACGACAACTAATCTCAATTGTGGCCGAACATGCTCGATAAGTTGCTCAAGAAACGCACTCCCACGCCAAATGGCGTTGCGACCGGTGCCAAGCCTGCAAAGGCGAAAAACAACACCAAGCCGACGAGTAAGCCAATTGACGCCATCGGCGAGGAAGAGTGGCGAAATCGCCTCGCAACGGCGGCAGATAACGATGCCGACCTGCTAGCAATTGCCAAACAAACCGTCTCACTCACCATCAAGCAGGCTGCGATCGACGCGATGACGACCGAGGCCGGACTAAAGGCCGCCGAACGCGAATTTCGCAGCCATGACCGCCGCATTTATCGCGAGGCAAAGCTGCGTTACGAAGGCAAAGTGACCGAACGCCTCGCACGCGCAGAAGCCACCAGTTTAATCGCCCAGTGCAACCAATTGCTGCTGAGTGATCCCATTCCCGCCAACCGATTCGTCGATATCGACCGAGCATGGCAGAGGCTCGATTCCGCTCGACTCACCGCAGACATGATCAATGAGTACCGGGGTGTTTCCGCGCAGTTAACGTCGAAGCTGCGCGCCAGAGGCGACCAACAGCTTTCCTTCAAACGTTGGCGAAGCGACGCGGAACGCGCACACCAAGAGCTCACCGAAGGCTGCCTCGCAGTTGCCCAATCTGGTATGGACCGCGACAAACTCGCCAAACTCTATGACCATATCGAATCGCTACGCGGCCAAGGTGCCCTGCTACCCTCAGCAGAGACACCGCGTCTCGAAGTCCAACAACGCGAAATCGACTACACGCAAGCGCAGTTGGATTCTGCATTGCAACTCGCGAGGGCATTGGATGCCAGACTGACATTTCTCGACAAACTGATTGCTGACATCACCCTAGAGACCCGGCAATCGGCGGCGAGTGACGACGGCAGCGTCAACGCGCGTTGGCAGATGCTGCCCATCGCCAATGATGCACGCGTGGCAAAGGCGCTAAACGACCGGTTCGATGCCTACCGGCGCACCGAAAACGCCGCACGCTCTGCGGTGACAAACGCGGCGGCTTCGGCAGACGCTGAAGCAACGACCGCCGCCAAACAAGCAGAGCGTGCAGCGTTTGAAACGCTGCTGGAAAAAGCGGAGACCACATTGGCCGCCGGCCAGATTATCGAATCAACCGCCTCACTGGCGGCGCTCGATCTGCAACTAAAGAAACACAAGATGCCAACCAAGTTGTTGAGCCGGGTAGAGCACGTGCGTGCGGAAGTCGCCCGGCTGAAGGGCTGGCAACACTGGGGAGGCGGACGAGTCCGGGAGGACCTGGTTGTCGAAGCAGAAACACTGAGCAAAGCCATCACCGACATTAAACTCAATATCAAGGCGCATGCAAACGCCATCGAACAGTTGCGTGAGCGTTGGAAAGAACTCGATAAACTCGGCGGTGCCACCAATCGTGACCTTTGGCTGCGCTTTGATGGGGCGTTGAAACACGCCTATCTGCCCGTGGATGCACAGCTTGCCAAGCTGAAGGCGATGCGCCGAGAAAATCTTCAGGTGCGCCACGCACTGATTACCAAGCTGGCAGAAGAAGCCACCGCAGTCATCGCGGCGGTGCCACCGGATTGGCGCGCCGCAACACGGGCGCTCGACCACTTCCAGACGGAATGGCGAAAGCTCGGCCCGGTTGAACATACCGTTCCTCACAAGGCGCAAAAGGCGTTGCTGGAAAAGATGCAGTCAACCCAGGCTACACTAGAAACACCACTCGCCGAAGCTCGCCGGGTCGAATCATTGAAGCGTGATAAGCTGGTCGAACAGGCCAAAGCGCTGGCCGCCGACAGCAACCAGCGCGACACCATTGCCAAGGTGAGAGCGCTGCAAGCCGATTGGCAGCAACACGCAAGGTCGTTGCCGTTGGCACGCCAACAAGAAAATCGTTTGTGGGCGGACTTTAAAGCAGCGACGGATGCGGTCTTCAAAGCGCGGGATGCGATAAGCGCCGCGCGAGATCAAGAGTTCAAAGCTCACGTCGACGCACGCGACAAATTGATTGCAACCCTTCTGGCGTTGAACGAGGACACGCCACCGGTTGAGGTACGCAAGACTATCAGCGAAGTTGACACCGCATGGCGTAGAGCGGGCGAGGCACCACGAAACATCGCCGCAAAAATCGATGCCAAGTTTCGCGCTGCGCGCGACCGCGCTCGTGACCTGGTTGCGGGCAGCGCCAAACGCTCATGGTCGAAGGTGTGTGACGCGCTCGACGCAAAAATCGCACTCTGCATCACAGTGGAATCTGGTAGCGCCACGAACGTCGATGACGACTGGAACGCGCTCACCAGCCTGCCAGTATCCTGGGAAGCCTCGCTCAGCGCACGTCGCTCCGCGACCCCCAAAGTCGATGATCCCGCCGCTTCGATGCTCAAGCTCGAAGCCGCACTGGACTTGGCCTCTCCTCCGGCATTTCAAGCCGCGCGCCAGCAAATGAAGTTATTGGCGATGAAACAAGCCATCGAAGCGCGTCAGGCGGTAGTGATTTCTTCGGTGGATATTGAACGCTGGGTGGCAGACGCCATTGGCGCGCCGTTGGCTGACGCCGCCGCCAACACCCGACTCCGTGCGATCCTCAATGGCCTGCGTTCGCGTCCGCTTTAAGCTGCCGACTTGCGCGTGAGGCGGCAGTGAAGCGCAGTTTTCGCCACAACGAATCCGTTGGTCTGCGATGCGCGATAACGTCGTGTGAGCGTGGCCGGAGGTTGTTGCTGGCGGTCGCCGCTGCGTTCACCGCATCACTGGCTGCGAGCTGCGCACAAACCACAACAACGGTCGTTATTCCACCGTCCCCACCTGAACCACTTGCGATATCTGCGCCTGCTGCAGCGACGGCGAGCAACGTGGCTAACGCAGCCGAACAACTCCCCTACCAAATCGAACGCTTTAGCGCACCCGGACCGATGGCAGGCGTCATCGCTCGCATCAATTTGCGCGATCCGGCAATTTCTACCAAGGTGGTGCTGGCGGACGATCGTGATCCCGACGGCGACGGACCGTGTGTCGGGCAACTGGAAACACCGACCGTCGCCGCGCGCAAACATGACTTTGTCATCACGCTCAATGCAAGTTTTTTTGCAGCGCCGACCAGCAAAGACGTGATGGGCAAAAAAGTCCGCTACTTTGTTGGCAACTGCACCATGCCGGTAGGCTGGCACGTCTCCCTTGGCAAAATCATTACCAAACCAAGTGATCACAAACTGCGGGCAACATTGCTGATTGGCGACGACGGTAATGTCAGCATTCGTGATTATGTGACGGAGATTCCCCCCGGCACACGGTACGCGGTGAGCGGCAATGCGCTGGTGCTCAAGGCAGGCCAACCGACCTCCTCCGACGAAAACGGCACGCGGCATCCGCGCAGCGTTGCTGGCGTAAGCGCGGACGGCAATACACTTTGGCTGGTAGCGGTTGATGGCCGGCAGGAGAGCAGCCGTGGTGCCAGCATGAAAGAGCTCGGTGAGTTGATGCGCAAGCTGGGTGCCTACGATGCAGTCAATCTTGACGGCGGCGGTAGCACCGCAATGGTCATCAAGGATTTACGAACCGGCACATTTGGCGTCGCCAATTCAACATCTGAGATGTCTACCGAAGGTTTTCCGGTAAGGATGGAACGGCCGGTTGCAGACGTCATCGGCATTTCGCTCAGCCCAACGAAAAAATGACAAACCCTAATAAAGACGGGCATCTTCAGACACTATTGCTTGAATACGTCCGTCTTTATTAGGGTTTCAAAACTCAATCGCATACACAACCAGTTCTTCCGCATCATCATGAAGCCGCGTAGCGCGCTCAAACTTCATACCGATTTTTTTCATGAGTGCGATCGAAGACAGATTGTCCGGAGTTGCAATCGCAACAACGCGTTTTAACTTCAACACATCTCGCCCGTATTGCAGCGTCGCGGTCGCAGCTTCAAGGGCGTAACCCTGCCCGCGAAATATCGGCAGAAAAGCGAAGCCGATATCAACGTCATCCAGCCCTTCGCGTTTGATCAGGCCACACATACCGATCGGCGTCGAATCCACCGCAGCCTGAACGAGGTAGAGACCGTACCCGAGCCGTTCGTACTGCGCAATGTAGGTCTTGGCCATGTATGCACGGGCGTCGTCTTCGGTACGAACGCCGCGATCGCCGATGAAACGAATCCAATCCGGGTCGTTTAGCAGCTCAACAAAAAAAGCGGCATCGGCAAACGTGAAACGCCGCAACTGCAAACGTGCGCTTTGAATCTCAACACTTGCCTTAAGTTCTCCCATCACCGGTTCTAACAACCTCTCCAGTTCCCCGCGTTAGTTGACAGCACGACGAGCCACGATAACTCGCTTATCATTTGCACAGATTCCAAGCTCGAATATTCTGAAAAAAGTAACCATGAAGAATCAACCGACTCTGCGACTCGCCACTGCCAGTGCCCGTGCCAGTGCCAGTGCCAGTGCCAGTGCGAGTGCTATTTTGCTCGTGTTGCTTGGAGCCGGTTGCGCGAGCATTAACAAAACCGAAGTCGCTGATGTCCTCATTACCAACGGTCGTATCGTCGACGGCTCGGGCAACAACTGGGCGCGCGGGAGCGTGGCGATACGCGACGGCAAGATTATCCGCATTGGAAACGCCGGCAATTTTGACAACGTGCGCGCCAGCCGAACGATTGACGCAAACAACCGCATTGTCGCGCCCGGCTTCATTGACGTTCATGCACACATCGAGTTTGGGTTGTTTGAAACACCGACGACCGACAACTTCATCCATAACGGCGTGACTACTGTCATCACCGGCAACTGCGGCGGTTCTGCCGATAGCCTAAAGGAGTTTTTTGCCAAGATTGATTCTTCGCGAACATCGATAAATGTGGCTTCCTTGGTAGGCCACAACACCGTGCGCCGCCAAACCATGGGGCTTGCCAATCGCCCGGCCACGGCCGACGACCAACGCAAGATGGAGGCTTTGGTTGAAACAGCTATGAAGGACGGCGCGGTTGGTCTCTCAACCGGACTCATATATTTACCGGGCGTCTACAGCGATACTGCCGAGGTGGTCGGCCTCGCCAAAGTTGCAGCCAAACATCGCGGCCTCTATGCCTCTCACATTCGTAACGAAGGCAACAAAGTTACTGAAGCCATCAACGAAGCGCTAGACATCGGGCGCGCGGCCAATATGCCGGTGCAGGTGTCCCACTTCAAAGTCAGCGCCCCGGCCAACTGGGGTCGATCCCGCGAAACGCTTGAGCTGATTGAACAAGCACGACGTGACGGGCTGGATGTGACCATCGACCAATACCCATACACCGCCAGCAGCACGAGCCTCAGTGTGATGCTGCCCGAGTGGGCGATGGAGGGGGGTAACGACGATATCAAGAAGCGGTTGATTGACCCTGCAACTCGCAGCAAGATCGCCGCTGAAATGTTGCGCAACGCCAATGCATCGAAGCGTCCGAATTTTGCCTATGCCGTGGTCGCCCGCCACGCCGCTGATCCGTCGCTGAATGGCCAGAGTATCGCGGCGATCAATCTTGCCCACGGTCGGCCTGCTGGACTCGTGCCGGAAATTGAAACTATGCTCGATCTCATGATTGCCGGTGGTGCACAGATGGTGTTTCATGGCATGAGTGAGGATGACGTGAAGTACTTCATGGCTTACCCATTCAACATGATCGGTGCCGACGGTGGCGTACAAAACGGCAAAGGCCAGCCCCATCCTCGCAGCTATGGCACCAACGCGCGAGTGCTTGGTAAATATGTTCGCGAAGAAAAGGTTATTCGACTGGAAGACGCGGTGCGCCGCATGACATCGTTGGCGGCGCAGAAATTTCAATTGAAGGATCGCGGTCTGTTGCGCGAAGGCTTCGCGGCCGATATTGTGATCTTTGATGAAACGACTGTCGCCGATAAGGCGACCTTCGAGCAGCCGCACCAGTTTTCCGTCGGCTTTGATTACGTCCTGATCAATGGCGTGGTCACGGCGGAGAACGGCAAACACACCGGCGCGCGTAACGGGCAGGCGTTGCGCGGCCCCGCGTACGTGGCCCAGCGATAATTGGCTAGGCGTGTCTCAGCCCCTGCCTCTGCTCTACACCTTCCGGCGCTGTCCTTATGCCATTCGTGCGCGGCTCGCAATTGCGACCGCCGGCGTGACTGTCACCGAGCACGAGGTGTCGCTGCGGGATAAGCCGGCAGAAATGTTGGCGATCTCACCCAAGGGTACGGTGCCGGTACTACAACTGGCGGATGGCAGTGTGATTGAAGAAAGCATCGACATCATGCGCTGGGCGCTGGCGCAGCATGATCCTGACGGCTGGTTGGAGATGAATGCCGACGAGGCCGCAACGTTGATTCGAACAAATGACGCTGAATTCAAACGTGCACTCGATCGGTACAAATATCCCAACCGTTATCCAGAACGCTCGGCGACCGACTATCGGCGCGAAGGAGAGCGGTTCTTGGCAACACTTGAGGCGCGACTAACCGTCCAGACATTCCTCGGCGGCGGTCAGATTCGCTGGGTTGACGCGGCGATTTTCCCGTTCATCCGGCAGTTTGCCGCCGTCGACCCCATCTGGTTTAGCAACGCCCCCTACCCAAACTTGCAGCGCTGGCTGCAAACGTGGCTTGTTTCGCCGCTGTTCCTCAGCGTGATGGCAAAGCCCGCCCGAGCAGTGGTGGCGCGAGTGGCGGCCTGAACGGGAGAGCAAAACGGGGGCGACCGCAAATGGTCGATGTTTTCGACTGCTAAAGCGACTTCCGGTCACTGTCGTTTTGGAGTACGATGCATGACGTCTTGTAACTTGGATACTCATCATGTCAGCAGCCGCTGCACCCGCCCGCCCCGCCCCTGCCGCCGCCCCCGCACCTGTCGGCGGTGGCCCCGTTAATCCCGTCGTCGCCACCGCCGAACGGCTGTTTATTCAACTGGTTTCGGGCTCAGTCGTGATCAGCGACAACTCGGCGAAGATGCCGGTTGACGCCAGAAGCCTCGCCAAAATGAGTTTGGATCTTGCCAAAACGTTTCATGACGTCGAACACAGCCTGCGCGAGAAGCCGGTACTCACTACCGCAACTTTTGACGCCAACATGTGCGACTTTGACGCTTGGAATACGGCAGCCACGACGCCTAAGGCGGCGTAGCCTCCCGAAGCCGAAGGCGGCGTAGCCCCCCGGCACCAAAAGCGGCTTAGTACCGTTCCCGGCAGGACGGCGTCGGCATTACCTCACAAATACGCTGTCCGCAATCGGCTCGTTCACCTTGAACTGGCGCCAGAAGATGTCCATCCACTTGATGCCATCGAAATAAAGTCGCACCCGTGTCGGCTGCACAAAGTCGACGTTGGGCGCTCGCTTGAAGTCTGAATAAATACGGTGATGAAATCCCACGTCCGTGGTGAAGGCCACACTGCGGATGTATTTATTCTGCTGGTCGATAAAAAACGTCGTGACCTGTTTCTTCGGGTCGGTGATTTGCACGACGTAACAAAGCTCGCCCTCAATCTGATCGTCGACTAGCCGATCCACCTGAAACCCGTCGCGATCGGCAAATCGCAAGATGCCAAAGCCGAAGTTGTTGCTCCACGAGAAGTGCTTTTGGTAGGGTTTGGCTTGCTCGCTCAAAAAATTGTGGGTCACCTTGCTATCAAAGATGAGCTGCATAAACACGTTTTCGCCCTGCTTGGCATCAAAGCGCACCTTGCCACTCGCCTGCCGCGCCGAGTCATTTTCTGTCGGAAACACCCGATACATGGCGTAATCATCAAATTTCATCTGGTGGGCCGCGTCGGTTTTCCCGTAAGGCGTCCAGACTGCGTCCCCCTTGAGCATCAAGGTTTTTGGTTGTTGCCAGGTGTCCCCGCCGGATGCCGCCACCGCCATTTGCAGTATGTGTTTAGCCGTCGGCCCGCCCGACGGGGCAGGTGGGTTCTGCCCAGGCACCAATGCGGAAAAAAATAGACAAAGGCTAACTACCATCCATTTGATAACTGCCGCCATACACCCCCCGAAAAAAACGACTTGAGCAAAGTTTGCCAAAGTATTGTATCGTGTTGAAAATTTGTCCGGACAACTTGAGGAGAATTAAATGAAACTGTCCAAACTTGTGATGTTGTGTGCCGCCTCGCTGGCGATCAGTGTTGCCCCGCTTGCCAACGCTCAGAAATCCGCCGCGCCCGCGCAATTCGACATCAACAACCCCGACGATGTTGTAAAAATGGACCGCAAGATTCAGTCCAGCCTGAAGGACGGCGAAGAAATCGTCTACTACTGGGAGGGCAAAGTGTTTTCCCGCGTGCCCGGCGAAAAAGACCGACATCTGTTCACGTACTGGGGAATGAATATCCGTACCTCCAAGGGCTTCCAAGATCCGGTGAAGGGCTACGGCTGGCGTCACGTTTCGCGCGAAGTACTGTTCTATCTGGATCCGGTGACAAATCAAGTCGTTCGGACCTGGAAAAACCCATGGACGGGCGAGGAAGTGGATGTTCAGCACATCGCCAACGATCCGGTCAATGGGCGTGGCATCAGCTGGGCAAAAGGTGAGAGCGGCCCGGCGAAGTTTCGCGGCAAACAACTCGAAGATAAATTCATCATCACCAATGAATTTCCGTTGTTCTACAGCAACCCGCTGGCTGGTGACTACCAAGAATACATTGGCGGCACGTATCAAGCGATGGAGATATTTAACTTTGTTGTAGATAGAGATGAACTACTCGACCCAACCAAAACGACGACCCACCCCGGCATTGCTTGGACGCGTATCGTAAAATTCTTGCCTTGGATGAAGATGGGTGACCGTGTTGGTTACGTAATCTATTCCGGCACCGGCAAGAAACTTAAGGGCGGATACGCTGCGATGCCAGAAGGCATCCGCAAGGAAATCGAAACCAACTGGCCGATTTACAAGAACGCACCGCCGACCGACGACACCCGCCCGAACGAAACATCCTGGACGGACTTCAAGAAGATTATGGAAAAGAAAAAAGCGGCGGCTGCCAAACCTGCAGCAGCAAAGTAACCATCGAAGACTGGCAACACGAAGCAAATAATGCCCGTCAACCGACGGGCATTATTGTTATGAATGTGGGGAGTTGCCTTTAGTCTGCAGTTTGGATCACTCTGGGTATCTTCATGGATATGCTGCTTGCTGTCGCTGGGTTGGCCGTCTCACCGATGTTGCTCATATTGGCGCTGTTGGTACGAGGTGCTGGCCCTAAAAGGATCGTTACGTTCTTACCTCCCGGCGGGGAGGCGGAAACGACGCGGCTCAATCGACGTGTTGGAAACGTGTTACTTGCGCTTCCACTTTGTACCGCCGGATTCGGTACCACTGCTGTCGCGTTTCCTGAGAACGCCGGATGGCTTGTTGCACTGATGGTGCTGCTCTTCTTGGTTGTCGTAATGGCGGCTGTAATCGTCGCAAACTTGTACCCCAAACGGAAGTGAGGACGCCGGTATCTTTCGAGGCAGTCGCGCAGCGATACGGAGCTGTCCTACAAATCTTCGAACGCCCAGAGAGTCAAATTGATTTGCATTGAATTTTGTGGACTCGGGTCTGAGGCGAGCGGTCGTCGGCAAAGGCTGGCTGGCGGTCGATTCCGCCAAACTCACCGCCGTTGCGCAAGGACGTTCACTGAACCGTTGTCAATTCCATCAGCTAAGGCCATCTCTAACTTTGTAGGCAAACTAAAGGGCAAGTCTGCCAACTATTTGAGCAAGCATCACTGGAAAGATCTGCGAAAGAAGCTCTGGGGCGAACACATCTGATTAGCCTCTTTCTGCATTGCGTTGTGTGGTGGTGCACCCTTGGAGGACACGACGACCTATGTCCAAAATCAAAACAGTCTACCTCGATGATGGGCTGCGCCCGCTCGGCTAGGCGCTCAAATACCCGAGGTGACGCAGGCTAATGCTCAAGGGCCCGCCTCAAAAAACTTGACGTTCATCAGACCGACTTCTGAACGCTCATGAGGCGACTTGATTGCCATCAACTCCCGCACCATCTCAAGCGCGGTCCTGTCACAGGGCGGAAGCTCAGCGTCTGAGGTCGCAATTGGTGTCACGCGCCCTCCCCAGCGCACAAGATGCGCAGACAGCGTAAGGCCCGCACCAAATGCCGGGATCAGCACCAATCCACCGGGCTTCACGCGCCCTTCATCAAGCGCATCAACGAGGGCAACCGGCGCGGTTGCCGCACTCATGTTGCCGTACTTGTGGACAGTCAAAAACACCTTATCCATACTCGCACCGGCTCGTTTAGCGACCGCTTCGATGATGCGCAAGTTGGCTTGATGCGGAACCACCAGATCAACATCCTCGATGGTGACACCGGCTTGTTCAAGCACCGCGACCGACGCGTCGCCCATCCCCGTGACGGCCTTCTTGAAGATTTCTTGCCCATCAAAGTCCCAGCGGGTGTCGCCGTAATACACACCAACGTTCGAGTAGAGCGCACCTTTGCCGCGGACCCGCAATGTTTGCCGCGCGTCTGCGTAACACTGTAGTTTTTGCGCGATAACGCCTTCCGGCTTGTTAGAGGCTTGAAACACCGCAGCGGCGGCACCATCTCCAAACAGGACCGATACGTTGCGATTCTGCCAATCCATAAATTTTGAGATGTGTTCCACACCAACGACGAGAACGTTCTTCGCGACACCCGATTGAATAAAGGCAGTTGCAGTTGACATGCCATACAAAAAACTCGTGCAGGCGGTATTCACATCCATGGCAGCAGCTTTGTTTGCACCTAGTCTGGCCTGTAAGCCCGATGCTGTATTCGGCACGTGTTCATCAAAGCTGCAGCTGCCGTAAATGATGAAATCAACATCGGCTGCCTCAATGCCGGCGCACGCAAGCGCACGTTGGGCGGCCACATATGAGAGCTCCAACCCACATACATGGGAGATGCGCCGCTCCTTCATACCGGTCCGCTGAACGATCCAAGCATCATCGGTCGGCAAGAACGTCGATAGATCGTCGTTGGTCAAGACCGCAGGCGGCAGGCATTTGCCCCAGCCGGTGAGCGCAGCATATTTCATGTCAAGTTCTCCGAAACGGTATTGCCATAGCGCGCCCAGTGCGTAACCCACCACACCTAGGCTCATTCGCGTTTTTTTCTAGCTCCCACGTGCCAAATCTTAGGAATTTGCATCTGGCACCATACGCGTACAATATTTTCTCGCAAAATAGACCTGTGCGCCGTACATCCTCCTACCCGAACCAACATCCACGCACTTCAGAAAGTTGTTATGAAACTCATCCTCTCACTACTCACCGTCATTATGTTGGTCGGCTGTGCCACGATCGAAGCGGTTACCAACATCGAAGAGCCTGCCTATAAGTTGCTTAGGCAAGACGGGGACTTTGAGCTGCGCGAATACAACGCAATGATCATCGCCGAGGTTACCGTGCGCGGTACGCTGGATGAGGCGAGCGGACGGGGATTTCGCCTGATCGCAGACTACATCTTTGGCAATAACCTCGCCCGATCTTCTCCGGCTGGCGAAAAAATTGCCATGACCGCGCCTGTCACCATGACACGCGACGGGGAGAAGATCGCCATGACCGCGCCGGTTACCATGACACCTGCCAACAGTGCCGCACCAGACACTTGGCGCATGCATTTTGTGATGCCGAGTCGATACACGATGGCAACTCTTCCCACACCAAAAAACGCGGCGGTGAAATTACGCGAAGTGAAGCCGCAACAGGTTGCGGCGCTACGGTTCTCAGGGTTTTCTGGCGAAGAAAAAGTTGCAGAGAAAACCGCACAGCTCAACGAATGGATGGCAAAGGCGAGTTTGTCGGCCAGCGGTTTGCCACAACTAGCGCGCTACAACATGCCACTAACGCCACCCCCATTCCGCCGCAACGAAATTCTGATTCCATTGGCCACACCCTGATGCTAACTGAAGTTCGCTTCGTCATACGAGGATTAGCGTCCGCCACGCTGTTTCTCTGCGCTGCGATCACGCCAGCACAAACGGTAGACCAATCCCAATCCAACACCCAGCGTGATGTAGATGTTCCGTTTGTTGTCTCTGCTCCCAGCGTTGTGCGCACCATGTTGGAAATGGCGAAAGTGCAGAAGCAAGATTTTGTCATCGACTTAGGTTCTGGCGACGGGCGCATTGTGTTTCTTGCTGCGCAAAAATATGGGGCGCGCGGGCTCGGCGTTGAGATTGATCCAAAACTTGTTGAGACTGCTGTTGAAGATACGCAGAAGCTCAAGCTGGGCGGCCTTGTAAATTTCCGCGTGCAGAGCCTATTCGAGACGGATCTGTCGCCTGCAACCGTTATCACCATGTACTTATTGCCGGATGTGAACCTGCAACTACGCGACAAACTCCTCCAACTCAAGCCGGGTACGCGAGTGGTCTCGCACGACTGGGACATGGGTGACTGGCAGGCCGATGAGATGCGTGTTATCCAGAATCCCGAAAAGTCGCTGGGCCTAGAGAAAACCAGCAAGGTGTTTCTATGGGTGGTCCCGGCCAGGCTTGCCGGGCGCTGGTGCGGGCAAATTCACAAAGAGAATGAAGCGATTACCGTCAACATCGACATCGAGCAACGTTACCAAGAACTTAGTGGTAGTTTGTCCATCACCACCACGGGTGCCGGATCAAATAAGACCGTCCGCAAGATACCGATACGCACCAATCTGGTAGGCAATCGATTCGTGATTAGCCACGGCAATCAGGACATCACCGCTGATGCGGACGACGCAGGTGTAACCTTGTTTGCTGATGCTCCTCGTCCGACACACATCGCGGGTATCGGTGCCAACCCTCTGCACAGCCTCCCTTTTCTATTTTTCAACGCCGTCCTGCTTCCCGAACCAGTACGGCTCAAGCGCAGCAGTGATTGCATGAACGTAAAAGCTGCCACGGTAAGATGAAACCAAACATACGACGATTTGCACGTTGGTTCAGCATAGCTTGCCTGATGGTGGGGCTCACGTCGTGCGGCGGATCATCCGTTCGGCTTCCAAGCTTGGCCAGCAACGCCACAATTCTGGCCTTTGGTGACAGCCTCACCTTCGGCACCGGGGCGGCCCCGAATAAATCCTACCCTGCGCGTCTATCGAGCCTGATCGGGCGCGAGATTGTTAACCATGGGGTGCCGGGCGAAATCAGCCGTGACGGGCTGAATCGGTTGCCCGGCGTGCTCGACGAGGTCAAACCGGCACTGTTGATCCTCTGCCACGGCGGCAATGACTTTCTGCGCAAACTGGACAGTAAAGAGACTGAGGCAAATGTACGGGCGATGGTAAAACTGGCACGTGACCGTCATATCAGTGTGTTGTTGATGGCGACGCCCAGACCGGGACTGATGCTCTCCGCACCGGAGTTTTACGACAAGATTGGCAGCGAGTTAAGTGTCCCCGTCGAAGGTGCGGTACTCGCCAAGGTACTTGGAGACAACAGCCTCAAGGCCGACCTCGTACATCCTAACGAGATGGGGTATGCGCGCGTCGCCGAAGCACTTGCTGCCGCACTAGAGCGCAGTGGTGCTCTCTAAGGAGAGGTCGAAGGCAAAGTCATTCATGGGCGGGTATTTTCAACCATTTTTGCTCCAATGCGCCCGCCATTACTATCGTTTAATGGAAGCCCCTCGACAACTTGTTTCAGGATCGTGCATGGTTCACAAAGACAACGACCAAGGATTTAGGCACCAAAGACATTGAGGGAATTCGTGCGGAGGGCAACTTGCGCTCTTTACATAATCCCGGCGGGTGAAGTGACCTTCCTTGGTACCGAAGGCCGATCCACTCCCACTAATCGGGACCTGAAAGACTGTGGGTTTCACGACGTGCACGGACTCGATCACGCGGCGTTATGGAAAATATCTGCCGGAAAGTACCGATTTTTTCGCCCCACGTAAGACCTTCACTTGACAAGGCCTCCATGAAGTTTGCAATACGTCGCGAAATGATGACCGTATAGAGTGCGAGCGCGGTAGTTGGAATAAAGACAAGACCAAAAATCAGCGCCTTTTCCAGTGTAGGCAAATCGGAGTGTGAATACAGATTCATCCCAAGAAAACCGGTGACGACCGTACCTACCATGCCGCACGAAGACACTACGGTGAGGCGCATCGCGTTATCAGTTTGTTTACGGGTGCGATCAGCATCAAGATACTCGTTAATATCACGCGCCTCTTCGCGCACTTCCTGATATAGCGCGTCCGAGCCAAGTTGGTGTGACCACCGCTGGAAGAAATCACTTGCCTGAACCTGATTAGAGATTTCGTGAAACCAATAACGATGGTTGAATCGCAGAAATACTTCAAGCGTTTCGCGGACGTGTTTTTTGAACTGTTTCACAGAATCATAACTGCGAACATTGAGCCGCTCAACGGCGCGTGAGAAACGATTCGAGAGTGACAGCAGCGCGGCCTTGTTGAAGTTCGCGATGAGGCCTATTTGATAGAACTGGTGCCTGAACTGCCCGAGCAATTGCGCCTGCTGACCCGTCTTGGTGATCATCGCAAAACTGACACCGCAGAAAATATAACGCGTGTCCATGTCGGTGGTCGGATCCTCAGGATCCCAGTAACGGTCATAACAATACTGGGACTCAAAGTCTGCGAGAAACTGTTTGGCATAAGGCAAAGTGTCGGATGCACCCCACTTGGCTGCAAAACCAATTCGAATCATGTCCCCTCGCGAGAGCTGGGTCGGGTCGTCAAACGAGAGGTAAGTCATGGTCGGAATACGCTTGTTCTCGATCTGGTAATACTTGATCGTGCCCCCTTGCAGATATGCCGGCACTAACGGCGAGAGGAAAAACTCCCAATGCATCGACAGCGGCGTTTGACGCTCACTCCGAACAAGATCGATGAATTTGTCGCGGTCGCCGTAGTCCGACTGCGACAACAGCGCACCATCATGCCGCCTAAATGCCACCCGATACGGACAATGTGCGCCACGATCCGAGCTCTCCCACGCCGGCGCATAGGGCCGCCCAAATCGATCCATTAGTTCCACCGCCTGCGCTAGCGGAATGTTTTTTCCGGCGACCTCAAGCACGGCGACGGCAACATCGATGTCGTAGAAAAAATACAAGCGTGCCCGCAGGACGTCGAGATGCAGGGGCTCCGCCCCTTTAACCAGCTCGACTTCGACTTTCGCAATGTCGTCGCGTGTGAAAGCATACAGCGACGACTGCGCTCCGCGCCCTTCGTCACCGACGCCGTACAAAAAACGCTGTACGTAAGGCAGAAAATGTACGAACTCTTCATACCCCACAATACAAGACTCATCCTCGATCAACAGCGTGTCAGCAACATACTTCCACGGGCCGGGATTGCGTTGGAGCATGTCCCAATAGTGAACAACACCCGCAGCCGCTTCTCGTCGCAGTGGCCGGAGCGTAATCGGCCATAACAGCGTGTGATGAAAGTCTCGAACGATTTTGGCGTCTGCAGTCACTGGAAGATTCCAAACGTTGTTGCGACCAAGATAAGTTGCGATGCAAGTTTTATGAGAATTGAGCAGATTATGACCTGTTACCGAGAGTTACATATCGACGCCGTGGAATTCGCTAGGCACTTGATGGTCAAGTCGCTAAAATATTCTCCTTCGCTGACCAATTCCTGTAGCCGTCGGTGGGCATAACCGCGCACCGACGGCTGCTGTTTGTCTGGCTCCACATCATGGACATCTCTCCAATGCAATCCCGTAACGCCCTGTCAGCGATGCTTACTTGCCTGTTTGCAACCACGCTTGTTGGCCACGCAGCGAAGACCAGCGCACAAATACCAGCAACCCCGCCTGCTGCGCCTGACACCGCGCCGCCCGCCGCCGACGCGGGCAGCCCCAAGCCGGCAACTGCGCCCGTGCGGCCACAAGCGCCTGCCAACCTAGTACCTGCGAAGCCTGCGGAGGCAGGCAGGCCCGGCATCGTCCGACCAGCCGCGCCGAAAACAGAAACACTGGAGATCACTGAAAAACGTACCGCCACCAGCGAACGTCGCGATTCGTCGGCCTCCAAAATCATCATTACGCGCGAGGATATCGAACAATATGGCGATAGCAATTTGGGCGACGTGATGCGGCGCTTGCCAGGGGTGACTGTCGGCGGCCGTCCCGGTCGCGGCGGACCACCTGCCATGCGCGGTATGGGTGGCGGCTTTACCCAGATCCTGATCAACGGCGAACGTGTATCACCGGGCTTTTCCATTGAGCAGATCACGCCAGAAATGGTCGAACGCATAGAAATCTTGCGTGCACCAACGGCTGAAACCGGCACACGTGCGGTGGCGGGAACGATTAATGTCGTGCTGCGAGAGCCATTGCGTCAGCGTAACAACGACATTCGGTTACAAGTTCAAGAAGAGCGTGGCAAGCTTTCACCAAACGTCTCATTCTCCCGCAACGACACCATGGGACCGACAGGAACTTACAACTTCACCCTCTCGTTAAACCATAACGATCAGCTTACCGATACCGCGACTAAAACGCTCTACACCGATATTCCAAGCGGTCGTGTCACGCTCGCACAAACGGGCTTCGGACAACAATCTGAAAACCGGAATGGCATGTTCCTTACCAGCCGCTTCCAGTGGCGACTCGGGGCCGGTGAAATGTTTAGCATTCAGCCGTTTATCGTTTACAACAAATCGAAAAGCAGCAATGATGGTGTGTTGCAGCAGCAGATTGGTCTGACCCCTGCGCCATACGCGACCGGCCGTTCCGACGCAGACTCAACCTTCAGTGTCGCGCGCGCGATGGTCATGCTCAACAAGCGTCTCAGCCCGGACCTGCGGATGGAACTGCGCGCTGGCGGTGGTCAGTTCAGCTCTGATAACAAGTCGGTTTTGCGCGAACGCTCCACGAGCGGCGCCACCGTGCTCACACAAACCGTCGACAGCGATACCAAAGATCGCTCTTGGAACGTCGTCGGTAAATTGTCCTATAACTGGTTGGATGGGAAACACAACCTTGTAACGGGTTGGGAATATGAAGACGTTAAACGCACCGACAACAACACAACACTGCTTAACGGTTCCCCCCTGCTGACCGACTTTGGCAACCAGATAAACGTCGAAACCGTGCGCAAGGCGCTTTACGTCCAGAACGAATGGGACCCCCATCCGCAGTTTTCAACCTATCTAGGGGTGCGTTGGGAAGGCATTAAGACCAAAAGCAAGACGCTGACCAGCCCGGTTCGCAATAGCAGCAGCGTCGTGAACCCATTGGCCTTTGGTGTCTGGCGTTTTGCAGCACCAAGCCGCGACCAGATTCGTGTCAGTCTCACGCAGTCTTATCGCGCACCGACGACACAGAACTTGGTTGGTCGGCCATCTTTAAATACCTTGTTCCCGGTCCCAGGACCAAATACATCCGTCACACCTGACCGTGCCGGTAACCCAGCGCTAAAGCCAGAACTGGCCAACGGTATCGATATTGCCTACGAAGATTACTTGGAGGGTGGCGGCGTCCTCTCGGTCAATGTCTTCACTCGTCACATCAGCGACTTGATACGTAACGTGGTGGCGCTTGAAAATGTCACATGGGCGACATCACCACGTTTTGTGTCGCGCCCGCAAAATCTCGGTAAAGCCGTCACCAGCGGGATTGAGTTTGATGCGCGTTTTCGTCTGCCGGAGTTGGTTAAGGATGCGCCGGCTTTCAACTTCCGCGTCAACCTCAGCATTTATGATTCAAAGGTGGATTCGGTTCCAGGTCCAAACAATCGGATTTCTGAACAACCCAAAATCACCGGTAACCTTGGCGCGGACTACCGCTTCCGTGCAACGCCTTATTCAATCGGCGGCAACATCAACTGGACGCCTGGATTTGAAACCCAGTTAGTCGACAATCAGTTGAATAAGACCAGCACCAAACGAAACTTGGAGATGTACGGTTTATGGACCATCAACTCCCAAGCTAAGTTGCGCATAACAGTCGCCAATATCACTGCAAGCGATTTGATCACATCAAATATTGTTACCGTGGGTAATGAACGTCAGTCGGTGACGTCAAACGGCAAAACCTCGCGATCGATTGGCGTTAGACTGGAAGTGCGACTTTAGAGAAACGCCCCTGATGCACCCGAATCGGCAACATTGCAAAAGATTTATCTATGACCACAAACACCGAACGTCCCACGCTTCCTGATCGCCTGTCGATTGATCCGAAAAGCCCATACTTTGTCGAGGCCATTTTCGAACACGATGTAGGTATTCGTTTCAACGACAAAGTGCGCTCGGATGTTTCTGAGTATTGTGTCAGCGAGGGATGGATCATGGTCGCGGCCGGCAAGGCGCTGGATCGCCGCGGCAATCCGCTGCTGATCAAAATCCGAGGCAAGGTAGAGGTTTTCTACATCGACGCCTGACTCGCTGCTAGCCAGCTCCTAGAAATGTGGCTGTCAGATAATCGTTGGCAGCTAATTGTTATCAGCCAACACCGACCACCCGATCTTGTTTCAACAAGGTGATTTGTGCCTCGGTGTAGCCTAGCTCGGAGAGAAGACTCACCGTATCCTGGCCGAGCGAAGGCGGATCCAGGCGGATACCGGGCCTGTGCCCCCCCAGCGTAAGCGGCAGTAGCGGCGTCGTTGTGCTGATCGGCTGCGCTGCACCGCTGCAATCTGCCGGAATATTGATCGATGCGAGTCCACCGCTCGCTTTAAGGTGAGGATCATCAAACAAGTCTTGCGGCTTGGTGATTGGCGCGTAGGGCAGGCCAGACTTCTCAAACACGCCGGTGATGTCAGCCGCACTCATACCGGCCAAGTGCTCGCGCAGAATAGGCATCAGCCACTCACGCGCTTCTACACGACCGACATTCGTTGCCAAGCGGTCGTCAGACTGTAACGCATCCAGTCCGAACGCCCCACAGAATGTTTTCCACTGTGTGTTCGACACTACTGCAAGAAAAATCTGTTCGCCATTCGCAACGGTGAAAACATCATAGATCCCCCAGGCGGAAATACGGCTCGGCATCGGTTTTGCAGGTTTCTCCGTAACGGCGAATTGCATCATGTGCGGTGCCATAAGAAATACGTTGTTCTCAAACAACGCGCTTTGCACTTCTTGGCCGCGCCCTGTACGCTCACGATCACGCAGCGCTGCCATTGCCCCGATAGCGCCAAACATCCCGCCCATGATGTCGTTGAGTGATGCGCCTGCGCGAAGGGGCTGCCCCTCGGGGCCGGTCATATAAGCCAAGCCCCCCATCATTTGCACGACCTCATCGAGCGCCGTGCGGTGGTCGTATGGCCCCGGCAAGAAACCCTTGTGCGATACGTAGATTAGACGTTTGTTGAGCGTCGACAACGTGGGGTAGTCGAGGCCCAGTGTCTTCATATTGCCGTCTCTAAAATTCTCGCTAAAGATATCCGCAGTCACGACCAACTTCATGACCACTTCGCGACCACGCGGGTCGTCCATGTTGACAGCAAGACTCTTCTTGTTGCGATTAAACACGGCAAAAAATCCCGCTCCAGAACCGGGGATGCGGCGTGTATTGTCGCCCTTTAGCGGTTCGACCTTAATGACTTCCGCACCAAGATCTGCGAGCAACATGCCGCAGCTCGGGCCCATGATCATGTGCGTGAATTCGACGACTCGAATGCCGGCATAGGGCAGCTGCGGCACTGGCGGAAATTGCATCAACGTCTGCTGGGAAGTATTCGATGTACCCATCTACTAGTATTCTATTTTCCAACAGCCGGTTGAAAGCCCGGTTCCCCAAACTGCCAGAGCAAGAATGAATAGATGTCAGCCAATTCAGCGTTTCGCTGACTGCGGGTGGAGCCCACGCCATGGCCGGCATCGTAATCAAGCCGGAGCAGCACTGGGTTTGCATCAGGGATGGCCCGCACTGCCGCCCCAAGCCTCGCCGCCATCTTTGCCGAATGCCAGACATCAACACGAGGATCATTCACGCCGTGCATCAGCATGACTGCGGGATATTTTGTTCCGTCTTTTACATGGTGTAGGGAACTCATGCGAAGCAATCCTTCGAAGCCATCGCGTGTCTTCACACTGCCAAACTCCGGAATATTCGGCGGACCGTTCGGCGTGAACTCCATGCGCATCGCATCGAGCAATCCTACACTGGACACCACCGCGGCAAATAGATCGGGGCGCTCGGTCATTGCCCGACCAACCGCCACCCCCCCTGCACTGCCGCCCTGTATGCCAACCCGTTCGCGTCTTGTGAAGCCCCGTTCAATCAGATACTCAGTGCAGGCAATAACATCCTGCCAAGTATTAGGTTTAGTCAAGCGCTGGCCGCCAAGATGCCAAACCTCGCCAAATTCTCCGCCACCGCGTACGTGGCAAGTGGCGAGAATACCGCCACGCTCAAGCCACGCGAGTGTTGATGGGTTAAACGTCGGCACTTGTACAAAGCCATATGCGCCGTAGGCACGGATGAGCGTAGGATTGAAGCTGTTGAGCGTGGTCGACTTTCGGTAAATCAACGAGACGGGAATCTTTGTACCATCGCTGGCGGTTGCATTCTGTCGAAGCTCGACAATGTCGGAGAAATCCGCTGCCGATTTTGGGTGCAGCCGGGTGTCGCTGATATTTGCCGTGCGCTCTTCCACGGTCACATATTTGGGCGGCTCCGTCCAGCTTTCGAGCCGCAGCAGCGCACCAGGTCGCGAAGGACTGGTGATCAACTGGCGGATAGACACATCAAACGGCAGACGCACATACTCAAGCTTGCCGCCCGAAAAAACGCTGTTTGAGAAATTTAGCCGCTGTAACCGATCAACCCCACCAAACAGTTCGCGGATGTAGAGAGCGTCCTGCGCCACTTCAATTTGTGCGACCACCGTATCACCCTGTGGAACGATGGTTGTCGCGTTTGCATAATTTGCGCCGTTGATGCCCATGCGAACAATTTTGAAGCGCGGTGCATTCTTTTTTGTCAGCAGGTAAATTGCCTGGTTGTGTAGCGCAAAGGCGGTGACTCCGTCCGCAGGCTGGATGATGCGACGCCACGCGACTTCGCTACCGACCTGCGCCGCACTCGCGGTAAAGATGCTGATTTCTCTCGCGTCACCATGCTCCACGCGCCCGACCAGCATCTTGCCATCGGGTGACAGTTGCACACTCGGAATATCAATATCTGCCAGCTTCAAGCCAGCGCCGCGTACGTCCTGCTCATTGCCAAACAGCATCTCGTCACGTCCGACCGGACGACCGATAACATGACGAAACGCGCGACTGTTTAGATAACGATTGCGTGCTTCACCCGGTTTTTGCGGTGGCAAGCGGTTGTAAAAGAAACTGCGCCCGTCTGCAGCCCACGATGTTTTGTCGGCAAATCCGATGCGGTCGATTTCGACGCCAATATCCTTGGTGCCTGTCGAGGTCACTTCAACAATGCGAATGGTGGTCTCTTCGGAGCCACCGGCTGCCACTGCAACAACAACATATCGACCGTCTGGGGATGCACGGAAGTAGTCAATTGCGTATCGCCGGCTGTCTTTGGTAAGGCCGGTGGGATCAAACACAAGCCGCTCCGCACCACGCAGGCCATCGCGCACGTACAGTGTTCGAGCGTTCATGCCTGCGGCGAGGCGGTAGTAAAAAATACGAGGCGCTTTGTCCGGCCCGGTAAGCTGCACTCCAAATACGGTCGTGTTGGCTTGAGAGAGTTCATTGATGCGGCTTTCCAATTGCGCACGGCCCGGAATTGCATCTATGATGCTTCGAGCGTACGCACTTTCGCCACGCATGAAGTGAATGACTTCCGGGTTAGCCACGTCCTCCATGTAACGATATGGGTCGGCCACCTCAACACCAAAGTGGGTTTCGGTCACAGTTCGTACCGGCGGCACAAGCCGCGCTGGTGGTTCGCTGGCGGCGGCAAGTGATGCTGGCAACACCGAGGATGCCATCATCAGCGATATGTAGACCAGCCGGATAGTCATCTTTTCCGCAAACGTGATTGTGCTGCGCAGAAAAATTCGCATAGATTCAGTTTTCACGTGGGATTTGGTCAGAAACAGAGCGAAGTGGAAAGGTACCACGACCCAAGACAAAACCGCTGGCGAAAAGCTAATAAAGCCTTGATGTCATCTGCCAGCGAGGTATTACCAATAATTTTCCACAATGATGTGGCCTGGGGTGAGCCGTCGATTCATGGCGAACCCGCGCGCTTTAAGGATGGCTCGCATCGCCTCGACCATCTCTGGATTGCCGCACAACATGAAGCGTGAGCGGTCTAGATCAAAGGCAAGCTCCGCGTTTGCCTCCAACTCGCCGGATTCCGTCAAGGTCGTCAGGCGGCCATGCAGAATGTTGGCAGCCGGTGTCGCATTGCGATCGCGAGTGAGTGACTTAACAAAATGCAGCTTCGCTTCGCCTGCGGTATGGCTAGCAGCGAGCGTCTCAATCTCATCAACATAGGCCAGATCTTGCGCCTCACGTACTGACAGTGCGATGACGATATTCTGGAATCTCTTCCATGTTGACGGCTCACGCAGCATCGAAACATACGGTGCCAAACCGGTGCCGGTACCGATCAGCCATAGATCTGCACCGTCGCGGAATCTGTCTAGTGTCAGAAATCCTTGGGCGGGTTTCTCCAACAGAATTTCTTCACCGATCGCAAGTTTTGCAACGCGGGCGGAAAATTTTCCGCCGGGAAGCACCACCAAGAAAAACTCAAGAAAGGGCTCGTGGGGGGCGGATACGATCGAGTACGCTCGCCATGTTGTTTCGCCATTACCATCGGCGAGGCCAATGCGTGCGAACTGCCCCGGCGTAAATCGGTAACCGGGATCACGCGCAATACGAATGGATAGCAGATGACTATTCCACTCATGGCGGTAGACGATCGGCGCGGACACTACTTTTGGCGGGTCATTGACGGTATCGTCTGGCATGGGATCGATTCTGCTCGGCGTAGAGACAATTCAAGCGGGTGCCACAAACGCGGTGGTCACCGCAGATTTTACGGGTTTTGTCGCAAGCTCTCCGGCGGACCACACGACTGTTCGAGATGGATACGAAAAAATTCCTTCGGTTTTTTCTCACAAAAGTCGCCTATCGGCGGGCTTCTTACGACGAAACGGCCTGGAAACGTCGGCCGAATGGCGTGTTTGAGATTAGTCTACGTAGCAAACTGTAACGACGCGAGGCGCGCATACAGTCCCGCTTCGGCCACTAGTTCGTTGTGTGTGCCGATACTGACAATGCGGCCCTGGTCCATCACGATCAGACGGTCGGCGGACTTCACCGTCGCCAGACGGTGTGCAATGATCAGTGTGGTGCGGCCCTGCATCAGCTTATCCATTGCCAGCTGCACCATACGCTCGGACTCTGCATCCAACGCAGAGGTTGCTTCATCCAGCAACAATACACTGCGATCCGCGAGGAACGCGCGTGCGATAGCGACACGTTGTCGTTGCCCACCCGATAATCGAACCCCTCGCTCACCGAGATAGGTATCAAAACCGTTCGGTAGGGTCTCGATAAATTCCGTGGCATAGGCGGCGTCGCAGGCGGCCCTGACTTCGGTATCACTTGCATCCAGATTTCCGTAACGCACGTTGTCTGCAACACTTGCCGCGAAGATAACCGGATCCTGGCTAACCAATGCGATGTGCCTGCGAACATCCTCGATTGCCGCCTGACGGATGTCGACGCCGTTTAACTTGACCGAGCCAGATTGCGGATCGTAGAAGCGCAGCAACATCTGAAACACGGTAGTTTTTCCCGCGCCGCTTGGGCCCACAAGCGCCACGACTTCACCAGGGGCGATTTCAAAAGTAAAGTGCGCAAGCGCAGGGGTGTCCGGGCGCGAAGGATAATGGAATGTCACGTCATCCAGAAGGATGTGGCCACTGTTAGGTCGCACCTTCGTTGTTGTCTGTACCGCAGCGGTTTTAACGTCTACAAGGTCAGCAATGCGCACTGGTCGGATGGGTTCGGCGACCTCCGGCTTAGTCTCAAGTAACTCGCTCAAACGCTCTGAGGAACCTGCCGCGCGCATCAACTCACCGTACATTTCCGATACCGCCGCGCTGGCATTGGCGACAATAATCGCGTAGAACACAAATGCAGATAACGCGCCGGGTGAGAGCAGGCCCTGGATGACATCGCGACCGCCCACCCACAATATCCCGCCGATGGCACCAAACGCCAGAACGATCACTGCGGCGATTAGGGCACCCTGGATGCGCGCTTTTCTCTCGCCGACATGAAAAATTGCTTCGGCATATTTGGTGAACGACGCGCGGTCAACCGCTTCATGGACGTAGGCCTGCACCGTCCGCACCTCGTGCAACGTCTCGTCGACATACGCACTTGCATCGGCAACACGGTCGGTCGCTTCCCGCGAGAGTTTTCGTACGCGTCTTCCGAGCAGCACAATCGGTGCCATCACCAACGGAATGACACACACAACCAAAACTGACAGCTTCACACTGGTTACAAACATCATCACCAGCCCGCCGATCAGCAGGACCAAATTTCTCAACGCAAACGAAAACACGCCACCGACAACATTCTCGATTGCCGCAGTGTCGTTGGTTAAGCGCGAGATGACCTCGCCGGTCCGCGTGCGTTCATAAAAACCCGGCGACAACACCAACAAATGATCAAACACCGCGCGCCGAACGTCCGCCACGAATCGCTGGCCGATCCACGTCATCAAGTAGTAACGAAGGTACGTCGATGCGCCCAGCACCAGCAGCATTCCACACAAAGCAAACAACGTTGAATCCAGCGTAGCTGCGTTCTGCGCAGAGAAGCCTTCGTCGATGACGTGTTTGAGGCCCTGGCCAATCAACAACACCGTCGATGCGGCCACCCCCAAAGCAACCAACGCCCATACGAGCCGCCATTTATACGGCAGCAAAAATCCTAGCAACGAGAAAAGCTTTTTTAGGCCGCGACTGGGCACCGGCGCTGAGGTCGGCGTCACGGCGGCTGCGGTGGGTTGGTTGGTGCCGCGAGGGGCGGCGGAAGGCGAGGACCTTGAAGAGCTCGACATATTCACCCACATATTGTATGGGCGAAAGCACCATTTCCAAGATGGCGGTAACGCGCCGCCAATCAATCACCAGCCGCCGCGTTTCAAGATGGGCCGCGCAACGTTGCCGCCTAGGCTAAATACGGCGCGATCTTGCGCCACATTCGAGCGGATTTCGGCAATTATCTTGCCGCTAAGCGCGCCTTGGCCGACGGTAACACTTCCCCCCGCAAGCAACACCCCGCCGGAAAGTTTCAGTGATTCAAAGCGAATGACGTTGTCGGCCACACGCACCTTCGTCGTTAACTCGGCATACTTCGTTTGACCGCCCACGCTACCGGGATTTCGCATCGCCTGGACCAAGTCGACGTTTGACATCGAGCCTTCGCCTACCTGAAGTGCGCCGACTAACACCGGCGAATTCAGCAGTGTTCCGATGGAACCCGCCGACGCCGTCGCCACGAAGCTGCCTTCCATCCGGCCCGAAAGCGCAATGTCGCGAGTGAACGCCCCGACGAGTTGGTCCACTTTCACCCGCGCAACCTTGAACTCTGACTGCGCGAGCAACAGGCCTTTGGCGGTGGGTGCCGATGGTAGCGTGATCCGCAAATTTCCCGTGGCTGCGCCGTCGAGTAATTTCGCTTCCATTTCCGGAAAAAAAATCTCTTGACCGGACCAGCTTCCTTTCCCCGAAATTGAAGCAAATGGAATCCCGGGCCCCAGCGGCGGCGTCCAATTACGCGCTGCAAAATCTACCACCCAAGGTTGTATCCCACCTTCAGGCGGTCGACTGTTCAAATCGACAGAGGTTTCCAGCGACCACTTGCCATCACGTGTCCGCGCGCTGGCGCGCGAAATCTTGCCCTTCTGGTCGAACTCGAGTTCAGCGTCAAAGGGCTCCAAGTTGAGCCCCTTAATGTCTAGATTTAGCCCTCTCAACACAATTTTGTCGATCTCAATTTGGCTACCGCGACCCTCGGCGTCCGCCCACTTCAGCGCTCGGGGCAATGCTTCGGCTGTGATCGTTACGTCGCTCAATTCCAGCGAGTCGATGACAATCTTGTCGCCAAAAATGGAGCCAATATCCATGTACAGCTTGCCGCTCGCCGCCTTCGCGTCAAACGCTTTGCCGATCATGATCTGGTCCAACTTTACGTGCGGCTTGGGGAACAAACCAACGCGCATGTTTGCCGATGACACGTCATCATGCGCCCAGGCTGTTAGCGCCTTTTCCAACTTGGTATTGACTACCCCAAGTGGCACCACCTGCACCAATACCAATGCGAGTACGATCATCGCAGCAATACCCAACGTGATTACGGTTCCAACTGGCATCTCTTTCTTAGCCTTTGGCCGCTTACGTTTTCCATCGACCACTTCTGCCAGCTGATTCGCGCTGCGCTTCGCCTGCTCGTTGAGTTCCTTCAGGCGCGCGACCTGCGCCCGTCGATGTACCTCTTCTGCACGTTTGTCTGCGTATGTTTTGGCTTCAGCAAGTTCGCGCGCTTCACGCTCTTCTGCAATCCGTTGCTCGACGAGCGTGGCTTCGGCGTCGAGCTTAGCTCGCAGCTCTGCTTCGGCGTGCTGCCGTTTTTCCGCTTCATCACGCAGACGCGCCTCCAAGCGAAACGTGCGTCGCATCTCGGCTTTACGCCGTTCCGCGACAGCGGCTTCGACTTCGGCGCGCGTCTCCGACTCAGCGGCCTTCAGCCGCTCGGCCATCGCCGCCATTGCATCCGCCGCAGCTTTTGCGTCCGCAACAGCCGTCGCTCTCGCAGCCGCTTCATCCCGCGCAATTGCTTCTAACCGTTGCCGTTCAACAGCATCCCATTCCCGGCGAGCCTCAGCTTCGACCTCGGCCAGTCGCCTTGCCTCTTCCTCATCCTTGAGTCGCGCTGCAAACTCCGCTGCTGCGGCAGCGGCGGCGGCGGCGTTGGCTTCCGCCATCTTGCGCGCTTCAATCTCGACGCGTACTTTTTCGGCTTCAATTTCAGCCAGACGCGCTTGCATTTCTGCACGTAGCCGCTCCTCTTGCTCCGCGAGCATGAGTTTGGCGTCAATCTCGGCGCGCTCTTTCGCTGTGGCTTCTATTTTTGCTAATGAACTCTGCTCAACACCGAGTTCTTCTTCAAGTTGACGACGTGCCTCTTCACGCGCTTCCGCTCGGATCGCCGCTGCCACCTCTGCCTTATCACCTGTCTCATTGTCGGACTTGATCAGTTCCTCCAGCTCGGCACGCACTTTGGCTTCAATCTCTTCCTTCAGTTGGGTGCGCGCTTCGGAAAGTGCTTTTTTCTCGGTTTCTATCTTTTCTCTGGCAGCGGTGAACGCTTTTGCCTCAGCCTCCGCTCTTGCACGGGCGTCAACCAGCGCTTTCTGTGCGGCAGCCCGCTCGGCTTGCTGCACATCTGTCAGGCGCTGGGCCGATGCGGCGATCTCGGCCAGTCGCCTTGCCTCTTCCTCAGCCTTGAGTCGCGCCGCGAACCCCGCTGCTGCGGCAGCGGCAGCAGCGGCTTTGGCTTCCGCCTTCTTGCGCGCCTCAATCTCGATCTGGACTTTTTCAACTGCAATTTCCAAGCGTTGACGCTCAGCAGCATCTCGCTCCCGGCGAGCTTCAGCTTCTTCCGCGGCCCGTCGCCTTGCCTCTTCCTCAGCCTTGAGTCGCGCCGCATACTCCGCTGCCGCAGCAGCGGCGGCGGCATTGGCTTCCGCCATCTCGCGCGCTTCAATCTCGACCCGTACTTTTTCGGCTTCAATTTCAGCCAGACGCGCTTGCATTTCTGCACGTAGCCGCTCCTCTTGCTCCGCGAGCATGAGTTTGGCGTCAATCTCGGCGCGCGCTTTTGCTATCGCCTCAAATTTTTGCACCTTGGCTTCAATCTCTGCTTTCAGTTGGGTGCGCAGGGTACTCTGTTCGAAAGCGAGCTCTTCTTCCTGGCGTTTCGAGGCTGTCTTGACAAGGGTGCGCATCTCGGAAAGCGCTTTTTGTTGGCTCTCAATCGTTACTTTGGCAACAGCCAGCGTTATTGCCTCAGCCTCTGCTTTTGCACGGTTCTCAGAGAGTGCTTTATGTGCGGCAGCCTGCTCGGCTCGTGGCCCATTGGACGGGTGCTGCGCTGGAGCAGCGATCTCGGCACGATTACGCGTCTCCTCCGCCAACCTAGACTCAACTTCCAATCGGGCACGTAGCTGCGCTTCCCGTTCTGAACGAGCCCGCGCTTCGGGCAACACCTTATGCGCAGATGTACTTGCAGCCGTCATGGCTTCGGCCGCAATCCGAGCGTCTGCCGCTTGCTTCCTTTGCGCAATAGACTCGATGCCAACCACTGCAGCCTCGTTTTGCCTTGGCGGCATCGGTTTGTCAGCACGCGCTACCTGCTCGTTTTGCGCAGGCGAACGGTACTTCGAGGGGCCGAACGTGACTGCCGGCTCCAACAAATATGGTGCCATCCTTCCCGGCACAGTAAAGTCTAAGTCGTCGTCCTCAAATGGAGGTAACGGTTGTTCGACTCTGGTCTCGAAGACCTTGATAAGCCCGTCCTTCCCAAACTGTATCAAACACTTTTCAAGCGCCGGAACTTCAAGGCCAACCCTATCCGACAACAGACTGATAGATGTCCGACCGTCAATTGCCCGGAGGACGTTCGTCAGTTGGCGTGACAACGACTGGGGCTTCTGATTGACCTGAGCGAGGCCTTTAGCTGTTTTCGTAAAGACTGTCTGTTTGTCCATACTCTTCCAAATGCCAGTGCTACAGCATCCGCCAACGCGGGGTGACACATCAGCGAATCGCTGTGGCCCGATTGCGGCAGGCGCTAGGCTAGTCTTCGTAGCGCTTTATGAACCCTGTGGATATGTTCGCATGAAATAGGCGTTCTTCATAGCCGATTTATCCCCAATTTTCGGAACGCGTGTTGGTCGCTGAGTGGCATGGGTGGTGTCAACGGTGCGCGGCGCCATGGCGTTTTACGTTAATTAACATTGTTTGCCTGCCAACCACGTCTCTTTGGAACCCCCGGAGAGACAAATTCGCCGGAGTCGAAATGCGTTTCCGCACCGCAACATCTCTTTTAACATCTACTCTGGCAACCGCCCGCAGAGTCGTCGCATCGGCAGGACTAACGTTGGCCACACTAATACTGGCGATGTCGTCATTTGCGATAAGCGCTGACTCCACCCCGCCCCCCTCGAGAGTTGGACGAATCGGCTTCATCGACGGTGACGTTTCCTTCTTTGCCGACCGGGAGGAGGGCTGGCGAAAAGCGCGCATGAATTTTCCGGTCACGAGCAAGAACTCCCTGTGGACGAATGGAACAAGTCGCGCTGAGGTGCGTCTGGGAGCCTCGGCAGTCAGGTTAGATGCGGACACTATTCTCGATTTCATCGCAATCGATGACGTCCACACCAGTCTGTACTTGCAGCGTGGCAACATCAACATTCGTGTGCGAGCTTACGCCCACCGACCCGGCACAGATGACACCTACCGCGATCAATTCCGCATCGAGACAGACAGTGGCACGTGGACACTTGAGCAAAGCGGTCGCTATCGTCTGGAGTCAACTCAAGACCGCAACGAGACACGCATCTCTGTCTATGCTGGTCAGGCGAGCTTCGACAATGGCAGCGCGCGACTCAAGGTCGAAACCGGTAAATCGTTACGTTTGAGCATCTCCGGCGGCGCGACGACCTTTTCGTTTGACCCTGCAAGCGAGTTCGCGTTTGACCGATGGGCAGAGAGTCGCGATCTGCGTTGGGATGAGGCCCATCAACGTTACGCGTCCGAACGCATCATCTCGCCATACATGACCGGTTACGAGGAACTTGATTCACACGGCGATTGGATTGACGAGCCAGAGTATGGCCGACTGTGGACGCCGCGCGTTGTCGCTGCGGGATGGGTACCTTACCGCTATGGTGCCTGGTCATACGTACGCCCTTGGGGATGGACTTGGATCGACGAAGCACCTTGGGGCTTTGCCCCCTTCCACTATGGGCGCTGGGTACAGATCCGAACCCGATGGTATTGGGCACCTGGTCGATATCACCACCGCCCGGTTTATGCGCCGGCGCTGGTCGGCTGGTACGGCAGTGGCAATACCCATATTTCGATTGGTGTGGGTAAGCCAATCGGCTGGTTTCCCCTCGCGCCACGAGAGCACTTTATCCCCACCTACACTACCAGCACGACCTACATCCGAAACATTAACTACATCACCAACAACACCATCGTCACCGGACCAACGCAGTATCAAAATCAGGGTGCGGGAGGAACAATGGTGAATCAAGGCGTCGTGGTGCGGGGCGAACCCGTTTGGCGCTCAGCGGCGATAAACAGTGGTTCAACCGGACGTATGGTGAAGCCCGCGCCCGATCCAATGGATACTGCTCGGGGCAACTCGCCGACGTGGGTTCTGATCAGTCCACCTTCGGCACCTACACAACCACCAACGAACGCACTACCGCGACCGACCGCCGTGGTCGGCGAAGCGCCTAGCGTACGTCGTCCGGCGTGGGTCTATGGTGAAACCCCTCGGTCGCAGGTGGGTGCGCAAACGACGCAACAACCCGTCCAGCCGACTTCAATCCCGGTGCCCGGCACTCCAGTTGTGCCCATGGTTCCCGCCGCGCCAGGTTCGCTAAACATCACGCCGAACCCCTCCAATACGGGTGAGCCGGTGATGCCTATCGCGCGTCCAAAGCCCAATCCAAGGCCTCTGGCGTCTTCCACCCCGACATATCCGTCACCCAACGCCCCTGTTGCTGAGCCGCCCCCACCCATACTCTCAAACCATGGGTACTCGGTCACCACGATTCCATCACAAGGCACCACGCCGAATTGGCGTGGCGAACGGATCGAGTCGCCTCGCGTCGACGGTCAGCCGATGCAACGTGAAATGAATCGCCGCGAAAGGGTTGAACGGACCGATGGCATGGATCGCTTTGAGCGCGGAGAGCGAGAAACGCGCGGCGAATCCCGAGGGGTCGAACCAAGAGCGGCGAGGGGAGAGGGATCCTACGTGCCCCCTCCGCGCCCAGAAGTAAATCGTGGTGCTCCAACGCAAATTCAGCCCCCCGTCACCACCATCGGCAAGCCTAGGGAGCCGCGCGAAGACAAGCCCTCAGCGCGCAATCTTACGGGTGATGGCAGAGCGCCGCATACCGACACGAGGGCAGCTCAGCCGAGAACTGACGAGCGTACGCCGAGATTATCTCAACAGTAAGCAACCCGCGTCTTCGGCAATCCGCGATGTTTGGGCTAGCGTTTTGACTCCCAATATGGCGGGTTGCCAAATGTCCGCTTGAGAAATTCGATAAAAAGTCTCACCTTTGCTGGCAGGAACTTGCGATCTGGGTAGACTGCGTAGATGTCATTGCCCGGTGCCGAGAATTTCGGCAACACCTCAATCAGCCGACCGTGCGCAATTTCATCTGAGACTTCCCAAGCACTTCGCCACGCCAACCCTTGGCCGGCCAATGCCCACTTGGTCAGCACACCACCGTCGTTGCAGTGCAAGTTACCGGCCACTTTAATCCGCTGCGACTCTCCGTTGTTCTGAAAATGCCAGATGTCGGCAAGTCCGTCTTCGGAGGAAGTGACCAAACAGTTATGACGCTCCAAGTCTGTGAGGGATTGCGGTTTCCCTGCACGCTTTATGTAGCTAGGCGACCCAACCACCACGCGATGATTCCGCGCCAGTTTCACGGCGATGAAATCCGCGTTTTTTAAATCGGCAATACGAATTGCCAGATCGACCCGCTCGTTCTTTAAGTCAACGAGGCGCTCGGACAGATGTAGAGTCATCGTCAGGTTGGGATTTTCTGCGAGAAACGCCGGGACGTGCGGCGCAATATGTTTCCGGCCAAATGCGGTTGGCGCAGAGACAATTAATCTACCGGTAGCGTTTTTTGCGCCGACTGCAATCGCTTCCTCTGCGGCATTCAGATCATTGATGAAATCTCGCACGCTCTCATAAAAGGCAGATCCCTCAGGGGTGAGCGTAATCTTGCGTGTCGAGCGCTTAAAAAGTTTTACGCCAATTCTTGCTTCCAACTGATCAACGCGCCGCCCGACCATCGCCGGGGTAACACCTTCCTCGCGGGCAACGGCCGAAAGACTTTCCGTCTTGGCAACATCCAGAAATGTTTGCAATGCCTTAAATCGGTCCATGCTCGTCGGCTCTTGGAAGGTCAGGTTTATGCTCGCGTCGGCACGCTTTCGCTAGCAAAGTATTAAATGCTTATGTTTTATTACTTATTCCGTAATTATTGGTATCGTAATACACTTTTACTCTTCTTGCTCAATATCCAGCCACAACTATTGAAATTGGAAATGGCTGCCATCACTGCCGCAAGGCTCACCCACCAATCCGCGCCACAAGGATCCACCATGGACACCTCTTACAACCTGCCTGCCGGACTCACCATTAGCGCCCCGATTACCCAAGACTATGCGTCTATTCTGACTCCCGAGGCGCTGAATTTTTTTGTGAAACTCGCGCGCACTTTTGAGCCGCGGCGTCAACAGTTGCTGGCGGCGCGAGCGCTACGCCAACAGCAGTTTGATGCGGGTGTGTTGCCAGATTTTTTGCCGGATACCAAACACATTCGAGAGGGCAATTGGCAAGTTACCGCGTGTCCGGCGGACATCCAAGATCGTCGCGTCGAGATCACCGGCCCGACCGATCGAAAGATGGTCATTAACGCATTGAACTCCGGTGCCAATACGTTCATGGCGGATTTCGAGGACGCCAATTGCCCCAGCTGGGAAAACATGATTGGGGGTCAGATCAATCTACGTGACGCAAACTTACGCACCATCGCCTTCCAACAGGGCGAGAAGTCTTATAAGCTGAGCGACAACCCCGCCGTATTGTTCCCGCGTCCACGGGGCTGGCACCTCGATGAGAAACACATCACGCTCGACGGTGCGGTCGTCTCAGGCGGCATATTTGACTTTGCGATGTACTTTTTTCACAACGCCAAGACTCTGCTAGCGCGTGGCAGCGGCGTGTATCTTTACCTTCCAAAGATGGAGTCACACTTGGAAGCACGATTGTGGAACGATATTTTTGTCGCCGCACAAACTGATCTCGGGATTCCGCAAGGCTCAATCAAAGGCACCGTACTCATTGAAACCATTGTTGCCGCCTTTGAGATGGATGAAATTTTGTACGAGCTGCGTGATCATTCGGCTGGTCTCAACATCGGTCGCTGGGATTACATCTTTTCGGCCATCAAGAAATTCCGTCTGAACAAAGAGTTCTGTTTGGCTGACCGCAGCCAAGTGACGATGCTCGCCCCATTCTTGCGTGCTTACGCACTGTCGCTGGTGAAGGTGTGCCACAAACGCGGTACATTTGCGATGGGCGGGATGGCCGCTCAGATACCCATTAAAAACGACGAGGTTGCCAACGCGGCTGCGATGGAAAAAGTGCGCCTCGACAAACTTCGTGAAGTCACCGACGGGTGTGACGGCACATGGGTGGCCCATCCAGGCTTGGTCGGCATCGCAAAAGCCGTGTTTGACGAACATATGAAAACACCCAACCAAATTCATCGTCAACGCGATGATGTTAACTATGGTGCGAGCGATCTACTCGATTTCCGCCCTGAGGCACCGATCACCGAAGCCGGTGTTCGCAACAACATTCAGGTTGGCATTCAGTATGTCGGCTCGTGGTTGGGTGGGAATGGCTGTGTGCCGATCTTCAACCTGATGGAAGACGCCGCCACCGCCGAAATTTCGCGCTCACAAGTTTGGCAGTGGATACGCTCTCCTAAAGGCGTGCTCGGCGATGGCCGTAAGGTCACCAAAGAGATGGTGAAAACGCTCATCGCCGATGAACTGACCAAGACACCTAGCATCGTTGGCGAGGCCGCCTTTGCGGCGGGTAAATATGTGCAGGGGGCTGCCATGTTTGAAGCGCTCATCATGAATGACGAGTACGAAGAATTCTTGACTCTACCGGCGTATCGCGCGATTGCCTAAGCCGCGAATCGCGGAAGACCAAAACTATCCGACCGGCGGGCGGTTTCCGGCATTTTGCCTTGGGAGCGCCCGCCCTTGCTAGGGTTTCGTTATTTGATTCGCCGCTTTTGGTAGTCCTCTTCAATCGTATCTTTGAAGAAGCTCAATAGCGAAGATGAGGTTGAAAAGCGCCGCCACACTTCCGGTGAGACGTTTGCGTACTCAAAGGTGCCGCTCGATTGCTCCACCACCAGCACACGTTTCGCAGCGTCGTAGCTGATAGAGCGCAGATTACCGACCGAGATTTTTATGCTCTGCATAGATTAGTCGGCCAGCCCTTCAGTGATCTGCGCAATCGCTATCATCACTTCTGGGGTCAACTTTGGCAACACCTCGAGCGCTTTCATGTTTTCGCGCAACTGAGAAACACGCGAAGCACCGGTGATCACTGTCGACACATATGGGTTCTTTGCGCACCAGGCAATCGCCAGTTGCGCAGTAGTACAGCCTAAGTCCGCTGCAATTTTGCCAAGCTTGGCAACAGCCTCGTTGCGCGTTTCATCGGTCAGGTGATCTTGCATCCACGCCATTACTTTCAAACTGCCGCGTGAATCAGCTGGAATGCCGTTGGCGTACTTGCCGGTTAGCAGGCCGGAGGCGAGTGGACTCCAGGTGGTGAGGCCAGTGCCGAGTTCGCCGTAGAGCCGCGCGAACTCTTTCTCCACCTTATTACGATGAAAGAGGTTGTATTCGGGCTGCTCCACAATTGGCTTGTGCAGATGGTGTTTTTCCGCGATCTGCCACGCGCCCATGATGTCGGCCGCACTCCACTCCGAGGTTCCCCAGTAAACCGCCTTTCCGCTAGCGACTATATCGTGCATCGCAAACACCGTTTCTTCCAATGGTGTGTTCGGGTCGGCGCGATGACAATAGACGATATCGACATACTCAAGCTGTAGTCTTCTTAGTGACCGATCAACGGCGTTAAGCAAATACTTGCGGTTTAAAGTATTGCGTTCATTTATGCCTTCACCAAACTTTGCGGGCAGACCCCAGAAAAATTTTGTGGAAACCATGTAAGTGAGACGATCCCAGCTCAATTTCTTGAGCGAGACACCCATCAGTTCTTCGGATTTCCCCGCCGCATACACTTCGGCGTTATCAAAAAAATTGACGCCGTGGTCGCGCGCAGCCGCCATCAGTTCCACGGAAGCTTTTTCATCGACCTGATTGCCGTAGGTCACCCACGACCCCAACGATAGCAATGACACCCTTACACCGGCGCGACCAACTCTTCTGTACTCCATAGTCACTGTTCTTTCTCCTCATCAACATCTGCGTAGGGGTTCATGATGACCACGCGTGTACGTTTGCGATCTGCATGAAATTGTTCCAGTTTGACCAACACCGGGAAAAGGATGGCGAGCTTTTCACGCGCATCGGATTCTCTGGCAAAGGTATACAGCGAGCCGTCATCCGCCTTCACATCCCGCCATACCTCTGGGCTGGCGTCATCATCCTGTACTTGAAGTTTGTAGATAGCCATGTTGTCATGTTCCTAGTAGCGCTCTTTAAATGCCGCAGCCGACAGCGGTTTTGCGAGCAAGAATCCCTGCGCCTCGCGACAGCCGGCGGAAAGCAAGAAATCAAGTTGCGCCGGGTACTCGACGCCTTCTGCCACCACACGCAATCCCAGACTCCTAGCCAGGCCGATGATACCCCGCACTATCGCGGCATCGTCTATATCGGTCGTGCTGTCTCGAATAAACGATTGATCGATCTTGAGCTTGGTAACGAAGAATGGCTTTAGACGCGTGAGGTTTGAGTATCCGGTACCAAAATCATCAATAACCAATCTGAACCCCGCCTCACCGACACGCTCGAGGAGATTTTGCGCACCGTCCCTGCCACCCACTAGGGCGGTCTCTGTCAACTCAAGTTCAATATCCGCAGGTGTCAAATCATTGGCGACCAATGCGGCTTGCAAGCAATCGAGAAGGCGCGGCGTCTTCCACTGGACACCGGAGACATTGACGGTAATCGGGAAGTTCGCGAGCCCTTGCGCCCGCCACCGTGCCAGTTGCGCACACGCTTCCTTCACCACCCACTCGCCGATCGGCATGATAAGGCCGCTGTCCTCTGCGATCGGAATGAAGCGTGCGGGCGACATCTCCCCCAAGGCATCACTGCGCCAGCGTAGCAGCGCCTCCGCGCCGATGACCTGTTTTTCAGGAATCGAGAATATCGGTTGATAGGCGAGGGAAAATTCGTTCCGGTCAATTGCGCGCCGCAATGCGGTCTCAATAGTCAGGCGCTCATTTACCCTCTCGTTCATCTCCTGCCGGAAGAAGCTGTACTGATTGCGACCAAGTGACTTGGCGTGGAACATGGCGACGTCGGCATGTTTAACCAGTGCCGTCAGGTCGCCCCCATCCGTCGGCCAGACGGCAATACCAATCGACGACGTAATTGTCAGCTCATGACCATCGATATCGTGTGGTTGTGACAGTGCGTGCACCAGTATGTCAGCCAGATTGGCAATATCATTTTCTTCGGTCGCACCCGGCAGCAAGATGACGAATTCATCACCGCCCAGTCTCGCCACGGTGTCAGTTGAGCGAGTCGCGCCGAGCAGGCGTGTCGCAGACTCGACAAGGATGCGGTCGCCGACTTGATGCCCTAATGTGTCATTGATCACTTTGAATCGATCAAGATCGACGAATAACAATGCAATACCGTCGTTGTTTCGGCTTGCCTGCCGGACCGCGAACTCAAACCGCGCGCCAAGCAACCTGCGATTGGGCAAACCGGTCAAAAAGTCGATCTCCGCCAACTCCCGGACCTGAGACTCAATTTGCTTTTTCTCAGTGATGTTTGTGCCAACACCACGGTAACCGATAAACACCCCTCCGGCATCAAAAATCGGCTCGCCCGACACCGACACCCAGGCAACGTCTCCGCCGGGAAGCGCGTAGGCATATTCAAAGTTGCGAAAAGGCTGGTGCGCTTCCACGCGCCGGCGGTGCGCCTCCATCTGCTCGGCGGGAATGCCGAGGTAGGGTATTTCCCAGCGGGGTTTGCCATACCGCTGTTCGGGCGCGACTCCCGTCGCACGCATCATCCCGCTCGAAATGCGCGTGAATTGGTAGTTGGCATCCTGCTCCCAATACCAGTCCGCCGACATGTTAAGCAGGCTTCGTAGCCGCTGTTCGCTCTCCGCGAGGGCGAACTCTGTCTCTTTGCGTGAGGTGATATCAAAGCGAAACCCGATCGTGCCGCCGTCGGCAGTCTTGCGGTCAGAAACCAGGAACCATCGACCGGAACGCATCTGCACTTCATACTCGCTCGGCGCAGTGCTGCGATGCCGTTGAATTCGTTCGGCCACCCATTCATCTTCCGAGTATTCGCGTTCCAGATACAAATCGCGACGGTAGAACTCACGCAACAAGGTTTCGTATTCCATACCGGGTACCAGCAAATCGCTAATGCCCTGGTAGATTTCGCGCGCCCGTGCGTTACAGAACACCAGACGATCGTCGGCGCCGTACAAGAAAACACCGCAATCGAGGTGATCGAACGCCTCAACGATGCGTTTAAGCTTGCCCTCAGCCGCCTCTAGTGCCTGCTGGATGTTGGTAAGCGGATCGTTGGAGTCTGTCATGGTCTTGTTACTGTACACCCGCCATATGCCAAATCAGGCCGAATCGGTCAGCCGGTCACGGCATCAAGGGCAGGCCTTTTTGTAAGCTGCCACTTCTTCTTTCAACGCAATCCACCACACCTTGCCCTTTTCAGAGTGTTTTCCGCAAGGGGTATAGGTGGCGAAGCCGGGGTACTCAGGACCGAGATTGTTTGGGTCGTCTTTGCGGGTGCGCGGTGGCGAGACCAATCCTTTCTCGTCACTCTCCAACGGGAATAACCAACACCCCATCGGCTTGTACTTCCACTTGTGTACACCTTGTTTGATCGCCAGCGTTTGGAATGAACACTTGCCATCGCTTTCCGCAAATACACACTTGGTATGTTTGAAGTGCTCGGGTTTGTTGCGATAACGAAATTTTCGCACGTTGGTCTTTTTGCCGACGCCATGCGCCCACTCTTCATCAATGATGTAGTCGACGGGCAAATGGGCAAAATGTTCAGGATACTTTTCCACGAGTTTGTGCACCCGTCGTACTTCTTCAGGTCGCAAAAACGCACCGTCACTACAGCAGATACCCTGACAATCGCTGAGGTCACAGTAATGCAGCTTGGTGTGCTTGGTAACAGGCTTGGCCGACTTAGCAGTGGCGGATTTTGCTTTGGGCGCTTTAGGCACCTTAGCGCCAGAGGCAGATTTAGTTTTAGGCATGAAGGAGTTCGCGAATGTCGTAGTTGCCACCGTTTGCGAGGCGCTCGGTGTTGCAGAGTGAAATGATATCTCGCGCGACAGCCAAAGCGTCACGCAGACCGCCAGTTTCTTTCATTTGTCGAAACCTTTCCCGCTCCGGGAAACTTTCTAACGTCGCCTCCCGAATGACAGCCTGCATCGGTGTGTCCACCACGCCTGGTGCCAACGAACAGATGGAGAGCGTCGGATCCGATTCGCGCACCTCTTCCGCCATCACCCGAGTGGCCATTTCCAACCCAGCCTTCGCAGCGCAGTAAGCGGCCCAGCCTCGTACCGCGCGTTTCGCCGCACCAGAGGAAATATTCACCACCAATCGTGAATCGGCTTTTCCGCGGGTGTGATTGGCGAATGCTTTGGTGGTGAGCATCGGGGCCACAACGTTCACCGCCATGTTGTTCTGCAGCGACTGCGCGTCGATTAAATCAAAGCGCGCGACAGGGTTGACCACTCCAGCGTTGTTGATGAGTACCGCACGGTCAAATTGTTTGCCCTCCAACAGGGTGCCGAATTCTTTGAGCGCGTTTTCAGTCGAAACAACATCGCCAAAATCCGCATGGATAAAGGTGTTTGGGCCATTTTTGCCCGAAACACCCCGTGCAATCTCGACAACCATGTTGTTGGTGTCCGCACCCAATTCGGCCGCTAACGCCTCACCCAAGCCTTTGGTTGTGCCTGTCACCAAATACAAGTTCATCTAGATTCCCTTTTAATCGAGCGTTGCCGATAAAATCGCGGCCACACCGGTGAGTACGAGATCGACCAACTCGGTGGTCGCCAATGGTTCCGAATAAGGGGGGGTATACGACGGCGTTGACGTCGTACCTGCGGGTCGGTCAGCGGGTCGGGGGTTCGCTTCCGAAGTGGAACTCGTACGACGTACCGTACGCGCTTCCAGCGCCTCCAACGCCTTGGCGACGGCTTGTTCATCCAGCACCGCCACCGGCGCGCCGCAATGACGACACGCCGCGTCATGCTCAATGTCAACCCCAGCACCACAGCTGGAGCAGCGAATCTGTTTAACCCGTGCCGACAAGGATTGCCGCTCGGCTTGGTTGAGCGTGCGAATGAATTGCTTTTCGCGTAGAAACTGAACAAAGGTGATCAGCCGCCCATGCCCATTGGGGCAGCGGTGATACTGGAACCGGCCAGCGCGCGTGACATCAAACGACTGCACCAGTTTGTCCCGACAGACCGGACATTCACCAGTCAACGACACCAATCGACGGGGTTCATTCCGATGGGAATGGATGCGCTTGAACAGATCGATGACCGATTGCGGCGACATCGACACACTCTCAAGGTTATCAAACCAAATCAGATGACAAGCCCAACAAATGTCCACTTCCAGCGCGGTATCGATGTGCGTACGAAACACCGTCGCCGCCATCAAATCCTTGCAACTCGGGCAGCTGAGCGCCACGTTGTACGCTCGACTAGATACCGAGCGCGGCGATCCCCGCCGCGGCCACTTCTGCATCTTCGGAGGACTTCACCCCCGATACGCCGACGGCACCAATCGTCTCGCCATTGGTGATGATGGGCACGCCGCCCTCAAGAAACGTGATGCCCGGCATGGACAGCGCGGAAAACCGCCCGTTGTTCACCATCTCTTCGTCACCTTTGGTTGGCCGGCGTCTGACCGCTGCGCTATAAGCCTTACCCTGTGAAATTTCCACACTTGCGGGTGCCGACCCATCGAGTCGCAAGAAGCCCAGCAAGTGTCCGCCATCATCGACCACGCTGATACACACGGCCCATTTATTGGCCACGGCGTGAGTTTCTGCGGCCGCAAGAATGGTCTTAACGTCGATATGGGTCAGATAGTGTTTTGTTTTCATGGCGGGTTAGAGGATTGTTAGGTAAGCGATTACGGACATCAACGTAACCCAAATTGTAGCGACTAATTTCACGCAACCCACTGCATCACAACAACGGCTAAGCCAACCCAAGTAAATACCGCTTCCGCTTGGCCTCAGGAAGGCGCTCGATGGCATACCTCAACATGGTGCGCGGCATCTCGCGGTATACCTGCTTGAGAAAGTTCTCTTCGATGTCCTGGCCGATGCGCTGACCGACCTCTCTGAGCATCCAACCGACCGCTTTATGGATCAAATCTTCCTTATCGTTTAGCAGCAAGCGTGCAATCCGAAAAGTCTCGGTGGCTTCCCCGTTTCTTATGCTGTGGTGTGTAGCGAGTATGGCGATACGCCGCTCCCACAGGACTTTCGATTTAGCCAACCTTGTCAACACACTTTTGCGCTCTTTGGGCTTGTCTGCCAACCACGCACCCACGATGGGTGCCGCGGACAAATCGACGAGATCCCAGTTGTTGATGAACTTTGTGTGTCGCAGATAAGTGCGGTAAACAGCCTCGCGAATACGGGGGTCGCCTTTTTCATACGCTCGAACCATCAGTAACAGCGCCAGCGCACGCGCCTCATGCCAACCGGATTTCAGCAGCGGCAATGCGACGTCCAACCCGGCTTCGCCCACCGTCCTGGCAAACTGACGCAGGGCGGGCATTCTGACGCCGAGAAACTTATCGCCCGCGCCATATTCCCCCTCTCCGGTCTTAAAGTAGCGCGCCGCAAAAGCCGCCGCCCGCTGGCCACCCATTCCTGCGACTGATTGCACGATAGCGGCGATGTCCGAGTGTTTCGCAGGCTTCACCCGCGAGACTGCCCTAACTGTGCTTCGACGGGGCTTGGATTTGCGAGTCGAGTCGTTTGCCATGCGGCTTCCAGTTAAGCGCGGATTTAGTCGTACGGTAAGCGAAATAGCAAGCGCATGTCGCGCTGCGAGGGCGCACTGTTGCCCGCTGATCGCGTCAATAAATCAATGCTCGACAAGTTCGCAATAAGGCGACTTTGATATCAGAAATTGTCACCTGATGCCGACTTGAACGTCGTGTAACCCCGGAATTTACTTCTTTGGTGCCGCGTCGGCTGTCGGGGGTGGAGCCGCCGGGGCGGCCTTTGCAGCGTCATTTACGGCATCAATGGGTGGCGGCACTGCGCCGGCTCTTGCTTTGATATCGGCCACCGCGCGTTTTTCAACAAGGACCTTGAGCGATGCCAGCCCAGCTTCGAAATCCGGCCCGACGATTTTGTTCATAAACAAACCAAGGTAACGCAGCGCCGGGTTTGCACCGAAATCACCCTCGTTGGTCCAAGATACCTTGGTCGTTTCGTCGTCGACCGCAGTGAGCTTGATCACACCGGAAGAAACCATCTGCATGTCTGGGAAACTCAGCTTATAGACGAGGCGTCGAGGAGGATCTGCTTCGGTGAACTCCATCGCGCCATTACCCTCGGTCGCCGACTCCCATGACCATCTTGCACCGGCACCACCGCCCGTCCCGGAAAAGGTGAGTTTCATGTTGGGGTCACGCTTGTTCCAAACTGCCCACTTGGGCCAGTTGGTCGGTGCCGACACCATTTGATAGATCGGAATCGGCGGTGCAGAGATCGTGATTTCACGCTCAACCTTGAATGTTCGCGGTAATAGGAATGCAATGACCACCAGCAGGACAATCAGTGCAACAACGCCAATCAGCATCTTTCTCAGTATGCCCACCATTTTCTCCTCAGGGAATAACCCCAACACGTTCAACACGACGCACTATACCGACAGCGCTAGTTGTGTGCTAAACCTCGTGTCTAGCCTCTTGCCGCCACGGCGTGCCGGCAAACTGCTCGACCAGAAAGTTCACGAACGCCGCCACCCGTGGACTCTTGTGCTTGCCATGCGGAAACACGGCAGACAGTGGTACAGGTTCCACGTGATGCACATCGGTCAACACGGGTGTCAACCAGCCCGCACGGATTCCATCACCGACGATGACATCAGTTAGTCGGATGATACCAACTCCCGTGGCCGCCAATTGCAGCAGCGTTTCTGCATTGTTGGCAGACACGTTGCCACCCACCTCAACGTATTCAATGCCTGTTGGGGTATCAAATGGCCAGCGGCGAAGCTGAGGCGCACCCGATATCGAGATACAGTTATGCTCTAGCAGCTGGGCGGGTGAGTTCGGTACACCAAACGCCTTCAGATAGGCGGGCGATGCGCAGATCACCCGATGCAGATCACAGATTTTTTTTGCAATCAGTGAAGAATCACGCAGCACACTATTGCGAATCGCGACATCAGCACCTTCCTCGACCAAATCCACCAGTCGGTCGGTGACCGTGATGTCTAGCTCAACCTCCGGATATCGCTCCAGAAAGCGCGGCAGAGCAGGCGCAAGTTGGTGCAGCCCGAACGCAACACCGACGTTCACACGCAGTAACCCTTTTGGATGCGCTGCGAACTGCGTGACCTCCGCTTCTGCTTCCGCGATCTGCGTAAGGATCCGTTTTGCACTCGCAAAATAGGCTTCACCCTCCGCCGTTAACGCAAGTTTGCGTGTAGTGCGGTTCATCAGTCGTACACCCAACCGATCCTCCAGCCGGGTTGTCAGTTTTGACAGCGCTGACGGCGTTAAATCTAGGTCACGTGCTGCTGCGGAAAATCCGCCCAACTCAACCGCGCGCACAAATGCCTTCATTTCGCTTGGAGTATCCATCCCGCGCCCGCTTATGACTCAAATTCCATAGTATCATGCCACTTACAATAATTGTCATCTTTATAGATAGTAATTACGCCGCTAAAGAGATAAATTGCGTCTTTACCGCTTGACCGGTTGTCCGAGTCGGGAGGGAGCTCACGACCCGCCCACCGTGTTCGAAACAAAGTTTTATTGCCACGGCACACCCGCAGCGCCTCGACTATCTTGTTGCGGTGCTTGAAAGCGCACAACGCACTAAATTCGCTGCATCAGGCATCGAGTACCGAACAGGAACGTGCGTTACATCGTGCGTCGCCGCGTTCTCCTGCTGCGGCGAGGCGCGATCAGCACAGTTGTGCAGTCTCCTAGGATGGGTAATGCTCGCTCGCGGAGGCGTCACCCGCGCACCACCGCTATAATCATCGGCCACACATCCCGCGCGACTTCGAGTTGCGCCCGACACCACACCCATGAAGCGAATTCGTAGCAAGTCCCCTCTGCGGCTCTCCAAAGACGCGGAACGCCTGATTACCATGTCAACTGCGGCGGCTAGCTCAGCCAGCCGTAGTGAGGATCAATACTGGCAATCACATCTTGAAACGCTGGCCATGATATTGATGGATCGAGGTAACGACGCCGCCATTGAAGCAGCACTCGACCAGACCCACCAAATGAACAGCCCGGCACACGAAATCTTGGCGTCCTCATGCGAGGCGGTAGCCGAGTCGACGCTGTTAGTTGGCGAAAGCGGGGCGGGCGAGCTCCAAGCGCAACTCATTTCAATCCCGTTGATTGCGTGGTCCAAATACCGCATTCCCGCTGGTTCCGTTGAAGGCAACGTGCTCGCGCCGATACAAGCCCACTTGCATGGACATGTGCTTAGTGCTGGCGTGAAACTTTGCCTGAATAATTTCCTCTATTCGATCGATCAATTGCCACGTGGCTTTTCGGAAACACGCAAACTGACAAAAAAACTCGCCGACGCCGCAGTGAAGGGTGAAGCACCCAAAATAGATTTCGCCAAGCTTGGCGACACCGCCGAGTTACCTGCCGACGTGCGCTTCCTTCTCGGTGTTGCCGTGGCACCGCGCGGCGCGCCACTGTTCCAATGGCAAGAGTTGGATTCGCATATTAGTCGCACGGAGTGCCTGACTCGTTGGATTGAACAATGCCGCCCCAACTTGGCCAAGCTAGTACCGGGGTGTGCATTCGAATCAGGCCTGCCGGATGCCTTCTTTCACAATTGCCGCGAGTGTGATCTGCGTGTACGCCCGTATATGCTGAGCTCGGCCGTCGCAATCGTAGAATCCGCACTCAAGACCGCGCCGGGACAACTGAGCGCCGTCATTGCCGGCGTCGGCGAAACGGCGGTCGACGAGTACCGTGTCAGCATCACCCGTAACGGCCATAACGATGTGTTACACGGCATGGTGTGGCCGCTTTACGGGACAGAAGACGACGACAGCAACCCCGGACCACGTGAACAGATCGAAGCCATCTTGCAAGAACATAAAATCGCCGAAGTCACACGTATTCCAGGCATTCTGCCGCCCGAATACTGCGAGGATTGCGGCGCGCCCTTGTTCTTCGACCACGACGGTGAAGCCATGCACGCGGAAATGCCGGAAGACTCACACCACCCTGCCGCGCACTACCATTAGCAAGCTCTGGAGACTGCAACGTTTCCCAACCAATAAACCTTATCGTCGACCAGCTTTTCTAAGACAGTTTGCTTAAAATACTGCGCTAAGCAACGAGTTCGGCTGCGGCTAGAGCGGTACATCGTCTGACGACCACGCGCTGGCCAAGCCTGCGGTGACTCGCGCTAACTCGAGAGAGGGCGAGGGCAGAGGGCGAGAGAAGCAGGTCACGGATACGCTGAATGGTGGTCGAAATCATCGGGCAAATCCACCGTCTTGAGTTATCAGCCAAACATTTCGTGACGCAACTTGGACTGGGATTGAACGGGCTGATCATTGCGTTTTTACCAACTGCACTTTATAGGACCCAGTTTCGATGCGGCTCTTTTTTGCTATCTGGCCCGAAGGCGATGTTCGCCTGACGCTGGCCGCACGCCGCTTGGAAGTTGCCCGCCTCACTGGTGGCCGCCCAACCTTGCCAGTCTCTTTGCACCTGACGATGGTGTACGTCGGCAACGTCCCACAAAAGCGTCTACTGGAGATGAAGATGGTGGCGAGTCGCGTGCGTGCCGCGCCGTTTCGCTACACCGTCGATACCGCCGGCTGCTTCGCGACGGCGCGAATAGCGTGGCTCGCAAGTGATCAGCCGCCACAGGCATTGTTCGATCTGCAAAAAGCGCTTCATGATGGCGTGCACGCTGCTGACTTTGATGTTGATCGCCGCACCTTTCGGCCACATATCACCGTAGCGCGGCACATTACGGATGCCATTGAAACTTATCCGATCTCACCTTGCAGCTGGGATGTAGATAAATTTGCGCTGGTACAAACGGAACAAGACGCCAATGGTGTGCGATATGAAGTCATTGATCAGTGGCCGCTCATCGGCTGAGCACTATTTTTTCTCCGCTGCCATTTGCTCGATCAACTTCGTTCCAGCCGTTCTCTTGTCAGCTGTAGATGCGGCCGACGCGGTGCGTTGCTCCTGCAAGTACTCTAGCCAAGGCCGCCAATCCACCGGCCCACTATCGAATCGCTTCTTGAGATTCTTCAACACGTTCGGCCACGACTTGGCGAAATAGTCATATGCCTTACCCCACTCACCATCGGCGGCTGGCTCCCCCCATCCCATGTGATTGATTGTCACGTCAGTCAATGTGTCGCCACGCCCAACAAAACGCACCACGACTACCGTTCGTTGTTTACGCGCCTCCGGCAATGACGGTGGTGCATTCCAGGTAAACGACAACATGCGTTTATCCTGCACGGCCAAGAACACCATATCGTCAGCACCCTTCATGCCGGGTGGCGCGAAGGGATCGATGTAGATTGCAAACGGCCCGCCAACCCTTGCCTCGACAATGGCGTCAGGTGCAAAAAACGTCTTGATGCCGTCGCTGGTGGTCCAGGCTTTCCAGACGTCATCAACACTAGCGTTGACAGTGATTTTTTCGGTGATCATCCGCTCGGGTGCTGCCGGTTCGCTACACGCACTCAAGATCGCAAGCAGCGCAAGCGACAAGCCGAAAACGGTAACTCTGTTCATATCAGCCTCCTGTGACCAACGATCGACGAATCCTGTCGACGGCGTCTTCTAATCGGGCAATTGGCTGCGTATACGCGATACGCATATAGCGCTCGCGCTGATTCACACCAAAGTCGCGGCCCGGCGTCATCGCGACGTGCGCTTTCTCCAATAGCGTCGAAGAAAGATGAAAACTATCTTCGGCTACCGCTGAGGTATCGGCGTAAACATAAAACGCACCACCCGGCTTGGCGGGCACCTGAAAATTAATTGCTTCAAGGGCTGGGATCAAAAAGTCTCGGCGCTTTTTCAGCTCACACCGCCGCGCCTCGAGAATCCCCAAGGTCTCAGGCAAAAAAGCCGCCATCGCTGCGTACTGCGCGGGGGTGGATGGCGAGATGAACAAGTTCTGCGCCAGCGTTTCCATCTCCTTCACATATGCCTTCGGCACGACCATCCAACCGAGCCGCCAGCCAGTCATATGAAAGTATTTTGAAAAGCTGTTTACGATAAAGACGTTATCGGCATGGTCGAGTATCGACAGAGCCGTGCTTGGCGCGCTGTCATACGTCAGCCCCTGATAAATCTCATCGACTATCAGACTGCCACCCCGCTCCGTAACCGCTTGATGGATTTTTCGAAGTTCTTCATCGGCGATCAATGTGCCCGTCGGGTTTGCAGGTGACGCAATCAGCGCTGCAGCCGTATGTATTCCCCAGCGTGTCGAGATATCGGTGGCGGTCATTTGGAAATCACCCGCCGCGCCCACTGGCACCTGAACCGGCACTCCATTCATGCTCCGTACAAAGTGGCGATTACACGGATACCCTGGGTCACTCATCAGCACTTCATCGCCGTCGTTCAAAAGTGCGGCAAACGCGAGTAGTAGTGCCGCACTTGAGCCTGCAGTAACAATCACACGTTCCGGATCGATGGTGACGCCGTATTTGGTTTGATAAAGCTTTGCGATCGCTTCGCGTAGCGGCATTAATCCCAACGCGCGGGTGTACCACATCGGCTGTTCGTCCAAAGCGCGTTTACCCGCTTCGATCACCGGCAAAGGTGTACCAAAATCGGGCTCACCAATTTCCATGTGAATCACGTCGTGTCCGGCGAGTTCCAGCACACGCGCGCGACTCTGTATCTCCATCGCCTGAAACGGCTGAATGTGGGACATACGTTTGGAGAGGCGTTTCTCGTTCATCAAAATTTCTGCTCAATGCTGTTGGTTGACAATCTCATCCCACATTTTTGCAACACGCTTGACACTCACCGGCATCGGGGTGCGTAACTCTTGCGCAAACAACCCAACACGAAGCTCCTCCACCGCCCAACGATATTGCAGAATGGCGGCCTGTTTGGATTTCGCCATCGACAAATAATGTTGCCAGAGTGGCCGAATCTGTTTGAAGGTTTCGAGGTCGCGCTCCATGGCACCCTGGCGTGCTTTGTTTAAGCGCATCACGATCGCCTTCAAATAACGAGGGTAGTGGAGCAACTGGCCGGACGGTGTCTCCCGCAGGAACCGAGGCATAAACAGCGCCTCTAGCTGCTGCTCGATATCGCCGCCAATGTGTTCCCAGCTTTTGACATAGCGCTCGTCGCAGAGTTTGCGAATTTCTGCCACCAATGTCAGCGCTTCTTCCATCGCTTTAACAAGGCCCGCGGCGTGTTTGGCCAGCTCAGCCTTGTGCTTGGCAAGTTGGGATTCAAACTGTACACGCGACCGAATGGTATCGGTACCACCACCGTCGAACGAATCGATAAATGCCGCGCGGAATGTGCAGAACAAAAGCTCCTGACGCAGCGCCTCTTGCACATGGTTTTTGGTCTCCGGGAAAAAAGTGGAGAACTGAAACGCCGCAACTGTCGATACCTTGATATTACGCTCGCAGAATCTAGCGGCGTCTGCCTGCACCAACATAAAAAGCCGCACTAGTCCTTGCGTTTGAGCCATTTTGGCTTCGCAAGGCTCGTCAAATATGGCGATCGATACCGTGGTGTCGCAATCAACAAAGCCGGGATAACCATCGTATCGAATCCGCATTTTCTCTTGTTCGCGTTCGAAGTTAATGGTTTCCGGCAACTCCTCAAGATCTGCCGGCCATGCGGTCAGCCCGTCACGCTCCATGCGGTTGCGGTGCAGTGTTGAGAATACCGTTTTTGATTGGTCGGCAAATTGTTCCCGCAACGCCGCGAAGTCTCGCGACATGGCCAGCTCTTTGCCATCACCGTCGACAATTTTGAAATTCATGGTCAAGTGCGGCACAACGCGCCCTGATGCCGGCGAAACATCCCACGCATCTTTCGGTACGGCGAGGTTGCGCTCACGTTGTAAAAACCGCGTCATCACCTCGATCAGCGGCTCATCTGCGGAGGATAAATCTGCCATATCCGGCTTACGATTGATGTAATCAATAAACGCGCTAACGGTATCTGGCACCGGCACCAAGGCGCTGCGAAAACGCTGCGGCAGGGTTTTGAAATAGGCCGCTGCTTTCTCCCGCAGCATGCCAACGGTGAGCCACTCAAAACGTGCCGGATTGACTTGGTTGATCACCGAGACTGGCAAGGTCACCGTGACACCATCCATCGGGTGTGTTGGCTCGAAACGGTAGTGCAATGGGTACGCAGCACCCTTGTGTTTGAGTGCCTTCGGAAAGAGATCAAAAGTGACATCACCGGCATTTCGGCGCATCAATTGCTCACGCGAAAATTCAAGCGTCTGTGGCTTGGTTTTTTCCGCTTCTTTGCGCCAGCGTTCAAAGCCCGCCATGTTGACCACGTCGGCCGGAATCACGGCGTCGTAGAGCGCAAACATTTCGTTGTCATCGATCAATACGTCCTGCCGCCGTGCCTTGGCCTCGATGTCCTCAATCTCCTCTACCAAGCGTAGGTTATTTCGCAAAAACTTACCGTGGGTGTCGACCTCGCCTGCAACCAAGCCGTGGCGAATGAATATCTCGCGCGCTTCGATCGGATTGATCGCGCCGTAATGCACACGCCGACGCGGATTGATGATCAGGCCGTACAACGATACCTGCTCGAAGGCCACCACCTGGCCTGACTTTCGCTCCCAGTGTGGATCGTAGTGCGAGCGCGTGACAAGATGGCTGGCGAGTTGCTCGATCCACTCGGGCTCGATGGAGGCGATGGTGCGGGCATAGAGGCGCGTGGTTTCGGTGAGCTCTGCGGCCATCAGCCACTTGAGCCGCTCCTTCTTTTGTGCAGCGTGGTCACGAACACGCTTAGGCAGATGAAACCGCATGCCTCGCGGCCCCATGTAGTCGTTGCCGTCGAGCGACTTAGTGCCGACATTCGTGATCAGACCAGCCAACAAAGCGCGGTGCACACTCTCATACTTTGCGTTGGCGGAACGAGGTGGCCCCGCGTTCGCGCGGGCCTTGTGTTTTGCAATAGGTACGTGTTGTGTCGACGGTGCGACCGTTACCGCAGCAACCGGCACTTTGCCGACGGCACCATTGTGAACGTGCAACCCGACAGATGCACACAACTCGGAAAGCTGCGCATGGACGTCCTTCCACTCGCGCATGCGAATCGGCGAGAGAAAGTTCTCCCGCAGTAAGTGGTCTAACTTACGGTTGGACTGCTTGTGTTTGATCGCGTCCAAGTAGAACAGCCACAAGTTCACGTAGGATAAGAATTCCGACTGCGGGTGCGAAAACTTTTCGTGGGCGGCGATGTGTTGCTCTTGTTTATCAGCGGGGCGATCGCGCGGATCTTGTACTGATAGTCCGGCGGCGATGATGAGCACTTCCTCGAGGCACGCCTCCTTTTCCGCCGCAACCAACATCCGTGCGATGGCAGGGTCGACCGGAAACTTGGACAAGGTCCAACCGAGTGCGGTTATGTTTTTTGTATGATCAACGGCACCAAGTTCAAACAACTGCCGGTAACCATCTTCGATCATACGCGGGCTTGGCGCTTCGACAAACGGGAAGTTGGCGATGTCCCCCAAGCCCAACGCCTTCATCCGCAGAATCACACTCGCGAGTGAGGTGCGCAGAATCTCCGGCGTGGTAAAGACCGGCCGCGCGTCGTGATCCTCTTCGGCGTAGAGACGAATACAGATGCCGGCCGCAACACGCCCGCAGCGCCCTGCGCGCTGTTTGGCAGATGCTTGCGAGATTGGCTCAATCTGCAGCATGTCGATCTTTTGTCGCGCGCTGTAGCGGTGCACCCGCGCCACCCCGGTATCGATCACGTAACGAATGCCCGGGACCGTAAGGGAGGTTTCGGCAACGTTGGTCGCCAACACAATACGGCGGCGGCCGCTGCCACCGGTGCGGAAAATCCGATCCTGCTCGTCGTTTGATAGCCGCGCAAACAGCGGTAGCACTTCGGTTTGATTCGGATGATGCTTGCGTAACGCTTCGGTGGTGTCACGTATCTCGCGTTCACCGGGCAGGAACACCAACACGTCACCCTCGCGGGTTTCGGCAAACAATTCGTCCACCGCATGCATCACCGCTTCTTCGATGTCGACCGCGTCTTCGCTATCGTCGAGGAAGTGTTCGGGACGATAACGCACCTCAACCGGAAATGTACGACCAGACACTTCAATAATTGGCGCATCAAGCCCGTGCTGTGCAAAGTGTTTAGCAAACCGTGCGGGATCAATGGTGGCAGAAGTAATGATGACCTTTAAGTCAGGCCGCTTCGGCAGGAGCTGTTTTACGTACCCCAACAAGAAATCGATATTGAGGCTTCGCTCATGCGCCTCGTCGATGATGATTGTGTCGTAGGCCAACAGATTGCGGTCGTGGTGCGTCTCGGCGAGCAACACACCGTCCGTCATGACCTTCACAAACGTGTCGGCGGATGTCTTGTCGCCGAAGCGGATCTTGTAGGCGACATCCCCACTGCCGGAACGTCCCAGCTCCTGCGCGAGGCGGCTGGCGAGAGTGCGCGCGGCAATTCGTCTTGGCTGGGTGCAACCGATCATGCCGTGGATGCCACGGCCTAATTCGAGACAAATCTTTGGCAGTTGTGTCGTCTTGCCAGAGCCGGTCTCCCCACAAACGATGACGACCTGGTGCTTTTCGATGAGCGCACGAATTTCGGCGCGTTTTTCGGCAATCGGCAGCGCATCGTCGTAGCGCGGGGATGCCACAGCAGCGTGCCGTTCGCGACGTGTGCGCATGCTGACTTCAGCCGCCGACAGTACCTGCTCGATCTGTTGGTCGAGCTGGTCGGTCGGTTTGTTCGCCCGGTGCAGTTGGTGGCGCTTGCGTTCGAGGGCAATCAATCGAACGCGGTCGCTGGCGAGGACGTCATCGAGCTTCATGGGCGGTATCGCGCCACCTGCGCGGTTTGGTTCTGGTGATGGGACGGAAGCGGTGGGCATGAGAGTGAGAGTTTACGCGAGGGGGTTGGCCAACTCGATTCGACTGGCCCTAGGAGAGTTGCAGGAAATCTCGCGATCGGCCCACCCATGTCGCCAAAAAATGCAAAATGCCCGACCAGCGGGCATTTTGAGACGCTTTGGGCTGGAAACGCCCGTCAATACTTGAGTTTACTTATCGAGTTCAATGCCCTCGGCTTCGAATACGCGTTTGACCGTCGGGCGGGAGAATACCCGCAAGGCGTGTTTGGTCCATACCGGGTACAACGTCTTCATATCAATTCCCAAGCGGTTGCCCCAACGATAGAAGACCAACAGGTACGGGTCGCATACGCTGTACTGTCCGCCCATCGCAAACGACCGCCCAACTAGTAGCTGGTCTATCTCAGCATAGCACTCGAGCAAGTTTTGTTTCGAGGTGGCAACGATGCTTTCTTTTGCAGCTGGGTCAGTCGAGAAACGTTCAGCGCGAAAGATCCCTGCCGCCGCAATATGCACGGTTGACGACAGCCACGCCATCAACGACAACGCCTCAGCTTGTTTCCAAGTCTCCTTAGGCCACAGACCGCGTTCGGCGTAGCCGCCACCGAGGTAGGTCAGGATGGCAACGGTTTCGGTAAGAACTTTGCCATCAACATTCAGCGCCGGAACCTTGGCTTTTGGATTGACGCGCAAAAAATCTGGTCGCTTGTGCTCGCCCTCGGCTAGCGAAACCAGAACCGGCTCAAATGCGATACCGAGCTCTTCAAGAATGATGTGCGAGGCGAGTGAGCAGGCACCTGGTGAGTAGTAAAGTTTTATCATCCCCGCAGATTAACCAAATATGACGGTTTGTTCAATACTTACCCACCAGTTAGTTTTGTCAAAGCCTTGCTAACTCTTTGTTTCTGCATTATTTTTGCCATAGTAACCACTTACCACGTAGGCCTATTCCGACTCAGTCAAGGCGTGAAATCAGCGATGACGTATCGAAGCGATTGCCACCTTTTTTCTGGATGTCGCCGTAAAACTGATCGACCACCGCCGTCAAGGGCAAGCGCGCACCGTTGCGGCGGGCCTCATCAAGACAAATGCCCAAGTCTTTGCGCATCCAGTCAACCGCAAACCCAAAGTTGAATTCGCGCTTCAACATCGTGCGACCGCGATTCTCCATTTGCCAGGATTGCGCGGCACCTTTGGAGATCACATCGAGTACCAGGTTGCCGTCGAGTCCGGCCTTCTCGGCAAACGCAAGTCCTTCGGAAAGTGCTTGCACCAAACCCGCAATACAAATCTGGTTCACCATTTTGGTCAGCTGCCCGGCACCGGATTCACCCATCAACGTGGTGGCCTTGGCGTAGGAATCCATCACCGGCTTGGCCTTTGCAAACACTGCTTCTTCGCCGCCACACATTACCGTCAGTTGCCCCTTTTCGGCACCCGCCTGCCCGCCTGAAACCGGGGCATCGATAAACGCGATGTCCCGCGCAGCCGCCTCTGCAAACAACGCGCGTGCCGCGTCAGCAGAGGCGGTGGTGTGGTCGACCAAGACGGCGCCGGACTTCATCGCCGCAATCGCTTGCCCGGCAACATCCAACAAGTCACGGTCATTACCCACACACATCATGACCATGTCGGCCCCCGCCACCGCACCGGCCACTGTGGGGTGGAAGCCACCACCGTGTTGTTTAACCCACGCTTCTGCCTTTGCCGTGGTGCGGTTATACACGGTGACGTCAAACCCTTTGGTCTTGAGATGCCCGGCCATGGGGTAGCCCATGACTCCAAGGCCAAGAAATGCGATTTTCATATTTTGTTCCTTAGGGATTAATCAGATTGGGGGGGCGCTGGCCTTGCATCGCCTGTGTCAGATTCAACGCCGCAAGTTTGGCCATGTTCATCCGTGTGTCGTGGGTTGCGCTCCCGATGTGCGGCGTCAGGACCACGTTATCGAGTGACAAGAAATCAGCATGTAACGCGGGTTCGTTTTCAAACACATCCAACCCGGCACCCGCGATACGTTTTTCTTTAAGTGCTGCCAGCAGGGCTAGATCATCTGCAACGCCGCCGCGGGCGGTATTGATAAAAATGGCACTTGGTTTCATCAGTGCCAACTCAGCGGCACCGATAAGGTGATGGGTGTCTTTTGAATAAGGCACCATGACGACAACAAAGTCACTGTCGCGCAGGATCGCGTCTTTGGTTGCATAACGGGCATTGATCTTGGCTTCGGTGGCCGCATCGAGCCGTTTGCGGTTGTAGTACGAGACTTGCATATCAAAGCCCGACGCACGTCGCGCAATCGTCTGGCCGATCCGTCCCATGCCGATGATGCCGAGTTTGGCGTGGTGGACATCCGTCCCCAACCACTGTTGAAGTGCAAACCCTTTTTTCCATTCGCCGCGACGCAATCGCGCTTCGGTTTCGGTGATACGCCGCGCGGTGGCCATCAAGAGCGCAAACGTCAGGTCGGCCGTTGTGTCGTCGAGTACGCCCGGTGTATTGGTTGCCATCACGCCACGTTTGCTGGCTTCCGCGACGTCGATGTTGTTGTAACCGACCGCAATGTTCGAGACCACTTTCACTGTCGGGCAGGCATCAAAAAAAGCGGCGTCGATTTTTTCGGTCAGGCAACACATCAATGCGGCACACCCCGCCGCCCGTGCACGCAGCTGCTCAGCACTGAGAATGTCGTCGCTCGCATTGTGGTCAACCTCAAAGTACTGCGAAAGTTCGTCGACAATCTGCGGAAACACTTGCCGGCTGATCAGAATTTTAGGTTTCATGTTTTGCGTTGGGATGGAGAAGAATCGATACACCAGAAACAAGCGGACGCCAAAGCGTCCGCATGTGTCCAACTAAACGTCGCACCGTCTATGCACAGAATCTAATTGCCATAGAGCGTATTTGGCAGCCACATCCCAATGGCTGGGAATAGGTAGAGCAGCGCAATCGCGAGTACTTGAATCGCCATAAACGGCATCATGCCGGCAAAGATCTGGTTCAGTGTCACATGCGGCGGTGACACACCCTTCAGATAAAAGGCGGCCATTGCAACCGGCGGCGAGAGGAATGCCGTCTGCAAATTCAGCGCGACCAGCAGCCCGAAGAACAGTGGATCAATACCAAACTTTGGCAGCAACGGAATGAAGATTGGCATAAAGATCACGATGATCTCAGTCCACTCCAGCGGCCAGCCCAAGATGAAAATCACAAACTGGGCAAGCAACATGAATTGCAGGGGCGTCAACCCAAGCGACAACACCCATTCTTCAACGATGTTCTGCCCGCCGAGCAATGCAAATGCAGCAGAGAAAATCGACGACCCCACAAACAGCCAGCAGACCATTGCGGAAGTCTTGGCCGTGAGATAAGTCGATTCGCGCACCGTACCAATCATCTTTGCCTGGACCATCGCTACTAGCGCCCAAACGCCGAGAGCCCCCATCGACAACCAACCGACCCACTGGGTAGGCGCGGTCGGCACCACTTCGGCCCTGTACAAGATAAACCAGACCACCGAGACGAGAAACACGAGCCAGAGCGGTAGCCAAATCTTTGCCGCCCGGATGATGTTCTCGCGCGATTGGGTCAACAGTAGATACACCGATGCCAGAACAAAACCGCCTAGCGAGCCTACTGCGGCCGCCTCTGTGGGAGTCGCCAAGCCAAACAGGATCGTACCCAGCACGGCCAGAATCATGACCGAAAGCGGAAAAAACGACGTCAACAACATCTTGAAGATTTCGAGACGCGCAAACGTGAGCACTCCACAAAAGACGATGAGCATCGCCATGCCGACACCGAACACGTACCAGAAGGCTGGTGGTGTCGGGTCACGCACAAAATCGCTATGTGCCTTCTTTTCGGGTGTCGCCGCCTTTTCCAGCGGCTTATCAGCAACCTTTGCTGCGCCGGCAGCTTCTACTTTGACCGGCTCCGTCCCCGGCGGCTCTTGAACGCCGCTCGGTGAGGGCTCCTTAAGATCGCTGCTGCCGGGTGGCTCAGCAAGGCCGCCGGCGGTTACTTCGGTAGCACCCACTGAGGCACCCATCTCTTGAAGGCCGGAAACATCCTGGATTTCATCGGGGCGCGTTAACGAATTCCAAGTCAGCCCCATGATGACAACAAATACCAACAACGGTGCGAGTGCAACAGCCAGTTGTTTGAGCAGCACCTTGGTAGAGATGTCGGCGTTCCGTTCCCCCTTTAGCGCTTGCAATAACGATGGCAACGCTCTTGCACCAAAACGATCATTCACCTGCTTGTTCGCTGGCGGCAATGTGATCACACGATCGGCGGCGGCAAGTGGTGGTGCCAGATGTGGCTTCCATTTACCAATAATCATCACGTAGCCAATGTAGAGCAGCGCTAGCATGATGCCGGGGAAAAACGCTCCCGCGTAGAGCTTTGGTACCGAAACGCCAGCGGTCGCGCCGTAAACAATGAGCAGTACGGAGGGCGGAATCAAAATGCCCAAGCAACCCCCCGCCGTGATGACACCTGCGGACAGACGTACGTCGTACCCGGCGCGAAGCATCGCTGGCAGCGCTAGCAACCCCATCAACGTCACAACCGCACCGACAATTCCCGTGGCTGTGGCAAAGATGGCACAGGTGACGAGCGTGGCGACCGCGAGTGAGCTCGGCACACGCGCTAACGCGAGGTGCAGGGACTTAAACAGTTTGCTGATGAGGTTTGCGCGTTCGACCAAGTAACCCATGAATACAAACAGCGGAATCGAGATCAATACATCGTTTCGCATCACACCAAAGGTACTCTGCACCATCAAATCCAGTGTTTGCTGTAACGCGCGTTCGGCATGGCCGTCACTGCGCGAAAAATAGGCGAAGAAGGCGAACATCATGCCCATGCCCATCAGCGTAAATGCCGTTGGGAACCCGAGCATGATCGCCACCACAACCAAGCCGAGCATCAGCAAACCGAGGTGGCCGTTGGTCATGTTTGACCACGGCATCAATACCGCCACGGCGACCAGAATGATCGCCATTAGAATGAAACCAAACCAGAGTTCTTTACGGATCATTTCTTTTCTCCGGCGACAACGTACTTGTCTAGCGCAGCGATGTCTTCATCTTTCACATGCACCATTTCTTTCAACTTGTCGACGTCAACCTCCTCGACGTCTTGGATACGCGATGGCCATTCCCCTTGTCTGATGCAAATGACGCAACGAATGATCTCAACGACCCCCTGCAACAACAACAGGCCGCCAGCCAGTGGTATCACAAATTTGAATGGGTAGAGCGGCAGCGGATCTGCCGAAAATGTTTGTTCGTTGATCTTGATAGAGTCGCTAAAAAACGTCCAGCCGGCGTAGGTCAATGCCAACACGCCCGGGAGAAAAAACAAGAAATAGAGAATGAGATCTAGCGTTGCTTGGGTGCGCGGTTCAAAAAAGCCGTAGAGCACATCGCCGCGGACGTGGCCGTTCTTCGACAGTGTGTACGCACCGGCCATCATGAACAAAACGCCGTAGAGCATGATCTGTGCATCCAACACCCAGCCATGGGGGGTGTTCAACACGTACCGCGAGAAAACTTCCCAACCGATCAAGATCGTCAGGCCAACCGCCGCCCACGAACAAACCTGTCCAAACCACGTCGAGAACTTATCGACGCCTAGCAATATTTTTTGCATTCTCTTGCTCCCTACTGATCAAGTGCGTGAAACCATCTCGCTCGCTTTTGTAAGCGATGAAGCTGAAATGATGGCACAAAAGAAAACGGCGGCGAAAACGCCGCCGTTTTTGTACCAATTACGCCTTAGGCTTTCTTTGCACGGAAGGAATGGTTATACGCCATCTTGTAGTCAACCAAGGTGTCGTTTTGCCATGCGCAGGCGCGCTGTGCAAATGCTTTCATCGAGTCGTTCACTTTCTTAAACACTGGGTTCTCGGCTTCTTTCTTCGCCGTAACTTTGTCCCAGCTTGCCAACTGCGCACGCAAAATCGCGTCCGGCGTCTTGAAGAACTTCACGCCTTGTTTGGCCTTCATCTCGGCATAGTCGGTCGAATAACGGTCGATCGCTTTCCAGGACATATCCGCAGAAGACGCCTGTACCGCGTAGTCGATAATCGACTTCAATTCCGTCGACAGCGCGGCGTATTTCGTCTTGTTGAACAGGATCTCAAACTGCTCAGAAGCTTGGTGGAAACTTTGCAGCATGCAGTTCTTTGCCACGTCAGGGAAGCCTAAGTTGCGGTCAGAGCTGGCATTGTTGAATTCAGCAGCGTCCAACAGGCCACGATCAAGCGCGGACACAATTTCGCCACCAGGCAACGGATTCACCGCCGCACCCATATCGTTATAGATATCGACCGCCAGACCCACGGTGCGGAACTTCACCCCCTTCAAGTCTTCCACCTTCGTCACCGGCTTCTTGAACCAACCAAACGGTTGCGTTGGCATTGGGCCGTAAACGAACGACTGCACGTCGAGGTTCAAGCCTTTGTAGATCTCGTCGAGTAGCGCCTTTCCGCCGCCGTAGTTGTGCCATGCCAAGACCATATTGGCATCCATACCCCACGCTGGGCCTGAACCCCACAGCGCCAAGGCTTGTTGTTTACCGTACCAGTAGGCAACCACACCGTGGCCGCCGTCGAGCGTGCCTTTTGATACTGCATCGAGCAGATCAAACGCTTTGACAACCGAGCCCGCTGGAAGCACTTCAATCTTCAGACGACCACCTGCCATGTCGTTGACCTTTTTGGCGAAGTCATTTGCGTACTCATGGAAAATGTCCTTCGCCGGCCAGGTCGATTGGAAGCGCAGGCTAACCGTTTGCGCTTTGGCGATCATTGGGAAGCCGGTAATCGCTGCACCACCTGCGGCGGCAGAGCCTGCTAAGAATTTACGGCGTGTTTGTGGCGATTTTGGTTTGGTTTCTTGCGTCATATTTGTCCTCGTATATTGTTTTGTTGATGATTTGGGTGGTGCTTGCAAACACGGTCATACACATCCGCCACATCAGCGGGGGGCGCTCTCCGCGCTCGCCAGACTGCCGGGGCACTTCAGGGCGAAACTACACGATGCTAATCTCAGCGCGGCTTCAGCGCAAGCAAAAACATAGGCTGCCCAACCAAAGAAAAGTTCGGGTCTTTGTTACCCAATTTCGAACACTGCTGCAGTGCAAATTATTGGCTCGTTAAATGTGCTGCATCGCAACATAAACTGCGCGTCTGTAAAAGGCCGTTATCTGCTATTTACGCGGCGTCGCAACAATACTGGTTGGCGTTGTTGGTGTGGCCTTACTCTTAAGTTGACTCGTCGGTTGCCAGCCTAGGACCGCCGCCATCACCGCGAAACCGACGACATATGCAACGGCGACGTGCCAACCGTGCTTGATCCAAAGCCAAGCGGATTTCGCTTCCGGGAAATTATTCGAGAGCGCCACACCTGCGGATGAACCGAACCACAACATCGAGCCGCCAAACCCTACCGCGTAGGCGAGGAAGCCCCAGTCATAGCCGCCCTGCTTTAGCGCCAGCTCGGTGAGCGGGATATTGTCAAATACTGCCGAGACAAAGCCTAAACCCAGTGCTGATAACAAAGACGCAGTTGGCAACTGATCAACCGGCATCATGGATGCCGTCAAAACCAGCGACAGTAAAAAAATCGTCCCGCGGAAGGCACCGGGCATTAGCGACCAGTCGGGTCTACGGACCGGCACACAGAGCAAGATGGCGATCCATACCGCCAGGCCTAAAAAGGGAATGTGGTCCGTCAGATGCGCAAATTTCAGATTACTCACAATGTTGACAACTACCGCGGTGGCCAGAATAAACACCACAACCGCAACTCGCACGTAGTCGACTTGTACATGCCGCTTGCCAACCTTGTAAATGGGTGAGTAATTTTGTTGTTGCAACGCGGCGGGAATGCCACACACCACCAACGCAACAGCGGCCGCCACATAGGCATGAAACACGTCCGCCGGGGCAACCCCCGCGATCCACATCATGGTCGTCGTGGTATCGCCGACCACACTTCCCGAACCTCCCGCATTCGAGGCCGCAACGATTGCCGCAAGATAGCCAATGTGAACCTTACCGCGAAACACCGCGTGCGCCATCGAACCACCGATCAGCGCGGCGGCGATGTTGTCCAAGAACGACGACAAGATGAACACCATGACGAGAAGGACAAAACCACCCTTCCAGTCGTCCGGCAGGATTTTGGGAAGCACATCCGGGACATGGCTGTCTTCAAAGTGTTTCGACAACAGCGTGAAACCCATCAACAGCGCAAACAAATTTGCCAACATTACCCACTCGTGACTTAGATGAACCGCAAACCCTGCCAGGCCCGCGCCAGTCTTGAATCCCGTAATGCCAATCTTATAGGCCAGCGTGACGGCAAGCCCGGTCAGTGCGACTTGCAGCGTGTACTTATGGAATAAAGCGATGCCCAGCAGGGTCAGCGCAAACAGGATGAAGTCAAGAGGAATACTACCGACAAATACAAGCTGTGGCGTAAAGGTCAGGGCGGTCGTCATGGCGTCAGAATAATGTGAACACGGTATGGACCATGGGCACCGATGACAATGGTCTGCTCGATGTCAGCGGTGCGCGACGGGCCGCTGACAAAAAAAGTCGCCCGTGGCAATTCGCCACGCTCGGTTCGGACCAGCTGAAATGCATCTTCCATTGTGTGTACGATGCGTGCTTTGGAAAGTACACAGAGGTGCGTCTCGGGCAGCAACGCGTGAAGTTTTGGTGTGGTTGGTGATGACAGCAAAAGTAACGTCCCTGTCTCACCGATGCCGCAAAAACAATCAGTGATACCGACCATGTCTTCGCCACACGCGAGACGATTTTCATAGGTAACACCAGACGCTATCCAGTCGAGTTCGGCTAGCGACGGCCAGCCAACCACGCGGCTTTCTAGGCTGTTTTGCTTCAAATAGGCCGCCGCAGCTTGCGGTACATCCGCAAGTCTATCCACCTCCGCAACCGTGGACTTTAGGCGATCACTTTCCTGAATAAATCGCGCAACGGGACTATCGCGCGCGATTGACGGTTGCGGCCCCCGCTCTTGCCGGGCGATGTGTGTGCGCACTTGGGATAGCTCTAACCCTGTGGTCAAGCCCTCACGCCCGCTGTTTTTTCGGATGCGCGCCAGAATGTTGTCGCGCGCACTCATCGTCTATTGCTCCGCTTTGGGCGCGACGCATACAGCTCACGAAATGTCTTGCCCGCGGGTGCCGGCATATCACGGCCATCGGTCCAACCGTCAAGCCCCGGTAGCCATGTGATCCGCTTCTTTTTTCCGCCCCACCACGACGCAACCCGCGCGGCGATTTTGGTACTCGCGGCATATAGCGCCGGGCGTGTCGCAAACGCATTCCAAACAGAAATTGAGAAGCGTTCGCTGAACGGTCGCAACGCTTGATCAAACTGCCGCTCACGCCATTTGCGCATCAAATCGGGCAATGGAATTTTTACCGGACACACCACCTGGCACTCACCACAAAACGTTGCGGCATTAGGCAAATCACCCGCGTTCTCAATACCGACATAGGTCGGCGTCAGCACCGAGCCCATTGGTCCCGGATACACCCAGCCGTATGCGTGACCACCGACGTTTTGATAAACCGGGCAGTGATTCATACACGCGCCACACCGAATACAACGCAACATTTCCTTCATGTCGCTGCCGACTAACTTGGTGCGGCCGGCATCAATCAGCACGATATGCATTTGTTCCGGGCCATCGAGATCCCCCGGCTGTTTCAGGCCCGTGGTTAACGTCAAATAGTTGGCCGCATTCTGGCCGGTGGCCGAACGTGGCAATAATCGTATGAGTGTTGCAAAGTCTTCAAGCGTCGGAATGACTTTTTCGATACCAGTTACCACGCAGTGAATACGCGGCACGGTCGTCACCAAATCAGCATTGCCTTCATTAGTCACTGTGAGCGTGGTGCCGGTTTCGGCAATCACAAAGTTGGCACCCGAAATGCCCATATCGGCACCCAGAAATTTTGACCGCAGCACTTCGCGTGCCTCACGGGTCATCGAGGGAATGTCGACGGTACGCGGCCGGTGATGCGCGGCTTCAAACAAATCGGCGACCTGCTCTTTCGATTTGTGTACGGCGGGGGCCACAATATGTGAGGGCGGCTCTTTGGCGAGTTGCAAGATGTACTCACCCAAATCCGTCTCAACGACTTCCACACCGACCGCCTCTAATGCATCGTTTAGCGAGATTTCTTCACTCACCATCGATTTAGACTTGGTGACAATTTTCGCCGCATTACGTTGTGCAATACCGACGATGATGGCGTTGGCTTCCTCGGCGGTCTCTGCCCAATGCACCACCGCACCGCGCAGCGTTGCATTCCTCTCAAACTCAATCAGGTAGGCGTCGAGATTGTTGATCACCCGATCGCGCAACGATGCAGCGTGGGTACGAATGTCCTGCCATACATCGATTTCTGCAACGGCGGCGGCGCGACCATCAACAAACTTGCCTTTGGTTTTTTTCATCGCCGCTTGTAAAACCGCGTCGTTGAGTTTCATCGACGACGTCGCCTTGAAATGCATACTCTTAACTTGCATTTCTAGCCCTCACAGCTGAAGAAATGGAACCGCATCTAGTGCGCCATCCCAGCAATCACTTCGGCGAAGTGATACACCTTGGTGGTGTTATCACCATTGCGTCGCAGCCGCCCCTCGATATTGAGCAGGCAACCCAAATCACCACCGACCAGCACCTTTGCATCGGTCGCGGCGATATTCACGCATTTGTTTTCTGCCATGCGTGTTGAGATATCACCGAGCTTTACCGAAAACGTGCCCCCAAAGCCGCAGCACTTTTCACAATCCGTCATTTCGTTAATCGTCGCGCCGGCAGCGGACAACAACATACGCGGTTGGGCTTTGATGTTGAGCTCGCGTAAACCTGAGCACGAGTCGTGATAGGTGACTACGCTAGTGGTCGATGGCGCGATTTCGACCTTCAACACATTGGCGAGAAAGTCCGAAAGCTCAAACCACTTGGCCGCAAGGGCCACGAACTCGGCCTGCTCGGGTTGCCCCTTGAACAAATCTTCAACTGTGTGGACTTTCATTTGGCCGGAACAAGAGCCGGACGGGGCAACAACGTAATCGCAGTCGCGGAATTCAGCCAGCACCTTACGTGCCAAGACTTTCGATATTTCTCTTGCGCCTGAGTTGTAGCCGGGTTGACCACAGCAGGTTTGGCTTTCGGGAAACACCACGGTACACCCGGCGTCTTCAAGCAGCTTTAACGCCGCGAAACCAATATTCGGGCGTACGAGATCAACCAGACAGGTGACAAAGAGACCAACTTTCATAGCCACGATATTAGCGCACTGGAAGCGTCGGCCAGGAAACCTGCAATATCTTGGGCGGCAGGGCTGCCACCGCACTAGCGTGGTTCGCTAGATTGCCTTGGCGGTTACGCCGACGCTGGCGGCTGGCACCGGGGATAGCGTCACTGATGGTGTCGGCTGCGAGATAACAACCTTACCCGACTCGATCCATTTCTTGATACGGTTGGCGTCGCCGATGCGGGTCAACTTACCCCACGAATCCATCAGCACGATGATCACCGGATTGTTGCCAATCACCACCTGCATCACGAGGCACTTGCCGGCTTCGTTAATGAAGCCCGTCTTCGAGACCCCAATATTCCAACCTTGGCTCTTCACCAATGCGTTGGTATTGTTAAAACCCAGCGGATGTTTGCTGTTCGGTAACGTCACATACAACTCGGGTGTGGTTGAGAATTCACGAATTTGCGAATACTTCGAGGCCTCTGCGACCATCAAGGCAAGGTCCTGTGCGCTTGCGACGTTTCCGGGCGCAAGACCAGTCGTGTCAACGAAAGTTGTCGACTGCAGCCCGATCGATTGGGCCTTTGTATTCATCGCCTTGACGGCGGCGTCAAATCCGCCGGGATAAGCGCGTCCCAGCGCTGCCGCCGCGCGATTCTCTGAAGCCATCAGCGCCAGGCGCATTAAGTCTTCGCGGCGGAATGCGGTGCCGACCGGCAAGCGTGAACGGGTATTCTTAAGTGTGTCGACATCAGCCTGATCGATGACTACGGGCTCGTCAAGATTCTGTTTAGCTTCGAGCACGATAATTGCCGTCATTAACTTGGTGATCGATGCGATTGGTACGGCAGTTTCGGCGTTTTTAGCAAAAAGCGGTCTGCCGGTCGCTTGGTCAAACACCATCACGGCGCTCGACAGCATGTTGGGAAAGCCATCCTTGGTGAAATCCGCCACCCCGGCATTATTGGTTTTATTCTTCTTCACCGTCACCTTGGCGGGTACCGCTTTTTTCGGCGCAGCAGACGATTGCGCAAATGCTGGCAACACCAAGCCTGCGGAAACCGCAAATATTCCCAGCAAACACGTGAAAAGACCCGGTTGCTTAAGCAGGGGGCTGGATAGATGGCGGCGCATGGAGATGTGATGTGTAAAGTGAGGAAAATCTATCGGTGTCGTTGCACGAAATTGGAAGATATTGCGGTGCAAACTAAAATGCTGCGAAACGTTTAACTACTCCCCACTGCTTTCGCAACCGTGAACCATAACAAAACCGACGCAATCCTGCAACACTTAAAGTCATTTATCAGGTACGAAATACAACGACATCATCAATCGCTGACCGAGAATAGATGAAATTTCTTGTCCAACAACAACCCGCATATGTCGCAACCAGCACCGCTGACGGCGATATCGGTTTTGACGCGGCCAAACCAACGGTGGTGTTAATCCACGGTGCCGCCAATGACCACAGTGTATGGGCTTCGCTGCTTGCGAAATCTGGAGATAAGCCGGACCTATCCGGCGCAAATATGCTGGCAATTGATCTGCCTGGACACGGCCAGACCTTTGCCGGGCCGAAATCGTCAATTGAAGCCTATGCGGACTGGCTGGTTGATTTTTTGGATAACGGCTCTATTCAGGCCGCTACGTTGATAGGTCACAGCATGGGAAGCTTGATTGCACTAGACGTCGCCCGGCGCTACCCAGACCGCGTAAAGCGGCTTGGCCTGATCGGTGCTGCGGTTCCGATGCCGGTCAGTGATGCGTTGCTGCAAATGGCGTACACTTCACCCGGTGCTGCTTGTGAGCAAGTCACCCGTTGGAGTTTTTATTTGCGCAAAAATGCCGATGGCAGCTTCCCACCGGCCACTCCTGTGATGCGGAGCTATTGTGCGCTACTTGCTGCTGGCCGGCCCGGTGTAATGGCCAATGACCTTGCCGCTTGCGCGCGTTATCAGCTAGACGAAACAGCCATCGCCGCAATCACTACACCAACCGTCATCCTCGCCAGTGAACACGACAAGATGACACCCGCCGAAGCGGCAACATCACTATGTGCGCGCCTGCCGAACGCCTCGTTGACGATGTTATCCGGTGTCGGCCACGCGATGATGCAACAAGCCCCCGTCGAGGTCGCCGATTGGATCACGACGTTGATCGAAGCCGGGGGATGAAGCCTTAGGCAGCCTGCAAGGCAGAGTTCTCGGCGTCTTGTTGTTGTAATCGCCACATCTCGGCGAATTTGCCATTGGCGTCGAGCAACTCTCGGAATGTTCCACGTTCGATAATCCGGCCGGCATCCAGCACCAAAATTTGATCAGCATCGATGATGGTCGAGAGCCGATGTGCAATCACCAGCGTCGTACGGTCGCGGGCGATCTCGCGCAACTCGGCTTGAATGGCTTTTTCCGTCGCCGAATCCAACGCCGATGTTGCCTCATCAAAAATCATGATGGCGGGATTTTTCAGCAATGTTCGCGCGATGGCGACACGCTGTTTTTCACCCCCAGAAAGTTTCAGACCGCGTTCACCGACCATCGTATTCCAGCCGTCCGGCATGCGCAAAATAAAGTCGAGCACGTGGGCGCGGCGCGCAGCGTCTTCAATATCGGCGTCACTTGCACCGGGGCGACCATAACCAATGTTGTAGCGAATCGTGTCGTTAAACAGCACTGTGTCCTGCGGAACGATACCCAGAGCAGCGCGCACGCTTGCTTGCGTGACATCACGAATGTCCTGCCCGTCGATGGTGATACGCCCGTCGGTCACATCATAAAAGCGGAACAGCAGGCGCGATAACGTTGACTTGCCTGCGCCGGAGGAGCCAACCACCGCAACCGTCTTGCCGGCAGGGACATCAAAGGTTGTTTCAAACAGTATCTGGCGCTTGGCGTCATAACCGAAGTTCACGTTATCAAAACGTACTGCGGCACCGGTGGTTGTGAGCGGCACAGCGCCGGGCTTGTCAGCGACTTCTTGATTCTCGGCGAGCAAACGAAACATCTTCTCGGTGTCGATCAATGCTTGCGTAATTTCGCGGTACATCACGCCGAGAAAATTAAGCGGGATGTAAAGCTGGATCATCAGCACATTGACCATCACCAAATCACCGATGGTCAGTTGCCGATCCACAATACCAACAGAGGCGCGCCACATGAGTAGTGTGACGGCGAGTGCGATGACAAAACTCTGTGCGGCATTCAAGATGCCAAGCGATGTTTCACTCTTGGTTGCCGCTGCTTCGTACCTCTGTAAATTCTTATCGTATCTTCCCGCCTCGAATTCTTCGTTGCCGAAGTACTTGACCGTCTCATAGTTCAGCAGGGAATCAACCGCCTTGGTGTTGGCTTTTGAATCCATGTCGTTCATCTGCCGCCGGTGGTGGGTTCGCCACTCCGTGATACCGATGGTCGCGACGATGTACAAGACGATAGCCGCTAGGGTGATGGCGACAAAAGTCCAATCAAATTTCGTCGCGAGCAAGATCGTGACGAGCGAAATCTCCAACACGATTGGAATCACCGAAAAAAGCGCATAGGAGAGCAATGTCGAGATGCCGCGCGTACCACGCTCGATATCACGGGTGACACCACCAGTTTGGCGGTCTAAATGAAACCGGAGCGACAATGCATGCAAATGCCGGAAAACATTCAGCGCCACTTTGCGCATTGCGCGTTGGGTGACTTTGACAAACACAATGTCGCGCAACTCGGCAAACAACGTCGTGGACAATCGCAACAAACCGTAGGCAACCAACAACATAACGGGCACCGCCAGCATCGCCTTGTCTTTGTCGAGTGAATCGACGATCTGTTTCATCACCAGCGGCACGCCGATGTTTGCGAACTTGGCCGTGATAAGGAAGGTCAGCGCCAACGCAACGCGCCAGCGGAAATCCCAGAGGTAGGGCAGTAGGGAACGAATGACGGGCCAGATGCCGGATTTAGGCATTGCCGTTTTCTGCGGGGCGGCGGGATCAGCTGAAGCGTGGGAATGCGAGTGCGCGGACATTGGGCTTTTTTACACCGGAGAATCGGTGCGACAGAAAATACGAGGTGGTGAATTTGCAGGTGGACAGTATAGACGCCAAGCCGAATCAGGCGGCGTGGCGGCACTCAGGATGGACATCAGCTGCGCCTCGAGCCGTCGAGACACCAGCCGGCTTCAGAACAGGTTTTTCGACCGGCAACCCGACTAGGTTTCAAAAAAATTCAAATCATCGTCTGGCGGTACCGCGGGTGCGGCTGCCGCAGCCGCCGGGGAACTCGTAGCACTGGCAACCGCGGCCACGCCTGCCACAGTGGCAACTGCAGCGACTGCACCGGCGGCTGCGGCCGGGGCGACGAGCGATGGCGAGGCCGCGTTGCTGGTGCCGAGCGCGGCATTGAGATCACGGGTGATTGTGGCCACATCCATCGGCACACGACTTTGTGAACGCAGCAGCACACGCGAAGGAATGTCGAGCAAACGCGCATTGGCCAGCCGCATGTTGGCGGCCGTGTTCAGCTTCGGAATCAAATGTGTGTTGCGCCAACCACCCGATTCACTTTCAATCGCGTCGATGATGGCTTGTTGTGACCGCACGATTCCGGCGAGCAATTCAGCGAGTTGTTCTGTGGTGATACTCATGATGTATCCTAAATGAAGTTGCAATAAGTGTTAACGCCGACAGACGGCTGTTTTCAGCCATTTTTGCCTGAAAACGCCCGTCATTGCTGGGGTTTCTTGGTATACAGCACGCGCAGCAGCTGGGTATCCGGGCGGCTGACAAAATCCACCGGCCGGTTCGCACCGGACAAATCGTAAATGATTTCCAGATCACGACCCACCAGCCGATAAAGCGCGGAGATCCGTTTGGCTTTGTTCGGCCCAACCTCGCCAACGGTATCGAGGCGTCGTGGTTGTCCCGCAAGTTCGTCACCAAACAGCTCAATACGACCACGATCGTAGTAGTTTCCGGCGGGACCAACGCCATAACGGTTGCCACCGATCCGCATTTCGAAATCCGGCGCAAAGGCAAACGGCTTGCCTGCGAACTCTGCGGTCTTCATCGTCCACACGCCGCTCAACGCTGGGTCTGTGATCACCTCGCGCGGCCCTTGCCGCACGGGTTCGCCCAACATACGGACAGCTTCAGGTTTCTTGTCGCCAGCGCAACCGGCGAGTAACAGCCCGCATAGGGCTAGCTTCCACAATGCGATGGTGCGAACCATAGCCACCTCTCCAGAACACAAGAGCAAATGCTAACCGACTTTGCATCAGCAAGAGGATGGCGTAGCATTCGCATCCTAAATCGACCTACGGAGTACATCATGAGCAACGGCACATCAGTCATCTTTAAGCGTCTGGACGGCGGCAGTACTAGCGGCTACCTCGCCATGTCCGGCACAGGAAAACCCGGCGTGGTGGTGATTCAGGAATGGTGGGGACTTAATGACCACATCCGCGCCGTCGCCGATCGCTTCGCCGCCGCCGGTTACAACGCACTCGCGCCCGACCTGTACGAGGGCCGTGTCGCCAAAGACGCCGATGAAGCCAGCCACATGATGAACGGCCTCGATTTTCCCGGCGCGACCCACCAAGACATTCGCGGCGCGGTGGATCACCTTCACACACTCGGCAGCAAAGTGGGCGTGGTCGGCTTTTGTATGGGCGGCGCACTCACCATCGCTTCGGCCGTACACGTGCCGGGGGTAAACGCCGCCGTCTGTTTTTACGGCATCCCACCGGCGGAATTTGCCTCACCCGCCGACATCAAGATCCCCTTCCAAGGGCACTTTGCCAGCCGCGACGACTGGTGCACGCCGGCCGCCGTCGATGCGCTCGAAACGGCGATGGTCCGCGCGAAGCTATCGCCCGACATCCATCGCTACGAGGCCGATCATGCGTTCTTCAACAACACACGGCCGGAGGTCTATGACGCCGCAGCTGCCAACCTGGCTTGGCAGCGCACAGTCGCCTTCTTTGGTGAGCACCTCGCTTAACGGCATTCTCTGGCCACGCTTAACATAATCGATTCCGTCACAGCTATCGTGACCGATCTTCAGCGGCAGGGCCGAATGCGACGCGTACAATCGAGGCATCTTTTCTTGCGACATTCTTAAATGGCCATTGACGCTGTCTCACATAGTATTCAACTCGCTGTTGCACCGGTGTTCATGCTCACCGCCATCGGTGCGATGATCTCCGCACTTGCCGGTCGGCTGGCACGCATCATTGACCGTGGCCGCGTGTTGGAAGATCGGATGGACGCGCTACCCGAAGAAAGTCACGCTGATCAGATACATGTTTTCGCAGAGCTGGCGCGGCTGCGCAAACGCGGACGTATCGTCAATGCCGCGATGATGCTGCTGACTCTTTCGGCGGTCTTTATCGGCGCAACCGTAATGACGCTATTCCTTGTCGAGACTGCCGGCGCGCCGACACGCTCTCTCGTGCCGTGGACATTTATCGGCGGTGTAGCCTGTTTTGTGTTGGCGCTGCTCTGCTTCTTGGTCGAAACCTTACTCGCCGGTAAAGCACTCAACTTTGGCCGGCGTCCGCGCAGGCAAAAGGTATCGCACACCACGGAGCACAAATCATGAACCGCCTAATTGTTGCCGCGCTGTTTGCAGTCGGCCTTGTATCGCTGGCGAACGCCGCGTCACCGGCGCTGTCACCAGCCGAGCAAAAAATGGTGGCATCCATCAAGGAAAGATCGCCCGCTGCGCTCGAACTTCTGCAGAAGGCCGTCTATATCAATAGCGGCACCATGAACCCCGAAGGGGTGCGCGACGTCGGCAAACTGTTTCGCGCCGAACTCGATGCGCTTGGATTCACCACCAAGTGGGTAGACATGCCACCGGAGATGTTGCGCGCGGGGCATCTTGTTGCCACCCGCACGGCGAAGGGTAAACATAAAGGAAAACGGCTGTTGTTGATTGGCCACCTTGATACCGTGTTTGAGAAAGACAGCCCCGTCACACCTTGGAAACCTGATGGCAAACGTATCGCCGGCCAAGGAGTATCCGACATGAAAGGCGGCAACGTCATCATCATCGAAGCCCTCCGCGCCATGCAGGCGGCCGGAACGCTCGATCAGGCAACGATCTCGGTGATCTTCACGGGGGATGAAGAACGCGTCGGCAGTCCGATTGACGTGGCACGTGCCGACATGATTACGCTCGCCAGACAAAGCGACGTTGCACTCGCCTTCGAAGGGATGATTCGCGACGTCAACGGTAACGAATTTGCGTCAATCGCGCGCCGTGCCTCCGGCGGCTTTACTGTCAATATCACCGCGCGCCAGGGGCATTCTTCCGGTGTGTTTGGCCCCATAGGCGGCTATGGCGCCGGCTATGAAGCGGCGCGGATCATCAACGCATTTCGCGAGCAGCTGCAAGAACCAAACCTTACCTACAGCGTTGGATTGATGCTTGTAGGCACCGAGGTGGAATTCGACGATACGCTCTCGAAAGGTACAGCCGCCGGCAAGCGCAATGTGATTCCACCGAAGGGCATCGTCACAGGGGACCTTCGCTATCTCACCCACGAGCAGCGCGACCGTGTGCGCGCGCGTATGACCGAAATTGTAAGTAAAAGCCTCAATGGCACAAGTGCCACCGTCAACTTCGTCGAATCCTACCCGCCGATGGCACCGACCAATGGCAATATGGAAATTTTTAAGGTCTACGCCCGGGTAAGCGAAGACGCTGGCCTCGGTAAAATTGAACTCACCGCACCCAGCACACGCGGTGCGGGCGACATTCAGTTTGTCGCGCCTTTTCTCGATTGCCTCGATGGTCTGGGCGCGGTTGGCGGCGGCTCACATTCGCCGAGTGAGTATCTGAACCCCGAATCAATTGAGCGCAATGCGATTCGTGCGGCGATATTGATGCATCGGCTGACACGGTAGCGTCGGATTACGAGGCAAGTGGGCCGCGGACCACTTAGCTTGGGTACAACAACTGCCGTGCTTCGAGCGAAGCAAACTGGGTTCCCGCTAAGCGCAGCCTTTGGTTTGAACGCAGACACGGCGGTCTGATGACTCGGTTGTGTGGCGTTTAAGCATATTGGGTGCTCGCCCAAGCCCCCGACACTAAGCCGGGACAAGTTTGGCGAAATTGCTACTCCCGCTCATCAATCCACGCCGCTTGTATCGCTTCTAGTATCTTTTCTCCTGATCGGTCGGGCAAATCGCTAAACTCTTCCAGTGCCATCACCCAGGCATGCAGGTCAGTGAAACGAATGGTCTTGGGGTCTACGTCGGGGTGCGCTTCGGAAAGCTGAATCGCAATCTCAAGCGTATCAGTCCATTTGAGAGACATCAGTGGTTCTCCCGTGCATGGTTGATGGTGTACTTCGGAATCTCAATGGTGAGCGGTGTGGTGCCGATTTTCAACTGACAAGAAAGACGCGACTGTGGCGTGAGGCCCCACGCCATATCGAGCATATCTTCTTCCTTCTCTGCCGCCTCAGGGAGCGACTCAATGCCCTCTCGAACCACCACATGGCAGGTGGTACATGCGCACGATTTTTCGCAGGCGTGTTCGATGGCGATATTGTTTTGCAGCATCGCATCACAAAGCGATGTTCCGGGCTCTACATCGAGCGTAGCACCCGCGCGACAGAGTTTTTCGTGGGGAAGAATTGTGATGATTGTCATTGTTCAGTCTTTACCTTTACCAATTAAAGCCCGATTTTTGCAATCTCATCGAGTGACTTTCCGGTCATTGCCTTGGCGACACTTTTGTCCATTCGTTTTGCGGCAAATGTCTCGGTCGCCGTCGAGAGTTTTTCGATCGACGCCTTGATCGCCGGCGCATCACCCTCCGACTGGCGGCGATGCAAGCGCTCAATTTCTTGCAGTATCAGCGCCCGCTCGGTGGCGCTCAACAAATCAGCGTCTGCCGCCATCGCCGCTTGCACGGCTTCTATGAGACGTTGCGCGTCAGTTCTGGCTTCGGCCAACACTCGGGCTGCGGCGTCGTCCTTGGCGTAGGTAAAACTCGCCTGCAACATGGTGGCAATCTCGGCGTCTGTCAGGCCATAGGATGGTTTCACATCGACCTGTGCGACTACGCCGCTGGTCAATTCCTGTGCAACGACCGATACCAATCCATCGGCATCGACTTGGAATGTCACGCGAATGCGCGCGGCACCGGCAACCATCGGCGGTATACCGCGCAAGGTGAACTGCGCAAGCGATCGACAGTCTTTCACCAGCTCACGTTCGCCTTGCACCACGTGCATCGCCATCGCCGTTTGGCCGTCTTTGAAGGTGGTGAATTCTTGCGCGCGCGCAACGGGAATGGTCGAATTGCGCGGGACCAATTTTTCCACCAAGCCACCCATCGTTTCGATGCCGAGTGAGAGCGGAATGACATCGAGCAGAAGCATATCGTCGCCAGATTTGTTACCGGCCAGGACATTTGCTTGAATTGCGGCACCAAGTGCCACCACTTTGTCGGGATCAACGTTGTTGAGTAGCGGCTTACCGAAGAACCCATTCACCGCGGCTTGTACATGCAGCATGCGGGTCGCGCCGCCGACCATGACGATACCAGTGATATCGTCGACAGAGAGTTTGGCGTCCCGCAGCGCTTTTTTCACCGGGGACAATGTGCGTTCCACCAAATGCGCCGTCATGTTGTGGAATTCGGCGCGCGACAGCTTCACGTTAAGCGTCTGGCCGTAACTGAGCTGAATTTCGGCTGACGCGTCATCCGCCGTTGTGAGATCTTCCTTCACTGCCCGCGCGGCCATTAACATGCGGCGAAGATCCTTGTGATTCGCACTTGCCAGCCCGTGCAATTTGCGCCAGTGCGCCGCGATGGCTTGGTCAAAATCATCACCACCGAGCGCGGAGTCGCCATTGGTCGACAATACTTCAAACACGCCGCGCGTCAATTTGAGGATAGAGATGTCGAACGTACCGCCGCCAAGGTCAAATACCGCAAATGTTCCTTCGCTGGCGTTGTCGAGGCCGTAGGCAATCGCCGCGGCTGTCGGCTCATTGAGTAAACGCAGCACATTCAAGCCGGCGAGCCGGGCGGCGTCTTTGGTTGCTTGGCGCTGGGCATCGTCAAAGTATGCCGGCACCGTAATTACCGCACCGACCAGCGGCCCGGCAAGTGCGGCCTCGGCTTGCACACGCAGCGCCCGCAGGATGTCGGCGGAAACATCGACGGGCGATTTCAGGCCGGCGACGGTTTCAATCTTCACCATGCCGGGCGCATCAACAAATTTGTATGGCAATGCGCCGTAGCGCGCAACATCTGCCATACCGCGCCCCATGAATCGTTTTACCGACACAATGATGTTGGCCGGGTCATCGGCCTGTTCGGCTTTTGGTTGGCTGCCAACGGTCACACCACCGTCTGCAAAGTAGCGGACCACCGAGGGCGTCAATTTGTTGCCCTCTTGATTTAGCAACACTTCGGCGGTTCCACTCTTGACGGTGGCGACTAATGAGTTCGTCGTGCCAAGATCAATACCAACCGCAAGACGATGCTCGTGCGGCGCGGTTGACTCGCCTGGTTCAGCAATTTGTAGCAACGCCATGTTGTGCTCTAACTTTCCATTGCTTCGCTGGCGAGATCAATTTCTTCGCCAAGCTTTTCGAGGAAACGTAGTTTACGCACGGTTTCGCGTGCGTCTCGCATAGTCGCCACATTCGACAACTGTGCGGCGAGTAACTCGAAAAGCGTACGCTCTTCCGAGCGCTTGTCTTTCGCTAATTGCTCAAGCGCACGATCATCGTGTGCAGTTCTTGCGGCCACCACCGCTTCGCGCCAATCCATTTGCTGTATCAAGAAGGCCACCGGCATGGCGGTGTTGGACTCTTCCTCTGTGTCGATGCCGCTGAGTTTCAGCAAATACCGCCCGCGAGCGAGTGGTGATTTTAGTGTGCGGTAGGCCTCGTTGACCTGCATGGCCCACTGCGCCGCGATACGCTTTTCAGCGTCCGGGGCATTGGCAAACCGATCCGGGTGGACTTCGCGCTGAATATCGCGATACGTTTGGTCCAGCGCCGCTGCGTCGATGTCAAAACCCACCGGCTGTCCGAACAAAGCAAAGTGGCTCTTGGAGAAATCGGGGCTCATGACGCAATCGATACGCAAAGCGGACATACCGCTTCGTCATTTTTTTGGGAATTACCGGTAAGGGTAAGGCTGAAATCGACTTCGAAAGAAAACGACTAAACGTTAAAGCTCTCGCCGCAACCGCATTTGTCCTTCTCTTGCGGATTGTTGAATTTAAAGCCTTCGTTCAAACCTTCGCGCACAAAATCGAGCTCTGTGCCATCAATATAGACAAGGCTCTTTGGGTCAACAAACACCTTGACGCCGTATGACTCGAACGTCTGATCTTCCGGTGCGGGCTCATCAACAAACTCAAGCTTATACGCCATGCCAGAGCAGCCCGTGGTACGTACGCCAAAGCGCAAGCCGATACCCTTGCCACGTTTGGTCATGTAATTTTGCACGTGGTTCGCAGCGCGCTCGGTCAGTGTGATCGACATTGATTCTCTCTCCGCTTTTTCCGGTACGCGACTACTCAGCCGCGTCCTTAAATGGCTCGGCAACGTGTTTTGCTTTGTAGTCGGCAATTGCCGCCTTGATCGCATCTTCGGCTAGGATTGAGCAGTGAATTTTCACCGGCGGCAGCGCCAGCTCTTCAGCGATCTGTGTGTTTTTGATCTCGCCGGCTTGCTCGATGGTTTTGCCTTTCACCCACTCAGTGACAAGGGATGAAGATGCAATCGCCGAGCCGCAACCATAGGTTTTGAACTTGGCGTCCTGGATGATGCCGTCGGCACCAACCTTGATCTGCAGCTTCATCACGTCGCCACACGCCGGCGCGCCGACCATGCCGGTGGCGACACCGTCCTCGTCCTTACCAAAAGAACCGACGTTGCGGGGGTTTTCGTAGTGATCAATAACTTTTGTGCTGTATGCCATGATGCTTCTCCTGTGGTCGCTATGCGACCGGTCAACCGGTTTTACGTTTGCAAGTCGTCAAGCTACGCTTGCGAATTGCCCTGAATTCAAACGGGCAAAAGTGGGTTTGTACTTTTGCCCGCCATCATTAGTGTGCCGCCCACTGTACCTTGCTGATGTCGATTCCCTCTTTATGCATTTCCCAAAGCGGTGACATATCGCGTAGTTTGCCGATCCGTTCCTTCATGAGATTAATGGCGAAGTCGATATCAGCCTCGGTGGTGTAACGACCAATCGAAAAACGAATCGAGGAATGCGCCATCTCATCGTTGCGCCCCAAGGCGCGCAACACATATGAAGGCTCCAACGAAGCCGAGGTACAGGCTGAACCGGAAGACACCGCCAATTCTTTAATGCCCATGATCAATGATTCACCCTCGACAAAATTAAAGCTCACGTTCAGATTGTGTGGAACCCGATGCTCAAGATCCCCATTCACATACACCTCCTCCATGCCCTTGAAGCCGGCGAGTAGTCGATCGCGCAGCATGCGAATGCGCTCGCTTTCTGCCGCCATTTCCAGTCGTGCCAGCCTGAACGCTTCACCCATGCCGACAATCTGGTGCGTGGCCAAGGTGCCCGAACGAAAGCCCCGCTCGTGACCGCCGCCGTGCATTTGCGCTTCCAAACGAACGCGCGGCTTACGCCGAACAAACAACGCGCCGATACCTTTGGGGCCATAGGTTTTATGCGCACAAAAACTCATCAAGTCTACTTTGAGCGCCTGCAAATCGATTGGCACCTTACCCGTCGCTTGCGCGGCGTCGACGTGAAAAATAATTCCTTTGCTGCGGCAGATTTCACCAATTTCCGCGATCGGCTGGATAACGCCAATTTCGTTATTCACAAACAAGATCGAAACCAAAATGGTGTCGGGTCGTAATGCCGCATTAAACGCGTTCATATCAACGAGGCCATTCTCTTGCACATCGAGATAGGTCGCCTCAAAGCCCTGCCGCTCTAACTCGCGAAACGTGTCGAGCGTTGCTTTATGCTCGGTCTTGAGCGTGATGATGTGTTTGCCCTTCGTTTTGTAGAAGTGCGCCGCACCCTTCACCGCCAAGTTAATCGATTCAGTCGCACCGGACGTCCAAACAATCTCCTTATCGTCGCAGTTGACGAGCCTGGCGACTTCCAGGCGCGCATTGTCAACGGCCTCCTCGGCGGTCCAACCGTAGCTGTGGCTGCGGGACGCCGGATTACCGAATGACTCCGTCAAAAACGGAATCATTTTTTCGGCCACGCGTGGATCCACCGGCGTGGTTGCAGAGTAGTCAAGATAGATAGGCTGTTTCATTTGTTTCGATTTCTGGTTGTGGAGCGAGGGTAATTGTTTGATTCGTCGCTACCTTCATATTGTTGCGGGGGTGAGCTTATTCGAATTGGATGTGGTGCGCAGCACGGTGCCACTGGCCGGACCGGTGATCCGATGTGGCTGGATTTCTTGTGCTTTGGCCTTCTGTTGCTCGATCAATTGCGCCAGCGTCACGCCGGAAAGAAACTCGAGCACGTTGTCGTTTAGGCTCTGCCAGAGATCGTGCGTCATACAACGCTTTTCGCCCATGCAGTTTTCCTTGCCCTCACACTGGCGTGAATCCATTTGCTCCTCAACAGCAACAACAATTTGTGCGACGGTTGTCGCATCAGCCGACTTGGCCAACTGATATCCGCCACCGGGGCCGCGCACACTATCAACGAGTTCGGAGCGACGGAGTTTGGAAAACAACTGTTCGAGGTACGAAAGTGAGATTTTCTGCCGCTCGGCGATGTTGGACAGCGTGACCGGCCCATCCTTGGCGTTAATTGCCAAGTCGAGCATTGCAGTCACCGCAAAACGGCCTTTGGTGGTCAAGCGCATGGTTCCTCCGTCAGAAGAATGAGGCGGCTGGACAGTGACGGAAAAGCGTCAAGACCAATAACCGACTAATTTTGTCAAGTTTACTTAAGCCAACTGTTTTAATCAACTATTTCGTTGAGGCTGTGTATGGGCTCCTCGGCAGCCCGCGAAGCGGGCGGCTCCGCAACGTCGCGAAGCAGCTGCTCCACAGGCTGAGAAGGGAGAATTCCATCGCGCTCATAGCGGGCGAGTGTTTCGTAAACACTAACAAGGGCGGGCATTTCCAGACAATATCGCCCCAAAAACGCCATGAATACTAGGGTTTATGATTTCTTCTCAAGCGCCGCTAATCGCGCTTGGAGCTCGGCAATGGTTGCATCACTCTTGTCCGACCGCGCCGCAAGCGTCTTGAGGATGGCGTTCAGCGGATCGTTTTCATTGGTGGTGACGGCGTAGGCCGAAAACGCCTGTCCTGCGGGGCCTAACTCCAGCCCTTCCACCACCCTGGCCGGGATGCCCACCACGGTGGCACCGGGTGGCACCTCTTTCACCACCACTGAATTTGAGCCAATCCGCGCTCCCGCACCGACGGTGAGGGGGCCGAGAATTTTTGCGCCTGCGCCTACCGTCACCCCCGCTGCGATTGTTGGGTGCCGTTTGCCTTGATTCCATGCCACCCCGCCGAGCGTGACACCGTGATAGAGCGTGCAATCATCACCGATCTCCGCGGTTTCACCGATGACGATGCCCATGCCATGATCGATAAACACGCGGCGGCCAATCGTGGCACCCGGGTGAATCTCCACCCCGGTGGCGAACCGCATGAGTTGTGAAAACAGGCGGGCAAACCACTTCAGCCCGACGCGCCACAGCGGGCCAGCCACCCAGCGATGGCCCCAAATAGCGTGCATACCGGGATAACAAGTCAATACCTCCCACCAATTGCGCGCGGCAGGATCACGCGCATAAATCGAAGCGATATCTTCTTTGAGGCGAGCAAACATTTCGGCAGCTTGTTTTTAGTCACTCAGGTTGTGGGGATGTTGCGCCTGACAGGCTTCTGCAACGACGAGATCAATCCGCGCAAGATTGCAACTTCCTCTCGTTCGAGACCTGCCCGCGTGGCGAGCCGACGCATGCGTGTCATAAACCGTTTCGGAGAGTTTGGGTCGAGAAAGCCGGATTCAATGGCGGCAAATTCCAAATGTTTTATCAGCGCCTCGATCTCGCCCGAAGTCGCCGATTCACGCGGAACATCCGGCGCGACCGCGAAACTACCACTTGCCATCATCATCTCGTAGGCGGCGACCTGCACGGTCTGCGCCAAATTTAAGGATGAATAGACCGGATTGGCCGGCACACTGGCCAGTAACTGGCAGCGATCCACATCGTCGTTCGATAAACACATCGCCTCGTTGCCGAATACCAACGCCACCGGCGAATGCGTCTGCGCGGCAAGTTGCGACATCACCAATCCCGCCGCTTCTCGCAACCCGACATGAGGGTGGGTGAGTTCGCGCTTTCGTGCGGTGAAGCCAACCGCATAGACCACATCTGCAAGCGCTTCTTGTAACGTGCCAACCACCTTCGCAGTCTGTAACACGTCTGTTGCACCGGCTGCCAGCGCAACCGCCTGTGCATCGTGCTGCGGCGCGGGTAATCGCGGGTTCACAATCACCATGTTGGAGAGGCCCATTGTCTTCATGGCACGTGCGGCGCTACCGACATTCCCCGGGTGCGACGTTTCAACCAATACCACCCGAATACGATTGAGTGGGGCGGTATCTGAGGCGGGGGATAGTGCGGTCATAGTAAAATATCGTATCTTCCAGCTCTTTAGTGCACGCAAAAACTGCGGGCACAAGCAATTTGCCATGCATCCAGTACTCAATATCGCGATCAAAGCCGCGCGCCGCGCCGGCTCCGTTATCAACCGGGCATCTTTTGATCTCGACAAACTTACGATCGAACAAAAGGCACAGAACGATTATGTGTCGGAGGTTGATCGCGCGGCAGAGCAGACGATAATACAAGTACTCAAAGAGGCGTATCCACAGCATAACATCCTCGCCGAAGAGTCCGGCTCACAGGACAGCAATTCCGAATACCTTTGGATCATCGACCCGCTTGACGGCACCACGAATTTCTTGCATGGCTTTCCCCAATACTGCATTTCGATCGCGCTGAGCGTAAAGGGGGTAGTGCAACACGGTGTGATCTTCGACCCGGTGCGCAATGACCTTTTCACCACCTCAAAGGGTGCCGGTGCATTTTTGAATGATCGACGCATCCGCGTCTCGAAGACCATCAATATCAAGGATGCACTGTTGGGAACGGGTTTCCCCTACAAAGAGTTCGGCAACTTTGATAGGTACATCGCCGCGTTTAAGGAAATGACGCAGAAGTCTTCAGGCGTTCGGCGCGCTGGTGCCGCGGCATTGGACTTGGCGTACGTCGCTTGCGGACGGTTTGATGGTTTCTGGGAAATGGGCTTGAGCCCTTGGGATGTCGCCGCCGGCGGCCTTTTGGTTCAAGAAGCCGGTGGCCTGATTTCGGACTTCAAGGGCGAAAGCGACTGGCTGAACTCCGGCACGCTGGTATGTGGCACACCTAAAGTGTTCGCACCAATGCTGTCCATCGTGCAGTCACACTTCAAGGCCTAGACCATCACTTCATCAGGAGCCGAGTTAAATGCATCGCATCGTTGTTGTTGGTGGTGGTGCAGGAGGGCTCGAACTCGCCACAAGGCTCGGCGATTCGCTCGGCAAAAAACGCCGCGCCCAGGTCACGTTGCTCGATCGCAGCCGCACGCATTTGTGGAAACCGCTTCTGCACGAAGTTGCCGCCGGCAGCATGGACATGCACTCGCACCAACTCGACTATCTTGCGCAGGCGCGCTGGCATCACTTTACGTTTTCACTCGGCGGCCTGAAGGGGCTGGATCGCAAGGCAAAAGAAGTCATCGTCGATGCGGTATTGGACGACGCCGGCGAAGAAATTCTTCCCGAACGACGATTGGCCTACGATACCTTGGTCATTGCCATCGGTTCGCAGTCGAATGACTTCGGCACGCCCGGCGTGACAGACCACGCCTTTACGCTTGACAACGCATGGGACGCGCATCTGTTCCATCGCCGACTGGTCAACACTTGCTTCAAGGCAAATTTTGCCAACGACGGCCGCGTACTACGGATTGTTATTGTCGGTGCCGGTGCCACCGGAGTGGAGCTCTCCGCTGAATTGCACAACACCATCCGCGTCTTGGCCGCCTATGGCCTGAATCAATTTGACCCAGAAAAACAAATCCACCTGACAATTGTGGAAGCGGGGCCGCGGATCCTTGCTGGTTTGCCTGAATATCTCGCCAAGGCGACGCTCAACATTTTGCAAACGCTGAAGGTGGAAGTTATGACCGGAGATCCGGTTGTTGCGGTGCGCGATGACGGGCTCGATCTAAAGTCGGGCAAATCGCTGGCGGCGGACTTTGTCGTCTGGGCTGCCGGCGTGCGTGCATCGGCCGTATTGACACGTTTGGATGAACTAGAAACAAATCGAATCAACCAGCTGGTGGTGCTGCCGACACTGCAGACGACGCGGGATGTGGATATCTTTTCATTAGGCGACTGTGCCGCGTGTCCGTGGCAGCAAGGCCGCAACGTCCCGCCGCGGGCGCAATCTGCACATCAGCAAGCGAGCCATATGCTGAAAACGATCAAACGCCGACTCGCAGGCGAGATGCCTCTGCGGTTTCAATACCGCGATTTTGGCTCCTTGGTCTCGCTGGGCACCTCCGAATCGGTCGGCACGCTGATGGGATTTGTCTCACGCGGTAGCCTGCGGGTGGAGGGCTTTGTGGCAAAAATGTTCTACATTTCGCTGTACAAACTACACCTCTGGGCGCTACACGGCTTCTGGCGCATGGCGCTTGACACTACAGCCCGCATCATCCGCAGCCAGACCGAGCCCAAGGTCAAACTACACTGAACGCCCTACAGGGTGACTTCCAGCCCTTCTCGGGTAAGGAATACTTCTTCCAAACCGTGCGCCGAGCCAATGCGCTCCATGGTCTCGGCAAATACCCGTTCGAGTTCTTCATCATTACGTGTCGGTTCGTGATGGGTGCATGCGAGGCGCTTCGCTCCCGCGGATTGCGCCATTTCAATACTTGAATCATAACTGCCATGGCCCCATCCAATCTTGGCAGCGTACTCCTCAGCCGAGTATGAACAATCGGCGATGAGCAGGTCTACCGGTCCGATGGCAGCCACAATTTCTGCCGTGCGCAATTCGACCATTTGCTGATAGGCCGCAAAGCCTTCTTCACCGGGCTGATAGATGTTATGGTGCGGCTCGTGGTCGCCCGTAAAGAACACCGATTTACCGTTGCATTCAACACGATAACCAAAGTTGACCACCGGATGGTTAAGCAAGACAGGCGTCACGGTCGCATCACCGATTGTCACTGGCAGGCCCGGTCGCACATCTTCATAGGTAATCCTCGCCTTAAGCTCTGCCTCACGCACCGGGAAGTAGCTGTATTGCATTTGTACATCCATGACACGTTCAATCCCTGCCCCGACAACAACGTCATGCGCACCGCGAATCTGCACCGAACAACCCGGGATAAAAAGCGGTAAAAAGAAGGGCAAGCCTTGGATGTGATCCCAGTGTGTATGGGTGATAAAGAGGCTGGCATGGACGGGTAATTCTCTCAGAAGCGACTGCGCAAGCTGGTAAATGCCCGTGCCCGCATCGAGCACAATCAAATTATCGGCGTCGGTCCGTATCTCGATACAAGTCGTATTGCCGCCATACCGGCGCGTGCCCTCTCCTGGGACCGGAATAGACCCGCGCACACCCCAGAAGCGCACCTTCACCGCGCAGACTCCGCAAATGCCCGGGCCGAAGAAAGGATGCCATCCAAGCGCCCGAGCGCGGTGTCGATGGCGGCAAAATCGCCCCCCCAACGCCGTGAGACAGGCTGTTCATCCTCGCGGAAAGCATTGCGGGCGTTACCAACACCCGCACGCCTCACCAATTGATTTGCCATCGCGACACACGCGGTAAGCCCGTTTGCTTCTGGGGTCGACTGATGGGTACGGATACAGGCGATTAGGTCGGCGGAAAATTTCCAGTGCTGCGCCAACATGGCACCGACGTCGGCGTGATCCGCGCCGATTAGCTCACGTTCAACAATATGAAGCGGTCTTTTCTCCGCCTCCGCGATCGCCAGCGCCTCGCGGTACTCGTCCGGAAGATGTGTTGCCAACACAACTTTGCCGAAATCATGCAACAGGCCGGCGACATACGCGTCATCGCCGTCGACGCCCCCGGATTCCGACCGGGTCGCGAGAAAACGGGCGAGCGAAGCCACTGCGACAGAATGAATCAAGTATTCACCAACATCAAAACCGGCAACATTTTTCGACGGCAACACGCCGATCATCGCAAAAGTAAGCGCCAGATTCTTGACGGTATTGAGCCCCAGATACAGAACTGCCTGGTTCACAGACGCAACCTTGTTCGGCAGTCCGTAACTGACGGAGTTAACGATGCGCAACAACTTTACCGTCATCACCGGGTCGTGCTCAATTACACCAACCAGCTGACGGGGCGAGCAATTAATGTCGCGGCAAAGTGCCAGCACTTGCTGCACGGCTTTTGGAAACGCCGGCATTTTCTCAACGGTCGCGACGAGGCGTTGTTGGGTTGCTTGTTGTCTGGGCGGGGTTGTCATTTTTGTCGATTTGAAGCCAGCACGCAATGTTACGCTGAACCACGAAAAAACAGGCGAATTCTAGCCCGATCAAAAGCGAATATTGCACTGGAATATGCCCAATTTACCGCCGATTGTGGTGGACTTGTTAGACTTGCACTTGTTGTATCAAATGATAAGCAGCTGGCAGCTGCTGGAAAGCTCCCCATGACCATACTTTCAGACCAACTTCATCTACATCGCGATCAGCTGGATGCGTATTGGATGCCATTTACCTCCAATCGCCATTTCAAGGCGGCACCGCGCATGCTGGCAAGTGCAGACGGCATGTACTACAAGACCGACGACGGCAAGACACTGCTCGATGGTTTTGCCGGACTATGGTGTTGCCACGCCGGCCACAATCGCCGACCCATCGTTGAGGCAATTCAACAGCAAGCGGCAACGCTGGATTTTTGCTCGCCCTTCCAGTTCGCCCATCCACTGGCATTTGAGTTGGCCAACCGCATCATCGATATTGCGCCAGACAATATGCGCAATGTCTTTTTTTGCAACTCCGGCTCAGAGGCGGTCGACACCGCGCTCAAGATCGCGATCGCCTACCACCGCGTGCGGGGTGAGGGATCGAGAACGCGATTGATTGGACGCGAGCGTGGTTACCACGGGGTTGGATTCGGCGGCATCTCGGTCGGCGGCATGGTGGCGAACCGCAAGATGTTTGGCAACATGTTGGCCGGTGTCGATCACCTCCAGACGACGCACAACCTGGAAAAGAACGCGTACTCGGCTGGCCTGCCCGAGTACGGCGCTCATCTCGCCGACGAGCTAGAGCGTTTGGTCGCACTACACGATGCTTCAACCATCGCTGCGGTGATTGTTGAACCGATGGCCGGCTCAACCGGTGTTCTGTTTCCACCCAAGGGATATTTGCAACGCCTGCGCGAAATCACCAGGAAACACGGCATCCTGCTGATTTTTGACGAGGTCATCACCGGTTATGGCCGACTGGGCGGCGCGTTTGCATCAGACGTGTTTGGCGTACAGCCCGATATGATCACGTTTGCCAAAGGTGTCACTTCGGGAACCGTGCCGATGGGTGGTGTCATTTGCACGCCAGAAATTCACGATACCTTCATGACCGGACCGCAGGGCGCAGTGGAGCTGTTCCACGGCTATACCTACTCGGCCCACCCTCTCGCCTGTGCGGCCGGTATCGCGACACTGCAACTTTACAAGGACGAAGCTTTGTTTGAACGTGCGGCGTCCATGGCACCCAAACTAGCGGCTGCAGTGCATTCACTTAAAGGCGAAAAACACGTGATCGATCTGCGTGCGTTTGGTCTGGTTGGGGCTGTTGAACTGGAGGCACGCGCCGGTGCGCCGGGTGCACGCGCGTTCGAAGCGTTCCTGAAGGCCTATGACAAAGGTGTCGTCTTGCGAAGTGCCGCCGACAATATCGTAATTTCGCCGGCATTCATTATTGAAGACGCACAAATCGATCGAATCATCAGCGTGTTGCGCGACGTCATCAACTCGATTGACTAAACATCCCCCAGCCGGTGCCTCCAACGGTCCCATCTTGTTTCACCAGTGACGCGGTACTTTTAATACGTGATTAAACCAACTCACCAAGCCGCCGCCGGCAGCGTAATCGAGCAGCACACGCCGATGATGCAGCAGTATCTCGGCATCAAGCGCGAGTATCCCGATACGCTGCTGCTTTATCGAATGGGGGATTTTTATGAGTTGTTTTTTGATGACGCGGTGAAAGCCGCGAAACTGCTCGACATCACACTGACCACACGCGGCCAGTCGGGTGGGCGACCGATCAAGATGGCCGGTGTGCCGTTCCACGCGGTTGAGCAGTATTTGGCGAAGCTGGTCAAACTTGGCGAGTCTGCGGTGATTTGTGAGCAGGTCGGTGAAGTGACAGGCAAGGGCCCGGTCGCACGTGCCGTCACACGCATCATCACACCCGGCACACTAACAGACAGTGCGTTGATGCCGGCCGAAAGAGACGTATTGGTCGCGGCCGTATTTGCGCACGAAAACATCATCGGACTGGCTTCACTGTCGTTGGCCAGCGGGCAGTTTTGTTTGCGTAACGCGAGTCGTTCAACGATTCAAGCTGAAATTGAGCGCCTTCAGCCCGCCGAACTCATCGCTCCCGACAATTTCTTCGACGCCGCCGAGGCGATTACGAGTTTCCCTGGTACGGGTCGTCCTGCGGTAAAGCGACTTGCTGAGTGGCAATTTGACCTAGAGACAGCAACCAAACTCCTCACGACCCAGTTCGGCACGAGGGACCTCGCCGGGTTCGGCATCGGCACAAATGAGGGCATGGACGCTGCCGTCTGCGCGGCGGGTGCGCTGCTCGGCTATGTTCAGCAAACGCAACGTTCTGCGTTGCCACATCTTTCGGGCTTGCGCGTTGAGCGTGAAGACGCCTATGTACGAATGGATGCGGCCACCCGACGCAATTTAGAAATCACTGAAACCATTCGCGGAGAGCCGTCACCAACTTTGTTTTCGGTGCTGAATTCCACCGCGACCGCGATGGGCGCGCGTCGCCTCCGCGACTGGCTGCACAGCCCGCTTCGGGATCACAATGTCATTGTCGGGCGCCACTTGGCATCACATGGTGTCGCGCCAATCGCTGCCGCCATTCAAGAAATCATCGGCGAATGGGCTGACATCGAGCGCATCACCACTCGTATCGCCTTGCGAACTGCGCGGCCTCGTGATCTCGCCGCGCTGCGTGCCGCGTTAGCGACGCTACCCACATTGCACGGCGTTATGTTGGAAGTGAAAACAGAAAGTGAAACCCCTTTATTGGCGGACATCTCCAAGGCATTTCGCTTGGAAGCAGCCGTCTTTACTTGTCTTTCTGAATCAATCGCAGAAGAGCCGGCTAATATGGTCCGCGACGGTGGCGTGATCCGCGACGGGTATGACGCGGAGCTCGATGAACTGCGCGCAATGCAAACCAACGCGTCAGGATTTTTGCTGCAACTCGAAGCGCAGGAACGCGAGCGTACCGGTATTGCCAATTTGCGCGTCGAGTACAACCGGGTGCACGGATTTTTTATCGAAGTCACACAGGGACAGCTCGACAAAGTTCCCGATAACTATCGCCGTCGGCAGACGTTAAAGAATGCCGAACGATTCATTACCCCGGAACTCAAGTCATTCGAAGATAAAGCGCTCTCCGCCGGTGAACGTGCCCTCGCGCGCGAGAAAGTTTTGTACGAGCAAGTACTCGACAAACTCGCGCCGCATGTCACGACACTCCATCGACTGTCAAACGCCACAGCCGAGCTCGACGTTTACTGTGCAAACGCGCGCAACACCGTCGCGTTGAAGTTAACCCCGCCGTTGTTTGTGCCCGACGACCGGCTGCATATCGAGGGCGGTCGCCACTTAGTGGTGGAAAGCCAGGTCGAGAGTTTTATTCCAAATGATTGTGATTTATCACGTTCGCGCCAGCTACTGTTAATCACCGGTCCCAATATGGGCGGCAAGTCCACTTACATGCGGCAGGTCGCGCAGATTACGCTTTTGGCGCATACCGGCTTATTTGTGCCCGCCGTGCGCGCGGAGCTGGGAAACATCGATGCGATCATGACCCGGATCGGCGCATCTGATGACCTCGCCGGCGGAAGATCGACGTTTATGGTGGAAATGACCGAGGCGGCGGCGATTCTGAATACCGCCACGCGCCAGAGCCTCGTGCTGATAGATGAAATCGGGCGGGGTACATCAACCTTTGATGGTCTATCGTTGGCCTATGCGATAGCGCGCTATCTGGCTGAAACCTCACGCTCTTACACACTCTTTGCCACGCACTATTTCGAATTGACGCGATTAAATGCCGAACTGCCAAACTTGGCAAATGTGCATCTTGACGCCGTCGAGTCGCGCGACAAAATTGTGTTCTTGCATAAGCTTGAAGCAGGTCCCGCCAATCAGAGTTATGGGTTGCAAGTCGCACAATTGGCAGGGGTTCCCCGCGCCGTCGTCAGGGTTGCGCGCAAGCAATTAGCTGAACTCGAAGTCTCATCACAACATCAAGGTGCACAGCGTGATCTGTTCGCGCCAGGCCAGAGTGCGGTGGCAGAGAGCAACAGCTGGTTGGAGCATCCGATTTTTGATGAGCTGCGTGACGCGAAACCTGATGAAATGAGCCCGCGCGATGCGCTGGCACTTGTATACAAGTTGAAGTCCGCCCTTGGAGATGATTTTGCCTAAATTATTTGCAGTTACGTTTGTTCTCGCATTTTTTCTCCAACTGGGAGGCTGCGCCACCGGGCCGTCCGCGTCGAGCAGGCCTGCCACCTTTCAGTTTGGTTTGATTGGAGACCAGCAGTACAACGATTGGGAAGAGCGACAGTTTCCGCGTTTACTCGCAGCCATGGATCGGGAGCCATTGGCTTTTGTGGTGCACGTTGGTGACTTCAAAGCAGGCTCGAACGCGCCGTGCACCGATGCTTTGTTTCTACGCCGCTATCAGGAAATCAATCAATCCAAGCATCCCATCATTTTCACACCCGGTGATAACGACTGGGTAGATTGCCGGCGTCCGACCAATGGCGTGATGAATCCCCTCGAACGGCTGAAGAAACTGCGAGAGATATTTTTTTCCAAGCCGCTGTCACTCGGCCAGTCAACAATCAAACTGACATCGCAGGCGGAGATTTTTGCCAGCGATCCGGTGTTATCGCGTTACCGGGAAAACACCATGTGGGTGCAAAGTGGCGTGGTTTTCGCCACGTTGAACATTCAGGGAAGTAACGATAACGTAGGTTTCGACCGCGAGAACGATGCGGAACAGCTTGACCGTACAAGAGCCAACCTGGCGTGGCTAAACGTTGCAATCGAGCGAGCGCGCCGTGAAGACATTGTTGGCTTGGCTGTTTTTCTCCAGGCAAACCCAGGCTTTGAAGAGTCACCAACGGCAGTGGCAAAATCTGCGTATGTCCCCTTCTTACAGGCCTTTGAGCGCGAAGTCGAGAAATTCGGTAAGCCGACCTTATTCGCTCATGGCGACACGCATGAGTTCCGCGTGGACCGTCCGTACCGCAGCCCCCTAAACAAGCGGGTCATCGAAAACGTTACGCGTGTCGAAGGATACGGCTCGCCGCGTGTCAACTGGGTTCGCATCGGCGTGGACGTGAATAACCGGCAGCAGCCGTTTCAAATTTCTTCCGGCGGTTTTGCTCCCTCGCGGGACTGAACCAATCCTAGTGGTGAACACCATGCGCGCCGTGCGGATGGCCGTGCGCAATTTCTTCACTTGACGCAGCGCGCACTTCAGCGACGACACATTTGAAGATGAGACGCTCACCTGCCAGCGGGTGATTGCCGTCGACAACCGCTTGTCCGTCTGCAATGTCGGTGACGGTGTAGATGATCCAACGATCATCGTCTTCGCCTGGCGGAAGCCCCTCGAACTGCATACCAACTTCGAGATTCGGTGGAAACACGCTAACCGGCTCGATGCGAATGAGATCCGCATCGTAATCGCCAAAGGCGTCTGACGGATCGAGCGAAATTGCAAATTCGCTACCGACCGACTTGCCGACTAATCCCTCTTCGACTTTTGGGAAGATGCCGTCATACCCACCGTGTAAATATGCAAGCGTTGCGCCTGCCTCGATCGACTCACCATCGCTGTCGGTTAAATCGTAGGTGAGGGTTACAACTGTATCTTTGGCGACTAACAACATAACAGGATGGAAGTGAAGGAATAAAAGTCAACAATACTTAGCAAGCTGCACTTACTTACTTGCGGCAGGATGGGAGGGGTGGCGTCGACGAGGAGCGGCATTCTACCGCTGCTTTGTTCAGGGTCCGCGCAGTGTTCAATGCCCGTGCAGCTGCCGAATCAGGCGCAGTACTTCCTTAACATGCTCTCGCGGATTGGCGTCACTTAGGATGTGTCGCAACACACCTTTTTTGTCGATCACAAATGTGCATCGTTTGACACCACGATGGATGCCCGTCGCGTTCGCCCCTTCCATCAGCACGTCATACATGCGCGACACTTCACATTCTGCGTCCGAAAGCAGTTGTAACGATATCCCGTGTTTGTCACGAAACTCTTCATGCACGAGGCAATCGTCTCGGGAGACGCCAAACACCACAGTATTACACTCTGCAAATTCGTCTTCATGGTCAGAAAACTCAATTGCCTCTTTGGTACAAACCGGCGTACCGTCTTTCGGGTAAAAATACAGAACGACATTTTTCTTGCCACGAAATGACGAGAGCCGAACGATCTCCATACTCGCATCTGGTAATTCAAACGACGGTGCATCTGTACCGATCTGTAACATGGCAGCACTCGCTTCGCGGTATCTACATCAAGATGTAAAAAAATCTGCGCTGGTGTAATCAATTTGATTCTAATCCAAAAGCCTCTCGACTTTGCAACAACAAAATGCAACATTTTCCAAACGCGCGTGTCTTCTTTTTCCGTAAACCATGAACAAAAAATCTAAGTCAATCAATCCAGTCATGCCAATGGTTTCGCTGGGCCAGATATCCATTGCAAAATTCTTACGGGACTACTGGCAAAAGCGGCCACTGTTGGTGCGACAGGCTTTTCCGACTGGTTCTACGTTCGCGCCTCTCACAAACAGGGAGATCCTGACACTTGCAACCTACGACGAGGCAGAAAGTCGTCTGATAACTAGCTCGGGAAAAACTTGGACGCTCGCGCATGGCCCTTTCCATACGAAGCAAATCAACGCGTTGAAGAAATCGGCGCGCTTGAATAATGAGAAGTGGACTGTGCTGATACAAGATACGCAACATTTTTCGCATGAAGCGCATCAATTGTTGGCAATGTTTTCCTTTCTACCCTATTCAAGAATCGACGACCTGATGGTCAGTTATGCGGCAAAGGGCGGCGGCGTGGGTCCCCACGTGGATTCATACGACGTTTTTCTGTTGCAAGGCAGCGGGCGACGGCGCTGGCAAGTTTCGTCACAACAAGATCACACGCTTGTAAACGGCGCTCCGCTAAAAATTCTGAAGCGATTCATAGCAGAACAGGACTGGCTTTTGGAAGAAGGTGACATGCTGTATCTGCCTCCCGGCTTTGCCCACAATGGCATTGCCGAAACTGATGCCTGTGTGACGTGGTCGATTGGTTTTCGCGCGCCAAGCTATCAGGAGCTTATTGATATGTATCTCGACCACTTGCGGGACAGCCTGACCCTTGAAGGCCGCTACACGGATCCTGGCAGAGGTCGCGCTACCGCACCCGCTTACATTGAGCCTGCACTAAAGAGGCCGTTTACAAAGCGTCTTCAGTCGAGTCTTGGCCCGAGGATGACGGCGCATGCCATAGGTGAATTTGTCGGCTGCTATCTAACACGACCAAAGTCTCATGTCGAATTTATTGCGCCCGAGCGAACAATGTCGCGAGCGGCCTTTTGTCAACAGGCAAAGCAGCGTGGCTTGCGCCTCGATTTGCGTTCTCGTATGTTGTTCGACGAGGGCGGCTTTTATCTAAACGGCCAGCCCATACGTTTTTCCGCCCCACTAATGAAAACGCAGCGCATGCACATGCAGCAACTTGCAAATTCTAGGCAACTCCCCGCAAGCAAATTGCATATCCGCCTATTGCAGCAACTCTACCCCCATTGGCTAAGTGGTGAAATCGAGATTGACAACTAGAAAGCACGGAGTGTGAAGTGAATTCCTCTGACAATCCAACCTACCGCATCCTAGACACAAACAGCGAAGCGCGCGAGTCAATTGCTCTGCTGATCGCATCGACTGAACAAGAGTTGATGATTTTTGATCGGACGCCCGTCACACTGCGTGAACGCGGGCTCGGCAAGCCTGACATCATCGAGCAAATACGATCTATGCTGCTAGGCGGAAAGTACCGCAAGATTCGTATCGCCCTCCATGAGGTTCAGAGCTTGGAGAGTGAGTTGCCAAGACTCGTTTCGTTACTCGGACAATTCGGTGGACAAGTGATGATCCACCGGGTCACGGGCGCGGCACGGCAAGTTGAGGATGTTTTGTTTTTGGCGGATGGGGACTCCGTGTGGCGCAAGCCCGTCTACTCACATCCCCGGTCAGTGATGAACTTTAGTGACAAAGCAAGCGCCAAGCCATATGTTGAACGATTTGAAGAGATTTGGGCCTCCTCTGAGCTTGCCGTCACAGACCGCCAATCGGGACTGTAGATGTCTTCCAGCGGCGTCCTTTGCGGCATTCGCAAGGGTCTCGACTTGCGTTGGAAATTGTGCGCCGCACCATTTCGGTGCTATACTCAGAGGTCGGTCGAAACAGATCAACTCAGTCGAGGTTGCGGTTTCCTATTTGGACTTGCAGCGTTAAGGCGAGTGAAGCCACAAAAACCGATCAAAAATTTTTGATCAAAATTTTTCTCAAGGGATGTAGAAATGAAAAAGTCGATTCTGCTCGCTGCAATGGTAGCCATCGGTCTAGCTGCTTGTGGCAAAACTGAAGCTCCAAAAACGGAAGCCCCTAAAGCTGCTGCTCCGGCCCCTGCTGCTGCTCCAGCCCCAGCTGCCCCAGCTGCCGCACCAGCTGACGCTGCTCCTGCCGCTGCTGCTCCTGCCGCTGCTGCTCCTGCCGCTGCTGCTCCTGCCGCCGCTCCTGCTCCCGCCGCTGGCGCTCCAGCTGCAGCAAAGCCAGCTGAGGCACCAAAGAAGTAAACGCCTCAAAGCCGTAATGGAAAACGCCAGTCACGTGACTGGCGTTTTTTTTTCGCCTATTGATCGCAAAACAAAATGCAGCACCACGGTTGACAGCACCATGGAACCTAACATTCAAGCCAATCGAATCCGTGGTCTTGGCAGGCATGACCGATATCGTTAACGGAACATCCCATCACAGTAGCAAATGCCGTTCGTGCAAGTCCTGGTGTGTTGTTTTGACGCGACAAGTGCGCCGCAACGACATGCTGCAGTTTTGCATGTTTCAGGCGACTCAATAGCGAAGCCGCAGCGTCGTTATCCAAGTGGCCAAATTTACCCGAGACCCGCTTCTTCAAGCTCGGTGGATATGGGCCATCGTGCAGCATGCCCAGATCATGGTTCGCCTCCAGGACTAGCGCCTCACAAGCAACAAGGCTTTCTTCAATATGGACGGTAGTTGACCCCACGTCAGTAAGAACGCCTAGGCGCGATGCACCATCGCCAAATACAAATTGCACCGGTTCGTACGCGTCGTGCGGAACGGTATATGGAGTCACTTCCACGCCTCCCACAGAAAATCTCTCATGGGGATCGATAAAGCTAAGAAGCGCCGATGGAATCGCATGCTCACCCAACATCCGTGCGGTACCGTGCGTCAACCAGACAGGGATACGATGCTTTCGCGCCATGCGCGCAACACCGCCAATGTGATCTGAATGTTCATGTGTCACCACGATGGCGTCCAAATCGTTCGCTTCGAGGCCAACACGGCCAAGGCGCGCTTCGGTCTCAGCCAGTCCAAACCCGCAGTCCATCATGACACGCGAAGTTGATACGCCGTCTTTGACTTCGACTACTAGGGCGTTGCCCTCGCTACCTGACCCCAGAGAACAAAATCGCATGGTTAGGTACCCTCGCACAAATCAACGTCAGGCGTTTGCATCAACCCATGGAGCAACGTACCAAACACAAAGCCCGCTAGAAGCGGGCTTTGTGCGATCGTCGCAGCAACCTCGACGAGCATCAGCATAGTTGACTAGCGAAGCTGCTCGAACAGCAGCGTCAAGATGCGTTTTGCCGTCGCAGAGTTGTCAGGCTTGCCGTCGACCGCTTGAACCTCGACATCCGAAGTCGCGCCGCCATCGCTAACCTTGATACGATATTGGGGACGATCGGCGGGTTTATCGGAACGCCAGAAGGCCAACCAATCGACCCAGCTCTTCTTGTTTCCCTTCGCGCTATCATTCTCTGGATCGATGTAACGAACAAAGAACATACCCTTCGAGCGATCACGATCCTCAACCGTGAATCCAGACCGATCAAGCGCCAATCCGACACGCCGCCAAGAACGATCGAAAGGTTCACTGACCTTCAACACTCCGCCCTTGGCGGTATCGTAGGTCGCCCGCGCTTGGACTGCCTGCGGCGTGGCACCGGCAATGGCAACGACTTTGTCTGTGGCGAAGCCGAACTTAACCATCATGCGCCCGAGCATCTCGATTTCTAGCGATTTGTCCGAGGGTCTGAACTGCCAGCCGGTGCTTGTCTTTTCAGAACTTGTGTAGACCTCTTCGAGGCCTCGATGACTGACGTAAATCTCCGTCGTCCCCGGCTCGCTGCCGGCCTCCAAACGGGTACGAAACTTGTCGCGCTCGCCAGTGGAGTAAAGACCATCGAGGAATCTCCCGACTGCATTACGAACCGGATCCTGTGGAATTTTTGAGCGGTTTTCAGCCCAGTCCGTTTCCATGATGCCGGACTCTGGTGTTTCCCGACTCAGCACGAAGCCCGTCTCTGCCCAGAAATCCTTTACCTGCGGCCAAACGCGATCTGGTGCACCCTTAACAACGAGCCACTGCTGCTCGCCGGAGCGCACAATTCGGGCGTTTTCAAACTTTGGCAACACTGCGGAGCTCGTCAACGGTGCCGCCGCCGTTTGACCAGTCCGTTCGCGGTTGTACTGCGAGAAGGTAGTTGCTTTAGGATCTGGCACCAGAAAGCGATCATCGCCAATCGGTCGCGTAAGATCGGGTGGCACTTCGAGCGAGCGGATCTTTGTATTTTGACCCTGGGTGCGGTAATCTGGCCCCGTTGGGGTTAGCCAACTGCATCCGGCAAGCGTCAATGCGCCGATGGAGAATCCGGTGAGTGCGATGCGATTGAACGTCATTTGAACATCTTCCTTGGTGTATTGCAGATTGCGGCGTTACAAAATACCAGCTTCACGCATGGACGCGCGTAGTGTTTCATGAAACTTGGACTCAAACGGAGTCAGCGGCAAACGAATTCCGCAATCAACTCGGCCCATTTGCTGCAACGCCCACTTTACCGGGATTGGGTTTGCTTCCAAAAACAAATGATTGTGCAGGCCGAGTAAACGGTTATTGACGACAATCGCTTTTTCGCGCTCGCCTGCGAGTGCAGCCATGCACAGCTCGTGCATTAAGCGTGGTGCCACATTCGCAGTGACGGAGATTGTGCCGTGGGCTCCCAGCAACATCAGGGCTAAGGTGGAAACGTCTTCACCTGAATAAATACCAAAACTCTTCGGGGCAAATTTGAGTAACTCAGCGCCACGCGCCATATTGGCCGTTGCATCCTTAATGCCAACTATGTTTGGCAGCTCTGCGAGCCGCAATACCGTTTCGTTGGCGAGATCCGCGACGGTGCGCCCGGGCACGTTATACAAGATCAACGGCAGGTCACACGTGCCTACAATTGCTTTGAAATGTTGATACAGCCCTTCTTGAGTCGGCTTATTGTAGTAAGGGACGACAGAAAGAGAATAGTCCGCGCCGACACGCTTCGCAGCTTCGGCCAAAAAAATGGACTCTTTTGTTGAGTTAGCTCCTGTACCTGCAATGACCGGGATTCGCTTGTCGGCGTATTCAACTGCGGCGGCTATCAGCTTTTGGTGCTCGTCGAAGTCGACTGTCGGCGATTCGCCGGTCGTCCCAACGATCACGATTCCATCGGTACCTTCTGCGACGTGCCAATCAATCAGCGCCTTTAGCCGAGCGAAATCAAGATCGCCGTTTGCGTGCATCGGCGTCACGATCGCCACCATGCTGCCCCGCAGTTTCACGTCAGATTTCATGTTGTTTTGGAGTGCCACACGTAGATGCCCTTTTTACCCAACGAGTCAAACGGCGTTTAGCCCGCCCACAATCTGCTCAAAGCTGCTAGGCTGATGCCGCAAATTCAGCGCTGCTGTGCGTTTTATTTTCGCAATCAAACATTCTAGCGCATCACGCCCTCTTGTTTGATATTCCTTCGCCAGTTGCGATCATGCTAAGCCCGACGGTAGCGCTGCATTCGAGAAACTAGGACACGCTTGCGATCACGACTGCTCCGGTCTGCGATAATTTGCCGATGAATCGTACCGATACCCCCCTGCCGGGTGCGTTGAGCACGCTACGCGCCCTACCGCCAGACCCGTCGCGGGCCGACTGTGAACGCTTGGACGCTTTAGATGAGTTGAGGCACGCGAGACAGCGATTCCGCATCGCCGACAACACCATCTACCTTGACGGTAATTCGTTGGGTGCTCTGCCCGCCTCCACAGCAGCAGCGGTATACAGCACAATTGACTCAGACTGGGGCGTCGGCCTGATTCGATCCTGGAATAACGCGGATTGGGTCGACTTGCCGCGCAAGCTGGGCGAACTTCTTGGCCCGCTGATCGGCGCACGGGCAGACGAGATCGTGGTTGCAGACTCAACGTCAGCAAACATTTTCAAGTTGCTGTCCGCAATGTTGACCCAACCCGCAGTTCTGAGCGACACAAGACGCCGCTATGTTCTTGCTGAACGCAGCAACTTCCCAACAGATCTCTATATTGCGCAGGGTCTGCTCTCCCTGCTTGGCGATCGGTATGAGTTGAAGCTGGTCGACAAAGACGCGCTCGCCGGTGCGTTCGACCATACGATCGCCGCAGCGTTCATTACGCATGTCGACTACCGTAGCGGCGCAATGTTTGATATGTTGGCTTACAACCAACACGCTTCAAAGGCGGGCACCTCGATTCTCTGGGATCTGAGTCACAGCGCTGGCGCAGTGGTTGTTAACTTGGTGGCAGATGGTGCCGAATTTGCGGTCGGATGCGGCTACAAGTATTTGAACGGAGGGCCCGGCGCACCCGCATTCCTTTACATCCGACGCGATCTGCAGGCGGAGCTTGCTAATCCGCTATCGGGGTGGTTCGGACACTTGGCTCCATTTGCCTTCGACACTGCCTATATACCGGCAAAGGGTATTGATCGTTTCTTGTGCGGTACGCCGCCAATACTCGGAATGGTCGCCCTCAGGGAGGGGCTCGCAACCTTTGAAGGCATCAGTCCTGCCAGCTTACGAAAAAAGTCGCTGGCATTGAGTGACCTTTTTTTGGCCCTGATGCGTGGGCAGTGCGGCTCATTAGGCTTTGCCTGCATCAGCCCAGTGGCACACATAGATCGTGGGTCACACCTTGCATTTGCGCACACCGATGCTTACCCGATCATGCAAGCCATCATTGATCGCGGTGTGATCGGCGACTTCAGGCAACCCAATCTGCTCCGCTTCGGCTTTACGCCGCTATATACGCGCTTCACCGATTGTTGGGATGCAGTGAACATCATCCGGGATGTAGTGACTTCACAGAGTTTTCGTTCGCCGACATATCAACAACGCCATCGGGTCACCTAGACAATCCATGCCATCATCCACCCCCGTAAAGACAGAGCACCGAATCCACGTCGACTTCGATTTGCCGAGGGTGAACGCGAATTTCAGTTCAATGACCGCCGGACAGGCGTGGGCAAAGGTCAGCATGGAACCGACGCCAACCGAGCGACTAAAACTTAAGGGGCGAATTGCACAGCTGCTGAAAGCGCAAAACGCGGTGCTTGTTGCCCACTACTACGTCCATCCAGACTTGCAAGATCTCGCCGACGCAACTGGCGGCTGTGTGGCTGATTCTCTCGAAATGGCAAGATTTGGTCGCGATCACGCAGCGACGACGGTCGTTGTCTGCGGCGTCCGATTCATGGGCGAAACGGCCAAGATTCTCAACCCGGAAAAACGCGTACTGATGCCGGAGCTCGAGGCCGAGTGCTCACTTGATCTTGGCTGCCCACCGTCTGAATTTGCCGCCTTTTGTGATGCCCATCCAGACCACACGGTTGTGGTCTACGCCAATACCAGTGCCGCAGTAAAGGCGCGTGCCGACTGGATGGTGACATCCTCGATTGGGCTTCGGATTGTCGAACATCTTCACCGGCAAGGCAAAAAAATTCTGTGGGCACCTGATCGCCATCTTGGGGAATATATTCAAGCGCAGACCGGTGCCGACATGTTGTTGTGGCAAGGCTCTTGTATCGTCCATGATGAATTCAAGGCCGCCGAGTTGATCGATCTAAAGCGTCGGTATCCAGACGCAATAGTTCTGGTCCACCCAGAGTCCCCTGCTGGCGTCGTCGCATTGGCCGACATCGTCGGCTCAACCACTCAGATCATCAAGGCGGCTCAGACCATCGATGCTACCGAGTTTATAGTCGCAACTGACAAGGGAATTTTTCACAAAATGCGTGCGGCAGCACCGGGTAAGTTGTTTATCGAAGCGCCGACCGCCGGTAATTCTGCGACCTGCAAGTCGTGCGCGCATTGCCCGTGGATGGCAATGAATGGACTGGCAAATCTCGCGACGGCCTTAGAGTCGGGTATTGGCGAGATTCACGTCGATCCAGTCGTCGGCAAACGCGCCAAACGCGCCATCGACCGCATGCTCGCTTTCGCCGCCGACCTCGATTTAACCATTGTTAACAATCCCGGGGCCAGAGATGGCATTGGCCCGGCGTGATTTGTCGTTTTTGTGGGCGATCACGCGTGGATTGCGAGAACGAAGTCCGATAAACTAACGGGCACTTCGCGCCGGTATCTTAGCCCGCGCAAGAGATGACGGCAATAACATCAATCACACCAACAACGGGTGGCTCGTGCACCCACAGGGTAGGACTCGGACAAGATGGCGAACGAGGCACCGCGAGACCAAGACGCAACCCTGACTAAGTCAGAGGTTTCAGTCGAGCCGGGATTACTCGTTGAACTCACCCGAGCGCTTCTACCATACCTCGGGCCGTATTCGATTACAACGGTTAAACGCGTAGCGCGCACAACCAGCAGTCCAACCGAGCTGATTCGCCAGATCGCCTGTTACGTCGACGATGTTGCCAAGAGAGAGTTATTCATGAAAGCGGCTGCGCGAATTTTGTCCGAATATAGCGCTCCGGGAGTCGAAGAATTGGTGTCAGCACCACCCAGCCCGGCTGGGGGACGCCCACCATCGCCGATGACACCTGAGCTTATTCAGCGCGGAGAAGCAGCGCTTGCCTCGATCATCGGGCCATTGGCGGGAGTATTGGTCAGCCGGCACGCATCTGCCTCGGAAAATTCTCGTGAATTCTTTGAGCAGCTAGCAACTCATCTACGTACGCCTCAAGAGCGCGACAGGTTCTTTATGAGTGTGCGCTCCAGTAATGGAACGTGGCGGCCCGAATAGTTCACCGGCGCGGCAAATTGCCCCTATCTACAATAATTTGCTAGATCATTCACAGGTACAAGCGATGGGCCTTAGGTTAAAATTTAATGTAATCCTTATCGCTGTTTTTGTCTCGGGCTTCACCACTGTCGGTGCCATCGCCCACCGCTATTTGCAGCAACAAGCAGTCGAGGACGCAAAACGCGCCGCCACGCTTGTGCTCGATGCGAGTGGGCTGGCAAGTATCGATTCACGCATCGCAACTGCGCTTGGTTCGCGCATTATTGAGATGAGGGTTCGCGAATTCAGCGAGGCGGAAACCCAGTCCGGTCTGGAAGCAGACGTAGTGCAAAAGCTGAGCGCGGTGAAGGCTCGGCAAACACAAATAACCGAGGTTTTCAAAACGCCGACCGGATATCAAAAACTGGTGGTGGCGCGAGTCGTGCAAATCGCGGATGGAAGCTCGCGGATCCGTTCAGCCACAATCGACTTCAACGATGTAACCGCGACCGCAGAACTAGCCCTAACTACGTTGATGAGTTCATTGGGTGCTGTGTTTTTCGCTGTTTTTCTTGTTTTGAACCTTATGCTTGATCGTATGATCGTACGACCGCTTGCAGAGATGTCCAGACAGGTGGACGCCGTCTCCATTGGCAACTTCTCTGTTCCCGAATTCGTCCCTGCCGCAAAAGATGAAATCAGCGTACTTGGTATAGCGTTCAATCGCCTGCGGCGCAGCACAGAAGAGGCAATTAAGCTGCTTAAGGGGTGAAAGCGGGCTAATACTCCCCTGTGTCGCGCTCAGATTCTGAAGACCGCGCTGCTTTGGTAACGCGCTTGTAGATGGCGCAATCCCACCAGAATCGCCGCACTAGCAGGTAGGGCGAGCAGGATACCGAAGAATCCGAATACTTGGCCGAACGCCAACAGGGCGAAAATTACGGCGACCGGATGCAGGCCGATTCGCTCGCCGACAAACTTTGGGGTTACAAAAAAACTCTCCACAATTTGCCCGGCACCGAATACGGCCCAGACCATGACCACGCCAAGTAACGCGTCGTACTGAATCACCGCAGCGACCGTGCCGAGCAACATACCCATTCCGACGCCAAGATAGGGAACAAAAACAAGCAGGCCGGTAATCAAGCCAACCGGTAAAGCGAACTTGAGTCCCACTGCCCACAGGCCGATAACATAAAAGGCCGACATTACGAGCATGACCAGCAACTGACCGCGCAAGAACTCAGATAACACGGCATCAATTTCCGAGGCAATGTTGGTGACGGTGGCATGGATGCGGCGCGGCACTATGTCGTCTACACTTGCCACCAACAAAGGCCAGTCGCGCAGAACATAAAAGAACACAATGGGAATGAGCGCGAGGTTTACCAGAACGCTAACAATGGCCAGCCCGCCGGTTCCAACAGTTGCAAAAACACGTCTGGCGATACCTCCGCTATCGGACAGATTTTCTTGCATAAACTGGCGGAAGCTGGCGGAATCGAGCGCTATTTCAATACCGAGACGTTCGCTCAGCCAAGGCACGATCGTCGACTTCACATGATCCAGAAAACTCGGGATGAGTGAGGTGAGCTGCGCGATTTCTTTGTAGAACAACGGCAGCACGATTATCAGTAGCATCGCGACCATTATCAACAATAGTAGGACCGCGAGCAGCGTCCCGCTACCGCGCGACACCTTGCGGGCCTCGAGCCAGTTCACCAACGGGTTGAAAATGTAGGCAAGGATGATTGCGGCTAAAAAAGGTGCCAAGATGGGCGACAGGACCCAAAGTAGTGCGCCGAACATGAGCAGTGCCACCCCCAGAAGTCCGGAGTGCCAGTCAATCCAGCGTGGCATGCGAGGCAGCGATTTCTGCCGAAGTCGTGAAATGAAGGCGGGCTGCGGTCGTTGCGGAGGAGAATTGCGCATATCCGTTAAAATCAGAAAGTTGGCCCCTGCATTGTAGTTGACTGCATGGCATTGCACACCAATTTGTGCGCACCGCATCCGCCATTTTTTCTAACCGGCACTAGCCAGCTGTCGTCCTCGCTGATACCCGCCAATCGCTAAGCTCATCCGTCAAATGTCAACAAACTCCCTCTCTCCGCTTACCTATAAAGACGCTGGCGTTGATATCGATGCCGGGGATCAATTGGTCGAGAACATCAAACCATTAGCCAAGCGCACCATGCGCCCCGAAGTAATCGGCGGGATCGGCGGTTTTGGTGCTCTTGTTGAAGTTTCAAAACAGTACAAAAACCCCGTCATGGTGTCAGGCACCGACGGTGTGGGCACCAAGCTCAAACTCGCATTTCAATTGAACAAACACGATACCGTCGGCCAAGATTTGGTCGCGATGAGCGTGAACGACATTCTGGTACAGGGGGCCGAACCAATATTCTTCCTTGACTATTTCGCCTGTGGCGAGTTAGACGTCGCCGTCGCCACTGATGTGGTTCGGGGCATTGCCCACGGCTGTGAGTTGGCTGGTTGCGCACTGATCGGCGGCGAGACAGCCGAAATGCCCTCAATGTATCCAGCTGGCGAGTACGATCTGGCAGGATTTGCGGTGGGCCTAGTGGAAAAGGAAGCCATCATCAGCGGACGCAGTATTTGCCCCGGCGACGTGGTACTCGGCTTGCAGTCGTCTGGCGCACATGCCAATGGTTATTCGCTGATCCGAAAAATTATCGAGCGAGCGGGAGTCGACCTGCATCATCCCGACAATCACCAGTTAGCGTTAGACCTGCTAGCGCCCACGCGCATCTACGTGAAGCCCCTCCTCGCCCTCGTTAGATCGGGAATAGTGAAAGGGATGGCGCACATCACAGGCGGCGGCCTGACCGAGAACATCCCGCGGGTCTTACCACAGGGCGTGACAGCGGAGCTCAAACGCGGCTCTTGGGAGGCCCCGACAATTTTTGCTTGGTTGCAGAAAATCGGTAATGTTGATGACGCTGAGATGGCCCGTACTTTTAACTGCGGCATTGGCATGGTCGTCGTCGTCGCGGAAGCGGACGCCGACCGCGCGAAGTCACAACTTGAGGCCTCAGGTGAACGGGTGTATCGCGTGGGTGAGATTCGCGCGCGCGCGGACGGTGATCCGCAGACTTTGGTTAGGTAGGCCTATAAATGGGAACTTCTAAAATCAGAAAACCCTAGTATTTACGGGCGTTTTCGAGCAAATATGGCTGAAACAAGCCAGCCGGCAAGAACTTTCGGAAATTTCTTATGCTCTCAGTCGTCATTCTGATTTCCGGACGTGGTTCCAACATGGAGGCAATCCTCAACGCCAAACTGCCGCTGACGGTAAAGGCAGTCATTTCCAACAAGGCGGGTGCTGCAGGACTGCAAATTGCGCGCAATGCGGGAATCGCGACTCGTGTTATCGACCACCTGGCTTACTCCTCGCGCGAAGCGTTCGACAATGCGCTACTGAAGACCATTAGTGAGTTTTCTCCGGACCTCGTGGTTTTGGCCGGTTTTATGAGGGTTTTAACGGCACAGTTTATTGACCAACTAAACGGGCGGATCATAAATATCCACCCCTCGTTGCTCCCTTCATTTCCTGGACTCCACACCCATCAACGGGCAATTGCGGCCGGAGTCAAGATTCACGGGGCGACCGTCCATGTTGTGACAGCACAGCTCGACCATGGTCCGATCATTGCCCAGGCCGCTGTGCCAGTGCTTGCCAGCGACGATCCCGATACGCTGGCAACACGTGTTCTTTCGCAGGAACACATCTTGTACCCGGACGTACTGCGGCGCTTTGCCACCGGCGAACTGGCCATAACCAGGCAAGCCGACCCACGCGTCCTCCAACCGGCACTTCCGCACGTTAAGGAAAGCCCCCTGGGGGATCCCACATTGACGAACGGGAACGCCAGTCTGCGTGCCCCTTGGAACTAAATGCCGCAATTCAATTTTCGCTACTCATTAAACCGTCGGTTGTCGAACCCACTCGGACTCGGCGGTTATGCGCCGCTACTGTGTGTCGCTGCGTTCCTCATCGTTGGCCCCGCTCTCCCTGCAAAGGCGGGATCAACCCTACCTAACTCGGTAAAGACAACCTACAAAATCTATCGAGGCGGTGTCTTGCTGGGCAATGTTGAAGAACGATTTGAACGTGATGGTGACCGCTACAAAATTACCTCGACCACTCGCACTGATGGGCCGATCAGTTTGTTGATACGTGAAGAAATCTCGGTGACTTCCGAGGGTCGAATTACCGCCAGTCGACTAGCGCCGAGTGTCTTTTCCGTTAGCAGAAAATCCGACAGCAGCAAGTCGTTTACTGCGTATTTCAGCTGGGAAAAAAGTGAACTGGTGCGTGAACATGACAGGCTGAACTTCGAGGGAGGCGTTGAAAGGGAAGTCTTTGCGCTACCGACCGGAGCACAAGATCGGCTCTCCGCGATGTACCAATTTATGCTGACCAGGCCAAGCGGGCCTAGGCTATCGGCAGTAATGACGCAAGGCAAACACACCGAACGTTACCGGTACGCGAAACAGGGCGAACCGAGTATTACTACTCAGGCCGGACAGTTCGCAACGGTTTACTACGTGCGTGAAGCAGCACCGGGCGAGTCCAAGGCGGAACTTTGTCTGGCCAAACAACACAATTACATCCCAGTGCGAGTTGTTGTTAAGGACTCGAAGCGAAGTTCGTTCGAGCAACGTTTGGTCGAACTTGTCATTGGATAAGGCATATCAACTGAGCCGTACCGCCCGATGGATAAGTTGATCAATTCCGGCCTGCGTCGGGCGCAATGGAACAGCTCGCTAAACCACCCGTCTGCGCTGGTGATTGCGTTGGCTGCCTCGATGGCTGTTCACGTCATCATCTATTGGATAACCCCGCGCTTCGCCACCACGTTTACACCCGCCAAGCCGGTGCTATACGATGCAACTTTGGTGCCGCTTGAGTCAGTGCCGACCGCCCCAAAGGTCACCGAAACGCGGTTAGTCAATGGTAAGCGCACTGCCGCAAGATCAGGTGCCCAAACACCAGCGCGCCCTAGACCGACGACCGATAAATCTGAGGCAGGCTTTGCCCCACCGGCGAACGCAATGGCGGTTGCGGCGGCGACGACCGACCCCGTTGAAGCACCAACCAGTGCGGCAGAGAGCGGCCCAGGATCAAGCCCCCCCCCAACTAGTGTCGACCAATCAGTCGCGCCGCAGTCCGGCGAGCCATCAACCGGTAGCGAGCCCCCAAGCCAAAGCGCCCCGGCCTCCGTCGATCCTTCCGCGTCATCAGCAGTAACGCCAGCCCCTGCTCGGCGCGCGCCGGCATTTGCCGAGCGCATCTCCATCGAATACAAGTTGATCACCGCCATAACGGACGGCGTTGCCAGCTTTCGCTGGACCCGGCGCGGTGCCGAGTATGAAATCGACTCCAGTATTCAAGCAACCGGATTTCTGGTGAGCGCGTTTGCCGGCGTGATTCATCAGCAGAGCCGTGGAACCATTACCGAAGATGGTTTACGACCGACGCAATTCTCGATTCGCCGGGGCGAGGGTACGGCCGAACTCGCTGAGTTTCAACGCGCTACCAACTCGTTGGCAATGAAGCGCAACGGCGAAACACGCTCGGTGCCGCTAACCCGCGATATGCAGGACATGCAGAGCTTCTTGTTTCAGCTCGCCTACGACGCGCCATACATGGCTGAGAGTGGTGACAAATTGGATGTCCTCGTTACAAACGCGAGGAAGGTCTATCGTTATCAATTTCGCAAGCTAGGCACCGAGACCCTAGACACCCGTCTGGGACCAATCGAGACGGTCCGGCTGGTATCTGAAACGGCAAATCCGGAAGATCAGTACGAGGTTTGGCTGGCACCTAGCTATTTCTACTTGCCAATGAAGTTGAAATTCTACTTGGGCCGGTTTCAGGCCGAGCAGATGATCACCCGCATCGGTGTTTCCGGGGAAGTTACCGCCCGGTAACCCTTTGCACTCGGTAAACAGTGAGGCTTGGAATAACGGCGCGTGTCTGCGATAATGGCGCATCGCAGTCGCGGGTGTAGGAAATTACGCAGTCCGGCATTAGTTTCAGCCCCGGGCGCATCAGAAAATCAACATCGCCCCCGAGAAATTGTCCCCATGCCGTTGACCCTAGCTCTGTACCACGCCCTCGTTGACGCACTGACGGTTATCCTGCCGTTAACGTCGCCCGCCGACATCGGGCTAAAGCGCTACTTCAAAGAGCACCCCAAGCTTGGCCTGCGTGACCGTGCTTTCATTTCTGAGACGGTGTACAGCGTGCTACGCCACCGCCGTTTCATTGAACACGTAGTAACCGATGGCTCCCCCCGTCGTATGGCGCTGGTTGCGCTCACCCGCTTTATGGGTATTAGTGTGCGCGATTTGCACACGGTCCTGCGTGGCGGTGACGAAGCTTGGCTTGCGCAGCTTAAGGCGAAGCGGCTCGACAATCTCGCCATCGGCATCGAAGCGGAGCTGCCCGACTGGTTGATAAAACGTTTGCGCGACGCCGGAATGACTGACGCCAAGATCATTGATTTTGGCCACTCCATGATGAATCCAGCGCCGCTCGACCTGCGTGTAAACAGTACCAAGGCCAAGCGTGACGCCGTGCTCAAGCAACTGCAACAGGAAGGTCTTAAAGCCACGGCCACGCCGCATTCACCAATCGGCATCCGCCTCGAGGAAAAGCCTTCCCTGACCAAACATCCGGCTTTCATTGAAGGTTTCATCGAGGTACAAGATGAGGGCTCACAGATTCTGGGGCTTATTGTTGAGGCCAAACGCGGCGAGATGGTGGTAGATTTTTGCGCAGGCGCTGGGGGCAAGTCGCTGCTGATTGCCGCGCAGATGGCTTCAGCTGGCCGGGTCTATGCGTTCGACGTCTCAGAAAAGCGTTTGACCAATCTAGCCCCGAGGTTGAAGCGTTCCGGCCTATCGAACATCACGCCGCAGCGCATCGCGAGTGAAAAGGATCCCAAAATCAAGCGCCTTGCGGGCAAGATTGATCGTGTTTTGGTCGACGCCCCATGCACCGGTTTCGGCACCTTGCGTCGCAACCCTGATCTTAAGTTTCGCCAAACCGACGAAGCTATCGCCGAGTTGAACGTCAAACAGACCTCGATCCTCAACGCCGCTGCCAAGCTGGTTGCTCAAGGTGGCCGCTTAGTCTACGCAACCTGTAGCGTGCTAGAGGAAGAAAATGAGAAGATTGTGGAAGCATTTCTTGCCAAACACAGCGAGTTCGAGGTTGTACCCATCACCCAAGTCTTGAAACGTCTCAAGATCGATATCAAGCAGGCAGATGAATATCTTCGCCTCTCGCCAAAGCTGCACAATACCGATGGGTTCTTCGCCGCCATAATGCAGCGCGCTGCAAAATAGATCGACCGTCTTCAATGGTTGGCGTAGACCCTATCGGTATTCTTCAGTACCTCATCTCGGCCCAGGGCCTGCTACAACTCCTACTAATCGCATCGGCGGCCTTGCTGGCGTGGCTCCTGTCGAGATTGTTTCGGCAGAAACTCCCCGGCGGCCTTGAGCCTGAGTTGGCCAAGATGGGCTCTGGTAGCGCCTACCGTATGGTTGCCCCGATGCTCCTATTAGCGCTGATTTGGCTGGGTCGATTCGCGCTGGCGAAACTGCAACCGGTTCCGCTACTGAACATCATCATTCCCCTGATTGCTGCATTCGTCGTAATCAGGCTTGCCGTGTATCTGCTTCGGCATGTGATGGCACCGTCAGCACTACCGAAGTCGTTCGAACGCTTTATCGTGATACTCATCTGGGGCACATTTGCACTTTACATCACCGGGGCGCTCGCCGAGATGGCTTCGGCGTTGGAGGATGTGGTGTTTCCCGTCGGTGGCAATAAAGTAACCCTTCGGCTCATCATTGAAGCGGGTCTATCGGCCGCCGTTACGATCTTTATCGCGCTTGGGGTCTCCGGCCTGATTGAAGCGCGCGTTATGAAAGCCGAAGCTCTTGACGTCAGCTCGCGGGTAGTCATTACCAAATTGACGCGGGCTGCTGCACTCGCCCTCTCGTTGTTGATTGCGTTGCCACTGGTCGGCTTCGACCTGACGATGCTGTCAGTGTTTGGCGGCGCACTCGGGGTGGGACTGGGATTTGGCCTGCAAAAGATCGCTAGCAACTACATATCCGGTTTCATCATACTGCTGGATCGCTCGCTGCGTTTGGGGGATTTAGTCACTATCGATAACCGCCACGGCGTAATCGACGCAATCAAGTCACGCTACACGGTCATTCGCGGGCTCGACGGCGCTGAGGCAATTGTCCCGAACGATACCCTCATCTCCAGCACAGTCATCAATCACACCTACACTAACAGTGTAATCCTCGCCAAGATTGGCATTACTGTTGATTACGAATCCGACCTCGCATTTGTACGCTCACTCCTGCTCGAAATTGCCTCTAATCACCCAAGGGTTCTGAAAGATCGGGAAAGCGCAGTTTTGGTCAAGGCATTAGGCGAAAACGGTATCGAAATCGAGCTTAATGTCTGGATAAATGACGCGGATCAGGGCCAAGGCTCGTTGAGATCCGATCTTTTGACCGAAATCTGGCTGGCTTTCCGGAAACACAATGTTTCCGTGCCATTCCCGCAGCGCCAGATTAGGGTCAAAACAGAATCACAGCAGCTGTGACTGGCATCAAATCAAAGCAGAAAAATCCCCAGTCGCGTAAACTATGGTCTTCTGCAAGGAGACTAATTTGGATATATCAGTTCTTAACGGCTTGATCGAGCTACCGTGGTGGGGCTATCTGGTGTTCGGCGTCATCATCACCCACATCACAATTGCCGCCGTTACGATCTTCCTTCACCGCGCTCAGGCGCACCGTGGGTTGGATTTGCACTCGATTCCGTCGCACTTCTTCCGATTTTGGTTATGGCTGACAACCGGCATGGTGACCAAGGAATGGGTTGCGATTCACCGTAAGCACCACGCCAAATGTGAAACCATTGATGATCCGCATTCACCGATGGTTTACGGCATCCAGAAAGTGCTCGCCGAAGGCGCTGAATTGTATCGTGCCGAATCGCGCAATCAAGAAACCTTGGATAAGTACAGCCACGGCGTTCCTGACGACTGGATCGAACGCAATGTCTACTCAAGATATGCGTGGCAGGGTGTTGGTTTGATGCTGGTGATTAACCTCGTCTTGTTCGGCCCTATCGGCGCGACCATTTGGGCCGTACAAATGATGTGGATTCCGTTTCATGCTGCGGGGATCATTAACGGCATCGGACACTACTGGGGTTATCGCCACTACACGGTTAACGACACCAGCACCAACATCACACCAATCGCCTTCTGGATTGGTGGCGAGGAGCTGCACAACAATCATCATGCATTCCCGACGTCAGCGCGCTTCTCGATGAAATGGTATGAGTTTGACCTGGGATGGCTCTATATCCGTATCCTTGAAGCCGTCGGCTTTGCTAAGGTCAAAAAAGTTGCGCCCCAAGCCAAGTTCAACTGGGAAAAGGTTTCGTGTGACGTTGAGACACTGCAAGCTGTGATCTCTCACCGCTTCGAGATCACGACAAAATATGCACACACCTTGCGCGCAACTTGCAAGTCTGAGATTGCACGACTTCATGCTGAAGGCTCGGCATTTAACGGCATGCGACTGCGTGGCGCGTGGACGAACTTTCGTTTATGGATGCAGTCAGACTCCACACAACTAACGGCTGAACACCGCGCGACGCTCGACCGCGCCCTACAACAAAGCGCGACGCTTGAAAAGGTTTATGCGTTCAAGAAGGAACTCGCCGGTTTGTGGAATCGCTCCACAGCCTCAAAAGAGGAGTTGGTGGTGCGTTTGGAAGATTGGTGCAAACGTGCTGAGGCCTCTGGTATCGAGGCGCTTCAACAGTTTTCACGTCGCATCCGCGCCTATGCGTAAACCGACAGGTGCTAAGCTAACAAAAAACCCGCCGATGGCGGGTTTTTTATTTTTTACTGCTAGTGGGAGAAGAGCTATTTGAGCTTTGTCTCTTTATACGAAACGTGTTTACGAGCCTTCGGATCGTACTTCATCATCTCAAGTTTTTCTGGCGTTGTACGTTTGTTCTTGCTGGTTGTGTAGAAATGTCCAGTGCCGGCACTGGATTCCAATTTGATTTTTTCGCGTCCACCTTTAGCCATGGTCGCTCTCCTTAGACTTCAACGCCGCTGGCGCGCAGATCGGCTAAAACAGCATCAATGCCGTTCTTGTCTATCGTACGCAAACCTGCAGTTGTCAGGCGCAAACGCACCCAACGGTTTTCAGATTCCACCCAAAAACGGCGGTACTGCAGATTTGGCAGAAACCGACGCTTGGTCTTGTTGTTCGCATGGGAAACATTGTTGCCCACCATCGGGGCTTTTCCCGTCACTTGGCATACGCGTGCCATAGGACACCTCTTTCAAACTATGCTGCGGTTAGAAACGCGGATCGAAGCTACCGATTCCATTTATTTTGTTGACACTTCACGAACTCCGCGAGAAGCGTGCGCGAAGCCCAAAATTATAACAAAACCAGATACTTAGCGCAACTGCGGGAAACGACCGGAACGTGCCCGCTTAGGCTGACCATAATCCTTGCTCGGCGAAGGACAGCGACGCCCCCGGCGCAACAATAAAGTGGTCGAGCACTCGCACGTCGATTACCGCAAGCGCTTCTGCTAATGTTTTGGTGAGGGCTCGATCAGCCTGGCTTGGCGTCGCCTCGCCCGATGGATGATTGTGCGCAAGAATTACCGACGCCGCGTTGTGAGCAAGTGCTCGCTTGACAATTTCTCTAGGATAAACAGAGGTTTGCGTGAGTGTTCCCCGAAATAGTTCATCCACCGCGATTACCCGGTTCTGTGCAGTCAAAAAGACTGCCACAAAAACCTCATGCGGCAACCTCGCCAGCGTCATACGCAGGTAGTCTCGTACCGCCCGGGGATTGGAAAGTGCGTCGGCGAGTTTGATCTCCTCATGCAGCGCACGTTTCGCCATTTCTAGGACCGCCTGCAACTGGACAAACTTAGCCTCACCCATGCCATTGACTGCGGTCAGCTGCTCGTAAGATGCACTAAACAAGCTGTGCAACGAACCAAACTTGCCGACAAGATCTCGCGCAAGATCAACGGCGCTCTTGCCTTTGGTCCCGACTCGCAGAAAAATGGCCAGTAACTCGGCGTCCGACAATGCCGCTGCGCCCTTGGTGATGAGCCGCTCGCGCGGTCGCTCAGCCTCAGGCCAGTTAATAATTGACACGAGATACCCCCATCAGTGCTCTTATAGAATTCGTTATCATGCAACGCATCAATCGGGACTTCTGCCTACTCAGACAGCAGCGGGAGAGCAACGGTCGTGAATGTGTCGGCTGGTAGTGAGAACGCTCTAGCCAAAACTCTCTGGTGTTTGATTTTAGGAGTTTAGGCGGCAGCGGCAGTCGCGCCTCTTGTTGCCGTAAACGGACCTCACATCGCGTGAATTAGACGCTTTTAACAACTTATAAGGATATTTATGCGCTAGATATCTAAACGCATTCTCCCCTACCACGCTGAAATCGTAGAAAGGCCATCTTCACCACGACGTAGCAATACGTCAGCGCCGAACGCGACATACTCGCGAGGTTCCCATAACGCTGGTCAGTCAAACGCCATCACAGAACCGACGCCATCATTCAGCGATCACGTACGAATAACAGTGTCTAACTGCGCTTAAAATTGGTTCAAATTTCGGTAAAAGCAGGCATCCACTTACCAAACAGTCGAAACCCCACCCGTTTAGGCCACCATGTCCCTACCAAAGATCGATGTCCGTATCATAGATCCCAGACTCGCAACTCAGCTACCAACCTACGCAACCCGGGGGTCTGCGGGCCTAGATCTCCGCGCCTGCATCGAAGCACCGATGACACTCAAGCCGGGGGAATCCAATCTGGTTGCCTCTGGCATGGCCATTCATATAGCCGATGCCGGTTACGCCGCACTGATCTTGCCGCGTTCGGGCTTGGGCCACAAACACGGCATCGTGCTCGGCAATTTGGTCGGGCTAATCGATTCTGACTATCAAGGACAAATTTTTGTATCCGTCTGGAATCGCGGGCACGCTGAGTTCACCATTCAGCCGATGGAGCGGATCGCGCAGATGATCATTGTCCCGGTGGCACAGGTCGAGTTTAATGTTGTTGATGCCTTTGATGCCTCCGAGCGCGGCGCTGGCGGCTTTGGCAGCACCGGCAAGAAGTAGCGTAGGCGGAGATCCGTCGTCCGCCGTTAAGGTAATCTGCCACCAACCTCTTTAGGCCAATCCAATGAATAGGCAACCGACCACATTTGCCGCGTTTCTTCTGAGCGCGTTACTTCTGAGCGCGTTGCTGCTCTCGGCGCCACAACCGTTAAATGCGCAGCCAGCAGACGGTAAGCCGCAATCCGGCCTGCCCAAGATCACACTCAGTGCCGGTGGTCAAACCATTACTGCGGATGTCGCCGCGACCGATGAATCGCGGCAAAAAGGCCTGATGTTCCGCACCAAGATGGCAAAAAACGAGGGTATGTTATTTGTGTTTACGCAACTCGGCTACCACGCGATGTGGATGCGCAACACGCCGATCAATCTCTCGGTCGCCTACATGGACGATGAAGGCAAAATTCTCTCTATCCACGAAATGGAAGCCTTCAATGAAACCTCGCACCAAGCTGCCGGCCCTGCGCGTTACGCGCTGGAAATGAATGCCGCCTGGTTTTCGCAAAACAAGGTGAAGGTCGGTGACCGAGTTGGCGGGTTGGAAAAAGCACCCAAACCGAAGTAACGGACTAGGTACAGCAGTTGGCGCTAAAGGCCAAAAGCTAGACTTCACAACCGCTTTCCGATTTCATCGTTGAATCCGCCGGATCAAATGAACAACCATTCGACTCCGATGCTTGTTGGCCGCTTCGACGGAAAACTTGATTTTGTTGTGTCTGTATCTTAATGCAGTAACTTTGCAGAAGTTGTGAATTTCAATATGGTCCCTTCGACATTTTCAAACAAGGTAGACGTCAGATTGCAGGAATCGAAGCGATTGAGAGATCGAATTTGCCTATTCTTCTTCTATCTCGGTGTTGGGCTTCTTTTCAGTCACGAGCTAGACGCAGTCGTTCAGTCAGAGTGGCGTCTCTTGTATGTCCTTCGAGACCTGCCTGACGAAAGGGCCATGCAGGTCTTTATTTGGCTGCATGTACCACTATTTGGTTTGATCGCTTGGTTGACGCATCACGGCGCGTCCAGTGTTCGCCTTTGGTCAAGAGTTGTTTTATCAATGTTCCTGATTGTGCATGCAGGCCTGCACTTTCGACTTTCGACGAGTCCGCTCTATACCTTTGACTCAGCCCTATCAGTTGTTCTTATCTACGGTGCCGCGCTTGCGGGCCTCACGTACCTTGTTTGCATTAAATGGTCGGCTAGCCCCAATGACGCCTAATGATTCGCTCAAGCGTTAGCCTGCCGCTTTCGCGCAACTGCGATGTCCGCGCCGGGTCACCTACAGCGCCTACTCACCCCGCCAACCCCACTCGCGCCAACCACCCAACATCGGGAAATACAGACCTAGCCTGATTCGTTTTGACTCCGGCAACATCGCCTGAATCAACGCCGCGTAGGTTTCAAGTTGCGCGGAGTAACGCCGTTGTTCGCTATCGAGAAACGCCTCGACATCCGCACCCTCGTGGCTACCCGTCTTAAAGTCGATGATCCAACGCACACCGTCGGCATCAACAAACGTGCGATCCAGCGCAACATTCTTGAGTGCGCCGTCGATCAGGCCAGTGAGTCGCCATTCCGAACGCGCATCGTGGTGTGTAGTAAGCGTCCAGCGTCCGCGTTCGTCGGCAAGCGTTTTTTTCAACGCCGCCTCGATTCGATCAGTTGCCACGCTCACCTCATTGTTCCTCACGCCCAAACGCGTGAGTTCTGTTTGAAACAACTGCCGCGATGCGTTTACACGATTCGCGTTCCAAGTCTCCACGCCGTCCGACGCGATGCGTTGCAGGAACGTGTGCACAACTGTGCCGACGTGGCGGGCGGCATCGGTCGCCCACTCAAAATCAATCTGCGGACTCGATGTGTCGATGGGTGTGCCATCGCCGGGCGCATTCACGCTGTTCGGCAAGACTGCCGGCACCATCTCTGGCAGCGGAAAATCGAGGACGAGGCGAGTCGGTCTAGTCACCTCAATACGGCTGGCGGGCGGTGTCTTTTTTTCTGTCGTCGCCGCGTCTTTGCGACCTAACGCAGTATCCGAAGTCAGCGAAGTCAGCGAAGTGACCGATGGCAAATGTTGTTCACTTAGCGCGGGCCAGAGTGCCGCGAGCAGGCTCGCCGCTTTTGGCGCAACGATTTCCGGCACACCGTCTTTGTCTTTGATTGCCAGCGTGGCCAAAAAGTGTAAGTGCCGCTCGGCTCGCGTGGCCGCAACATAAAGCAGGCGAATGTCTTCGTGTTGCTGCTTCGCTTGATCGAGTTTGGCGATGTATCGGTAAATGGCGTCGGCGGCATCATCCGCCCCCGTCTCACGGATCGGCGCAAGCAACAGTTCGTGGCCGTCAGTATCAACATCGGCTTGCTCTGCCCATACTAACAACTTCTTGTCGTCACGCCGTGGCAGGCGATCCAAGCCGGGAACGATCACGGTATCAAACTCCAGTCCCTTGGCTTTGTGGATGGTCATGATCTCTATCGGCGGTACGATGTTGGCGCGGTTGGCGTCATCGGCGTTGTTGATATCATGGATTAAGCCACCGCCTCCAGAATACAACCTATCTATCTGTACTTGCAGCGAAACGAGGCTGACAATCTGCGCGCCGCCGCTTTGTTCCCGTGCCTCGGTCTCTAGCAAATCCAGAAAGGTCATAGCGTCGTCGAGATCGGTGGTTGTATCCAGACAAGCCGGGCCCGATAAGGCCAACCAGCATTGCTCGACGGCATCCCGCAGCGGCGCGCGGCGGCGCGTTTGTATCGCCATGTGTAATACGTTGCGTATCTTCTCGATTCGCTGACGCCCGTCTGTGGAGAGTGTTTCTAGTCGCGGTGCATCGTTGATCATTTCCCACACGGTACGCGGGTCCGGCATTAATACACCGTCAACCGGCACCACACTCGCCGTGAGTGCGGCGAGGTCGTTTAAGGTCAAGCCGCACCACGGCGCACGCAGGATGGCCAGCCAAGCGATGCGATCCGCCAAATGCAGCAGCGCGCGGGTAAGTGCAAACAAATCCTGCACCACCGGCCGGTCATTGAGCGGATCAATATCAACGGCATGAAATACAATTTCTGCCGCTTTCAACGCTGGCACGATTTCCCGCAAATGGCCGCGATTACGAATGAGCAGCGCAATACTTGCATCAGACCTGTCGAGACGCGTTTGTCGAATGATGGCCACCACCTTTGCCGCTTCAATCTCGGCGGGCGGCGTTACCACTGCCGGATTCGCGTCAGTGCCGTCACCTCGATGATTTACGGTCCAGTGCATGCTCACGGCATCTTCTGCCGGGTGGCCTTCGCGCCCAAACGCAACACACTGGGCATAAGGCACCACGCCGGTGGTTGCATCCTCCGCGCTTGGCATCAGCTGGCTAAAGGTGTTGTTCACCCACGCCACCACACCGGGCACCGAGCGGAAATTCACCGATAGAGTCAACGGCGTCAGTGACACACCACCCAAGCCCGAATGACGGGCGCGCAGGAACAGCCCCACCTCCGCCTCGCGGAAGCGGTAGATCGACTGCATCGGGTCGCCGACCACAAACAAGGTGCGCTCATCGTCCGGGCTCCAGCCACGCGTAAGTTTTACCAGCAATTCAAATTGTGCAAACGAGGTGTCTTGAAACTCATCGACCAGCAAATGGCGGATACGATAGTCCAGCGCCAGCGCGAGGTCGGTTGGTTCGTCGTCCGACCCCAATGCCCTTGATGCCGCCTGCGCAATTTCGGTGAAGTCACACTCGCCTTCCGCGCCGAATACATCCCACAACTGCGCCGTGGCATAAGGCAGCAGCCGCACAATTGCACCCAACACTTCCCACTCGCCATCGGTGTAAGCCCCGGGGGGAAGCGAGCGCAACGCGTTCAACTTCGCCGCAAGTGTTGTGCCCTGCGCCTCGTCCGAGGTAAACGATTCCAACAGCGCACCGATACGCGCCTTCATCGCATCAAGCAGCGCCTTTTCTTCTTTGATCTTGCTGGTTGGAAAGCCGATTTTTTTGTTGACGCCACCCGGTTTGCGCCACTCACCTTCTTTGGTCAGAAGCAAATCGGCAATCGCCAGCCACGCCGGCAGTGACTCCAACGCGCCACTTGGAAAGGCATCGAGCTTTGCACACCGTGAAAGTGCACTATCGACGGCTTCTTTGAGTAAGTTTTGCCCGGAAAAGCGCACCAAATCTAGGGTTTCGGTTCTTTCGATGGCCGGATACAAGGCGGCTACTTCTGCCACCGCGTGTTTCCGCGCCCGCGCTAGTGCTGCTTCCAAGGCTTCGCGCTGATGCATCTTCGGCAGATTGCGTAACCAATGGTCGCGTCCGCGCAACATATCAGCGATAAGACTTTCCACCACACCAAGGTTGTTGTCGAGATGCGTTAACAGCGTGGCGATATCGTCGGCGACGGGGTGGTCATCATTGATTTGCGCCAACAACTGGCGTGCAGCACGCCGATACAGCACGCTCGCGTCTTCGATACTTTCCGGCTGCGCGCCAAAGCGCGACATCATCGGCATTTGTCGTGTCAGTGACGTGTTCAGTGAGTCGATGGTCTGGATGCGCAGGCGCGCCGAGTTCGCCAACAACTGCCAGCCGCGCGCAGCGTCACGTGCCAACACTTGTGCCGCCAGCATGCGGGTTTGTGTATCGCCGCCTCCATCGTCAATCGCACCGATTGTCGCAAACGCACCCAGCACCCGCGCGCGCATTTCAGCCGCCGCTTTGCGGGTAAAGGTAATGGCAATCACTTCTTCCGGTTCATCAACGGTCGCCAGAAGCGCGAGGTAACGCTGAATCAGCAGCCGCGTTTTGCCGGAGCCGGCGGGTGCACGGACAATAAAGGATTGGCTGACATCAAGTGCGTGGAGGCGCTCGTCCTGGTCAATCACGACATTAGTCACACTACTCATCGGCGGCACCGGCTGTGTCGTCGACTTCGCTCGCAACACCAGTAAATTCCGCCACCCGGCAAACACTTTGCAGATCACACTGTGCGCAGGTGAGTCCGCCGTTTTTTGGGTCAACGGTCGCGATACCGCTCACAAACTGCTTCGCCAGATTTTGTAGCGCGACTTCCCATTCCTCTATCAACGCGTCCCACGACACGTAACCACGTTCCTGCATGCCACGCTTATGTTCGATCGGCGTAACATTGGGCAACACATTATCAGTTACAGAAACACCTTCAAAGCCGAACGTCTTGCCACGCTTGAGCCGGGCGAATACCATTGCCGAAATTTCCTGTTCGGCAGTATGGAAATAAAGCGGCAGTTGCGGTTCGTCGGGACGTTCACCAATCCAGCTCTTGACCTGCGCAACACCAGTCTTGTAATCAATCAATGCGTGGGTACCGTCTTGCAAACGATCGAGACGATCGAGTTGCAGCCGCATCAACAGTCCAGCAACCTCCACCCTGCGCGCCTCTTCACACGCCACCACGTCAAACGGCAGGCGTTCGCGTTCAACCGCCAGCCACGCGGTTACCACCGCGCATAGCCTCGCGTGCTCAATGGCGGCAAATCGACCGACCAACATTTCGGCACCATCAGCGTGCACCTCGGCAATCGCTTGATACACGGAATCGCCGATGAGTGTGCTGGTGGCATCTGCACCCATCGCGAGCAATCTTGCTTGGGACTTTAGCTTCAACCAAACGATACTTAACACCCGGTGCAGCAACGTCCCACGGGTGGCGGCATCAAGACCAGCCGCAGGCTCTGCCAGCGGTTTGGCGGACAAACGATGCCGCGCAAACGCACGGAATGGGCACGCCGCTTGGTCACGGATAATGCTTGAACCACCAGAGACGGCGGTCGGCGTCGGCAAAGGTGGCAACATTGCATCTGGAATCGCCGAGCGGGGATGCAATGCGTTGATAGTCTGTAGCGCCTCTGCATAGTTCGCCATCGTCGGGCTCGCATAGTGCAACGCAAAGTGACTTATCAGCGCGCTCGCCGGCCGCGCCGCTTGGCCATCACGGCTGCCACTGCTGCCGTGTGGGTACATCGAGTGGCTGACAATCAGTTCGCGCGCACTGTGCAGCCAGCCGTCCGTAATTCGTTTGTCGAGTGCGAGTGATGCTGCCGCAGATGCTTCAGTCACACCCGCCCGCCGCTGCAGCGCCGCAGGAATAAACGGATTGGGACGCGCCGCAAGTGGCCACGCATCGTCGCTTAGGCCGGTCACCCACATGGCGTCAAAAGGATCAAACGATTGACCAGCCGACTCAAGAATTCCCAGCACCTGAATCGGTGCCTGATTGCCGTCCACTGATTCCGGCTGAAAGACGGTATCAGCAACAATGCGCCGCAACGCGACAAGCGCTTCGTCAGCACGCATGCGGGGTTGGACGTTTTCCAGCGCAGCCAGCATGTCGAGGCAGTCGCGGAATTTTGCCAGAGTCTGAAAGTCAGTCGATCCTAATGCGCGCTCCCCGGGGAAGCCCCATGCGGCGAGCACCTTGGTGAAATGGCGGCTCCAATCGTGTGGTGAGCGCCTGCTGGCTCTCGCGACATTTTTGTTGGTCTGTGTGGCAGTCTCAGTAGAAATTGCAACAACTCTGTCGATGATTTCCATCCACACCGGACATTGTCGCGCGACGTTGTCCAATCGTTTACTTGAGTTTAGTTTGAAACTCTTTTGCAAGGCTAACAGGCTGACTTCTGCCGAGAGGGTGTCGCGCAACTGTGCATCAAGTTTTGCGCGCGCCGCCATTTCCTGCTCAGCACCGCCGATGAACGGTGAACGCAGCAATGTACTGACTCGCGCGAATGGCAGAGGCCGACCCTGCGAAAATTCGAGCAACTCAAGCGCGTCGTTGACCAGCCCGTATTCATTCAACGGCAAACCGAGCGAAACGTTAAACAACACCGATGCCGACTGCATATCAGTGCCTGAGTTCATTTGCACGCGCGCTACGGGATCGAGCGCGTCGGTTAAAACCCGTAACAGACGGCTTCGTTTGTTTTGCAGGTCCGGGACGACGATGGCGATACGCGCGGGGTTGGATACCGCGTCTGGAGGGCCACCCTTGGACTCAAGCCGGGTTCGCGCCCAGGCGGCGCAGGCACGAAACTCGTCTTCCTCGGTCGCAAATACGACACGCTTGGTGTTGGCAACTGCAGTGGCGGCGTTGGAGGCAACAGCGGCTACGGTATTGCCTCCGTCAAACAGTGGTCGAACTGCAATACCGCTTGCTGAACACACCTGAAAGAATGCGTCGACTTGCGGCGTAATGATGTCAAAGCCCGCAGTCAGCAACTTGTTCGGTAACAAGCCGTTTGCCAATTTATCGCGTAGCGCTGTGGTCGCCGGCATCAACGCCAAGATATTGGCCAGTACGTCTGGCAACACAACGTGATCGATGATGCCCATTTCGCGGCACAGTTGCTGATAACTCAACGCCCATGCAAAGAATACCTGCCCGTCCTCATGCAACGGGTAACTGCGCATGGCGTCCAAGATCCGCCACTGATTTGCCACCGACCAAGCGGCCGCTGCCTGCTTCGCCGTTTGCGGAACCGATAGCAGTGCGGTGCTGGCGTCGGATTTTCGAATGACCTGTTCCCACAACAAATGGCTCTGCGGGGCTTCGATAAGTCTCGGTGTGTTCGCCAGACTCGCGGTCGCCGGATCTACGCACAAACCAATGACATGATAAGTGCGGGCAAAAAACGTTGCCAGCGGCAGAATATCGGGTGCCGCCCACGCACGACGACCGGCCTGTTGCTGGGCGGTGTCATAACTGCGTTTGAGCGCAACTGCGAGACGCCGATTAGGCGTTACAACCGTCGCCCCCTCGGCGGCGAGGCTTTCAAGTATCGCCGGCGGGAGGTGGGAGGCGTTACTTCTCAATCAAATGGGCTTTTTCTTTCACCTTTGCCCATTCATCGGCGTCAGGCGGACCTGGTTTGCGTTGTACGATAGGCTTCCAACCCCTTGCCAACTCAGCGTTGAGCGCAATAAAGCTTTGCTGTGTCTTGGGTACATCGTCCTCGGCAAAAATAGCCTCAACCGGACATTCGGCGACACACAGTGTGCAATCGATACACTCGTCTGGATCGATGACCAGCATGTTCGGACCTTCACGAAAACAATCGACCGGACAAACGTCCACGCAGTCGGTGTATTTACATTTGATACAGGATTCGGTTACGACGTATGCCATAGTGCGTTTTCGGTGGGAGATAGCAGAAATTAGTAGTTCAGGGATTTTCGCGGAAGGTCGACAATTCGACGGCTTTTGCAACACTTGTAATGTTAACAGAGCGCCCCCAATTCCCGTAAGGCACGGGCGTAATCTGCTCGCATGGCATAATCGCGCCTTTCCCATTTGTCCGGCGACGTCGCCGGCCTGCACAACAGATTGTGAGGATTTCATGAGTACAGCCATTGTTCACGTAAGCGACACAACCTTTGACGCAGAAGTTTTGCAAAGCGCCACCCCCGTGCTGGTGGACTACTGGGCAGAATGGTGCGGTCCTTGCAAGATGATTGCGCCAATTCTGGATGACCTCGCCCGTGATTACGCCGGAAAATTGAAGGTTGCGAAGTTAAATATCGATGAAAACCAAGGAACGCCGCCGAAGTACGGGATTCGTGGGATCCCAACCCTAATGTTGTTCAAGAACGGCAACGTTGAGGCGACCAAGGTCGGCGCCCTGTCGAAAACGCAGCTTTCGGCGTTTATTGACGCAAATATCTAGATTTACCCACTGGGCAAGCGAAAACGCTTGCCCAGAAGCGCTTTTTCGTTATACTAAGCGGCAAATCTGCGTGTCCACCTGCTGACGTCCGTCCGCAGATTCTTTGGTAGTCCTTCTGAAGCAAACCCCCACAAGAGTTGTACGCTGACTGGATTACGCTAGCGCGTGCCGTCAAGAAGGATTGGCCGATTTCTCGCCATCCGTAGCCATATGTTCGACACTGGTCGAAGCCCGGTTGGCGAGTTCATTGTTGTCACACGGGCTGATCCCCGCGACTTCACTCTTTTTAGCCCCAACGCCACACGGTAAATCCGCCATGCAATTATCCGAAATGAAACTCAAACACGTCTCCGAACTCGTGGAGATGGCCGCCGCCGCCGAACTCGAAGGTGCCAACCGACTGCGCAAGCAGGAACTCATCTTCGCGCTACTAAAGCATCAGGCAAAAAAAGGCGAGGCGATTTTTGGCGATGGCACCCTTGAAGTGTTGCAAGACGGCTTCGGTTTTCTGCGTTCCCCAGACATATCCTACTTGGCCGGACCGGACGACATTTACGTCAGCCCCTCACAAATCCGCCGCTTCAACCTTCACACCGGCGACACGATTGAAGGCGAAATCCGCACGCCGAAAGAAGGTGAACGTTATTTCGCATTGGTCAAAGTGGACAAGGTCAACGGCGAGCCGCCGGAAGCGGGCAAAAACAAGATCCTGTTTGAGAACCTGACCGCACTTTTCCCGAACAAACCGTTCACGTTGGAACGCGATATCAAGTCCGATGAAAACATTACAGGCCGTGTGATCGACATCATCGCGCCGATCGGCAAAGGCCAGCGCGGTCTGCTGGTTGCCTCGCCCAAGTCCGGCAAGACGGTCATGTTGCAACACATCGCGCAGGCGATCACCAGCAACCATCCTGAAGTTATCTTAATCGTACTGCTGATCGACGAACGTCCGGAAGAAGTCACCGAGATGCAGCGCACTGTCAAAGGCGAAGTGGTTTCGTCAACCTTTGATGAACCCGCCACCCGCCACGTTCAAGTGGCAGAGATGGTGATTGAGAAAGCTAAACGTTTGGTAGAGCACAAGAAAGACGTTGTCATCTTGCTCGACTCGATCACGCGCCTCGCGCGTGCCTACAATACCGTCGTGCCTGCTTCCGGCAAAGTGTTGACCGGCGGTGTGGACGCCAACGCCCTCCAGCGGCCGAAACGCTTCTTTGGCGCGGCGCGCAACATTGAAGAAGGCGGTTCGCTGACAATCATTGCAACGGCGCTGATCGACACGGGCTCCCGTATGGACGATGTCATTTACGAAGAATTTAAGGGCACCGGCAACATGGAGGTGCACCTCGACCGCCGCGCCGCAGAGAAGCGAGTCTATCCCGCGCTAAACGTCAATCGCTCGGGTACGCGCAAAGAAGAACTCCTCATCAAGCCGGAAATCCTCCAACGCGTTTGGGTACTGCGCAAGATGATGTTTGCGATGGACGAGTTGGAAGCAACCGAATTTTTGATCGACAAACTCAAAGCGACCAAAAACAATGCGGAGTTCTTCGACTCGATGAAAAAGTCGTAGCGAGCCAATCCCGAACTCCCGTTTCGCACTCCGGGTCGCGGCCCCGCAAGCGGGCAAAGAACGTCTTTGTGCCTATTCGTACCCCAAACGGGGTATAGCCCGTCTCCAGCTCGTCGGCAGTACAATCAGATATCTGTTGACCGAGCCTGCGCTAATGCCCCGAGTATTAATTGTTGAGGACGATGTCGCCTTCCGCGACCGCTATGGTGCCATCCTCGCGAATGATCCGGCATTTGAAGTCGTTGCCAGTGTGGGTACTGCCGCCGAAGGTCTTGCCATGTTGGACTTGCGCAAGCCGGATGTTCTGCTCGTCGATCTCGGCCTACCGGATCTCTCTGGCATCGAAGTCATTCGGCATGCCAGCCGAACGCTACCTGCCTGTGAAAGTATGGTGGTCACCGTGTTTGGCGACGAGGAGCATGTGCTTGCCTCCATCGAGGCAGGGGCATCTGGCTATCTTCTCAAGGACGCATCAGAGGACAACTTTCTGTCAGGCATTCGCGAGCTGATGGCGGGCGGCTCGCCAATATCACCGATCATCGCCCGGCGTTTGCTCAAGCGCTTCCAGCCGGAGTTCACGCCAGAGCGCGTGCCGCTGCCAGCCGCACCGAGAACTGAAAGAAGTGATGTTTCCCTTTCCGCCCGGGAGCGCGAAATCCTGCTGCTAGCCTCGAAGGGTTACAACTATCCCGAGATGGGTAAACTCATGGGCATCTCCCCCCACACTGTCACCAGTCATGTCAAAAAAATCTATCGCAAGCTTGCGGTGCATTCGCGAGGAGAGGCGGTCTTTGAAGCACACCTCCTGGGCCTCATCCGCTCAATGTAGCGGTTGCCAGGTAGTCGCTGCGGCCGCGTCGGCCTCATGATTAAACCCCTCGGCCACTTGCTCGGCGGTTTGTTGGTTTTGATGGCCGGCAACGCATTCGCTCAGGCCACAGCGTCAAACAGCGGCGATCACCAATCCAGTAAGTTCGCGCCTTTTCAGATTTTTGATCGTGCTGAATTTGTCCAGTCGGCCTCATTGCTACCGCCCGACAGCGATGCCAACTGGGTGCCAGTCGAATTGCCCGATAGCTGGCAGGTACAAAACCGACCGCGCGACAAAATCGGCTGGTATCGCCTGCGATTCACGCACCACGGCACCGCCCACTCAGGAAGCGACTCCGGCCAGCAAGCGATATACATTTCTCGAATCACCAACAACATTGAAGTCTTCCTAAACGGCTCATCGTTTGCCACCAGCGGTCGATTGGGGCCGCAACCGGAGGAGTCATGGAACCTGGCGCAATACCATTTTGTGCCCTTCTCATTGATGCGGGACGGGTCGAACGAACTGTTGATTCGTCTTCATCCAGACGGTTATGCCCGTGCCGGGCTATCCAAGGTCTATTTGGGCGATAGTGCTGATTTACGCGAAATCTACAACCGCAGATACTTTATTCAAACCAAGGCACCGCAGTTAATCACCGGTGTGCTGGTGGTGATGTCAATATTCTCGTTGACCGTTTGGCTTCGACGTCGCAATGAAACCATGTTACTTCTGTTTGGCCTCATGGCGGCAGTCGCCGTGGTACGTCTATTCCACCACTACTTCCGCGACACTCCATTGTGGCTTGCCGCAATGGCGGTACCCGCGGTGCTTTGGTTGACGGTTCTCCAAACCAGTTTTGTCCTCCATTACTGCAACCGATCACAGCCGCGTCTTGAGCGGGGGTTGGTCATCTATGCCCTTGGTGGCTCGGCCATGCTGCTAGTCGCCGCAGTGACCGACCTTTTTTCTGAAGCAACACAGGTGATTTACGCCAGCTTGGCGATTCTGACCCCGATACTCGGGGGAATCATCATCTATCAATTGAGTCGCGAGCCCTCTCGCGGCAATATCCTGATGATGGTCGCGACACTACTTAATGCGGCGTTTGGTATCCATGATTTTCTAAACTACCAGGAACTGCTGGGTTATGACCGTCTGTATCTCTTGCCGCTCGGATTACCACTGCTACTGCTAGCAGTCGCCGCCCTGCTGGCCCGTCGGTTCGTCGAGACTCTAAATGACTACGAGACCCTCAACACCAGCCTTTCGGAGCGCATTGTCGGACGCGAACGTGAGCTTGCCGCAAGCTTTGCGCGTGAACGAGAGCTGGATCAACAACGCGCGACCGCAGATGAGCGGCAAAAGCTGATGCGCGACATGCACGACGGCCTCGGTTCGCATCTCATGTCGACCTTGGCGCTACTAAAGCGCGGTTCGCTGCAACAGTCAGAAGTTGAATCGCTGCTAACTGATTGTATTGATGAGCTCAAATTAACGATCGACTCGCTGGAACCGGTCGAGCGCGACCTCGCCGTCGTGCTCGGCAATCTGCGTTACCGCCTCGAACCCAGACTTAACGCAGCCGGAATCTCGCTGGAGTGGGCGGTGACCGATCTGCCGCCACTTGACTACCTTGATCCGGAAAACGTAAGGAGCGTACTGCGCATCGTACAAGAAGCGTTTACCAACACACTCAAACACGCAAATGCGTCGCGTATCACGTTGTCCACCGGCACCGATCGCGCTGCCAATCGCGTATGGGTACGCGTCACCGACGACGGCCAACACTTTGATATCGAAAAGGCAAAGGGCGGACGCGGACTCGCCAACATGAAGAGCCGCGCGGCGCGCATGCAGGGCGAAATCGAAGTGGTGGCATTAAAAGGCGGCGGGACGTGCGTTAGCCTGTTCCTGCCGATCCAAAAGACAAAACCCACCGTTGACGGGCTTTTTCAGCTACTTTCGCCTGAAAACGCCCGTCAATCCTAGACTTTAGGCTCGTACGTTAGATGACTTTAGGCACGAAGTGCCGTAAGCACTTCGTCCAGCATCTTCTTCGCGTCACCAAACAGCATGCGGTTATTGTCTTTGTAGAACAGCGGATTGTCGACGCCTGCATAACCCGACGCCATGCTGCGCTTCATCACAATGGTGGTCTTCGCTTTCCAGACTTCCAGCACCGGCATCCCCGCAATGGGACTGGTTGGATCATCTTGTGCTGCCGGATTGACGATGTCATTTGCACCGATGACCATGACCACATCGGTATCAGCAAAGTCATCGTTGATTTCGTCCATTTCTAATACGATGTCATAAGGCACCTTCGCCTCTGCCAACAACACGTTCATGTGGCCCGGCATACGACCGGCAACCGGGTGTATACCAAAACGAACATTGATCTTTTTCTCACGCAGGGTCTTGGTGATTTCATAAACCGTGTGCTGCGCCTGCGCCACCGCCATGCCGTAGCCAGGGACGATGATGACACTCTTGGCATCACGCAATAGTTCAGCGGTTTCAATCGCGCTGACGGGGACCACTTCACCCGCCGGCGCTGCAGCCTCGCCGCTAGCGGCGGCTGGCGCGCCGCCACCGAATCCGCCAGCGATGACGCTGATGAAGTTCCGGTTCATTGCCTGGCACATGATGTAGGAAAGAATCGCGCCGCTTGAACCGACGAGCGCGCCGACCACAATCAGCAGATCGTTGGAGAGCATGAAGCCGGTCGCGGCCGCCGCCCAACCGGAATAACTATTGAGCATCGATACCACCACCGGCATATCCGCGCCGCCGATGGCCATCACCATATGAATACCAAACAAGAGGGCGATCACAGACATCACGAGCAAAGGCACCATGCCGGCTTCAATGGTCGGTGCCTTCATAAATTGGTAACCAAACACGATCACCACAATCAGGCCTATCAAATTCAGCCAGTGACGCGCGGGCAGCAGCAGCGGCTTGCCGCCAAGCTTACCGGACAATTTCAGGAAGGCGATGATCGACCCGGAAAAAGTCACTGCGCCAATCAGGATGCCTACATACACCTCAACGTGGTGAATCGTCTTTTCTGCGTCACTAAAGCTCGCCACGGACGTTGGGTCAATGTAGCTCGCAAAACCGACCGCACAGGCGGCCAAGCCCACCAGGCTGTGCATGAGTGCCACCAGCTCCGGCATTTGAGTCATCTGCACCGTGCGGGCGGCATACAAACCAATGGCACCACCGGCAACCATCGCACCGATAATCCACGGAATACCAGCGGCTGTCACACGTGGCCCGAAGATGGTTGCCAGCACCGCGAGCCCCATGCCAATCATGCCGTATAGATTGCCGCGGCGCGAGGTTTCTGGATTCGACAATCCACCCAAACTCATGATGAACAACATAATTGCCGCAATATAGGCGACCGTTACCAAACTCGTTGACATGGTCTCTCCCCTATTTTCTAAACATTGCCAACATGCGGCGGGTCACAGCGAAGCCACCAAACATATTGACCGCAGTGAGTGCAATACCAACGAGCGCAATCCAACGTATCAATTCATCCGGTCTGGACATTCCGGCAACGGCAGGCGGCGTAATCTGCACCAGTGCACCGATGACGATAATCGACGAAATCGCATTCGTCACACTCATCAGCGGCGTGTGTAGTGACGGCGTGACATTCCAGACCACCATATAGCCGACAAAACAAGCCAGCACAAATACCGTGAAGTGGCCGAGGAATGCCGGTGGCGCGTTTGCCCCGACAAACCAAAACAACGCGGCGGCGATTGCAAACATAACGGCCAGCTTGCCACCCGACATTGGTTCAGATGGCGCGCCATGGCCGTGCCCTTTCTTAGCAACCACTGCGGAAGCAGGCTTGGGCGCAGGTGCGGGCGGAAGCTTTGGTGGCGGTGCCGGCCAGGTGACTGCACCGTCCTTAATCACCGTGAGGCCGCGAATCGCATCGTCCTCCATGTTGACGTTAATCATGCCGTCTTTGGTTTTGCAAAGCTCTTCGGCAAGTCGGAAAAGGTTGGTGCCGTAAAGCGTTGACGCCTGCTTGGCGAGTCGGCTCGTCAAATCGGTATAACCGATGATGGTCACGCCGTGTTTGACCACCGCCTTACCCGGCTCGGTGAGTTCACAATTACCGCCCTGCTCGGCGGCCATGTCAATGATGACGCTACCCGCCTTCATCGACTGCACCATCCCGGCAGTGATGAGTTTGGGCGCGGGCTTGCCGGGAATCAGCGCGGTGGTGATGATGATGTCGACTTCACGCGCCTGCTGCGCGTACATGTCGCGTTGCGCCTGCTGGAAGCCTTCACTCATCACCTTGGCGTAGCCACCGCCGCCGCCGCCTTCTTCCACGTAGTCCACCGCAACAAATTCACCACCGAGCGATTTGACTTGGTCGGCAACTTCCGCGCGGGTGTCGTTGGCACGAACGATGGCACCCATGCTGGCGGCCGTGCCGATCGCGGCCAAGCCGGCAACGCCGGCACCGGCGATGAATACTTTGGCTGGTGGCACTTTGCCGGCCGCCGTGATTTGGCCGCTGAAGAATCGGCCAAAGACGTTTGCCGCCTCAATCACCGCTCGATAACCGCTGATACCAGCCATCGATGTGAGGGCATCCATCTTCTGTGCACGCGACAGCATCCGCGGCAGGCAATCCATTGCCAACACGGTAACCTTTTTTGCCGAAAGGGCGGTCATCAAATCGGCACTTTGTGCAGGCCAAATGAAACTCACCAAGGTCTGGCCCTCGTGCATCAAGCCTACTTCGTCGATGCTTGGTGCCCGCACCTTAAACACGACATCTGCACTTGCCCACAATGCGGATGCGCTATCCGCAATCGAGGCACCCGCAGCGGTGTAAGCCGCATCGTCGAAGTTGGCTTGTGCGCCAGCGCCAGATTCGACGGCCACCACAAACCCAAGTTTGCGCAGCCTCTCGACGACTTCCGGCACCGTCGCAACGCGTTTTTCCCCCGGAAACACCTCACGTGGCACACCAATGGTTAGTCCCATCTTGTTTTCTCCGATGTATTCACAACTTGGCAACTTATGATGCGTAAGTCTAACGCATCACCTTCATGCTGCGGTCTACCTGAGCTTAGAGTGGCAACTGCCTTGCCGAAGCCAGCGCCGCGACGCCAGCACCACCCTTGGCAAACCCAATCACCTTGAACAGCTCCCCCATTTCGGCGGGCGAAACGAGCCTTTGCAACTGGTTGGTCAGAGCTAGGTAGCGTGCGGCGTCGCGTGGATCGTGTCCTGCCAGTAAATCAGTGACGCCCGCCGCCAGCAGAAAATTGGCCTGGGTTGTATACCCGATCAACGCTGCCCCCGCACCGATTGCCGCTTCCGCAACGGCGCTGAAGTCAACGTGCGCCGTGATGTCCTGTAAGCCTGGATACAAAAATGGATCGGTATGCGCATGGTGGCGGTAGTGGCACATCAGGGTTCCCGTGGTACGAGTCGGGTGGTAGTACTCTGCGCGGCGAAAACCGTAGTCAATCCACACCATCACGCCTTGCTGCAAACAATTGGCGACCGTCGTCACGAGCGCCGGCACCTGTGGGGCGAATTCTGTTAAGTAGTCAGTCGGTGGCGCATTCGCAAATACATCTCGATTTGCGGTATCGACCATGGCCTGAACATCACTTGATAGTGTCGGCATGTCGTGCCACACAAATGTATCACCTTGCAACGAAACGCCACGCTCACCCAGCCCATTCGGACCGTATCTCACCAGACTCACGGGAAGGACATCAAGGACTTCATTCGCCACCACGGCACCGACAAACGCGCTCGGTAGTGAACCGAGCCATTCACAGCGCTCGAATAAATGGGCGGGAAGCTCCGCAAGCCGCTGTTGTTGTCGTTCTCGCAAGTCGGCGGAGACCTCAAGCAGAAGGTATTTTCCGGGCAATGCCCCCGCGTCGTCTAACGCGGTCAATATGTCGGCCGCGAGTTTTCCCGATCCCGGGCCCAGTTCCAGCACATTGCCGCCGGTTTGAAGTAGCGTCTCGGCAATTGAACGCGCCACACAAGCGCCAAACAGGCCGGAAATCTCCGGTGCGGTGACAAAATCACCCGCCGCACCGAATTTTCTTGCGCCAGCGGCGTAGTAGCCTATTCCCGGTTCATACAGCGCCCGATCCATAAAGCGGGAAAACGGTATCCAACCGCCATGGGCGCGAATCTCCTCTCGCAACATAGCCTCACAGCGCTGGACGTGGGCGAGACTATCGGCGGCGAGCGCAGGCATTGACGCAGCGGGTGTCATGTCAGAGATACGCACGGCTCGGGGAGTGTTCCGGGAGTGTTCAGGGACGGTCGGCTAAAATAGGATTATGTCAGCCGCGCTCCCAAATTCTTCGAATACGATGCCGAAAGCGGTGTTTATCACCGGCGCGGCGAAACGTGTCGGCGCAGAAATCGCCCGGACTCTCCATGCTGTCGGCTGCAACGTCGTGATTCATTGCAATCGCTCAGCAGTGGAAGCTGACACGCTCGCCGCCAGCCTGAATCACATACGGTCCAAGTCTGCGGCCGTTGTGACGGGAGATTTGCTTGCAGACAACGCACTGAAGGGACTAGTCGACCAAGCGTATTCCTGCTTCGGACGGCTGGATGGATTGGTGAATAACGCGTCGTCCTTTTACGCGACGCCAGTTGGCAAAATTGATCTGGACGATTGGCTCGACATCATGGGATCAAATCTTAAAGCACCGCTTTTTTTGTCTCAAGCGGCGGCACCGTACCTGCGCCAGACCAAGGGCGCGATAGTCAACATCATCGACATTCATACGGAACACCCGCTCAAAGATTTTGTGGTCTACAACGCCGCCAAAGCGGGACTCGCGGGTTTGACGCGCTCCTTCGCGCTCGAACTCGGGCCCGAGGTACGTGTCAACGGGGTTTCGCCGGGTGCCATTATGTGGCCCGAAGACTCGGCGGACTACCCACCCACCGAGCGCGAGCGCATCATCAACCAAGTTCCTCTCAAGCGTGTTGGTAGTGCGCAGGATATCGCCGGCGCCGTCAAATTTTTGCTGCTCGACTCGCCCTACGTTACTGGCCAAATCCTTGCCGTGGATGGCGGTCGGGAGATCTCGTTATGAACGCGCCTGCAACGCAAAAACAGCAGTTGGAGCAGAACAAACTCGCCAAGCGCCTCCGCCGACAAGTCGGTGAAGCGATCGCCGACTACAACATGATCGAGGCCGGTGATCGTGTCATGGTGTGTTTATCCGGCGGCAAGGATAGCTACGGACTGCTCGATGTGCTGCTGGGTCTGCGCGAAAAATCCCCCGTCCCGTTTGAGCTGGTCGCGTTTAATCTTGACCAAAAGCATCCGGGTTACCCTGAACACATCCTGCCGGAATACTTGACGAGTCTGGGCATCCCGTTTCGCATCGAAGTGCAGGACACTTACTCCACCGTCAAGCGCCTCATCCCCGAAGGCAAAACGATGTGTTCGTTGTGTTCGCGGCTCCGAAGGGGCGTGATCTACCGCGTGGCAGAAGGACTCGGAGCAAACAAAATCGCGCTTGGCCACCATCGCGATGACATCGTGCAAACATTTTTCTTGAACGCGTTTTATGGTTCGCGCCTTAAGGCCATGCCGCCGAAGTTAGCGTCCGACAATGGCAAACACATTGTCATTCGGCCCCTCGCGTATGTCGAAGAGCGCGACCTGGAAGCCTACGCGGCATGGAAACAGTTCCCCATCATCCCCTGTGATTTGTGTGGCTCGCAGGACAATCTGCAACGACAGCAGGTTAAACAGATGTTGAATGAATGGGAACGCAAGTTTCCTGGCCGGGTCGAAAACATCTTTCGCTCGCTCGCCAATGTTTCGCCGTCACATTTGCTCGATCATGGACTCTTTGACTTCAAGAACTTGCAAGCGACCGGGGAACCCAACGCAGACGGCGACAAGGCGTTTGATGCCGACCCCCTGCCGCCACCGATGACCGCCAAGGTCATCTCGTTCACCTGACCGCTAAGGTCATTTCGTTCACCTAACCGTTAAGGTTATCTTGTTCACCTAGCTGCGAAGGTCATTTCGCTTCGCCTAGCTCGCCTCCCTACCGAGATCCCTAGGCTCCTGCCGCCTGCGCTGCGGCGTTACGGCGATTCACCTTAATCAGCGCCCAGATAATCGCTGCCGGAACTGCGAGAAACGCGGCGATGGGTATCAAGCCCAACAGCACGCCGAACACGGCCACTACCAACGCGATCATCAGCACCATCGCCATCGCGAGGGCGACTACGATCCCCGCTACCGCCAGTACGATCACGGTGAAGACCATCGCGACCAACACAATGGCCATCGCGAGGGCGACTACGATCCCCGCTACCGCCAGTACGATCACGGTGAAGACCATCGCGACCAACACAATGGGGATCGCGATCATCCAGCCAACAACCGAATCGGAGAGATCCTCATCAAAGAGCATCAACGTGTGGTCGCCGGCGAACGCACCGCTGGTGTGGGCTAGCAAAAAGGCCGTGCCAACCAGAGCGACTGTGGCAAGCAGCACGAACAGCAGAACCTTACGGGTGGTGGTCATCGCATTCATGTGGGGTCCCTTATTGGTCAATCCCACCGACAAATCGGCTGGGAGTGAGGCAATTCTGAAGACCGGGCGGCGTTGGCGTAAGGGCCGGGGGACGATTTGCAGAAAGCTGGGCGCGAGTCGAAGGGGATACTGACAATTCGCATTGCGTTTATTGAACGCTCGACCAGCGTAGGTGCAGAAGAATATCAAAGCCCAATATCGACGGCGCTTTCCAAGTCATTTAACTTGAAAAGGCCCGTCAATCATAGGGTTTATGTATTCAAATGACGCCAGTCCGCAGAAGACTACTTGACGTTAGCCATCACCGCCGCAAAGCGGTCGGTTACCTGCGGCTGTGCGGAAAACTTATCCAGCGTGGCGGCAAATTTTTCGAGCTCAATCAATCGGTCGCCGGGTGTTGGGTGCGTACTCATGAGCAAGGAAATGCCGGAGTCCTCCGCCTTAAGAGCCGCGAGCATTTGTACCACCGCGACCAGACCATAGGGGTCGTAGCCCGCGCGTGCAGACAACACGGCACCAATTCGATCTGCCTCAAACTCGTCAGACTTGTCGAGCCCCTTGGCCATGATGTCCATGCCGCTCGAGACAGCAACCTTGATGCCTTCTTTCGCCAGCCCGCTCTTGCCGCTGCGGTCGGCCACCTCGGTGAGGCCCATCTTGAGTAGATCTTGTTTGGCAAGCGCTTGAATTGCCTTCACGTGATGGCGTTGCATGACGTGGGCGATTTCGTGGCCGATCACGCCAGCCAATTCAGACTCATTTGTCAGACGCTTTATGAGTCCGATCGACACAAAGATAGTCCCACCGGGTACCGCGAACGCATTGATGGTGGGCGTATCCAGCACCGCAAACGACCATTTGAGATGCGGACGCGACGACTGACTGGCCACCCAGCGACCCACGCGGTTGACGTAGCGCTGTAGCGCCGCATCGCCGTGCAGCGGCACGGCACCGAGAAAGTTAGCCGCCATGCTGTCCCCCGTCTCAGTCTCATTCGCCTCGGTCATCTCAACGGTCGCATCCTGGGTCTTCCTTAAGAGCTCGCTGCCTTTCTTGAGCGTGTCCTGTAGTTTGTTCAGGTTGAAATTGGGGAGCTGCGCGTGTACTTCCGGCGAACCTACCCCCAGCACAACAGCCACCATCAACGATGGCCCCAGGCGACTCGGTTTCATTTGGCACCTCCCGATGTGCCGGCAGCAGGGTCGTCAACCTTGATAGCAGCAAGGCTTGCGGCTTTGGCAAATTGCTCCGCTTCTGACTTGCTGGACGCATAAGACTTGGCTGCCGCAAGCGCCTGCGGATTCGGCGCGGCAGACTTCAACTCTTCTGGCGAGAGGCCGCGAATACCGACAGTGGCACTCTGTGCTCGCTGATTGGTTTGTTGGCTACCGCCGAGCATGCGATTGAAACCGGCCAAAAATCCGCCTGATTTAGTTTGTGCCGGCGCTTCTTCAAACGTCACGCCGCCACGCAGATGCATCATGCGCACCCAGCCGGTTTGGGTGTCGGTCTTGACCTTGCTCCAAGCGCCCTTGCGTTCCAGCAACTGCACCTTCGTTTGCGGCGTAAGCGACTGTAACGATGTCGCCGTGTCATCGGGATTGGTACGCAGCTCCGTCGCCCGGTTAGTGGACAAGGACTCTTGCGCAAATGAAGCACCCGCGTTTAGTCCGTTCAAACCCACCACAATCAAGACGGATGCGATCCTCGCGACAACGCGGCGTGACCTATTGAATGCTGACGTACTCATCATTGGCTCCGAAAAATCGCGCGCCGGAAAAATTCTCATAAAGACAAGTGTAGCGGAAACCGCGAGGCTTGGTACCCCGCAAAGTTCGCAGCCAACTGCTCGAGATGCCGCTACGACAGGCCGAGGCGATGCCAGATGGTGGTGGTGGCCCCTGCGCCATTCATGGTGTAGAAGTGCAGTCCGGGTGCGCCGCCCTCAAGCAACTCTTCACACAGATCAGTCACCACATCCAAACCGAACGCCTTTATCGACGCGGTATCGTCGCCGAACCCTTCCATCTTGCGGCGAATCCAACGCGGAATCTCCGCACCACACGCGTCGGAGAAACGGGCGAGCTGCGAGAAGCTACCGATCGGCATCACACCGGGAACGATCGGCACATCAATTCCCATCGCCCGCACTTCATCCACAAAATGAAAGTACGCGTCACGATTGTAGAAATACTGCGTGATCGCCGACGTGGCACCCGCCTCAACCTTGCGCTTGAAGTTCTTAAGATCTTCCTGTGCAGTACGTGATTGTGGGTGGTACTCAGGATAGGCCGCCACCTCTATGTGGAAGTGGCCGCCCGTCTCAGCACGTACAAACGCGACGAGATCACTCGCGTGCCGGAATTCGCCTGCCATTGCCATACCGGAGGGTAAATCGCCGCGAAGCGCGACCATGTGGCGAATACCAGCATCTTTATATGCGTGCACGATGGTACGAATACTCTCGACCGTCGAGCCGATGCAAGACAAGTGCGGCGCGGCGTTGTAGCCCATTGCACGGATATCGTTGACAGTCTTCAACGTACCTTCTTGGGTCGACCCCCCCGCCCCAAAAGTCACGGAGAAAAACGCCGGCTTGAGCTGCCCTAGTTGAGTGACGGTCTCGCGCAACTTCACAGCCCCTTCGGCAGATTTCGGTGGGAACAATTCAAACGAAAAATTACGGGAAGTGGATTCGATTAACTTTGGGGTCACGTGAGCGCTTTCCTCATGTCTTGAAGAATATCCAGGACGTATTGTTGGTCTTGTTGAAAAAAAATATCGGAGCTTAATCCTTCGTAAGAAGTCGGTCGCGCGGAAAGCAGCTCATCTTTATCCGATGGCGTCACCAAGTACCCCCGCAGCGGGATCGATAACTGGAGCAATTTCAATTCGCGCAGCGCATCCAGTTTTTCGCCGGGCCATTTACGCGCGATCCCCTTTGGCTCAACAAACGCGAGAACCTGCAAATTGTCTCGGGTCATCCACAGCATGAAGTCAGGAAAAAATCCGCTTACGCGAAAAAAACCCACGCCGCGGTGCGGCAGGTTGCGGAGCAAATAAATGGAGACATCCTCAAAGCATGGCGCGTGGCAGTGTTCTTGCCAAGTTCGGCGCAAGTCCCACACAAAGCGCGCCTCACTTTCTTCCAGCAACGGTGGCGTTGCGCGGAAACCGATTGAGCCCGCCGACTCAAAATCGAAGCCCAGTTGATCGCCCTTGATCACGACGGGTCGTGAAACCAGTAGCGGCGCGTATAAGTGCTGTGGCGCATAAAGTCTGGGCAGCGGAAGTGACAGATCATCATTCGGCATCGCGTACGCGGTGCTGGCCAGCACCTTCTCTACCGCCGCCACAACATCTCCCAAGCCAATGTCCTGCTCGAGTCGCTTGCGAATAGCATCAAGTGTGGCAGCGGGAACACGATTGCCGACTTCGCGAGTCAACGTCTCAATTGCGGATTTGGCCACCTCATTCGCCGCTTCAATTTCGAGCAAATAGACGCGTCGCTGTCCATTGGCATCGTCGACGACCGGAAAGTTAGCGTCGTTACTGTCCAGCAACGTCGGCTTTAGCTTTGTGGCGTAAAACGTACGCGCTTGTCGCCGATATTGTGACGACATTGCCTCTTCAATAGCGACCGATAGGACGTCTCTCCAGCGCAGGCGACCGATGTGACCGTCAAAATAATCAACCGGCGCTTCGACGGATACCCGCTCGCTTGCGTACCGGGCCAGTTCGCCAACGGCAACCTCCATGTTCCACCAGCCGTTGCGGCGCTTCGCCTCTTGTGCCGCAAGCCGAATCGCTTCGATATCCGCAGGTGTCGCAGACAATTGATGTCGAGTGAGTGCCTCCACACGCACTGTTTGTGCACTTCCGACACCGGACGTCAGCGAAAGGCTTGCCTCAATCTTGGTGAAATATGCCTCCGCATCAGTGGCAATGAAGGCAATGGGGACAACGGCGAAATTCCCGTCACTTGCGAGCGTCATGAGATTTTTCGCGTGCCAATCTGCGGCCACCGTCACCGGCGCTTCGATGATGGTGCGGCGCGCACCTTCGCGCTCAAGGGATTCTAAAAACCGCTGCATGTAATCCGCCTTAATGCCGAACACCATCAAGCGCTCCAACAAAGGCAAATGCTCTGGCACATCGTCAAGCGTGTCGAGCCCGGAGCGTTTCAGGTCACCGCGTTTTCCCAGCAGCCGCACTCCTCGGCCGAACATCTGCACAATCTGGCTACCCTCAGACTTACCTACATTCACCAGCCCCATTGCGGCAACACGCCAGGACGACCAGCCTTCGATAAACCGCTTGGCACCGATCAGCACCTTGATATTCGGCGAACGATCTATCGCCGCGAACAACGAACTGGTTAGCTTATCTTCACCGCCGTCATCACAGCCGAGCACCACCAATGCCTCGTGAACCTTCCTCGCGTCGCCAACGTTGATGACGCCGAAGTAGCGATCATCGCTGGCACCCGCCGCACGCAGGCCGACCTCGTTTTCGTTGACGCGAGTCGCGATCAATTGGCCGCTGCCACCGAAGAGTTTTTGTGCGACCGATGTCGCCGTCGCGCTACCGGTTTCGTTTAGCGCTCGCAAATAGCTGAAATCAAGCGGATCACCATTCAGCGTTTGCTGTACACCGCTGATGGAGAGCACCTTGTCCGCCAAGCCTGCGAACCACGTTGGCTCTGCCGCAACACGCGCGAGAAACTTAACCACCGTCGCCACATCCGAACCATCGGTGGCAACTTTGCTGCCGAGGAATACGGCAAGAGGCGCTTCCAGCCGCCATTGCCGGGCGACATGCGTATTTGCGTCGTACCAATGCGTTTGTTGGTAGAACGCAAGCAATCCTGCCGCCAGCACTAAATCGGTCGTTGCTTGGGAATCGGCGTGTGCCCCTGTCTGCGCATTCAGCACCCGGAAGTCTTTGCCATAGCCGTCTTTCCAGAAGCGACCGTACGCAAACTCAATGATCGCCGCCTTGGCATATGCATCACTCAAGCTCGCATCGAGTGCCGCCATTTGCGCGAAGGTGGCGGAGTACTCAAACGTAAAGCCCGGCTTGATGGAAAATCGATCATCGCCGCCGGCCAGCGCCTCGCGAATCGCCCGCCATGCGCGTTCGGTGGAGTCATCACCCTTGGTACCTTTATGACCCTCATCAACCAACAACAAATTTGGGCCTTTGAATTGATCCACGGCAATCGATTCGCCGCCCTTGTTGCGCGCGCCCTTGTCCGGTACGTAGAGCTTGGTGATTTCGCGTATTTCCACGCCCATAAATGCCAAGTCAGATTTCTCTAGTTCCTCGCGGTGCTGCCGGGAGAGCTCTTCGCCCGGTGTGATGAGCAAAATCGAATCTGGCGCTTTGCCGGCGGGGAACGGTTTGTACTCCAAAAACTGCAACAAGTTGATATGCATCACCAAGGTCTTGCCCGCACCAATGGACATAAAGATGGCGAGCCTGGCTAATTCATCTTCGCGGTACGGCGGCAAGTGTGGTGCCAGTTCTGCGCGTGTCGCTTCCAAAGCAGCCAGCAGCGCCCGCCGGTCGCGCGTGAGCTGATCGAGATAACACTCCGTAAACAGGCAAGCCAAATACTGAAAGTAGGTTAGCTGGAAAGCTAGTGTACCGGCACCGCTGCCACTACCACTACTGCCACTACCGCCGCCGTTACCACTGCCACTGCCACCCCGCCGTCTGCCGATGCGCGCCTCATGACGGCGAATATTGGCGTCATAACGACGTAAATCAGCATCACAGATGCTGCGACCTGCCACCGCTTCCAAGACTTGGCAAAAGTACGAGGCACCGTCGGCTGCCTTGCCGACTTCGGTCTTCGCGAGCCGCTCCAATAGCACGTCGTAACTCAAACCAAACGCGCGTGCGAAATGGCGCGTCAGCACGAGCTGCTTCACAAACGGTGGGCGCGGTGTGGAAGCGGCCATCGCTAGATTAGGGAACTTCTAAAAACCGTCACGAGCGGGTGAAGTTGGCAGTGAGGAGCGGACACGTACCCAGTGTACGGCGAGCACCGGAACTGACAGATTCGCCCGCGCAGTAGGTTTTTATTGATCCGGCAACTAAATATGGCAAACCATTTCACCCGACCCGTCCCCGCACAGGCGGGGACCCAAGTTGACCTGCCCGCGTACAACCCCAAGGGTTGCGCCGGACGGGGACCCGTCAATTTTA
>Ga0315906_10000104_pt1 | contig 134333 bp, 108 predicted proteins | sample LakEriMetagenome_4_FD_203526 | JGI IMG/M metagenome (GOLD analysis project Ga0315906, IMG submission 203526) | Freshwater fungal communities from buoy surface, Lake Erie, Ohio, United States - Buoy 2 MA122 | ecosystem: Environmental > Aquatic > Freshwater > Lake > Lake biofilm | place: USA...
GCCTTGTTGCCATATAGCCTCCTTGTGAATGTCCTCCCAAGAATATTTTTTTTACAGTTATCCCTAATTCTTGACTTGCTTTATTTTTCAACCATAATAATGCAGCCTCACATTTGACTATATTATCGCCTAACAATACAAATTCTTGCGGATATGCTACACTTACAATCATCATATCATTTCTGTCTAAAATTCCTTTGAATTTATCAAGGGTGTTATTTGCAGCAGTAAGAATTTCACTATCAGAGGTTACACTTCCGTGAAATAAAAGCAAAACATCTAATTCGTTTTTTGCTGGTTTATCTATTATAACATCCACACTAACCGAATTATAAGAAATGGTCTTAGTTTGCCGATAAGCAGTTGGGATAGGAGTGTCCGTGCTGTTTTCCTTGGTGCAAGAAAAAAGTATAGTTGAAAGTAAAATTAATAGTCTCATATTTCCTTTTTTCAATTTGACTTGCTATTGTCAGAATGGTTTAGTGTCGTCAGTAAATTTACCGCTAACGTTTTGCGTGTAGGCGATGTTGCCTTGTGTTGCGCCTGCGGCAAGGCAATATTGCTTACACGCTGTTATGCCTTCGTTGTTTTTTCATTCGTTTCAAATTCCTTCAACGTTTTCCCATCTTTATTTTTCCATTCAGTCAGTCCGTTTGCATTGCGACCCATAACCATAACTGCGGCTGTCGATGGACTACTGAAAATGTAGTCGTCTGAAAATTCAAAGTATTCTCCCTTATTTACAAGCACTCCTTCGTCAATTAGTTTTTGTCTGTAATTGATGAAGTTTGGAGTCATTGAATTTACAATTGTCGCTGCTGCTTTAGAGTTTTTGAAAACAACAAAACCGTCTGATGTTGGTTCACCTTGTCCGTCAGCACCACGTGCAGCTTTGATAAAAAATGATTCTTGTTTTTGTTTAGGTTTAAATTCTCTTTTTTCGTCAAAAACTTTATGTCCAAGAGTATTTACAAGCATTTTAATGTATTCGATAAACTCTTCCATTTCAGCTCTGTCGGATTCAGAAATTGCGGACTGAGTCGGAATGATCGAATTATCTACTTTGTAACGATTCGCCAATTTAGCAATGTCGTGCAGTCTATTCTCCAAATATTTTATATGTGCTTTATTTAGGTTTTCGTCCTTACTTATAAATATGATTGCCTCGTTCCAAAAGTCTTTTGAAGTCAATTGTTGATTAAGTCGTTTTAAAATTGATTCTGCTTCACCGATATAAACTTGGTCCTTACCTTCATCGTCTTTTCCAAATAACAAATAAACTCCTGTGCTTGTCAAGTCGTCACGGTCAGTGCAGTCTTTGATTTTTATTCTTGGAATTTTATACGCCTTTCCAGACCAGTTAGAAAGTTCACAACTCATCCGTCCGTTGGGGTCACCGTCAATTAGGAATATTTTTATTGTCTTACCGAATTTCATATTTATTCTTTTATCTTTTTACAATGGGGCATAACTCGCTTATCCGCGAAACTACTCATGTTCTTATTTCCCTATAATGCCTATTTTGGCCGGATAGGCGATATTTTTGGAAAGCGTCTGTTTCGTTTTATTTTTCATTTGTTTAGTTTCAGTCGATCAAAAGGACTCACAATCCTCCCCAACGCCTCCCTGCTCACATGGGTATATATCTGCGTGGTTTTCGGATTCTTATGACCCAATAACTCCTGTATATACCGCAAATCAGTCCCTGCCTCCAGTAAATGAGTAGCATAACTATGGCGAAGCATGTGCAGATTGATGTTCCTCTTAATACCGGCTTTTATCACAGATTTCTTTAACACCAACTCCAGACTTCTCTCTGAGTACCTCCCCCCAAATTGTCCCTCAAATACGTATTCCTTAGGCTTATACCGAAGATAATAATTTCTCAACATCTCCAAAATATTTGCAGATAAGGGAACCTGTCTGTCTTTCACACCCTTGCCGCCCCGAATCATGATCATCATTCGCTTACTGTTAATATCAGTCAAAGCTAAATTCAATAACTCCCCGCGTCGTAATCCACCACTGTATATCAAACTCAACATACATTTATGCTTAATGTTTTCGGTTGCATTGATGATCGCCGCTACTTCCGACACATCCAAAACCTTGGGCAGAGTAAATGGCTTCTGAGGCCTTACCAGTTTTTCAAGAACAATCTTCTTATCAAGTATCAATGCATAAAACAACTTCAAGGCATTGATAAACTGCGACTGATAGGATGCTGACAATTTCCTTTCTAATATATATTCCTGATTAAACCGCAAGACATCCTCATTCACTATACTCTCAATACCTTTCCCTTTATAAAATGAAAAGAAAACGGTCAGCGTTCCGATATAACTGGAAATAGTTTGCGCACTATACCTCCTGGATTGCATCCAGCTTTGTAAATAATTGAATTGTTTCTTTAATGCCGTATCGATTTTTTCTAAGATTTCGGCATTCGGGGATTTGGGTTCAGGCTGAGCAATACCAAATAGTTTTCGATGCTCTTCAGAATCTTGTATGTGCCATGCCTTCAGCGTTGGACTCCATCTCGCTCCGGATATTTTCTTTATTTCCAGAATCCATTCCGCCCGCTTCTCAAATCGGATCGCAATCCGTTTCTCTCCATGATATAAAATAATTTCTGTTGTCCATTCCTTAGGTAGCATGGGTTTTAATTTAGGTGTTTAAAGAAGAAATCGTTACTAAAATTAATGAATTGAACTGAAAATATGACCTCCCCCTAAGTCCCCCTCAGTGAGGGGGATATATCCTAACTGTGAGCAACGACCAACCCACAACCCTCAACCTCCAACTCTCACCACCTCCCCATACCCAATCTTAAACTTGGAAAATGATTCCTCCAGTGGAACATTATTTACATAAGAAAGTATACTTCGAATATTTCCGCTGTGCGTGAAGAGGGCAGCGGATTGATTTTTTTGTACGATATGATTGAAGAAAGAAATGGTACGATCATATAAATCAAGATAATTCTCTCCGCCGGGCACACGCACGTTCACAAAGTCCTGCATCCAACGATTCAATGGTTCAGCGGGGATATTATCCCATGCATGTAATTCCCATTCACCGAAATGCATTTCTTTGAGATCATGATGTTGTTCAATAATAGTATGAGGATACAAATAAGACGCTAACTGGTAACATCTTTTCAATGGACTGCTGTAAATATCTAATGAATCGGGTAATTGATCTTTAATGATTTTTGCTTCCTCTTCAAAACTATCAGCCACATCAATATCGGCTTGTCCGTAACAAATGCCGGCATCTATAGCGGGCTTCGTATGTCGGATCAGATAAATTTCCATGCGATTAATATACCAAGATAAAACATAAGTTCGGTGACCTGTTGTATTGCACCCAGACAATCGCCCGTATATCCTCCGATCCATTTATGAAAATATCGGCGCATATACAGGGTCAATAGGATTGGCAGAATGATCGCAATACTATATTTGCCGATTAACAATAATGGGGCTACACCAAAAATAATCGCCGGTACGATCTCGCGTATTGAAATTGTCTTTGCCAGTGGCTTTGCTTTCGCATCATCATTCTCTCTGACATACACGCTGCTACTCACCATACCTACTGCACACAGACGACTGAAACTATGCGCGGCGATCATGGTGAAACATACCTGCGCAACGGGAATTTCTGTTTGTACGAGAAATTTGAATAATAACATCAGTGCAATACCGATTGCTCCATAAGCACCGGTACGACTATCTTTCATGATCTCGAGTATTTTTTCTTTGGTCCATCCTCCACCAAAGCCATCGCACACATCAGCCCATCCGTCTTCATGAAAGGCGCCGGTAGTCAATATGGAAGCAACCATCGATAATAAAATACATATTGACGGATTGAACATATAACTACTCAGCCAGAAAACCAGTGCAGCCATGCCTCCAACGATCCATCCCATCATGGGGAAATAGCGTGTGGCTTTATTCAAATAATCGGGATCATGGGTGATATTCGACGGACAAGGGATCCGTGTGTAAAACATGAGCGCGGTAAAAAATATGTCGATCTCTTTTTTCATGTTGTTTTTCCGTCTATGCCTGCACTGTCAAAGCTGGCCATTTCGTTGAGGAAAGCTACGGCATTTTGAATCAACGGCATCGCTAATACAGCGCCCGTTCCTTCTCCCAGGCGAAGGCCTAATTGTAAAAGTGGCTTTGCGTTGAGGTAGTTCAGCATGTGCTGATGACCCGATTCATCACTGCAATGCGCAAATACACAATGATCCAGGATCGTTTTATCTAAATGGTAGGCGGCCAAAAGTGAAGCGGTTGCAATGAATCCATCCACAACAATGATCATCCCCAGTTCTTTTGCTTTCAGATAAGCACCCGTCATCATTGCGATCTCAAACCCTCCGACCCTGGATAATAATTCCTGCGAAGAAAGATTCGCTGATGCTAAATGATGAAGCCGACTCACTTCTTCTAAAACACCTTGTTTTTGTCTGAGCTGCTCATCACTGGATCCGGTTCCTCGTCCGACACAATCGGATATGCGCAAACCACTGTAATGATGAAGGATCAATGCCGCTGAGGACGTATTGCCAATACCCATTTCCCCAAAGCCAAGACAATTGCTACCCTCTAGAAAAATATTATGTACAATAGCAGCACCCTTTTCAAAACATTCCGCCACCTGTTCCATGCTCATGGCATTTTGCAGACTATAATCCGCTGTGCCTTTTTCAACAGAAGCGTGTATGATGGGAAGCGAGGAATCAAACGCATGATTCACGCCTGCATTGACCACCAACAACTCAACGCCGAGCTGTTTACAAAAGACATTGATGGCCGCACCACCGTTCACAAAGTTGTAAATCATTTGGGCGGTCACCGATTGCGGATAGGGATTGACTTTTCCTTCGGTAGCAATCCCATGATCGCCGGCAAAGACAATGATATGTGGTTTGGTGATGACAGGCTGCAGGGTTTGCTGAATGATTCCGATCTGCAAGGCAATCTCTTCCAGCCGGCCCAGTGCACCGGGCGGCTTGGTCTTCTGATTGATCTTGTTTTCAAGCTGTTCCCTGATTGTCATTTCGTTTAATATATACCGTTATATCATTATAATTCGACCTGAACGCCACCCTGTATCATGCGCGGAATGCTATTAAATCCGCGGATATCATAAAATACGGTATTGCTCAGATTCTGAATGTCCACGAAAACTTTTCCGAATTTTCGGGTGTATGAGATATAGGCATTCGCTATAAAATAATCCCTCATCCATACATCTGGCAACTGAAAGCCGCCTACATCATATCGTCCGCTCACATATCGTCCGCCAAGGGATACATACCATTCTTTTCCGATCTGATAACCGATCTGAATATTCGTCTGAACCAGTGGTCTTCTCAATAAATAACTATAGCTGCTGTCTTTGGTTGTCACGCGGCTCTGAACAAATTCTTTTCCATTCAGCCAGGAAGCGTTGGCGCGGATATCCAGATTTTTGATGGGTTGCCAAGATAATTCATATTCGATGCCGCGCGCTCGCTGGTTGGGAATATTATAATATTTGAAATCAATAAAATTGAAATCAATCCCTCTGTTTACATTCCGGTAGAAATATACCAGACGCTGCTGAACTTTTTTACGGGCATAACGAATACCCGCTTCATAGTTGATGCTTTCTTCGGGCAGAAGGCGATCATTTCCTGCAAAGCCGGCATAAAGCTGATAGAGACTGGGCACTTTAAAACCAGTAGCCATACTTCCAAATAGCTGGATCTTATCATTGAAGGCATAGGACGGATTGAAAGTGTACGTATAGTTGGATCCGTATTTACTGTTTACATTCACTCTTCCTCCGGCTTCGACAGTCAGTTTTTTATTGGCGCTGTTGATGATGAGTGAGGCATAGAGCGACTCCTGACGTATCGAGGTGTCGTTGAATGTGTTGCTGAAAGGACCAAAGGAACTTATAGATAGAAACTGATTATTAAAGGAAGAAATGCGCATATCATAACCAGTCAGCAGAACCATCTGCGGATGGATCTGAAAGGAGGCAAATATTTCCCCGAACCGACTCTGGCTGTAGTAATCATCGCGGGCAAATTTCGCAAAACCACCAATGCTGCTGCTGTCATCCAGAAAATTTCGTTGGGTCTGTGAATACATGAAGTTTGCGGTGACCTTCACCCATTTATTCCGCCAGTTCATCCCTCCGCCTGTATTCAGGTTTTTATTTTTTTGTGTAAAGTCCTGATCATCTTTAAAGGCGCCGTTATCAATATCGGTGGTATAATCATTGTTCTGAACGAAACCGCGCATAGAGAGTTGTGGCGTGATATGATAAGTCAGTGCCGCACTCAGCGTTTTCCCATTGAATCCATCCCGATCGAAACTTCCGGTATTTTTTTCATCCAGGGCTGTTGAAAATCCCGTGCTGCGGAATTGGGCTCCCTTTAGTTGATATTCCAGCTTATTGATTTTTCCGAATAGCTGAAGATTAGTGCGCAGCATTCCAAGGTTGCCACCGCTCACGCCGGCTTTTACCTGAACCGGTTTTTTCTTTTCTTTATTGGTGGTGATAATATTGATCACGCCTGTTACCGCATCACTTCCGTATAAGGTTGATTGTGCTCCCCGCGCAATTTCAATTCTTTCGACTTCGTTGAGCTGAATCAGATTCAGATCAAATTCATTGTTGATCTGAGACGGATCATTCACGGGTAGTCCATCAATCAATATCAACGCTCTTCCGCTGTTGGCGCCGCGCATGTAAACGGTTTGAACGGTTCCGGGATTGTTGAGGGCGCCATTCACAGTGATACCCGCCTGTTCATTGAGCACCTGCGAGAGCGTTTTACCCTGACTTCTGCTGAGAGTTTCTTTTCCGATAACGGTAATCACCTTGCCGGTCTGTGATTGTTTTTGTTCAATGCGGTTGGCGGTGATGATGACCTCATCGAGTGATTTTACGGCACTGTCTTGTTGTGCCGATGCGTAGCTGCTAATACTCAGAGCAGCCACCAATAACATGTTTTTTTTCATGCAGAAAAAAGGGTTAAAAGTGACTGCTTTCGAAAAAAGAGAAATGTAAAACAACCTGTTCCCGTGAAGGATAGACGCCCGACATTTCCTGCCTTTCACCCGAAAGCAAAATAATGATACACGTACTGGCAGGTCTTCTGGCTTACCCGACTTTTCAATGTCCTTCCCGCTCATTTAAGAACAGTGGATGCAGTGATTGAAAAGCTGATTGACTCTTCGGGTTTACAGCTACGGGGATAGCGCCGGATTTTCACCGGACTTCCCTTTTCATTCCGTTTTGTGGAAACCAATACGGGACAAATGTAGGGTTAATTCAACATTTGCTCTAACTTTTTTTCATTCAGAATGACAATATCGCCGTTTGTGATATCGATCAGTTTTTCAGAACGGAAATCACTCAGTGTTCTGATCAGACTTTCGGTGGCCGTGGCAGCAATATTGGCGAGATCTTCCCTTGATATATGGATCGAGAAGACTTCCTTATCGGGTGTTTTATATTTTTTCATTAAGGTAATTAATGCTTCGGCGACTCTTTTTCGCAAGCTGTTATATGCAAGTCCCAGCAGCTGATTTTCCTTCTCCGAAATGTTTTTTGCCAGCAAACGGATAATTTTTTTCGTGACCTCTTTGTTGCTGTTGAGCAGCTCTTCAAAGTCGGTGCGCGGTATGACGGCTAGTTCTGTTTCTTCGAGCGCTTCGGCTGTTTCCTTGTAAGTTTCATTTTCAATCAAAGGAAGATATCCGATGAAGTCTCCTTCATTATACAAACCGATCGTAAGTTCTTTTCCGTCATCATTGCTCTTAAAGGTTTTCACTTTGCCTTTCAAAATATAAAATAAACGAGAAGGGTGATTGCCTTCGGAATAGATGACCTGTTTCTTTTTATACTTGTTGATATTACGATCTTCTTTGAGTGCCATCAGGGGATCTTTGCCTGTAACCGCTCCCACCAGTTGCCCCCAGCCATCCAGTCCGGCCGACAATTCTCTTTGCAGTAATTCCGTTTTCTTCAGCCGGCTTTCAATAGCACTGAGCAGTTCTGTTTCCGTGAAAGGTTTCGGTATATAATCATCTGCCCCCATTTCCATTCCTTTGCGCATATCGGCCCGTTCGCTTTTCGCACTTAAAAAGATAAAGGGAACATGTTGAAGGGATTCGTTTTTCTGAAGCACATGAAGAACGCCATACCCATCGAGTACCGGCATCATAATATCACAAATGATCAGATCGGGCGTTTGTTCGAGCGCTGTTTCCAGTCCAACCTTTCCGTTTTCTGCTGCAAGCACTTTGTACCCGGCCAGCTCCAGAATCTCACTCGTGTTCTCTCTGATTTCTTCGTTGTCTTCAATCAATAAGATTTTTTTCATACTCATTTGTGTTTTTGGTTTACAATCACCGGTCTATCCGGCTGTTTATGTTTCTTCTGGTTTTTTTCGCGGAAATACAATGTAAAAAGCGGTTCCCTCTTCGAGCACACTTTCACACCGGATTGATCCATTCATCAGCTGGATATAGCGGCTTACTATATGAAGTCCCAGTCCGGTTCCCTGTATATTAGTTACGTTCGCACCGCGGAAAAAGCGTTCAAACAAATGCTCCTGATCTTCTTTGGAAATACCCATGCCTTTATCTCTGACCACGATATGAATTGCATCCTTTGCTGTTTCGGTTTCAATGTCTATAATGGCATTTTCGGAAGAGAATTTGAGTGCATTGCTGATCAGATTGATTAATATATTTTTGAGCAACGACGGGTCAAGAACAACTTCTGCACTTCCCTTGTGCTTGTGTTTAATGTATTGTCCGGGCTTACGAAGAGGATCCATCTGACGAATAACAGCATCGACGGCCTCTGTCATTTCAAAGGCGGCCCATTTAGGCTCCACCTTTCCGTCTTCAATTTTACCAAGCGAAAGAAATTCATTTAAGATATCGGTGAGATTGGTCACCGCCCCCTTGATGCGTTCAATATGTTTTTCTCGTTTAGCCTGCTCGTCCGTATGAGTGTATTTTGACAGAAGTGTTACAGAGGAGAGTACCGTACTGAGGGGCGTACGGAATTCATGAGAGGCCATCGAGACAAAACGGCTTTTCATATCATTCAGCTCTTTCTCTTTCGCCAAAGCCTGTGTCAGATTGTCCCTCGATCGCTCCAGCTCCAGCATGGTATTCTGTAACATTTTTGTTCGTTCAGTTACTTTTGATTCAAGCAAATCATTCAGCTGCTTCATTTCTTCATTCACCAGGATGAGTTGTTCCTGTTGTTTGAGCAGGGCCATCTCGTTGTTTTTTCGTTCTGTATCGTCAAATACATAAGCAAGCGTAAAAGATCCTTCTTCCGTATGAAAATGTCCCAGACTGATCTGAACGGGAAACTCTGTGCCGTTTTTACGGCAGGCAAAAAGATCCAGGCCTGATCCCATGCTTCGGGTTTCGGGTTTCTTTTCAAATTCCTGCCGATGAGCCACATGGGCTTTGTGAAATCGTTGAGGGATAAGTACTTCCAGCTTCTGACCGATCAGTTCGCCCGGAGCATATCCGAATTGTTTGTTGGCAAAGGGATTTATCATCACAATTTTTCCTTCTCTACCGACCAGCAGAATACCGATGGAGGCATTATTGAATAAGGCCTCAAATTTCTGGACCTCTTTGAGCAGAATCTCTTCACTTTTGATCGCAGCACTCAGGTCGGATAAATACATAATGGTGTATTCTCTGTTTTCCTGCATCGGTTCGATGATCAGTTGTGCCCAGTTGCTTTTTGTAGAATCCGATATCAGGCTTTTCTGAAATTTTTCACCTGTCCGGATCTTTGCTTCCAGAAAGCGGATCTCTTCATCGGACAAACGTAGATTGGCTGAAAAAAAACGATGCCCATGCATGGGTAAATGGCAGAGGTACTGCTCTTTGGCCATTTTATTGAAAAAGACAAAAGAGTTGGATTCCTTATGCAACACACCAATGCCCACGGGCAACTGATCACAAAGGGCTTCAAAAAAGCTATGGTTATACAGCGACATCACGAGCCATTCATTTTATGCTTCTTTCCTGTAAGTTGAGGATGGGGATTTCTTTTATGATTCAGCCTGTGATAAGTTGATGTTTTGGTTAATAAATCAGGCATAGCTACAGCGAATAACAAAAGATTCCTTAAATTTAGCAGATTAAATTGGTATCTCAAACAGATTATCCGCATTAATGCCATCCTTATTACAAGAGTCGAGACAGTTGTTTTATCTGAAAACCGCTCCGGACGGACGTTTGACAGAAGTGAACCCCCTTGTAGAAAAAATCATCAATAAATCGGTTGCATCCTCTTCGCTCGAAGCGGAAATTCTTTCGCTTAGTCCCGAAGAAAAAATGCAGCTTGATGAGGTGATGGCACACTGTTTGCAAAACCCCGGCAAACCGGGCACAATCGTATTAAGAAATACCAAGCTGGTTACTTTTTTTAAACCGGTCCGCTGGGAGATCACGTATGTGCCGGAAGAAAATGCTTATCGCTGGATCGGATTTTCTCTTTATAATCTGGATGAAGAGCATGAAGAAAGAAGACGCCTTGAGATGGAGCTTCTCAAACAGGAGTGGAACAAACAAAAGATGCTGGCACAGGCTGCAGTAGATGCGCAGGAAAAAGAAAGGGCTGATATAGGGAAAGAACTCCATGATAATATCAGTCAGATGCTAACCAGTACCAAACTTTTCCTGGACATTCTCAAAACCAAGACCGATGACGAGCTGGTTGACCGCAGTATTAAGAATATTAATGCCATCATACAGGAGGTCCGAAGTTTATCGCGCTCCCTGGTTCCATCAAGTATAGCAGATTTGGGTCTGATTGCCTCGATGAATGATCTTTTTGAAAATATTCGCGCGGCCAATGTAGTGGAAGTTGAATTTTATCCGGACAACGAAACGGATCACTTGTTGTCTGCCAATTCTAAACTAACTTTGTATAGGATCGTACAGGAGCAGATCAATAATATCATCAAGCATGCTCAGGCCAAACAGATCTTTGTAGAATTGTTTCCCGAAGAAGGGAATGTGGAACTGATCATTGCGGATGACGGAATTGGTTTTGACCCCGAAACTATCAAGAAGGGAATGGGGCTGAAGAATATGCGCAGCCGCGCTGAATTACTGAGCGGTAAACTGGATGTTATATCAACCCCGGGTAAAGGGAGTAAAATAAAAGTCTTAATACCTATAAACTAAACAAGGATGGAAAAAATTACAATCCTGATTGCCGACGACCACAAATTGATCCGTGAAACATGGAGCTTTATTCTGAACAGCGATCAGCGCTTTCAGGTTGTTTCCCAATGCAGCAATGGAGAAGAAGCGGTTGCTGAAGCACAGCGCCTTCGTCCTAAAGTAGCGTTGCTCGATATCAACATGACGCCTGTTACAGGACTAGAAGCCACGCAACAGATCAGAAAATTTTCACCTGCTACCAAGATTATAGGTGTGTCTATGCATTCGCAGCCAGCTTACGTTAAAAAATTATTGAAGCTCGGGGCTCACGGGTATGTAACCAAGAACTCTCCGCAGAATGAAATGTTTGAGGCCATTGTAGAAGTAAATAAAGGCGGGCGCTATATCTGTTCGGAAGTAAAAACTATTTTATCGGAGCAGGCTTTTGATGAAGAAGCTAATACGGGCATCAATTCTTTATCCAACCGAGAGTTGGAGATCATCAAGCATATTAAAGATGGTCTTTCATCAAAGGAAATTTCAACGGCGTTGAATATATCTCTTAAGACAGTCGAGGTGCATCGCCATAATATCCTGAAAAAGCTGAATCTGAAGAACAGTGCTGCATTGGTAAATTATATCAATTCAGCCGGACTGGTCATCTGACACAAAGAGCAAAAGATCGCTAAATAAAATGGTGTCTGTCTATCCTGAGGCTAGACGGTGTCTTGGTGTCAAGGTGTCAGCACATCGAAATGTTTCGATAGACGACCAACGATAAACGAATACGGTTTGCCTAAACCACCTTACTTTACCATATAGACTATGACCGTCCGCATTTTCATAACCGGAGGAACATTTGATAAAGAGTATAATGAACTGACCGGACAACTTTACTTTACTGATACACATCTTCATGATCTGCTGCAAATGGGTCGTTGCCGCGTGCCGGTAGAGATTCGCACGCTCATGATGATCGACAGTCTGGAGATGACCGAGGAAGACAGAGAGTTGATTGTCTATCAGTGTAATCATTGTGAAGAGGATCATATTGTGATCACGCATGGTACGGATACGATGGCCGAAACGGCTGCCGTTCTTGCAAAAAAACTTCAAGCCACGGATAAAACAATCGTCTTAACCGGCGCGATGATTCCCATCAAATTTGGGAGTAGCGATGGTCTTTTTAATTTAGGAAGCGCACTCGCTTTTGCGCAGACACTTCCACCCGGCGTGTATGTAGCTATGAACGGCCGATATTTTCACTGGGATAATGTAAGAAAGAATAAAGAGACCGGTGTGTTTGAAGAAAAAACGCCTTCCCGCCATTAATTTATTTTCCGAATCGACTCATCATTTCATCTGCACTCAGATCATAACAAGTTGGTTTCCCGCCGGGTGTATGAAATGGTTCATCGCATTGAAATAATTCAGTGACGAGTATGATCATTTCATCTTCAGTGAGCGGTTGTCCTGTCTTAATACATTGTTGTTTAGCCAATGCACGAATCAGTTTTTCCCTTTGATCGATTGGTAGATCCGAGCGATAATGTTTGACTTGTTCGAGTAATAACTCAATGGAAGAAGTGATCTCACTTTCTGACATGTCAGCCGGTGTTCCTCGTACAATGAAACTGTCTTTGCCAAATGATTCGATGGAGTAGCCGAGCTTTTCCAGGTCCGGCAACAGTTCGGTGATGAGTTCGGTGTCCTGCGGAGACAGCTGAAGGGTCAAAGGAAACAAACTTTGTTGCGATACGGCCGTGCCTGATATAATTTGTTTACGATAGCGATGACATAAGATGGTTTCGTGCGCATATTGCTGATGAATAACACGAACAGAACGTACTCCTTCTGCAAGAATGAACGTATTAAATAATTGCGTCAGCTTTTTAGAGGAAGCAGATGATGGTTCCGTGTTTTCAATCACACCGGTCAGTAAAGACTGAAAACTTCCCGGTTTGTTTGCAGCGATCGCGGCTTCGTAAAAAGATTCCCATCCCCCTGCATCATTTCGTTTATCCGGATCAATTTTGTGAGCGGCATGTTTTTCGGTAAAACTTTTATAGATGGTTGATGCAGAAGCGGCCGCTTTTTGCTGATCTGAGAAAGGTTGGGTAATCGCGCCCAGTTGCTGAATACCTGCATCTAATTCGAAGTCTAAGGCAGGTGTGATATTGAATTGTGCCAGTGCATGTTTGGCAGCGGCCTGCACAAAAGCGTATATGATCTTTTCGTCTTCGAATTTAATTTCCTGTTTGGTTGGATGCACATTGATATCGATCTGTGCCGGATCCAATTCAATGAACAGTACATAGGACGGATGACTTTCGCCGGGTATTAATTCCTGAAAGGAGTGGCTGATGGCATGATGCAGGTACGCACTTTTGATGAAACGGTTGTTGACGAACAGATACTGATCGCCTCTGGTTTTTTTCGCCGTCTCTGGTTTACCGATGAAACCATAAATATTGAGGTAGTCTGTTTTTTGTGAAACGCTGACCAGTTTCGTTTGATAATTATTTCCGAGAAGTTGAATAATCCGCTGTTTCAGAGAGCCACTGTCGAGATGAAATTGTTTTTGTCCGTTGGCTGTGAGCGTGAAAGAGCGATCGGGATAGGCCAGACTCACCCGCATAAACTCATCAATGATATGGCGCATTTCCGCCGCATTACTTTTTAGAAAATTGCGTCGGGCGGGCACATTGAAGAAAAGATTTTTCATGGCGATGCTGGTACCATCGGGAATGGCCGACGGCTCTTGCCTTTGTACCACACTGTTTTCGATTTCGATCAGTGTACCGCTGTTGTCTTCTGCGCGTTTGGTTTTAAGTTCTACCTGTGCCACCGCTGCGATACTCGCAAGGGCTTCTCCCCTAAATCCCATCGTTCTTATTTTAAACAGATCATCGATGTTGGTGATCTTGGAGGTAGCATGTCGTTCAAATGCCATACGGGCATCGGAGACACTCATCCCTGAGCCATTGTCGATCACCTGTACCAGTTGTTTGCCCGCATCCTGAATGATGAGATCGATTTGTGTGGCACCTGCGTCAACCGCATTTTCCAATAATTCTTTGACCGCACTGGCCGGTCGCTGAATCACTTCACCGGCAGCGATCTGGTTGGCAATATGGTCGGGTAATAAATGAATTTTATCCGGCACGCGGGGAGAATTTAACGTTCAAAGTTACAAGACTTAGGTTAAGTATAAAGTAAAAAGTTCTCATTGTTCTCCTTGTTGTCGTAGTTGTCGGGTTGTCATGGTGACGGTTAGAATGTATCCCCCTCATGGAGAGTTTATCCCGCATAGGCGGGAGGGTGAAGGGGGAGGATATTTGTAAAAGTTGTCTTAGTTGTTGGGTTGTCATGGTTGTCATTGCTTTACCTTTACTATAAATATCCGGTTGTACGCATGAAGCGACTGTTATTCGTAACGATCTTATTTTTTCAATATTTATATCTTTTTTCACAGACCGTTGACGCTGCACAACAATGGGCTGACAGCGTGTTTAATACATTGAGCACGGAAGAGAAGATCGCGCAGCTGATGATTATTCGTGCGCACAGTAATCTTGGTAAGAAACATGAAGAGGAAGTTGCGGCGCTTATACAAACATACAATGTCGGTGGACTTTGTTTTTTTCAGGGTGGGCCTGTGCGTCAGGCGAAGCTGACCAATTATTATCAATCCATTGCTAAAACACCGTTGATGGTTACGATTGATGGCGAATGGGGGTTGGGTATGCGACTCGATAGTGTGTTGTCATTGCCCCGTCAACTCATGCTCGGCGCATCACCGGATGCCGGCCTTGCTTATCGGTACGGAAAAATTTTAGCGGACCAGTGTAAACGCATGGGCATACACGTGAATTATGCACCGGTTGTGGATGTGAATAATAATCCGGGCAATCCTGTGATCAATGATCGTTCTTTCGGCGAGGATAAATATAAAGTTGCGCTGTTTGGAAAAAATCTTGTGAAAGGGTTGGAAGATCAGGGCGTGATGGCCTGTGCCAAACATTTTCCGGGTCATGGTGATACCGAAACGGACAGTCACTATGATCTCCCGCTCATTCAGAAAAAAAGAACGCAACTGGATACGCTTGAATTATATCCTTTCAGAGAGTTGTTTGCAAACGGAGTTGGCAGTACCATGGTAGGACACCTGTCTATTCCTGATATCGACTCAACGCCTCATATAGCTACATCTATTTCGAGAAATAATGTAACAGCATTGCTCAAAGAAGAACTCAGATATAACGGCCTTGTTTTTACAGATGCCATTGAGATGAAGGGCGTGCAGAAGTTTTTTCCCGGAGGAGAAGCATCGGTAAAAGCCCTGCAAGCCGGTAATGATCTGTTGTGTTTGCCGGTGGATGTGCCGGCGACCATAATACAGATCAGGAAAGCACTTCGTCAGAAAAAAATCAACAGGGAGGAGTTCAATCTAAAAGTAAAAAAGGTATTGATGGCGAAATATCGTCTCGGTCTGGCTGAAATAAAAGAGATTGATACAACGGCACTCATAACAGATCTCAATAAAGAAACCGATTCTTTCATTCAGGATATTGCTGAACACGCCATCACGCTATTAAAAAATAAGCATCAGTTATTACCCTTTGATCCGACGACCATATCATTTTTATCAACAGTGAAGAAGCAACCCGTTAAGGTTGCCTATATCGCCATGGGCGTTGATACGTTCAATTTCTTTTGCAGGCAGATGAAATCCGTTTATGGTGCTGATATATTTTTATACAAGTATCAGCATGATGCGGGCAATGTCTTGTCGTGGCTTGAAATATTAAATGATCACTATGATTATATTGTTGTAGGGCTTCACAAGTACAGTCGTCGCCCGGCGAATCAGTTTGGTATTGGTCCGGGTGCGATGCAGCTAATCAAGGGGTTGATGAATCGCCCCAATTGTATCCTGATCAATTTCGGTAACCCTTATGTATTGAATAATTTTTGCGAGACTCCGCATATATTGTCTGCATATGAAGATCATCCCATTATACAACAGGTTGCTTTTGAGATATTGTCCGGTAAACGTTTACCCATGGGATCATTGCCAGTGACCGTATGTCCGGAGTTGCCGGCAGGAACCGGATTGTCTTACACCGAAAGTGTACCTGCTCTTTTGCCAAAGAGATTGATGGATGAGACGCGCTTTCAACAAGTGGATTCTATTGTACGGGATGCCATTCAAAAAAAAGCAATGCCCGGATGTGTGGTGCAGGTAGCACATCGTGGAAAAATCATATTTGAAAAAGCGTATGGTCATACCCGTTATGACAGTCTGCAGTCTGTAGCTGTCAACAGCATTTATGATCTCGCTTCTGTAACAAAAGTGCTGGCAACTACACTTGCAGTTATGAAATTATATGAAGAAGGATTGGTTGATCTCAATCAGCCATTGGCAAAATATATCCCTGCACTCAAACGCACGCAGCATGGAAAACTGATTATACGTGATCTGTTATTGCATCAGTCGGGTTTGCCTGCATGGATTCCTTTTTATAAAGACGTGATCGATACCATTACGGGCGTACCTGATCTGCAGATATTTTCCAGTCGTAAAACAGGTGTTTTTAATCTGAGTGTTGCTGCCAATCTTTTTATACGCGGAGACTGGCAGGAGATATTATCACAAAAAATTGAGAATGCGCCCATAGCGAAAAACCCGGGATATGTGTACAGTGATCTTGGTTTTATTTATTTGGGAAAATTAGTTGAATCCGTTTCGGGTTTATCCATTGATCGTTATGTATCGGCTCATTTTTATGAGCCGCTGTCGTTGCATAGTATGGGCTACCGACCATTGGAAAAACATTCTTTGCCCGCAATCGTTCCTACTGAGTATGAAAAAAAATTCAGGTGTCAGTTATTATGGGGAACCGTGCATGATCCTGCTGCGGCATTAATGGGAGGTGTGGCTGGTCATGCCGGATTGTTTGGCTCCGTGTATGATGCCACCGTGCTGATGCAGGCCTTGATAAATGGTGGGCGAATTGGTGATTTAACCTTATTAAAATCGGAAACCATTGCGATGTTTACGCGCTATCAGAGTGAGATCAGCCGCAGAGGTTATGGGTTTGATAAACCGGAAAGGGACAATGACAAAAGAGCCGAGCCATATCCGTGCAAAGCCATTTCATCGGATGCGTTTGGGCATACCGGCTTTACCGGTACTTGTGTATGGGCTGATCCGCAAAATGAGTTGGTATTTGTTTTATTAAGTAATCGTGTTCATCCATCTGCCGACAATACCTTGTTTGGGAAAATGAATATACGTGGCAAGGTATTGCAGGCGGTTTATGACGCGATCAAGTGATCATGAAGCGAGACTTTTATCGTGGTGTCATTTAGGACTATCCTCCTTAGGAGAGGGTGAAGTGGGAGGATAAAAAAGTTGTCGTGTTGTCCGTCTCGCTGCAGCGAGACTGTTGTCGAGATGTCTTTTAGGATGTACCCCCCTTTGGAGAGTTTATCCCGCACAGGCGGGAGAGCCTGCCCCGATACTATCGGGGGACTTAGGGGGAGGATAGATATTATTTTATTCGTTTTCTCTCGTTCTTTCGAGTAACATATTCAGCTGATTTGCTTCTTTATCAGAAAGTCCCATCAGGTTTTCAGATAAGGCATTGATGGCATCCGTACTTTTTTGCAGTAATGTCAGCCCCGGAGCAGTTAGCTGCATCACCGTATGTCGTTTATCGGAGGGATCGGCTGCTCTTTTCACCAGTTTTTTTGCCGCCAGCCGGTCTATGATACGGGGAACGTTCGAGCTTTTTTCAATCATCCGTCCGGCGATATCTTTTACACACATGGCTTGTGGTGCTTTTCCTTTGAGGATCCGCATGACGTTATACTGTTCATGAGTGAGACCAAATGTTTTGAGTTCCCGGCTGATGGCTGTCTTGAGCCACCAGGCTGTGTATAAAATATTAAGACTAGCCTTGTGTTGCGCGTCTCTGAAGTGTTGCGTTTGTAAAGCCTCTTCGAGTTTCATGATGCAAATGTATGTATATACATGCAGTCTCGGTATAAAAAGCTGGAGATGTTTACTTGTTGAGATGTTTTATATAATAATATTCGGATGGGTATTATATATCTTCATTTATTTAAAAAATGCCTTCTCTTATTAATAAGCAAACCAAACTTGTTCTTTAAGTTTAAATGACCAAAAACACTGTCCGACAATAGAAGTTAAATTTGCATAACATAGAAACAGGGACAGAAGAACGATTAAACCTCAGCTATGTATATAATAATGTTGTAGTATTAATGATTTTATTTAATTTTATTTTTAAATACTAAAAAATGAAAAAAACAACCTCCATCTTTTTGATTTTACTATTTTTAATATTTCAAAGCTGTAGTAAAAGAAATGATAATTCCAGCACAACCCCTACCGGAAACTATAGTTGGAGTTGCAAGGTTAATAATGTTGCGTATTCATGGTCTGGCAGCAGCGGAGCTACTAACGTAGGAGGGGGGGCATGTCAATACAACCCACAGACGGCTGCTTTTTCCTTATTGATGTCTAATAGTAGTAGCGGAATTGTAATTTCAATGTTAATACCAGAATATAAGAAATCTACTTTCATCCTAGATGGATTGTTTGGACAGAGTAAATATGCGGCAAATTTAACCTTTGCAAATCCATCGCAGACATACTATACAATCGCCCCCAACAAAGTAACACTAATCGTTGAAGAGGCTTTAAATAATAAAATAAGTGGCACTTTTTATGGCTCCCTAGGCGCAGTTGTTCCTGGAACAACGGGATCCGTTTCCATTACTGAAGGGAAATTTACATTGCAGACATATTAATTTGTTTTTACAACACATCCCTAGCCACTCATTTAAATTAATGCCACTTCATTAAGAGGTGGTTTTTTGTTTGAATTATGAATGTTATCATTGGTTTTATGAGACGATAGTATTATCAACAGAAACACTACCCCAACTGAGCGGCACACCGTATCGGTGCTTAGAGTTAACTAAACATCCTTTTTATTTTATGAACTTTACAACTTTATAAATTTATATTATTTTATAATGCACCATTTCTCATATCTCATCAGCATAATGGTGACAGGGCTACTCACTTCATGTGCAATTCAAAAGAAATCCGCCCTTACACCGGCATTGACCTATAAAGATTTTTCCGTACAGCCGACGTCGGTTGTCAATATTCCGGTTACGCTTGATTTAAGCCAGTTTTATAAAGAGGCCGAGGCGTCTATATCCAAAACATATTCGGGTAAGGAGGAACCTTGTCAGGGGCTACGGTATTCCTATCAATTTACCCGAACCCCCATTCAGTTTAATGGGGAATCTGATAAAATCAATATTGCTTTCAGGGGTGCGTACAAAATGAATATGGCCTACTGTGCCGCCTGTGCATTTGATCGTTGTGTAGTACCTGCACCGGCTGCCAGTTGTGGCGTGGATGAACCCGAAAGAAGACTAGACATTGGATTTGCCATGTCTTATCAGCTGACACCGGATTATGGGTTGTTGTCAACAACAACGCTGACGAAGCTTACTGCAGTAGATCCATGTAAAATTACTTTTCTGAATGTTGATATTTCGGATCGCATCACGGATATTGTGAGCGGATCGCTCAATGATATTTGTAAACAATATGATCGGGAGACCTCCAAAACCAATCTGAAGCAACCTTTGCAGATGGCCTGGGATTCGCTCACCGCCCCAACGAAACTGGATGATGGTGTTGGTTATTTTTCACTTCATCCGCAGGCCATAGGCATATCACCCTTTCAGTTTGCCGGGTCGAAGATGACATTTAATGCCGGTCTGACCATAAAGCCTGTTTTATATTCTGACCAGCAACGAACTGTGTTTAAAAAATTGCCACCCCTTTCTTCTGTCAAGCCGTCGGACGGATTCAATGTGTGTACGGATGTATTGTTTAATTATGATTCGCTCACGCAGTTGATCAACCGAACCATGAAGGGTAAAACATTTCAGATGAAAAACCGAGAGGTAGTGATAGAAAAAATCAACATAAAAGGCGCCGCCAACAATCGGCTAAGTTTTCATATTGCGTTTTCCGGATACAAGAAAGGAGTCGTCCGCATCAGCGGCCATCCTTTTCTCGTGCAGGATTCATTGCTAGCCGGACTTGCTGCGACCGACGTGCATCTTGAAAAAGGGTCGCTTATTTTAAAATTAGCTTTTAGTCTTTTTAAAAAGAAGATCCGAAGAGCTGTTGCTGACAATGCTAAATTATCATTGCAGGAATTTACGGAGGATGCCCGCGCCAAGCTGGAAAAAAGTTTAAATCGCACTTTTCAGCAGCGGTATCAGCTGACAGGAAAAGTGAGTCAGCTTCAATTAACCGATGTGTATGCGTCGGAAAAACTTTTAAAGATCAGAACGTGGACACAGGGGAATGTTAGATTATTTATCAGATGATAAAAATAATCCATCAACTAGCTCAATAAAATAGTTTCCCGCGAAACAGATAATAAAGGATATTGAGCTAAATCATGTATCAAATTTAATATGGACGATTATTTGTCATAAATCATCCGCATTGAAGAGTCATCCACTACGAGTATAAAGACTCGTTTTCTATATGTATCACAATATGTTTCAATGACCGGCTTATATAAATCATCAAACTGAGTTTTATTCCAGTCTTTGGTTAATATCAATGTTTCTTCATTCGCATTTAAACATTCAAACCAATGACGAATCAGCTTCAACGCCATACCTTTAAAACCAATTTTTCCGTAAGTAGGATAATATTTTTCCCCAAAACTTCCGCTTGCCAGCGCCAGGCAAAACGCATGGCATGCTCCGGTCCCATCCGAAGGAATTAAATTATATGTTGTAATGTTGTTTTGATTCATGATTTGTTTGCCGGTAGCATTTAAATCGTTTGATGATAGCTTGATTCCCTCTTCCCATAACCCCCTTAAGAATTTTTCGGCATCAAATTGCTCACTGGCAAAATCGTCCTTTTTGTTTGATAGTATGCCCTTCAAAAAGCTTAGAGCGTGCACTGATTTAAGTTCTGCGAGTTGTTCAATAATCTTATTAAGGTCTTTTGGGCTGATCATACTGTTTTGATTTTAGTATTTATAAAGAATTACCACCGAATATAAAGCAAAATATTGAACCTTTACCCCCCCCTGATCACTTCCACCCGATCATGCCATTGTATTATGAATTTTTTCTCACTGAAAAATAATATGCTTTAACGAGGGATTGGCCCGTTAATAAATTATGCTGGCAGATGTTTTTTTAACAGGGGTGTCTGCCCCTTGACCTTTATAAAATGTCTGCTTTTGGCCACTCCAACATCAACACCACCATAAACTATCTCGCTGGTTTTGAAGAAGTTGCCATTCGCAAACACATTGAGGTGCTGATGGAGGAGTTGGAGGAGGATTGAAATATGATAATCTTCGATTATATTGCTATATGAGAACAAATAGGCGAATTGATATGTGTATGCTTTCGTTAACAATGTAGTTGACAATTAATGCTGTAGTTAATCCAAGACAGCTATTACTATTAAAATATTTATTGATAAATGGGATTAATAGGTATAAAATTTAAAAAAAAAGAGCCAAATATATTTGAGCAGATTGCAGACCTTCTACATGGCAAAGGAATAAAATTCAGAAATCAAACCGGAGAAGGACAGATCTTTAATTTTGAGGCAAATGTAGGAGAGAGAATAATTGGATGTACATTAAATTGTGATATCAAAAGGAAGCTTCTTACATTTTCAGCAATTCTACTTAATCCAATTCCAAGCAATAAGATTGCCGAATGTCTTGAGCTGATGGCTAGATTCAATGAAAAAATTTGGTATGGTGGATTCGAATTCAGTTTTGAACATAATCTAGTCAGCTTAGTTACAACATTGCCAATTGACAATGCCTTAATATCCTACGAGCAATTAGAACGATTATGCTTCAACAATCTGCTTAATGTGCATTTTTTTCAAGATGGTTTTGAAAGTTTAATAGTAAATAATTTTAAAGTTGAAGATATTTATAATAAAATAATAAATATTTATCAAAAAAGTGGCCAATAAAAACATAATTAATTTTCAAGCAAATAAACATCCCCAAATAATGAGATAAATGCAAGTCATTCTTAACAATCCTTACCGTATTGTTGGTTTGCCAGTCGGAGCGACAGCTAAAGAACAAGAACGACAAGTAAAACGATTGAAACAATTTATAGAAGCTGACCAAGATTCAAAAGATGACTTTTGTTTCCCAGCTCTAGGAAATATACACAGAACAATAGAAAGCGTAACAGATGCAAGTACAAAGCTCCACCTTGATAATGATAAAATTAATGCTGCTTTATTTTGGTTTTACAAAGGAAATTTGATTACAGACGAACCTGCATTTGATGCACTTAAACAAGGTAACATCAAAGGTGCTGTTTCAATTTGGGCTCAATTGACAAATGATAAAGAAGTAGAAAAAAGAAATGCATCTGCATTTCATAACCTATCTAATTTATTATTAAATTCTTCAATAATAAATGGGGAATTAAAAGAAGTACTCTTTGAAAAGGGACTAAGGTTGAAACTCCGCTTTCTAGAAAGTGACTTTATTAATGACTTCAAAGAATTGGCAACAGATAAAACCTTTAAAATAACCAAAAAAGAACTCCAACTTATGTTTCTAAATCAATTGCAATCTGAAATAGAAAAATGGGGTGGTTCAAGTTCAAACAAATTGCTTAACATTTTAACTAATTACGAATTTTCGGCTAAAGAAGATTTTCTTAAGGGTTTTGTTCTGAAATCTATTGAGCTCATAGAACAGGAAATTGAAAAATCAAAATCAAAACGTAAAAACAATAAAGCTAATTCGATAAAAATTGCCAATAGTTTATTGGCCAACATAAAAGATTCTATCAAACTACTTAAATCTATTCACGGAGCATCAAGTATTAAATACACTTCAATTTCTGACAAATTAGCTCTGGAATTATTTGCTTGCGGACGTGATTATTTTATGCACTTTAAAGAAACAGAAACAGACCCAAGTGACTATTCAATGAAGTTGTTTAAAAAAGCAAAGAATTTTGCGTTGGGAAACATTACCAAAAACAAAATTCAAGATAATATAGATGAATTACAAGAGTGGATTGAAGAAAGACCAGAAAGAGAAAAACAAAGGCTAATTAAAGAAGATTTAGAATTTATAACTTCTAAACTTGAACGATTCCAAAAAAGAAATGAGAGCATTTCTAACGCTAAGGATTTGGTTGATTCCTGTAAGCCAAAATTATTTAAAATAAGAATATCTCTTGGCGTAACGGATGATTTTTACTTAAAAATTTCCGGAGCAGTTGTTAATAATGTTCAGGCGATGCTTGTAAATATTGTAAATGACGAACAAGACCTATTCCAATTTTCTTTAAATCCAGCTTCTATAACTATTGAAAAAATAACAGAAATTGCAATTAAGAAAAGCAATGGTGATAAAGAAAAAGCAACAAGCTTACTTCAAAGCCTGATTATAGAAAAATATATCGCAAAAGAAAACTTAAAAACTACAATTAGAGGAGCCGTTTCTGTTTCAAGTACACTTGGTGAGTTGGATATGGATAGCCAATTAAAGACACGATATAACAAAAATAATGCAACATTGCTTTCCTTAGCAAGTAAACTTGATATTACTTTAGAAACTTCCGAAACTACCAAACCAATCGTTAAACCAATAGTCAAACCAACCCCCCAAACACCTGATTCAGGAAAAGAAGTATCCGTAAGTAAAACAAAGGAAGATCACTCTACCTGGATTTTTCTTGGAGTTTTAGCGTTAATAGCAATTGTAGAATATGCAATATTTGGCACTTTTTGGATTATAGGAGTCGTGATTTTTTTATATATAATAGGAAGCGCCTCATGAATAATGAAATAAATAATACTAGTATGAAAAAAAAATCTTGATAAAACTTTTTCTATAAACATTGATATAACCCCCTTTTCTAATTTCTATTGTTTTTTTGAAAAAAAGCTTAATTTGTCTTAATTTGTATTTTCGATTTAATTATTTTATTTCACAAAAAAACAGAATAAATTATTTAATTCGGCTTTATTTATTAATTACCAAAAATTTTCACCTTAATCTAAAAAACTCTTTAAGCCTTTCATAACCTTACTAAAATGAAAAAATCAAATGCATCTAATCACCCCCTTTTTGTTGATTTACATTTATATTAGTAGAAACCATGTAGATTATTTGTAATGATACACGCAAATTTCACGAGGAAATCTGGGAAGTAATTTTATATAGTAATCGAAACAGATAATAGCATTAATTCAATATACAAGATATATGTTTAATACCCCAGCCATAGTTCAGTATTTGTTTTCTTATTTAGTTTTTTCAGATAAATCAATTTACTATAGCATAATGAAGAGTTAAAATAAAATCAAGAAATTTACAGAATATACTAATCTTAGAAAGCAAAGATGAAATCAATTTTGAATAATCCTTTTCGGATGGTGGGTTTACTTGTTGGTGCAACAGCAAGAGAGCAAGAGAGGCAAGTAAAACGCTTAAAGCAATTTATTGAAGCTGAGCAAGAATCACATGACGATTTTAGCTTTCCGACACTAGGGACTTTACAAAGAACCATAAACAATGTCAATGAAGCGGCATCTAAACTAAACCTTGATAGCGATAAAATGAATGCTGCTTTGTTTTGGTTTTATAAAGGCAACCCAATTACAGACGAGCCTGCATTTGACGCTATTAAAGAAGCGGACTTAGACCAAGTAATCAATATCTGGACAAAACTCACATCTAATGGAGAGGTTTCACAGCGAAATGCTTCGGCTTTCAGCAATTTGGGAACACTTTATTTAAGTGGTATTTTAGAAGGAACAAATACCAATGAAGCAATTTTAGAACAAGGTATTTCATTAAAGCTGAAATTCCTTGAAAGTGATTTTATAAAAGACTTCAAAGCATTAGCAACAGATGAAACCTTTAAAACCACAAAAAGAGAACTCCAGCTTTTGTTTCTTAATCAAGTGCAATCTGAAGTTGAAAAAAGCGGAACTGTAACTTCAAATAAATTCCTTGACATTCTAACCAAGCAGGATTTTTCAGCTAAAGAAGATTTCCTTAAAGGGTTTGTTCAGAAACCAATTGAGCAAATAGAAAAGAAAGTTGAAGAAGCAAAGACAAAACGAAAAGCAAACAAAGCAAATGCAGTAAATATTGCAAAAGCATTGCTTGAGCAAACTTCTGAAAATCTAAAGCAACTTAAATCTATTTTAGGAACTTCAAATTTGAAATTCTCTTCTATATCAGATAAAGTTTCAGATGAAATTCTACAATGTGGCATTGACTATTTTTTACACTACAAAGATTCAAGCACAGACCCAGGCAGCGCTTCAATGGATTTATTTCGCAAAGCCAAAACCTTAGCAGTTGGTAATATTGCAAAACAAAGATGCCAAGAAAATACAGAAAACCTACAAGAATGGATTGATGAAAAACCACAACGGGAAAAGCAGACTAAAATTATCACTGATTTAGAAATGCTAAAAAGTATTATTGAAGAGTATGAAAATAAGAACGAAACTATTTCTAATGCAAAACAACTCCTTACAAGAACCAGGCCTTACTTAAATAATATAAAGAATATATTAGGCATTTCAGATGATTTATACATTGGCCTTAGTTCAAGGATTGCATCAGATGCACAGGGAATGTGTGTTGAAGAAATAAATAATATACAGGAAAGATTTAAAAATACTTTTGATAATGCTACTAAGAGGGCTCTTGTTCTTTTATTAAAAGTTAAGGTCGATGAGGCATGGGAGGTTAGCAATATTATTAGCACGATGAATTTAAGAGATGACTTCAAGATACTATATACAAAAAATAGAACATCGCTTTCGAATTTAAAAAATCAATTAGCGCCAGTTAATCCGGGAGGCAGCACTGGAGGAGGTGCTAGTGGAGGTTGCTATATAGCCACAATGGCGTATGGAGATTATAACCATCCGCAAGTGATGATTTTAAGGCAATTCAGAGATGAAGTTTTAGACAAATCAGTATTTGGTAAGTGGTTTATTAAAAAATATTATCATTATTCGCCAAAAATGGTAGTGAGCATGAAAGATAATAAGATTCTGAATATCATAATTCGTTGGATTTTGAATCAAATGATTAGCATTTTTCTAAAATAAACAAACAAAATTATGTATATAGAAGCAAAAAACTTAACTATAAAAAAAGATATTTCAGAAATAGATTTGTCTAATGTAAAAAATGACCGCAGTCGGATCGTTTTTGATTTTGCTCACGAAATGACGTCCAAATTTGAAAGTGAAGGTCTAAAATTAAATGAGGTTATGGATCAAATTTTAGCATTTTCTCAATTTGAATTTGAAATTGAATTTGATAGAATAATCTTTAAAACTCTTCTGAACGAGTATGTAAAATTGATGAATATTACTGCCACTAATTTGCCGGAAATATGTGTAAATGGGATAAAGCGATTTATGGAAAGTGATATTGGTAAAATTAGTAATGATGTAAATAAAGTTATGCTGGAGCGCTTAGAGACAATGCCACAATTATTTTTAACTTCTGCGCATCGAACTAAAGAAAACCTCTTGTTGTTTACACTCAAACACTACTCCAATCTTGGCATTGTCCTTCAATTTAATGACGAGTTCTTGAAAAATCAAGTTCTTGAATCTGCAAAAAGAATTTCAGCGGCAAAAGAAGCTAATTATCCAAAAGGCGGATGTTACATTGCAACAATGGCTTACGGGGATTATAACCATCCGCAAGTAATGATTTTAAGACAATTCAGAGATGAAGTATTAGACAAATCAGCATTTGGTAAGTGGTTTATAAAAACATACTATCACAATTCTCCTAGACTTGTACAAAGACTAAAAAACCAAAGGACTGTAAACATTCTTATACGCAAAGCGCTGAACCAATTTATAAAACTCATTAAATAATGAAAAGAAAAATAACATTAGCAATAATTCTATTTTCTTCACTTGGTGCTTTTGCACAAGTAACGCAACAAGATTTAGAAAAGGAGATAAAGCCTTTGACACAAAAGGTAGATTCACTTGAATCAGAGAACAGCAAACTGAAATCTGACATCGGAACTTTAAATTCTAAACTTTCAAATGCTTACAAAAGCATTGACAGTCTAAGAATTAAAACACAGGATAATAGCAAAGCTATTACCCAAACTGCAAATCAACTTGGAGTTCAAATCAAGGAAACAGGCGACAAAAACGAAGATAAAATCACCAAAGTTTCCAAATCATTAAGCAAGAATACGCTTTATGGAATTATTGGAGTGCTTTCAGCAATCTTGGTTTCAGGATTCTTATATTGGTTATTGAGCAAGAGGCAACAAACTGATAAGAATCAACTATCAAACATCATTAATAATACAAAAACTGAACTTACACAAGAGAGTGCGAAGTTAGATATACAGCTATTAGATGTTATAGAAAAACAATTAAAAGTTGCGGATAAATTAAATGCAACAGAGCCAACAATAGACCACACTTTTCATAAAAATAGTGCCAATGAACTACAACGTATTGCAAATTACGTAAACACTCTGGCCCCTGAAAGTCAAGAAGCAATTGCTTTGCAGGGTTCATTAGGAAGATTAAGAAATTATTTCAATGCAAGTGACTATGAAATAACCGACTTCACAGGTATAGAATATGATGAGCGGATACCGATGAGAATAAGAGAAACAATTTTTGATGATAAAATTGCACTTGGCAAGGAGATAGTTACTAAAACTTGGGAGCCTCAAATCAAATTCAAAAACGAAATAATTCAAAAAGCAAAAATTGACACTAAATACAATAAATAATATGCGTACAAAAATAGATTTCGGGATAGACTTAGGAACAACTAATTCTGCCATCGCAAAAATGGAAAATGGTAAACCTATGATTGTTACAACAGGAAGGGCAGATATTATTCCATCCTGTGTTGCAATTCAAAATGGAGGAAGAGTTTTGGTTGGTGATAGAGCAAAGACAATTTTTGCTCAAGAAAAAGAAAAGGAACTTAGAGACGGTACAAAACCAAATTCATTTATAGAGTTCAAAAGGGAAATGGCAAATCCTTTTACTTACCATAGTACCAATTTAGGAAGAGACATTTCTCCTGAAGAATTATCTGCGGAAGTACTTAAAACGCTGAAATCATTTGTAACGACTGAAAAATTAAATTCAATTGTTGTTACGGTACCAGCAAAATTCAATATTGCACAAAAGCAAGCGACCATTAATGCAGGTAAATTGGCTGGGTTTGATTTAGTGGTGTTATTGGAAGAACCTGTTGCCGCCTGCTTAGCTTTTAATATGGAAGCACAACAGAAAAAAGGAACTTGGTTAGTTTTTGATTTTGGTGGTGGCACATTTGATGCTGCATTAGTAAAAAAGGATGATGATGGAATGATGAAAATTGTAGACACAGGTGGTGATAATGAATTAGGCGGTAAGGATTTAGATTTAGCAATAGTTGACAAACTAATATTGCCATACCTATATGCAAATTATAATCTAAATTCTTATAAATCTGAAAATAGAAAATCTGAATTTTTAAGGTCTGTTATAAAAAGATTTGCTGAGGAAGCAAAACTGGAATTATCCTTTCAGCAAAATACCGACTTATTAAAAACATACCCTGGGGATATTGACATAAAAGATGATGAGGGAAAGGACTTATGCCTAAACATCGATTTTAATCAAGAAATATTACAAACACTTTTGGAACCAATTCACCAACGCGCTATTGATTTAGCTTTAAAGGTTTTAGAAAAAAATAACTTACATAAGAACGATTTAGATGCAATAATATTGGTTGGAGGTCCTACGCTTTCACCTGTATTTCAAAAAATGATAAAGGCACAAATTTCTGAAAAGATAGATACAAGTGTCAATCCAATGACTATTGTAGCTAAAGGGGCTGCATTATTTGCTTCAACTAAGGATGCTATTATTGGCGGAGGCGGTGAAGAGGAAGTGGTTTTAGATGTTAATTACGAATCTGCAACTATAGAACCCGACACTCTGATTAATGTAAAAATAAATAAGGAAAAGACTAAAACAACTCTTCCAGATAGAGTTAAACTAATTATAGAAAGAGGGGATAATGGGTTTACCATTCAACAAGAAATAAATACTAACAAAGTAGCTCTAATTGAATTACAACTTAATGTTGGAGTTAATAATGTCTTCAACTTTCGTCTAATAGATGATAAAGGAAACAATTTGACTTGTGTTCCAAGTAGTATTTCCTTTATGCCAATCCATATTCCTGAAGCAACTAACAACTCCTTTTTTGGCATTGAAGTTTGGGACAAGAAAAAGGAAATGCGAGTATTCAAAGGGTTAAAAGGTTTAGAAAAAAACAAGCCCCTCAAAAATGCAGTTGGTGTAATTTCTGATATTAAAACACCAAAACAATTAGTGCCCGGAAAATCCGAAGATACTTTAGAAATAAGAATTTTTCAAGGTGAAGATAATGCGGAAGGCAAGGATAGTTTTTTGAGTGACCACGTTACTAGTGTCATAATTACTGGTGATGACGTTGAGAGTGTAATTCCTGCACAATCTGATGTAGAAGTGACACTAAAATTTGATGAAAATGGAGGCCTGCCAACGTGTTCTGTCTTTTTTCCTGATATTAATTGGACACATAAAGTAACATTGGAAGACGTTAAAACTAAAAACGTGGATGCAAAATGGGTAGGTCAAGAAATTGATAAAGACATTTCTAGAGTTACAGAGTTTTTACAAGAGAATAATTCAACTCAATTAGATAAATGTTTGTCAAGATTAAAAGAGTTAAAACAAGATTTGAAAAACAATGAAAATAATGCAAGTGGAAGAATTACTGTTTTAAATAAAGTTCGAGAAAATAGACGAGAAATTGAAAATCATATTTCAATAGATGAATGGCCTAAAGTGTGTGAAGAACTGAAATCTGCATTTTATTTAGCAGAAGAAATTGTAGAAAAATGTCACGATGGTGAACTTGATTCGTCGAATTTAAATATGGATAGAGTTGATAGTCACTTAGAAGAATTTAGGAACAAGGTTGACCAAATTGTGAAAAATAAAGAAACAGAAATGGCAAAAGAAATTCAAAAAGAAATAAACAAATTTATTGCTGGTGTAATTCGTGGAACTATGCCCGAAGGTTTTAGGGAAAGGCTATTTATTGAAAATATGGATGAGACTTTCAGTCAAAGAACATGGATAAATCCGACAAAGGCAAAACAATTTATCAATCAAGCAATCAGAAATATAAATGAAAATGGAAATTTAAGAGAACTTCAGAATTTATGTACTCAAATTAGTGACTTAATAGATAGAACGGTTTCACAACCTCCTATTCCTGAACGTTAATATTTTATGAAAAAATTGAAACAAGGCATACTACCCAAAAACTTTTCAGTTGATGAAAAGTATGCTGTTATGATTTTTATTAAGCAAGGCAGTAATGCCGAAACTTACAGAGTAAAAGGGAAAGACGGTAAACTCTATTTCCTTAAGCTGTTCAATTATGCAAAACTTCACCGTTCGGCTTTTGACAGTGAAAACAACTTGCTTGAAATCGAATTTTTAAAATTAATCAAGCATCCAATGATTGTTTCATACAAAGACAGTGGAGAGCTGATTTTTGAAGGAAAGAAGTTTGGTTTTTTGGTGCTTAATTTCATAGCGGGTGAAACTTTGGCTGAAAAAATAAGCCGTGAAAAAATTGAATCTGTTTATGACTTGAAGCAAATTATTTCGGCTGTTTTAAATGGTCTTAATTATTTACACAGTTTACCAGAACCAATTATTCATAATGAAATCACACCTCAAAACATAATGCTTGATTTATCGGGTGACATTCCACAAGCAAAAATTATAGATTTTGGTTTTGCGCGTTCATTTCATCAATCATCAAAGTCATACAACAAAGAAGGTTTGAATCTAAACTATGTTGCTTCGGAATGTTTCAATAGTTTTTATTCTCCGCAATCTGATTTGTTTTCAGTGGGTGCAGTGATGTATCATTTACTTTTCGGAATGCCACCTTGGTTTAAGGACATTTCAAAATTTAAAGCAGATAGAACAAAAGCGGAAGATTTAATAATTGAGGAACGAAAAAAGCCAATTTCATTTCCGAAAGTTTCAGAAGACATTGTTGATTTTGACGAATCCATTTTAAAAGTTTTAAAAAAATCACTGCAACAAGACCCTGAAAATCGTTTTCAATCAGCAAACGAATTTTTACAGGCTTTAAACGGTGAGATAGAAATTGAAGATATTGACATTGTTAAAAAAGTGAAGTCGGACAACAAAGAGGAGAAAAAGATAAAAATGCAAAAAGCCGAGGGAAAAGGATTTGATGCTATTGCAGGTTTGGATGAATTAAAGAAGGAAATGAAAAGGTCTGTAATTGATATTTTACAAAATCCTGAAAAAGCAGAAAGATATGGAGCCAAACTTCCTAATGGAATGATCTTATATGGGCCTCCTGGATGTGGTAAGACATTTTTTGCAAAGCACTTTGCTGAAGAAGTCGGCTTTAATTTTATGTTGGCTACTCCAAGCACTTTAAAAAGCCGATACATAAATGCAACCCAGGAAAACATTGCTAAAATGTTTGAAGATGCCGAAAAGAATGCACCTACAATCATTTTCATTGATGAAATAAATGAACTACTTCCAAATCGTGACAGCAATTCTCACGAAATGGCTAAAAGTGCTGTAAACGAAATGTTGGCTCAAATGGACAGGACAGGTGAAAAGGGTATTTTTATAATTGGGGCAACTAACTATCCTGATATGATTGACCCTGCAATGCTCAGGTCTGGTCGTTTAGAAAAGAAATTCTATCTACCACCACCAGACTTTAAACTTAGAAAGGCACTTTTTGAAATGAGCTTAAACACCAGAAAGAAGGTATTAGATTTTGGTATTGATTATGACAGACTTTCTAATTTGACTGAAAACTATGTAAGCTCTGATATAGAATCCATAGTAAACGAAGCGACTTCAATAGCTATGGCTGATGATTCGAGAATTACAATGAGCTTATTGGAGAATGTCATAAAATCATTTAACCCTTTTCCAAAAGAAGAATTAAGAAAATACCAAACCATAAAGGCAAAAATGGATGGAGAGAGCATTGAACAAAAAAACGAAAGACCACGAATTGGTTTTAAACCTTAATACAAAAAATATGAGTATAATTAGCTTTGACAAACTTTTACTTAAAACAGCCTTTTGCTGTATGGCATCTGACGGGGATATAGATAATAGAGAAATTACCCTCATTAAATCAATGTGTGAAAAATCGCCGTTTTTTAAAGACTTCAACTTTCAAGAAGAAATTAACTCACTTGTAAGTAAGATTAATACAAGAGGTAAAGAGTTCATTGCCTATTATTTTGACTTGTTGGGTAAATCTACTTTAACAGAACAAGAGGAATTGACTTTAATAGATTTTGCTTTTCAAACAATAAAAGCAGACGAGCAAATTGAATATTCAGAAATTAAGTTTTTTAAAAATATCAGGCACAGATTGAAAGTAAGTGATGATAAAATTTTAGCAGTTTTCCCAGGCGTTGAGCAGTTTTTAGAGGAAGACATTGTAACTGAATCAGTTCTTGATAAAATTACGAAACAATATTTTGAATCAGCGGAACTTCCTCAATTCGATTTAATCAATATTGATACAAGTTCTTTTGATAAAACAGTTGAACAATGATAAATATTATAAAAATTGTTTTAGCTATTTTATTTTTTATTTGTCTTACAGACATGCCCTATGGATATTTTCAGTTTGTTCGATTTGCTGCTCTTATTGGATTTTCTATTTTAGCATATCAGGCATATGAACAAGGCATGCAGACTGAAATGGTTATATATGGAGCATTAGCGATCTTGTTTCAACCTCTTTTCAAAATTTCGTTAGGGAGAGAGTTGTGGAACATTATAGATGTGATAGTTGGAATTGGGTTAATTTTTTCGGCTTTTATTAAACCCAAGAATCAACATAAATAAAATGCTCTCCCTTCAACCACTCATTAAATTCAGACACATAGAAGTATAGCCATCGTCTTTTCTTGATGTATGGCATCTAATTCGTACGGCATAGCATGTAGGTTTGACTGCAGAGTAAAAAATTCTATATAAATATTTTCCAGATGGTTTGGAGGAGTCGATTTTTGGCGCAAATAAAAAAGCAGTTATGATCCTATATTCATAACTGCTTGATTTTCAGTGGACCCTGTAGGACTTGAACCTACGACCCTCTGATTATGAGTCAGATGCTCTAACCAACTGAGCTAAGGGTCCGGAAGGTTGTAAGTTATTGGTTGTTTGTTAAAAAATAACCCGTAACTAATAACCAGCAACTATCAACTACTTCGGGGCGACAAAGATAAATTAATCAGCCTGATGTAAAAAAGGGAAATTCTGCGGGAGTTCTATTTCGTTTTGATTTCTTCAAAATCAATATAATCGCCGGCGGCGGAAGACTTTTTTTCGGTTTTTGGAGACGTGCTTTGTGCTCTGTTTTGTTGCTGCTGCTGCGCCTGAAAGCTTTCCATCTGCTCTTTCATGCCATTCATCTGTCTTTTGACCTGGGAAGCCACTTTGGCGGCAGGAATGATCAGATCAAAAATGAATTTGAACAAAACATAGATCAGAAAAGCGATGAGCAGGGTTTTTAACATGGGGCAAATTTAACAATTAAACTTTTCTAATAATGTCCTCCCCCTGAATCCCCCTCCAAAGGGGGATATATTCTAATGTATTTCAGCCTGACAGATAACGGACAACTGCCAACTTCTAACGCCTCATCAACCGATACATTTCATGCATCACCTGTAAATGAGGAGCGGTTAAAACGGCGAGGCCTAAAAATACATAAACCAGCATGGTCTGATGATTGAGAAACATGAAGCCGCCGGCACCAAATAAAGCAATGCCTCCCATCGCCAGCACGCTCAAAACCAGCATCCTGACAATGATCTGCCGGTAGGTATAATCGGTATTGTTTCGTAAAAAGCCGACAATATTCTTCATCGACAATAAGGAATGCCACACTATAAAGTAAAATGTAAACGCCAGCATCATCGGCAGTATATATAGAATAAGTAATATCAGTCCTAAGTGCACAATGAACAGACCGGGATTGTAAGTTCCCTCTTCATGTGCAGAGAAATATGTAAAAGCAACGATGATAAAGAAAGCCAGCAATATCATCAAAATTACTTTCCTGTAATAAAATATAAAATGAATGAGCCCTTCGGCGCTTCTGCCCGACGGAAATAAATTGAATAAGGGCATCAGCTCATCAAAATGCTGTAAAAGGATAAATCCTAAAATCAGCAACCCATAACTGATTACAAATAATTTACCAATGATCGTTTCTGTCTTAAACTGATGTAAATCGGTCTCCCCGAAATGATAGGCCGCAAAAACAATAAATAAAAGGTTGCCAGCTACCGGAAAAAACCAAAGCAAAGCGGCAAATAAAAAAAGGCGAAACAAGTAGATCGCCAGAAAGTAAAGCATCGAAAACCGTTTTCTCCTGTGCTCTGCACTGGAAGCTGCCACCATCATATCGGCTGCTCCGTGCGGTACACCTAGTATGAGAACGCCCCCTAAAAATGCATAGACCTGGTATTCTACGGATATATCCTGAAAGAAATAATGTTTGAGCAGTAGCAACAAAAACCCAAACACAATCAATATAGGTCGAAGCATGATGAATCATTAAAAATAATGGGCCGATCAGATCGACCCATTATCAAGTTTTAAATGGATATCAGGCTGTTTTTTCAGATTGTGCCAACGAATAAATGACCAATCCGAATCCAATCTTATTGACGGCATCACCGATATTATAAATGATGTCCATATTCAATCCGCCGATGCCGAGGTCGGCAGCAGGAATGCCAAACAGACCGCCGGGTGTACCAACGATATACCCAAGCGGATAGATCGCCCATCCGACCAATACAAACCAACCTAATGTTTTATTGGCTTTTGCAACGGCCGGTGACGAAGCTGTAGCCAGTTTGGCCACTTCCCCAAACCATACCAGATACACGATGTAGAAATAGGCGAGACCGCTGATTACACCCCAGAGAACACTCTGATCTTTGTAAATAGTCTCTCCGAAATAACCGGTTACGAGCATCACCACTGAAGCAAAAATCAGTTGCCATAAAAGACCGATTTTGGCACCTGCTTTTTTGGTGATCAGATAAAACTCAACGCACATCAAAGGAACGGTCAAAAGCCAGTCAACATAACGGAAGAAGGTGGGCGACTCGCTGGTGTCGAGGTTGTACCCTCTCATGTAATAATAGTGTACGGCAGCAATGAAAGTAATCAGGCCGGATACTAAAATGGAGGTCCGCCATTTCTTTTCGACATTGTTGAGCTCAAAAAAGAAAAAGACAGACGCGGCCATCATTGCCATCGTACCTATAAAGAAGGTAAAGGCAACATAGTTGTCATTCGCAATGGGCATAGCCCCTAATAAATGTAGATTCATACTACTTGGGTTTTGGTTAAAGAAATAGTTATCCTAAAAAGGTTATAATCTTTTTTTACAAGGGTAATCCACGTGTCGTGTCTGCAACAGAGAAGTAAGCAAGCTCTGGATCGATTCGGGGAGGGTTCCTTCCATATCAGGAAAGAAGCACAGTTTCAGTTATTTTGATCCGTTAAAAAAACATTGAAAATCAGACAGTTTCTGAATTCGGATATGAATGTAGGAAAATTTGATTAACAAAACAAATAAAATCTTTAAACAAAAAGATTTTAGTCTTAATCCTCCCCCTAAGTCCCCCGATAGTATCGGGGCAGGCTCTCCCGCCTGTGCGGGATAAACTCTCCAGAGGGGGATATGGTAGGTGTGACAGCCACTAAAAAATACTTGCCCGTTTCCCCCCTCTTTCCTACCTTTGCGTCGTTAAACGCAGTGAGGAAGGGAACGGGATCGTTCCCTTCTTGCTTTCTGTAACATGACGGTTGAACAAAAAATAGCATCGATCAGCGGACTTACCGAAGCATGTCTGGCCGAAACGGCAACAGACGGTTTTCTGGTGGAGGTACGTCTTCGTCCGGGCAATAAGATCCAGGTTTTTTTAGATGCCGACAACGGCATTTCACTGGGAAATTGTACCAAAATCAACCGCTGCCTCTACCCTAAACTGGAAGAGTCCGCTCTGTTTGAGCCGGGGGATTTTGAACTGGAAGTATCATCACCCGGACTGGATGAGCCGCTCAAACTGCCCCGCCAGTATAAAAAGAATATCGGGAGACCCGTGGAGGTGATCATGAAAGACGGCCAAAAGATCGCGGGAAAACTGCTCGAGGTCGGGGATACAACGATTCTCGTAGAAGAAGTAAAAGGAAAAGGTAAAAAACAGGAAACGATTTTACATACATTGTTAACGGAACAAATCAAAACAACAAAAATTCAAATTGTATTCTAATGTTCCGGCTTCGGCCGGACTCTTTTAAAATCAAGTGTTATGGCAAGTATCAATCTGATCGAAAGCTTTCAGGAATTCAAGGACGCAGAAAATATAGACCGTCCTACGATGATGAAAGTACTGGAAGATGTTTTTAAGACACTTCTTCGTAAAAAATACGGCAGCGATGAAAATTTTGATGTGATCGTCAATACCGAAAAAGGGGATCTGGAGATCATGCGTCGCCGCACCATCGTGGAAGATGGAGAGGTGGAAGATCCGCTGGCCCAAATTGGCTATTCGGATGCCGTAAAGATCGAGCCCGACTACGAAGTAGGGGAAGAGCTTTACGAAGATATTGACATTAAAGATTTTGGTCGTCGCGCCATTTTAGCAGCCAAGCAAACGCTCGCCAGTCGTATCAGTGATCTCAAGAAGAATGTGCTGGTGAAAAAATATGAGGATCGTATCGGTGATATCATCAGTGCGGAAGTATATCAGGTATGGAAAAAAGAAGTGTTAATGCTGGATGAGGAAGGCAACGAATTGATCCTTCCGAAAAGCGAACAGATTCCGCAGGATTATTTCAAAAAAGGAGAAAACATCCGCGCAGTCATTAAAAAAGTAGAACTTAAAAACAATACACCGGTCATCATCCTCTCACGTACCAGTCCGGATTTTCTGGCGAAACTACTTGAGATTGAAGTACCTGAGATCTTTGACGGCCTGATTGTGATCAAAAAGATCGTACGCGAACCAGGTGAGCGCGCGAAAGTTGCGGTTGAAAGTTACGATGACCGCATCGATCCGGTTGGTGCCTGTGTGGGTATGAAAGGAAGCCGTATTCATGGTATTGTGCGTGAGTTGAAGAATGAAAATATTGATGTTATCAATTTCACCAACAATACGAATCTGCTGATCCAGCGTTCGCTGACACCTGCCCGCATCACCAGCATGGATATCGATCAGGAAAATAAACATGTGGATGTTTTTCTCAAGCCCGATCAGGTATCACTGGCAATCGGTAAGAGAGGGGTCAATATTAAACTCGCTTCTGAATTGACAGGTTTTGAAATTGATGTCTATCGCGATAACGAAGGAGAAGAGAATGAATTTGATATCGACCTCGATGAATTTTCTGATGAGATCGACGGATGGATCATTGATGCGTTCAAGCGGATCGGTTGTGATACGGCCCGCAGTGTACTGGATCTGACTGTAGCTGAACTCGAGCGCAGAACGGATCTGGAGAAAGAAACCATCGAAGAGGTTCGTCGGATTCTGTCGGCTGAATTTGAAAATGAATAAACATTTAATTAGTAATTAATAATTAAAAATTAATAATTGGTAATTAAGCATTAATAATTAAGGATAAACAGGAGAGCTGTAATAATAAACTAATAAAGATTCATGTCAGAAATTAACACACCGCGTTTAATGGCTGCTGCCAAGGAGTTCAATATCGGGAAAGAAACCCTGATTGAATTTCTGGCGGGCAAAGGCTTTAGCAGGGATGACCTCAAGCCTACAGCAAAATTGTCGGAAGACATGTATCGGGCATTATTGTCTGAGTTTGCTTCCGATAAAGCCGTTAAGCAAAAAAGTGATCAGATTGAAATCCCCAAGGGGGGTATGGGCGAAGCGCGTAAGAAAAAAGAAGACGAGGAGATTCTGTTTAAAAAAGCCGGATCGAAGAAGGCAGCGCCCAAGGAAGAAAAGCCCGAAGTTGTTGAGACGCCTCCTCCAGCACCTGCTAACGAAACACCGGCGGCACCAACAGCTCCAGATGTATTAAAAGTGGACACACCGGAAATCGAAGGTCCAAAAGTGATCGCTAAAATTGATCTGGATCAGTTAGACAGTTCTACACGTCCCAAAAAATCTGCTAAAAAAGAGGAAAAGCAACCTGAGCAGCCGGCACCTGTGGAAGAAAAACCAGTTGCCCCTGCCCCAGCTCCTGCACCTGCGCCGACCGACGAAGTAAAGATTGAAAATATCAAGGCAGAAGTGCTGGAAGGACCAAAGATCATGGGTAAGATCGATCTGCCGGTACAACAGGATAACCGGGGAGGAAGTGCAGCAGACAGAGAGAAGCGTAAACGCAAAAGAATTCCTATTGATAAAAAGGGCGGAGAGCCCGCCATTCAGGATAATCAAGCGCGCCCTGATTTCAGAGGCGGCGATCGCAGAGGGCCTCAGCAAGGTGGTGGCAGGGGGCCACAAGGTGGCGGAAGGCCCGGACAAAGAGGTCCTGCTCCGAGAAGAGAAGATAAAGTCATTGATGAAAAAGCTATTCAGGAAAAACTCCGCGAAACACAGGCCAAACTCAGTGGCGGCGGCGGAAGAGGTAAGAGTCTGAAGGCAAAATACCGCAAGCTGAAGCGCGAAGAGATGGCCGGACAAGAGGCGGAAGGTCAGGAAAGCAATGTATTGCAGGTAACGGAATTCATCAGTGCCAGCGAACTGGCGAGTCTGATGAATGTATCACCCACCGAAGTGGTGGCCAAATGTTTTGGGCTTGGTCTGATGGTGTCGATCAACCAGCGCCTGGATGCTGAAGTGATCGAACTGGTCGCCGGCGAGTTTGGATATACCGTGGAGTTCATTGATATGGAAAAACAGCTGGCAATGGAAGAGGAAGAAGAGGCGGATGACGAAGCGTCGCTGGTTCCCAGAGCACCGATTGTAACGATCATGGGTCACGTTGACCATGGTAAAACATCCTTGCTCGATTATATCCGTAATGCCAACGTAGTGAGTGGAGAAGCGGGAGGTATCACGCAGCATATAGGTGCTTATGAGGTACATATGCCCGGCGGTAAAAAAATTACGTTCCTCGATACGCCCGGTCACGAAGCGTTTACGGCGATGCGTGCCCGTGGTGCCAAAGTCACGGATATTGCGGTGATCGTAGTGGCAGCGGATGACGCGGTGATGCCGCAGACCAAAGAAGCGATCAGTCACGCGCAGGCTGCGGGTGTACCGATGATCTTTGCAGTCAATAAAATTGATAAAGACGGGGCTAATCCTCAAAAAATATATGAGCAGCTTTCACAGATGAATATCCTCGTGGAAGAATGGGGCGGTAAATTCCAGAGTCAGGAACTGTCTGCTAAAAAAGGATTGAATATTGATAAGTTGCTGGAAAAAATATTGCTCGAAGCAGAAATACTGGAGCTAAAAGCAAACCCTGAACGTGAAGGAACCGGTTCGATTATTGAAGCATCTCTTGATAAAGGTCGCGGATATGTTGCGACGATGCTGGTGCAAAACGGTACCCTGGAGCAGGGAGACCTCGTAGTGTCCGGTCAGTATTATGGTCGCGTGAAAGCGATGTTCAACGAACGCAATCAGCGTATTGAAACAGCCGGGCCATCAACGCCGGTACAAATACTTGGCTTGAACGGAGCACCTCAGGCCGGTGAGAAATTCAAAGTGTATGAAGACGAATCAGAAGCAAAAGAAATTGCTACCCGTCGTGCACAGATATTGCGTGAACAAGGTATTCGTACGAAGAAACATATCACCCTCGATGAGATCGGACGTCGTCTGGCTTTAGGAAACTTCAAGGAACTGAAGTTGATTATTAAAGGGGACGTGGATGGATCTGTGGAAGCGTTGACCGATTCATTACAAAAATTATCGACGGAAGAAATTGCTGTTACCGTGGTGCATCGTGCAGTAGGTGCGATCTCTGAAGCAGATGTAACACTGGCCAGTGCATCGGATGCAATCCTGATCGGCTTTAACGTACGTCCTTCTTCACAGGCGGCTAAGCTGGCGGAAGCGGAAGGCGTAGAAATTAAAAACTACTCGATCATCTATAATGCCATCGAAGAAGTGAAGAGTGCGATGGAGGGTCTGCTTGAACCGAAGATCACAGAGAAAGAAGTGGCGACAGTTGAGATCAGAGAAGTGTACAAGTTTGATAAAGCTACGGTGGCAGGATGTTATGTGCAGGAAGGAAAGATCAAGCGTGATGCGAAGATCCGCCTCTTCCGCGACGGCGTACTGGTGTATCCCCGTCAGGAAGGCGCTTTTGCTGAACTGGGCAGTCTGAAACGCTTTAAAGATGATGCCAAAGAAGTGGCTTCGAATATGGAGTGCGGTCTGACTATCAAAAACTTCAGCGATATCAACGTAGGAGATACCATTGTGGCATTTGAACAAGAGGAAGTAAAACGGACGCTTTAATTTAAATATTAACGGCAATCATGCAGCGAATTATTCTTTTTGTTTTTTTGACCATCATTGCAGCTAACGGCATAGCCCAACCGAAAAAAGTAACAGCTGATAAAATCATTGGCGTCATTGGCGACCGCATCATTCTGAAATCAGACATCGACAATCAGATCGCCGATGCCAAAAGACAGGAGGTGGAGCTGCCCCCCAATCCGGAATGTTATTTGATTCAACAGCTGGTTATCAATAAGATTCTTGCTCTTCAGGCTGATAAGGATTCTATTCCTGTAAGTGATGATGAGGTGGAAGCTGATGTCGACAACCGGATTCGTTACTTCATTCAGCAGTATGGTTCAAAAGAAGTCATCGAACAGATTACCGGCAAAACAATTTATCAGTTTCGCGAAGAGATGCGGGAGCCCATTAAAGAGAACAAGCTCGCGGCAGCCATGCGAAATAAGATTGTGGACAATATCAAGATCACGCCTACGGAAGTAAAAGCCTATTTTGAAACCATTCCCAAAGACAGCCTTGTTTTTTATGAAACCGAAGTGGAGTTGGGTGAAATCGTTCAGTATCCCAAAGCCGGAAGGGAGATGGAGGAATATGCGCAGACAGAGCTGAAAGAATATAAGCGGCTGGTAGAAGCGGGCTCCAAGAAGTTTGAAACATTGGCGTCATTATATACCGACGATCCGGGTAGTAAGCAAACGGGCGGCATGTATGTATTAAATAAAAAAGACAATCAGTGGGATCCTGCTTTTTTTAATACAGCGATGAGCTTAAAGGAAGGACAGGTTTCGAGAGTAATCAAATCCAAGTTCGGATATCATATCATTCAGTGTGTTACCCGTGCAGGAGATGAGGTAACGGTTCGACATATTTTAAAAGTGCCGCGGGTGAATGAAGAAGACATTCGTCAATCAGTGGAGAAGCTTGACAGCGTCAGAAACTTGCTGGTTGCTGGTTCTTTACAATTTGGTGAAGCGGTCAGTCGTTATTCGGATGAAGAGCAATCCAAATTTACGGGAGGAAGAAAAACAGCCCCCGATGGTTCTTCCTATCTTACCATTGATCAGCTTGGAAAAGATGTGGTTGGTTTACTGGACACCCTGCAGCCCGGGTCATATACAAAGGCGGTGCCTTTTTCGGATGAGCGTGGCAAAAAAGGCGTTCGCATTCTTTATCTGATGTCGCGAACAGAGCCGCACCGTGAAAATATGAAAGACGATTACAGTAAGATCGCTACGCGCGCGCTGGAAGAAAAAAAAGAGAAGCACCTTGAAAAATGGTTTACCAAAAATGCTTCCGGCTTTTATATTAAACTTGATGACAATTATCGCAGTTGTCCTCAGCTTGATTTTTTGATGAAGCCAAAAGACTGATTACATATTATCTTGCTATCTCCAAATGTTTTTCCAGCAGATTCAGCTCTTGACGGAAAGCATCCTTGTTTAAAAAAGACACTTGCTTATACCACCGGCTATTGCTGCATACATGTTTTACGTAGAGGTTTTCATGGTTTTTGATATACATGTTTTTGTCTGCATCAACGGATGAAATGCCGCTCAATGTCTCTTCTTTTATATAGTATTCGTTCCGTTCTTTCCAACCGGATGGTATGGTTTGCTTGCGTGCTGTACGAAAATTTTTTACATCCATACTTGTCTTTTGATGTAAGGGAAGGTTGAGCTCTTCCTTTTTCAAGTCTTTGTCGAACAGAAGCTGTTCAGTAAGGTCGGCGCAATGGATGAGACCGATAAAAGCATGTTGTATTTCTTCTACACTTAGCGGATTAACCGACAGGTCACTCATAAACAATGGCAATTCGGCACACATATAAATGCCCCAGCTGGTTTGACCTGGATCCAGACAAAGTTTTATTCCTGGCAGATAGGCCTCCTGAATGGATTTGTTTTCTAAAAACCCGCGCTTCATGTTTTTAAACTGCGTATAGGGTGCCAGTGGTGTACGCATGCGTAAACAGTATACACTTTCTTTAAATAATCCTGTACCCACGGGATCGATGACAAGTTCAATAATAACCGGCTGACTTCGATTGCCTCGCAAAAACGGATCCACAAGAATTTTATATTGTTCCTGCTGGTCGATAACATACAAACGCAGATCTATATGATGTATCCCGCGAATGGCTTGTCCGACCGAATCAAAAAAATTAACCTTTGCCGTTGATGACTTAAGAGGAGCCATTCTTTTCACATTCTCAAAATCCTCATTTCGTACCGGGAACGGATCTTTCAGGTCGTTCAATTCGGGCTTTCGCAAAAACTGCTTCCAGCTTTCATTGTCATTTTCTTCCAGCAGATATTCGGATGTGTCTTCAAAAGCTTTACCCTGATCGATCAGTAACTCTTCTTTATGTTTTCTTTTTGTAAAACGAGCCAACTGCTCTTCGTCAATCGTGTCTTTCAGATACGGGTAATAAATATGCAGGGATGCTTTTTCATTCGCTTCCAGTTCCCGTTCAATTTTACCAAACATACGATCAATACGTCCGATTCGCTGTTCATTGTCTCCGGGTGTCCATGCCATTCCATAGTGATAAATATTCTTACAGAAATATTGCAGATTCACACCTTCTTGCAAAACAGATGTGGCCACTAAAAAATCCGGATAAAAAGGAGTATTAAAACAACGCAAAATCTTTTGATTGGTATTTTTTGCATTATAGGGGTAGATGGGTTGGGCATTGTTAAAACTGTCCCATGATTCTTCCAGCAATTGGGTCTGGCTGTTGATGCTGAAAACTTTTCCGTAGATCGTCCGGAAAGAAAAAATGGATTCAATGATCTGCTGATATAATCGTAGGTCGATTAGTTCATGTTCAATCTGATCACAAAACAATCGATAAGCCGCTCCCATTTTTTCGTCAGTCTGAATGCCACGGAATATCCGATAAAAATGAAGAATACTTTCCGATGCCAGCAAGGCGCCTTTTTCAATAAAATGAGAGAACGCTTCTTTTTCATATAAACTGAAAGATCGGTATGTGTTTATAATCTCATCTTTTCTAATTTGAGTGATCGTTGTATCTCGGTCGAGACAGCGCCAGAAAATCGTAAATAATGTATCAATCGCTCTTTCTTTCATTTCGCCGCTTCCTTTCAGTTCCTGTTTGGTTAATAAGATGCTTAGAATATCTTTTGCTGCTGCTTCGTCTTGAAGTTTATGAGTGCGATGTATTAAAGCAGAAAAATAATAATTCTCCTGATCCTCCTGACCCGATCGGAAGCGACAGGACAACATGGAGGAATAAGGTTCGGCCATGTAATCTGCGGCCGGACTGAAGAACAGGGCGAAAATACTATGCTTTGAACGTGTGAAACGAAGGCGGAAATTAGAAGCGTCTGTTGATTTGACCGAATCATTTTTTACAACTTTAAATAAGTTGAAGACTTTGGATGAAGGTATATGTATTTCTTCCGAGCTGTCCTCAACCGAATCTTCTACTGTCGCTGTTTGTTCTATTTCATTACTTTGAAATAGTTTCTTAAAGGATTTCCTGTCGAGCTTTTCAAAGGATAGTGCAGCGAGATTGCCTTTCTGCAGTAAAGGCCACATCTTTTTGTCGTAGTATTCAATAATGCGCTTGGATATTTCCAGCACGGAAGGAATTCTTCGTACAAAAACAACGGCTTTTTCTCTCTGATGATGTTGTGTAAGATCATTCACCAGTTTATCATATTTGGGATGTTCGGGTGCCTTACCGAAGATATCCCGGTATTTTGATGAGATGTCTGTTAGTATATGGGTATCTGTCCCTTTACTGTAATCAGTTGATTGTAATTTTGTATCATCTTCTCTTTCCTCATCATCTTCCTGTGCCTGTTGTTCAAATGGGATGAACTCCACCCCTTCCAGATATTTCATCATGCGTGAAATATTGCCTCCGGCAGAACCTTCCTTTTGACGGCTGATTTCTTTGGACAGCTCATGCTGATATAATCCAAAAAACATTTCGGCCATCGGATTAGTTTTAAAATCACTGGAAGAAGGTTTTTCGTCGCGGTAATTATACTTACTCAATCCCTTTTTACTTAATCGTCTCAGCCGTCTCACACATATTTTATTCAGGATCTGAGCATAATTCATGTTCCTGAATTTTGTGGTGAAATAACTGACAATATTATTGATGTCGGACGATGAGCTGTGATTGGGTGTCGCGGTCAGTAGCAGTGTTTTATTTGCTACAGGTTGATAATTATCTGACCATGGATCACCAAAAAACTCAGTGGCGGTTTGTACACGAAGACTATCCCCTTCTTTTCTCCTGAAATAATGCGCTTCATCAATGATGACCAGATCAAAATATGGTTTGTTTATTGGCGCATGATGCATGATTTCTTGTTTCAGCAACCGGATAATCTCTGCATTCAGTGGACTGGCTGGTCTATCATTCAATGTCCGCACTTTGCTCAGATTTTTTATGCCTAAATCCTCGAGCCGATGAACATACAGGTTGCCCGCCATCAGACAGCTGAAAGATGAAATTTTTCCAATGAACAATTGCCCCCATCCTTGTTGCACTGAACGTACCAGTTCGTAAAGATTTTGACAAGAGATCATTTTGCGAGTAGGATCATTACCTGTAATCGTCTTCACAATATTATCATTGTGGCGATAATGTCTCTTGATAAAGGTGCGGTATTCCTTTTCCCAGTTTCTGACGATCTCATCTCTGGGAGCAAGAATCAATATTTTGGCGCCCGGTTTTTCATTCCATAAAGCCGCGCAAACAGATAATGCCTGAATGGTTTTGCCCATCCCCACTTCATCGGCGAGTAAAGCCAGTTTGTGTTCTTCCAGTAGGTTGTATATGCGTGCCGCGCCTTTTACCTGTAGATTACGCATATCCGTTCCTTTCGGATCGTATATCCAATCCGGGTATTCCGAAATGGAATTAAAATTGATCAGGTCTGATATATAGTCAGGCGTAATGAGCATCAGGCTTGTATTTTTAATTTCGACTTCATGTATTGAATCCAGTTTTTGATTTTATCTGAATCTGTTTCCTGTGGCAGATGCTGGCGGACAATCTGAACAAGATCAAGATTCTCCAGTTTTTTAATATGCTCTGCGCTATCATCCAACTGTCGATTAAAATATTGAAACACCATATTGGCTTTTTCAATCAGAAACCATAAATACACCGGACTTTTTTTGAATGATTGCGGATCGTCATGATATCTTCTGAAAAGCAATTCGAGATGTTCTCTCAGCTCTAGTAAGTTTCCGGGTAATATTCGTCCTATGCGTTTAAGTTCAGATATCCGTTCATGTTTAGTGCGAAAAAAGGAACGATTATTTGCCTGATCAATACGGCTGACTATTTGCTCAAAGGCGTAAAAGCTGCTAAACCATGGATTGCGTTCTTCATTCATCAGGATCTTTTTGGTTTGTTCGCTCAGCTCATCACCCATTTCATCTTCTGTATGAATGGTTGGTTTATGTAACTCTACTTTATCTTCCGGTCTGCCATCTACCCAGCATTTAAGAAAATCATCAATATTTTCAAAACGAACAACTGGTCTTTCTGCCAGTCCTTGTTCACGGAGATAACCTTTAAAGAGTGTTGTGCCGTCTTTTTTCTCGATTTCAAAATAACGATCTGTTAAGAACGATTTGAAATGTTTTCGGATGCTCAATTTGTTTTCAAGAATGTAAAGTGGCTGTCTTCCAAAACCGGGCAGAATGATTCGGTCGTCTGCCTGTAAGGACAAGCGTCCATACGTGGGGCTAATTAATTCAATGGTCAGTGCTTCCCAGTTTAATAACAGATCGACGCATAAGCTAAAAGGTTCAAGGAGTTCTTGTTTTTCTTTTTCGAGTTCGTCTTCTTTCATGAATTCGGGATCTTTCAATGCAGAGAGCGTGTGTCGTTCCGTCAGTTGCTTATACTCTCCCGGAGTCAATGAATACAATATACCTGCTTCAACATTATGATTGGTTGTCTGATTACCTGCCGTGATATTCATTCCTGATCTTGTCATATTCCAGGAACCGATGGCCAGCAGACGGGGCGTCAGCCACGCTTTGGCATGAGCAAACGAGTCAATTGCAGCTAAGGGAAGCTTTTCCTGTTTAAATCGTAAACCTTCAATTTGTGTACAGGCCCGAAATTTTTCTTCCGTAATGCCGATCTTTTGATTTTTATTCTTTGCCGGAACTATTTCTATTGTTTCAAAATATTCACTCAAATAATCTTGAATAAGCTCATCGATCTCATCTGAAAAATAAGGACTCCAGACTATTAATTTATGATTCGATTCATTTTTTAAAATATGATCGAGGAATGTTTCTTTTTCAAAAGAAGAAAAAAATTGCCAGCGGGATCGCGTGGTGCCAAATTTTCCGGTATTGAGTTTGTTGAGCAAAGGATCATTCCCATCAAATCCGCGAAGAGAGGAGGTTATACTTGTAAAGAATCGGCCCACTGCCCTTGCTACATAGGTATCCGTGATTTTTTCGCAGAAAAAAGATTCACGATTTCTGGACCAACCGCCAAATGTTAGATTGGCTGAACCGGTCATCAGCCAGTATTCTCCCACATAGGTTTCTATCAGGATAACTTTCGGATGAAAAACGCCGTAAGTAAATTTGATATCTGGATGCTGTGCTGATATTTTTTTAACATCGACAGGATATAGCTGAACAGCGGTTTGTTTGCTTTTTCCGCTGACCATTAATGCGCGGTAGTCATAGAATACCTTGACGTCCATATATTCGTCGGTCGGTTCAGCCTCATCATTGGCAAGCATTTTATTAATTGCTTCATACGATGTTGGGTTATTTAGGTCGCGATAGCTTATCCCCGCGAGGGCAGACAACAGATAACGTTCGAAAAAACTAATATCAAGATTGAATGTGGTAAACCAGGCACGTTTGACTTTGCCCATTTTAGCCAGTTGTTCTGTAAAGTGTTTATATAGTTTTACTTCTTCCGACATATTATTTTAGTCCCTGATGAATAGACCATAGTGTTCCCAGATAATAATGATGCAGCCAGGGCAGTTCATTCATATATTTTTTTATTGTATTGATATATTCCGGCAAAGGAGGAGAAAAATAGTGTTTCAATGTTCCTTCCGCATCTATTTCTACCCATTTACTTCCGCCACGTTTAGTCATGATCGTATGATGATACAATAATACCTGTTGAAGCCAATCAATCAGCGAGCCTTCCTTCAGCATGAGTTGTTTTAATTCTTTCAGCCGCGGCAGGTGAGGTGACGGAGAAAAACCCGTTGACCGGATAATGAGTTCTCTCAGCTGCTTCAGCTCCTTTTCTTCATCTGAAAGATGTTTGATTTCGGGCTGCGCCAGAAATCGCAACAGGAATTCTGTATGCGACAAGAAAGGTTCAACCTCCAATACCTGATCTATTTTAAGTAACTCTTCCGGTTCATTTTTGAGATGTGTTCTTGCTCCCGTAAATATCTGCTCATGACGAACAGGGTCTTCCGGTGTCCAGGCAGCTATTTCTTCATATAATGCCGCAGAGGATCCGCTTATCAGGCCGAGTTTATCTTTCCAGAAGTTTCGGATATCGCGGGGCAATTTTCTTTTTCCAAAACAAAGCAGATATCCTTCGCTGATCTTTTTCCAAAGACCGCTCTGTTTTATTTCAGCTACGCTCAGCCGGGGGAACTCCCTTTTTCTCGATTGAAACAAATGCTTTATTACCAGTTTAATGATATGGTCCTCCAGCTCGAACGCTTCATTCCATTTCGACATAAAATGGTTGACGCGTTCCCAGGTTTGAGGCAGAAAGGTGAAGGAGCGGTCAAAGAAGGACATGTTCATCATCGGACCTTTATATCTTCCCGTCATTCCAAGAATGAGCTGATTTTTCAGGATACCCATTCGTTTATTGGCAGATAAGTATATTTTTTCCGGGGCGTAGGTTTGATAAAGAGAACGTACTTTATTCAGACCTAAAATGCCAATCGTTTCAGCATTTGAATGATCTTCTTTTGAATGATAAAAAATATGCGTGACCAGATCTTCCAGAAACATAAGCAAGCCGGCTTTTACATCAAATTCTGTTTTCCACGTTTGGTAATATTTTTTTGCTTCATGCAGTTCCTCTGCATGATCTGTCATCAGTTTATTGATGAGATGCTGATGAAAAATATTAAAGGTGTAAACTCTCAGATCATTAGCGATGGTGGTGAGCTTATCGGCAAAAATCTGCTGGCCGAAATGCGTCCATATAACCTGTACACCCATCGGATCGACCGATGCTTCCTGATTAATATCCAGATCGGGTATTGTAAAAAAGGCGCGCATGTATGATTGGCAAATGTAGGGTTTATGACAGCTTTTTTCTAATGAAAATAGCCGCTTTAAAGCGGCTATACAGAACATAGATAATTTCAAAAACGAAACAGCTTAGGTAAAAATAAATAGAGAGGCTTTATTTTTTATTTTTATAATAATCTTCCAGACTTTCAAATCCTTCTGATTTCAGCCAGTCTTCAATAGAATCAAATCCTTTGTCCTTGCACCAGTCTTTCAGGTCTTCTTTTCTGGAAGCCTGACCCAGCGTATATTCGTTGTTTACACAATAGGTGTTGTATTCATTCGCTACCTGAACGGTGAGGCCGTAATGTTCATCGATCAGTTTTTCAAGATCTCCGATTTTCATGTTGGCTTTGATCCGAAGTTCATCGTTATTTGCCTCAATTTTTTTACTGGTACGTTGATTTAACTGGGCAAAGGTCAATTCGGGGTCCGCTAATTGTTTTCCTTTATAAACTCGGAGGTTCAGGCCGAAATTATCTTTAAATTCTTTTTGGATAGTTTTGATTTTCTTATTGTATGAAATATCAAAATCTGACGCATTGAAACGGTCAAAAAAATTGGAAAATATTCCCATAAAAATTTTTTAAGACGGCAGGGAAAACCCTGCCGCTATGAATAATTAATTATACAAAAGAAAGATAACCTTCATTTTTTGCCGCTTCATTGTGCTCGCTAAGCGTTCTTTTATCGGCTTCTTTCCCGGTTCCTTCGAGTAAGCCATCTTTCTTCTTACAGGCTACCTGAACATTTAATCCGAAATATTCTTCAAATCGTTGTTCCAGTTTACCGATGGTCAGGTTTCCGACGATCGACATCTCTCCGCCGTCTTTCTCACGTACTTCGGCCAGCGTTTTTGTAGCATCGAGTGCGTGATTGTTTGCTTTTCTGAAGATCAGCGTCAAATAATTAAATTTTTGAGAAAATTCGCGAGACAGAGTTCCTAATTGTTTATTCCCTGTCATTTTAAGTTCTGTAGCCATTTTATTGAACGATTTATGCCTACTCTTTGATAAGGATTTTCGGCAAACTCCTGTATTGATTTAATCAATTATCCATCTGTTTTTTCAGACGGGATAATGGCTTGTAAAAGTAAGGGGGGAATAAAAAAAATCCGTAGCCAAGTTTGGCCAAGTTGTCATATTAAAAGGGGATAATATTCGGGGAATATTAACAATTCTTTTCTCACAAACAGGCGCTCTGTACGTTTTCTAAACTAAGGGTTACCCTTAGCATCAAGTAGGATTTTATGGTTAAATATGTAAATGGGTTCTGTCCAGCCATCTGATTTAAGAATTTAAAAAATAATTTCATGTGCAGAAAAACCAATATCCTGATGAAAACAATTACAAAAAAGTGGTCTCGCATCTTTATAGCCGGACTGATGTTCATTCAGATGCCGATTCTGATTGCGGGAAATAAGAAGTCAACTGGGCCTTTATCTTTTACAGACTTAACAGCGCCCCTGTCAGAGACAGGTGTGTCAGAAAAGGCGGATGATTTATATTCATCTATGGATCTTGGACGGGAAGGTTTATCAAGGGAAGCTTTTTTAAGAGCGTGGCAAGGATATAAACATTTGACAAAAAAAGGAATACAGTTGAGAGAACATATCATTACCATTGCGGACTTTTCACAACCATCTACCTGTAAACGTCTTTTTGTAATTGATCTGGATGCCCGGCAAATCGTACATAAATCACTGGTGGCTCATGGAAAAAACAGTGGATTGCTGTACGCAAACAGCTTTTCCAACAAACCCGAAACGAATAAGAGCAGTCTGGGATTTTATCTTACGATGAATACATACACCGGCGAGCATGGGATTTCTCTGCGTTTAAAAGGACTTGAAAAAAACATTAATGACAAGGCGTATGAGCGTGCCATTGTGATCCACGGTGCGAGTTATGTATCGGAGTCCTTTGCGAAAAAAAATGGTTTTCTGGGAAGAAGTCTGGGTTGTCCCGCTATACCCGATGCGCTTGCGAAGCCCATTATACAAAGCATCAAGAACGGCACGCTGTTGTTTATTTATCATCCGGAAAAAACATACACCAAAAAATCACCACTTCTCAAAGTAGTTCAATCCTGAATGCTTATCAGCTTAAAAACCACCAGGAAAACAATAATATCAGTGCGCCTGTAAAATACCCGAAATATATTTCAGCAGGATGATGATGTTTTTGGCGGATGCGACCTGTACATACCAGCCCGGCCAGCAGAAAACTTAAGGTCAGCATAAAACCATCGTTCAGGCTGCCACTCATCAGCATCATCACGAAAAGGGCATTCACGCCACCAAATCCGGTTGCATGCATACTGATCTTTATATAGTTATTGATCAGTAAAGAAGCGGAGGAGGTTAAAAACAGCGCCAGTAAAAAAACTCGTAACTCAAAAGGATCTCCTAATTTCTTTGATACGTAATAGCTCCAGAAGAAAAAAGTGATGCAGGCAACATAGGGAACAATCCGGTCTTTTTGTTCGGGTAGTTTTATGGAGGAAATAAATCCAAGCCCCTTCAACAGGATGATGGTCATCACTGGCAAAAAAACTGACGTGCCGGCAATACGGAGCAGGACAAGCATTTTTGCATGATCATTAACTCCGACGAACAGGAGAGGATGTACATATACCAAATAAGCGGTAGTCCACAGGATCAGAAAAACGGGATGAAATATATACGACAGCGTCAAGAAAATATAGTCGGAGTATGTGTTGTTTTTTGCGCCCATTTTCAACCGACCGCCCTGATTTATTTCCATATTGTGTGCGTTGTGGAATGAAGCTATAATTTTTTTCTTAATCGGGCAACGGGAATATTGAGCTGTTCGCGGTATTTAGCCACTGTCCGGCGAGCAATATGGTATCCTGCTTCTTTCAGTAAAGCCGTCAGCTGATCATCGCTAAGGGGGTTGTCATTTGATTCTCCGGTAACCAGATCTGTCAGTATTTTTTTAACCTCTCTGGTTGATACTTCTTCACCGCCCTCCTTACTCATGGATTCGCTAAAAAAATATTTTAATGGGTGTGTACCAAATTCTGTCTGCACAAATTTACTGTTGGCTACCCGGCTTACCGTTGAGATATCCAGTCCGGTACGTTCAGCAATATCTTTTAATATCATTGGACGCAGCGACATTTCATCTCCTGTCAGAAAAAAGGATTGCTGGTATTCCATGATGGCATTCATCGTCAGCAACAGCGTGTTCTGACGTTGTTTGATGGCATCAATAAACCACCTGGCAGCATCGATTTTCTGCTTGATGAAGAGAACAGCTTCTTTTTGTCGTTTATCTTTTTTTGTTTCCTTTTCATAGTGCACCAGCATGGCTTTATAGTCTTCGCTGATGCGCAGGTCAGGTGCATTCTTATTATTGAGCGACAATTCCAGTATGCCGTTGTTGTTGCTGATGAAAAAATCAGGAATGATATATGCTTCCGACATCGAAGCGGAAGTGATCGCGCCACCCGGCTTCGGATTTAATCGGGTAATGAGCTGAATGGCCTGCCGTATCGTGTCCGCATCCAGGTCTAGGGCTTTCTGAATTTTTTCGGTATGCTTCCGACTGAATTCATCGAAATATGTTTCCAGTATGGCTATCGCAACATTGATTTTTTTGGTAGGTCGTTTTTTAATTTTTTGTCTAAGCTGAATGAGCAGACATTCCTGCAGGGAGCGTGCACAAATGCCGGGCGGATCAAATTGCTGAATCAGTTCGATTAGCTGATCCACTTCTTCATCCGATGCGTCAATATTTTGTAAAAAAGCCAGATCATTCACAATGGCCGGAGTAACCCTGCGGAGATAACCGTCTTCGTCGATACTTCCTACAATTTGTTCTGCTATGATTCGCTGACGGTCATCCAGATTAAGAACAGACAATTGCTGAATCAGCATGTCGTGAAAAGAAGATTCTGAACGAACGGGCAACTCACCGGGCTGGTCATTACCCGCATAGGACTCTTCCTTTGTGCGGTAATCGGGTACTTCATCATCTGAATCGCTCACATATTCACTGATGTCCACCTGGTCATAATCATCCTCGCTGCCATCGGGGTCGGTGTCGTCTGAAACAGACTCATATTCATCTTTATACTCGTCCTTATAATCTTCTTCAATGCCCGTTTCCAGTGCCGGATTTTCCTCCAGCTCCTGTTTAACTCTTTCTTCCAGGTATGCAGTTGGCACCTGCAGCAGTTTCATCAGCTGAATCTGCTGGGGAGAGAGTTTTTGAAGCAATTTTTGATGTAGTCCCTGACTAAGCGCCATTCTGATTAATTGACTAATGCAAAAATATTAAAATAAAAAAGGAAGAGTCTGCTATGGAGGATATTATTTATTTTTATGATAATTAAAATCATACCGGCGTGAAATATATTGTGAATCTTCTTGCTTTATTTATTATGTCCAAAGCGGCATTATCCCAAAAAGTATTTACGGTCGATTATGAAAGCCGTGCGGATGTAAAGGTTTTTGTGGTGGATTATGAAAGTCGCGCCGACCTGAAGGTATATAAAGTGAATTATGAAAGTCGCGCAGGTCGAAACGACGGGAAATGGTTTTTTACCAAATATGAAAGTCAGGCCGATAAAAAGATTTTTTTTGTAGATTATGAAAGTCGCGCGGATCTAAAGATCTTTTTTGTGAATTATGAGAGCCGGGCGGGATGGATAAACAATGCGAAAAAGCATTTAATGTATTGAACCTCTGATTGTTTTATTACTCCATTAAGGAGGGTCTTTCCGTTATTTCATGATATTTGATCACATCCTTGGCATAGTAATGCACCACCATGCTTTTTCTCGTCAGATGCGTATTGACAACAGGCGCCCCGCCATGTATCAGATTGGCGTGCCAGATTAATACATCGCCTTTTTTAGGAAGAAATACTTCTTTCTTGAAATCAGATTTATGCAAAATGTCTTCGATTACATCCTCGTAATCCGTATACTCTTTGTTTCCCAGAAGAAAGCGGGTGCTGTAGTTTTCAAAATCATCATTCAGTAAATAGGGTAAGCGATGGCTTCCGGGATAATAAAATAATGGGCCGCTGTCGGGATGAATATCTTCCAGTGCAATCCATGCAGCAATCAAATAACCCAGTGGATAGGTAGTCATATGGATACTGTCGCTATGCGCACGCTGGCCACTGCCTTTGATGAAATTAAGTGTTTGAAACGGTATGACTTCTTTCCCTAAAATAAAAGACAGCAGCTCGATGAGTCGTTTATCATGCATCATATTATTGATGGCAGCGGAATTTTTATACCCATATAACAACTTATTGTCATGGGTAAGGGGATGTCCTTTTTCATGGATCAACTGTTTGGCCGCATCGTTTACGATATCTGCTTCTGCTTCGGTAAAATGAGCCCGAAGAATCATGTATCCGTTGCGGCTCCAGTTGATCAGTTGTAACTGAATATCTTTCGAAAACCTGGAGAAGCCTTCTTTCCCTTGCACAGAAGTGGCGCTATCGACGGTATCCAACCAGGCATTTGATTTTTTATCCGGAAAATCTCTGCTTGAAATAGAGCTGAAAAGGGATTTATTGACGCCGTATTTTTTATAAGCTTCCCGGTTATGGCGCAGAGAACCATAGCGGAGGATGTTATTGATCCAGTGGAGTGGTTTGATTTTTTTAAATGTTGATTTCAGGTTCATTGCGACAACATTAAAAATAGATAGTTCCTGCAAAACAAAAAAATTCAGCCAATTATTTCGTGGCCAATGATATAATCAGTATTTATGCAAAAGTGAATGAAATTCTCAGGTAGAGGCATATGATAAAAGGATATTTTCTACAGAAAAAGAAGCGGGGGCTGGCTATTATCAACGAGGTCTTCTTTTATATTTTTCCCTTACCAATCTTTTTTGTTCTTCACCGGTGGAATGAAGTGAGAGGCCTTGTTTCTTTGTCTGATTCTTTGCCTTCTGTATGTGTGCTTTTGGGTTTGACGCTTGTATTTTTTTTTACCTCTATTCTGTTTTACCGAAACGAGCAAAAAGCCTCTCTGTTTTCTTTTGGTGCACTTTCCATTTTTTTGTTTTATCCTTTCAATGATTTTTCAAAAGCCCATGTTCGCTTTCTGGAAAGTCCTATTATTTCTCTTTTACTTCTTGCTCTTGTCTCATTGATATTTTTTTTAATCATCCTCCGCCTGAAGAACTATCCAGCCCGATTAAGAAAGTTGTTGACCATTCTAATGCCTGTGCTTATTGGCTTTGAGATACTTTTAGCCATCATTAATGCGGTTAAAGAAGAGCCAGCTCGTCCTGTTTCTTTTTTAAAAAAGGATGAATTGGCTAATCAGATAAAAGCCCATCCTTCAGTTTATGTTATATTGATGGATGAGTATGCTGGCTTAGGTGCCTTGAAAAGGCACGCCTCTTTCGACAATCAATTATTCACTACTCGGTTGGAATCATTAGGATTTAGGGTGATCAATGAGCCACAAAGTAATTATAATTATACGATTATCTCTATGGCCTCTTTACTTAATGGAGATTATAATTCATACCCTAATGATGATAAGTATACATATGGTCTATCCCGAATTAAGCACAATCGTGTCGTATCCTCTTTCCGTGAAATCGGGTATGATTTTGTCAATATATCCCCTTTTACAATTGAAGCCCAGCCCCGCTTTTACAAATATTTTTTTCTTCCCGGCAACTCTAATCTTATACTGCGACCAACAATTTTGGATGACGTGATGGAGTTTCTTCCGTTATTTATTACCCGGCGCCTGCCCGACAAAACGTTATTAAAAAAATGGATAAGTGTTAAAACAGCTATTAATATTCAGGTGCTGGATACACTGCTCGCGGCTTCCAAACAGAAAAGAACAAGCCCCCTGTTTTGTTATACCCATGTTATGATGCCACATGGTATGTATGCCAGGGATAGTATGGGTAAGATTAACACCTCTTTCTTAACCAACCTGAATATAGGGGTTAAGGATAAACAGGAGGCCTATTTGCAATATCTGATTTATACTAATAAAACAATATTGCCTTATGTGAATCAACTCAAAAAAAATACCGGAGATTCAGCTATTATTTTGTTGATCAGCGATCATGGTTCACGAGATATCGCTGCCGATAAAGACAAATCGATCGCTTTTTCTAATTTTGCGGCTGTCTATTATCCCAAGGAGATTCCCATGAGCTGGTATGACGGCATCAGCAACGTGAATTTTTTCAGGGTATTGTTCTCAGATATATCAGGAAAAAAAATAACATTACTGAAAGATTCTGTGATCGTCAGGTAATCACATTTAAGCGGATAGAATTATACCCCTTCTAGGTTTTTTATTTCTTCCAAAATTTTTCTGTCATTACTCAGCCGGGGCACCTTATGCTGCCCGCCCAGTTTTCCTTTTTGCTGAAGCCAATGGTGAAAAGATCCTTTTTTTAGTAAACGAACAACCGGCATTCTCAGCGCGATACTTTTATGTCGCTTGGCCTCATAGTCACTGTTTAGTGATTTTAAGGCCTGGTCTAATTCATAGGTAAAATCATCCAGAGATGACGGCTCCCGATCAAATTCTATCAGCCATTCATGCGCGCCGTTTCCTTCCTCTGAAAAATACACCGGCGCCGCCGTGTATTCATTTACAACTGCATCGGTTTGTTCACAGGCCATCGCTATTGCCCGGTCGCTGTTATCTATGATGAGCTCTTCACCAAAGGCGTTGATAAAATGTTTTAAACGGCCTGAAACACGAATGCGGAAGGGAGATATCGACGTAAACTGAATGGTATCCCCAACGATATAGCGCCAGAGTCCTCCGTTGGTGGTAATCACCGGCGCATAGTTTTTTCCCGTTTCGACCTGATGCAATCCGAATGTTTGCGGAAATTTTTTACCATATTCTTCTAATGGCATGAATTCATAAAAGATGCCATGATCCGTAAATAATAACATGCCTTCTTCTCCCGGCTGATCCTGCGCGGCAAAGAATCCTTCGCTGGCATTGTACATTTCCAGGTAATTAACAGGCTTTCCAATCAGCTGATTCATTTGCTCACGGTATGGTACAAACGAAACGCCTCCATGCAGATACAATTCCAGATTGGGCCACACGTCACTGATACAGGATTTACCCGTTATCTCCAGAATACGCCGAAACAATACGATGGTCCAGGTAGGCACGCCCGATATAGATGTAATATTTTCGGGGATTGTGCTTTCCGCCATTCGTTCAATTTTGCTTTCCCATTCACTCATCAGCGCAATGCTGAGATCGGGTGTGCGGATCCAGTTGCTCCAAAACGGGGCGTTTTGCATGAGTACGGCGCTCAGATCACCAAAATGAATGTCTTCGTTTAAAGATTTTACCTCATGGCTCCCTCCGATAACCAGACCTTTACCGGTGAGCAGGTCAGAAGCCGGAAAATTATTATAGTATAAAGTGAGTACGTCTTTTGCTGCTTTGTAATGGCCGTCTCGCAGACTTTCTTCACTTACTGGAATGAATTTACTTTTATCACTGGTGGTGCCACTGCTTTTGGCATACCAGTTGACCGGTGTGGGCCATAAAATATTTTCTTCTCCGTTCATCATGGCCTCTATATAAGGTTTGATATCCTCGTATTCGTGAACAGGAACCGCTTGTTTGAAATCTTTTACGTTGAACAGGTTTTCAAAACCATACTGATGCCCGAATCGGGTGTATTGTGCTGTGGTCACCAGATCCTGCAGTACTTCACGCTGTGAATCGGCCGGATGCTGCATCCAGCTTTCGATGCGCCACATTCGCATGCGCGCCAGTCGGGATATGGCAGGACTGAGTAATTTCATAATCGGTTACTGAAAGATAAACAAGTTAGCTGATATCGTTATGTTGATTCAATGATTCCTGTCGTACATGTTTCTGCGCATCTTCATGCAGATAATCTTTTCTTTTCAGCTCAAAATTTCTGCCGAGATAAAGACGCCTCACCTGTTCGTCAGCTGCCAGCTCTTCTGCAGTACCGTGTTTAAAGATCTGTCCATCGATCAGCAGGTATGCCCGGTCGCAGATGGAGAGAGTTTCTGTTACATTATGATCTGTGATCAGCACGCCGATGTTTTTATATTTCAGGCGCGCGACTACCGTTTGGATATCTTCCACGGCTATAGGATCCACGCCGGCAAAGGGCTCGTCCAGCAGAATGAATTTAGGGTCAACGGCAAGGGAGCGGGCAATCTCGGTTCTTCTTCGTTCGCCTCCACTTAAGGAATCGCCTTTGTTTTTGCGTACATGATGCAGCCGGAATTCCGAAAGGAGCCCCTCCAGTCTTTCTGCCTGTGCCGATTTGCTCAAACGGGTCATTTCGAGTACCGCGGCTATATTGTCTTCCACAGAAAGCTTGCGAAACACGCTTGCTTCCTGAGGCAGATAGCCTATGCCCTTTTGTGCCCTTTTATACATCGGCATTTTGGTAATATTCTGTTCGTTTAAAAATACTTCTCCTTCATCAGGCTGCACAAATCCCACCACCATATAAAAGGTCGTGGTTTTTCCCGCGCCATTCGGCCCGAGTAGACCAACGATCTCTCCCTGATTGACCTCGATGCTCACTTTGTTGGCAACGGTACGGCTCTTGTACCGTTTCACCAGGTCTTTTGTATGTATGGTTAAGCTCAAAACGTGGAATTTAAAAGGCGAAAATACCTGATATCACGGATAATACAAGTTGAAGATTCCTTAAAATAACCACTCAAAACAATCTTTGACAAAGCGGAAAGGCTGTTATATGTTTGCAGAAGGTTCCTGAGAAGCAGTCTGATAATCAGGCCTTCATCAGCCAAACGACCAAAACAATTACTGATCATGAAGGTTACGGATCATATCGCACAGGCAAAAGACACATTGGTATCTTTTGAAATTCTTCCTCCATTAAAAGGGAAGACCATCAATTCTATTTTTGACCATCTGAACCCCCTGATGGAGTTCAAACCTTCTTTTATTAACGTAACCTATCATCGGGCGGAGCATGTATTTAAGAAAAAATCAGATGGCACATTTGAAAAAGTAGAAGTAAGAAAGCGTCCCGGTACGGTGGGTATTTGTGCGGCCATTCAGAATCATTATAACATTGATGCCGTTCCGCATCTGATCTGCGGTGGGTTTTCCAAGCGGGAAACAGAAGATGCGCTGATCGATCTGAATTTCATTGGTGTTCAGAATGTGTTGGTGCTGAGAGGAGATGCCGCCAAGAATGAAACCTTTTTCGAGCCTCATCCTGAAGGGCATAAATATGCTCTCGACCTGCTGAAGCAAACGATCGACCTGAATCATGGTGTGTATCTGGAGGAAGATATTCGCGACGGATTCCGTACCGATTTTTGTGCGGGTGTAGCCGGTTATCCGGAAAAACATTTTGAATGTCCGAATATGGAAATCGAAATGCAGCGCCTGAAAGAAAAAGTTGATGCCGGTGCGGAGTACATCATGACGCAAATGTTTTTTGATAATCAAAAGTTTTTTGCCTTTGTGGAAAAATGCCGCGCCATGGGCATACAGGTTCCGATTATTCCCGGTCTGAAGCCGCTCACTTCCAAAAAGCAATTATCGGTCATACCACGTACCTTCCATGTAGATATACCAACAGATCTCAGCAACGAAATGATGAAGGCAAAAACCGATGAGGATTGTAAAAAAGTTGGTACGGAGTGGCTGATCCAACAATCCAAAGAACTCAAAGCTTATGGCGTTCCCGTATTGCATTATTATACATTAGGAAGTCCGAAGGTGATTTATAATGTGGTAAAGAGCGTTCTGTGATTTATGGGGATGACGCCGATGCAAATTTTTAATCCGGTTTCATCGCTTACCTTTGCCCTCGAAATGCCCATCAATCCATCCTGTTTCATTACAATATCATGAGCGACGAGATCAAACATGAATGTGGCCTTGCGTCGATTCGACTCAGAAAACCTCTGGCTTATTATCAAAAAAAATACGGTACCGTCATGTACGGCCTCAATAAGTTATATCTGCTTATGGAGAAGCAGCATAACCGAGGTCAGGATGGTGCGGGTGTAGCCGTCGTAAAATTGAATGTAGAGCCTGGTTATCCCTTTCTGCACCGCTTGAGGAGCAGCAATCCACAACCAATCGCCGATATCTTCTTTAACATAGGTAAGGAAGTGGAGGAGCTGGAAAAATACCAGCCGGATATCCGTCAGCATCCTGGTCTGATGAAAGGGCATCTGCCTTTTCTGGGAGAATTATTGCTCGGCCATCTCCGCTATGGTACACAAGGAAAAAATAATGTAGAGTTTTGTCATCCATTTATTAAAAGAAATACACAGCCTTCCCGCAATCTGGCACTCGCCGGTAATTTTAATCTGGTTAATACAGATGAGCTGTTCACGTATTTGAATATAAACCCCGGAGTGTTTCAGCAGCAAAGTGATCTGGCGGCCATGCTGGAAGTGGTGCATCATTTTTTGGTGAAAGAAGATGAGGAAAATCCGAATGCTCCTTCACTTTACAATGTCCTCAGAAAGGCAACGCCCTTGTTTGACGGAGGATTCACCATTGGCGGTATGACTGGTAACGGAACAAGTTTTGTCATGCGGGATGCCAATGGAATAAGACCTGCTTATTATTATATCAACGATGAAGTGATTGTGGCAGCCAGCGAACGAGCCGCCATTCGCACCAGCTTTAATGTGCCGGAAAATGAAGTGTTGGAGCTGCTGCCCGGACAGGCGATCATTACAGAGCCTGACGGACTGTATCATATTGAACAAATACTGGAGCCTAAGGAGCGAAGAGCCTGCTCCTTTGAACGCATATATTTCAGCAGAGGCAGTGATGAGAAAATATACAGGGAGCGAATTGCACTGGGATATCATCTCAGTAAGCGCGTGCTCGAGCTGATTGAATATGATCTCAAGCATACAATCTTTTCCTATATACCCAATACAGCGGAAGTTGCTTTTTATGGGCTGGTAAAAGGGATGGAGGATTACCTAAATCAGATCAAGATTCAGCGAATCATGAGCTGGGGGAAAGATTTTGATGAAGCCAAGCTAACGGAAATGATCACCCGAAAAATACGTCAGGAGAAAATTGCCATCAAGGACGTGAAGCTGCGTACGTTTATTACGGAAGATACCAGTCGCAACGAAATGGTGCAGCATGTGTATGATATCACTTACGGAACGGTACGTGATCACCAGGATACACTGGTTGTGATCGATGATTCCATCGTGCGTGGTACTACGCTGAAAGAGAGTATCGTCCGCATGCTGGGTCGTCTGAAACCTAAAAAGATTATCATTGTTTCTTCTGCTCCGCAGATACGCTATCCGGATTGTTATGGCATTGATATGAGCAAGCTGGGTGATTTTGTGGCGTTTCGCGCGGCCATTGATCTGCTTAAGTCCGGCGGTCAGGAGCATATCATTGACGAAGTGCATGCGGCCATTCAGGAGATGGACAAGGCCGGCACTTTACATACCGAAAACATGGTGCGTCGTATCTACAAGCCGTTTACCACGGAAGAGATCAGTATGCAGATTGCACGAAGAATAACGCCTTCCGATTTTGCTATTCCGGTGGAGGTGTTATATCAGAATATTGAAGATTTACACAAAAGTTGTCCAACCAATACGGGTGACTGGTATTTTACCGGCAATTATCCTACGCCCGGAGGAAACAGAGTGTGCAACAAGGCTTTCCTCAATTTTATGTCGGGTAAGAATGTGAGAGGGTATTAGTTCCCAAATAACTTAAAACGGCAAACTTAAAAGTTAAAAGGGAATACAGGATTTCAACTATTGACTTTTCTCTTATTAAAAAAAAATACGCTGTTGTTTAGGTAAAATGCTGAAAGATTTTCGATGGTGCGGTGTCAGACCGAACTGTTCTATGGCTGCGCGATGTCTTGCTGTGCCGTAGCCTTTATTTGACTTCCAGTTATATGGCGGATATTGATCATGCAACTTCGTCATGTATTCATCCCGGTATGTTTTGGCGAGAATACTGGCAGCAGCAATAGGGGCATATTTGCCATCTCCTTTAATGATACAATGATGCGGGATTTTTTTATACTTGATGAAACGATTGCCGTCAATCAGAAGCACAGCGGGTTTTTTCTTTAATCCGTCAATGGCCCGGTGCATGGCAGTAAAGGAAGCTTTCAGGATATTGATCCGGTCGATTTCTTCTACATCCACCATCGCCACTCGGCAAGCGATCGCATTTTCTTCTATGTATTTTCTTAAAAGGATTCGGTCTGTTTCTTTTACCTGTTTCGAATCATTGAGCAGGGGATGAGAAAAATCCGGAGGGAGGATAACTGCCGCTGCGAATACAGGACCGGCAAAACAACCTCTGCCGGCTTCATCGCAGCCTGCTTCAGGATGTATATTTCCGAAGGAAAGGAATAGCCGGGGCATGGGTCAAATTTAGAAGAATTATTAATAATCAGTAAATTGCTGTTGTATAGTGGATGTTGTCTGTTACTCAGATATGATCAAGGCAACGATGGAAAAATGACAATCTTTTGTGTTCCCTCCTGATCTTTAAATTTATACCATATGCAACCCACACGACTATTTGACTGCATCGAGTATCAGCTCAATCACTTCCCCAAAGAAGATATGTTTGCCGCTAAAGACGAGAATGGCAACTGGCGAAAATACAGCACGCAGGAGGTAAAGAAAATTGTTGACCTACTGGCTGGCGGACTTGTTCATATTGGTATCGGTCGTGGGGATGGTACGATTGAAGGACGGGATAAGGTAGCGGTGATCAGTGCTAATCGTCCGGAGTGGATGTTTTTGGATCTTGCTGTTCAGAAGATCGGAGCCGTGCTTGTTCCGCTGTATCCTACACTGGCCGTTGCCGAACTTGAATTTGTTTTGAATGATGCGGCGGTTAAGTTGATATTTGCCGGTGATCGTGCCTTGTATGATAAGGCAGAGTCAGTGAGAGCAAAGACACCTTCCGTGCAGGCGGTGTATAGTTTGGATGAACTATCGGGTGCCTTACACTGGAAAGATCTGATGACGCATGCCGAAGAGTGTGATTTAGCATCAGCTAAAGCTTCCGCAACGCTGATTGATTATAAAGATCTGGCTACGATCATTTATACATCCGGCACCACGGGCACACCAAAAGGCGTGATGCTGAGTCATCAGAATGTTTTAAGCAATGTTGTTTCCTGTGAACCGATATTCAGAGAGTTTTGTAATGCATCTGACAGAGCACTCAGCTTTCTTCCGCTCAATCATATTTTTGAGCGAATGGTTACATATATATATCTATATAATGGCGTTTCGGTGTATTACGCACAAAGTATGGATACGATCGGAGATAATTTAAAGGAAGTGAAGCCGGCCGTTTTTTCAACGGTGCCGCGACTACTTGAAAAAGTTTATGACCGAATTATCGGTAAAGGGATGGAGTTAACCGGCATCAAGAAAAAACTTTTTTTCTGGGCAGTGGATGTAGCTGAAAAATTTGATCCACATACATCACATGGTTTTTTATATCGCATCCGGCTTGCGTTGGCCAATCAATTAATATTTAAGAAATGGCGCGAAGCATTAGGTGGTAATGTAAAAGCCATTGTGACCGGTGCAGCTGCTTGTCAGGTAAGACTGCTCAGCATATTTACCGGCGGCGGCATTAATATCATGGAAGGATACGGCTTGACTGAAACATCTCCGGTCATATCCGTGAATCGCTATAAAATAACAGATCGTATGTTCGGCACCGTTGGTCTGGTGATCAATGGCGTGGAAGTAAAGCTGGAAGCGGATGGCGAAATTTGCTGTCGCGGAGAAAATGTCATGATGGGGTATTATAAAAGACCTGATCTGACGGCAGAGGTGATTGATCAGCATGGCTTTTTTCATACCGGTGATATCGGTACGTTTGTCAATGGACGATTCCTCAAAATAACAGATCGTAAGAAAGAAATTTTTAAAACCAGCGGCGGTAAGTATGTGGCTCCTCAGCCCATCGAAAACAAAATGAAAGAGAGCACATTCATTGAGCAAATGATGGTGGTAGGTGCTGATCAAAAATTTGCGGGAGCGCTCATTGTTCCGGCCTTTGATACGCTGCAGACATGGGCAAAAGAGCAGGGAATTTCTTTTGTGTCCCGAGAGGAACTCATCACGCAACCCCGCGTGCTTGACCTGTATAAGAAAATCATTGAGTCATTCAATCCGCAGTTCAATCAGGTGGAGCAGGTTAAAAAGTTTGAGTTGTTGTCCGGAGAATGGACGGTTGACAGAGGAGAAATGACACCAACACTTAAGCTTCGCCGGAAAGTGATCATGGAAAATTATAAAGATCAGGTTGCTAAGATCTACAGCAGCTGATTACATAACCGGTTTCGGGAAACTGATACGGAAGGTTGTTTTTCCCTCATCTGACTCTACGCTGATTTTGGCACGATGGGTTTCCACGACATTTTTTACGATGCTTAATCCAAGACCGGTGCCGCTTTTGGTACGTTTGGTCGTGAAGAACTTTCGGAATATTTTTTGCATATCTTCTTCCGGAATTTTCGGCCCATTATTGGAAAATTCAACAATTACCTGATTGTCTTTGGTATATCCTGCAATCTCTATTTTCTTTTCCTCCTGCTCATCCATGGCATCGAGCGCATTCTTGATAAGGTTTGACCATAGCTGAAACAATTTGATATCAAAGCCTAAAATACTCAGGTCAGGTTCAAGGTTCAAATCAAGTTGTACGTCTTTTTTTAATTCATGCTGAAAGATATTCAGCACTATTTTAATATTTTCTTCAAGCGGGATGAGTGATCTTTCCGGTGTTGCTCCCTTATTTATGAAGGAGCGGATATTACGCACCACCTTGGATGCGTTTTCAGTGGAGGCCAAAATGCTTTCCAGCAGGGCGTTTTTTAACTGAAGATGGTAGATCAGTTCCAGAAAAATCACCGGATCTGTTGCTTGCATAATTTCTTGGACGACCTGCTCTCTGTCTGCAGAGATACGGCATTCGGTTAGTTTATAGGCAATCACTGCCAGCTCTTCTTCTTTTCTTTGAAAGCTATTTTTTAAATAGTGGAGCATCGCGGCTTCTTCACGTTTCTTCTGAAGCCCGCTGACAGCGAGGTTTGTTTGTATGTCCTCTGCAATATCGATGGCTTCTTTTTGTTCTTTATGACTTAAAGTTGGCAGGATGCGCATGATCTCTTTCATGGCAAACTGCAGACTTTCCGCGCCTACTTTTGTTGAACTGAGCGGGGTATTCATATCATGAGCTACGCCGGCAGCCAGCTCACCGATCGTGGCCAGCTTTTCCTGTTCAACAATCATTCCTGATAATTCAAGATTTTTCTTGGTGTTTTCCAGCACGCGCATTTCCAGGCTCTCGTTGAGTTTGCGATAATTTTCTTCTGAGTTTTTGATATCTGTAATATCGGTTTCTACTGCCATATACCCGTAGGTATTTCCTTTTTCATTTTTAAGCGGAACGATATTCAGTTCCAGCCAGTATTCTTTTCCATTTTTGCCTCGGTTCAGGACTTCAGCTGTTACTTCTTCGTCGTTGGCCAGCTTTTGATTGATTAGGGCAATCGTGTCAGGGTTTGTCTTTTCAAACTGAAATATTTTCGGACTCTGGCCTTCCAGTTCTGCAAAGGTGTAGCCGCTCACTTTTATTAAGCTGTCATTGACCCATTTAATGCGCTTGTTGATATCCGTTATAATAACGTAGTTAGAGGTGTTTTTTGCAACGAGTGAAAGTTCTTTGAGCTCCTCTTCAATTTTTTTACGGTAGGTGATGTCCTGAATGGTTCCTCTGATCTTATCGGGTTTTCCATCGGGAGAAAAAATAACACTGTAAATAAAGTGAATCCAGGACTGTTCGCCTGCCTTTCCGTTTCGCTTGATCTTAAAATCCTGTTCAAAATTCGTTCCTTCTTTTTCCAGTGCATTAAAATAATCAAAGGCGCCTTGTCTGTCTTCTTCTTTTAGCAGCTCGAAAAAAACTTCGATGGGATATGATTTTTTATAGGGCAGGTTCAATATTTCATACGCAATGGGAGACGCCTCCCACGAATTCAGGTTGATGTCATATTCAAAGTTGGCTATCCTGGCGGAGCTTTGTGCCTGCAGTAATTTTTCAGCGGTTACCTTGAGTTCAGCTGTCCTTACTGTCACCTCTTCTTCTAGCCCTTCTGTAAGGTCTCTGTTCCTTTTTCTCGAGGTAATCAGATTTCCCTGGAGGTCGGCAATGGCATTGTGCAAATTTCCTATTTCGCTTTTTGAATTTATTGGCTCAATGGGTGTTTCAAAATTTTCTTCTTTTAGTTTGTTCGTAATTTTGATTAATTTAGTAATAGGGGTTGATATTAAACCAGCCAGAAAATAGAAAAGCACGACAGAAATCAATAAAAAAACAAAGGCTGTAATATAAATAGGTTGCGTGAGGGCATTGATGGTGGCATTGATTTTAAATTTAGAGAACGCAATGATAATTTCTCCCTGGAATTCGCCATAATCAAATGCCGCTTTCTCGTAGATAAGCGCATCATTCTTTTGATCAAGAATTTGATTTTCTTTTACCGTCGGATAAGAAGCCAGAATATATTTTCTGCCACCCTCTTCAAGCAGCACTGCAATAAACTCAAAATCTCTCTTCTCTGAAGCTTGGGAAATCGCCAGTTTTACACCATCATAATCATCATTCTTTAAAGCGAGTACAACGGATGTAGCGACTGTTTTTGCTGTTTCCTGTAGTTCGTTTTTTTTAAATTCAGTTAAAAGCGCTTTTTGTTTGAGGGGATAATAAACCATGAAAAAAAGGAGAGCCCCCATCACCGTTATTGTGCAAATAAACCATATACGAAAGGATATACTGTGAAAGAAACGGTTCATTTAATAATGTTGATAATGATAGCGGCACTGACAGGAAAGTTCGGCTTATGAACAATGCCGATGGCGCCGGGATTTTTGGCAACATACCGAATGATCTCTTCATCGCTATCGAGAAATACTGGGGGATTACTTCGACCCTGAAACACCTGTGAAAGCCAGAATTTCTGCATGCCCGTGGTGCTGGTTTCATAGATATGAGAAGAAACATCTTGAACGGATATATTTTTCCTGGAAGGCAATACAATGATTACTGTTTGTTTATTATTCCAGGAACTGTATTTGCCCCTGAAGATCGATCGGATATGCTTGAGGGATGCTGACTTGATACCGATATCATTACCCACTATCACAAACTCCGTCTCTTTCGAGACCTGAGCATTCGTAAAGTAAGGGAATACAAGGCCTGCGGACAGCATTGCAAACACCATTAAGATATATACTCTTTTAAAACCCATAAGCCAGTTGAACTCTAAACATCAGGTCATTATGTGCGCCATGATCATGAAAACCATGAAGCTGATGCTGATATTCTAATTGTGATTTAATGTTGATCAGATGATTGAATTCGTATTTGTAACCTACAGCAAGCTTCAACGTTTCCAGTTCGTAGGTGTACAGATCTTTTTTGTCTACATTCAGATAGTCGGCAACGAAATAAGGCACATGTTTTTCTTTGATGATATATCCGGCATAAAGGAAGCTGGCAAAATTGTGTGCACTGCCCAAGGTATCGGTTCGGGTGTGATTATAGGAGGATTCGCTCAGGAACTCAAATTTATTCCCGAAGTGCGCAATAGACAGACTTGTCAGCTGAAAACCCAATGCTCCTTTATACAGAGGGCCTCTGTAATGCGCGGGGTTGCTGTTGTGGCCGGTATGTACTCCCGAGAAATTATTTGGCAGATAGTCTGTGTAAAAAGAGGCGCCGATCCGGGTGTATGGAGAAGGCTTGAAATGAGCAGCTGCCGTGAGCGACAGATTTGTACCGGACTTAAAAAAATCATTCGATGATATGCCGTTCCCAAGTACGATGTCATATCCCCAGTTGAGGTTGCCCAGATTTTGTCCCTGAAACTGGAGGCCCAGTGTATGCAGCGGGATGATATAGGAAAACGCCAGCGGTCGCTCAATGGTCGGGAAGAATAATCGTCCATGGTGATAGACATCATTCCAGTAATTCACGGGAGAATGGATTTTACCTGCAATGATGTTATGATTTCCTTTGTAATTGATCTTTAAGAAAGACCGCTCGATACTGGGCAGAAATTTCGTGGCCGCATTTTCGTTATAGCGGATGACAAACTCACCCAGAAAGGATATATTGTTTCTCAGTTTGGAATTGATGAACATATCATGTTCGCCCAACGAAAAATAGGCATTAGATGAATCGCCCGGGCGATATCCGAAGTCTAGATGTCCAAAACCATTGAATTGCGTTTCGGGAGCCTGGGCAAGGACTACCTGTGAAAAAAATAAAACGAAGAGCCCTGTTTGCAGAACCCTCGGAATTATTTTTAAAAAATATTTATTTATCATCAGATAAACAGGTTTTTATTTTCCAAAATAGGTATGATGGTTCCTGTCAGGTCTTCCTCGCTCCAGGGTTTCGAGATAAATCCGTCCAGCAACTCGTCGTTTACCAGATCATCCACCTGAATGGCATTGGCATAGCCTGTAAGCAATATACAGGAAAGACCTTGTTGCAATGCTTTGCATTTACGGATAAGCTCGGCGCCGGTCATTTCGGGCATCTGGTAATCGGTAATCAACATGACCGGACTGACGCCCTGTTCATGCATTTTTACAAAACTGGTATACGCCTCATCCGGATTGGTGAAATATTCAAAAGACAGATCCGGAATATGAATGAGTTTTTTTAGCTGAAACCCCAGCATCTGGATAATAAACGGATCGTCATCCACCACTAAAAGAGAATATGTATGGCTCATAAAGTAAGCTTTTATATGGTACAGAAAAACCTAAAAGAAACAAGAGATTTGCAAATCTGCCTTAAATATAGTAAAAATAGGTAATTGTACTAGGGTATTGTTTAATCATAAGGAAATATTATATCAGGCTGCCTGCCATTGCCTTGTTTCCTCTTTTACAAGCTGCAGCAAATGCCGGATATTGTCTGCAATTGCTGAAAGGGAAGCGGGATTCTCTGTAAAAGAGATTTTAAAATCTTCAACAGCTTTGATCAGATCGCTGATTTCCAGCATTTGTAAGGAGGGACTGATGCTATGATATGCTTTGCGAAAAGACAGGAATTCTTCTTCCGTCAAAGCATCTTTTATATGTTCTTCAAAAATCAGGAGATCAGACAGGAAAGCAGCTATCAGCTGACGGGAAAATTCCATATTATCGCTTGCAAAAGCGGAGAGGGCATTAAAATTAATCAGTTTCTTATCTTCCGGAGGGTATGACATATATGTTATTACTTATATTATGAAGATAGAGAAAGATCGGCAAAATGGCTTCAAATAATTTGTTATTGTTTATTCTAATTCCAAACCGATCAATCCCGGTCATTTGCCCGATATACCCCTTTGCTTTACCTTCGCAAGGATTAAAACTACGATATGACCATCTATAAAAAATCTTTAGTCCTCTTGTTGATCAGTATCTCATCAGGCTTTTTGGTGTATGGACAAAGCACGGAGGAGGCAGCTCCCAAACTTCGTGATTCAAAGATCAGCGAAAGACCGAAAGATCATTTTGTCTTGCAAATAGGTACGGTTAACTGGTTACAAAAGCCGGATAGTATCTCGTTAAAAGGGCTTTCCCGTCATATAGCCGTTTATTTCATGTTTGATCTGCCTTTTAAAACAGATCCCCGTTTCAGTATCGGTGCCGGGGTTGGCGTTGGTTCAGATCATGTGATATTTGACAAGAATGCCGGCAGAGATTTAGTGATCAATTCAAGAAACGGCTTCCAGTTCAAAAAAAACGAAGGAGCTGATGCGGGCATAAAATACAGAAGCATTAAGCTTCACACTGCTTACCTGGAAGCTCCTGTCGAGTTTCGGTTTATGAGCAAGCCGGCTACTCCTCATAAAAGTTTTAAGGCAGCTATTGGTATGAAAATAGGCACCTTGATCACGGCAGTGGATAAAACAAAATTTGAAAAGGATGCTGCCGGCGAGGGAGGATACAATGTAAAAATCAAAGACAGAAGGAATTTCAATTCCCTTCGTCTGGCAGCCATGGCGCGCATCGGTTATGGTCCATTTGGCGCCTTTGTGCAATATCAGCTGAATCAATTCATCAAAGAAGGCTTGGGTCCGAATGAGATAAGGCCACTGCAGTTCGGGATTACGATTTCGGGGCTCTAGTCGTCCAAACATTTCCCGTTGACAATATGGGCAATCCGCATTCGTTGATCGTTGGTCGTTTCTCGTTTTCGAAAAACGAGAAACGAAAGACGAATAACAAACTTCTTTCTCATCGTACCTTTACCCTTTCAATGCTACATTTTGATAGAGAAAAAAATAAAATCATCCCTTCGCGAGAGAGCGGTGCTGGTGGGGCTTGTACACAAACAGCAAACCGAACCGCAGGTGGTGGAGTATCTGGACGAGCTGGCCTTTCTGGCGGATACCGCCGGAGTGGAGACTGTTAAACGTTTTACGCAGAAACTGCCTCATCCGGATAGCAAAACTTTTGTGGGTAAGGGAAAGATCGAAGAGATCCGTCAGTTTATTCAGGGAAGAGATATCAGTCTGGTGATATTTGATGATGAACTCACCGGTGCGCAGATCATGAACGTGGAAAAAGCGTTGGGGGTATATACAATTGATCGCAGTGATCTGATCCTTGACATTTTTGCGACCAGAGCGAAGACTGCTCAGGCGCGTACGCAGGTGGAGCTGGCGCAGTATCAGTACATATTGCCGCGTCTGAAGGGCATGTGGAAGCATCTGGAAAGACAAGGGGGGGGCGTAGGGACCCGCGGTCCGGGTGAGACTGAAATTGAGACCGACCGAAGGATCGTCAAAGATAAAATTGCCTTGCTCAGAAGAAGACTGGCCGAGATCGACAAACAAGCCTTTACACAACGTAAAGAGCGCGGAGAATTTATACGGGTGGCCTTGGTGGGTTATACCAATGTTGGAAAGAGCACCTTGATGAATGTATTGAGTAAGTCGGAGGTTTTTGCGGAGAATAAACTCTTTGCCACCCTCGATACCACTACCCGCAAAGTGGTATTTGAAACAACACCTTTTTTACTCAGTGATACCGTTGGGTTTATACGCAAACTACCTCATCATCTCGTGGAAAGTTTCAAAAGCACACTCGATGAAGTGCGGGAAGCGGACGTGTTAATGCATGTGGTCGATATGGCGCACAGCCAGTATGAAGATCACATGAAAGTGGTGTTAAAGACCTTGCAGGAAATGAACTGTGCAGACAAGCCCGTAATAACTGTTTTTAATAAGATGGATCTTTTTGAAAAGAATCATTTTGACGAATGGCTCGATCCTGAAACGAAAGCGACTATTCTGGAGGAGATCAAAGGCAGATGGCAGCATGAAACGCAGGGTCAGTGTGTGTTTGTATCAGCGTTGGAAAGAAAAAATATGGATGGATTACGTAACACCATCCTGGAAAAAGTGAAAGAGCTATATGCGATACGCTATCCGTATAAGACGGGATTTTATTAGAACTCAAAAGCTAAAGGTTGTCCTGCTATCATAGCCTGCCCCGACAATCGGGGGTGTCGGCACTTCAATTTATTTTGCAGATTGAATTATTAATTACTAATCACTAATTACTAATTTTCTTAATGATATGTCCGAAAAAAAATACCAATGGCATAAAATAGCAGAGAGCAAAGAAGAGTTATTTGCTTCCGGGAAAACATTGCTGGAAATAAATGTCAATCACAAACCTGTCTGCATTGCTTTGCATGATGATAAAGTGTATGCCTGTGCACATAAATGTCCGCATGCCGGCGGCTATATGGCAGCGGGATGGCTCGATGCGATGGGACATATTGTTTGTCCGCTGCACCGTTATCGCTTTGATCTTACTAAAGGAAGAAATGTGAGCGGAGAGGGATATTATCTTAAAACATATCCGGTGGAAGAAAGGGAAGATGGCCTTTTTGTCGGATTTGAGGAGAGCCGATGGTTTTAATAAATCCGGCAGCAAACCTCCCAAAAATTCAATTCAACTTTTATGAGCGGTTATGACCGTATTATTAAACAAAAATCAACTAACACATATTAGCTTTAAATTATTTTCAAAATATTGTGAATCAATATATAATATATTCAAATGATAACTTTAAATTTGACGACTTAAATCCATTCTTGTATATGAAAAAAATATGTGCGGTTTTTTTGTGTGCCATTGTAATTTTATTAAATCATTCCTATGCTCAGTTACTGGCAACTACGCCTGATTTTCCAACTGACAACAGTTCGTTGACGATCACCCTCGATGCAACGAAAGGGAATAAAGCATTGCAAGGTTTTGCCGGCCCCGTTTTTTTACATACCGGTGTTATCACCAATTTAAGCACAACACCCTCCGACTGGAAGTATGTGCAAGGTACATGGGCGACTATCAATGCGCCCCAGGCCACATCAGCCGGTACAAATAAATGGACAATTACTATTCCCAATATCAGAACATTTTACAGTGTTCCCGCTGGAGAACAGATCCTGAAAATCACAATTCTTTTCCGCAATCAGGCAGGTACAGTTGTGCAGCGGAATCTGGATGGTAGTGATATGTATATAAATGTTTATCAGCAAGGACAATTTGCTGCGAAATTTCTGGAGCCTTTCATGCAGCCAACGTATGTTCCGATTCCGGAAACATTCCCATCTACGGTAACATCAGTGAATGTTAAAGTAGCTACATCTCAAAATGCCAATACCGCCATTAAATTCAATAATAATTTGCTTACGCAGTCAACGAATGCTACACTGACCAGTGGGACTGCGAATGTTACGACCACTTGCGAGCAGTTTTTGTCTTATGAAGCCGTTTCCGGTACAACTACTCTAACAGATACGGTATCCTTTTTTGTCAACCCGGGCAGTTACCCGACCGGAGCAAGACCGGCCGGTTTGAAAGATGGTATTACGTTTCAGGACAATAATACCTCTGCTGTATTTATACTTTACGCACCAAGCAAAAATAAAGTGCAGCTGGTGGGGGATTTCAACAACTGGGTACAAACTTGTAGCGGCTTGATGACCAGACAAACAGACGGGAACGGCAATTTTTATTATTGGACAAAGGTTACAGGCCTTATCCCTGGCAGATCTTATCGTTTCCAGTATATCGTCGATGACAGTATCCGTTTTGCTGATCCGTACAGTCCGCTGGTACTGGATCCCAATAATGACCGATGGATATCCAGTATAACTTATCCGAATATGCCTCAATATCCGCTCGGTAAAACGCCCGGTGATTATGTCGGGGTTATTACACCCGGCGAAACGCCGTTTAACTGGACGGACCAGGCATATCAGCGCCCCAACAAATATAATTTGATGATCTATGAGCTTCATATGCGCGACTTTTTGAGAAATGAAAGCTGGCAGTCTCTGATCGACACGCTTCCATATCTGATCAATCTTGGATTTAATGCTATAAAAGTTATGCCATTCAATGAGTTTGACGGTAACAATAGCTGGGGTTACAATCCTTGCTATTTCTTTGCTCCCGACAAAGCTTACGGCCCTAAGGAAAAGCTGAAGCAATTCATCAATGAGGCCCACCGCAATGGTATTGCTGTCATTATGGATGTGGTATTTAATCATGCCACCGGTCAATCACCTCTGGCAAAAATGTGGTGGAATAGTGCGGCCAATAAACCGGCGGCCAATAATCCGTATTTCTTTACGGATTCCAGACATCCATTTAATGTATATAATGACTTTAATCACAGTTCGGCACAGACTAAGAATCACGTTGAGCGCTTTATAGAATATTGGTTAACGGAATATAAGGTGGATGGTTTCCGCTGGGATCTGTCAAAAGGATTTACGCCAGCAGTCGGATTCAACTGTGCTGCTACTGATGTAGGTTGCTGGGGAAATCAAAATCCGGGAAGGATTGATATCTGGCAAAATTATTACAACAAAATGCAGTCGACATCAAATGGTTCTTACTGCATTTTGGAACATTTTGCAGAAGACCTAGAAGAATATGAGCTGGGAGCAAGGGGAATGCTTCTTTGGGGAAAAATGAATGCAGAATTTAATGAGAACACCATGGGTACTACAGGCAACAGAGATGTTTCCAGAGCTTATTGGTGGAATCGCAGGCAAGATAATTTTGTCAGTGACAAACCTTGGCTAATAACCTATGCCGAAAGTCATGATGAGGAAAGAATCATGTTCCGGAACCGCACATTTGGCAATGTAGCTTTTCGTGGTTTGTCTACCGCAATACCCAGAACAGAAGCTATGGCTGCTGTTCTGATGGGTATTCCCGGCCCTAAGATGATCTGGCAGTTTGGGGAAGTGGGGTATGATTTCTCGATTACGGCTTGTCCACCCAATCCCTTTACACATGATGGCGGTTGGACAACTCCAACGGGTGCAGCATATAACCCAAGCGGCGGTTGCAGAACCGATCGCAAACCCATCCGCTGGAACTATTTTTACGATCAGACCGAGGCTAATGTGCCGGCCAGAAGAAAAATGTATTTTCTGTATGCTTCAATGGCGAAACTACGCAAACAATTCCCGGATGCTTTCAACAGAACCACTGTTACTACCGGAACCTGGTTTGGTAATGATCTGTGGAAATCCGTTGTGGTTGATCACAGTTCATTGAAAATGGTGGTTGTGGCCAATTTTGAAGGGTTTCAGGTTACACGTAATCAGTCCTTTCCAAGTAACGGTATTTGGTATGATTATATCAATGGTGGCCAGATCAATGTTTCCGGAAATTCAGCCAGTTTAACGCTTCCTGCCGCAAGTGCTACAGCAAGTTCTTACAGGGTATTCATCAATCAGCAGGTCAACCCGGTGACAAACGTTGAGAATTTACCTTTTACACAAAGTACACTGCCTTTGTCTGTATATCCCAACCCGCTGTCGAATATGTCGGTAGTTAAATATAACCTGCCAAAGAGCGGCCGGGTGCAGATGCAGCTATTGAATTTGCAAGGTCAGGTGCTGCTTTCAAAGAATATGGGCTTCCAGCTCAAAGGGGATCAGATTGTTTCATTGTTTGACAGTGGCATGAACACGGATCGCCTGTCGTCAGGAACCTACTTTTTGCAACTGATCGTGGATAATGAAGTGCAGCTAGAAAAGGTGACTATTCAGCGGTAAAAGAAGTTTTTATCAGTTTAACTTTAAAATAATAATTTTACAACATAATTTCTTTTTTAATCAGGAAATTATATATTGCACCATAAACCTAAACTATTGATTATGATCGTAAATCGTTTGCTTGCCAAGGGCACAATGTTCTTATGTGCATTCTTATTGGCAGCCGTTACAGGATTTTCTCAAACCAGACAAGTTACAGGTAAGGTAACGGATAGCAAAGACGGAAGTCCCGTCGCCAATGCTTCAGTAACCGTAAAGGGAACAAAAACAGGAACTACTACCGATGCTTCCGGTAATTTTAAAATTAATGTAACCGGGTCATCCGATGTACTGGTGATTAGTTCTGTTGGTTTTGGCCGTACAGAGATTTCTGTTGGAAATCAGGCTCAGGTAGCCGTTAGTTTGACAGGTTCTGCTGCGGCTCTTACTGAAGTAGTTGTGGTTGGTTACGGAACACAGAGAAAGAAAGATCTTACCGGGGCTGTGGCTACCGTAGGCTCGAAAGATTTTGTGAAAGGAGCTTTGCAAACGCCTGAGCAATTAATTGCGGGTAAAGTAGCCGGTGTTCAGATTACTCCGAACAACGGTGCTCCCGGATCAGGCAGTGTGATCAGAATTCGCGGAGGGGCATCGCTAAATGCATCCAATGATCCGTTGATTGTCATTGACGGGGTTCCCGTAGATAACGGAGGGGTAGCCGGTTCAACCAATCCGTTGAATCTGATTAACCCAAATGATATCGAAACGTTTACTATTTTAAAAGATCCATCTGCTGCTGCGATTTATGGTTCTCGTGCTTCGAATGGAGTTATCCTTATTACGACAAAAAAAGGTAAAAAAGGTAAAATCAAATGGAATTTCGGAGCACAGGGTTTTGTACAAACGCCTTCCGGCAAAGTAGATATCTTAAGTGCGGATGAGTTCACGGCCTTGGTCAACGAGAAGGGAACAGCTGCAGATAAAGCTCGTTTGGGTAAAAGCAATACAGACTGGCAGGACGAAATTTACAGAACGGCATTGGGTCAGGATCTGAATCTGAGTGCTACGGGAGCAGCCTTTGACGGCAAATGGCCTTTCCGTGTTTCCGGAGCTTATCTGAATCAGGATGGAATTCTGAAATCCGGAAATTTCAAAAGAATGACCGGTTCATTCAACCTGAGCCCATCTTTTTTCAATAACAAACTGAAAGTAGATATCAATCTGAAATTAGCCGGAACAACCAATCGTTTTGCTGATGAAGGTGCGATAGGTAATGCGGTTTCGTTTGATCCGACCAAGCCGGTGAGATCAAACAGCAATCGTTATGGCGGATATTATGAGTGGCTGGATATTGATGGTCTTCCCAAACAATTATCGAATCGTAATCCGGTCGCTTTGCTGGATGAGAATCTTCGGGACAATCAAAGTCGTGTGTTCCGTTCTGTCGGAAATGTGCAGCTCGATTATCAGATTCCATGGATAAAAGGCCTGCGTGCAAATGTGAACGTGGGATATGACTTCTCCAGAGGTCGCGGAGTCAATAAATTAAGCGACAGCGCAGCAGCCAATTACAGAGGGAAAGGATCTTACGGCCCTTATTACCAAGAAAGAAGGAACTTCTTATATGATGCCTATCTGAATTATACAACCGATATCAAATCCATTAACAGCCGAATCGATGTGATGGCAGGTCATGGCAGACAAGAGTTCAACTTTTACGAGTACAATCATCCCGGCAGACGCTTTAACGGAGATACTATTCCCGGAACCTTACAGGAGTTTATCAATAACGGAAACCCAGGTTATTTATTAATCTCTTATTATGGTCGTTTGAATTATACGCTTGCTAACAAGTATGTACTTACATTAAATGCACGTACAGACGGAAGCAGCAAATATTTTCCAGGAGGCCGCTGGGGCTTTTTCCCAGGTGGTGCGGTTGCATGGAGAGTCAGCGAAGAAAACTTCTTGCGTAATTCTAAAGTTGTTTCTGACCTGAAATTAAGATTTGGTTATGGTGTCACCGGGCAACAGGATGGTATTGCTTTCTATTCTTATTTACCTAATTATTCTCTCAGTAATAATCAGGCTCAATATCAACTTGGCGACGGATTTGTCAATATGTTCCGTCCATCTGCCTATTTTGAAGAGCTAAGATGGGAAACGACCACCAATATCAATGCAGCGGTTGACTTCGGCTTATTCGACAACCGAATCAGCGGTACGGTAGAAGTATTTAAGCGTATTACCAAAGATCTTTTGAGTGTAGTGCCAGTAGCGGCCGGTGCAAACTTCAGTAATCAGCTCTTAAAGAATGTAGGTAATATTGAAAGCCAGGGTTTTGAAATTACGCTGAACGCTACACCCATCAAGAAGAAAGATTTCGAATGGAATATCGGAACTAACTTTACGTATGTAGTACCGGAGATCACCAAGCTGCTTGATAATCCTGATCCGAATTTCAAAGGGATTCCTGTCGGAGGCATCAGCGGCGGTACAGGAAATACCATTCAGCGTCAGCTGGTAGGACAAAGACCGAATGCTTTCTATGTGTACAAACAGGTGTATGATAAAAGCGGTGCTCCGATTGAAGGACTTTACGAAGATCTGAATCGTGATGGTATCATCAATGAAAATGATCTGTACTTCTACCAAAATCCTGCATCTACCTATTTCCTTGGTATTACTACCAATGTCAGTTATAAGAAATTCAGTGCAGGTATTGTGATGCGCGGAAGTATCGGAAACTATATGTACAACAACTTTGCCTCTAATAGTGGTGTATTGAGAAGCTTCATCAATCCGCTTGAATTCCTTTCAAACGGTTCAGCCGATTATTTCAATACCCGTTTTGCCAATAACCAGTATTTCTCCGATTACTATATTCAGAATGCATCCTTCCTTCGTGTAGACAATATCAGTGTAGGGTATGATGTTGGAGAAATCGCCAAAGGAGCGAGACTCCGTGTTTCAGCGAATGTTCAGAATGCCTTTATATTCACAAGTTACAAAGGGTTGGATCCTGAGATTTTCGGAGGCATTGATAATAATATTTATCCGCGCCCACGCACGTATGTGTTAGGTGTAAATCTTGATTTCTAATCTTTATTAATAACAGATCATATGAAAAAAATAATCGCACACTCTATCGTTTTAATGTCAGCCCTTGTAGTATTTACAGGTTGTCATAAAGACCTTGATAAGCTTCCGCCCAATACGGAGACGGCCGTCGGTCTGTATACCAGCGAGTCGGGCTATTTGAGCGTACTTGCCAAAGTCTATGGCAGTATGGCGCTTACCGGAAACAACGGGCCTGCCGGAAATGGTGATGTGGCCGGCATTGATGAAGGTACTTCTGACTTTCTGCGTCTTTTCTGGAAAGCGCAGGAGCTTTCTACCGATGAAGCCGTTGTTGCATGGAATGATCCCGGTATTCAGGATTTTCATAATATGAACTGGTCTTCAGCCAATCCGATGCTGAAAGGGTTGTATTACCGCTCCATTTATGTGATTACGCTTTGTAATGAATTTATCAGAGAAAGTGCGGATGACAAGCTTTCTTCAAGAGGTGTCAGTGGTCAGGCCGCCAGTAATATCAGAGCAATGAGAGCAGAAGCTCGTTTTGTAAGAGCGTATCAATACTGGGTGCTCTTGGATTTGTTTGGAAGCCCTGCATTTATTACAGAAAATGATAAGATCGGCTCATTTCAACCTCCTCAGATCAGTAAAGCGGATCTTTTTATCTATATCAAAAACGAATTGAACGCTTTGGAAAGTCAGTTGGCTGAACCGGGTGCTGCAGGCTATGGTCGTGTTGATAAAGCGGCTGCATGGGCGCTGAAAGCGCGTTTATGGCTCAATGCCGAGACCTATGTTCCGGCGTCTGCCTTTGCTTCTTTCCCTGCTCCTGAGGGGGCTTTAACGCCTGCTAAGATTTATACGCTGGCAACAACTAATGCCGAAAAAGTTATCAAGACTAACCGATATGCCGTTAAGAATACGAATTACAGATGGTTATTCCTGGCAGATAACAATTCAAATGGCAGTCAGCGTGAATTTATATGGACCTTGAATTATGATGGCGTCAGAACCAAAAACTTTGGTGGAACTACTTTTATGGTGAATGCTTCCGTGGGAGGTGATATGAATACATCTGTATCCGGCTTAGGAGGATGGGGTGGATTGAGAACAACCAAAAACCTTCCAAACTTGTTTCCAGATATTGCCGGAAATACAGATAAGCGTGCTCAGTTTGTAGAGGGGTCACAAAAGCTGGAAATTGACAATATCTCTGAATTTAAGGACGGACTGGCGGTTATCAAATACCGTAATAGAACAAGTACCGGCGGATTCGGATCAGATCCTGAAAAAACATTTTCTGATATTGATTTCCCTGTTTTCCGTTTGGCAGAAATGTATCTGATTTATGCGGAAGGTGTTGCCAAAGGATCTACCGTAGGTACACTGGCACAAGCTGTTCAATATATCAATGAATTAAGGGAACGAGCTTACGGAAATAATATTGGTAATATCAATGCAGTTGATATTAATCCGGATTTTATTCTGGACGAACGCGCAAGAGAATTATATTGGGAAGGTCATCGTCGCACCGACCTGATTCGTAACAATAAGTTCTGGCAGGCTTCTTATTTGTGGCCCTGGAAAGGCGGCGTGAAAAACGGAACGGGCGTTGCAGAGTTCAGAGCACTTTATCCAATACCCGATTCTGAGATTGCTTCTAATCCGAGAATCAAACAGAACACAGGATATTAATATTTAAAATGGCTTAATTAAATTAAAAAAGTCTTACATGAAACAGCTATCATCTTTTATACTACTGAGTTTGCTTGCAGGGTTCACCGCATGTAATAAAGTAGAAAACAAGGTCTTTTTTGAAGGCGGTACAAATCCTACAATTTCTGCAAACAAATCTGTTGTATCTCTGCAGCCCGGAATTGAAGGCGAAGAAGCTATTGTTTTTTCATGGACTAATCCGGCTTATAAATTTACTACCGGAGTGAGTTCTCAGGATGTAACATATACTCTTGAACTTGATACCCTTGGGGGTAATTTCAGCAGTGGCGCCAAATATACCAATCAGGTATCCGCCGATCTTACCCTGCGTTTTACAGTAGGTCAGCTGAATTCTATTTTAGGCAACTCCATGTTATTACAAATCAGTCCACGCAGAGAATATACGATTGAGGCAAGGGTCATTTCAAGTATCGGGGGTTCGGTAAAACTAACATCTGCCAATAAAGTTTCTTTCAAAGTTAGTCCTTTTGCCCCCCCTCCAAAAGTGGCCATTCCGGTCAACAATGAAATTTGGTTAGTGGGAGGCGCGTCTGAAGGCAATTGGAACAACCCTCTGGCAGAGCCTTATCTGACCAATCAGAAATTTACCAAGTTATCAGACACCAGGTATGAGCTGGTAACTACATTAAAATCAAATGACGGCTATCTGGTACTTCCTGTAATGGGCAGCTGGTCAACCAAATATTGTCTGGATGATGGTGTGGATCGTGGCAGTACAGTGGACGGCGGAGCTTTTGTATTTAAAGGCGGCGGAGGACAAGATTTTCTTTCTCCTTCACCCGGCGGTACGTTTAAACTAACTTATGACTTTCAGCTGGGAAGATTTACCGTTGTAAGACAATAACCCAATAAAAAAACTTAAAAGACAGACGAATATGAAACATATATCTCAATACGTTCTTTTACTGATTATTCTGATTGCAGGATTCTCTGCTTGTCAGAAAGCGGACAAGTTGCCTTTTTATGGAGAAGGATCAGCGCCTCAACTCTCTGCATCCGCAACAGTGGTCAATCCCCCTCCTGCAGACTCCAATAAAGTTGTGCTTACGCTCAACTGGACAGACCCGGGCCATGCACAGGATAAGTCTTTATACAAATATTATCTCGAAGTGGATTCTTCGGGAAGAAATTTTTCAAAAGCAACGATTATCAATGTGACGATCGATAAAGACAAAAGAACCTACGCATTTGTGGCGAAGGATCTCAATACTATTTTATTGTCTTACGGCTTTCAGTTTAATGTGGCATATGATATTGATGTTCGTGTGGTTTCTTCTTATGGCAACAATAATGATCAGAAAAAATCAAATACAGTCAAAGTAAAAGCAACACCGTATAAAATTCCTCCTAAAGTAACATTACCTTCTTCCGGAAGTCTTTTTATTGTAGGGGCTGCTACACAAGGCGACTGGAATAATCCCGTTCCTGTACCCACACAGGAATTTCAAAAAATTGATGAAACTACGTATGGAGGCATCTTTCAGTTAAACGGAGGTCAGGAATACCTGCTATTACCCGTTAACGGCAGTTGGGATACCAAATATGCCATCAGCGACAACATGCTACCCGGTGTAGCTGATGAAGGCAGCTTTTTCTTCAGTTCCGGTCCCGGCAGTAATTTTAAAGCTCCGGCAAATTCCGGCGCCTATAAAATTACGGTAGATTTTCAGCTGGGTAAATATAAAGTTGAGTCATTTACTCAGCAACATGGTTTACCGACCGACCTATTTATAGTTGGAAATGCAACTCCTGGAGATTGGGTAAACCCAGTTCCGGTGCCTTCGCAGCAACTGACCAGAAAAAATTCAGTTTTGTGGGATATTAATTTAAATTTCAGGGCAAACGGAGAATACCTGATTTTACCAAGCAATGGTTCGTGGGACAGAAAATATGGCGCAGATGATCCGTTGGCTACGAATGCAAGATCTGGCGGTAAAATAAAGCCTGAAGGGGCGAATTTCCCTGGTCCAACAAATGCCGGCAGCTATAAATTTTCTATTAATTTATATACCGGAACATATAGTCTGACCCCTCAATAAGATTGATAATGAATTTTATGAAAAGCCGGCAACACCGGCTTTTCTGCATTATTACCGTTCCTTACCTTTGCATTTCAATTCTTTTACATGTCAACACTTCGTGATCAGCTGGAATTAAGCCGTTTGCCTCAGCATATAGCCATCATCATGGATGGTAACGGACGCTGGGCAAAAGAACAGGGACAGGACCGCCTGTTTGGTCACTTTCACGGAGTCGAAAGCGTACGAAATATCGTGGAAGGTTGTGCAGAACTCGGTGTCAAGTACCTGACGCTTTATGCTTTCAGCACCGAAAACTGGGATCGTCCTATTGAGGAAGTGACCGGTCTGATGGAATTATTGGTTGATTCGATTAAGAAAGAAACTGAAACACTCAATAAAAACAATATTCGTCTTCACGTCATTGGGGATATCAATATGCTTCCTGAATATGCCCGGCTGGAACTGGAGGAATGTCTGGTTGCACTCCAAAAAAACACAGGACTGAATGTTATCATGGCGCTCAGTTACAGCAGCCGCTGGGAAATTGTGAACGCCATCAAGAATATTGCCGCTGATGTAAAGGCCGGGTATCTGGAGCCTTTTGAAATCAATCAGGATACGATCAAGGATTACCTGACCACTAAGGAATTTCCCGATCCGGAGCTCATGATCCGGACCAGCGGAGAATACCGCATCAGCAATTTTCTGTTATACCAGCTGGCCTATGCGGAACTGTATTTTACATCCGTTCGCTGGCCCGATTTCCGAAAAGAAAATCTCTACGAGGCCATCCTGGACTTTCAAAAGCGGGAAAGACGTTTCGGTAAGACCGGAGAACAGATAACAAAAACGCCTGTTAGCACTAGCTGAGGCATAAAATATGTATGTTTTTTAACAATGCTTTCCCTGAAAAGCTGTTATTTTGCCCCTCTTAATTTATTCATTTATTAAACCAAGCCGGCCACTGCATTTCCTGATGATATTACGTCGATCTTTCATTTTCCTTTTCTACTTCTTTTGCAGCGGCTATCTGTTGGCTCAGACAACTGATACCATTCCGCAAGTTTCCATTGATCCCGAGCTGGAGGCCATCTATCAGTCAAAAGTTCCAAGGGAGTATACAATTACGCAGATCAGTATCAGCGGTACGGCCTCTTTTGATGCCGAACTCATTACTTCCATCAGTGGCATCAGTGTAGGTGATAAAGTGTATCTGCCGGGAGGAGATTTGTTTGCCAAAGCCATTCAGGCTTTATGGAAGCAGCAGTATTTTGATGACGCCGCCATCTATATCACCAAAATAGAAGACCGGAATATTCATATTGAGATCAATGTGAAAGAGCGCGCGCGCCTCGGTGCTTTTTCGTTTAAGGGTATCCGTAAGGGAGAGGAAGACGAGCTAAAAGATAAAGTCGGCTTAACACCCAATAAGGTTATTACAGAGAATCTTCGGAAAAGAGCCACCGAGGTTATTGAGAAATTTTATATCGACAAAGGTTTCCGTAATATACAGGTCTCTATATCAGAGAGTGCCAGCAGTACCATTTCAGGCTTCAGGGATTTGGTTTTCCATGTCAGTAAAGGGTCAAAAGTAAAGGTAGAAAATGTATTTATTTCCGGTGCCGATGCGCTGACTTCCTTGCGAGTGAAAAAGAAAATGAAAGGAACCAAGGAAATGGGTCGGATCAGTTTGTATGCAGACAGTACTCAGCCGGTTTTCGGAGAACGGGAACGTCCATCCTTTAGGGAATTTATCAGCCAGAGAGGCTATTTCTATCCGAGCAAATGGAAGGATTATTTAGACCCCTGGTTTCGCTTTAAATATTTCTCTTCTTCCAAATTCAATCAGGCAAAATTTGAAGAGGATAAAGAAAAAGTCCTTCAGTATTATAACTCTCAGGGATACCGGGATGCGGTCATCGAAAAGGATACCCTTTACTACAATGCCAATAAGAATCTGGTCGTAGAATTAAAAATCAAGGAAGGGCGTCAATATTATTTTGGAAATATTTCCTGGCGCGGTAACACGAAGTATTCCGATTCTACACTTTCTTCTATCCTCGATATTAAAAAAGGAGACGTGTATGATCTGTCTGTTTTGAATAAAAAACTGGGAAAAGAATTATCGCAGGAAGGTGGTGATGTCAGCGGTCTGTATATGGACGACGGATATCTTTTCTTCCGTGTGGAGCCTGTTGAAACTAAAGTATATAACGATACGATCGATTATGAGATCCGCATGGCGGAAGGTCCGCAGGCAACAATCCGTTCCGTGAACATTTCTGGGAATGATAAAACCAAAGAGCATGTGATCCGTCGTGAACTGCGTACGGTACCCGGTGAAAAGTTCAGAAGAAGCGATCTGATCCGTTCGGTTCGTGAACTTTCCGCCCTCAACTATTTCAATCCCGAAAAGATCAATCCGATCCCAGTCCCCAACCCCGATGATGGCACGGTTGATATCAATTTTGCACTGGAAGAAAAGTCCAGCGACCAGCTGGAGCTAAGTGCCGGGTGGGGTGGATTTATCGGATTGACCGGAACGCTAGGCGTGACCTTTAATAATTTTTCTACGAAAAATATTCTGAAGAGATCTTCCTGGTCTCCACTTCCTTCCGGTGACGGACAGCGGGTATCGCTGCGTGTTCAATCCAACGGACCATCTTTCAACTCTCAGAATTTCTCCTTTACAGAACCATGGTTGGGAGGAAAGAAAAGAAATTCGCTCACGTTTAATGTTTTCAGAACCAAACTGGCGAATGCCTTTGATCCCCGAACCGGGCTGCCGACGCGTTCAGCGGCCAACAATCAGTTTTTACGTACGCTGGGGGTTTCCCTTTCTTACGGCAAACAACTGAAATGGCCGGATGATTATTTTAATCTGGTTACTACGGTCAACTATACCCAGTATAAACTGAAGAATTATCCGATTTTCCCGGAACTTGACAGCGGTGTATCCAATAACCTGAACATCCGTTTTCAGCTGATTCGTTCGAGTGTGGATCAGCCGATGTTTCCGCGATCCGGATCGAATTTCTCGCTGAGTGCTACGTTTACGCCACCCTGGTCCTTGTTCAACGGACAGGAAAATTATAAAACAACGGCTGATCGTTACCGTTTGGTTGAATACCACAAATGGCGTTTGAACTACGAATGGTTTGTCCCGATCGGCAAGCCGATGGGAGCCGAGAAAAACAGACAATTTGTATTACGGGCTGCTGCCAAATTTGGATTTCTTGGACGATATAGCAGCTTTTTAAACATCTCGCCATTCGAACGCTTTCAGGTGGGGGATGCCGGTCTGCAAAACAATTTCGGAATTATTGGATTTGATATCATTGCCCACCGCGGATTCCCGGTTTATGATAACAGCAATCCGAAGATCAACAATCCCAATCAGACAACGGCCAATCAGTTCTTTACCATCTTCAATAAATATACTTTGGAGATGCGTTATCCGCTCAGCACCAATCCAAGCAGCACCATCTTTGGGCTGGCTTTCTTTGAGGCTGCCAATGGTTGGTACGACTTCAAGGATTATAACCCGTTTAAACTGAGAAGAAGTATGGGTGTGGGGATGCGCTTCTTCCTGCCAATGTTTGGTCTGCTCGGCTTTGACTATGGTATTGGTCTGGATCGTTTTACGCCGGGGGCTCAGTTGAGGGATATCACCCGCTTTACCTTCATGCTCGGCTTTGAGCCCGAATAAAATTAACAGAAACTCCCAAGGAAACTATTGTAATCTTACTTATCTTGTTGTCATGAGACAGTTATTATTTATTTTCTTATTTTCAGTCTGTGCACTTTTTTCTCAAGCCCAGCGCTACGCTCTTATCGACACCCGCTATATTCTGGACAAATTGCCCGATTACAAATCAGCCAACAAAAAAATAGAAGAGATTGCCGAAGCCTGGCAGCAGGAGATCGATCTAATGCAGGCAGACCTGGATAAAATGTATCGAGAGCTGGAAGTAGAGCGGGCCATGCTGACTCCGGAATTACTCAAGAAGCGGGAAGATGAGATTTATAACAAAGAAAAGCAGGTCAGAGACCTGCAGAAGAAACGTTTCGGGTATGAAGGGGATTATTTTAAGAAGAAACAGGAGTTGGTAAAACCGATACAGGATAAAGTTTATAATGCCGTTCAAAAGCTGGCGAGTGAGAAAATGTATGACTTTGTACTTGACAAAAGTGAAGGAATAACTATTATATTTGCCGACCCTAAACTCGATAAGAGTGATGATGTATTAAAAATACTGGGCATAAAACTTTAGTCGAACAATCTATTTATTAAAGAACAATAACACAACAATGAAAAAATCAATTTTAAGTTTGGTCTTAGTTTTACTGACCATGTCGTACGTTACCACTGCACAAAAAACAGGATACATCAATACCAATGAATTACTGGTAGCCATGCCCGAAACGAAAAAAGCTCAGGAGAAACTTCAGAGCATGCAGGATTCTTTAAATAATTCCTATTCTGAAATGATTAAGGAATACCGTGACAGAGATAGTGTAATCCGAGTAGATTCTGCGAAATGGACACCGGCTATTAAGAATATCAAGTTCAAAGAATTCCAGGATCTGGGAGAGTCATTGCAGAACTATTCCAATGAAGCACAGCAATATCTTCAGCAAAAAGAGCAGGAGCTGTTTCAGCCTGTTCAGAAAATAGCGAAAGAAGCCATTCAGGTGGTTGCCAAAGCGAACGGCTACTCCTATATTTTCTCAGCAGAAGCTCTGCTGGTTTCTCCTCCTTCCGATGACATCCTGCCGCTGGTGAAGAAACACCTGAAGATAGGTGATGCCCCCGTTGCTCCTTCCAAAGGCAAATAATTTTTTAAGATACTTTCTAATCCCGCAACATGTGTTGCGGGATTTTTTTATTTAATATTGTAGCTATGCAGACAGGGCCAATCGGAGTTTTTGATTCGGGTTATGGCGGGCTTACGGTGTTGAAGTCCCTGACCTCGGCTTTGCCTGACTATGATTTTATTTATCTGGGAGATAATGCCCGTGCACCTTATGGTACCCGAAGTTTTGAAACCGTGTACCGCTATACCAGATCATGCGTGGATTGGTTTTTCAGACAGGAATGTCCATTGGTTATTTTGGCGTGTAATACGGCTTCGGCTAAAGCATTGAGAACCATTCAGCAGCAGGATCTGCCTCATGTTGAAGCGTTCCGCAGAGTATTAGGTGTGATCCGTCCAACGGCGGAGATCATTGGCTCGTTCAGTAAGAGTGGTCATATCGGTGTCCTCGCAACCCCCGGCACAGTAGCTTCTCTGTCGTATGTGATTGAAATAGCCAAGTTTTTCCCTGATGCGATTGTACATCAGCAGGCCTGCCCTCTTTGGGTCCCTCTCATTGAAAACAACGAACATCTTACAGCCGGCGCCGAATATTTTGTGAAAGCCTGCATTGATGAGCTGATGCAACAGGATCCGCTGATCGATGCGGTATTGCTGGGCTGTACGCATTACCCCGTGCTGGAAGAAACGATCAGAAAATATTTGCCTGCCGGTGTGCAGATCATTTCTCAGGGAGATATTGTGGCTCAAAGTTTGAGAGATTATCTCAACAGACACGCCGAAATGGCGCAGCGACTTTCCAAAGGAGGCATAAGACAATTTTTTACCACTGATAATCCGGCTGATTTTGATGCACATGCGCCTCTTTTTTTTGACGGACACATACACTCGCAGCATGCGGATATCGGTTCCGCCTGAATTTTAACATCTTTGCGCTGAAGGCCTTTTGCTTTTGCCGGGATTCCCCTAACTTTGCCGTCCTTTCACAAGCAAAGGGAAGTGGTGTTCTCTTTGATGGGAAAAACAACAACCGGCTTCTCCCCGGTATTTTTTGAAAAGAAAAAGGTAAAATCATGGCACAAAAACGCACATATCAACCATCCAAGCGCAGAAGAAAAACAACGCATGGCTTTCGCAAGCGCATGCAAGATGCCAACGGCCGCAAGGTATTGGCCAGCCGCCGCAAAAAAGGTCGTCATAAGCTGACCGTCAGCGACGAGCGCGGAGCGAAGAAATAAACGATACAGATTCATTCCTTTTAAAGAAGAGGAGTAATTTGTTTTATATGTACGATTCCTGATTCAGTAATGTGGTTTAAATTTTACCGGATCAGGAATCTTTTTTATACTTAAATTTTTAATATGCTTAAGTCTCGCCAAATTCTTCCTTTTGCTGTTATCACGCTTTTGTGTGCCTGCGGCAATGCAGATGACCATTCCGGAAAAACCACCAATGACACAACGTCGGTTGTAACAGAAAACCCTGTTACTAAAACTGATTCTGTTCTTATCAAAGAACTTATGACCGGTTCCGGCAAAACGATTGTGCTGGAAGAATCTCATCCCATGGGACTCAGCATGAGTGATTTCACGGTCAGTTTCAAAGGAGACACCACCACTCGGTTGAAAATAGCGGATCAGGATCCTATGAGCACCCACTTTTTAGCAGATCTTGACGCAAACGGATTTGATGAACTTTATCTGATCACAACATCAGCCGGCAGTGGTTCTTATGGAAAAGTCTGCGGTTTTGCTTCGAATAAAGACAAATCATTCTCCTTTATCTATTTACCTGAAATAACAGAAAAGGAAATGCAGCCCGGAGAACTTTTTGAGGGATATGAAGGAAAAGATGTTTTTAAAATCGAAGGAAAAAAAATAATCAGACAGTTTGCGGTAGGCGGAGACAGTAAGAAAATCAAAATGATCCGCTACGAATTAAAAAAGACGGAAACAGGATTCGCCCTGGCGCCGTCTTTATAATATTTATCTGAATATATAGGGATTCGAATACCTTATACCGAATTTGAGTTTAGCCTGTATTCCTTAATACAGGTTAAATGCAATAGTTGGTATTTTTCTGGTTATTTTATCGGAGCCTACTACTTTAATCTCATCAAACACAACGATTGTTCCGGGACTACATTTAGCTATAAGCTCTTTGATTGGTTCAAAACTTCCGCCTGCATTGTTGACCACCCGTACGGCCGGAAACTCTTTAAAGGCCAAAGAATCTGTTGCATAAAACGTATAACCGACCACTTCAAATTCAACCCCTTCGAACACAAAATTTTCAAGATCTGCATAAATTGCCTTTTGCGACTTAAAAACATTGGCCGGAATTCTTCCTCCGGTGGAAGTTCCTACTTTCGCAATAGGATCCGGCACAAGCTTAACCCTGAACGGATATTCGTTTTTTTGCCCGTTTACTTCTACCAATACGGTCGCTGTTCCGGGTTTTTCCGGATTGGCCATATAGATACCTGTTCCTGATTTCGAAATCTTACCGTTGTCCATCGTTACATTAATTTTATCATCGCTCATGCAATCTGCCATGATGGCCAGCTCATTATCCAGCCCAACATATAATACCCTTATCTTTTCAGGGCTTACCACAGGTTTTCTCATACTTTTATTTGTCCCTGCTTTTACTACTGTGTTTGATTGAGCGTTGAGAGACATTGACCCTATTATCAATAAAATGGCCAACAAGGAATTTTTTGTGTTCATGTGAAAGGTTTTATATGATGAATAATGAAATACCGATTATCTAGTCCAATAAAATAGTGTCTGCCATTTTATTTAGCACAGAAAAACCACCGTATACTTTGTGAGGATAATCCGAAAAATCCACCCATTCGTACTTGAACGAAGCAATGACTTTTCCTGAGGAATCTATAACACCTGCTTTTTTTGCTTCATTTACAAAAGCGATGACTCTCCCATCGGGACTTGTCGCCACATAATAGATATAGTCTTTTTTATCAGTTGAGTAATCCATCTGCTCTTCTACATACACGGCCTCATCCGTCAGTTTTTGTCCGTTAAATTTATACAGCAGATAATGACTGGCCTCATGTTCCTTACCTTCGGGATAATCACCATACATTTTCTTTGCAATTACATAGGGGCTGTGCGCAACATTTCGGATGAACCTACAACTGTCTAAAATATATTTTTTATTCTTCTCATCATAAATACCGCTCTTGTACATAGAGGTGAATATACCGCTGCTGTCTGTGATCGGGGTGTATGTATTCCATTCCGGGAAAGGCAATAGTTTGAAAGTGCCGGTTTGATTGTATTCACTAATCGAATAAATGTATGAGTCATCATCGCTGTCTGATCGCATCGCGATCAATGAATCTCCTTGTTGAATGATGTAGGCATAGCCATAGGTTAGCGGCTTGTATTTTTCATTGACCATAAAATAATATCCTTTGCCATCCACAGCCATATAAAGCTTTTCGTTGATCTTTTCAATGTTCTGATAATGAGAGGAGCCTTTTCCGGGATCTTTCATTAAAGGCATAATATCTTTCTTTATCCGGGCAAGCCAATAGGTACAATCATCAATAGTCCACTGTTTTTTCAGGATTCGTCTTTTCAGAAACCCGGTAATTTTTTCATCTTCTTCTACGCCCTTTTTTCTCAACCAGGCATTGAATGCCTTACGGTTTTTTTGCTTTAAGACTAATTCAATAAATTTTTCTGCCACTTCCAAATTTTTTTGCTGCATGTGTTGTTCTTCGTAGGTCAGTAACTGAAAGGCCTCACGATAGGAAGGCAAAGCCCATTTATACAGTTGGTTTAACAGTGTTCTGTTTCGGAACAGATATTTATTGGCGATTCCTAATAATTTTTCATCAATGACGGAGTAATTGCCGTTGGCAAAAACGGAATAAGAAGATAAATGGTCTCCACCACGATAATTTTTATACTCAAACAATAAGCTTTTGATTCCTGACATGAGTAATTCATCATAATTAATACCTAAAGAGGGCAGTACATCCGGCGACTTTTCTATTTTAATGGAAGGGGTTTCATATTCAATGGTATTATCCGTTCCGATAAAACCAAGCATTAAATGATTGCTGCTGATGAATCCAATAGGTTTCAGGTCCGGACGAAATGAGGCAGTATCAGCCCCATTTACCCTGGATAAAAATAAAATCAGCATAAAAAAGCCGGGCAATCTGTTTTTCATAATCATTAATTTGAGTGAAAGCGTCAGTCTTCAATCACGGTTGTCAGCTTTATAACGATACTTATCACATGAAGAACATAATCTGAATGCTAATAAAAACATAATAATCCATGATGACGAGCATGTCATTTGTAAATGATTACTTCCGTGTTGGTCAAAATAACCTCATATAATTCATCTACATGATCGTTTTGAAGAGAGATACATCCTTTTGTCCAGTTGATGCCGCTTTTAACCAGAAATTCTTGTCCCCTTTTTACGCCATGAATCCCAACTTCGCCGCCGATCCGTGCATCGGACGGGATCTCTCCTTCTTTTTTTGACTGACGATGTTTCTGATATGATTCATCGGTAGGATAATTCAGCCACATGAATTTCGACCATTTACTATGCGGATACTTGGACTGAATGCGAAATGAACCCTCCGGGGTACATCCATCACCTTCCATTCGTTTATCGTTGACTGGATCTGAACCGAATACTACAGGATAGGACTTAATGATATTTTTCCTGCAAACTACGTTTAATCTGTATTGATTTTTGGAGACTTCAATATGTAGGTCTTGTGGACGAATATTCTTTTCTTCCAAAATATCTTTGAGGGACACCGTATTGGATGGAATAACGTGCGTGCTTATTGAACTCTTTCGGCAATATCCACTTTGGCTGATGAAAAAAGCTACTCCTCCAAAAATGAGCAATCCGATAAAAATTGAATATATATTTGATTTGTTAATCATTTTATGAAACGGTGTGTGAGTGTTGCTTTTTGAAAAAGATAACGCACCTAACTACTGACTACGTATGTCATTAGAACGGAAACATCCGATTTAACATTTGAAGATGTTTTTTTAACACAGAGACACAGATGCACAGAGGCAAAAAGAGCTTCTTGATGAGAACTATTTAAAGTTAAAGATCACCGGAAACAGAAATGTCACTACGGCAAACCAGAGGCCGTAGACAGGTAAAAAAGCGGCGATAGCATATTCGGGTTCATGTTCGGCAGAACGATTTTTAACATGCCGCCAGAGACGCCATGTTAAGACAGACAAATTGATCAGGATCAATAAATTGCTTCCTAATACCGATATCCGGTTTGGCGTGATGCCCATTTCAGTTATCCGGAAGACAATAGCTGATAGCGCTATGGCATCAACTATCAGTGTGACAAGAGATAGCCCTATCAGGATAAAAAGACTGAATCGTCCCCGTTCTTTTTTCTCCGTATCAGAGAGGGAAAAGAAAATGATGGCCAGCACGCCAATCAGCAGTGCATTGAAGAGCAAAAGAAATTCGCGGTCGTTATAAGGATCCTTGCCGGTGTAAATGACAGCGACCAGGTATATCAGGAGCATTACAAAAACGATCGGGGTGAATATGCGCGCAATGATGGGCGATACTTTATTGACGATAGATGGATTGTTTAGCAGCAGATAAGTGCCTGCAAGAGGTGTAGCAGCGACACCAAATACCATTAGATATTCGAGAAAGATTTCTGAGATATCGATATTGATCAGACTGAATAAACCCAAGGTGATGCCACCAAATGTTCCGCCTGCCAGCAATATCACATTGATCATGATCAGTAAATCGCCGTTATACCGGAGAAATTGAATACGTCGCTGATTATCCTGAAGGGATGTGCCTGCGAATGCATAACCGGTCAGCATCCATAAAAACAGCGGCATATGAATACAGGCGAGTAAGATGCTGCTGCTGTTGTAGTAGTTCTTGGGCATCATATTCATATATATAATGGATATCATGATGGTCATCAAAGGGAACAGCGCTACTCGCCAGCCGGGTTTATGCTTCCAAAGAAAATAAAGAATCAGAAAAGGAAATACGATAAAGGAGATATTATACGGATAAAAAAGAGCGGGGTCCTTGATATGGAAGAGCGCCGGAATTTTAGCAACAAAACCAGCCATCAGAGACAGGATGACAATAACCCAAAGCTCATCGTTTTTACGAACAGCGGGCGCTGTTTTTTCAGAATGCAGTCGTGCATGCCAGAAGGATGCGGCAGGATGATCTTTGATTTCGGGATAGAGTTGGTCAAAGGCCAGCCTGAAACTTTTCCTGTCGGAGCGGTATAATTTTTCCAGTTCCGATGCATTGTTTAAATGATCAAGGATCGTTTGTTGCATAGATTAAATTTAATAAAATAAGCTCAATTAATTGATACTTTTGCCTTGATGTCTGGCGATGAATCCATAAGTCTGAATAAGCGCATCAGTGCATCCGGATATTGTTCCCGAAGAGAAGCAGACAAGCTGATCGAGCAGGGAAGGGTATCGGTGAATGGTGATGTTGCGTTGCCCGGTGCACGGGTTTTGCCGCAGGATAAAATTTATATTGATGATGAGTTATTAAAGCTCACCCCTTCCAAAAAAGATCAGACATTTATCATTGCATTGAATAAACCGGAGCAGATCACCTGTACAACAGACCCCAATGACAAAACCAATGTGATCCGTTTTCTGAATCATCCCAAGCGAATATTTCCCATCGGTCGGCTCGATAAAGATTCTGAAGGATTGTTGTTTCTGACCAATAACGGAGATATCGTCAATAAAATATTACGGGCAGGCAATGCCCATGAAAAAGAATATATCGTTACGGTTGATAAAAAGATCACGCCTGAATTCATTTCTAAAATGAGCAAGGGTGTACGCATTCTGGGAATCACCACACTTCCCTGTAAAGTATGGCAGGTGAGCGGAAAAACATTTCATATCATTCTGACACAGGGGCTAAACCGACAGATACGACGCATGTGCGAAGTGTTTGATTACAAGGTGATATCACTGCGGCGCACGCGAATTATGCATATCAAACTCGGCTCGCTGGCACCGGGCAAGTGGCGTTATCTGAGTGATGCTGAAATGAAGGAGATGATGGAGCAGATTGCGGATTCAAAAAATGAAGCCCCGCCGAAGGCGGGGCCCCTTAAATAGTATTCATCTGGTGGATGATTATTTCACGAGGGTCAGTTCGTTAACGAGATGCGGTGCCTGTCCGAGTTTGTCCACACACCACAATACGTAACGAATATCTACACAAATGGTTCGGTTAAGATCCTTATCAAAAGCCAGCTTATGGCTTAAGGCTTCATAGTTGCCGTCGAAGGCCAGTCCGATCAGATTACCATTCCCATCAATCACCGGAGAACCACTGTTGCCTCCGGTAATATCATTGGTAGTAATGAATCCAATGACTAGATCTTTGCGTGCAGGATCAGCATATTGTCCGAAATCTTTTTTCTTCAATAGATCGACCTGGCGTGCCGGCAGATCAAATTCATAATCACCGGCTACATATTTCTGGATTAATCCTTTGGAGGTGGTTACGAAATCATACTGCACGGCATCTCTTGGAGCATAATTTTTTACGTTGCCGTAAGACACCCGCATAGTGAATGTTGCATCGGGATACATTTTTTTGGCGGCAGTTGTATCCATTTCCATGATCCCTTTCAGGTAGAGGCGGGCATATTCATTATTCTTAGCATTGAACTCTCCTGATTTCGAAGCAAAACGATTGACCCAGTTTTGCGTATAGGCATTCGCGGTTATGTATAAAGGATCTGACTGAAGAGCAGCGGCTGTTGGCTTTGCGGTAAAGGCATTCCATTTTTCATCATTCAATACCACCGTATTGGTGAAAACATAAGCGGCATGTTTTTGATAGGTGGCTTCATCATTCAAATCACCATAAACTGTTTTTAAAGAATCATAAAAATTCTCGGGGCGCTGATCTGCAGCGATATCCTGATAATACATCCACATCGCTTTTCCTAAGATCTTCTGATCGCTGACAGCATTATGGGCTTCCAGAAATGTTTTTCTTGCAGATGAAGCTGCTTCTATTGCTTTTTTAATATCTTCTTCCGATGCATCTTTTTTATTTAAGGTTGCTTCCAGTTCAGTTAATGATCGTACGGCAAAGCTTATTAGCGGAGAACCGTAAATGCCTTCGCCCATATACGTTCTGTGTTTGGCATAAGGTCTCCACGCATCATAGGCTTTTTCCCATCCGGAGAAAACGGTATCATATTCCGGTTTGCTTTTTGTCCATGTGATGAAACGTTCTTCTGATTTTTTCTTCTGGCCATACACATCATACTTGATCAACTGCTTGGTTTCGCCGTCAAAGAATTTCCAGTAGTTAGCAATAGATGCATAGCTCGATGCCAGCTTAAGTTTAACAGCGGGATCTTTCTGCATTTCCGCGATCATATATTTCAAACGCATATCACGCAGTTTCACCAATGTTGGATTGCTGATATCGGTGGCCAGTTTGATTCCGAGTGAAGTTTCATAGCGGTTGGTGCTGCCGGGATAACCCCATGTCATGGCAAAGTCTCCGTTCTTGATTCCTTTCAATGATACCGGCAAATGATATTTCGGCTTTAAGGGAATATTTGCTTCACTGTATTCAGCAGATTTCCCTTCGGGAGATGTATAGACGCGGAAGATGGAGAAGTCGCCTGTATGACGAGGCCACTCCCAGTTGTCGGTATCGCCTCCGAATTTCCCAACCGATTCAGGCGGCGTACCTACCAGACGGATATCTTTATAGCGCTGATAAATGAATACCAGAAACTGATTGCCTTTGAAAAGCGAGCTGACCCTGGCTTCGATGTTTTCTTCTGATTTGGATAATCGTTTATTGATAGCCGCCAGTACGGTGGCTTGTTTTTTTGCACGATCTGTGCCGGATAATCCTTTCAGTGAATCCAGGACTTCTTTGGTCACATCATCGATACGAACAAGGAACTGAACGCTCAACGATGTTTTGATTTCATCTTTTAATGTAGGCGCATAAAAACCATCTTTCAGGTAATTATGTTCTACGCTGGATGCAGTAGCAATGGCATCATAGCCGCAATGGTGATTGGTGAAGATCAGACCTTTGCTGCTTACAATTTCTCCGGTACAGCCGTTGCCGAAGATGATAATCGCATCTTTAATCGATGCTTTGTTGATACTATACAGCTGTTCTTTTGTCAGCTTCAGTCCTTTTTTCTGCATATCGGCATACACCTGCTGTCCGAGCAGAAGAGGAAGCCACATGCCTTCGTCGGCATACGTTTTTAAGAGCATAAGGCTCAGGGCAATCGTTACGGTAATCCGTTTCATTTGTTTGGTTTTTTGTCTTGAATTATGGGAGACAAACGTACGTTAAAATGAGGAAGTAAAAGATTTTTTTTCCCTTTACCGCAACCCTGCCCATGTACGTGATACATTGTCATAAAACCAGTAATGATTATTGCAGTATGCAAAATTGAGTTTGTCTTTGACGGGTATTTTTTCGGGTATTTTCAGGCGGGCGGTCAATAGTCCGTCTGCGGCACTGTATAATTCTACTTCTCTGTTTTTCACATTCAGCAATCCGAATTCAGACTGAGATATTCCCGTGTAGATCAGCGTTGTTGAATTATAATTTTCCAACACACTGAAGCTGTCAATTGCCTGATCTGCTGGCGGAGGCGATTTCTTTGTATAACCTATTTTCAATAATTTATTTTTTACCGGTACCGGATCGCCACTGTTGGCATCATAAGCTACCGCCGTACTGCCTTTTAAAAAATAAACAAGATTCTCTTTTGGGCTGAACTGTCCGACCGACTGTGGGAAGGGTTGGCGCTGACCTCCGTAAACCACTTTGGCATCATAAGGAATCCCTTTTTTGTCGATGATATATTGAACCCAACCTGAACTGCCAAATGCATTAGCCATAAAGGTTTGAAGTTTGGGATGATACCATAGTCCGCGTATATCATATAGCTGGGCAAGATCAGGAGGAGACTCTAATTCATAGAGAACATTAAAAACGGCCATCGAATAGGATTTGTTTCCCGCTATTGTGGCATAAATACTTTTATTACGTTGATTCTGCGCCACGGTTCCGCCGTTTTCTCCCGGTCCGGAGGGCATTTCTAAACGTGCAACAACCTCTAAGTGGCGTTTGATTTGTGCTTCTGTCTTAAAGGAGATGAATAAGAGCAAGGTAAAAATGTGTTTCAGCATAGTATTTCAATTGCTTTTAAAGGTACAAAAGAAATAAACACTATTTCGAATCCTTGTTGAGTTCAGTCCATAAGAGACCTTTCAGGTCATTCAAACCCTTTCCGGTAACAGAGGAGATAAATACATGCGGGATATTTGATGGTAGTTCTTTCAAAATAGCTGTCTGCAATTCGTCATCCAGCATATCCGATTTGCTGATGGCAATCACGAACTGCTTATGCATAAGTTCCGGATTATATTGTTCAAGTTCGTCGAGCAGGATATCAAATTCTTTGCGGTGATCCTTGCTGTCGGCGGGAATTACAAACAACAGCACGCTGTTTCTTTCAATGTGACGAAGGAAACGATGCCCGAGTCCTTTCCCTTCCGCGGCACCTTCAATAATGCCCGGCAGATCAGCCATGCAAAAACTTTTATTATCATGATACGCGACCATTCCCAACTGAGGGGTGAGAGTGGTGAAGGCATAATCAGCGATCTTGGGTTTGGCTGCAGTGATGCTGCTGAGCAGGGTTGATTTTCCGGCGTTGGGAAATCCGACCAGTCCCACATCGGCCAACACTTTAAGCTCAAGAATATTCCATCCTTCTGTCCCCGGTTCGCCGGGTTGTGCATATTCGGGGGCCTGATTGGTGGGCGTAGCGAAGTGGGCATTCCCCAATCCGCCTCTTCCTCCTTTCATCAGGAACGCTTCCTGCCCATCGGTTAAAATTTCAGCAATCACTTTCCCTGTTGCTTCATCTTTGGCTATAGTACCTAAAGGCACTTCAATGATAATATCTTTTCCGTCTTTCCCGGTCATGTTATTTTTATTGCCGGGCGTGCCGTTTTCTGCGAGTACATTTTTGTAATAACGCAAATGCAGTAAGGTCCACAGTTGTGCATTGCCTTTTAAAATGATATGACCGCCACGACCACCATCCCCTCCGTCGGGGCCGGCTTTCGGGTTGAACTTGGTGCGGGCAAAATGTTTGCTGCCGGCACCGCCATGTCCGCTGCGGCAAAAGATTCGTATATAGTCAATGAAGTTTTTTTCCATCGGGATTAGGCAAAAGTAGTCAGGTTGACCTACAGATAAAAGTTATTTATTGGAATTGGCTGAAATCCCCGCACAGCCATTATAATAGCTATGTTTAATAGATCTTGTTTCTTTTAAACCAAATCATAAATCCCAGCCCAAATACTCCCATCAAAGACCATATGAACGCGTATCCGTATTTCCATTTTATTTCCGGCATACTTTCAAAGTTCATGCCATATATCCCTACAATAAAAGTCAATGGTAAAAAGAAAGTTGATAAGACCGTCAGCTGTTTCATCACATCATTGCTTTTTTTTGAATTAACGGAATGATAGGTGTTCAGTAAATTATTAGCATCTTCCAGGACTTCTTCATAACTCAGGATCAGACTGACCAAGCTGTCTTTGATATCCTGCAACGCAGTTTTGTTAGCTTCTATGACTTCCAGCTGATTAATTGTGTGCTGAAATAACTGTAATAGTTTCTTGGTGATACGTGTCTGGGTTTTTACATAATACAGATCTTCCAGAGATACTTTGGAATAATCTTTCAGAAAGATAACTTTTTCAAATTCTTCTATTTTGTTATCCAGCTCGCTGAGCGGCGTAAGATATGTATCTGTCATTTCACAGATAATACGCAGTAAAAGAGATTCCGTGTCCGTAAATCCCTGATTGATTTCTTGTAAAAAAGGAAAAGGTTTCTGATGAATTGAAAGAATCTTATTACCGTTATAGAAAAAAGCGATTTTGTTAGACAATTCCGAAATGGTTGTGGCACCTTCTTCAATAGTTGAAGTAAAAGCTCTGAGAATTAGGAAATTATACTCGGGAAGCTTTTCAAATTTTGGCAGATGTCCGATCTCAATACTGTCTTTTATCTGATATATATCCAGCTGATACTGTTCGGCTATTTTATCGAGGCTTTCTTTGCTGGGATCGCAAAAGTCTGTCCAGGTAAATCCGGCATATTCTTTTTTGGTTTCGGTAGTATGATGCATTTATTGAAGTATTATTATCAAAACAACTCTTTACCACTCCGGTGACATAATCCCTTAAATTGAGCCACCAGTTCATTCTTTTGGTTCGTTATTGCTATCTGATACAATCCGGTGGTGCGACCGTTATGTAATTCCGTTGCTTTGGCGGTAAGGGTATCGCCAACGTATACGGCCTTCACAAAATTGATCGACGTATCGAGGGCAACTGATTTTTTATTTCGGTTATTGCAGGCGTAGGCAAAAGCCGAATCAGCCATGGAGAAAGTCACGCCCCCATGGACAATACCAAATCCATTCTCCATCTCTTCGCGGATGATCATTTGTATTTTACTGTATCCTTCACGTATCTCGATCACTTGTATACCAAGCCATTGACTAAAGCGATCCTGCTCAAACATTTTCTTTACGACTTCATTGGGGCTCATCATTCATTTTATTTTAACATGATCCGTACGTGATCCAGCATGGCATGGTTCACTTCTTCATTCATATTGATATTCCAGTTCTCGAAAGACAATCTTATCTGATTGATTCCTTTCCGTAACGTCACCGTATAGCTGTTTGAATAGCCCCAGTTGCTCCATTCATCTGTTCCCCGCTGTGGGAAAACAACCGTGCCGGTGTATTCTTTATTCACATACAAACTTCTAAGCGCGCATTTATTATCGGTATTCCATGGTCCGCTGCCATTGGAATAACGGAAGTCAATCAGATATATGCCGTCTTTGGGCGCATTATACGACAGGAGGATCTCTTTGTTGATACTGTTGGAGATTTCTACAAATCCTTTACCGGTGTATTGCGTATAACTATGTGGCGCGGTGGAGGCATATTCTTCCAGTTCGATCTTGTCGGTTAACAATTCAGGACGGTAAGAAACGGGTTCACTCATAAAGGAAGATTGTCCCCGCATATCAACAGCCATCACTACATACTCTCCGGCTTCCTGAGGCAGGAGTTCATATAAATTATTTTTAATGCTTTGGGTGAATTCGCCGTTGCGATAAACATGATAGGAAAGCGCACCCGGAATTTTTTCCCAGTTCAGTTCATTGCCGGAGATGACCACCCGCGGAGCAGGGAGACTAAACTGGTTGGATACAAGATTGATATTCGTAAAACGCATGGGAAGATTACTCAGCTCAATATCTATCTGATGTTCTCCAGAAAGAGTGTCTGAAATAAATGGTGTTTGCTGTAATACGCCATCCACTTTGAATTTTTTTATGATATTACCCGTTCCATTCACAGAAATATTCAGCATCATATTTTTATAACGAAACTTCTTCAATGTTTTCTTCCCGCCATAATTAGTCGGAACTACCGGTGCAAAGCGAATGCCGTTGGACTCAAATTGCATACCCATAAATACCCGATGTACCATCGCGATATTGCCGGCCATGCTCCACAACATGCGACCTGAATTGATTTCAGTTCCTTTGAAATCGCCTGTAGCTGCCACCATATTTTCATAGTTGGTCAAGAACAAAGCAGCTGCTCTGTACAAACTTCCCAAACCGTGTATAAGCGCTGCTTCATTACCCGTTTTGGCTGCTGCCAGATTCCAGTAGGATTGTACAAACGGCCAGATGGAATTATTATGATAGGGAGAGATACCCGGAATTTGCGGATAGATAGTTGGCACGCCAAACGGAATCAGCGGAGCTCTTTGCATGATTTGTGTTGCCTGCGTGGTATCTGCCACATCAAATAAAATGCTCAGCGCTTCGCCCAATGCTTCAAATCGTTTGGAAGGAATCAGATAATTTCTTCCATATAAATATTGCGCATAGTATCCCTTATCGGCAATCCACAGATATTTGTTGACAGCTCTTTTGATGGCAGTGGCTCTCCGATCAAAATACAGAGAAGGCTGACCGAGTTCTTTCGCCATCATGCCGGCGATCACATGGGCCTGATAATGCAACACATTAGTGCCTAAGTTTTGAGACTGATAGATATCGGCATTGCTCATCCATTTGGGATAAGTTTGTTCTCTCCAGTCGAGAAACGAAGACTCTCCCTTGTATAATCCGGTGGAAGGATCAAACAATACTTTATCATCATCTTCCAGTGTATTCTTAATGATCTCAAAGGATAAAGAAAGCCAGTCTTTATCACCTGTTACTTTATACAATTCCCAGGCGGCCAGTACCCATACCACTCTGTCGGAAGAGACCGGCCATGATCCTCCCGAGCCGGTATCCTGAATGATACGTTTTCTTTTTACTTTTTTCAGCAGCGAAATTTTCGCAATATCCGGCTGATGATAGGCAAAGGCCAGCAGGATGCTGTAACTGATATCTCTGGTCCATACGCCCCCCCATTCTGCACCGGTTCTGAACGTGCTGTCTGCTTCAATATTGACGAGTGCTTCTTCCAGCGATAAATTATAGAGTGCATCCACGATGGGTTGTCCGGATTGATAGGAAGGTTTGCCGGAAATATCTTTTGTCAGTTGCCAGCTGCGTTCCTGTCCGTTACCTTCCTTATGCTGATTGAATACTAGCGTAATTGTATATACGCCATCACCATCGGCATCTTCCATTTTCATTCCCTTGTTGGCGAGGTTGACAAAATCCCAGGAGAGCGGTGCTGCCGCGCCGGCTATATAAAATCCTTTGAAGTCTTCTTTGGTAATGCGCGTGCCGTCATAGCAATCGTAATATCCTTTCTCCTGAAATTGCTTTAATACCGGCCGCATATCGGCACGAAAGGTATAGCTGTAATTGGTGGGCAGATAAGTTGCCGGTTGATCAGGAACAGGTTGTGGAAGCTGTCCAAAAACGGCGACCGGCGATTCGCGTTCATCGTTGATAAGCACCCAGTGGTCGTTGCCGGGCGCCATCTCATTATCTTTTTCATTGATGCTGAATTTGAATTTGATCAAACGGGAAAATGTAGCACTGGCCGGACTGGTATAATTTGATTTGATTTGTGTGGGAGATACAATGGTGGCCCGGTTAGCACCCTGAAGGACCTTGTTTTTTTCAATAGTGTATTCTGCTGACGAGTACAAACTTTTATTCTTAAATACTGAGCAGGCACTGAACATCAGACCAATTATTAAAACCGAATAACTGTATTGTTTTATGTATTGCATAGTGTATATCTTATTCGACAGAATTTTGTCTTATTATATTATTGTTTCATCATCCGTGATGATGTGGGTTTTGCTCTGAGTGCAGGGGGCCGAATTCGCTTGTGTATATTTTAAACAACAACATGAAATAACTGATGAGCAGGGGGCCAAAGATGAAGCCCCAGAAACCAAAAAGATTTAAGCCAACAATAACGCCCAGTACCGTGACCAGAGGATGAACATTGCCCAGCTTTTTCATCAGCGTAACGCGCGCCAGATAATCCACATTGCCGGTGATCAGCAGACTCCATATCGTCAGCCCGATACCCGCGCCACTCTGGCCCTGAGAAAAAAGATAAATCACAATTGGCAGCCATATGACCGTTGTTCCTATGATGGGGAAGAAGGCAAATATCCCCGTCATGAAACCCCACAGAACAAATTCATCAATGCCAAAGATCCAATAGCCAATTAAGGCAAAGACACCCTGTATGAATGAGATCAGGGGAATACCAATGGCATTTGCTCTCACCATGTTGATGGTTTCCTTACTAAGGATATCAATATTTTCATCTTTCAGCGGCAATAAATTCTGAATTGATTTTTCCATCGACCTTCCATTTGTCAGCATGAAAAAATACAGAAAGAGCATCATGGCCAGATTGCCGATGATGAGGGCAGTACTGCTTAAGAATGCCGGAAAGAAATTGGCGATCTTTTCCTGTAGTTTAACGATGGTGTCGGGTGTAAGTAATTCCTGACCCGTCCACTCTTTGATTTGTTGCGAAACGGCTTTGAGCCCCTGAATGAGTTCCTGCGAATGACTGAATGCTTCATTGATACGTGGCGCCATCAGTGAAAAAACCCAGTAAACCGGCAAGCCAAACATCAGCAGAAAACTTAAGAGAAAGATTGTGGCTGCGAGATTTTTATTCCATTCCCTGGCGATGGTCATGTAACGATACGAGCCTCTGCTTAATATATAAAGGGTTATGGCGCCGAGAAATCCCGGCAGGAAAATATATAATTCGTTCACCAGTAAAAATCCCAGTGTCAGTAAGGCAATAAGCAGTATGATCTGGCGAAGCCGATTGGAAAAAGATGCCATAGTATGTTAAAAATACGATGTAATGAGATAAACTTCCACGAAAATCAGGCTTATTGTTCCCACACTTTAAGACCCTCACTGCAATTGGCACAGATATCAATATTTTTTCGTCCCTTACTAATCTGCTGCCGGAAATGGCGATAGGCTTCCCCATTCCAGATATCTTTCATGGAAGAGGCCTTCAGGTCACCCAGACGATGCGTGGCATCTTTATCAAAGCAGCAGGGAACTACTTTCCCGTCCCAGGTAATGACATTCGAGTGCCATAGTTTCCAGCAATGATTACTCAGCTTATGCTTCGGTTGATATTGACCGTTAGCATCTTTTTTATAGCGACTGTATTTATTGTCAGCAGGAATGAGTCCGTTGGGATCATGTTCGTAATCATAGACCTGCGCCGTTTTCAGCCAAACGTCATCCACGCCGACTTCTTTGGCTATTTTTTTAACATCTGCAATCTGATGTTCATTCGGCTTTACCACCAGGAACTGAAAGATGACAAACGGCGTTTGACTGTTCAGCTTTTTTTTCCACTCCACTATTTTTCGCGCTCCTTCGATGACTTTGTTCAGTTGTCCGCCGATACGATATTGCTGATAGGTTTCCTGAGTAGTTCCGTCAATAGAGATGATCAGTCTGTCCAGTCCGCTTTCTATGGTTTGCCTTGCTTTTTCATCGGTGAGGTAATGCGCATTGGTCGAGGTAGCTGTGTAAATTTTTTTTGCGGAAGCATATTGCACCATTGGCAAAAATTCCGGATGCAGGTAAGGCTCGCCCTGAAAATAAAAAGTGAGATAGATCAGCTCCTTATGAACCGAGTCAATGGTTTGTTCAAAAAAACTTTTCTCCAGCATACCCGTAGGCCGGGTGAAGGAACGCAGTCCACTCGGACATTCCGGACAACGCAGATTACAGCTGGTGGTTGGCTCGAAAGAGACAGACATCGGATAACCCCATTGTATGGGTTTTGCCAGTAAGCGTGATAAGCGATAGCTCACCCACAACTTACCTGCATTGACGATCCGTCGCAGGGTAAGTTTTCGGGCGAAATTCAGCGCATCTTTCCAATGTATTCTTCCCATTTAAACAAAGATAAGGCGCAGAATCATTGAACAGGACGGCGCTATATTTCCTGCAATTCCTTATAGCCATATAAGGGTGAACCCTTAAAAGAATAAATAGCGTTTTGAAATATTAGGACAGGGCAAAAGCGCCGTATATCTTTGAAGTATTAAATCCAAATCCAACAGAAAGACCAACAAAATCCAAATCCTAAAGTAACCAAGAACAATACCTATAAGAGAACCATTGAAATCCAGTCCTAAACCAACAGTCCGTTCTAACAACAACCTGAACCGGAAAAAATTGACCCCGCTGAAAAGCGGGGTTTTTTTATTCAAAATGATTTCGCATAAAAGCATTAACTTGTATTGACTAAAACAAATGTCCTATGTCTACTCCAACGACCCACTTGCCCAAAGGAGCTGAATGGCTCATCACTCCAACAGATCCTACCCATTGCTTTACGCCGGAAGATTTTCAGGAAGAACAGATCATGGTCAAAGACATGTGTTCCGAATTCATCGAAGCAGAGATTCTTCCGCTGATGGATCGCATTGACAAACTTGAGCCCGGGCTCATGCCCTCCCTCATGGATAAAGCCGGTGAACTGGGTTTGTTAGGAGCTGTTACGCCTGAATCACTCGGGGGGTTAGGAAAAGATTTTATCACAGGAACACTCATCAATGAAGCGTTGGGCGGCGCTTATTCATTTTCTGTAGCTGTAGCTGCGCATACAGGAATTGGCACATTGCCAATTCTGTATTTCGGTACACCCGAACAAAAACAAAAATATATTCCTAAGTTGTCTACCGGTGAATGGAAAGGCGCTTACGGACTAACGGAGCCGAATAGTGGCAGTGATGCGCTGAGTGCCAAAACAACGGCTGTATTGAGTGAAGACGGAAAGCATTATATTCTGAATGGCCAGAAATGCTGGATCACCAATGGAGGTTTTGCGGATGTATATACGGTGTTTGCAAAAATCAACGGAAAAGATTTTTCAGCGTTTATTATTGAACGGGGTATGGAGGGATTTACACAAGGACCCGAAGAGCATAAGATGGGTATCAAAGGATCTTCTACTGTTCAGTTATATTTTCAGGATTGTAAAGTGCCGGTGGAAAATCTCTTGGGTGAAGCGGGTAAAGGGCATGTCATTGCGTTCAATATTTTAAACATCGGCCGACTCAAGCTGGCAGCGGCTACACTAGGTGGAGCCAAGCGCACCTTGAATCTTGCGCTTGAATATGCGATGACGAGAGAGCAGTTCAAACAACGCATCATCAATTTCGGAGCGATACAACATAAGATTGCCCAAATGGCTACCCGGATATGGGTACTGGAGACAGCGGTGTATCGTACGGCCAAATGGATCAGCGATAAAGAAGATATTCTTCTTGAGGAAGGTAAGCCTTTCAATGAAGCCATGCTGGCTGCGGCAGAAGAATATGCTATTGAATGTGCTATTCTGAAAGTGGAAGGAAGTGAAGTATTAGATTTTGTCGTTGATGAAGGCGTACAGATCTTCGGAGGCAATGGGTTCAGTGAAGAATATCTGATCACGAGAGCCTATCGTGACAGCCGCATCAATCGCATCTTCGAAGGTACGAATGAGATCAACCGACTGCTCACCGTTGATATGGTTTTAAAAAGAGCTATGAAAGGCAAGCTCGATCTGATGGGACCCGCCATGAAAGTGCAGCAGGAGCTCATGAGTATTCCTGATTTCGGGGAGGAAGATGATCAACCCTTTGCCAAAGAGCTGAAATCTATTGCACAGTTTAAAAAAGCTATTATGCTCACTGCGGGTGCTGCCGTTCAGAAGCTGATGATGAAACTGGAGCAGGAACAGGAAATTCTCATGCATATTGCTGATATGGCCATCCTCACTTTCAATGCTGAATCAGCGCTCATGCGCGTAATGAAAATTACCAAAGAGAAAGGCGAAGCAGCCTGTGCCATGGAGCTGGATATGATGCGGATCTATTTGTTTGATGCGGCAGATAAAATTCATAAAGCCGGCAAGGATGCCGTTATGTCCTTTATGGAAGGGGATGAGCAGATGATGTTGCTTGTTGGTTTGAAACGTTTCACGAAGACGGCACCGTTTAACAGCAAAGAGGCGAGACGACGCATCACGGCGCATCTGAGGAATACCGGAAAATATCCGCTTTGATACAACGCCGTTGTTTTATTATGTTTGCCAACTAAAGATCAGTTATGAGCGATGCACTCCTTATCCGGGATTTCCTGGAACCGGTTTCTCCTTCTTTTATAGTCGGTGATATTGCCCTCAATGAATCTCAGTTAGGATCACACATTCAGGTTTATGAAAACGAGTTGCCTGATCTTGCCGGAGCTGATATCATTCTGCTGGGCGTCCCTGATGAGCGAGGTTCGGGTAATGGGAATATGAAGGGAGAAGCTCCCGATTGTATTCGCAAGCAACTCTATCAACTATATCACTGGCATACGGATATTCGTATTGCCGATGTCGGAAATATCAGACCTGGACATAGTCTGGCGGATACGTATGCCGCTGTACGTACTGTAATAAAAGCACTTACTGACGAGAAGCATACCGTGATTATTCTTGGAGGATCACATGATATTACACTGGCGCAGTATGGTGCGTATGCCGAGAGCAAAAAGATCATAGAAGCCACTTGTGTTGATACGCTGATCAATCTGGTAGGAGAGTCTGCCATTCGGTCGGAAAATTTTCTCATGGAAATGCTGACGGGCGAGCCGAATTATCTTGGACATTATAATCACCTCGCTTTTCAGAGCTATCTCGTACATCCAACCATGCTGCAAACGATGGACAAACTTCGTTTTGATTGTTATCGTTTGGGGATGATCAAAGAAAATATTCAGGAAATGGAGCCTGTGTTGCGCCATTCCCATATGCTGTCTATTGATATGTCGGCCCTGGCCTATGCGTATGCACCCGGATCGGGCATATCACCTAATGGACTAAACGGAGAAGAGATCTGTACGCTCACCCGTTTTGCCGGCTTGAGTGATCAGCTCAGTTCCATTGGCATTTACGGCTACAATACAGAAGATGATATTAATTTATTCACTGCACAACAGATCGCGCAGATGATTTGGTACTTTATAGATGGAAGAGCCAAGCGACAGACCGAAGCACCGCTGACAGAGCGCCATCATTTCAATGAATTTCATGTTGCGTTTAATGAGATAGATACCTTGTTTCTGCAAAGCAAACGAACCGGTCGCTGGTGGATGCAGATGCCGAACGGCAAAATGATTCCCTGTTCACAAAATGATTATCGCGTTGCTTCACTCAATGAAATTCCGGAAAGATGGTTCAGGGTGCAGGAGAGAGGGTGATGGTCGTTTTTCATTGATCGTTAATCGTTTTTCGTGTCTTGTCCTACTGTCTTCTCTGCAAAATCAGCGCCTATGCTTGATTTATAATCATAAATGAAATCAACGTTCCATTTTTTAAACTGTTCGGCTTCTTCCGGATAATGGGTGATGGCAGCCACCTTGAATTTTCTGCGGCGTAGCTTGACAATCTCTGCCAGCGTATTTTTATTGGATGTATAATCGCTCATGGCCAACAGAACCAGTTTAATGGATGCCAGTCTTTTGTAGTTCCAGAATGTTCTGTACGTTGCATCGCCCCATTGCACATGATATCCTTTTTTTTGAAGTGCTTCTGCGTGATCCTGTTTATAGTCGATCCCTACTACTTTACCCGGATAGATACTTTGTAAATAATCATAGGCCGGTTGTCCAATACTTCCCATCCCGATGATGAGATACGCTGCTTCACCGAATGATTGTATCTCGTTTTCTTCTGTGCCTTGCTTTTTATTCATCTTCATGATCAGCCGACGATACTTATCAAAAAGTGCATGGGCATTGGCATTATAGGGTGATGCGATCAGAAAAGACAGCGACATCAGAATAGCCATCACCATCAGCCACTCCTGTCCCAGTATACCTGATTCAGCCGCAACGACTCCTGTGATCAATCCAAATTCGCTGAAATGACTGAGCGATAAGGATGTCAGAAAAGATGTGCGGGCACTTACCCCAATCTTAGTGAACAACCACATAAATAACCCTGACTTGAATACTAAAATTACCAGTAAGATCAATGCTGTTAAAATGGTCGACCAGCCCGGCATTCCTGTGAGACCTATACTCACAAAGAAAGCAATCAGAAAAAAATCCTTATACTGCATCATCCGGTCGTACAGTTCATCTGCTTTCGGATGATGTACCATGAGCATACCTATGGCCAGAGCACCCAGATCAGGTTTTAATCCAAAGGATTTAAATGCAAAAGCACCGGCAACGAAGGCAGCAAAAAACCCAAATACAGTTAGCAATTCTCCGTGTCCGGATTCATCTAAGATCTTGTATAAAACAAAATGAATGAGATAGAGATAAACCGGGATGGCAAATACCCACAGGGAGGGCGTAGCATTGGAAGTGATGGCAAGAAAAAGAACGGCAAAAATGTCCTGAATGATGAGAATACCTATTGCGATCTTTCCGTGATAGGAACTGAGGTCTCCCCGCTCTTCCAGTACTTTAGCAGCAAATACTGTACTCGAAAAACTGAGTGAAAAGGCGATCAGAAAGCATGCTTTTATGGAAAGAGAACTCAATAACTTTAATCCTGTATAGGTCAGCAAAAAGATCATAAAGCCGGCTACAGCAATGGTGAGAACCATGTGTAGTGTTGCTGTTAACCAAACGGACTTCTTAAAGAGCGATTGTACTTTTATTTTTAATCCGATCGTAAACAGAAGCAGCATAATGCCCAGGTCGGATAAAACGTGTAATACCTCACTGATTTTTCCCTGCTGAAGACCAAAAACATTCAGCACAATACCGGTCAGCAGGAAGCCAATTAGTGTAGGCAGTCCGATACGTTTTGCAAGCAGGCCGCTGAAAAAGGCAATACTTAACCATAAAGCATCTGTTACATAAACTTCCATATCGGCAAAAATGATCTTTTTAAATGTAAGACGCATTATTTATCCTGCAAAAGATTCTTTAAAATAATTAGTAATTAATAATAAAGGAGTAATAATTTTATGTCTATGTATAAGTTATATCTGATCTTATTCTTTAGTATTTATTTTCTGTCGGCTTGTGTACATACCAACAGGATTAATGCCCGATTGCTGAAGAGCATAAAAAAAGACAGTATTCTTCGCACTGCTCATTACGGGATTGCTGTGTGGGATAAAGAGAAAAATAATTTTATAGTCAGGCATCAGTCAGATCGTTATTTTGTGCCGGCCAGTAATGTGAAGATTGCGACGTTGTATGCAGCACTTAAAAATTTATCTGATACGCTTCCTTCATTTGACTATTATCAAAGTCAGGATACGCTATTCATCCTTCCGAAAGGAGATCCCTCTTTGCTTGATGCTGATTTCGGGCATCATGCGGGATTTAATTTTTTAAAACAAGTCGGGAAGCCTGTTGTTATTTTACCCGTCAAATGGGAAACTGCGATCTATGGAAAAGGGTGGGCCTGGGATGATTATTCAACGTCATATATGCCGGAAAAAAGTCCTCTGCCTGTAAACAAAAAGGATACGGCAAGTTATGTGTCTGGTAACAGGGTTGTATTTCCCTCTCTGCAAGAACAGTATGAACGTGCGGCAGGCATACTGTCGGATACACTTGAATTACCTGTTCTAGTTTACAGGTCCGAAAGAATATTCAATGAACCTCTCCAAACATTGTATGCCCCATCTAAGGATAGCCTTTGTAAAAAAATGATGTTCCGCAGTGATAATCTGATAGCCGAACAATTGCTGCTTATGGTAAGCAATCAGCAGTATGGCATGATGAATGAAACTAAAATTATCGACGCCATTTTATCAGACACATCACTGAAATTCCCTCAAAAGCCTGTATGGGTGGATGGAAGTGGATTGAGTCGTTATAATCTGTTTAGTCCTGAAGACTTTGTATATCTCCTTAAAAAATCAGAAAATGAATTAGGTATAGACCGCATTAAAAAAATATTTCCTACTGGCAATCAAGGCACGTTAAAAGGATATTATGATGATAAGGCTGGTTTTATTTATGCCAAAACAGGAACATTAAGCGGGCATGTTTCGCTGAGCGGCTATCTAAGGACAAAAAAGAATACGCCGTTGATTTTTTCTATCATGATCAACCATCACACCGGTAAGTCGGCAGATGTCAGAAAAACGGTGGCCAAATATTTGGATAAGCTTTGGAGGAAATATTAGGTATGGTTGTTTTATTGTTTCAACTTTTTTTTGTCACTTTAGGGATCAGCCTGCTTTGCTCCTTTGGGCAAGTGGGTCGTTGGAGTAGACATAGGACGCTTATTCGCAGTAATAGCTAGTTATTTCTTTTTAGATCTTTTTTGATCATTAAATTCAGGCAGCTTCTTGTGCTGATCCAAATATTCTGCGAACGACTTATATTCATGTCCCACACAATCTCCTTTGATTCGCCAGTCATTGGATGTGTTCATTTCGCTTGATAATTCAAAAATGCATACAGAAATATACGTATTTTCAAAAAATGAATTTGCATCATTATGTTTAAATCTAACCCTTTCGGCACCACCATGGATACCATTTGATCCATACATTGCTTTTTCGAATTGATCAAGCCTGCCCTTCAGTCCCTTTTTTGAAATAGTCATCCCGATATATGCTATTTCTTCGATGTAGGAAAAGTCATGACCTTCTAAGTCTTTATTTGAATGAGCGATATAATAGATTCCAGGTTGATTTTTCTTGGAAATTGTCTCTCTTTTTTTCCAAGGAACCCATTTGGTATTTTGTTTCATTTTATTTATTTTAAAAGAGTGCAATGTTCGATCCTTTTATTTAAGCCTTACAACTCGGATCGTCTCGTCTGCATCTTCAACTTTCATTGTCCAAGTACCTTTGAATTCGTAAATCAAGACACTTGGACTATAGGCGTAATGATACATGTAAGCATAAGATGATTGTTGCCAAATTTGTCCATTCATCATTTTAAAAATTGTTTCACCATCCCAACCTTTGAATTCTCCTGAAATTTGAGTTTCAATTACATTTTTAAGTCTCCTGCAAATCACCGCTTCGTCAAAGTCATCAATTACGAGCTTATAATCAGAACCCTTTTGATATATTTTTACATCTGGATTTCTTGTCCGAACACGTTGTCTGGTCCTTTCGGTAATAACATAAAAGCTTCTGGATACTTTAAAAATATAACCTTCTGTTATTGTGCCACTAATCGATCCTTTAATATTAGCTTCTTCAACAAACGTCCATCCGGACTGAGCTTGTAAATTAGTCAAGGAGGTTAAGAATAAAAGTGCGAAAATCAAATGTTTCATATTTACTTATTGTTATTATTAAATTTCCGATAATGTTTTCCTGCTTTTCGCCGGGCGGGTTTATCGTAAATATATTTATTTTCCTTGGCAGTGTAAGGGCGTATCTTGGCAAAGCCCAGCCCGGCACTGCCAACCCTTCAATCCGACTGGCGTAAAGGCGGTGTTGTAAGCAGTTTTGTAGTACTTAAAAGGTTTCTTTTGTCTGAACTTTTTGGCAATAACTTTTAAGATTTGCAAAAGCCTTTAATAGTCTTGCTTCTAAATTTTCTTCTCTTGCAAAGTCAATCTTGATTGCGAAGTCTGACACATTTCCATATCCAGTCATAATCTTTTTATAGGAAGAATAGAATTGTAAATTTTCATCGCTTCCGTTGAATGTCGGATTTTTTCTACTTATAGTTACTTCGCAAATTGGTATTTGTACAGTCCGTTGTTGATTATCTTTATAATATTTTATTGTTAACCATGCATCATTAAAAAATTCAAATGTAAAATCTTTATCGCTAGAAGATAAGTCAGTACTGCCATATGGTGTTTGTACTGATGGACCAGGATGGTAAATATTTTGTCTATAACTATTCAGCTTTTGTAAAATCCAAGCTTTTGTTTCTGCTATAGAAGGTTTGTTTGTTATACGTTTGGGTGTAAAATTTGGGAGCTGGGTAGACGTGGGTTTTGAAGAAATTGACTTCAAATGCAAGAATGCATTTTCAAGTTGCTTTAGAATATCTGTTTCTGAATTGTTTTGAAATCCAATTGATAAATAGTCTGATGTATTTTTGTAGTTTGTTGTGAGATTAACATCATACATGGTTTGGCTATTTGTTGAAATGCTGAAATGATTGTCGTAATCTTTTCCATAAATATAATTGATGTCATATAAAGGAATATATGTGACTTTGTCATCTTTGTTATCATACAAATATGCAACAATAAAGTAACCTTCCTGAAATTTAAATTCATAATCACTATAGCTTGTCGATGAGTATATTCCTAATATTTCGCTATAACATGTATAATTGTTGCCATAGCTAGATAATTTGTTGAGTATCCAATTTTCGGTTTGTGTCCTTGAGTAGGTTGAAAAGGGATTTGGCTCCTTAGTCTTTTTTGAAACAGTTGAGGAAGTTGACTTTTGTGTATTGCTTCTGTTTTTATTGCTATCAGGCGTGAAGTCTGTTAAAGTGTACTTCTTGTATGATGGAGATGTGCTTGTAGTGGTATTTTCATATCCCCATCTTACACCACAATGGGGGCATATGTCTCCGATTTTAGAACTTGAAGAAACTGGCTTGCCGCATTTGCCACAGCTTTTTGAAACAGTAGTATATGTCTGACTGAACAATACACTGGCAGGGGTCATACTGCAGCAAATCATAAATCCAATTATAAATAGGTAGTGTCTCATAAAAATTGCTTATAACGGTTCGCAGCTACCCGAAGGGCGGGACTTTTACCACAAAACCTGATTTGAAAAACTCATGTTTGATAAACCATAAAACTGTCTTTGGAACACGAATCCCCGCCTTTTGGGTAGGTGCTGTTAGGTGCTGAATTATCAGTCATTATTGTGTTTTTCTTTTGTCGTTATGTTGTGATATGGTTCAAATTTAGCTTCTTCAATCAATTTGTTAAAGGTATCTATGCAATCAGTGCATAAAGAGCCAATTCTAACAAATGGCTCCATTTCTCCTGGCGTAAATTCATATATTCTCCTTATTAAAGTACTGGCAAAATTTTCAGAAATCATTTCTTGAAACCTATAGTCAACACTGTAAACTAAATTATATCTACCCATTTGATCACATCCAAGTGAAACAATACAAAAAGGAGTTGTACATTGGAGCATTGTTGATTGAACGCCTGGCTTTTTTCTAAAGTCACTTTCAATTCTTGTTCTTAGCCTTTCATCGTCAAACCAACCTTGTATTCTCTCAATTGTATTAATTACATACCTGTATGCCTCAAAAAGCTTTTTATTTCTTTCTTTTACAAATTCAGGTGCGACATTCTCTATTTTCAAATTATGAAATTCAGAGAGAAAAGTGTTTACAAATTCTTTGGGTTTAATTGAACTGCTTAATTTTCTTTTCTCTTCCCATTCAGCAATAATAATTTCTTCAATATTGTCAACAAATCCAGAAACTTCAAGAGTTTGTTTAATCCACTTTTCATCTTCTTCATTTTGTGCCTTAACGACCAATGATTTATTGCCATCTCCATCTATACCATATTTTTCAAGGTATGTTAGTATCAGCATTTCAAATGCAAGTTTCCTCGGGTCTGTCGGAATATTACCAACTTCTGAAGGTTTATTCCCTGTTTTGTTTCTATTAAATAATTTGTCAAACATATCTTGTGTGTTATTTAAATTTTGCACCTAACTCACTTATCCGAGTAACTCATTTTGATTTTATCGCATCAATCCACATAAATCCGGGTATTATTGTGCAGTAATTTTCTAAAATAAGTTGCATAATAAAATCTATTATTTAATGTTTAGTTTATCAAAAGGACTTTGAATCTTTCCTAATGCCTCCCTGCTCACATGGGTATATATCTGTGTCGTCTTAGGACTCTTATGCCCCAACAACTCCTGTATATAACGCAGGTCGGTTCCGGCTTCCAGCAAATGAGCGGCATAACTATGGCGAAGCATATGCAGATTGATATTTTTCTGATCCCAGCTGCTTTAACAGCGTTCTTTAATACCATACCTATACTTCTCTCAGAGTACCTCCCCCAAAATTGCCCCTCAAAAATGTATTCCTTAGGCTTGTACCGAAGATAATAATTTCTCAACATCTCCAAAATATTTGCCGATAAGGGATATGAAAGGATTTGTGTTTCCCATTCTTTAGGTAGCATAGGTTTATGATTTAGGTGTTTGAAGAAGAATTTACTTTTTAGGGCGATTCATTTCAATAATATCCTCCCCCTATGTCCCCCTCCAGAGGGGGATATATCTTAACAAGACTCCAATAAAACCTACAACCCACAACTTACAACCAACAATTGCTATCCCACAATCTCCCACACTTCATTACCACGCAGCAGCTTATCGAGATTGCCTTTGCCTTTGCTGGCAATGACTTCATCAATCTGCAATTGCATCATCTCTTCATAACAGGGGCGCTCTGTTTCATATAATACACCAAATGGTCGGGGAAGATGTCCGGCAATGCGCGGATCATCAAACATGCGCACAAGTATCTGCGCTTTATAAAAATCTTTTTCATCATGGATCCACAGATCATCTTTGCTGTGACCGTCTTCCAGATTGACTATAACGGGTCTGAATCCATCAAGCTTGATTCCTTTATTTTGTGAAGCACCAAAAACCAGCGGCTGTCCGTGAACAAGAAAGAGTGCTTCATCCGCTTTCGTTGATTTTTCCGTAAAGGTTTCGAATGCACCATCATTAAAGATGTTACAGTTCTGATAGATCTCCAGCAAGGATGCTCCTTTGTGTGCATGCGAACGAAGCAGCATCTCCTGTAAATGCTTCGGATCTCTGTCCATACTGCGCGCAATGAAAGACGCATCGGCACCCATGGCCAGCGCAAGCGGATTGAACGGATGATCTAAACTGCCGTAAGGGGTACTCTTGGTAATTTTATTTTCTTCCGATGTAGGAGAATATTGTCCTTTCGTTAATCCGTAGATCTGATTATTGAACAATAATATATTGACATCAAAATTTCTTCTCAGCAGATGAATGGTATGATTACCTCCGATACTTAACGCATCCCCATCGCCCGTCACAATCCATACGGTCAGGTCGGGTCGCGTGGCTTTCAGTCCGCTGGCAACAGCAGTCGCTCTTCCATGGATGGAATGCATACCATAGGTATTCATATAATATGGAAAACGGCTGCTACAGCCAATCCCACTGATAATGGCAATATTTTCACGGGGAATACCCAGCGTAGGCATGATCTTTTGCACCTGTGCCAATATGGAATAGTCTCCGCATCCGGGACACCAGCGTACTTCCTGATCTGTTTGAAAATCCTTGGCGGTCAATGTATTGGGAGCCGTTGCCGTTTCAGCCATAATGGTAAAATTGAGTACTTACTAAATAAAAAAACAGGGGGTTTTGTTCATCCATAGCCCCATTTTGGGTGGCAAATTTACAAAAGTCTTTGGCTGGAATGGCATTTTGTGGATGATTTCCTATATAATTAGTATAGAAAAGAATCCTCCCCCTGCACCCCCTCCAGGAGGGGGATATATTCTAATTGGCCTCGCGAACCGACAACCGCCAACTGACAACAGTTTTCTCCGCTATCTTTGCCCCATGAACGGACTGCAGGAAAAAATAGAAGCTTATAAAAAAGAAATCGAGGCTTATTCCATTCAAAATGCGAAGGATCTGGAAGCATATCGTATTCAGTTTCTGGGTACGAAAGGGATTGTCAAATCCCTGATGGCAGAAATGAAGGATGTGCCAGTAGCAGAAAAGAAAGCGATGGGTCAGCTGCTCAATGAGTTTAAAAATTTTGCGGAAGAAAAATATGCATCGGCTAAAGAACTGACAGAACATCAGGAGGTTGAGGGCACAGGCATCGACTATTCCTTACCCGGACAGCCCATGCTTACGGGTAGCCGTCACCCGATCAGCTTAATGCGTCAGCGCATTATTCAAATATTTCAACGATTAGGATTTTCAGTTGCTGATGGTCCGGAGATTGAAGATGACTGGCATAATTTCACGGCCCTCAATCTTCCCGAAGATCATCCGGCTCGTGATATGCAGGATACCTTTTATGTACAGCAACAACCGGCCTGGTTATTACGAACACATACCAGCAATGTTCAGATAAGGGAAATGCAAAAAGGTAAGCTCCCCATCCGAATGATCATGCCGGGGCGTGTGTACAGAAACGAAACTATCAGTGCAAGAAGCCATTGTTTTTTCCATCAGGTGGAAGGTTTATACATTGATGAACAGGTAAGCTTTGCTGATCTCAAGCAAACGCTTTATTTCTTTGTGAGAGAATTGTTTGGTCAGCATGTGAAAGTCCGTTTCCGACCTTCCTATTTTCCCTTTACGGAACCCAGTGCCGAAATGGATGTGAGCTGTATGCTGTGCGACAGCAAAGGTTGCAGTGTCTGTAAAAAAACAGGATGGCTCGAGATATTAGGTTGCGGTATGGTGCATCCCAATGTACTGGAAAACTGTGGCATCGACAGTAATAAATATACCGGCTTTGCTTTCGGTATGGGCATTGAACGTCCTACGATGCTGAAGTATGGTATCAAAGACATCCGCTTATTCAGCGAGAATGATCTTCGCTTCCTCAAACAATTTACCGGCGCATACTGATGCATCTTTCTTTTCATAGCTTAATGTCATGCGTACTATGAATGAGTCGCCAAAGACTGTATTTGTTACCGGCGGCTCCGGACTGGTTGGCTCGGCTTTGCTCAAGCAACTGCTGGAACAGAACGTGCCCGTCAAAGCGTTGTATCATCAGTCTAAATCTCCCGTACTCACCAGTGAAGAATCCGATCGTATAGAATGGATCAAAGGAGATATACTCGATACATCATTATTAAATGAAGTCTTATCACAATGCCGTCAGGTATATCATTGTGCGGCCATTGTTTCGTTTCATCCGAATCAAAAGGAGCGGATGTATCAAATTAATGTGGAAGGAACGGCGAATGTGGTGAATACCTGTCTTGAATGTGGCATTGAAAAGCTCGTGCATGTGAGTTCTGTTGCTGCCATCGGCAGAAAATCTGCCAACAAAAAAACATCTGAAGAGGCGGAATGGACCGAAGAACAAAACACCTCTCATTACGGAAGAACGAAATATTTATCTGAAATGGAAGTGTGGCGCGGCATTGGAGAAGGGTTGTCTGCGGTGATGGTCAATCCGGCCATTATCCTCGGCGAAGGAAACTGGAACCAGGGCTCTGCGGCCATTTTTAAGAAAGTGTGGGATGAATTTCCGTTTTACACAACGGGATCTACCGGCTTTGTGGATGCAACAGATGTGGCGCGCGCCATGATTCTCTTAATGAATTCACCGATCGAGGCGGAAAGATTCATCATGGCCTCTGCTCATTATACGTATCAGGAGCTGATGCAGAAGATAGCCATTCTCTTTAAGAAAAATGCACCCCGCTATAAAGCGCCGTCAGCTTTACTGGGGCTTGCCTGGAGATGGGAAGCCTTCAAAACAATTTTTACGTCGAAAGAGCCGTTAATCACAAAGGAAACGGTACATAAAGCATACATGCATAGCGAATACGACTCGGCAAAATTATTATCGATGTTGCCTGAGTTTCAGTACACGTCTCCTGAGATAACGTTGCAGCGTACATGTAAATGGTTTATGGAAAGGAACGGACAACTTCTACAACCATCTTGTTAATTTTGTATAGCTGATTTGTCTGCTTCCGCATAAAACACTTAATTTACTTCTTTAAAGCATATATATGAGAATCCTTTGTCTTATTCTGCTCTCCGTTTTTTTTCAGACTGCATATTCGCAAACATCTTTTTATGTAAAAGGGAAAGTGCTGGATGACAGCTCCGGTTTACCGATGGAGAGCGCATCGGTTATATGTCAGAATACCACGCGGGGAACATTCTCCGACCGGGATGGAGCTTTCGGATTACAGTTGCCGATGGGTGGACATAATCTCGTTATTAGTTTTGCCGGCTATGATCCATCTTCCGTGATGGTCACTTCTGCTACGGATAAACAGGATGAGCTGATCGTGCGTTTAAAGAAAAAAACAAAAAACCTGGAGGAGGTAGTAGTCATGGCAAGCAATGAAGTAGCCAACGGTTGGGAAAAACACGGCAAAGAATTTTCGGCATTTTTTCTGGGTACAACGCCCAATGCTGAACGTTGTGCGATTTCCAATCCGGAAGCGCTCAAGTTTTATTTTTCCAAAAAGAAAAACCGCTTAAAAGTAAAAGCAGAGGATCCGGTGATCATCATTAATCAGGCGTTAGGATATAAAATACAATATCAGCTCGATTCATTTATCTATGAATATAATACCAAAGGCAGTAGTTATCAGGGTGCTGCTTTTTATATAGAAATGGATACTACGGAAGCACAAAAGAGCATCTGGAAAAAGAACAGGGAAAAAGCATACTATGGTTCAAGGATGCACTTTATGCGGTGCTATTATGACAGTACCCTTTCAGAGAACACGTATGTTATAAAAGGAATTGAGAGAGATTCAGTAACAGGTAAAACAACCACAGAAACGCTGGATAATCCCTATGATTCTACTTTTTACGGTGTGATCAACGGATCGGAAAAAGAAGTATTGCTTGTAGGAAAATATCTGATTGAATATTCGGGAGAACCCATGGAAAAATCTTATCTGCAGGCCAACAAATATCCTTTGTCTGCCAAAGAGCAACTTTCAACAGTTGATTTACTGGATGGTTTCGTGATTACAGAAAACGGATTTTTCTATTTGCAAAAAGATGTGGTCAACAGCGGATACTGGGCCTGGAAGAATATGGCAGATCAGTTACCATATGATTACTGGCCGGAAATAACCGAGAAAGAAGAGGGGATTAAATAGCTTGATCGTTGTTAGTTATTGGTTATTCGTTGCCCGATGATTCAATCTTTTCCAAACGGCCCCAGATTTCCGGAATACGTTTGATCCATACATGTTCTCTTCTTTTATCTGCTGCTTCCTGAATGGGGGTTCCAAAATAAATTTTATTGCCAGGAATTGTTTTTGATACGCCACTCTGACCCAGTACGACTGTATTCTCTCCGATTGTAATGGTTTTATTCACACCAACCTGCCCCCATAAGATCACCCCGTCCTTTATTTCAACAGCTCCGGCCACGCCGACCTGCGCAGCCAGCAAACAGTTTTTACCGATCACTACATCGTGACCGATGTGCACCTGATTATCAAATTTAGTTCCCTGTCCGATGATGGTGTCATGTGTAACGCCGCGGTCAATGGTGCATCCCGCGCCGATCTCAACATGGTCATGAATGATCACACGACCGCAGCTCTGCATTTTTTTATACCACACTTCTCTGTTCTTTTTGGTATTGAAATAAAACGCATCGCTCCCTATAACTGTTCCGGCATGTATCACCACATGATCACCGATGATGGTATGATCATATACGGTGACATTGGGATGAATGATCGTGCCGGCGCCTATAGTAACGTGATGACCGATAACGGCTCCGGGCATAACAACAGCAGTTGAGTCGATAACGGCTGTATCGGAGATATGGTTTGTTGATGGAACAAAAGGACGAAAATGATTGACGATTTTTAAATAGGCCTCAAATGGTTCGGCGCATACTAGTAATGCTTTGCCTGCAGGAATAGTATCTGCTTTATTATTGATGATGATAAAATCAGCCTTCGACTGAATACATTTATCATAATATTTAGGATGATCTACGAATACCAGATCTCCTTTTTCAACTTTATGAATTTCATTGATACCAATTGCCTGACCATCAGCATTGCCAATGATATCAGCTGATATTAATTCAGCGATCCACTTCACGGAAACAGGAGATGGAAACTTCATAGCAGTGTATTTGTTTTAGAATGATGATATACTGTGCATGCATGCAAACATCACAAATCAAATACAATGTTCGCATTTAAATACATCATATCATCGTCGATTTCCACAGCCCCAAAAAAAATGTGTATAAAAAAGATGAAAATATTTTTCTTATTCAATAAAATAATTTTTAATATTGTGAAGGGAATGAAAATTCCCGGTACTTACTAACTCATCCATAATTAAAGCCCGGATTCTTCCGGGCTTTGTTTTTTCAGTTTGTTCTTTTTGAAAACCATTCTCCGATCTTTATATTTTCATTGGAGAAAAATGAATTTGTTACCTTGCTTAAAAATTTACCATGCTAAAATCAATGACCGGTTTCGGAAGAGTGGAGGATGCTTCGGAGGATAAGGTATTCCTGATTGAGATCAAATCACTCAACGGGAAACAATATGAATTAAATCTGAAACTGACTCCTTTATTAAAGCCGCATGAGTTCGCCATCCGAAATATCCTGTCTGAGCATTTGCTGAGAGGTTCCGTTGAATGTACCATTTCACTCAAACAAACTTCGGGCAGCGGCGCCATCACTATTAATAAAGACATTGCCAAAGGATATTTTATGCCTTTGAAAGAAATTGCCAGGGATCTGGATATCCAGGTAAGCGAATATGTGCTGGCAGCATTACTACGTTTGCCAGATGTAGTTGTACCCAATACGGAATCCCTTACGGATAAAGGATACCGTGATTTTGAAAAATTATTACTGAGGGCTATCGAAGCCATCAATGCCCATCGCCTCAATGAAGGGGCTGCTTTAAAAGCAGATCTGCTCGGACGAATCAATCGCATTGTTCAACTTCAGGAACAATTGCAGCTGTTGGCTCCTTTACGTCAGGAACGTATGCATCAGGATTTAAAAAAGAAGATCACGGAGCAGATCGGAACAGAGCATATGGACCTTAATCGTCTCGAACAGGAGATTATTTACTACATCGAAAAAATCGATATCAGTGAAGAACAGGTTCGCCTGAAAAACCACTGCGAATATTTTTTGTCTATTCTGAATGATGCGGAACAGACGAAAGGTAAAAAGCTGGGCTTCGTTTTACAGGAGATCGGGCGCGAGATCAATACAACCGGGGCAAAAGCCAATGATGCTGAGATGCAAAAACTGGTTGTGCTCATGAAAGATGAACTTGAAAAAGCCAAAGAGCAGGTGCTGAATGTATTATGATCTTCCTGCGTAACTTTACGCCAAATCCTTTCTGTGAATAAGATATTATTCCTTTTTTTACTGGCTGGTCTTTTGTCCGGATGTATGCAAATCAACCGCTTTGAGCGGAATATCCAGATCCCCAAACAGGCATGGCATTATGCTTTTGAGCCTGAGATCAAATTTGATATAACGGATACAACGTCGCTCTATAATGTCTATCTAACATTACGTCATACCGATCAGTATGCCTATAGCAATATCTGGCTGGAGATATCTACACAACAACCCGGTGATACCATCTTTCAGAAAGAACGCTTTGAACTGGGCTTGCAGGAGGCCGGCGGTAAATGGCTGGGTACCGGATATGCCGATATCCTGGAATTGCGTCATTTACTTTTTGAGTCGTTGAAATTGCGAAAAGCCGGTACATATACTATCCGAATCCGGCAGATCATGCGCGATGAGCCGCTTCGTCATATCATGAATGTGGGTGTTCGGGTTGAAAAGATCAAATAATACATGGCATCATTGACTACTTTTTTCCGTTCAAAAAACTTTTCCTTCTGGTTTTGGGTTTTGTTTGCCTATGTGGTGGCCGCGCTGATATGGTGGTTCATATCCTTGGAAAAACAAAATATTGAAATGACCGGTTTGCGTAAAGAAAGACTGGATCCGTCTCATCCTGCCTATATGATGCGTCTGCAAGAGATTGATGAAGAAAAAAGCAGAAACACAACCAAGTACCTGAGTGAAGGAATTACGTTTCTTATACTGATCATTATCGGAGCAGTCATTGTATTCAGGTCGGTTCGGAAACAAATGTCTTATGTGGCCATGCAGCGAAATTTCATGATGGCTGTTACGCATGAATTAAAAACGCCTATTGCCACGACACGGCTGAGTCTGGAAACGCTAAAGCACAGACAATTGGATAAAGAAAAACAGCAACGGGTTATTGATAATGCTCTTTCAGAAACGACGAGACTGGATGTATTGACCAATAATATCCTTCTGGCATCGCAGATAGAAGAAAAAGGATTCATTCAGCAGTCCGTCCACTTTTCCTTATCCGATCTCTTAAAAACAATTACAGAGGATTATCGGCATCGGTTTAGCCGGCGAATCATTGACGAAAAAATTGAGCCCGAGATATGGATCAGAGGGGATGAGCGTATGATTCAGATTGCACTGAACAATTTAATAGATAATGCCCTTAAATATTCACCCGATACGGCCCCTGTTCAGCTCAATCTGCGAACAGATACAGATCGTTGCCGCATAGAAGTGATTGATCAGGGAGAGGGTGTGTTCGATAAAGAAAAGAAAAAGATCTTCCGGAAATTCTATCGGGCAGGCAATGAAATTACCCGTAAGACCAAGGGTACCGGACTCGGACTTTATCTTACAAGTAAGATCATTGATCATCATCAAGGAAGTTTATTTGTAAAAGACCATCTGCCCAAGGGTAGCGTTTTTGTCATTGAACTAAAAAAGCATGTCGGATAAAGGCAACATACTGATTGTGGAAGATGAAGAGCTGCTTCGGGAAACGCTCACGCTGAATCTGGAGCTGGAAGGCTATGAGGTGACGGCAGTAGGAGATGGCTCAGAAGCATTGGATGCCGTTGAAAAAGCGCATTACGATCTGATCATCATGGATATTATGATGCCCGAACTCGATGGCATATCGGCAACGGAAACATTGCGTATCCGAAATTATGAAGGTCCAATATTGATCCTGAGTGCAAAAAATTCAGGAGCAGACCGAATTACCGGATTAAAAAAAGGCGCGGATGACTATCTGACAAAACCCTTTCATCTGGAGGAGTTGTTGTTGCGAACCGAAAAGCTCATAGAAAAAAATAAGAAAATTGGTACGACCAAGCCATTGAATGATACGTATTCGTTTGGTGGCAACACCATTCATTTTCATCAGGGGCTGGCGGTTAATTTTAAAGGAGAAAAGACTTCGCTTAGCAAAAAAGAGGTGATGCTTCTCCGACTCTTTGCAGAAAACCCGAATGATATCATCAGCCGGGAAAAGATCCTTCAGACGGTATGGGGCTATCAGGTATATCCTACTACCCGCACCATTGACAATTTCATTTTAAACTTCAGAAAATATTTTGAACAGGACCCCAAAAATCCGGTTCATTTTCATTCGGTAAGAGGGATGGGGTACCGATTTACGAATAACTGAAAATTTAAAAGTCAAAGATCAAAAGGCAAAACCCAAAAGTTTTAATTGGTTTTGACTTTTGAATTTTGACTTAAAGATCGCCTAACTGAGGACGAATTATTATTTCTTCCACACATGCGCCCGGAGAAAGTTGTGACGACGTGAGAATCATGGTTGCAATATCCTCCACTACCATGATGCGATGGTCGCTGTTATCAAAATCTCCCCAGGAGTCTGTCAGGACAGCACCGGGTAATACAGCGGTTACTTTTACAAAATGTGATTTCATTTCTTCACGAAGATTTTTGCTGAAACCATACACGGCATATTTGCTGATACCATAGGCGCCACCATTGGGATAGGCTTGTTGGGAGGCGATAGAGCAGATATTGAAAATATGACCGCGCGCACCTTTGATTTTTTCCTGACTCACAATAGATGGCAATAATTTTCTGGTAATATAGTAGGCGCTGTACAGATTGATGTTCATCATTTTCTCCAGCACACCTTCTGTTTCATAATGAATACCGCCGGGCAGATAGGTGCCGGCATTATTAACAAGCACATCTATTCGAATTTGCTGATCGAGGAGCCATTGTCCGAAGGCTTCGGCTGCCTCTTTATTCGAAAGATCTTTGGCAAGGCCTTTGATGGTTACGGAAGGAAATGATTTTTGCAATTCGGTGATTGTATGCTGAAGCGTTTCCTCGTTGCGGGCACAGAGATACAGATGGTGTCCCGCCGCCGCGTACGCGGCGGCTACTGCTTTGCCTATCCCTCGGGAGGCGCCGGTAATAACAATGTTCATGAAATAGATTTCTTCTGCGAAGTACGAACATTTTCGGGAAGAATAGCAAGATCACTTTTGCCTATTGCTTGACCCACTGACGGATATACGATTTATCAGCACTGAACAGTATCCAGTATGTACCTTTTACCAAATGGCTGACATCAATGCCCGCATTTGACTTGTTCCACATGCCCTGCTGCACAACGGCACCCTGACTATTCATTATTTGATACGGCACTGCTGTTTTGTTAACAGGCAAATCCGCATACAGTATCGTATTGGCAGGAACCGGATACAGTCTGACGGCATTTGAAAAATAAACATCATTCGTGGCATTGGTCGATAAATAACCGGAGATATACGCACTCATATTCAACTGGTGAAGTTTCTGAGGCACGGATATGCCCGATTGATTAAACGCCTCATTGGTGATATGATAATTTACACCATCCTGCGTAGCAATGGCCTCCACTTGATGAAATGGCAGATTCACGCTGATCTTGCGTTTATTGCCTTCAAAAAACCGATAACCGGGATAATCATAAAGAAGATAAATGAAAGGCTGCAGTGTGCTGCTATATCCGCATAAAACCAGTAAACGCTTCGACTCCATAAAAGAAGCGCCCGTTATCAGTCCTTGCACATCCAGTGATGAAACGAATGTTGCACTATGTGTGCCGCTTGTTTTAGGAAGCCGATATACACTTGTCTTATTGGTAAGCCATTCTTTCGTGAAAAGATAAATACTGTCTTTGCTAATGATAAATGCTTCACAGTCAAAGTTTGTTTTGTTGGTGCCGGTGGCATTGAAATTGGTTTGCGTAGCATAGCTGAATTTAATCGTATCGATGATCAGTAATGACTGTTGCAGACTGCTTTTTTTAATACGCAATATTTGCAGATTGGTACGATTGCCGTTTGCATTATTCCCGAAATCACCGATATATAAGTACGCTTCATCCTGAGCCATCTCTTCCCAGTCAATATTGACCGTACCCGAAGCTTGCATAGATTGAAAAGCGCCTGTCTGAGTAGGATCAAAGGAATACAGATTTATATCACTGAAATTATTTTGTGTCCATAATTGATTATTCATCCAGATCAGTCCGGATGTTCCTTTCATCTGAACAGGCAACGTGGTGCTGTTTGTAGCATTGAGGGTGGCAGCACTATAAGTACAGCCTCCGTCATTCATTCCCGCTGCGGAATTATAATTATTAGCCAATCGGTCGGTGCATCCTTTGATCTGTGCCTGAATAGATGAACTAAATATTGAAACCGACGATAAAAAAAGAAAGCAAATGAACTTTGGAAGAAACGTTTGGTTTGTCATGTTACAGGATTAAGGCTTATTGGATACGTTTTTATGTATTCAAAGGTATTTTCTGCATGCTATTTATCGTAGAAATATCAGCGTTACCTCGTATAAATCCGCATTATTGCCATGGTGAGCTGATAGTAAACCCTTATTTATATAAATAGCTTACGAAATAAGTTGCAGGAGAGGAAAGCCCGATATACTTTTACATCATGTTACTGAAATGAGTAACAAAATCCAATACCCTAATTAAAAACTGAGCCCGTTTTAGATCCATCCTTATGAAAACTATGGCTTCCTTACCCAACGAAAACGTAAGAAAGTAAAACATTAAGAAGCCAAAATAAAAACCCTCCTTAACCGGAGGGTTTTGTTTTTTATGTATAATAAGCATTTTTACTGCTTGATCACTCTCCAGACAGATAACTCCCCATCCACCTGTACTCTGATCAGATACGCGCCGGGAACATATCGATCCAGATCAAAACGGATCATGCTGTCATTTACAACCTGTTTTTGTTGCAAGACTTTACCGCTCATATCAACCAGCTGAGCTGTTATATTTTCATTGGCAGAGGCACGACTCATCATGATCTGTACGCTTTGCGTGGTTGGATTGGGGAATACCGTTAAGGTACTACCCGTTCCGTATCGCTTAAGCAGAATGACGGATGAATAAGTAAACTTACCATCCTGGTCGAGCATCTTCAAACGATAATAATTGTTTTTATCCAAAGGCTTGCCATCTTCATAGAGATAATGACGCGTTCCGCTGTAATCACCGGCTGCAGCAACCGTGCCGATATCTTTATATTGCAAAGCATCGGCACTTCGCTGTATGATAAAGGAAGCGGTTTGCTCTTCATTGGCTGTTGTCCATAGAAGAATATTTTTTTCTCGTTCCTGCTCTCCTTTAAATTCCAGCAGTTTTAGAGGAAGCGGAATGAAGATTCCTAAGACAGGAGAATTGGTAGCCCCATCACCCAGAGATCCGGCAAAAGGATAATACATGGTGATATACGCTCGCGGATTGAATAATATGAGACTATCCGTCTTGTATCCATCTCCTGCATCTCCTCTGAATGGTTGAAAAGAAATGGCCGCGCCAAACGGAGTCTCCTGTGAAACAAAACTATATCCGTCACCATTGCCTCCTTGGAAAGGCTGAAAAGATGGAGAGAAAGAAAAGGCCGTCTCGCTGCGATCAAAGGCATGTCCGTCCCCGGATCCGCCGCGATACGATTCATCCTGAGCGAATGCAACGCTTGTGATACAGACCAGCAAAATATTGATAACAATTCTATACATATGTTACGTTTATAAAGGGGCCGTTCTGCAACCGCGACCACCATAACTGATATTTCTTGCGGCAGTTGGGAATAACCCTCTGTATGAAATAGAAAGATAGGCCTGATAGCCGGTTACTTCGAGCCAACTACCTCCTCTCTGACTGGTTCCAAAAGTAGCGCCACCCGTTGTTCCGGAAGGCCATCCACTTACATCGGCTTGTCCGGCAGTAGTCAGTGTGCCATTCCCATGACTGCCTGTATAGGCTATACCTGTTGCATCAACCGCCACACACATTTCCCATACATTACCGGATAATTCCATATTGCCATAGAAACCGGCACCGGAAGAAGATCTGCCGGATGTAGATGTTGCAAATGCGCCGGAACGAATCGGCCCGAAAGCCGCATTGATATTTCCGTTGGCAATACATAATCCATCCACCACAGTGCCATTAAAAACTTCTGTGCTGGTTCCTGCATTAGAAAGCGTGGGCGCTAAGCTTGTGCCTCTTGTTTTTGGATTGATGGTAGTACTGCCCCAGGCACATTCATTCAAAACACGGGACAGTGTACCTCGGCAGGCTTTCTCGAATTCCATCTCCGTCATAATACGTAAACCACTCCAGTCGAGATAAGCAAACAGATCGCCCTTCCCGATAATTGAAAGAGGAATATTTTGTCCGTCATTGGATTCATTATAGATATTATCATTATCCAGATCACAACCGAAAATCGCCGGCGTGGTATTGTTGGAACCTGGTGTCTGGATTTCAATCACATTATCTGCCATAGTGCTGCTACTTATACCATAGGCTTGCGTATTGATAGCTGTATTCGGCGCGACATCAATGCGATTGGCTTGCTGATCATAAGTCAATGTATTCAAAAAGTCTACCCATTGCTCATTGGTGATTTCATATTTCATCAGATAGTAAGCGTTATATCCCATCGGAAAAGTTGCCGGTAAAGCCGGACTGCTGGTGTACAATCCTCCCGCAGCAATGCCTGCGCTTTGCTTGGCAGCATCAATGGTTTGTGTGGTAAAATAACCGGAACTAGGCGGATTGCCATCTCCCAATTGATAACTGTCTTGCGGTATATACACGACCTCTGTTCCAAACACCCTGAAATTGAAATCGCCACTACCCACCAATGGGCCCAGCTTTAAGGTTACATTGGTAGCAGAAATATTGCCTGCTCCCGGCGCACTGCGACGGATAAACACCCCCATACTATCTGAAGCAGGATTAATTTCCAGTATACCTCCGTCAATAGTATGATCTCCAGATAAATTGGAAACCTTAGCATGCTTCCAGAGGTTGTCGATATTATTCTGATACTTGATAAAGACCCAAACCCCATCCCAGTTATTGGGGTACAATGGATTGATATTATTGGTCGTATTCCAGCTATTATCCCACTGAATGGTAAAACTGATACTGGGATATGTTACAGATATATTGGAGATCTGTACATTACTTGGGAACGCTTGTTTGGAAAAGAAGAGAAGACAAAGGACAATGGCTGACCATTTTTTCATACATGAATTTTTGGATGGTTTGAAAATTTATACAGGTACAAAACTTCTTTATTCCTACAACCTGAACAATACTGCATTTGCGGTAATTTCTGAATTCAGGTTGTCGTTGTTGTCATGGGTGTCATGGTTATCGGGGCGTTGTTTTCATGACACTCACTGAACAACCAACTTTGAGGTTAGCATATTACTACCGGCCTGCATCCTGCAGAAATAGATACCGGGCTTGTATCTGCCATTGGTATGTAATGAAGTTGTATAATCGCCCGGCGTGTATTTCCCGCTCACAAGTGTTTCTATTTCTTTTCCGTTCATATCATAGATGCTTATCGTTACCTGAGCCGAGGATTGTATCGACCAGCTGATCATCGTTTGATCATGAAAAGGATTGGGATAATTGGATTTAAGTATAAAATAATTTTTACGCAAAGGATCGATGACAGAAGAGGTAGTGAGTGGTCTCCGGTAAACAATGGTCTTTACTTTTCCGGATATATTACTAAAGTAAGTTGCGAAATAATGGGTACTCGAAATTTCGTTCGACTTTAAAGATAAATAACCCATATTTTGTGTTAGCATCCCTTCTTTCGTTAACTCCGCCCAGCTGCCACCATCATTGCTAGAGACATAATGTTTTTTTTCTAAGATAAACGGACTTCCGAATGAACAAAGCAAAAGATTTCCATTCGAGGAAATGCTGGTCATCGTATAAAATGGCTCACTTAAAGCAACAGACCAGCTATCCGTTGACGGATTGTATTTTAAAAGCCCGTCATTACTGGCCCCCCAAATGATATTCTTGGCCTTAAAGATCCAGGCTATTTTATTGGTGCCGGCCGGCTCTTTGGGAATCCACGTATTGCCGCCGTCATTGGATCGGATGGTGCCTGCACTGGTGGTTACAATAATCCAGGTAGAGCCAACCGCCTGGAATTGTGCGGATTTTATACCCAGTGTATTATTTGGAAGATAGTTCAATACGATCTTTTCAAAAGTATTTCCATTATCCGTGCTTTTATAAATATCCCGACCAACAGATACCGCATAAAGCGTATTGCCGTCTTTTACAAGTGATGCGATGGTTGCGTTACTAAAAGTATAACGCGGACTAAAGGTAACACCGCCATTCGTTGAAACATAGAGAACATGCTTATTTACTTCGGGTTGTGAGGAGGTGAAAATTTCGTTACCAATGTCCACGAAAGTGGTTACAACTTCACGTACATTACCAAAACCAGGGGTAAAAGTGGATGAAATTTCCTGCCAGTTTGCTCCCTGATCCGCACTCCTGAACGTTTTATTGTCCTGTGTTTTTAAAAATAAAATGTCATTTACCACAAAGATTTGCGAGTTATCTGCGGAAATTTCATCCGTATAAACAGGAGTCCACTGAGCACAAACATGTTGGTTATTGATCAGAAATACAAATAATAGAACAACGGGTAGAATTTGTTTCATTTGATTGGTTTTATGGTTGTTGTATGACAATACAAATTTTCTCTTTATGCATAAGTTGAGCAATACTGCATTTGCGGTAATTTTAATATCCTCCCCCTTCACCCCCTCCCAGAGGGGGATACATGCTTATAAACCACACGATCAACGAGAAACAATTAATTATATCCAGTTGTATTTGTGCGCCAGATGAATCGCCTGGGCCTTGGAGTTGATATGAAGTTTTTCATAAATACGGCTGATATGCGTACGCACGGTTTGCGGACTGATGAATAACTGATCGGCAATCACACGATAATTTTTGCCCGCTACCAGCAAACGAAGTAATTCCTGCTCTCTCTCAGAAAGTGTGTCGAGTAATGAAATAGCTGTTTCCTGCTTACCGGCAGCAACCGGCGAAGGGGCTTCCTTCAGCCACTGCAACGTTTTACGGGCAATGGCCGGACTCATCGGTGCACCGTTTTTATGGTAGGCAATATCAATGGCATCCTGTAACATAGCCGCTGCATCATCTTTTAATAAATATCCGGCCGCGCCGGCACGGATAGCATCAAACAATTTGTCATCATCATCAAAAACGGTCAGCACTAAAAATTTGATATGCGGGAATTTTAAGGCAGCAATAGATATGGCTTCGATACCATTCATGACAGGCATATCAATATCCATCAGTACCAGCTCAGGAAGTTCAGCGGCTTTACATTCTTTGAGCTGATATAAAAAATCTTCTCCGTTTACTGCCTCCATCACAACCTTTACATCCTGTTGCTTTTCCAGCACCTGATGAATATTTTTCCGGTTAATGACTTGATCATCCACTATGGCTATGCGTATCATGACTGTAAAATTGCGTATTTGTCATTCATTACTCAATACTGCATATGCGGTATTTATATATTTGGTCAAAAAAATCGACTTATTTTGTATGAGTGAATATCCGGATAAATTTATATCAAATTATTTTTCTGTGCCTGAGTCAGTTGGTCCGGGGGCAAAATGGCCTGCTCTATTACAATGTCAATAACGGACTCTCGCAAAACAGTATCACCTGTATTTATAAAGACAAACAGGGCATTGTCTGGGTCGGCACACAGGATGGCCTGAACCGTTTTGACGGTTATCGTTTCCGCACCTATAAACATGATGCGAAAGACACCACATCCATCAGCGATCAGTTTGTATTGTCGATTCAGGAAGATGGTGGCAATAATCTGATTATTGGTACACGAAACGGGCTCAATCTTTTTGACAAACGAAAAGAGATTTTCTATAATATTTCTCCCGATAAAGAAAAACGTAAAGAGATCCAGTATCATTTTCCACGAATTGAACCACTTACAAATGGCAACCTGATTATTTCGGGACCAGATAATCTTTATGAATGGACCTGGAAAACAAAAAAATTGATCAAGCGCACGAATTATTTATTGTCGGCTAACTATTTTTCCGTTTATCAAAATGAATATTTTCAACTCGATCATGAATACCGTGTATTCCGATCGAATCGGTCATCCGTACAGGATGCAAATAATTCCTCTGTTTATGAGGATCATATTAAACGATTAAATCAGTTCACTGACCGGGAAGGCATCATCTGGCTTACCGAAAGAACAGATGAAGGAAAAACGAAATTATCTTTCTATGATATTAAGAGAAATCAATGGCTGAATAAACAATCATGGATAAATGGAACGGTACAGCATATTTATTTTGATACAAATAATCAGTCCTGGTTGTCTACGAGTCAGGGCATTCTAATTAGCAAGGATCAACAAAATTTTGAACCATTGGAAGTAAATAGAGAATCCGTAAAGGGAGAAGTTCATTGCAGCTATACAGATGAAGAAGGATTGACATGGATCGGCTTCAATAATAATGGCATTGGCTTATATAACCCGGAAATAAAAGCCTATCATTTATACAGAAGCGATATAAATAATGACCCGGCTTATTCATCTGTTTGTTTATCAGATGGTAGTATCTGGATGGCAGCTTCAAGCGGTTTATATGTATTTGATAAAACAAAGGTTCGAAAAAAGGCAAATGACCAATATTGTACGGCATTGACAAGCGATGAGAAAGGTAATATTTGGGTGGGGACCAAAAATGTGGGGATAATTGTACTAAATCAACGCAATCAAAAAATTCTTGAGCTGAATACAGACAACTCAAATTTAGCTGTCAATCAGATCTTTCATCTTCAGTTTGATTCCCTGCATAATAGAATTTTTGCAGCAACCCCCAAAGGTCTTTTTGTGTATTCATTGATCAATAAGCAGTCTCAATTGTTGCTTGCTGAAGAAGACAAGATCGCCGGCAATTATGTATTGCACAGCATGTCGGATAAAAAAGGCAATATTTGGGTGTCCAGTAATTTAGGCTTAGATGTGTTCGATAAAGATCTGAAAAATATCATCCGCCTTCGGTCAGAAAAAGAATCAAGTCCGATCAAAAAAACCATTGTTACAGCTTGTGCTGAAGACGGGTACGGCAACAAATGGATTACTACACTTAGTAGTGGTATATATAAATATGACGGGGAAAAACTCTGGCAATTTCAGATCGTCAACGGACTCAGCAGCAACTATTGCTATGGAGTTACCGGCGATCAAACCGGTCGTATCTGGGTCACTACAACGAATGGCATTAACATAATAGAGCCCACAACAAATAAAATCTCTCAACTTACCGAACAAAACGGATTACCAACAATTGACTACTCGATAGGAAGTTTACATCTTGACAAAAACAATAAACTATATACCGGCAGTCCGGACGGAATCGTTGAAGTTGATCCGACACTAGTAACAGTAAGTGATAATTTTTTTACACCTGTCATCAGCAATGTATCCGTCAACTATCAACCTGAAGGGATCAAATCAGACTACACCCTGTCACCTGGTCAGCATCAGATCTCTTTTGAATTTGTGGCACCCTGTTATATCAATGCCGGGAAACTGATCTATCAGTATCGTATTGCGGGAATCAACCATAAATGGGTTACGGTTCAGTCTGATAATCGTATCATCAACCTCGTAGAATTACCATTTAAAACGATAAGAGTGGAAATCAGAGCTGCGTTTAATAAAGCACAGTTGTCAAATGCTCCCGTTACTGTCATCACTATTAACAGACAACCGCCCATATGGAGAAATCCCTTTGTGCTTGTGCTGGAAATCGTTTTACTGATTAGTGGACTTATCTGGCTGATAAAATTTATTTTAAAAAAACGTCTTGATAAAAAAATAAAAGAAGTGGAGATGATGGAATCGATCTATAAAGAAAGAGAACGGATCTCCCGCGATCTGCATGATCATCTGGGCGCCTATGCAGCTGCTATCAAAAGTAATATTATTCAGGCCGAAAAAGAAACCAACGAAAAGAAGATTCTCTTCCGGCAATTAAAAGAAAATGCAGAGGGAATGGTCAGTTCATTAAGAGAAACCATCTGGGCTTTGCAACATGAACATATCAGCATCACTGCTATCGGGGATCGTTTTAAAAACAATATAAACCGTCTTGGCATAAATTATCCGGATGTCAACATCGACATTACAGAAAATATTACCAGTGATATGATTCTTTCCCCCTCAGAAAGCATTCAGCTGGTGCGCATCATGCAGGAAGCACTGACCAATGCACTAAAACATTCATACAGCAGCAAAATTCATATTCATATTGAATCAACGGATCATTTAGTCATCACTATTGCCGATAACGGAAAGGGGTTTGATCAGAAAGCAGATATACATGGTTATGGTATCCGAAACATGAAGGAAAGAGCGAAAGAGGCAGGATTTGAACTATCAATAGAAAGTTCTTCCTCGGGGACTACCCTTTCCATCAAAAAATAAGCATAACGCTTCCTCCTAATTATCGTAAACCCTTATTTATGTAAATGGCGTACGAAATAAGTTGGAGGAGAGGAAAGCCCGATATACTTTTACATCATGTTACTGAAACAGGTAACCAAATCCAATACCCTAATTAAAAACTGAGCCCGTTTTAGATCCATCCTTATGAAAACTATGGCTTCCTTACCCAACGAAAACGTAAGAAAGTA
>Ga0315906_10000106_pt1 | contig 133765 bp, 136 predicted proteins | sample LakEriMetagenome_4_FD_203526 | JGI IMG/M metagenome (GOLD analysis project Ga0315906, IMG submission 203526) | Freshwater fungal communities from buoy surface, Lake Erie, Ohio, United States - Buoy 2 MA122 | ecosystem: Environmental > Aquatic > Freshwater > Lake > Lake biofilm | place: USA...
CGTGTTCCCACAACTTATTTCGTATGTCATACATATCAGCAACTTCTCCCCATACATCAGTTTCATAGAATCCTTGACTATCAGAACCCTTTTCAACGTTGTGGCTTCCGTAAACATACTCAAAGGCAACCCACTCATTACCAAAGAACTTTCTTACTTTATCCCAAAGAGATAGTTTTTTCTTTCTAACTATACCATAACGAGCATTTGTTCCGTGTATCTTACGGGTTATAACAACCTCATCTTCCTCATTGAACATATCAGGGACGTTCTTCATATTTGGAAACTTGTAATAGATATGAAAGTTTGGGTTTTGGTGGTATCTAACTTTCTTACCTCCACCCAAAGTTACCATTTTAACTGGTGGTTCATACTTAAATATCTTTAACACGTCCATCATGTCTTGACCTTCAACAAATCCACTTTGTGCGGTTACTGATTTGAAGACATACTTAAAAGGTATTAACAAGCATTCAGAGTAAACTTTACGAAGCTTTACGGTTCTTACACGTTGTCCTTTTCGTAGGTAATTGGTAACACCCATATCATCAGAAAGTTCCTGTGGTATAACAGCATCAGTAGTTGCAACAACAACCAAATCACCTTCTTGGTATTCACCTTTTTTGGTTATGGCTTGCCACCCACCAACAAGTACAAGTTCTATATTATCAGCACCTGGTATCTCTACTACAGAACCTATTTTTCCTACATATGCTACGCTATTCTTATTTTCCATATCTTATTCTGATTTAGATTGTTTAATAAAAAATTCTATTATTTCTTTTAGTTCTTCACCAGTCAGTACTTCTTGTACAACTTGACCTACTTTATCTATCTTTTCTCCGTAATATGAACTATATAATTGGCAAAATTCTTCGTCTGTCATCTTATTCTTCTCCTTTCATTGATACAGGTGGGGTGAAATCCCACTTGGTATTTTCAAATTCTTCAATCCATTCATTAACATCTTCTCTTGTCCAATGTGGAGCAAAAGATGGTCGGTATTGAAATGGTACACTATCCTTATTTTCCCACTCATCAAGTCGTTGTGTTACATCTTCAATAAGATTTTTAGCCTTAGTGTGTTTAATCCACTCTCTATAATCATCCTCAGATTTAATATACATAACATCACCATAATTATAAAACTCCATTTCAGGAAATTCTAAATTTGGGTTGTTAGTATAAACATCAACAATACCATTATCTCCATTATATGAATCACAAAGTTCTCTTAATGAATGGAAACTTTTGGGTCTTTCTTCCCATACACTACCGAACTGACGAACAGAACAAATGTATATATACCCATCATCATAAGAATGAATAAGTCCTTCAATTTTATTTCTTAAAGAAATAAGTTCGTCCATTGTAAGTTTAGTTAAGTCCATATTATATACTTAAATGTTTTTTTGCGTTTTCTAAAAATTTCTCAATATTCTCTTTTCCCGCAGGATTTGCTGAATGAACCAAATACTTTGGTAATGATATGTTTTCATCCGCACAATATTCAACAAGGAACTTTGCACAATCAAGTCCAGTTTTTTCCATAGAACCAAATTTCATAACCATTTCATCTTCGGACATATTTTCATAATCTTCAGGTTTAAAGTCATAATGAAAATCAGCCAAGTCGTGGTCGAATGAAACAAACTCTGGAACACCATTAACCTCAATGTATTGAACAAACTCATCGTAGTTTTTTACAATATCCCAATCATTCTCCCAATAAAATTTATTGAATGAAGATGGTATTAATGTTATTGCGTCTTTTGGGATTCTTATGTCGTCCAAAAATAATTTATTGTTTTTCATTTTACAAAAGTAATCATTTTATATTTACCAAACAACATTTTGAAATATTTATTTTAATATGAACCTACAAGAATCCATAAGAAGAATATTAAGGGAAGAAAGTGAACTACCAATATACATTAGAAGAAGGGTAAGTATGGAAGATTTAGATGATTTAGTTTTTGATGTAAAAAGTTTAATTGATTCTGATTACCATAAAATTGATGCAATATACGATACCGTAAGACAATTTATTGCCTCTAAAAAATCATTCAAATTTAATAATGAAACAGAACAACAATATTGGGACTTTTATGTAAAAATTGAAAAACCTCTGGTTGATTTTGTTAAATCAAAATTAGATTATTTATGAACCTACAAGAAAACATAAGAAGAATATTAAACAGATTAAAACCATATCTTATTGAGGGTAAATATCTGTATCATTACACACCGACTTATAATTTGGACGACATTGAAGAAGAGGGATTGATTCCAAGAAAAAACCCAAATTCTTTTTATAAAGATGGTATTGAAGGAATATTTTTAACAAATAAATCCAGTTTATATGGAGCAAACTTACCACAGGATTTAATGAATCTTATGGATGAATACTACGAAAATGGGGAAGAAGAAGAAAAACCAATCGTTAGGTTAACAATAGATATTACACAATTAAACCCAAATAAAATAACTTGGGACGATGATTATATTATGAATCTATATAAATGGAATAAATTCAGAACGGATGAAGATAAAATAATAGAAAGTATTGATATCTGGGGAACTATCTCATATAAAGGACTAATACCGCCTAAATTTATAATAAATGAAGATTTTGATTATTTATCCTAATATGAACCTACAAGAAAACATATCAAGAATTAAACAAATGATGGGACTTCTTACTGAAGTTACAAACCCATACAAAGTTGAATGGGAATACCCAACAAAGGAATATTTTACACAAGAATTAAGTGAGTTATTGGGTAATCCTGGTAGATTTAACAGTAAAGAGTTCTTCAATCCAGATAATTACGATACCATATACAATATTATGCCAAACACATTTAAAACAATTGCCGAATTTGTTAAAGGTGAAGAAATAGAAAGTGAAAGTGAAATTAAAGATATATTGTTAAACCAAAATGTTACGGAAACAATTGTTTCAGGTGAAGGTGAATGGGATATACTAAAAGGTATTTTAATGAATAACCAACAATGTATAGAAGAAGGGTATAAATTCTTCGGTCTTGGTGAAATGAAGGTATGGAAAGGAACAGATCCAGAAACAGGTGAATATGTTGACAATGTTAACAACACAGATTATATGGGGAAAATTACAGATTTTTTGTGGAGTAAATCACCAGAAAAAGGTGTATCGTCAAGAGTATCACAAAGACTAAAAGATTCAGGAGAAGAAGACCCAATGAGATTAGCGGGAAATATAGAACAATATAGAGAATACGCAAAAAGGGGTGAAGAAAGAAAACTACCAGCAGCATTTGTTGTAAAATACTTCACACAAAAAGACGGTAATGACTATGTTTTAATAGGTGGATTTAAAAGAACATCAACGGCATTACAGATGGGAATAGAACCAATAAAAGTTTGGTATATAGATATAACAAAATGAACCTACAAGAAGAACTTAACGAAATATTAGAGTATCAAATTGAGACAATAATAAGGAGAGATACAACATACGAATTTGAAATAATTGACTCTCCTTTGATTACAATTGATGGGAAACAGTTTATTACAAGAACAAATACGGTATATAAAATTATAGAACACCAGTTGACTTCAAAATTTAATTCTATAAGAAAAGAACTTATTAACCAAGATGATTTTCAATACGAAATGGTAGATACTGTGTTAACGGCAATGGAATTTATTTTATCGTTCTTGGAAGAACATAAAGGAAAAAGAATATTTATTATGGGTGAATCATTTTATTCTGGTCAGACCACTGAAAGAATGAGAGGTAAACAAATTAGAAATATAGTAATATGAACCTACAAGAATCCCAATTCATTCAGTTTCATATAATCCGTCCTTTTCGTCGTCTTTCATCATTTTAACTATACTATCTTCTCTTACGTATTTCCTAATCAATTTGAAGATTTCTGTTATGTCCGTGAAGTTAGATACAGGACTATCGTTTCTTCCTGGTAAGAACATAATGGTAAACCCATGATTTGCTTGGAAAGTTTCCTTAACTTTTATACCACAGATTTTATCAAGGTAAATCCAAGGAAAGTTCCCCGATAATTTAACATCAATACCAATCTTATTTAATCTATTAACAAATACCTTCAACTTGTCGGTACTTAACTCTGTATTATTTCTTGTTTCCATAACATTAATATTTTTTAATCACATTACCTCTTAAATAGATGTTATCAAATGACACACCATTTACAGATTCAACACCGAGATGAACTTGTCTACCTTCAATTTTGGTAATCACACCAGAATCTTCTACAGAACCTGTAATTCTATTAACCACCTTAACATAGTCACCCACTTTGATGACCGCTCCGTTTTTATCTGTCGTTTTTTCCATATCACAAAGATATAAATTATTTTCTAATATCGGGGAAACTTTTTCCGTATTCCCACTCCTTACCGTCCTGATAACCGAGTTCATAAACTTCTTTTCGTTGTTCTTGTTCCATCAATAGATGTTCCTCAACGATGTTTTGAATCATTGTGTCACTTACCTTTGTTCTATCAATAAATGGTAGTAGTTTTTCAATTAAACTATCAACCGATGTTTGTTTCTTTTCTACTTCCATAACATTCAAGTTTTTTATCCGTTACATTCCATAAATCTTTAACACCTTCTGTCATATGACAATTGTGTTTCTTTCCCGTTCTTTTTCCGAACTCCACAATCATATCATTATGACGATTACGTATAAGATGTGGACATTCTTTACAGGGTTTTTTCATACCACAAAGATAAGAAATTATTTGACAAAAACAAAAAACCCCCAACATTTCTGAAGGGGGTTAAATAGAAATTATTTTCTTATTGGAACCGTGTCCACTGGTTCAAGTATCACTTTGGTGATTCCTTTTCTAATAAAGTTAAGTTCTTTTGCAGTCCCATAACTTAAGTCAATCACGAACTTTGAGGATTTTGGTAACCTGTCGTTGATTTTTACGTATCTAACGGAGTCGTTACTTGTGTTTGTAACTTTCACAATTGTTCCGAACTTGAAGTACTTGTGAGCTGCCGTTAAACTGTCTTTGTGGAATCTTTCTCCCGATGATGTCAATCTACCTGTCCAATGTTGTCCGTAGTAGGAGGCTGTGCCTGTGTAGATTTTTTCTGACGATTTAAATGATAAAAGTGTTAATAGTGTAATTGTTGTTAATAAATAATTTTTAAACTTCATAATTTAGATTTAAAATTTATAGTATCGGTCAATTTTTCTCTTGCCGTACTTTTTTTCCATCATCTTTTGGTGTAAATCCCAATTGATGATTGATTCGTTTGTCTGCTCTTTGTCAGCCGCCATATCATATAATTTTCCAATTTTCTTAATCATCTTAGTAGCAATATAGTTAAATTTTTCACATTCGTCAACAAAAAACTCAATTTCTCTGTCTCTATACTTAATTACGTAATTAAAAAACTTCTTTTTTACTTTCATTTTGTTTTCCAATTCAGGTGGCATCCCAAAAATTTGACCCAATTGCATTAAAAAATCATCTCTACGATTTGTAATCATTCTATCAAAAATCTCTAATTTGGTGTTAACAAGGTTTACATAAACTAATTCCAATACTTCTGTAATCATTTCATCTTCAGACATATCTTCATAATCCACGTCAACATAATCTAAAAGATTTTTTACTCTGTCAATTTGTTCTTTCATACTTTGAATTAGATACTCGTAACTAAAGTTTTTAATTTTCAATAACTCTTGATATACAATATCGTTTTCAATAAACTCTCTGAACTTGTCTTTTGTTGTGCCTCCCTGTCTCATCCTTGATGCTATTTCTGTGGGTCTCACAAGGTTTTCTACGTGCTGGACGTAATAACTATATCTCATAAACTGGTTAATCACTGGTATTCCAAAATTCATACCCCCGACGTAGGATTGGTATTCAGCGTCCCTTCCAATTAAATCTGTTCGTTTTTTTGTCTTATCGTATTTGTGTTTTAATTCGTGTGCTAATACCGATTCACTGTGTATTTTGTCTTTGGTAAATACATTATATAAGTCAGTATATTCCCAATCTTCATTTGTAACAAAATTAATGCTTAGTTCTAACTTGTCATTTATCAATTGTACTTTCATTAATATGTCATCATCAAATCCAAATCTGTTTGCAACTCCCATTGATGCTATCTCTGTTTCATCTTGTTCGTCCAACTCCTCTACATTGATATTGATTTCAACTTTATTAATCATTACGTTTCCGATTGGTAACTGTACATATTCATTAATTGTGTAAGAATTTTGTTTCTCTGTGATGTTTTTCAAATAGTCGGCTACTAACTCATAAAGAGTATTTGCACTATCTAATATAAAATCAGGAACACCTAGTCTTTCTGACAACAATTTTTTAGTAATATTATTGAATTGTTTTTCAGTAATTATAATCTTTGACATATAAATAAATATAACAAGTTGTGGGTTTTACCCCACAACTCCTAACATCCCATCTAAATGATGGTCATCATTTACCTCAGAACCAATCTCACGTTTGTTCATAATTCGGATTATATCATCAATAAGGTAAGGTCTCAAATCGTTTCCTTCAACCCCCACATCCATCTTTTTTCCGTTTCCAAATTTGTTCTTTGGATTCAAATGAACGTGTCCGTGAAGATGGATTACACCTTTACTTAATCCGTGCCAACTTTGAAGGGGGTAATGACATAAAACAAAGTATTCATCTTTGATTTTTACTTCCAAATATTGCTGAACACTCAAAAACCTATCTTGGATTCCTTCTCGGTTATACTTTATATGATGATCGTGATTTCCCAAAACAAGGTGAATATTTTGACAAACAAGTCGGTTTAAGAATTTCTCAACGTTTTCAAATCCTCCGAAACTAAAATCACCCAAGTGTATCAAAGTATCATAATGTCCAACAACCGCATTAATGTTTCTAACAAGAGCTTCATTCATTTGTTCAATGGTGTCAAAATCACGGGTGGACTTTGTTGGAATCTCTCCTTCAGGTGTTCGCCAGTTCGTCACACCTCTCACAATATTTTTGTGGGAGTAATGCGTATCACTTGTAATGAATACATTTCCAGTCAAATCTAAATTATCAAATTTCATAGTCGTATTTCAAATCGGTTTTTCATTTGTTCAATCTTTTCTTCAGGCACATTGTGTTGATTCACACCTCCATGTCGGTTCTCAACAATAACTGAGAATACCATATATCCATACTTTTCTGCAAGTTCAAAATACGGTTTCATTTCCCACTCTTGTGTGAATGTGTTTGAAACTGCTATTTTTTGTATGTTTGATTCCATCGCATGTCCAACAAACTCTTGACATTCTTTATGTGCTTCTTTTATTTCTGAAGGAATGAAATTATAATTCCCATCATTATCGTAGAAGTAATGGTCAGCTTCAAAGACATTTGATGTTAATGTTTTTGCGAACGTTGATTTACCTGAACCTGGAATTCCCCTTACAATATATAATACTTTTTCCATGTCACAAAGATAATAAAATAATTCTAATAAACAAAAAAAAAAAGAACCCACTACAGGTTCTTTTTTTTGGGTCGTCCATTAACGGATCGTCTTCCACCACCTTGTTTTTCTAAACAAGGAAACACTATCTCGTCACTAGCGCTTCTATCTTACTTTTAACTTGTTCAGTTAAATTCAGTTCTTTTGTGTTTGTAACTATTACAGATGACTTTAAAATTTTGTTTGGGACATTGATAAAAAATGTATCCCCATTGTAAAATGTCAAATCCTCACCCAATTCAACACAACCATGAATCATCTTCAAAAACAATTTGAATTGTACTTCGTCCATAAATGTTTCGTTAAGTAATTCACCGAAACCTTCGTTTAAAATCCTGATGTTAAATACTGTCTTGTTCATGATACAAATATAAACAGTTTTTTTATAAAAAACAAAAACCCACAAAAAATTTTTTTAATTTGTGGGTTAAGTGTCGATAAACCATTACATTAACTGAAAGGGGTGTAATGTCGTTTTGTGTAAATAAATATGAACAATTTTGTAAAAAAACAAATTTTATAAATATTTTTTTACAATTTTTTTCATTTCTTCTGTTTTTTTTGTGAAAGGAACATCTTCTACATCAAAATATTGACACTCTTCATGTTCAAAACCATCTTTTGCCAATTTTAAATTTGGTAAAATAATTTTACTGGATTCATGTAAAAATATATACATCAATCCTCTTTTATTTGTTTTAGTTGTATTGTAAATATTTAATAAATCAACGAATTTTATATCCTTTTCTTTGATTTTTATACCTGTTTCTTCATAAAATTCTCGAACTGCCGCTTGTTTTGGTGTTTCATCACCTTCTATTTGACCTGAAGGAATTGACCATTCGTTAGGTAAGGTATTTGTTTTTGACCTTTTACAAAACAATCCTCTGTTTTTATATTTTACAAGTATTCCTGAATATTTTTTAAATTCACCCATTATTTAATATTTATAGTTATGGAAGTTATAGTAAATAATAATAAATATGATGTAAAGTGTGTTCTAACCCAAAAAGATATATCTAATGGTATGATGGGTAAGAAATTTGATAATAATTTTGACGGTATGTTTTTTATAATGGATGATGGTGAACACAACTTTTGGATGAAAAACTGTATCACACCTTTAGATATTATTTTTATAAACGATAATGTCATTACTAAAATTTTTGAAAACTGTGAACCGTGTAGAAGTGAGGAATGTAAAAGATATACCGCCAATGGTAATTATGTTTTAGAAATACCTGCTGGTGATTGTTCCAAATACAAAATAAAAGAAGGAGATACTGTAAATTTTACCCTTTGATTTTACTTTGTAATATTTCGTGAAATTTACTTTGTATTTCTTTTGTTAAATCCACATAAGATTTTCCACCCTTACCATTTCTATAAAGAAAACTTATACCAGAAATGTTTGTAATACATTTGTGACCTCCTGAATTAGCGTTAATAATATCCCTTCCATTTAAAGTAACTTTATCTAAAAGCGCTTTTTGTTTTTCTGAAAGAGTTTTAAAAGGTCTATTCATAATGTTATCCAATATTGGGAACAATGTTTTTCTGTTTGACATTACTTTTAATGAGGGACTTTCTCCATATATCGCCATAAAATCTTTAAATGTGAATCCAACTGACTGAAATACTGTTTTGGTTTCAGATATTCTTTTAAGTGTTGATAGAGGAACGATTATACTTTCTAGTTCCATGTTCATCTCGTCCAAAACTTCGTTTTTTATCTGACCTAAATCAACTCCTTTCAACGCTCTATCTTGTTTGAAGGGATTACAAGAAGCCTGAACTAAACCTAACGGCCATGCTATAATTAAAAAATCTGCGTTTGGGTTGTTTTTGAACGGTGTGTACCTATCGTAAGAACCTGACTTTACCATAGATCCTCCACCATATTGGATTATTATATTTCCGTCCACTTTTACATTTTCGGTATCACTCATTTTTTCTACGTATGATTTTTGATGTTCTTTCATTTTTAGAACATCGTCATACCCTTCTCGTTTCATTATTGATTTTATCTTAAGTAAGATATTCAAGAGGGATGGTTTACAGTCTAAAACAAGTTCTTCTAAAAATTTTGGTTTGTTTTTAAATGCTAATAACATTTTATTTGTTACCAAACCCAACATCATTTTGTTTCTACTAACATCAGAATTTCTATTCAACTTGAAAATATAACTCATAACATCATCGACACTGATGTTGTATTTTGCAAAATCGGCAGAGTCTACAGTTGAGATTAACGTTATATCACTTTGAGGAAAAATCTCTCTTGGGGAAATTGATTGAGATATTGTTTCAACGTTAGACCTTGAACTTTTAAATGATGTTGATGTACCAGCCTCAACACCAGCTTGTGTATCATGATGGTCTGTGTGTATAACAAACATTGGTTTACCATGCGCAAAGTCTACCAATACCGGCATCACATCTCCTCTAGCATCAGGTTTTTTTACCGCAAATTCTTTATCTCCATATTGGATTACTTCAGCATCAACAACATTGATACCATTATCTTCCAAATATTCTTTCATTGCAATTGCGGTGGTAACGCCATCTAAATCTTGATGAAAATATATTTTTGCTTTGGGGTATCTTCTTGATAAATCATTAATACCTCTAATACCTGATTCTTTTATTAATTTTGCCATATCTATAAATATGACATTAGAAACAAATGTTATACAATCTCATCCTTTATTTCTTGTAATGTCTTGAAGTAATCAACTCTTGTTTTTGCAACTTCTGTGTAATTTGGTGATAACTCAATTCCTAACCATCTTCTCCCTAATATTTCAGCAGCAACCAAAGTTGTTCCACTACCTGCAAATGGGTCTAATATTACATCGTTTTTGTAGGACAATATTTTAATTGCTTTCGTTGGGATGTCCATTGAAAACGTCGCCTTGGTGAGTGATTTAGTATCTGCAAAGTAATTCCACTGACCAAAAACAAGTTCCATAAACTCCTTCTTATCTTGTTCTTCATATACAACTTTCTTTTTTATGGTTCCATCCTCCTGTTCAATTTCAGTAGGTGTCCCTTTCCACTGAGGTTCTCCTTTAACCTTTTTAATGTGGTGTTTTTTGTATGCAAGTATTACACACTCCTTTGGATTATAAATATATGGTGAACTTGGACTCATCCAAGAACCCCAAGCAGTTGTCTTACTACGATGAGGTGATTGTTCCTCTAAATCAACAATACCGAAGAACCCAAAACCAATCTCTTTCATTATCTGCCACATCTCTGAAACAAAGAAAATTCTACCCCCCTTTTTTTGTCTGTTGATTTCATATGGAATATTTAGAGCAATCCTACCATCATCTTTTAATACACGATACACCTGTAATAACCAATCACGACTGAAAATTTTATAATCCTCAAATTCAACATCATCATCGTGAACATCATAATCAATTCCAACACCATAAGGACAACTAGTTACAACTAAATCCACACTACCTTCGGGTAATGTTTTCATTACCTCAATACAATCCCCATTTATAATTTTTCCTGTTTCTATCATACGTTAAGTTTAGTAATTTTTCCAAAGAGTTTCAACCTTTGTTTTCTTTTTGAATGCTCCGTCTACGGTTTTTACTTCAAAACTTATTTTTTCAAAACCATTTTCAGTTAATCTGTCGTACATTTCACAATCATAACCACTGATTAATATTTTAGACTTTGATTTAATAACAACATCTAAAAACTTTTCGTGTTGCTCATCAATCATATCAACATTATATCTTGTATCTGTTCTTGTTGAATGAACGTATGGTGGGTCACAATAAATGAATATGTTTTCTTGATTGTATTTTTCTATTAGTCCAATACCATCTCTATTAAGAATAATAACCTTTGATAGTCTTTGGTGGAGTTCGGGTAGTCTGTCTATTGCCGATAAGAAATCAGATGTAGACTTACTCATTTTTCTTCTAACAATGGTGTTGAGGGTAATCCCACCAATCCCATTTCTTGATGTTCTGTTCACATAAAAGAAATAAAATGCTCTATCAACAATTGATTGTTCTTCTTTTAGTTTTTCTTTAAATTCTTTTCTTAAATCCTCAGAGAAGTGAACCAAATCACACTTGAACTTGAATTCTTCAAATAATTCTTTATCTGACAATACTTTATACAACGAATAAACGTTTTGTTCTAAATCGTTATATATTTCAACTTCGGTTTCTGGTTTTTTTAACCCTATTGAAAATGAACCACCAAAAGGTTCAATGTATGTGTTAAACGTTCCTTGTTCAGGAAAATACTTGATGATATTATTAAACATTGTTCCTTTTCCTCCAAAATACTTTATTGGTGTGTTCATAAAAATTAATGTTGTGTTTCTTTTTGTTTTGAATACTGTGTTTCTAAAAATTTATACAGATTTAAAAATTCAGGTAACTTACCGTTTTTTTCCATATAATACGTTCTCATTTTGGAGGAATTTAAACCATATCTTACATCATGACCTAATCTATCTTCAACGTGTTTAATTTTGACTTCTTTTTCTAAAATATTTGATATTTTTTTGACAATGTCAATGTTTGAGACTCTAAACCCAGTCCCAATATTATATACTGTGTTTTTAACATTATCATCAAACATCAAATCACAAATAACTCTAACATTGTCATATACGTACATCCATTCTCTGACTTGTTTACCGTCACCATATACAGGGATTTCAATATCATTTTCAATAGACTTAGCAATTTTTGGTAAAAACTTTTCTTCATATTGATGTTCTCCGAAATTATTACAAGTTCTTGTAATTAAATAGGGTAAACCATATGTTCTATTTGCAGATAAAACTAATAAATCAGAGGATGCCTTTGTTGCTGAGTAGTAAGAACTTGTTTTGATGCTTTCATTTTCATCAGCAACATGATTTATTGAAAAATGTTCATCCATGTCTCCGTACACCTCATCGGTAGATATATGTATAAATTTTTTAATATTTTTATTTTTTCTTGATACTTCAAGTAAATTAAAAGTTCCTTCAACATTTGATTTTATAAAAGGTAACCCATTTTTAATGGAATTATCTACATGAGACTCCGCAGCAAAATGAACAATATAATCGTATTCACCTAAATCATCTTCCGTGATATCACATATATCTTTATGTAAAAATAATACATTATGTTTCAAATTTTTTTGATTTCCGGCATATGTGAGTTTATCAACACAAAGTATCTCACATTCATAATTTTCCATTACATGATTTATAAAAGCGGATCCTATAAATCCTAAACCTCCTGTTACTACAATTTTCATTTATTATTTTTTAAATTATTTATGTGGTGAGTTAAATACCACAAGGCTTTTTCAAGGTCCTCTAACTCTTTATCTTTATTTTTTTTTCCTGCTCTTGAGATGTACTTTACAGTATTACCAAGTGAAAACCCTAAATTCCAAGCATCAATAACCTTGATGGCTTCGTATGGGTTTGTTTCTCCCCCATAATGATTGGGGTGATTTACCATTTCATTTTTTTCCATAATTAAGAAATTGTTTCTTCGTTTTTGAATTCTGTTTGTTTTTTGAAATTAATATAAGAAATTAATTTCCTTTTGAAAATAGGGAGTAGGGTTTCATCTATCGGAAATTCCCCTTTACTAATCATCTCAAACACTGGTAAACTTTTTTTACCTTTGTTCCAATTTGAGTTTTGATTAATGAGTTTAGTTATTGTTGTATTTTTTTCACCAGAATAAATAAGATTAACTAATGTTTTACTTTCGGGTGAGTTTTTACTTGCTGGTTTAACGGAAAATTCCCAAACATAACAAAGATTACTCTTATCTAAAAAAAAGAAATATCCAATGTCTGATGATATTTCCTTCGCCCTTTTATTTGGCTTCATAGTTACACTATCATAAACTATTGTCCACACTGACTTTGCAATATTGAAGTATTCATACATTCTTGGTGCTGAATATGTTAGAATTTTTGCAAACTCCTGATACTCCTCATTTGTCATTTCGGGAACGTCTCTGATTTTTAAATCCTTAACTAATAATTCATCATCTACGGATGAGAATTTCTTATCTGTGTATATGATTTTCTTATCTTTAATTAAGGTTTGGACGTTTGCCAAATGAAGTGATAATTCAATGAAACCAGGATAAAGTTCCATCTTATCTAACTTATCTCCCATTTTTTGAAAGTATGAAAGTAATTTGTATTCCTTGTGTTCTCTATCAATTGGTTTTTCGAACATCCAATCGGTGTTCATCAAAAATTCTATTTTCTTTTTTCTTGCCATCTGACATAATAATAACCAATTTGTCTTTTTCTGTAAAGATTAATCAATCCTCATTACAATGTAATAATTGTCATTAATTATTGTTTCATCATATGAACCATCATATCCATTAAGAGCATTTCCATAATCGTCATCACTAATTAATGCATCTAATAACTTATCTTTATCTATATAATCAAAATATTCTAAACCTAACTCATCTAAAAACTCATCTGGGTTTCTTCTAATATCATAAAGTCTATCATCAATCAAATCTTCAATTTCATCTTCATTATACTCACCATCTGGATCATCTTTGATACTTTCTATTTCGTATTCAATATCACTTATTCTACTTTCACGTTCATCTTTGTGTTCTTGTGTATCTTCATCTTCATATATTTGGTGTGGTGAAACAACTTGTCCATCTTTATATAATACCCAACTACTTCTTCCTGGATCTGAACTTGTATTTCTATATTGGAATCTATTACCTTCATCATCTTCAAAATCAAACACATCACCTTCCTCTCTTGTTGGTTCAGAAATTGGAGCTCTTATTCCTTCATTCTCATAAACCCACTTCTCCATTTCAAGTAACCATATTTCTTCTTCTTGATCTGAACTTAAATTTCTTGTAACACCGTAATTACTTGGATCTTCTTCATACCACCCTCTTATCATATCTTCGAACTCGTCAGCAATACTATCACCATCCAAATGACGAGAAGCGTAATCTCTATTAATGTAGTGTTCAGGACTATCAACCCACTCTTGGAAGTAATCTCTCATTGAATCGTCCGCTTCATATTCTGTTCCAACAGCTATTTCAAAATCTTGACTTAAAGATATGAATCTATGTAAAGAATAGTGACTACCTTCTGGATATAAATCATAAACATCCGCAGTGTTTTTCAACTCATCAAGTCTTTCTTCGAGTTCGTCATATTCATCACTCATTTCATCACGTAAATCCTCATCTTCTTCTGCTTCCATTCTATCGTTGAGTTCTTCCATTCTTCTTTCTAACTCTTGATATTCTTCTTCCTCTTCTTCTGTTCTTGCCTTTAATAACCCTAGTTCTACCGCATAATTAAATGCCGCATTTGCCATTTCACCTTCTTCATCTGTATTACTTAAATCCCACTCTTTGTCTTCTCTTCTTTGTTCGTTTTCTGCAATTCTTTTTTGTTGTCTGATTTGTAATTCTCTTTGATATAAAGGTGTGTCCCAATATGTAAATCTTCCTGTGTAATTTAAATTTTTAATATCTCTAATACTTGTTCCTTGAATATTTACATTACCCTCAATTTTGATATCTCCTAAACTAGTAACTTTTTTATTTCCACTTATGTCTAAACTACCTTTTATGATTAATTTTTTTCCTCTGAATTTAGGTAGGTGTGGTATGGCGTGTGCCATATTTCCAACTTGTTTTAAAAGGGTATAATACTCATCAGGTGTAATATAAACTTCTTCGACACCTTCTTCTTCATTTATAATGTTATTAACCAATCTTTTAAACTGATCCTCTGAAACTACAATTTTTTTCATACTCATTTAATAAATATCAAAAGATTTACAAATATAGTTTTGTTGTGATATTTATATAAATAAAATAAACAACAAAAACAAAAGCTATGGGTTGTGGTTGTAAAAATAAAGGAAATCAACAAACAAATGCTCCTCAACAGGCTGCGAGACCTCAACAGGAAGCAGTTAAAAATCAATCTGTTCAAGAATCAGTAAAAAAGATTGTTGAGAAGTATTATAATAAAAAGTAATTTCCTTTGGCCAAAGAAAAATTAAAGGTGGAATTTTCCACCTTTTTTTGTATTTATAAGATATGGCAAATTTAACTAATTACATAGAGTGGTTTAAAGGAGATAGAGATGACTATAATAAAGTCATGCGAGTATTTAATAATCCAAAGAATTTTCTACAACTTATAATCAAAAAAGGATTACAAGATGAAGTTGATATTTACGAAATTCCTCCATCTGCGTTTGAAGAAGACGAAACTTTATTGGACTACCTTCATCAAAACGGTTTTTTAGAAGATATAAATGTCAGACATTTGGCTGATGAGTTACAAAATAGATTTATGTTATGGTGGTTAAATAAAGACCCAAAATCTTGTCTTAAATACGTCTGTGATAATCTACTTACTGATGTTTTTGAAAGGGGTGATGGTTATTGGTTACGTTTAGATGGAAGAGATGAACTTGCAAAATTTTTTAAAGATTATAGAAGAGAAACAAGTCCCAATGATGTAGCAAGAAGAGTACTTGAAGATTCGGATTTTTATGATACATTTTATGACTCAACTGATGATGTATATAGAGATGTGATTGAGGAACTTGATGATACTAATTTACAACATCTTGCTAAATACATTATGGACTCTATTGGTAACCAAGATTTAAGTATTGAGGAGTATGGTTCTGACTTTTTCCATGAATTAATGAGTGAACAAGGAAGGGAGGACTTTTTTCAAATTAGAAACGAAGATGTATATAATTTGATTAAAGATGAGGAAGCGATGAATGAATTACTAAAAGGTGATTTATCTGACTTGAAGGGTGAGTTGTATAGTATCCATAATAATGCTTATAACGGTGCTTATGGTGATGAATGTTATAATATGGTAATGGATGGTTTACAAGAATTTTTCTCATCTAAAATATCAGAAGAACAAACTAAAGTCCGTGATAGAACAATGTATATTCCTTATATTAGAATAAAGGATTTTCCTTACGATGTAAAAGTTTATTTAGAAAATAATTTAGGTTCAAATTGGACACTTGATTATTTTGGTTCATTTACTGGTATTATGGATGCTTTATTTGATGATGAGGTTTTTGAAAAAATTAGTTTTAGAATACCTGATTACCCTGACTATGAATTAGTTCAAAATCAAATAAACGAGATATTCACTCATTACATCTAACAACTATTTAGTTATTGAAATAAAAATCATATCAATTGTTAAAAATAATTTGATATGAGAAAATTAGATGTTAATACAAGAAGGGGCGTTGTAAATTTATTTGCCGACTTCATTTTATCAAAGATTGGTAAGAAAGAAAATTCAATTATCCAAGTTACAGACTTCGAAAAGTTTTTTGTGATAAGGGGAATCACAACAAGTAAGGAAATTTTGGATACTCAAGTAATTAAGTTCGAATTTTGTGAAAAATTTAAAAAAGAAATAGAACTATCTGAAATATCTTACATGAATATTATCGACATTATTGATTATAATAAATCATTAAAAAATGATGATACTGTTCAATTTGAAATCAATAAAGACATTTATAAAGATGTTATTAGTAATACATTAGATGTATCAATATCCTCTGAGTTTCCTTACGGTTATAGTTTAGAGTATGACCGATTAAAATACTATTACTCACATTATATTTTCAATCATATGTATTCTCTTTTAGGTGTAGATAATGTTTCTTTTACATATAGTACAGAAAAAAATGAAGAAGACGAATTTATGATTGATGTTAATTGTGACTCAAGGTTTGAAAAGGAAAAAATACTATCTTTGATATTAGATGTTTTTGATTTTGATTTAGAGTCTTTTAGGGAAAAAATACATGGTTATAATTTAATTGATGATATAACACATCAAGATAAAATCAAACCTTATTTAGTACAAGATTTATTAGAACACGTAATTATTATTTAAAATAAAACCCCATTTTTAAATGGGGTTTTTTGTGTTGTCATAAAATTCTTTTATTATACTTACACCTTCTTCTAACTCATCAAAGTCTCTTTCGGGTGCATATAATTGGGTATCTGGAGATTCACTTTCAGGATTTTCTATTGTCATAAATGCCGGTACATAATCATTACCAGTAATTTCAGAAAAAATTTGATATTCTTGTTCGTACTCGTGTATATCTCTTTCGAAAAACTCTATATTCTCATTAACTAACATATCTTTTAGTTCCTGACAATATGGACAGGTTTTCATAGTGAACAAAACAACAATCTTATCCATTTATCAATTCTTTTAACATATCATTTATTTGGGTTTCTGATAAAACCCCAACTCTAGTGTCAACAATTTCTCTACTATTAAAAACTTTAATTGTTGGGATGCTTTTTATACCCATTGACATAGCAATTTCTCTATTCATGTCAACATTCATTGTGTACATCTCAACCTCAGATTTATTCTCGTTGGCAACCTTTTCAAATTTTGGTTTCATCATCTTACATGGACCACACCATTCAGCCCAGAATTCAACGATGATACGTTTACCATCGTTTATTTTTTCTTGCAATTCAATACTACTGATTTCCATTTATTCCTATCATTATTTTTTTTAATTGATCATCTAACGCATAAGTACTTGAATAATAATTAGACCTCATACCTCTGTTATTTAGTTTGTCATGATATCCAGTGTCATAAGCTCCGTTGATTGTATACCTCTCAATACTTTCAATTTCATTTATTTTATCTTTTAACTCACCAATAAATGTTTTCACATTTTCTTCAATAGTTTCAGTATCTCTATTTTCTAACCATTTATTCAACTCTTGTTTAAATGTTTTCATGATTAATATTAGTTTATTTTAATTTAAAATTAATAGTTCTATCCTAATTTAATTAAATTTTTTACCAAAAAATTGACTTCATCTAACTTATCAACCTCGTAATAAATTTTTAATTGATAACTAGCTTCCATAGTATTCTCTTTTGACAGATATAAATAAATATTAGACCTGTGTCTAAATATTCCTTCCATATGAATTAAAGTCCCATTATTTTCAATACTGTCCAAATATTCAACATCATAATTTTTTGTCATTAAAAAATCGGGACTGATTGAAGTATAACTACTAACTTTCAATTCACAAAAAACTTTATCAAATTTTTTTGATAAATTTTTCTTAAATAAATCATCTATTTTGAAAACTTTTGACATATGTAAAAGGGGGTATTTCACCCCCATGTTTGTTAAATTACTGTTTCGGCCAATTCCCAAAGTTTAGTGTTGATTGTGTTTTGAGCAATGATGTTATCAATTTTTCTCATTTTGGTGTTTTTACCTCGTGAGTTGTTAACACTAACTCCACCTCGAATAAACTTTTCTTGTACTGTATTGAAAACTTGCCACAAAGAATTACCCTCATCTTCAACTCTGTTTGGTTGTAACAATCCAAGAACTTCCATGTCATTGAATGTCTTTTCAGCATTAAATCTGATTTTTGCGGATTGTTGTACAAATCGGATTTTTTCATCATCTGAAAGTTCACGAGACATCATTCTCCCAACGGATTGACTAATCATAGGTAATTTTTTAGAGAAGGATTCTGCTAAACCTTTTACCTCGTCAAACGTAAAGTGATTGTGTCTCATTGTAAATCTGTCAGCCACAGATGTAGGTACGGTAAGACCGTTTGAACAAACTAATCTGAAGAGTCCTGCACTTAAAGAAAATGCCGCTGTTCCATTGTGAGAGTTTCGGATGATTGCTTCTACAACAGTATCACCAACTTTAGGTAATTCACCGTTACGAAATTTAATTTCATGAAGAGAATGAACACCACGTCCTGTTTGTTTAACAGAAGAAACCTGCCAACCTTCACGGTCAAAAAATTCCAACACTTGTTCTGTTGGTACAAATGAGTACTTATCTGTCATTTTAGGAGACGGACTTGTTGCGAAAACTGAAGGAGCTACGGACTTGATAATTTCTGGTGTGTAAATCATATGTTTTATGTTTTTTGATTAGAATACAAAGTTATAACTTTTTTTCTAAAAAACAAATTTAATTCAAAATTATTTCACCAAATTTTGTTTTTTGTATGATTCTATCCATCTCAGACTTTTTCTCATTTTTGATTTGTGGTATTTTTAACTCCACCACTATTTCTACAATTTGATTTCTTGTTAAAACAAAATCATTACCTTCAGAAAAATTCTTTTCAGATTTTTCTCTTAGTTTTTCATAGAATTCTTGTTTTTGGACATCCCCAATTAAACTTATTAAATCGTTAGGATTGTTTTCAAAAAAACTAATCAAGTTTGAAATATAAATTTCTATGTCTACGTTTTTCATTTTATGTATATTACTTACTACTCACAACGTCTTTTACTTCTCAATTCTTCAGGGAAATCAACAATAAAGAAATCCTCTGTTGGTGTCATATATTGGTATAATTCTCTTGGTAAATTTTCAACGTCCACACTAGAACCCAATACCGATAGGAAAGTTAAGCAATATAATTTAGATAATGACTTTGGTAACGTAGTTAATTCTTTATTATCTGTTAAATTTATAAAACTTAATAAACTACACTCTCCAATAGATTCAGGTAAACTTTTAATAACATTATCAGCAACCAATGTTTTTAACCCTTTGAATCTTGCAATATTAGATGGGATATCAAAAGGTTCTACTTTTTCTGATTTATTTTCTAAATTTATAAATCTGGTGTCTTCCGGTAATATTTCAAATAAACTATCTAAACCAAACATCATTGCATATTTTGCGTGTGCATCATTTGGGAAAGTAATTGGTAGATAATCCATATCCAAATCCTTTTTAGCTATTTGTTCTGCGTATTTTTTCATAAGTGAATTATGGTATGGTGCCATTTCTCTACTCATAATTAAAGTTACATCCGCTTCACTCAAATTTTCAATCGGTGTCAACAATAATGCCTTTCTTTTTTTAGATAGATAGTAACCCTTACTTTCTTCATCAGAATCTTTTAACATTTGACCGTTAAGTTTACCATCTAACCCTATATATTTGTGTCTTAAATATGGTGTGAAATTTCTATAAATTTCTTCACCATTTCTAGTTGTAGTTAAATCGGGACTTCTTAGTTCTAACCATAGTTCCGCATTTTCCTCTGAACCTAATTCTTTAATCGCATCTGACTCTATATTCTTTCTTTCAAAAGTCATCATCATTTGTTGTTGTTCTGATGAATACGGATTTGGTTTGAAATATTGTTCTTTTCCTATCAGATTAGGTACTTTACTTGTTACTTCACTCCAAGGTATAACCGTTGACCCAGCATATCTTCCTGAGTTTGTTCCATCCGCTAATCTGAATCTTACTTTACTACCGTAATCATAGTCAGTCAAAATTACTACTGCGTAATTCACATCACTTTCTTTCATGTTTTTATTAATAACATAATAAAGTGTTAAATTTTGTCTTAATCTATAATTGTAGTAATAATTAGATGAACCTTCCCAAGACGTACACCATCTTCTATCTGGTGCAAATTTCTTACGAATGTTGATACATTTATGTTTTTGGTCAGGAGCAAATATAAGCACATCATCGTCTTCATAAGCAATATCAACATCACTTGTATCTACTTCTGGTAACTTATATTCATCCTTAATTGGTAACGCATCAACAACGTGTTCAAACTCTTGGAAATTCATCATTCCCGCAGGTTTTGTATTAATTGGTACTAATGGGTAATTTGCTATATACCTTTCAACTCTTGTAACTATTTGTTCAATGTTTTCGTCGGAATTTTCTTTTGCTAATTTAGCAGTCAATTTGTCTTTCAACACATTTTCAAAATCTCTTCTTATCAGAGCGTTAAGTTCCATAGAAGTCATGGACAAAACATCTTTGTCATATCTTCTTTTGTCCAAAGCCTTCAATTCAAAAAATTTCTTCAAATTTAATTTAACCAAATTTTTATCAGAACCTTTATTTTTCTTAATAAAATTTTGGTACACTTCATTGAACGTTTTCTTTGCTTTCTGAGCGTCTAATTTGGTTGTTACAAAACTTTTTAGTTTTTCATAATCATAAGTGAAAATATCCCTTTCATTACCTGGTAATGAGTCTTTGAATTTTTCAAAATCTTGTATGATTTGTGTTATCTCTTCCGCTGAGTCTTGGGTGTCTCCTGAGAATTTACCTATCAATTTTTTAACTGTTGATTCTGGATATTCTAATAAGATGTGTCCTCTTTTTTGTTTTGTTTCTTTTACTATTTTAGATAGAATATTTACTAACTCCATTTCCGTATTTTTATAAATAAATATCTCTTGGGGTTAAAAACTTATGAATTAGTAATTCATTATCAAAAGTTCTTCACCCATGTTCTGTTTTGTACCTTTTTTTGCTGCTGCGGCTTTTGCGAATTCCTTTCTCTCCCATCTATATTTATCTTCAGGAAACCATTCGTGAAGTAACTCAAAATCATAATATGATAGACTAAAATTACCTTTAACACCATGTAGAACATTTGCAAGTCTTTCGTGGTCTTGTCTATCAAAATCATGATTAGAATAGTAGTTTTCGGTTTTCCAATATGGGGGATCTAAATAAATGTATGTGGATTCTGAGTCGTACTTGTTAATTACGTCCGCAAAATCCATATTTTCGACATCTGTAATTTTCATGAAATGTTCAATCCAATCGGGTTTGGACAGTTTGTCCCTAAACGTAAGGTACTTTGATTTATATTTACCTTTTAAATCAATGAATGTACTTGTTTCTGGTTTTGACCCACTAAATACCTGTGTTAGAATGTACACATATTTTGCCGCAACCTCATAATCATAAGCGTCTACACTGAAACCCTCATTAAATATTTCAGCTTGAAACCTTAAAAACTGTTCTTTGTATATTGATGGTGTGTTTTCGACACCCTGTTTTTGACAATCGATAGAATTAATTGCTTTTAATAATTCTGTTGGGTTCTGAACACATTTGAATAAATTGTAATTCAACGGGTTAAAGTCATTATAAACAACTTTTTTGAGATTTGGGTATTCTTTCAGGTTCATGTTGAAGAAACACCAATACATACCTCCAAATGTCTCAAGATATGTTTCCATATCCTTCGGGTAGTATGGAACTATCCATTTACCAATTTTAGATTTTCCTCCAATGTAAGATAACATTCTTTTTTTTTATAAAATATAATTTATTTATGTTGATAAATCAATTCACTTGTAATAACTAAATTGATATAATTATTATATATGGAACAGTTAGAACAAAAGAAAGAAGCAACTCAAGTTACTGGTTGTAGACAGTGTAATAAAGGACAGGAAAAACTTCAAACATTTTTAGTTGTTTTGGGTACAATTATGTTTTTTTTAGCAATATATGGAGCAGTTAGATTAGTTCAAGATATTTTCTAATCTCTATTATACTTTATATATTGATTTATAAGTAAGTCCCCAATTACATTACTATACTTGAAACCTTTCCCTTTAACTCTAAGGGGTCTTGATGTATCAAAATTCTTTGGGAAATTAACAGATAATTCCCCATTTGGGTGTGGTACACTAAAACTTTCTTTACTCAAATCTTCCAACGTGAAAAATTTATTATAAAGAAGGTGTTCCCCCATTTTACCAAATCCTTGAGTGGATTTTAATTCTATTTTCATAGACAAATCACCATATTCCCCATTGTGAAAGTCTCCCATTGATTGTAACCTAACAATTTGACCATCTTCTACCCCATGAGGTATTCTTATTTCTAACGTTTTGAAGTCCTCTTTAGTTGATGCTCCATTACAAGTATGACAAGGATCTAATATTATTTCTCCCGAACCACCACACTGTTGACAAGTCATTGCCACAGTTTGTACAAACATACCACTTCCTATTGTTTGTATTATTTGACCGTGTCCACCACATTGTTTACATACATTTTTTCTACCGCCAGTACCATTACAAGTGTCACACTTTTCTTTTCTTTTATATGTTAATTTTACTTTATTGTTCAAATATGAATCAACAATATCGACTTCAAACCTTATGACTTTGTTTGGTCTTTGATTCCTCCCAAATTGATTACCAAACATACTGAACATATCATTAAAATTTGCAAACCTTGCATCTCCGAATGGATTTTTCCTTTCCATGTCGTATTGTCTTCTTTTGCTCTCATCACCTATGGCATCGTAGGCTACGGATATTTTTTTAAACGTGTCTTCATCTCCTCCTTTATCTGGATGATACTCTTTTGCTAATTTTCTATAAGCTTTCTTAATGTCCTCTTGAGATGCGTCCTCTGTAACGCCTAAAACACTATAATAATCTTCAGTATTCATTTAATAACCGTTTTATTTATTATTGGTAGTATAGTAAAAAAATTATGAATTATCTAATCGTTCTATTTAAAAATAAAAAAAGAAAAAAGATTCTAAACAAATTTGTAACTTTAGATAAAGCAAAATCTTTTTTTGAAAAAAACCAAAACGAGAATTTATCAATAACTTTTGATGTAAAAGTTGAAAACGGTAAAATCTGTGACTACGAATTAGGTTTATTAGAAAAAAACTCTCTGGATTTCCAACCTTTTTTTATAAAAGATGATTTAGGAAGACAACTTCAGGTAAATTTGGAGGATTCAGAATATAAAATAATTAAACTTATTAAATACAGAAAAGAAGAATTAATTTACCATTACAAATCAAAAAATAAAATAACTTTTGAATTTTTTGTAAACAAGTTTCTTCGCGGTAATGGACTCAAATTAATATCTAAAATTAATAATAAAATTATAGTACAAAATGATAATGAAGTTGAAGTGTTTTCTCTAAAAACTTGTGAGGATTGTGAGAGATTTTCAACCATATTACAAGAGTTTTTGTTTGATAAAAAAAGGATAGATTGTTTGATTGTTAATGATGTGTCAAAAACTCAAAAAAAATATTTATACGATTTGTTAGAAGAAAAAGGTATAGAAAAGTCTTTTTTATACAGAACCTCTACCACTTATTTTAAGAAATAATCTCTTGAATATATTCTTTTTTGGTTCTTCAACAACCTCCTCTATTGTTTTCTCTTCTGTCTCATATATTTTTTCATTTATAAAGACAACTTCAGATCCTGAGATATCTATCTTGAACCTCATTTTACCCCTATCAATCTCTCTAAAATTTTTTTGTACCATTCCGAAGTCTTCTTGTGACAACTCAAAAAGAATAATGTTTTTACCGTCAGGAAATAATTCTTGTGCTCCCTCTGTTAATAATACTAATTTATTCAAGATATCATCAATATTTTTTTCATCTTTTGCCATAGCGTTAATTTTTTTTGTTTTTTTGGTAGGATATCCTCTTTCTTCAATTTTTTTATACTGTTGATGAATTCCTCCTTTTCTAAATCAACTTCTAATGAATCTTTTTTTATTTCATTTTTTAACCAATCAATCTGGGTTTCCAACTTTGTCTGTTTCTTCTTCATTGTCTTCTAAATCTAATTTATCTGTTAATAACTCAAATTTTAAACTTTGTAATTCGTCCAACTTTTGTTTTTCAAAAATGTTTTTAAGTTCATTTATTTTCTGTTGGAATAGTCTGTCTTTTGCTTCCCTTTCTTTGTTATAAGAAATAATACTTTTTATATTCGATATTAGTTTTTCAACGTTAACTTCTTTGAATTCGGTAACAAAAGTAAACGACCTATTATTAGTTGTTGACGATTCGTTCTCCATTACGCTTTTTTCGTCAACATATTTTTTTGGTAATTTCCATGTATTTGGGAATTCTACGTCAAAAGTTAGATAATTTTTTAATTTTCTAACAGACTGTAAGTATGGAAATAATATATTAAATTCAGTAAATAAACTCATTATTAATTTTGTATTATATATGTTATTATGTAAGAAACTAAACAACCATAAAAAATAAGTTCCCTACTATCAAACAATATTGGTTTTGGATTTGTCTGTAGTAGGGAAAATATAAATCTTGTTACAATTCGAGCGACAGACAATATCGAAAATATAAAAATAAACAAATATATTGTCCCTAAACTATTCATATTATGCCTTTTTGGATTCCAATATTTCCCCTCTTAATTGTTGTAATAAAGATTTTAATTCTTGAGCAGATTTCCTTGCTCTTGTACCAGCACTTTTATTTCCACTGTAAAATTTTGTTGTATCAACACTTAATTGTTCGGTTAATACTTTAATTTTTTCTAATGTTTCCATTTTATTTTAAATGATATGTTTATTTGACAAAAAAATACCAATAAGATATGTGTTGTAAATATTAAACGGACAAATTATCGTCTAACGACTTGTAAATACTTAACATAATGTCCAAATCTGATTTCGTGAAGTTTCTCTCAATGTTAAAGATGTCATTAAAAAAATCACCTATTGAGTTTTTTATTTTTTTGTCTTGTTGTGAATAATAAATGTCCATAAAGAATGTATTAAAGTACACATAATGGTCTCCTTCTTCACTAAATGTTAATCCTTCTTTTTTAAAATTATCTATTGTTTTTTTCCAACACCAGTCAAAATGATTTTTTATATCTTCTTCTGACATACTAACTTTGGTTTCAGAATCATCATTATCACCCAAAAAAGTTTTTCTTATTAAATCAAAAAGGGAATAGGAAAAGTCATAATATAATTCCATTTTTTCAGGTATTATATTATTAATTCTAAACCATATGTCAATTTCTTCTTTATTCACAGGTTTAGTAATGTAATTAATAAAATTATCCATAGACAACATCTATGGATAATTATAATTCATTTTATGGTTATGTAAATTATTGAGTATTTTTTCGATACCCTATTAAGTCTTTCATTCTCTCGAATTCTTCGTTAAGATATTTTGTTTTCTTATCTTCGGTAGATTCAAGTTTCATCATAATCTTACTTGCTTTATCCGTTTCATTACCTGATTTATCTGAAACCACTGGTTGTACGGATTTATTATAAGCCTTCCTTTTTAGTTTACCAAGTAAATTATCTTTTCTTATTTTGTTTCTTTTCTTGTTTGTTGGCGTTTCAACCGCATTTGCCCATTCAGGATTATTACCCGTTCTAGATGAACCTTCAATGTTATCTGTCATCCAATCTTCATTTGGTGTTATTCCGTCATTAAAGTCTAAGTTTTCTAATGCCGCTGCAGTAAAGTTATCTATGTACTCTTGAACAGCTTCAGATGGGACATAAGCCATTTTATCCATCTTTTTTAATTCACCGTTACCCATTGGAAAATGTTTAGCATCCATTGTAAAAGATTCTTCAGAACCATCTTTCATATAATCTTTCATTTTTTTAGTAACCTCCTTAAAATAATCATCATTTTCTTTTCCAGACCTTCTATGTGATTTTTCATACTCTTCGTATCCTCTTGTCTTTTTCAACTTTTGTTCTACCAGTGTTTCTATTAAATTTAGAACTTGGTCTTCCGTTAATCTCATGTTGACACCTAAATTTTCATTATAAATGTCATATACCATCTCGTTAATGTTATCAGTATCTATTTCTAATTCATAAATTGTTTCTTCATTTTTAACAGGATATTCTTCACCGTCAAGTTCAAAAGATTTTTTTCCTTGTTTTTTTGCGTTTCTAACTGCTAAACCAAAAGCATTTCCTTCTTTAGATTCTTTCTTTTTACCTCTTAACATTTTGAAATCTTCGGAGTCTAATTTACCATTTTTGTTTCTATCCAAACGAGATTGATTACCGTAAAGTTTTTCAAATACTTCACCTTCTTTCATATATCCACACTCTGTACATTCACCTTCTTTCAATGATGAACCACCACATTGTTCACAGGTTTCTCCTTCGTCTAACATAATTTCATACATAGGTTCAGGTGAAAACATTTCGTTTTCTTCTACATAGTCAAAAGAGGGTTTATCTTCAAACTCCATTTTATGTTGTTTCTCAGTCAAAACATTTTTTATTACTCTATTTAAATTTCTCATTTCGGATTTTATTTAATAAATATTAGTTTAATATGATTTGTTCATTTCAGTCACTATAATATCTTTTATAATATCCTCATGAATATCATATTTTTCACTGACTTTTTTTATTGTATTTTTCAATGTTTGATTTTCAAAAATATTAAGAGCCTTGATATCACCTTGATTACAATATGGAAAACGTTTACATTTTTTTTTAACCTGAACGAATTTTCCTCCAGGTATTTGTGTTTTTCGTCTTCCACCCCAATCTTTTTTACTCAATGATTTTGCCCACATTTTAGGCGTTTCGTATGATCCTGAAGACGCTGTGGAAGTTGCTTCTTTAGTCTCTACTTTTTTTAATTTTGTATAATAATTAGGGTCTTCAAATAAATGGTCTAAAACAATTTCTTTTGCAACATTTTTATTTTCAGTATGTTCCATCTCTACTTTCAAACCTTTGTTAAATTGTAATTTGAGTTGTTCGGTTGATTTGTTTTTATATTTTTTTACTAAATCAGTGAAGTTTTTATTGTCTGATTTACCTCCTTTGAGTTTTTCTTCTTTCATATCACCAAATAATGGTTCGTATGATCCTGAAGATGCTGTTGAAGTGACTTCTTTAGTTTCTTTTTTTGAGAATCTTTTATCCAAAACCGCTTGTAAAAAATTATTTATATCTTCAGGATTTTTCAATAATTTTTTTATTTCCGTTTTGATTTTGTTGTTTGATAATTTTTTATTTTTTATTAAATCTAAAATTTTTGTGATGTTGTTTTTGTTTTTTAAGTAATTGATATAATCTTTTTTTTGATTTTCATCTTTTTCAATATCTTCACTTTCTGTTTTTATATTGGACAATAAATCTACCTTTTGATTAATAAGCTCAGTTGGGTCTGAAAATGTTCCGTCCCAACCTCTATAATCTCTTACCGCATCATTAAAAGATTTTGATATATGTGATTTCCAATCTTCACCCATTTTATTTAAACGCAATTACTCCTGTTAATACTGCTATAATTGAACCTGAAACGATTTCTATGATAGTGTTTTTTCTTCTCACTTTTTTAATGTCCTTACGTAGTTCTTCATTTTCATCTTTCAGAATTGTAACTTTATTTTCAGTTTCTTTAACTATTTCTTCACAAACATTAAATTTATCATTTTGTAATTTTATAATAGTATCTTGTTTGTTGATTTTTGTGTTCAACAACTCTATTTCTGTATTATATAATTTTTTTTCTTCTTTTAATCTATCAAGTTCATTTAAATCCAACAAAATTTGTTTTCCAACCTCAACAGGAAAACACATCGTTGTTGAGTCCTCTTTTTGACAACTTTCTTGCCCAAAAGACAATGTTGTGATGATTATAAAAAATAAAGTAAAAATCTTTTTCATATTAATAATTGTATCTTTTTCTAAAAGTGCTATCCACTTGTTTTTTATCCATCTGTGTAATGGTTGTCTTTTTTTCGTCATAATAATTGTTAATAGTTTTTCTTTCTACTTTCAAATCCGAAAGTTTTGTATCAATTACTTCTATACTTTTTTGATAAGAATTGATTGAGTCATTAAGTATTTTTTGTTTTTCTTTCAGTTCTCCTATCTTAATATCTATTTGATTTAATTTATAATCAACTAGCTTACTCCTATCTTCCACAGGACTAAGTCTATCAAATAATAGAAAACAAGCAATTACCAATAAAAATACTTGTATAATTTCTCTATAATATTTTTTAAAAAAATTAATCATGTTATTTAGTTTTTTTTCTATTAGCGATTACCTTTGCCCATTTAGCTTTAAACTTTTCATAATAAGTTCTTAACTTGGTTATAAATTCAACGAACTCATCGTTGATTTGAATCATATCCCCATTAATGTACATTCCATTTGTTTCTCCGATTGAAAAGAAGAACTCAATGTCCAAATTTTGTATTTTACCTGACCACTCAACATTACTCTCATAAAGATTTAATTTATTGAAATCGACCAAATCTGATACTTCTGACACAAATTCATCCATAGTTTCTTGGAACGCTGTTTTATCATCAGTTGTTAATTGTAATCCATTTTTATCTTTAGAACTAATACTCATTAAACCTCCAGATATTCTATATGTTTTTGTTTTTTCGAATTTTCTATCAGTAGGTGTTTCACCTGTTGTTTTAACATTTGGTTCTATTTTTTCTTCATCTTCTTCAGTTAAAATACCATAATATTTGTCCAAAATTTTATGATTTTCAGAAATAGATTCTTTTTTCAGTAAATTTCTAGATGCTGTCAGTAAATTTTTTATTTCTTCTTGTCTATTCATATTTCAAGTATTTTTCAAATAGTTCAAAATCAAAAGCCGGACTCAAATCAGTAACTTCACTTAGATAGTTACTTCTTGTCACAATACCTTCAAATTTCTCAACACCATTTATCTTTGTATTATGTCCTAACATATTTAATTTTATGGAGTTTTTCTTTGCTATTTCAACACACAATTTTGATGTTAACACCACTTGTTCTTTTGTGTATGGATGCCAATAAAATCTATCTCTCCATTTTTTTTCAAATACATTACTATTATAAATATAACCTACCCAGTTATTGTACCCCTTGTTAAACGACATTTTTTCTAGCCATCCCAAATTTTCTAAACATACTATAATAGAATTTTTATTTATTTCATTTTTATAAAAAAATTTACTATAATTTTTATCTTCTAATAGTTTCAATATTTTACCGTTTCTTGAAATAAAATAATTCGGTGTCTTATTATAATTCCCATTATGTCTGTTTTTTAAAGACAAAAGGTATTCGTTTGAATACCTTCCGCTATGTATCAAAATTATTTGTTTCTTGTTTTCATTAATTAAATCACTTTCAAAATTTCCGAAATCAATAATATTTATCATTCCTTTTTATATATAAGTCTTTTAGGTTTTTTTTCCTCTTCCTCTTTTGAATAATAATCAATGTCAGTAAACAACTCTTCATTTGGTATTTGAGTAACAATCTCTTCAATTGTTTCTTCACTTGTTTCATTGTTTTTCACTTCAACTTGGGGGGTTTCTATTTTTTTCTTCCTACCTCTTTTTTTAGGTTTGGTTTCCTCGATATGTTCAATTTTTTCTACGTCAAATACTATTTCTGTTTCTTCAATTTCTTGTTCAATGTTCTTTTTCTTTTTTGATGTAAAAGCTTGGTTAGTAGCGATTACAAGAGTAATTGCCAATGGGTCGAAAACAAAAATAAGTATTAGAATAAATAAATTTGCGGTTTTTTTGATATCCCAATCAAGTAGTTCACTTACATACTTAATAGCACCTAATTCACTACCCGATATTTCAACCGATTCTAAATCCAAAACCTGAACTTCAAGTTTAGTGATACTATCGTTCATACCATCAATTCTTTTTGAAATGTCGTCTCTTCTAACTTGAGCTTCCTTGAGTTGGTTTTCAAATGACTTTCTGTTTGCATTATTTGCTCTTGTTATAACCTGTCCTGTTCTTCTGTCAACTGATTGTGTGGTAGTGTTAGTTGACAATCCATCACGTAACTTTGTAATATCACCATCCAAAATAGTTTTTTCTTTTGTCAACTCATCTTTTATTTGTACGAATCTTTCTTTCTTAACCTCAATGTTTTTGATTTTTTTCTCATTAATTTCAAGTTTTGCGATGTTTCCTTGAAATCCTGTACTCAATAGTCCGTAAATACCAAGTGAAGTTATTAAAGATAGTGTAACAAGAGCAATTGTCATATATATCTTTAAAGCCCCGTAAGTTTCTTTCCATTTGTCGTGAAGATACGTAGCTATTGCAATCTTAGATATCTCTAAAAATGACCCCATAATAATCACAGGAGTCGCAACCCCAATGAAAACAACAGATAAACCAACAACACTATAATAAGCCGCAGTACCCGACAATCCAATAGCACAAAACAATAAAAACCAAGGCAAAAATTTCTCTTTCATAATTGTAAATTATAATCAATAAATATCAAAAAATAAAATAAAGGGACATATATGATATTTATCATTATGTCTCTACTCGAAGAAATAATAAGAAAAAATATTCTGAAAGAACAAAAATTTCATGAAATAAATAAAGAAATAACATTTGATTTCAATTTATATCATGACGAATATGGTCATACTCAAGTAAGAAAATGGAGACATGGTTCTGAAAATAAAATAAGTGACTACGATATTGTTAAATTATTAAATAACGCAACCGACCAAATAATTTATAACATAATAGATGGTTATATTAGACACAATAGAAGATTTATAGTTTCAAGAGAAAGAGGCGATAATTTAAATGTTGTAGTTCAACCAGAAAAATTAGAATCAACCAAATGGAATCTTATTATTGTAACAGTGATGAAAAAATCTGACTTCAATGTTGGTAAAGGTCAATTACAAATTTTTGTATAAAAAAAACCACAGTGTTCTGACTGTGGTTGTTCTAAATGTATTCTGACATAAAGAACTGTTGTTTGTTTTACAAAGATAGTGTTTTTTTGTTAACTAACAAATTTATTTCTTATAAATATCAAAAACCCCACCAAAAGATGGGGTTAAGTGTTTCATTGTACCATATAGATACAATTGAGGTATTTCACCTTGAGAACCTCGTGCCTCATTCCGCCGAGTTATAAGGGTTATCTCGGTTCGACCCAAAACTATAAATAATCAAATAGTTCTGAAGATTCATTTCTAAGCCTTCTTAAAGCCTTTTCTTTGATTTGTCTAACTCTCTCTTTAGTTAAACCAAAATCAGAACCAATGTCTTCAAGTGTTCTTGGTGTTCCAGTCAAACCAAAATAATCACCAATAATTGATTTTTCTCTTTCATCTAACACATTTAACAATGATACCAACTTATCTTTGAGAATATCTTTGGTGTTAAAGATAGCATCAGGAGACTCCGCATCAGGATTTGATATCATATCTATAAGTGTATCTCCATCTTCATTTATCTTCATATCTAAATCTATGATAGATGGTAAAGTTGATAACTTATCACTCATTTTTTTACCTGTTTGCTCGACTTCTTTTTTTGCTCTTTGTAAGTCTTGAACTACATTAACGGGGAGTCTTATAGTTCTTGCATTATCATTTAATGACTGAATTATTGATTGTTTAACCCACCATACCGCATAAGAAATAAATCTTAAGTCTTTATTCCAATCAAAGTTTTTAATTGCTTTCATTAGACCTAAATTACCCTCAGCAATAAGGTCAGATAAGTCCAAACCTTGATTTTGATATTGTTTTGCAACTGTAATTACAAATCTAAGATTTCCAACCAATAGTTCTTGTTCTACCCTATCTTTCTCAAATTTAGTTAGTGTATCTGACTTCATTTTTTTTGCAAGTTCTTTCTCCCTTTCAGGTGTCATGACCTTAATTTTACGAATGTCTTTAAGATAGTGTTGAATTTCTTCTTGGTTAATGGGTACTCCGATGTTTCTGTCCTTCATATTATATAGATTTTGAGTAATTTTCTAATTTTTTTCTTTCTGTTAGTGTTAAAGATTCAATTCCACAATCACTAATCTTATCTAAAATTTCATCAATAGTCAAATTTGATTCTTCATTTTGTTTCAAATTTATGATATAATCTTCTTCATCCTCTACAAAATCAGAATCAATAGTCTCAAAGAAAATATTTTTATCGTCTTTTGGTGGTTCAATATTTTTCAAATATTCAGAATGATTTTGATTCATGTTAGTCATGAAATTACCCATTGACGGTGTTATAAGATACATAAATTGGTCTGAATCTTCAATAACTAGTCTTAAATAAATATCTAACTCTTCGAAACTCAGGGTTGTGTGGAAATGAAAAATACCGTGATTTTCCCCATAAACATATTTTACCTCTTTGGATGTAACAATTTTAGATATTTCTTCAGCAATTAAATTATTAAGTGAGTGACCTTCCATTTCAGTGTCTTCACATTTGTAAACAAACAATAGATATTTCATATTTTTGATTTTGATATTACAAATATACTGACATTTCCTTAATCCACCAAAACTTTTGAAACATTATTTTCCTTCTTTATCTTAATAATAGTATCCGCCCACTGACTAACCATAGGATTATGTGTGATTACAAATATCTTTTCAAAGTATTCTTTAATCTTAATGAAGAATTCCGACACAAGTTCCAAGTTATCGTTGGATATTTTTCCAAACACCTCATCAAAAACAACCACATTTGGTTTTGGTAATGAACACACCTTACTTAATACTGAACGAAGAGCAAGTGATGCGATTGTCTTTTCATAACCTGAACCTGACACCATTAGTTTCTCAACACCAGTTCCGTTATCAACCATTACAAACTCAACCTCACTCTTATCGTTGATTCTGATTTCAAGTTTGAAGTAACAACTATCTTCCATTAATCTTTGAAGTTCTGAGTTGATTAGTGGCATCATACTTTTCATAATCATTTTTCCGACACCATTTTTTCCATAAGATTCCAAATACATTTTATAAATCTTGTCTTTGTCCTCCTCTTCTGAAATCTTTTCAATAAGAGATCTGTTGTTTTCAATCTTGTCCTCGTTTGTTTTGATATTGAAATTGTTTGTTGATATCTTGTTTTGTTTTTCTTTTAACATCTGCCCATAACTTTCCAATTTCAAATCCGCTTTGATAAGTAATGAATCAATCTTATCGTTTGTTTGAATCTTGTCTTGGACTTCTTCCCAACGTTTGATTTTGTTTTTCAACCCCTCAATTTTCAAGTCACAACTTTCAATACTTAAATCGTATTTTTCTTTGATAAGTTTGTTTTTTTCATATTCATCAAACTCTTTTTTCAACCTTACAAACGTTTGCTCTATGCCTGTTAAAACCTGCGTTGATACGTAAATGTTGTCTTTTTGACTAATATAACCATCAAGTTCTGCAATTTTTGCATTAGTTATCGCAGCATTCATAAGTTCAATACCACAATGTTCACATTTAATTCCACCTTCAACAGAAGATTTTAGTTTTTCAATATCTTCAATCTTTGTTTCAATTTGAATCATCTCCTTATTTAAACTGTTGTATTGCTCCTTTACCTCATCGTGTTTATCTTCGTGGTAAAATTCTGATGGTTCAACAACTTGTAACTCAGAAAGTTTTTTAATGTAGGACTTCTTATCAAACTCAATTGTATCAATCTCCTGTTGTGTCTTTTCAGGGTTCAACAAGGCAATATCTTTATCAATGTCAGAATGTTTTTTCTTCAACATATCATCCCGATAGTTCTTACCTTTTGTAATATTATCTTCAATTTCTTTCACCTCATCCTCTAATGTTTTGATTTCATCTTTAAGTTCGGTGATTGTGTTTTGATATGTTTCAATATCAGTTTTGAGTTGTTCTGAATTATAAAGGTTGGAAATTTTGGATTTACTAAATGTAGAATAGATTTCCTTTGCCACCTCCTCTTTCTTTTTTAGAAACTCCAATCCCATAAACCTTGAAAGGACTTGTCCTCTCGCTGTAGGTTTTGACTCAAGTAGTTCTTCAAGGTTGGTTGCGGTTGTAAGGATTGTCATTAAGAAATCCTCCTTTGTTCCAATTGAGTTTTTAATAAATGTTTCAGTTTCTCTTCTTTGTTCACCAGTAAAGTTCAGTAAACTACCATCGTGAAGTTTCTTAAAGAAGTCCAACTCGGTTTTTACATTCCATTCACCTTTCTTGGACTTCTTTCTTTCAATCTTTCTTATGATAATATAATCCTCACCATCAATTGTAATCTCACCTTTTACAACTACCGAGTCTTTCTCGGTAAATCGGTTAAAGATTTCTTCTGCTTTTGATGTTTTGGTTGTTTCATTAAAAAATAAGAACATCAACAAATCTACAGTAAGAACTGTTTTTCCACCAAAGTTAGGGGGGTTTGATTCAACAACCACCAATCCATTACACTTATCAAAGTCCAATCTTTGATTTTGTCCATAGGAAAGAAAGTTTGAGAACTCAATGTTTCTGATATACCACTTATTAAACTGTGATGTGTCAGAATCACCTTCCTTCATCTTGTTTTCCACAATCTGATTAAGAGATAGGATTTCATCCAAATTTTTCCCATACCCTTTTGATTCAACGAACTTTTTAAGTAAGTCAAGTTGATAGTTCACGTCAGTAATGTTTGTTGAGACATCAACACTTTGCATTGTTTCATTATCAACATTCTTAACCTTTGTTAATACGTTGACGTTTGTTGTGTTATACTTCTTTTGAAAGTAATGTTTAACACTTTTGATTTTGTCTTGTGTAAAGTTTTCTTGTATGTCTTCCCAAACTACTTGAATGGTGGGGTTTTCAAATTTAGAAAAATCCAAATCTTTTATCATAATGTTGTAATTAAATAGTTTTGGTGGATTGAATAAATCCATATTTGAGTTTTATTGGTTTTCTCCTTTAACGTCAGATTCCGTTTCTTCTGTTATTTTATCAACTACTTCAAAATTTAAAGGTTTACCAGAAAAATCTACATTCATTTCTTCATCACCTGTCAATTTTTGCATTTGATTTTGTAACAACATATCAAAAGCCTTTTGCATAGCACTTTTCTTTTGATTAATCTTAGCATTTCTTTTTGCTACTTTTTTTCTGTGTTCTTTTGCCTTTTTTCCCATTTTTTTAATTTAATCATTTAATACTTGTTCATTATCATCTTCTTCAGGAATTACGTAAGTCACTTCTTGTTTTTGATTTGATAATCTATTTTCCTCAAACCATTCAACAATTGAATTTATCATCCAAACAAATCCTGCTGACAACATTCCATCAAAAAATACTGATATTATTTTATTTAATCCAACTAATTCTACGTTTGGTGAAAAATATGATAAAGACAGAAAGAAACCAACCCAAGTACTCGTACATAAAACACACTGAATTAAACCAGATAAAAACTTTCCAAGAAAGTTAAATGGTAAAGTTATTGTGTTTCCCCAATTGTGTATTCCATTTCTTAGTCCGTTGAAAATAGACCCGTAAACTAAAATGTTTGTCATTCCGTAGGCAACCATTACCCAAATTAATAATTGTATCATAATAAATCTTTTAAATTTGACCCTTTCATAAAAATCGCATTAACAGCATCTTTGGGTCTTTGGTTTATTTTTTCTAACTCTTCTATTTTTTTATTTTTTTCAGTTAGTTCTTTTCTGAGTTTTTGTAATGTTTCAGATAACATTTTTAACTTTTCACCACTATCATTTTGGTCTAACTTTTGTTTAAAAATGTCTAAATTATGTCTAAGTTCATTTAATTCTTCATCCTTTTTAGACATTTCATTTATCAACTCGGCAATTTTTCCGCCAAGTTCATCTTCTGTTGTTTTGTCACTTATATATTCTATTTTTGTGACAACTTTTTCAACAGGAACTTCAACAATCTTTTCAACTTCCTTAATTATCTCTTTCTCAACTATAACCTCTTTAATGACTTCAACAGGTATTTCCACTCGTTTTTCAACTATTACCTCTTTTTCCGCCCATTTTTCTTCAATCCCGCTTGTTTTTAAGTGTTTTTCACCTTCATTAAGTGGTTCTCCCAACAAACCATACTTTTTAATGTCATATCCTTGTTTGAAACATTGATAGATAAATTCTTCTAAATTGTCAATATTGTTTTTAGAACAATACAAATTGACACCGTCTACAATTTGTTTATTTAACTTTAACTCCATCGGATTCCATACGATTTTTTATGATTTCACAATAGTGGGAATCAATCTCATAACCAATACTTTCATACCCAAGACGATTGGCTACTTTCAATGTTGTTCCACTTCCAGCAAAGACATCAATAATTAAATCTTCTTTGTTTGCAGTTGTAAGAATTATCCTTTCAATAAGTTCTTCAGGTATTTGACAAGGATGTTCTGTCTTTTCTTTACTAACGTTTTTAACCTGATTTATCTCCCACCAATCATAAAGTTTAGCCCCTGTCTTACCTTCTGAAATCCTTTTTTGTATTCGTTTGTCATTAAGGTTCTTATATGGTTGTCTCACTTTTCTAAAATCAGGTTTACATCCCCACCACGATATCAATCTTGATTGTTTTCCTGTGTTTGAGTTATATACCCAACAAACAACTTGTTCACACTTGTCTTTTATGGCTTTTGGTAAAATATTGATTGTTTCTTCGGGATAATGAATTATCACACAAGGAGTTGGTATTTTAGAAAGAAGTTCTACATACCCTTCTTCTGACAACCTATCTTTATAATCATTATATTTGTAACCTTGATTATATGGGGGATCTGTTATGACAATACCTTTCGGAATCTCATAATCTCTATAGTCACCATTTATTATTTCATAATTTGACATATTACTATTTTTCTACCAAATCTTTTTCAGATATTATCACCATATCAATTTCAAATTCCGGTACAATAGATTTTATTTCATTCTCAATTTGAGGAAAACTAGTCCAAACTACAACACCTTCTTCAGATGGTTTATAGTCATTATCAACTAGATACTGTACAACCGTATCTTTTTCCAATGTTATGAATCCGTGAGCATAACCTCTTGGTACTATTATCTCATCACCCATCCCCATTTCAAAAAATTCAAGTGTTTTACTTTCTTTAGTATCTCTCATATCAAAGACAAAATCCAATATTTTTCCATTTATAACTTTGATTAATTTTGACTGTGCAAAATTTCCTTTTTGAAAATGTAATCCTCTTAATGTAAACTTTTTTGGGTTGTAACTAATGTTACTCTGAATCCAATTTTTTTCAAGTGTTTTCAATGATAATGGACTAAACGATCCTCTATCATCGAAAAATATTTTGTTCTGTAATCTTCTTGATGTTTCCATAAATTAAACATTTACAAGTTTTTCTATACCATTTTCAATATCCTCAAAAGATTTAATTGAAAACTTTAAAAATGGTTTTGGATTTTCCAAATCAATATAAGTATATTCTTTAGTTTCAAAGTCATAAACACCATATCCGTGATTTTTAATACTTTCCCCGATATTCTGTTGGATGGGACTTCCTATCATATACCCTTTACCAGTCTTAAACTTAAACTCTTGTCTTTTGTGAATGTCACCACACAATACAATATCAAGTCCGTTGAACTTCTCAACATCATAAGCTTCCTCACCAAAGTCAAATCCCAAATCAGTTTTCATTCCTTGGATTGGTCCGTGAAACAAACCTACTTTTATACCTGTTGCAACATTCAAATCAGGTGGAACATTACCTTGATACTGTGAATACACACACCAACTGATGTTTTCATCCTCATACACACCTCTATCTTTGTAATAGAAAATGTTCTTATTATTTAACGAATTAATGATTGGTGTTAGAGCGTCCAACCTTTCAATATTATTTACAAGGAAATCATGGTTTCCAGGTATAATAATAGTTGGGGCAATAAATGAACACTCTAACAATAACCATCTAACCATCTCAATAAGTTCAGGTGTCATTTGATTTTTAGAATGAACCAAGTCACCAGTGAAAACTATTCTATCAGGATTTATTTCTCTCCATTGATTAATTGCGTTTTCCAATATTGACTTATATAGGTCGTGGTCTTTATAGAGGCGAATATGTAAATCAGAAAAATGTACTATTTTTTTTATCATATGTTAAATATATGAAAATATATCTAACTTGTCAATCAACAAAAAACCCACCTTTTTGGGGTGGGTTAATTTTTTATTTTCTATATTTTCTCATGTTTTTTTCAAACATCTGAAGTTTTTCTATAACTTCTGATAAACCATCCATAGTAGATTCAATTTCGAAAATATTGTCACCTCTTCTTTGTTTAATATTAATCTCATATCCTCTACCCTTTATTGTACTTACATTACTACCTTTTTCGGAATCGTCCTCTCTTAAAACACGACCAACAACACGATTCATATCTTGATTTGTAAATCTAACAATTTTTTCCATATTTTTTTTATTTACAAAATTGATCGTAAATTGCTTGAGATTCTTCTTGTGTAATTTTAGTGGATGGATGAAGTGCGTATTTACCTTGTTCGTGTCGACCACAATAAAACATTTGACCCGCACCAGAATCTTCAGTCTGAACAAAAATAGCCTCTGAATCTTGTTCTGATGGTGTGAATTTAAAAATCCTTTTTCCGTTACTCATTGTAGACCCAACTTGTCCTGACCCACCACCACCAGATTTAACAGTGTCTTCTTGTTCTTTGATAACTCTTCTAACAATTCTAGTCAAGTCTCTTTCTGTTAATCTTACAATTCTTTTCATGTATATTAATTATTTTTTATTTATTTTTTATTAATAAATATATCGGTGTAAAGAAAAAAATATTAATTTTGTACTATCATGAAAAAAATTGTTTTTTTATTTTTGGCTTATACTAGTTTTTGTTACTCTCAAGAATTAGATTACACCTCTTATTTAAAAGAGATTGCATTTTCAAGTGAATATGATTATGACACGTCTTCATACAAATGGAACAATAATATTATAATTTATGTCGAGGATTATTTTAATGACCCTCAATATAGAAAAGACATTGATCTCGACATATGTCAGTTGGAATATGAATTAACGAATATTGTTTCAGAATTAAATTGTTTAATTTCTAATTTTGATATATACATAACAAAAAATAAAGATAGTTCTAATTTTAGAATCTATTTAGGATCGGATAAATGGTATAATTCTGAAGTTTATTTGAGTAAAAACAAAACGGTGGTTGATTTGGGGTTATTTTTGGTTCATGTAAAAAACAACACAATATATAAAGGTACTATGTATGTTGACATATATCGAACAAAAAATATTGATGAAAAAAAACATTTACTTCGTGAAGAACTAACACAGTCTTTAGGTTTTTTTAATGATTCATGGCGATACCCTGAAAGTATATTCTTTCAGGGATGGACTAAAACTACAAGTTATTCAGAAATAGACAAAAAGATAATCAGTATGTTTTACAGCAAATAATTTTTTAACAAGTTACGTCAAAAGGAGGTTCATACGGGTTTGGTTTAATAGGTAATGGATTTATATCTTTATACCTTTTAAAATCATCAATCCATTTTTGTTCATCTGAAATAACTTCAGACATTTTTTCTACAATAGGTGTGATACTTATATGTTCGTTTTCCAATTTATTATGTAAGTACCCTTCCAACCAAATATAAAACTCTCTATAATTCATTACTTATCGAATAATTCAAAATCTTTATTTACGTGTCCACATTCATTACACATATATGTTGGGAAAGGGACTAATGTATCTTCATGACTACCCGTTAGTAATTTTGGTACTTTTTTAATGAGTACTATCTCTTTGAAAAACTTTCCTTCACATTTCTCACAAATAACCGTTTCTTGTTTTTTTAAGTCAATTTTAGGTCTTATAATATTATCTTCCATAATTTTAATCTTCTAAATATAATGTGAATGTTTCATCACCCATTTTATCTTTTATAATCTCTTTGTTGAACATGATTTCATCTGCAAGATTTCCCTCACTACCATCTTTTAATTCAAACTCATACATATTCTCATTTAGGTAATCAAGAACCTCTTCTTCTGACATTCCTTCCAATTCAGGGTAATCCTCTGGGTTAATTTCAATTGGTTCATAAGATTCCCACATCTCATATGAACGTGTCATTCTAATTTTCATTTTACTATATAATTAACTTTTATTTTTCCTATCCCAAAATAATCCCAAGTGGTGGTTGTATACCAAACCATTTCAATTGCATCTTCCATATCCAATTATAATTTAATTAATTTATTTTTTCAACAGTTTTTTAATGTCCATATCTAATATGGTATTCATTGTTAATTTATCAACCCTATACTCAACAAATTCTCTTTCTTCAGTCACTCTCACAATGATACAACCCAATAAAGGAATGTTCTCGTATTTTGTTCCTTCTAACATTTTAATCAACAATTTTCCGTATAATGGTAGTTGTGTTTTATAATGTCCGAGAGCGTTGTTTGGTAAGTGTTCAAATGGTTTTCTCATTGGTTTGATGTACTTTTGTACAATAAAGTTTTTCTCTTTATTACTTTTCCAATCTGTTATTAAAAGTCCAATTTGACCTGATGTTCCAACTACTAACCATACCTTATCTGGTTGTCCCGTATAACCTAATTCAGGATGTCCCAAAACAATTTCCGTATCTAATAAAACACAACCTCTTTCTTTTAACAAATCGATGTATTTTTTTCCTCCGACAATCATTGAGTCACTTGTCATCAACTGTTGTATATCTACATCAAATATTGGTTGTCTTACTTGTTTATCAATACCAAATTCTTTAAGGGTATGTTCTTCTAAAAAGTAATGGACTCGTGAACCCATGTTTGTTGATTTCCTACCCTTCTCTGCCCACTCAGATAATATTCTTTCAGTTTCATCGGGATCTCCACCAGCCATTTCAAATGCCTTCTTATCTGCAGGAAACTCATCATAAAACAACTTCATAACCTTCGATACAGATGGGAAGTCAGTTCTTAACTTCCCATCCAAATCAACCATTGTATATTTATGGGCTTCCTCCTCAAATGTTAGTTGGAGTTCTCCTCTTTTTTTATTTAAGATTTCTCTAATCTCTTTTGCTATTTCTTGTAAATCCATCAATCTCTAATTTCAACGTAATATTCATCAATCTGTCCTTTCAAATCACAGACATCTCTATCTTTTGGTAGTTTGAGTATTTTAATTCTTTGATATAATTCCCCACCGTTTAATTCGTGATATAATTGGACGGCATTATCCCATGCGTCACCATCCAAACAAATTATAACATTTCCTTTTGCTTTATTGTAGATTGTTTCAAACAATAATTCTGACATATGTTTTCCAAGCATTACAACTGGATTATCTAAAAACATTCCATCGAACGCTCCTTCAACAAGATATATATCTTTATCCCAATCAATCAGACTTTCCCAAAATATAATTTTTTCTTTTTCTGCTTCAGGGTTTCTATATTTTGCTCTACTAAATGTGTCCCAACTTCTACCAACATAATAATTTAATTTTCCATTTGAGTCATAGGACGGAATGATTATTCTTCCAGCATGACTACCCTTATCGCAAAACCCAATTTGATATTTTTCAATCATATAATCGGAAATTCCCCGATTATATAGGTAATTTATGGCTTGTTTTCTAACTGGATATACGGGATGTGAGTCTTTGAATGTCGTAAAGTTATCGGGAAGAACAACTTTTGGTTTTTTCTTTTTAACTACCCTTTCTTCTGTGTCGAGACTAAGAATTCGATAAAGTTTCTTTTGTTTTCTTGTACCGTATTTGTCAAAAAATTTTGATAATGAACCATGTGTTCCCTCACTATCACCACAAGCCCAACATTTATAGACATTGTTGAAATAATTAACTTCTAAGTTGTGTTTATTTCTATCTTCATCGCAGACGGGACAATTAAAGGATATTTGTCCTCTATTAGGATAATGAAGTCCGTGTTCACCCAAAACCTCCTCTAATAATTCAACTAATGCCTCTTGTTCGTCCATTCATTTAATGATAACTGAAATATTTCATTTATTCAACTACACAAGATTTTTTGATTTTCTATATTTATAAGAGATATTCGAATATATGCCAACTTTAGTAACTATAAGCAGTTTAACTGGTTCTTCACCTTATGATGTTTGGGTTTGCAACTCAGCATCCACAGGTTGTATTTACGTATCCACAATCTCGTCAGCACCTTATTCTTTTAATGTTCCAGACATATATTCAGAATTAAGTGTTTTCGTTTTGAAAATTATAGACAATAATAACTGTATAAAAACAGATACAATAACCGTTTAGTATGACTTGCCCTACCGAATACTGTATTTCAGGAACAACAATTTATGACGACAACTACACAGAAGCGGGTACTTACTTGTTTTACCCTTATTATACAGGTTCTAATGGGACTTATGTTATATATTTTTCTTCATCAGAAAATAGATGGTGTGTTTCAACAAGTTTAGGGGGTTCTTGTGATTTATTCGGTCCTCCAAGTTGTAATTTTGACAGTCCTTGTCCTAATTTGTGTGATACTTTTTTCTTTAATGGATATTGTGTTGTCTCACCCACTACAACAACTTTGGAATCTTGTGGTATTATAGATTTTGACGCATATTTTAATTGTGATGTACCAGTTTCACCTACACCTACTCCGTCTATTACACCAACAATAACACCAACACCAACTCCAACAGCATCTAATGTTTGTAATGTTTTAGATTTTACCGCTGGCGGAATAACATATACACCAACACCTACACCAACTATTAGTAATACACCAATGCCAACACCAACACCGACAAATGAATGTTTTGTTGGTGGTTTGGTAACTTTTAATATCATTGATGATTATATCAGATGTTCTAACAGTAAGAAGTTTGTAGATTGTTTTACAGGTAAAGATTATTACACGTCAGAACTTTTACTTTTAAGTGGTCAAACACCAAATGAAGGTTATGTTTATGAATTAATAATAAACAATAAAACAGTATGTGCATCATTTGTTGGTTTAGTTGATAATATATCAGGTGTTGACAACATTGAAATAGTTCGTGAGATCGGTTTAAGTTCTCAAGGTGCTTGTATTCAATGTGTGCCTATTCAATCAAACACTCCAACACCAACAATAACACCAACCCCAACACCTACACCAACACAGGCAATTCCTTGTTTTGAATGCAAAACTGTAAGTAACTTACCTCAACCGGGTAACTCAATAGTAATAAATGGTGTCACGTTGAGTGCAACAGGTACTGGTTCAATAGAAGAGGGTATTTTTGGAGGTTTCTTACCATATTGCGTAGGTGAACCTGCGGTGATGGATGGTTACTTATCTTTGGGAAGTAATTCATTAAACCCAACCGCAAATCCTAATCCTTTCAATTATACTTTAACATTTGGTTCACCTGTAAATAATGTAGTAATAAGATTGTTAGGTTATGAATATGTAAGTCCAACAGTGTTTGAGTCTTTCAGGTTTGTAACAAACGGTGGTGGGGTGACTATTACATCATGTGAATATTGTTGTGCGGAAATTATAGATACTTTAATAAAAGCAACACCTTGTAATGATCCGATTCATGGTAACACAATAGGTGGTGGAGTTTTCAAAATAACCTCACCTAGTTCATACACAACATTAACCATTCTTGGTGACAACCCTCCTATATTGGGTGGAACTGCTGTTGATATATGTGACGTGTCAATTACACCATCAGTTCCTGTTCAACCTATACCATAAAAAAAAATATCGTCTAAAAAGACGATATTCTAAATTATCGGTGTTTTAAATGATATTATTTCCAAATTTCTTTTGATTTCATATAACCTAAAACACAAGTATAAGCATCTGTTTGGTCAAAATTTTCTTTCTTTAATGTATTATTTTTGGTATATCCCCATTTTATTTGTGGTTCTTTTTTTGCAACTTTTTCCCATATTAACATTTTTTTATCAACGTCTTTAGGTAACCCTCCAAATAAAACGTGTTTTCCTTTGTCATTTTCTTGTACTAACTCAGGAAACGCATATTTTCTTGAATTATATGTTGATATAAATTCAGGTACAACATTTATGGTTTCATATATCTCTTTAAAAACAAAACTATTAAACCTTAACAAAGTTTGTATTGTATAAACATTATTGGAATTTATTAATGGTTCTTCAATAACAACACTTACAATACCTAAATTTTTATATTGTATTAACTTTTCTTTAAAAATCTCACACTTCAGTAACAACTCTTTGAGTTTGTCGTCTTCTTTCATTTTGGGTCTTGGCGATATATGTGTCAATTCCAATAACTCTTGAGTTTGTATGTCAAATAACGCCCAACCAATTGTTTTGGTGGATATGTCCAACCCCAATACTTTGGGTGAGTTCTTTATTTTTTTCATAAATGTTTTTATAAGAAAATAACTTATGTTGTTGAAAAATGAATATTAAAAGTCAATCTTCACAAGATACTGTTGTATTCCTTGTCTCAATACTGGAGATTGTAACTTTGACATAACTAAAACGTTTTTTTCTTCGTCCAATAAAGCTATTTCAGTGACATATGAGTTAGTTCCTGGTGTCCAACTTGGGTTTGTTGTGTTAAGGAACTCTGTGAAAGAAAGATTTATTTTATATTTCATTTCATATATTGTTGCCATGATATCCGTTTCTAATGAACCATAAAAATAGTATTCATCTCCAAAGTTCAAGTCCACACCCTCATTACCTAAACGAGTTAGATTAATATACTTACCTAAATCATAATAAGGAGCTTTATCGTATAATTCTTTAGTTATAACAAAAGTGGTGGATGTTAATGAGTCTTGTGTAACACCCAAACTTAATGTATTTGTGTAGTCAATTATTTTCCAATTAGACGGATTAGGTCTTTGTCCTGTTGGTACTTTTTGTGCTATTATCTCAAATCTTTCGGCAAAGAAACCTTGTGGAATGTCACATATTGGTGGACAGATAGTTGTAGTAGTTGTTGTTATGGGTATGAAAGTAGTTGTAGTTGTTAAAATATTTTCAGTTGTTGTAGTTGTTAACGGATTAAATGTCGTTGTTGTTGTTACAGGATTATTAAACCCTAAACAATTAAACTCTCTTCCGAATCTTACTGCAACATTTTGAGAAACGTTAGGTGTACAATCATTATTGTTTCCAACTTGTTTTACATAATAATTTGAATGTAACGAATTTGTGTTACAGTTATTATTAGTAAATCTGTACGTAACATACATAGTTTCACCATGCCCTGTAAGTACGCCCATTGCTGTTGTAGAAGGTTGTCCACAAGTGTTTGGTGTGATTAAAGATAATTGAGGAGCAGGTAATGTCCAGTTTCTATTTGACTTGTAGGACATTGCCGCAACTAACTCTTCATCATCAATAATAATTAATTTACTATCAGGGAATACTTTACCAACTCTGTTAGGCATTCCATCAATATTTTTATTTGTATCCCACAAATGATAATACCTTATACCAGGATTATTCATATCATCATTTTTGGTTGTTTGGATATATCTGACTTTAAATAACTCCAAATTATCAAATCCTGGTGGGTCAACCCAAAAAGTTTGACCAAAACAACATTGTGGATTTTTGTGCCACATTAACCAAGGAATATGTACCTTAAAGTTTCTTGCTTGTCCTGTTGTATCATCAGGGTTAGATGGGTCATAAGGTTCTAAAGCAAATTTTTCACCATAGAAAAAATCAATTGTTTGATTTGTGTAGTGAACTATAGCAATAGATTTTTGTTCTTCTGGTAGTACCTTTACTACTTCACCTAAAGAATTATAAAAGAATGTATCAGTAGTTTCGGCACTTAAAGTATTATTAATAAAAAATGTTTGACCTGAACTTGAGTTATATCCAAAATATTCTTTACTACCGATGTAATCTATCGATCCAAAGTACTCATACCCTTCATACTTTGATGGTAACATTCCCGCTGGATTTTCTGTCCAAGGAATGTTCATATTCCATATTTTTACATCAAATTGGTCTGTATCACAAATTGATTCAAAATCTATAACTTGCTCACCCCAATGTGGATTTGGTGTAATACTATCATATATTGATGTCATGTTTGGGGGATAGACTAAAGTTCTAGCCAAACAATTAGAGTGCGCAACTCCACAAAAATCTGGTGTATTTCTATCTAATGTTAATGTATTTTCACAAACATCTAAAATTCTATATGTTAATATTTGATAACAGGAGTTCATTGGTACCAAACAAGTTGGCGGTGGTGGCGCTGGACATAATCTACTTGGTGTTGGTGTTAAACACGGTGTTTTTGATGGGGTAGGTGTAGGAGTTGGTGAAGCACACGGGTCATAATTTTTTGTAACTGATGGTGTAGGTGTTGGGGTTGGTGTGGTTGTTTCTCCAAATATTTGATTATCTAAAGCCACAGGACAAAGACCTCCAACACAAGGTAAACCTACTACAACAACAATACTACCACTAAGTTCAACCGGAAAAGTTCTAGAACAAATGTCAATTCCAAACCTACTTCCTGGAAGTGGTATTATTTCCTCAATTCCATCACAATTTGTTATTAAAACATCCGCACCACCGGTACTTTGTACATTATAACATATACATTCAGGTGAACCTGGTGAAGGTGAAACACTAACCGTTGGGGTTGGGGTTGGTGGGATTTCCACACAAACACCATTAATACACTGACCAATTAATGATACTGTTACAGTTCCTCTAGTAACATTATATGGTTCTACAGTTGAACATAAAATAACATTTTCCCCAACAGTTAAAAATATATTTCTTACTGTGTTTTCACAATCAATATATTCTACTAACTCACCTTCAAAACTATTATTTGTGACCTCATAACAATTACATTGTACGGGAACATTAGTTGTTGGGGTAACACTTATCGTTGGCGTAATTGTTGGTGTAACACTTATCGTTGGCGTAATTGTTGGTGTAACACTTATCGTTGGCGTAATTGTTGGTGTTGGTGTAGGTGTTGGTGAGGGTAAGTTAGTACACTCACAATTATACTTACCATTACCATCATAATAAATTGTTATAAAATCACCAATTGATGGTGTTTTAATATTAAATGTATTACAACCTGAATATATTATATCAATCTTATTTGACCCATTGAGTGTTGACATATCAACAACATAATTAGACGTAACAACATATTGGTCATTCGTTAAAGCGCTCCATGTAATAGTTTGTGCTGTTGTATTTCCACTAAAAAACCCTCTAAGTGGAGCTCTATTATAAACAGGGTCAACAGTTGAGTCCATATATGGTATACCATATGTTGACCCACTACTCCCGTCCACATAATAAGGATATTTAATATTTTGTCTATTTGATTCTGGTACACCAGCCGAGTTTTGACTATTAAAAGCTGGTTCTAAAACAAATGAATTAGAATAATTATAATTTGTTGGTAATTTATCATAGGATACTTCACTATCTCCTATTTGGAAATAGGCAACATTAAACCTTCCTTGTGAAAGTTTTTTTCTTCCTGTGTCAGTTACTCTTGTGTTAACTAATCCTGAAGTATTTTTAATGATATAAGCCATTTAAGATATAAATATTATACAATTATTTTTATTTGTTATTAATTATTTTTGTTACATTACAACACCCACAATTTAACACCTTCACATTACTTAAATTAATGTTCAAATTTTGGTTATAGACAAAACAATTTGTTGTTACATCTATATTAGGTATCATATCACTAAATATAAATCCATTAATTGTATCACCACTACCAATTGTTAAGTTCTTCCATTGTTTTATTGTTGTTTGTGTATATTTTGTTCCATCACAAGGTCTTTTCAAAGTTTGTGTTTGCGTATTTTGATTAATAATATCATATTGTCCTAACTCTTGTCTATTTTTAAAAATCCTTTCATTAACATTTTGTGTTACAGAAGAAAAACTTGGTGTATAATCAAAAATATTTGTATAAACTAAATCAAAAATAATTTGTGTGTTGTTTTTTAATGGTGGGTTCACACTTATTTCAAAGGTTTTTGACTCTTTATTGAAACTAGAGGTTATAAAATAATTTGTTACTTCATTACCACCAACAAACACTTCTTTAAATGCGGTGTTACCACTAACATCTTCCGTGCTTATTACATATTTTCCTTTACAAAGTTTTTGTACAAAATTAGTAATTTGTCTAACTCCATTGACAAAATAACTAAATGGTCTTTGACCACCTAAAGGATTAATTACTATAGAACCATCACAACCACAAGTTGAATTTGTTACATCCACATTAACATCAACCACCGTATTTGGATTACAATCACCTGTAATAATGGTCACATCTTTTATTTGTCTTGGTGGTTGAGACCCTAATATTTGCCAACCAAATAAAGGTATTTCATCTGTTGTATATGAGAAAATAAATGTGTTTGGGTATCCAGTTAATAACCATTGATTCGTTGTACCTGTGTACCAATAAATTGACAATCCATTGACACTATTCCAACTTTGTTTTCCATTTATCGTATTTCCTTGTTGGAGCACGATATTCAACAGGCTATTTTGTTGATTTTCATAGATTTGTATTTGAGCACATAAATTCATAAATCAATTACCCTATATGACATGGTCCTAATGTCGATTCGTTTATTCCGTATCCAACGTTAGGTTGGTTGACCCAAGTCGCAGAAATGGTACTGTTTGGATAATTACCCGTAGAGTTTAGGTAAGCGTAGAATGTCCCACTTGGGCCTGATTGTGACACAACTTGATAAAATTCCCATCTATTTTGTGTGTTATCATAATATACATTACCTATTAATATATTTCCGTTATATATACCATAAATATATTTTCCATTCAATGTTCCAACAACATATCCAGTGTATGAAATATTAATTGGTACTTCACCATTTTTCTTAACGTTAAAACACATTTCCACAGGAGGGTAAGCACAATCACCGAAAGATGTATACATATATAATACTCTAACCGCTTGCCAGTCAACAGTGTTGTCAACAGGGAAGTCATTTGTTGATTCTAAATAAGCCAACAATGTACCACCACCTAAAACAGTTGTTAGTTCCCACCTATCTAATGAAGTGTTATACCAAACAAAAATACTATTTACAATACCAACAAGTTCATAATATGGTTTTCCATTATATAAACCAGTCTGAGTTATAGCCGTATATATTGGACCTAACTCTTCATATTCAGTTACAAAACAAATTACTGGTAGTGTAGTAGGTGATGGTGTTAAAGTTGGTAATGGTGTGTTAGTTGGTGTTGGTGTTATTGAAAGTGTTGGCGTTACTGTAGGTGTTGGTGTTACTGTAGAGGTTGGTGTAGGTGTTAATGCAGGTGTATTTGTTGGTGTAGGAGTGGGGGTTGGTGTTATCCCTAACACACATTTTGTTGTAACAATAAAATCACCGTAAGTATCTCTCACGGTAACTTGATATTCTCCCACACCTAAATTATTCAAAGCAGGAGATATACTACCATTACTCCAATTTATTGTATATGGTGGTGTCCCTCCTGTTACACCTAATGTAACTGCACCATCAAAAGACTGTGAAGTTGTCGGTTGTTTTGTAAAACACTTTGCACCCATAGGAAATATTGTGATAACATCACATTCATTCCTTGGTATAATACTTGCTGGTGTCTTTGGTTCACTCACTATTTTAACTTTAATAATAAATACAATTATTTATTTTTTTCAATAAAGGATTTCATGACCTCTATGTATTTTATCGTAGAACTATCTTTGTCTACATAATCAAAATATGACTTATCATTTTTTAATTTTTCAATTGGGTCAACATTTATGTAATCACCTTTATAAAATTTAGTAGACTTTAAATTTTCTGTAACACCCGCCATATGAAGTATTGGTTTTTTTTCATAAATTTTGATATTATCTGTCGCCCATGAAAAATCCAATTTTTCTGTCACAATAGTCTCTTTACCATTTAACCATAAATTCCAAAGTAATGACCACATTTCGGCAGTCCAAAATTGTATTTGACCAGGATTTATCGGAAATCTTTTTTGGTAGTCTAACATTTGATAATATAATGGGGTACAATCGTTATATATTTTTTTCCATAATTCACTGTCTGTGTTTTTGATAAGATATTGTCCCCCACCTGAATTTTCTTGATTACATTTAACACATTCTATTGATACACCAACAACATCTGTCATTTCTCTAAGTAATTGTTCTACTTCAGAGTTAGGATGTTGTGTTTCATATCTATTACAACAATCTTTTATGTAGTTATAACCAATATAACCAATTGTATCCGACAGATAAGTAAAATCATCATCTAACATACCATCAAAATTAGGTAGGTAATTGAATATTATATCGGCATCGTGTAAAAAGAATAATTTTCCATATCTTGGATTTTCCTCTAACCATCTATAAATAAGATAGGGTTTAATACTTGGTATATATGTTTTTGAGTTTCTATCATCAGTATAAAAATGAACATTTATACCATAATTTTTTAATTCATTTGCCTCATCGCTAGGTTCTTTTTTTCCGTGAACCATAGCAAATATCACATGAATATTTTGTGGGTCTATTCCTTTTTCAATAAAATTATACACATATAGTTTTACTTGCCAATGAAAATAAGGAACGTCAGGTTGAGCTGTTACAAATAAAATATCTTCCATAATTAAAAATTATGAAATAAAACAAATAAATAAATCAAAGATAATATAATACTTCTGCAGTTCCCAAAAATGTTGCACTCGCGCTTAATGGTGTTATACATATCCACATTTCATCAAGTGTTCCATTAACATTAGAACCAACTCTAATTTGATTGTCGTCAATTTTAAGGGTTGTAAGGGCGGATGTTCCTGATTCACCAATTAAGGATGACATAATATGTCCTGGTGATGTTATTGTTGCCGTCACAGTTCCGTTATAAACTGAATACTGAAATGGTGAGTTTGGTATGTCGGTCCAACTTGGGGTTACAGATAATGTAGGGTTATACTCAATAGTTAGTAAGTAATTATCATTTGAGGTGTTTAAAATACTCAAACTACTATATTGTGATGTCACAGATTTATAAGTCGGTTTAAGCCTATAACCAATATATGGATATTTTGTACCTGATGAATTTAAATCTGCCGTTGTTGAGTTTATCACACCTACAGTTGAATATAACCCGTTTAATGCTCCTTCTGAACATACTTGTGAACATATCATATCAAAATAACCTGAACCAACCCCAACCTGTCTTATTTCGTACCTGATAGGTTGATTTGGTGATGACATATAAACATCAGGTTCGTTATTAGCACAATTATGTTCTGTAAAGTAAATTAATATCCCTGCTAAATCTAATCCAAATCTCATTCTACCAACACCTAACCATTGATAATCAACCGACATTAAATTAGTGTTAGACCAATCTAAACCTATTGGGTCAAATTCATTACTGTTCCATGTGGTTGTTGCCGCAGTGTAAACTGTTGTACCCGACCTCCATATCTGAAAACTTATTTCATTTGTAACCCCATTACTTTCCAAAAAGTATCCATCAAAAACTGAATTGTATGGTGACCCTGTTATTGTTGTAAAAGCCCCAACCCTTTTTATGATATTTGTTTCTAACTGAAAATTTGAGAAACTCGCTTGAAATAACTGACTTTTACCTGGTTGATAAATTGGGTGTGTCTTACCTTGTCTAATCACCAAATCATTATTTGCGGATGTTGACATTCTAACTCTTGCATACTCTTGATTAAAAATGGATGTTGCAGTTCCTGCGGTTACCTCATTAATTTGTAACGGATTTTTATCGTATACGTGTTTAATATCCACTAAATTTTGAACTGCTGCGGTTCTCAATCTACCAAATGCATCCAAATTTGCACTATCACTATAAGAAATCTGATTATTAAAAATAAAACTCATATTATATACCAATTTCCGTTTCTCACCATAACAGTAAGAGACATATAGTTTATATTCATATCAACGTATGAATTACCATCAATTAAACCTGATGTTGGTGTTAATCTTATTCTGTATGTACCACAAGTTCCAGATTCATCTTTTATTGTTATAAAATAACCATCTTTACCAACAGTAGATGGTAAAGTCAAATCTACATTCGAACTTCCACTAATACCCCAATATGATTTGTCCCAAATTAATGTTTGTGATGTTGTTATACCTGTTACGGTATAAAAATCGCTTCCACCAGTATAGAATCCTGTTACATTAAATGTTCCTCCCGTATTATTTCTAAATGTTACTGTTCCGTTAGAATATGTTCCACCAGTCACAAAAACATCAAAAAAAGCATCAAAAACTTGTTGTATCGACCCTTTATATGACGAACCGTCAGGATTTCCTTGAGAAACATCAGTCGGATCGACCACATGAATTAAGTCAGTTGGTTTAATGTATGAAATGAAAGTTCTATCGGTAAGATAACCCATTATATCCTTTTAATTAATAATTATCTTAACTTTGAAAATCGTATGATATGTCATCCATAAAAAAGAAGTTTTCCCCATTTTGAAACTGTTTGTTCTCAGGGTATACTAAACACGACAATATCTTAAAGTATTCACATTCGTTAAAATCTATTATTTTAACTCCTATTGATGGTGCATAATTAAATTGTGGTGGTAGGGTTAAAGTTAATATTGGCGGTTGATAACTTCCGATAGTTGCTAAAATGGCGCATTGATTTCCATACACATCACAAGCAAATACCTGATATGGTAATGCCAATGTTGTGCTATTTACAATTTGTATTTGTGACATTTTATATGAAAAAACTTGGGTCAATTACGTTAGGTACACCACCTATTTGTTCGTATATTTTTACAAATGGATCTACCACTGGATATCCTGGCCACGTACCATTAACAGGAACATATGACCATAGTTCGAAGTCTTCAACATTTAATGGATTCGGTCTTGTTACTTTTACTTGTAAACCAATGTTGAGATAGTAACTCAAATTATTAGTTGGTGAATAACTACGAAATGTCCAATCACTAAAATTACAAGTTTTTGCACTTAAACTTGGGATTATCGTTAGAGGTAATCCAGAATATGGTATTGTTTCATTTATGTATTGAGGAATGCTCATCTGAGTTCCAAATGTTGCCGCAGAATATGCAGAGGTACCGGTTTGAGTAACTGCCCATAGAACTATTGGTTGTTCTAACATAGACCCAGTATTGCTAACAACACTAATATTATTTGTTGTAGCAGTAGACTGTATATTAATATTTGTAATCACATTGTTTACCACATTTTCACAATTAAAATCACATTGTGAAAAACTCGTACAATCTGGTATAGTTGGCATAGTAAATGATAATGTCCAAGGTCCAGTTCCACCGCTGGTTACCGTTGAGGAGGGGTGTATGATAAAAGTTTGGTATCCTGTATTATCTCCACAATTTTCAGCACCCTGTGCTAATGGAATTTGAAGTTGAAAGTACCTCAAATAACCGAGGCTAGTACAATCAAAAGGACTTCCTGAGTATAATGAATATTTGGTTTGCCAATCATTATAATAATCAGACATATCATTAAAATCACTGAAAGTCATATTTATCAACCCTATTCCACCAGAAACTATTTTGTCATATGTTATTGTATTAGTATTTGGTATTTTACAAGATACTGGATATTGTACCGCAGAAATACTACAAAATAATTGAGATACAGAACTCAAATTATTTAATGTAAAAATATTTTCGTTATAAAATAAGTCTTCGTACACAGTATCAACCCATCTTGTATTAGTTAACATATATTGATAAAAGTCACTATCAGTACAAGAGCTGACTTGAAATGTCATGTTTATTCTATCACACGCAGTTGGTGTTGTTTGTGTTATTGACGATTGTATTATTTTAAATGGTGGTGTGTTATTTGTATCATAACATAATGAACAATCAAACGATTCTAAACATTCACAATAAAATTGATAATTTGTATTCAGATTAGTTTGATTTGGTGTTATTTTTATTTCTAAATAATCACCGTTATTTATTGTAAAACCTGTCAAAGTTAAAACTTTTGACAAGTAAGTTTCTGGTGTAAGAAACGGTTTTGCAGTTTTAGGGTTAAGAGAAAAGTTAAAATTTGTTTCTGTTAAGTCTAACCCTACGGACAAATTTTCAATCACTATTGGATCTTGATAATCGCTACCAAAAAATGTTATTGTAAATGTATCAAATACCGAATACCCCAAAACTCGGAACGCAAAATATGGTTTAGTCGGATCTAATGCGAATGTACTATAAACTGGTTGTGGTATGACATTAGTCGTCGCACTATAAGAAATTTTATGCGAATATTGTGGATAATTTGTTGGTGAACCATTTGTACAAGTAAGTGCGTCAACATCAACAAATGTTGATGAAAAACAATTCGCATCTGTGTATTCAACACCGTCTACTGTAATAATTCTTATGATAGGAGTATAAATACCCGCAGCAACAGGAACGGCACTTGTACCCGTTAAAGGGTGTATATATGTGTAGTCACCACTATATAAACTACCTAATCCTGAAGTGAAAGCAACGTTTGTACTTCCAATTCCAGGACCATACCAATCAATAACATAGTCGGTAATTGTTGTGTCACAACTACCCGTAACTACACCAACCGATATTTCAGATATTGGGTTAGTGTCATAAAAGTCAAATCCAATTTCACATATATCACAAATTTGATTTATTGTTGTAGTTGTTGTAGTTGTTGTTCCAAATGTTTGACAATATATACAATTTTCAGAATCGACTATAGAAACCGAAAATGTTGGGTCTAAAGCATATGGTGGTGGGATTGTTATAGTTACTGGAACAGATGTGATTGTGTCGACTAATACACAATTAGTATCAGGACATCCTGAACAAACAAAAACATCAACAGGATATGTTGCCGCTGATATAGAATTTATTGTAACTTCTGTTGGTGATGCCATATTTTATAAATATTATTTTTTATGTAAAGTTTATTATATTACATGATGGTAATTGTGATGCCCCGTTGAATAATAGTGTGGAGGTTTGTAGGAAGTTTAATCCATAAGGGAACGTTTCGTCAATTGTCCAAACCTGACCATATGATGTGACTATGTGTATTTTTGATGACTCTGTGTACAAACCAAAAGCATCTGTAATTGTTGGGCTAAGTTGTATGTCTATTTCTTGTACACCAGTTGTATAATCATACTGACTTATATATTCATTACCATCATCCTTTGTTGTTACTATAAGTTTATTACTTGTAGTATATATAAAGTCACCAGACACTTGTCGTGTAAAAGGTATGTTAAACTTATTTGTAATTACAGGTGAAACACCACTTATGTCCATTTCTATAATTTGTGTCACACCTGTCACACATATCAATGTTGTGTCATCAATTGCTGCCAATCCTGGTCCAAATTGTGTTGATCCAAAACTAATAGTTCTATTGTAATTACCTGAAAATGGTGAAAGTGTTATATCATATTCAAAAATATTAACATTTCCTAAGCTACTGTCTAACAACCAAAGTTTATTTGCTGTATGTGCGTTATCTGAAAAAAACGCAGACACCCAACCTGTAATAAAAGGAACTAAATTTGTTTCACTATTTGTGGGGGTAAAATACCCATAAACATTTGTAAAATCACAAACAATAACATCACAAGATAAAAGGTCAGGAGGTGTTGGTAATGATGGTGTAGGTGTAGGTGTTGGTGTTGGTGAAGGTGTTGGTCCACATTCTCCTGTGTCACAAGAGTAAATGATTGACAAAGTAGCAGAACCAGGACCAGAAACAACTGTAGGTACTGATGTTGAACACACATAAGCTACTTGTTCTCTTAATAGTATTGATGTTGGTCCGATTTTACAATCATCATAGTCGAATATTGTTGCCACAAAATAATTACCATCTAAGAAATAACAAAAACAATTTGTAGGTGTCGGGCTTGGTGTTAATGTTGGGGTTGGCGTTAATGTTGGTGTAACACTTATTGTAGGTGTGGGTGTTGGTGTTAATGTTATTGTTGGGGTTGGGGTTGCAAATTCAATATCAGCCTCGAAATCCTCACAAGAATCATTTAATGTTATATCCGCAATAAAATTATTACAATCACGCTGTTTACCACAAGTCTCACAAATTATCTCATATTCAATTAGAAGATTGATTTTAACATTAATATCTGCCAATTCATTAAAATTAACCGATATACAATTTTTATTTTTTTCATCACAATTATTTGTTATTGTGATTTTGTTTGTTGCAACATCAATAAACACATCTCCTATTTCGGGATATTCATTAAGTGTATTTTGTAAGCTTTGGATCCAAAGGTACTCTGCAAAAGTGGCAAATGTTCCCCCAGTATAGGTATAAAATAAATTTTCTTTTATATTACCATCAATGTTTACTTGTGTTGTAAATGTGGCATTAATTATTTGACAACCTGTATTACCAACTGTCAAATCGAAGAATCCTTCATTCATCATTTGAAGTATCCCTCTTTTCCCATATTTACCCGTGTTAACAAAATCATCACTACAAATAGTATAGGACTCGTATATTGTGGTTATTTCTGTTCCACTTAAAACAACCTCAGCCGTTTTAGTACATCCACTACTATCTATAACGGTTACAGAATATGTACCATTTGATAAATTAACTAAATGTAATCCTGTTTGTGAACCAACATTAGAACTCCAATTAATTGTAAACGGAGGAATACCATCTGTTATATTTAAAAATATTTCACCATCGTTTCCACTTACGGGTTGTATAGTCGAAAGGAAAAAATCAACTGGTTGTGATGGTGATATATAAATTAACTCTTGTTGTACACAAGGTGGTGTTGCAGAATCAGAAACTGAAGCCAAATAAAAACCTGGTGTAAGATTTGTGAATGTATTTGTTAATTGTGTTGTGGTTGTTATTGGTGTTCCACCTGACAAAGTATACGTTAATGGTAATGTACCTCCTGATGAAGCCGTAATTATAACCGTTCCATTATTAAATCCACAAAATGTATTTGAGAAACTTGTTGCAATTGTGTATTTATTCTCATTTAAAACACTAAAACTTGTTGTAAAAATACAACCTGAATTATTTGGTATATCTTGTATTGATAATGTATATAAACCACTTGTCAACCCACTGAAATCACAAATTGATAATGCGGTCGTAATTGTTGTATTTCCGAATGGGTCGGTCAATGTGTATTGAAAGTTTCCTGGTGCTAATCCATTATTTAACTCAATGTGAACTGAACCGTCGTTCAAATTACAGTTTGAATTTGTTACCTGTAAAGTTGTGACAATAAAACCGTTTGGTGTTAATAAACTAACGGAGGCTGTTGTTGTACATAATCCTGAGTCTGTTACAAATACTGAAAAAACTCCCGCAGGTAATCCTGTAAAGGTATGAGTATTTCCGAATTCAACTTGGATATCTCCGTTTGAACCTGAAAAATAATATGGTGCGGTTCCTCCTGATAATACAACAGTAACCTCCCCATCATTTGTAAAACAACTTGGTTGTTCAGTTGTTAAAATAGAAGCAACTCCAAGTATTGGGACTTCAGATAATGTAATAGTTTTAGTTAATGTACAACCATTTGCATCTATTATTGTTACACCATAAGTTCCCGGATTTAAACCAATAACTTCAGGTCCTGTTTGAACACCCACATTTGGTGTCCAGTTATATGTGTATGGTGGTGTTCCTGTTAATCCTGTAACAAAAATTTTACCATTTCCATCTATTGATACGCAGCTAGAATCATTAACACCAAATAACCCAAAATCCAATGGGTCTGATTCCTTTATTAAACAAACTTCACTTTTTCCTGTACAACCCCCACCATCATTTCCAATCACATAATATAAACCTGGTGATAAATTATTAAAAGTGTTATTAATGTTACTTCCAGTTCCAATTAAATTACCATCGATATCGTACAAATCTAAAGTTGATGTACCATATACGACAGATGTATTTGCGGTAATCGATCCATTGTTCAATCCACAAGTTGTTCCTGACGCTTCTATCGAAACACAACTTCCTGATGATATTGTAAAATTAAAATAACCTCTTGTGTGTCCTGGTTCACTACAACTGTCTAATATTTCTACAGTATATGTTCCAGCCGTCAAACTAGTTGCGGTATATGAGGTAACTGGTCCTGCGGGTGGTATTAAACCTGTTGACGTAAATTCTGAAACTGAGTAAGGAGAGACACCCCCCGCTATTGTAAAGGAAAACGCCCCTGAACCTGTGTTTTGACAATCGCCTGTTATTTGAATATTATTCAATATTATTACACCACAACTCATTAATTACACAACATATTGAAGTTTATTCCAACGTTAATTTTGAAGTCCTGTGTCACGCTTAATGGTAAACAGTTACCATTATATATAGTCACAGTTTGATTTGTATTATTTATAACATAACTTAACCCATCTGATTGTAAATCATCTAAAGCGTCCTTCAGAGACACTAACCAAGTGTTTGCACTTGGGTAACTTGCTATAGGATTTGTATTTCCGTAACCTGTAAAAAATTCTTTATGAACTAAGTTTACACCATTTAAAATCAAATCAACATACCATGTACTTTGTAAGGTGTCCGTTTGACAATTAGGTGGAAGTAAATTATTTGCCAACAATAAATTATTAAGTATCACGGCAAATGATGTGACATTAGGGTTAGAACCCCAAGGATATATAGGACAAACAACCTCTTGTATTGGACAATCAACCGCAAATAATTGACCAACCAAAGAACATGGTTTACAAGGTACTGGAACAATTTTACAACCCATTTGTCTTCTCCAAACAAATTTTTGTCGGTGAAAAATAGAGTTTTCTAATCTTACACCTGATGTTAATAAAGTTGTTGCGGGAATTAATTGACCAACTAATTTAATCCAATAATCACCTAATCCATTCACATACTCAATCATGGTTTTATATGTGAAATTATCATTCGGAATATTGATTGCTTGGTTAGATTCTAAATACCTCCAATAAATAGATTGTAAGGTTGGGTATCCCCCTGTTTTACCATCTGTTATAAATTGTCTATTTCTGACATTAATCATGTTTTTCCAAAACGTTTGAGCGAACTCAAAAAATGTTTTTTGTTTTGGCTTAGGGTTAATTTCTGTCCAATCTATACCACCTCTATTTGGATATGGTCCATTTGGATATGGATTACAATATGTTGGTTCTATATAGTCCAACCCTTCGTTTGGTATTGGGTAATTGTATCTTCTTGACATAGACCAAACGTCATATGCCAACCCTTGTGCCGGATTTAAGAAAACATCAACATTTTTAACATTTATAACAAATCTTTCATCATAAACTCTATAATAAGCGGTAAATCCACCATCAGAAGTATTTCTTAACCCGTCTTCATCAATTGTCCAACTTTTTTTGTTATCAATTACTTTAACTAAATCATACCCCAAATTCATAAATGGAAACCTTCTATATCTGTCAAGATATATTTGACCATAATTAAACGGTAATAAACTTGTCTGATAACTTGGATTAGAACCAACAAAGACTTGATTTGTTTCATTAACATTTTCTGGCATATGGTGGTCTGGTGTTGACTCGAACCATCCTCCCCCTATTTGAAAGAAGTAACTTTCAGAGTCTGGAACTGAAGATGGGTATCCTTGACTATCCATAGGATAATCACTTCTACTCAAAGTTGTTGCACTAATAACTGTTTGTATTGTAAAACCCGTATATTGTACTCCCATAATTGTAAAAACATTTGTTGGGTCTAAAACAGGTATTTGTGTCACATATAATCCTCCTGATATATTTAAATATTGATTTTCAAATTGAGAAAGGTTAATTCTTTCATCCGCTAAGTAAACATATTCATTAAAGTCTATCAAAGCTTCAGGGGCACCTACTAACCTTAACAAAATTTCTATTGACCTTCTCGTACCTTTGGATTTGAAAAGGTAAGCAGCGTTTAAAATTAAATTTTTATAATATTGGTAGTTAATTTCGTTTGGTGTCAAAGCTCTTGAGTAACCCGGAAAATTACTTGGTTCATTTGTTCCAAAAACTGATTGTATAAGTGTTTCATTACTTATTGGTGATATATTTGTTTTCCAACCTAATGTTTCAGCTAAGTTTTTTAGAAGTTGTGATGGTATATCATTTCCCGTATTGTAATTTACTGATGTCATGTTTGCTAATGACATAACAAATTTTCTCACTTCATCGAAACTTCTACCATATATTTGAAGTATTTTTTCGTACTTTCTATCAGAAGTATCAAATTCTTTTAATGCTCCTGTTGTGAAAAAACGTGATATTAAATCTGTCTTATATGAATCTAAATTTTCGCAGATTTCATTCAATGATGTTAAATACTTATCAAAATCATTTGTTCTAATATCCAAGTTCCAGTTTCCATCTAATGGCCAATTTATTACTTCTTGTACGATTGAGTATGTGCCATCATCATTTTCTTGTGGTACTTGGAATGTTGCACTATATATTGGTTTAATTAGTCTATTTAATAAAAATTGTTCTACCTCATCAAAAAACTCTGTAAATGATTTTTCTGTGTAAAAACTGTTTGGTCTTAAAACAATACTTTTTGTTGTTGCAGATAAACCATCAAAAGGATTTCCTTTAACATAAAATTTTAAATATTGGTCAACATCAGTTGTTGGTGTCAGAAATGTTAAATTATACTCAGTATTGTCAACAAATATTGAATAATTTAAGTACTGTGTTGTCAAATTTCTTAATGGTGAAACCTCCACTTCACTTAATTGAAGGTTTCTTGTTGCATTTGATGTATAATCAATATCAAAAGGGTTTCGTATCCAATTTAATGGTAACTCCAAATATGTTTCATTGAGAACTTGGTTATAGACTATATTTACAGCAGTAAGTCCTGTTCTAAAATTTAAATTTGTGGATATACACTCAATAGCGGCCGGAAAATAATTTATTATTTTTGATACTGAGGTTGAAATTCTTTTTGATAAAGACCCGTATAAAGTAAAATTGGTAACCTCAGATAAATCAAAATTAGGATAAACCTGTAAACTTTGTGCAACTAGATTTTTAGACTCTTCAATTGAAGATAAATCCAAATCGGAAAGACTAATGGGACTTGAAAACGCCCCAATATTAAACCCTCTGTTTTGTTTTTCTGATAATCCTGTTGTAAATTCAAAATTGGCGTTTGTGAGTCCACCACCCGCAACTAATTGTACACCAACTAATTCATCGGCAAATGCACTTGCTCCAGTATCTGTTTGTGGTGGCCATTTATATTTTATTACCGCCATTATTGAGTTATATTTGAAAAGTTTTTACTGAAATCAATATTATCACCTCTATCTTCTCTAACTTCGAATAGAAGTTCGTTGTATTGGTCTCTGATTTCAAATAGGTTATATTGTTTGTAAATATTGTTTTGAGTATCGTAAAGCGTATAGATACCGTCATTAAGTGACTTGGTTTGGTTACCAAACAATGCTATTGCCAATGTTGATATATCATGTTCTACTATTTCAATTTCCATTGTTACAGGATTAAAGAATGTATTTGAAATGATAATATCTTGATCTGGTTGGCCAATAAATGGTGTTGCGTTTGGTTTGTTAGATGGTGATGATGATGGTGAAAGAGTACAAAACATTAAATTAGTTACACCATTAACATATTGATATCTAACAATACTTGTTGTTGTGTTCGTTGAGTTTTGTACAACGGGTTCACAATAAAAAGATGATGTTATAATTCTAAAAAAGTTTGGTATTTTTGCCCCATTTGGTTGAAGGTACTCAACTCTATATCCGATTAAACCTTGATTTACAAACTTGTCTCTGAATGCAACGGGAACATTATTCAAATCAACAACAATACCCTTTATATTTGGTAGTGAGGCCAAAATACCACAATCCGTAATTGTAGTTCTGATTTCAGCAGGTCTTATATATAATGTGTATATTCCTAACTGATTAAAGACATTTGCCGGTAATCTTAAGTTATACAAACCACCCAATATCTCAATGTCAGCGTTACCACCAGTGTTTGTATTATGAAAATAAGGAGTTAAAACCGCAGAAGAGTTTAATTTCGTTAACTGAAAATCATTTGTCACATCTCTAGATTGAGTGTAATTTAATATAATATCTACGTCAGTTGGGCTAACATCAGCGGGTCTTATCGTTCCATATGTTCCTGTTGCCATTTTTTTTCTTTTTGTTTTTTATAAATATTTAATTTTAAGTTTCTACATTAAAAAATCCGTAACCATACTTAACTAAATCTCCAATGTTATCCACTTCACCTAATCTCATAATTGATTCAAGTGCTGAAACTCTTCCTCTTTCGATAAAAATATCAGACCTTATCTCTGGTTCATACGCAACACCTATCAACGCTTCTTCTTTTGTTATTGCAGAAAAAACTATATCATCTATTGTCAATCCTGACGATTGAACAAAATACAAAGTAGTTCCTCCACTTAAATCCCAATAGTCGACACCATTGATTGTATATGCCGAATATGAATTATTTGGTACCGCCCCATAATATGTCCCAACAACCCCTGTTTCTCCTGTAACTTGAACACCTATAGGATACGGTATCGCCCCATATTGTTCTAAGTCAGCTAAAGCCGAGGTTGTATATCCTGAAACAATGAATGGTATGTTCACGTAACTTGAGGATATATAATCTATAATATTCGTATTCGAGTCTCCTGTAAATAAAAAATCATAACTTATTGGTATATTATTCCAATTTCCTCCTTGTGGGAAAAATGTAACAGTTCCGTTTGGATTTAATGGAACAACGTTAACATATGGTACGGTTATTGTTTTTGAAACCGTTGTTATTCCCCAAGGCGTAGTTCCTGTTATTGTAACAGTATAGGTACCATTTGTCGCTGGATATGTGTGACTTACCGATGATGGTGAAAAAGTATTAATCGGAACTGATGGTGATCCGTCACCCCAATTAACTTCATATGTTGATTGTATTACGTTATTTGATGTGTTAAATACATAGAACGTATATGGATTAATTGTATCAGATGAGTATATAAAATTGTTAAGAGTTTCTTTCTGATAAACTAGACCATCAAAAACAGAATACCAACCCATATCATAGGTTGTTTGCGTTAACATTATTGGTATTGTTAAACCCGTTAACGTTGATGTACCATTAGTTCCTCCTGACAAGAGTTGTGTCATTGAGGAATACACATATGTTGTTCCTGTTTCACAATTTATGTATGTAACACCAGAACCAGGACAACAAGGGTCTTCAATTATTATCTCCTCACAGTCACCTGTCCAATTTACAGGAAATATTTTATTCTTAATGTCCTCTAAACCAATTTGTATATAATATCTTTGTTCTTCCATTATGGGTTAATATATTCATACCAGTTTATTGGGTTGTTTGTTCCAATTCTATTTCCGTTGTTATCTAAAATTGTATATGTGAAATCGTTATAATCAAAGTTTACTTCATAGTAAAAATACACAGTAGGGTCGAAATTATAAGGAGTTGGGAGTATTAAATTCTGTGGTGTGTTTGTCATTACCACATACGAACCTGTTTTCCCGTTGAAGAATTTTGCCTTCATATACAAGGTATCAATATTGATATATTCAGTACTTCTTAACCAATATAAAAAGTACCCTTCTTTATCACCTAAAAAGTCCAACGTGAATTGTGGTCTTTTAATTGACACTGTTGGTAATGTTGGTGTTAAAACTTGACCTGATTGAGTCGCCCCTTGTTGTACTGGAATTATTACTGTTAAGTAATTTTTTTGTGTTGCATCGTCTTTAGTATCATACAAATCCAACTTAAAAAAACTTTTTGTGAATGGTTGTGAAAAATAATATAATTCATTTACAGTAAACCCTTCTGTCAAATAAGAAGGAGTGTAAATATTCAAAGCTTGTTCAAAAAAATTAAAGTTGTACCTAACATCTGTTCTATCACTATCATCATGTTTTTTGTGTGAAAATCTTGATATCTCAAAACTATTAATTGTACCAATGACATCTTCGATTGTTTCTTCAACAAATTGGTCGATAGCATCATCATTACCATCAATATCCCATTTTATTTCAATAGGTATATTGACGTAATTGTCATTTGGTTTGTTCAATATTCTATAGTTATTCACAATCATCTATCGAAGGGTCTTGTATTGTATTAAAGTTATTCATATTATTTCCTAAACTAATATTATTACCGTCACTAAACAATCTGAAAATTATTTGATTATATGGGTAATGGGCGCCATTTAAAAACGGGTAATCAACACCATAACCTTCACTATCTATGTATCCATAAGGGTAAATATCTCTCCATCTAAAAGTCTGACTTATTATAGAATAATATGAGTAGTCGGGAACTATGTTCAAATTTTGGTAACCTTCCTCATTTATTGATGTAGAAAAGACTTTTATGGTAATTGGGTGATGGGGTTTATAATAATATCCCAATTGATTTTGATAGGATAATAAATCAGGTGAAGAAAAGTAGTTAGGATTAAATGTGAATTTATGATACGAATCAGAAATAACCCTTTCTATTTGTTCATAACCATTGTATTCACAAAAATCACCATTTAAAACATCACCAATATTTAAAGTGTCAACATAATAAAAATCATTAGTATTTGTGTTATATGTTGAAATCGGTAAATTAGTATCTGAGTTTGAGTTTGTTGTTGCCCACCATGTACTTGGTGTGGTACCCTCTAATGGTAAATTAAATTCGTACCCTTCTTTAAGTTGTGAGTTTGGACCTAATGTCCAACCAAAATACCCTCTCCATATTATTGAAACAAACAATTCTGAAACTGGTCTATACCAATTGTCTCTTAATCCGGCAATATCAATGTCCCTATTAAAAACAAGATTATAAGAATCATTACCTTCTTTGACTGAAATTCTATTTACACCGTTTGGTGTTAAAACTGCCTTTTCATATTGAGTTACTTTCCTAAATATGTTTTTTTCAAAACCAGCATTAACTAATACTGTGTCATCTAATAAAGTTAATATTTTGTGTTTTCTTACGTAATATCTAGATTCTGTATCCAAAGGATTCGTTTGATTTACAACCCTTTTAAATGTTCCTATTGTTCCAACATCAAATGTTGGTGGTAGATATCCAATATTTTGTATGTTGAATATATATTCATTTGTACCAAAATTTTCATTCCCTAACGATGAAACTTGGAACAAATCAGTTCCATTATAATCAAAACTAAGTTTAACTGATTCTCCTATATTTAACCCGTGTTTCATTGGGCATCTAAAAGAAATAACATTATCCCCATATAACGAATTTGTTTCTATTATAAAAGGAATTCCTTCTGATGCCATCCATGTCCAATTATTAGTAGTCTGTCCATCATCGGCATACAATTCTCTATCAGTATTTTCATAAGGATATGTTATGTAATATTGCCAATTATATGTTGTTGCACTTTTGTTTACAAAATTTACTTGTGAGTTAACACCAGTAGTGTATCCATTAACATTATTATCAGTTCGTATAAAATCAAACTCACTAAACTGTGGACATCCTTCCCATGGCGAAGAGGGGTTTGATGCCGATGAAACAGCATTTGCAATAGAGTCAGTATAAAATAAGTTGTTTTTATATGGATTATAAGTTACATCTCCTTTGTATGCGTTTTCAAAAAGAAAAACTATTTTACTTGTTGGTCTAAAAATTGTTGATTCATTTCTTTCTTTTTGAAACAATTCAGCTAAATTGATTTGCTCTGTTCTATCAAACTCAACTTGTTGCTTGAAGGTTTGATTTAGTGGTACTCTGATTGCCTCGTCAACGTTACTTGATACCTTGTTCTTTTTAGAACCTAAAATAATTTTTATGTTTTCATTGTTACCCATTTGTTTGTGAGTTGTTTACATAAAGTTTTATAAACCTGTCAAGTGCGGTAAAACCATTATTCAACCCAAAATAAAAGTGGAATGGTGCTCCCATAAGTATTGGGTCTTGACCTGGTGAATTAGGTGCTCCATAAACTACGTTTGTAATTGATGGGTCAGGAGATGGAGTAAAATTAGTTATATGCCAATCTTGTGTTGTAGTTGTTTTGAAATAATCTGATGTTTGTGGGTCTAAATCTTGATATCTTGATTTATAAAAACCGTTGTTTGTTGTTAAAATCTGTGTATACCAATTGTTATTTTCTGTTCCGAAAATATTTTGAGTTGGTGTTGTTATTTGCCATTTATAAAAAGGCACTTCTTGAGTTGATGGATAACCAAAATTATAACCAACAAAAGGAGTTAAATTATATGTTTGAACTCCAGGTGAATATCTTTTTCTAGTGACTGTTTGTTCTGAATCTGATTGGTAAAAAACACCGAAAACAGGTCTAGCAGGTGACTGTGTATCTTCACCAACAAAAAGATAGTTATTTGGGTAATTCTCATTTAAATATGGTTTAACTTTAAACTCACTGTTTGCAGAAAAGGCTTGTGCGAAATCACCGTCAATTCTATCACCACCTCTATTACTATTAAAGAACTGTATAACTCCAATTCCTTCACCTTCATTACTGTTTGTGGCGATAGGTAACATTTGTTGTACTATAGTTTGGTTAATTAACCTTGAAATAATTCCCATTTGAAGTATATCTGAGTCATCATTATATGATGTTGACTTCATTTGATTAACAAAATAACCCTCAAGGTTTTCATTACCACAAACTTGATTTATAAAACCATCTCGTGGTCCTAAATCAACTATTGTTGTTGGTGATTGTAATTGTTTGTCATTATATCCAGGATTACTAACAACCAATGATGCTAAATTGTTAGGAGGTGTAGGTGATGGTTTACCAATAAATTGATTAATAAATCTATCATAAGGTGACGATCTATAATAAAAACTATTTTGTGTGTCATCAAACACAATTGTATCTCTACAATAATTATAAGTGGGGTCTGTTACTGAGTTTGATGCGTATGTTGCGGTTTTATTAAACGACGGCATATATAAGAAACCGTTAATCCAATTGTTTTGGAATACTCTAGCAAACACTCCTCGACAAGCGGCCAACATCAAAAGATATCTAACTTTCCATTCTAAAAATAATAAAACATCTTCTTTATATTCTGTAATATATTTTTTATTCAATAGACAATAACAACCTTTTACTACTCTATCATCAGGTACGTCACAATTAGTACTGACACCAAAGTTAGTCCCTGATCCAGTATAACATTTTAATGATGTTAATCCTTCACAAGTAAGAGTGGATGTAAGACCTGTAATTAATCCTGATGAGTCAGCATAATTACCTGTCGGTGGTGTACCAGGCGATGATAATGTTGGTGTACTTCCGGCACTTCCTGGTTTGAAGTAATAGAAATTATTGTTTTGATGTAATCCATAACCCGTTTCAGAACCTACACCATCTTCCGTTCTTGTTGATGTTGGTAATCTATCACTTCTCATAACAAGTTTTGTTTCGTCAGAAAAGTTTACGGTACTTGCAAGATATCTATAATACGCTCTTGAATATAACGCATTGTAACCACTTGGTGGATCCCCATACTCGTCGTTTGTACTAACACTATCTAAATAACAATAATATGTTGGTTGATTTGAAGGACCGTCTTGTGGAGTACCTGTACATCCAACCCCTGAACTTGTTGGTGAACCCGCACCAATGAATGTTCCTCCAACAAAATAATCTTGTACGTATTTAGGTATTACTTGATTGAAAGGGGAGTTTGTTAGAAGGTTATACGGTGCGGATGATTGGGATGATACAGGAATAAACACTGGTGATGTTGATGGTGTATATGACCCTGAATTATCATCAGTAGATAAATAATAATAAGGTAATGTCGAAGTAAATGCCGTAAATTGTCCAGGTGTCAAATCAAAAGTTAATGATGGAAAATATAAATTTGTTGTAGTATTATCCAAAGTATCATGAGATAATGGTTTAACATTATTAGTTGAGAGAGGTTGAATCGGATAGTTGAAGTAATATTCTCCTGTCACTATTGGACCTGTACCATAAGATGTCTCACCAAAAATATATGATAAGTCATATTCAATTTCTTGTTTAGGAGTGAAAGGGTCAACACCTCTAGTTAATATAATTACTTCAAGTGAATTTCTGTTTGAGGCTTCAACATTGTCAATTGCCGGTCCTAAATTTTGAAAAAGTGGGTCAGTATTTGTATATGGAAAACATTGGTTCTCATACACGAATTGAATTTCATGAAGTAAATATGTTAATGGATAATAACCTACATTGGTTATGTTAGCTAAGTTATAGAATGAACTATATGTCATACCTGTTATGACTTGGAAGTACTCTATATCTGTTGGGTATTGTAAATAATTGTCTGTATCTCCAGTATTCAATAAGTAGACATTTGCGGTAATTCCGACAGAACCATTAGAGGAAGGGTTGGCATAATCAACAGTTCTTGATATTGGTGCAGATACGTTACCAAAAGCAGTAACCCCTGTAATTGCGTTATTATTGAATTGGTTTTCAGTCGCTCCTGTTATATTGACAGAACAATTTGATGAATTTGGGTCTTGGAAGGTAACCAATTCTCCTGTCCCCAATTGTAAGGTTGTTCCCGCTTTAGCCAATAATACTATAACTTGGTCTTCTATTGGGTCACTTGGTGTTGAGGTTAACGACGGGTTCAAAACTGTTTTTATTTTATTGACACCTGTGCCAGGTGCGGAACCTACTGAATCATAAAAATATTTATCTCTCGTATTAAATTCATTTAGTTTTTGGGGATAAGTTTCTCTTGTTGGGTAAGCAAACCATCTTTCATCACCACCGCTTGTTAATTCAGCGGCGAATAAGAAAGGTTGTGGAGCGTGAAGTTTATATTTTTCTGAAGGTTCTATAACATCATAACCCGAAAACATTCTTTGGAAATCTAATAAAGCCCTTTCTAAAACATTAGGGGTAATTTCTTCATTAAAAACTCTATTCAAAAGAGATCTATACCTACTAGATCCTCCACAATAAAATTTACCTCCTGCGTTGTCATCTATGTCGGTATTGTCATCGATTTGAGCATAATTTGAGTGTTCAGATAGAGAATAAAATTGTGGTTGATTAACTGGTGCTAAAAATGTATTGTCGGTTGATGTCTGTGCTGGACTTCCAGCATCAGCTTGTTGTTGATTATAACCATCATTAAGTTGTTGTGTTACAGAACCAATATCAAAATCATCGTCAACCTCAACATCACCACAATCACATGAACATGAATTACATTCGGGATATGCAAGCATAGGAAGTCCTATCCTCCTAAATCCTTTTAGTCTTACTATGTAAACTATTACAAACGCAAAGAATAGTATGTATAACGCAAGTTTGAATAAAGCTTGTAATATTTGCCACGCCGCCCTTAGAACCGCACCTATGTTTATTACAGGACCTCCTGGTATTGCCGTTGCGGCACTTTCAATTGCGGAATTAATCGCATCAATAGTTTCTCTTACTTGTATGTAGAGAAAATATATACATAATATAATAAGAACCCACTTTAAGACAGGCCATGCCCATGCAACAAAGTGTGCAACAAATAACAATATAAGAATTGGGAATGTTAAAATGTTTAATAACAACATCGCCAAGAAATAAATAAAATCAAATTTCTGAACCGCATCATTTACAGGAAATGGATTGTTTTTTGATATACATTCCCTGTCATCTATTTCTTTAATACCTAAATGTCTTGACCTCAAAATACCATTTTTGTATCTATCCAAGAACATTGCTGTAGTATATACTTTGTTATAATTAAATTCATAGAATCTATCTTCACAGTCAATTGCTTCTTGAACCATTGCAGAATCACCGTAATCATCCCAATCTAAACTAAATGCATATGAACGATACGCATCGTAACTTGCTTGGTCATAAAATGAAAACTCAAAAATTTGATTTTGTGATGTGTCTACCGCAGTACAGTTTACAACAATGTTAGCACCAGGTGATGTGATTGGGATAGACGTTAAACTACCTGTATATGGTACACCATTAATTGTAATGGAAACGTCTTGACTGTTTGTAAAATTTTGTAATATTAACCCTCCTGTTTGTAGTGGTAAAACTAATGGGGGGGACGAAGAAGTTGATGTACCAGGAACGTTTACAGTAAAATCGGTTGGGGGGTTTAACGTTGGGTCAGCATTAGGTGTTGTTATTGCCCATCCGTATTCTTTAATATTAGGTACTAAAAAATTAGCCCTTAGAATTTCATTCTCAATACCACCGTCATTTTGCCAACTTACCTTAAACCTATATTTTCCTTTTGTTGGTATACCGACATTTGGGTCTATTGATAATATTTGGTTACCAAACTCATCTGTTGTCACATAATCTAAATTCATTGGGACTTTAACCAAAAAAGTACCATCTCCATCTATAACTTTACCACCTTGTTCGAAAAAATACTCTTCTAATATTGGATTTCCATTATCATCAATATTTATAGTTTGTCTTATTGCAGAAATTCTTCCTTGCCCTGCTTTCAAACTACAAAAGTTACCAGCTTTAAAAGGAACTCTACAATTAGTCTTTAACGCTTCCTCATCTTGTGTGGTTGCAATAGACCCCATGAATACTCCTGTAGGTTTTATTGTTAAATTAACTTCTGTCGATAAATCAAAGTCTGTTCTTGTAATACCAATAAAACAAATATCAGGGTCACCCCATAATGGTTCTACATTTACTTGTTTATATAAAGTTAATATTTGAGGTAACTCGTTTAAGTTACTTGAGGATTTAAATTGAGATCCGTTTACTTGACTTTCTACCGCTAAACCAGCGTCAATCAAATCTTGTGGTGATAATGAAAAACAACCAATATCAGATAAATCGAGATTCATTACCAAAGTTTGCTGTCCTGTTGGGACACCAAAAATCATAAAGTCACCACTATCGTTTGTTGATACAGTGTACTTATAATACTTGTCATAAACTTCTATTATAGATTTTTCAAGTAATACTTCATCTCTATCGAAGAATGTCCCTGTAGGAACGTGTCCTACGTATTGTGGAGACTTAGGTAATAAATTATATTTATACCCATCTTCATTTTTATCTGTTGGTGTTTTATATGGGTATAGTTCTGATATTATTGGGTTATTTGAGTCTTCATTTGTTAATGGAATGAATACAGACAATTTTGCATTTGGTAAACCAAATCCACCGTTAACTGAAATTCTTCCAGCTATGACACCATAATCAGAACATCTTCTTTGATATATTTCAGTTTGTGTTAACTTTAGTGAAAGAATCTCAATGAAATCGAAGTCTTGGTCAAATTGAAGATTAACTTGTTTATCAACTCCTATGTTGGTTCTGATTCTATATGAATGTGGCATTAAATTATCTTTTTTTGATAAATAGTTTATTTCCTATTTTCAAAAAATAATCACAATACTTGAAAAGGAAATTATCAGCTGAATGTTACTGTTGATAAATTAAGAACACTAACTCTAATATCAACATTTGGGAATCGAACTTGATAAACCTGTGTTGGGTCGGCAAATATTGTATCTGATATCAAACCTATTTGTTTTGTTGACGGATTAGAATAAGGTTGTGATGTCTGAGCCGATGAATATTGTCCTCCTACTTTATTAAAGACTTGAATGTCGTCTATAGATAATACACCATTCTCTGATTGTATTTGTCTTCTTAGTTCAGATATATTGACATTTTCACCTAATTGTCTATTAACTGGTGACATATATGTTGAGACTATATCTATTATTTTAGCAATTATCGCTCCTTGACTTTGAGATGAATCTAAAACAACCGATATATCAAATCCTAAATCAATCACATTTGCACTTTCAACTGAAATGTAATCATTTATCATTCGGTAATTGGAAAGGTAATTTGCAATATTTGTTTTAATTGCATTTGGGGTTACTGATGTTAGTTTTCCACTAGAGTCGTATGAAAGTATTTTTATTTTAATTTTATTATTTTCTTCAACTATTGAGACTTTAGAGGGTGCTCCAAACTGTGAGGGCATAGTTCTCAATATAGAATCATAATCGTTAACCGTCACCGCTCTGTTTTGAGCAGAGAAATTAAACGCAACCAAATTTCTTATTTCTTCTAACGTAGGTGCAGGTGCTCCTCCAATGGCGGCAATTGGGTTCGAACAACTTAATGAATTTACAGTAGTTGTATTTATAATTTCTGATGGTCCGTTTACAAAAAAGTTACTCCTTTGTACTTGACTAATAACTCCTACACCAACATTACTTGAAACTCCTCCACCAACTCTATACTGTATAAACAAAGTTGAGTTTGATTTTAGCGTACTACCTAATCCTAAATTATCTGAATATTTATTTAGGTTCAAAACAATCCCATCTCTTGCAAAATCTCTTAATTGATTTTCTGCTGAATTGTTTCCACCACCAAAAGTCATTTTCATAAAACCTTGTGGTGTATATTCAGTTATAAATTTGTCACTTGTTGTTATATATTTTCCTATCTTTATACCAGGCGCATCAGACGGTTTAGTTGGGTCTTCAACAAAAACTCTATCTTCTACTAATGACCTTACTTCATACCACCTATTGGTTGTAGACAAAAATTCTTGGTCTGTGGGAACATTTGTGTAAGCGGTTCCATCTTTGACAATTACACTAGTCACACCTAAAACATTTCTTTCGGGTAAAAATAATTCAAAAAATGGTCTAACGTCATTTGGAGTAATGATTCTTTTAAAAACTTTTGTTAAACCGTTAACAACAACTTCTCTTTTTGTTATCGTATAATTAAGTAGTCCTCCATCAGCATCAAAATTAGGTCTTACAATTCTTGAGTTTGGTTGTCCTTCCCCATTAAATTGTGAAGAAAAGTCTATATCGTATACCGTTTCAAATGATTGTCCAGCACCGTTTACTTGTGTTCCTCTTCTTAAAATCCCACAATATCTAATATCTTCTTTATCACCAAATGCAGGTACAGTTATAGAAAAATCCACTAATGAAACAGAGGGTCTTTGTCCAGGAATTTTTAAACCATAAGTTCTTGCTATATTATATAATGAGTTTTTTTGTTGAGCAAATTGTAAAACAGTTTCTTGTAAACTTCTGTCAATTTGATAATTAAGATTATCGGCAACTGCCGCATTCATATCCATCAAAACTGAAAATACAGATGCGTCGTTAAAATTTTGTATTAACTCAGGATAATATGTTTTTACAAAATTTATAAGTTCCCCTCTTACTGCTTGGAAGTCCCTTACTGTATACGAAATCTTTTTTTCTGCCATATAATATTAAATATTCAAAATAATGAAATCTCCACTTTCGAAAGATTCACTAGTTATTTTATAATCTATTCTAACTTTTGCCGTATGTTCTAATTGACCAATGTTAGGAACTGTGAATTCTTTTTGGTCATTACCACTAATATACGTACCTTTATTTTCTAATTCTGTAGATGCGTCTGTGATTTTAATGTTGGTAATCAATACTCCAGGCATATATTGTTCGACAGAATCTCTAATTTCTGATTCTATCTCAGCGAATGTGGGTCCATCTAATGGTTCAAAAATATATTCATATATTCTTGTTCCAAAATCAGGTAAATAATATCTAGACCCCTTTCTTGTTAATAATAAGTGTGTTAAATTAGAACGAACTTCTTCTGATGAATAGTCAGTTAAATCTAAAAACTTCCCATTGAAGGAATCTCTAAAGGGGAAGGTAATACCATATGTTACTCCATTTGCCATATCATATAAATATAAACCTCATTATTTTTATATAAACAAGAAATCACTGTTTTCACAGTGATTCCTTTAATGTTGTATTACCTTTTTTATGTTTGGGTTCATATGGACAATGGAGACAACCTGAACCACAACAACTTCCTCTTTTTTTGTGATAAAATTCCGTCATAACCATCTTACCGTCTTTCCAATAAAAGTCTGTATCCTGTAATTTAGGTTTTATAAATTCCCTAATATACATTTCTTGTATCCAATCTTTTGATGCCCCTACATTCATATTAATTTTTTTTTCTTAAATTATACAACGCCAACAGTATTTGATATGTTAGCGTTGTATTATTACCCCATTGTACTTTCATTTCTTAAACAATTTCACAAGCTCCGCCAGCACAAGCTACTTCACCTCTTAAATCTGTATTGTCTTGTAACTCGATAACTTTTGTTAAATCAACATCTTTCAAAGTGTTAACTAATCTTTCAAAATCTTCTTTTGTACAATCTTCAAATGGAGCTTGTGTGTAAGTTCCTCCGTTATAAGGTAGAACAGACAAACCATTGTAGTATTTTCTGTTTTTCCACATCCAATCACCTACAAGTTCCCATTCATCTTCTTTGATTGAAACTGTCGCTGATACATTATGTGAGTTCTGTCCACCTCTGTGTCCACTTCTTACCCACTCTTGTGATACTTTCTTAACTCTTTCCAACATTTGGAACACAGATTCGTATCGTAGAATTGAACCTTCAGGTGCCATTTGAGGGATAGTAATTACAGCTGTATCATGAGGACGGAAGTATTCGTCTTCTACCAACTCTGGATGGTTGATTGCAAGATAAGAATAAATCGCTTCATTCTTACCAACACGGATTCTTCTCAAATAATAGTCATTATGCCAAGCGTGAATTCCTGAAGAAGTTCCCAATACTAATGATGATGTCCCTGAAGGTTTAACGGTTGTTGTTCTTGCTGCTTTATTAATTCCGATGAGGTTTGCAACTCTTTCGTTTTCTTCTTTTACCGCCTGTGCCGCAGCTTTCATATCATAACCTAAAACAACACCAGAACCAATACCTGTCATACCAACACCAATAAGTGCGTCTTTTTCTGTTGTTCTTTTCCATACATCACGTAGGTAGTGGAAGTCAGTATATCCCGCTTGTAGTGTTCCGATGAATGCGGCACCTCTAACTCTTTTTTCAAAATCTTCTTGTGACTCAATGTCCGAAGCGTTTACCTCACACAAGTTACAGAATTGATAAGGACGAAGCCCAATTTCACAACAAGGGTTTGTTCCCCAATCTTTGTCATTTGACAAGTAGATTCCTGGCTCTCCTGCTCCTGACAATTCAATTCGTTTCCAAAGTTCCATAAAATATTCTTGTGTTACTTTGTGACGAAGAAGAACTGCTGAGTTATTTGCTCTACCTCTTTGTGGATTGTTCTCCCACCAATTACCTGACTTACAAGAAATCATTTCATCATCATCAGCACTGAATAATGAGATAAGTGCCGCTCTACGAATACCACCTGCTAATACCGCATCTGCAATATGACATACAATATCGTGAGTTTCAATCGGGGTTAGTTTTTCTCCTTCTTGTTTTGCGTCCAACACTTTTGTAATGTTATGAATACAATCTTTAAGTGGTTGAGGTCCTGGTGCTTTTCCTCCTGATGTTACAAGTAACGCTCCTTTATGACGAATATCAGAAAAATCAAACACAGGTGTAGATGATTTTGTCCCCAAGTATGATTCAATTAATACTTTAATAGCATCTGCCCATCCTTCGATTGAATCTCCGATGAGGTATCTTCTTGTTCTGTTTGGATTTGGTTTTTTTATTTCAGGTAGTTTATCTACGTGGTGTTTTTGAACTGAGAATCCAACTCCTGTTCCACCTAATAATAGGAACATAGTTTCTGCAAACGCATCTGTATGGTCGATTGGTAAGTAAGCACAATTGTAAACTCTGTTTGGCGAGATTTCAATTGGTTTACCACCAAATTGTAATGATCTCATTGATGGAAGAATTTTTTTATCATATACCATTTGATATACTTCTTCAATCTGATCTTTGATTTGTGGGTATTTCTTTTGGTGCATCTCTTTGTTTCGTGTCACCAATTCTTCCCATGTTTCCCTTCTATTTAATTCGGGAATAAATTTAGCGTATTTCATATACACTGTAATATCACTCAATATTTTTTGCGAAATATCCATTTTTAACAAATTTAATAATTTTTATTTTTATCCTTGATTATTTTCCCGTTGTTTTTTCTTTTCTAACAACTCCCTAACTCTTTGTCGTTGTCTTTCTTCTTTTTGTTCTTCCAAACCTAAAAACGTTGTTGTACTTTCGGTATCAATTTCAATCATAGCATTGTCGAATTTACAATTTTCGAATACAACACCATCATCACCTATCCTTGATTTTGTAATTGCAATTGTAGCCAACTTCATCTCTTTTTGTTGTAATGTCTTGGCCACTGTTATAATAACGTGTCCAACTTGTGCCTTTTTAATAGAACCACCCATTTGGTCTGTGGTTACTACTTCAGATGAAATTGAGTTTCTATTTCCTTGTGTTGCTGTCCAACCAACTATGTTAAGTTCGTGACACATCGCCTCAAACGCTCTCATGACAGAACCTTCACTTTTCCATTCATCACCTAAGTTTTTGTCAGGAACAACACAATCTATATAATCCAAAACAATCATGTCAATTTTTGTACCATCAGCAATCATCTTACGAATTTCATTCTTAATTTGTAACATTGTTTTTTGATCTGACGGTAATTTTTTTAATATTAGTTCATTTGGCATAGAACTTTTAATATCCCTAACCTTTGTCATAACCTCTTCTTTTTTGTTTGACAATTCATCAGGATGAATCTTAGTCCAAAGTGTAAAATGTTTTCTTTGAATTACTTTTGGATTGTCTTCAAAAAACACTTGTAAAACGTTAAAACCTAAGTTAAATGCGTGGTTTGAAATCTTTGTTAACACTGTTGATTTACCAACTCCTGTTGGTGCAAGTATTACACCTATTTCACCTTTTGCTAAACCACCTTTAAGTAGTCTATCAATTCCTGGTATACCCATAGGAATTGGGTGTCTGTAATCCTCCTCAAGAACTTGGTCTAAGTTTGAAAAGACATCCATCATTGTTGTGTCTTTTGAACCTACTAGCAGTGCGTCTCTAACCATTTCTTCAAGGGTGTCGTAGTTTTCAAACTCACCCCCGTCAATGATTTTTTGTGCTTTTTTCATAACCTTCTGTAGTTCCTGTTGTTTACAGAATTTCAGAGCCTTTTCTTGTACGAAATCTACACCATCGATAGGTGCGTCCTTAATTTTTTTAATTGTATCAAGAACAATCTTTGATGCTGTTTCTTGTTGTAACTCTGATTTTGTGATTTGCTCAAGAGTATCAAAGGATGGTGTGTGTTCATACTTTTTATGATACTCTTTAATCATTTGAATGATAATTTTAAAGTATTTATTTTCAAAATAATCATTCTCAATAACGTCCACAATAGTGTGTGAAAAGTTTTTGTCTAAGATGATTTGGTTAAGTAATTGAAGTTGAAAATTGTTTCCTAAGTACTCGAAGTTTTTGTTTGTCGCCATAAATTGTTCTACTGTTAGTAATGATAAATACTACTGAAATTAGATTAATTCGGGATAAAAATAATTAAAATTTTTGCCTGAAAAAATGTCAGTCAGGTCACTGAGTATACTTTTCAAGTTTGGTCTAAGGTCCACAGTATATCTAACCTTTGGGGGGTACAATTTAGCGTTAAAGGTTCTCTGACAAATTGTCATATCTCCAACCTTTATAAACAAATTAAAGTTTTCTTCACCCTCTGTGATAGATGTGTTTAGAACTTCAGGGTTTTCTGTAATTTCATACTGATTGTCCATCATGTAAACAACTGTTCTCATTTTTAAATCATACTGTAGTTTGTTACAAAAACTTCTAATGTAGTTGTACAATTCTTCTGATTTAGATGCACTTCTATTAAACCCCTTAACATTGAAGAATCTTTGTACTACAATGTTGTCGTTACATTTCAACAAAAACTCTACTTTTGTTACTTCTTGATCTCTCATAAATTTTGTTTTTTACTTTTTGTTTCTAAATTTTGTTTTTTCTTTTCTAGAAAGTTTTAAAAATGGTTTCAAAAAATTTACCCACGCTTCATCACCTTTTGGTAAAAATTTAAAGAATCCGTCTTCCATCATCATTCTAATTAAGTTTCGGTGTCCTCTTCCGTCTGGATCCATTGACTCTGAGTGATACATCCTAACTAACTCTTTTCCTTCCTCAGAAATTAATGGTTCTGATAAATCAACTAACTTCTTATTGATGATAAAAAACTCTTCCCCAAATATCCCCTCTTTGGTTTTTCCACTGAGTAGATTTTTCAAAGCGACATTATCTTTTTGTTCTTTGAGTAATTGTTCACCTTTTGATAAAATATCGTTAAATGAAACTTCTTTTTCAAGGATTTCAGGAAATAATTTAATAAATGTTTTTTCTCCTAAATAATAAATCCCATCGATGTTATCTGAACTATCACCTGTAAGAATTTTGTATGTTTTAATATTATAATGTGGAATTTCAGCATCGTATAATTTGATGTTGTCCCCATTAACATAATATTTTTTTTGTTGTGGTGAATATATTTTTACTTTCTCTGAAATGAGCTGTGTTAAATCTCTATCAGACGAAAATATTGTTTTTTCCTCATCTTCAGATATCTGACAATAATACGCAATTAAATCGTCGGCTTCTGAATTTGGAAATTCGACTTGTCTAACAAACATCTCTTCAAGATATTGTTTAACTCTGACTTTTTGATTTGAAAAAGACTCTTCTTTAAATTCGTTTTCAGATGACTTTCTATTAAGTTTGTATTTGGGATAGAGTAATCTTCTCTGCGAAGAACTAGTTTCACTATCCCAAAATACAACTACCTTATTGAAATTTGTTTCCTCTAAAAATCTTCTTAACGTGTTAAGAAAGTGCCAAGTACCACCGACGTGTTCTCCTTTGTGGAAAAAATCCCTAACTCCATGAAATCCGATTTTTAATAAGTTGTTTCCGTCAACTAATAATGTTTTAGTCATTTGACTAATTTAAAAGGTTCTTACTCTACTTCTTCTTTTTCTGTTTTCAAATCAAAATCACCTTCAACTCCGATAATCGTTTTCCAATAATCGGCATATTCTTTTTTGTAATTTTCAATCGATGCCTTTTCTTCTGTCGTATCTTTGCCAGGTAAAAATCCGTGTGGTGTTACTATAATTTTACCATCTTCAAATCCAAGTCCATTGATGTGGTTTTTCATGACAGATACTTTTGTTCTTGAAGCGAACTTAACAGTTCTCTTGTCTTTGGTTGCAGTAATCTTTGTTGTTCCCGCACCTTTTTGATTACCAAACAAGAACACTAAAGACGAATTTAACCAAACCGCTTCACCACCTTTTGCTTTAATTTTTGGTTGTCCAAAAGGATTGTCAGGTAATTCAACCCAAGGCTGATTAACAATGATTAATGTGTTTTCGAACTTTGATTCTGACTTTCTTGACCCTGAAATTCTTTGGTTGATTCCCATACCGATTTTATCGGCAAGAACTGAAGCATTGTGTTGTTTACCACCTTTACCTTCATATGTCATTTTACAAGGAACAGAACCTACTGAGTCCCATAGAAAACATAAATCATATTCCAACTCACCCTTTTCTTGTGCGTCTAACATATCATTGATAAAATCTGTAATCTGTTCGATATAATCAAAGTTGTTGTTAAAAATGTAAAACCCGTCCCAATCAAGTTCTCCTGTTTCTTCGTCTACTACTTCCTCACACTGAAACCCCATTAACTTCGCGTGTTCAAAACTCCACTTTTGTTCTGTAATAATGAATACAGGTAGTATTCCTTTCTTTTGAGCATCAACCGCAGTTTTTACAAGTGCGGTAGTTTTACCTGTATCAGAGTGACCTAAGAACATATTAATGTGTCCAATAGCAGGACCTGGAAGTCCAACCGCATCTAAAAAAGATTGTCCTAAATCAAAGAATCTTTGTGGTTTGTATTTTGCTGAAGTTGAGAATTTTTTCTTCAGTGAACTAAAATCATTTTTTTTAATTGCCATATTTTTTATTAAAAAATAGAAAAAAACACCGACATTGTAAATCGGTGTTTTTGTGTTTGTGAATATTAAAATGGTAACTCTTCGTCGATGTCATCATTAGCTTGAGGGTCTTCTACTTTCTTTGATTCACTTTTAGAACCTCCCATAGAAATTTCACCTTCTTCAGAATTTGAGTATACATAACCTCCTTTATCTGAATCCCATCTTGGTGTTTCTCCTCGCGCAATCGCCTCAAGGTATTCAGTTGGCTTTTTAGAATATACATCCTCCCAAGTCAACTCGTCAGATAACCATTCAGACATTACTTCTTCATCTTCGTGGATTGGTGTTGGGTCATCATACATAACTGTTTGAATCACAGTGTAAAAAGCCCCTTTTGGTGTTTTTGCCTTTGTAAGTTCAAGGATTAAATCTCTTCCTTTATCAGCGTCGGCAACGTCTCCTTTTGCTTTATAGATTGGTATGATTTTATCAAAAATCCCTTCTTGTTTGTAATTGTGTTTAAATCTCCAAAACTTAGGTCCGTCTTGTTCGTTATCACGATCGATTACTTTAACAATATAAAACTTACGTGGTTTGTATTGTTTTGCAAGTTCTTTATCAGAATCTCTACCTGTTGACATAAGCTCATCATGTACTTCATTAAGTGGAGAACGTTCGTTATCATTCTTTCCTGGATCGTAGAACTTTTGCCATTTTCCATCAACTAAAATTTCATGAAACCATACTTCTTTGAATGGTGATGAACCGTCTGTGGTAGGGAGGATTCGGATTCTTTTTTGTCCTTGTTTTTCGCTTTCTTTAAGGATAGCCGCGAAATATTTTTTCATTCTTTCTTCTTGTGACATTTTTGAAGTGGAAGAAGAACCACTTTGTTTTGAACTTTCGTACTGAGCCAAAACCGCATCTAAGACATTTGTCGCCATATATTTGTGTTATTAAAAGTTTACAAGTTAAAATATAAATTATAAAAGTGTCGCAGTCAATATAGTTGTTAAAATTTTTGAAAGGGACATCCTTGTCCCTTTCAAATTAGTATTCTTCGTCTAAATATTCATTAAATGAATCCTCAATTTGTCCAGAGGAAAAATCTTTAACTTCGTCGGAAGTTAACACATATTCATTTTTTCCCGATTTTTCCATCTCTTCTTGTTTATCAACAAAAAAATCGGATAGTTTTTGTTTGAAAGGACCTGAATCTAAACTTCGTAACTCTAATTTTTCTTGAGGTGTTTTTGGTTTATACCTTTCTACTTTATCTTCTATCGAGGTAAGTTTAGATGCAATTCCATCCATTTCTTTTAGTTTTGCATCTAAAGTTTCTAATTGTTTAAATAGATTTTGAAAATATTCCTCTTGTTTAGTTTCTATGTTTTTTTGAGCCGTAACTAAATCTGTGATGTCTAATTCTTCATCCTCTTCTTCTTTACCTACTTCTTCGACATCAGGGTCGGTACTTACATCAACAGGGGCAGCTTCTGTTCCTCCTGCTGGTGGTGCTCCTCCTTCTGGTGCTCCTGCTGGTGGTGCTCCTGCTGGTGGTGCTCCTGCAGCCATTGGGTCACCTCCCGCCATTGGATCTCCTCCTGCTAACGGGTCTCCACCCGCTAACGGATCTGCCGGTGGTGCTCCACCCGCTAATGGGTCTTCTTGTTCATTTATATAATTATTAATACTCCTGTATCTATTAATCTCCTCTAATATTTTTCTATCAATATTCATATATTAACCATTTAATAATGTTTTTATTCCTGATTTTGTTTCTACCTGAATTTTTTTGAATTTGTTCATAGTGTTATCTACTCTTTCTATCAAACCATCTTTCATTCTTATTGTATAACAATCACCAGTATCTAAGTCACAAACTTCTTTGAATCCGTTACCTGTATCTTTTTCAGACATTCTTGTATTTTTACCAAGAAAATTATCCAATATTAATTTTGTATTACTCATAATTCTTTTATTAATAAATATAATGAATTCTATAAATGTTCAACTTATTAACTACTCAAGTTAATTGTTTTGGCTAATGATAAACAATTTTCCACTTCTTTAATTAAATTTGTTTTATCTAAAGGTTGTAATTGACTATATACATTATCATTAACTAAGTTTGGCCATTGGGTTATATATGTTTTTGCTAAATAATCAATTAATACGGTTGATGGATTTAATAAATCATTTGTTGTTAAATTAGATAATATATTGTCACCTCCACTTCTTACTAAAGCGATAAATCTATTAGCAATTACATACATAGGGTCTTTTACATCAGTAAAATATCCAACAGGAACGTTCTGTTTACCACCCATGTTTTGACAGAAATGATGTTTTGTTTTATCCATTATAAATTTATCAGAATCAGCTGAATAAGATACGTTCAATTGGAGGTTACCAAAATTTGATGCGTTTATTTTGAACGTTGTTCCGTCGTAATTTGAAATATATCCTACAAGGAATGTCAAATATCTCAATGTTACTTTTTGATTCTGAGTAAGTGTTGATGATGTTGGTAACAAATTAACAGTTGTTTTGATATCAGTGGCAATTTGGGTATCACTTAATCCAGATGTCGCTGTTGATGCACTATATGATAGTGCTCGGAATGGTGATGCTAAATCTTGGGAACAAGAATCCGGTCCAGGCGTATTCGGTCCGTTTACTTCATTCATTTTTGTTGATTGTTCTCCAATAATATTAGTTGATATATTAGCTTCCGTTTCTGTTTTTGCTTTGGTTAATAATGGTGTTACAAAATTCTTATAAATTGTTTGTAAATAAGAATCTTGTGTTGATATTTCATATACAGGTTGTCTTGTTCCTGAAAAGCTAGTAGAGAATGTACCAGCGTTAATTCTATGAGAAACCTTTGTTATTTGATAAGGACCTGAAAACAATGGTACATTTCTTAAATTGAAATACATTTTTGGTTGCATCAATGCATTACCTATCATTGTTACATCACAAGTGTAAACTCTGTATTTGTAAAAGTTGTACATTGATTGACTTTGAGGTGTTGCATTAATACCTCCACCTTGATTTGCAGTATAGTTTGCTAATCTTATTTCTTCTGCAGTTTTTTGACCTGAATTCATATTAACAGAAAAGGAAGTAAAAATTCCTTGATTTTGTCTACCTATATCCAAATTAAAAGCAACTAATTTATTAGATTTACCCCAATCTTGTTTTTTACTTTGGTCTTCAACTAAAGGATTTTCAGATTGTCTGTTCAATTGGAAAACGTCATTTCTAAAATCACTATTTGGGATATCCAAATTTTTACTTGCTTCGTTTGCGAAAGTACACACCATTTTTGTTTTTGACTTTCTATAATCCACATTTAAAAAAGTTCCAAATAAATCATTCGCTACCGATGTTGAACCTTGATTTGATGGGTTAGGTCTAACTGTAACATCATTAACGTCATAATAATTGACATATCCTGCGTGTTCTTCAATATTAAACCCACTACTTTGAATTAACTCTCTTAATATCAAACCAAGTTGTCTATCTGGAGTGTTAAGTACGGAATTTTCTAATTTATCTTTCCATAAGATGACATCACAATAAACTTCACTACTTATATTTCTTGATGCTCTATCTAAGAAAAGAAAATCTTCAAATAATGTAAATTCTTTATAATCATTACCTGATATCCATTTATCATTCATTGCCTTTAATTTTTCCCAAATTTCAATTCTACCAATATCCCCTGTATAATTTGCCTTTTTTGGTTGTGGTGTGATGACAGTATTTGGTAAATTTTTAAGGACTTCTTCCATCAAAGTATTAATAATGTCATCTTTGAATAGGTTGTTAGTTTCTATTATGTTTGTGAGAATTTGTCTAAATTTAAATTCGTCTAATGTGTTGTCTTCAAGTTTTTGAGTAGCATAAATTTTAACTAATGGGGCAAAGTCTTTAATATTGTCCACAGTAAAAGCAATATCCAAATCAATAAAAAAATCAGTTATGAAAGAACCATTATCAGTATAAACTAAATTTGGTATTGACGAATAACCAACATATGTTTCCAAAGCCCTCCACTCGTCTGAATAAAAATTTTGTGATTGTGCTAAAGTTGTTGTACCACCCAAATATGGTAATGCGTATGGGGTACTTAAGTTATAGGATACAGGATTTAATTTATCAACCAAAGGGGATGATGAAAGACTGTAAAATGTCTTTTTATTATAAAAAGACGGATTTCCATTATTAAACATTATATCATAATTCATAAACTTGTTTAATAAACTATAAACATTATCTAATTGGGTTAATTTAATTTTCGATAACGCTTCATCACTAACACTTTCGTTAATAAAATCTTCACCAGGTATTCTGAACAATTCAGTTGCTAACAATTGGAAATTTCTGTATTTAATTAGAATATCGTCTTCAGACGCTGGATTTGTTTCAGGTGTTTTTAAAATATTTGTATAGTCATATTTAGATTTTGAGAAGTTTAAGAAGTGTTCCTCAAATAAATCTAATACTTGTCTTTCAAACACAGAAAACACTTCTTCAATACTCGTATATATATCTCTTGTCGATAGGACAAAAGGCCCAAAATTTACGTTACCATTTGTATCCCCGTTTATTGAGAAATTTTCTTGATTTTTTGATGTTTTTAAAACTGTTTTCAAGTACTCATTTGGTGAATTAATTGCCAATCTATTGTTATCAAAATATCCATAATTTGGGAGTGACCAAAAAGCTCTTACCGAACCATTGAATACCGCAGGGTTATCTTTTACTTCAGTTTTTAATTTTTGTTGTCCATCAGGACCTTTAAAACACTCATATTTTGTTTGATTAAAACTACTACCAAAAGACGGTGTTATAAAATAATCTTCACTTTTATCATCTTTTACTAAAGTTGATAGTGTAGAAATATTCATAGCTCTGTTTTGGTCGGATGGGTCAAAACCAAAATCATAATTCAAAAGTGAACTTTCTGAAAGATTAATATATAGTTTTCCATTATCAATTTGTTCTTGAATTTCACTATCCGTATATGTATCAAAAATTGTCAGTCCGTTAAAGAACAAATTAAAGTCATCAACAAGTTTAGGATAAAACCCCAAATTCATTTGTGTACCTGTAAGAAACCCAGAAACGATATCTCTTTGTAATGAAATATCAACAGGGTCTGTTGTTATATTTGTAAAACCACTTAACGTATATACTTTTGAGATATCTTGTGTGATTGGGTCGTAATTTTCAGCGTAATTAAAATTATCCCAAGGAATCGTCATGTAATCAAATCCTGTCTCTACCCAACTTTTATATCTATTCCAAATTGAACCGTATTTGAGAACCCAAGCATATGGTAGTTTATGTACTGAACCAAATTTTTTAAATGTTGCAAACATATAATCTAAATCAGTACTTACAGTATTACTATACGTTTTATATTTTTCTCTTAAAGTTGTTAATGGTAAAGAGTTTAAGAAAAGGTAAGCTGCTTCTCTAAATGGGTACTGATTGAATTCTCTAAAATTTTGTACCCCTTTTATTATTGAATTAACAAAATATGGAGTATTTAACATGGATGTTGTTTGTTCTCCAATCAATTGATTGTCATATTCTATATAATTGATATTACCTTCTGTTATATGTTGTTTATCAAAGTTTTTTGATTTATCCTCATAGTAAGCTTTTAGAGTTTCCTTATTTGTTATCTCAATTGATGGGTCATTTACGTTTGTTTGATAAAAATATGTAAAAGGTCTTACAAAAAAAGAATCACTCGCATCTGTAAAATTTGCGGTTTGTACAATTTTGGTGTTATAAAAAATGGTTTTTGTTGTATTGAAAGCTAAATTAGTATCTCCACTTATTGTTGCGGAATCTGCTAAACTTTCATTAACCCAATCTTCATTCACATATGGATAAATGTCTGTTTGGTCAAAACCATTATTCTTTGTTGACTCTAAAAAATTTATTACATTTTCACTTGTTCCAATTAAATCTTGTTTTATAGGATCAAATGAAGAAATATAATACGGAGTTTCAGTCACACTTTGTAAATATGGTGTATTGTATATACCTCTACTAAAGTTTTGCCAACTTTCACCAGCACCATCATTAGATATGTGTCTTAAAATTAATTCAAAATTTTTAGCGTTAAAATTGTAATTTTTAAGTATCTGTATTAAAAATGGATTATCTGTTTTGAGTGCATTTTTGATATTTTGTGCTTCCATATCAATTAACACTTTGTATACACTGTTATCCCTACTTCCAAATCTGTTTAATTTAGAATAAAATGCGTAAGTAATAACTCTTTCGTATATTTCATATATAAATTTAACATCTTCTAAGCTTGAGTATATCGTATAAGTAAGTGGATATTCTACCGTATTTAGAGACGTGAATGGTAAATTTTGTGTTTGATTTTGAGTTATAACAAAATTTGCTGGCGTATTTCTTAATATAAACCCATTCAAATATTCTTCCACAAACTCAACTTCCGGCCAAATTGTATAATCATTAGAACCTGTTTCTGTTGGGTAATCGCCTGGATATTTTACCTGATAACTTGTTTTAGTAGGGTTTGATGTATCCTCAACAATAAATTGAGGCCATGGATAAACAGGAGAAGTTGCCCTTGATATTTTAGGTCTATCAACAGATGCACTATTTGACACACTTTCCAATATCACTCTTCTTCTTGTTGGGTCATCTCTTTTGTTCCACGCACTTTTATGTACATCATCCATAAGTCTCAGAAAAGCTTCAGCATTTGCCAATATTATACCAACCATATTATTTATAGTAGGTTTAAATCCTAAATTTAATTCTAAGGTTTCCTTTAATGATTCAGTAAGCGCACTTTCAATTTCTGTTTTTTTTGTTTTAAGTGCTGTTTCTAAATCACTTATCTTTTCTAAAAATGATTTATTACCTTGACTAATACCTTCAAATATAAAATAATCGTTTGTTGGTAATTCAGTTGTTTTTACATTATTTTTGAATTCTACTAAGATAGGGTCTGTATCCCCTGAAGGGGTTGCATTATATCTCAATTGATACGATTTTTGATAATCTATTGGGTCAGCAGCAACCAACTTACTATCAATTTTATCAAAATAAAAATCTTCGAATTTTATATCTACAGGTATTACAGAATCTGTCTTAACGTTTGCTATTGTATAACTTTTACTCGAACCTGACGCTCCAAATGTTGGGTTATTACCTAATTTTTTATTATACTCATCAATAATACCTTTAAGATTATTAATCGCGGTTTCTCTTTTCTTGATATCAGTTTGTATCTCTTTTTTAAAAGGTATATTTTTTATATATTTAATACTATTATCTGAAGTGTAAGAACTGAGAAATAGAGAGTTTGGCTCATATAAGTTTGTTTTTAACCATGAATCGTCATTTCGATAAATCTTATCTTTGTAAGATGTAATGTCATTTAAAAAAACTTCACAGTTAGTTAAAGCACTAAGAGATTCTTGATTTTGATAACTATTCAAAATATCCGTTATAAATGTTTTCAACTTTTCTTTAAATTGATAAACGGTATATTCAGGTAAATTTTCATCTACAAGTTTTTTGTTCTTATATTCTTTGAAAACTTCTCTAATTTTTTGATATCCCTTTGTTAATTTTGCGGTTTGTCCTTCGTTTACATCTGTTACTTGTCCTGGTGTTGAGGTTACAACAGTATTAGCCTCATACATATGAGGTAACGCTAAACAATCTGAAAGTTTAATTTCATTCAAAACTGAAAAAATATAAGGATCAAATTTTAATTCAATTTCAAAATTTCCCGAATCTGCATCAAAAGAACTCTTGAAATCTGTTAACTGTAATTTATATTGAACTGCTTTACCATAGTATCCTTTAATCGTTAATGTAAAAGGTGGATATGGGTATTGGAAAAATACTCCGTATGGTGAATTGTCTGCCAACTCAAATAAAGCTCTACCTCTAACATCAATTAAAGAAATTGTTACTTGAGTTTTTAACGATAACTCAGTACTCACGTTTATTGACTTAATTCCTAATAAACCAGAGTCAACGACCTGATTTTGACCGTTACTCGTAAAAGTTTGATTCAAATAAAATTGGTCAGAATTTTTTGGGTCTTTAACTGCATATTGATTTGCTTGATTAACACCTTGACCTTTGAGAGTTCCTTTTCCTGTAAACTCGTCTAAATATGAATTATCATAAAACTTTTTATCACCAGGATTTAAAAAATTAATTTTTGCAACAGACACTGTTTGTAAATCGTTGTTGTGTGGAACTGCACCAAGAAGAAGTTTTGTTCTAGGTAAAACTTTACATTCCAAATTAGCATACATGACCATGTTTTCATGTTTGACTAATCTTTCTTTTACATTACCTTCGTTATCTACAATTCTGTTAGGGTCTATTATTATAATATTTTGGTAATCAAAGTCAACTAAAATATTTTCGTCATTAATCGCCATAATAAAAATAATAATTATCTATTGAATTTTTATATTCTTGTAATGACGCAATCAATGGAAAAGGAACTCTTAAAATAGAACCGTCTGGTATATTCCATTCTTCTCCTCCGAATTGTGGATTGTTCGCCATTATTAACCAACCAAAAAATGGAGTACCATAAAATTGTTGTGATATTTTATCCATTCTAGATTGACCGACTTTATAAATATAAGTCTTATCAGATGGTTTTGTATCTAATTTTACAAAAGGAACTGTTTTTTGTTCCCCATCAATAAGGAATTGATTGTATCTATTATAATATTGGGATGACATCTTTAACTTAATTTAACTTTACCATCAAAGGTCTTTTTATCCAAAATCCAATTCGTTGTACCATATATTTGTTTTAGAATTGATTTTCTTCTTGAGTCAATATCTTGTGATGTTGGGTTTTTAATTGTTTGATAAAGTCTTCTTCTGTTTGCATTTTCATCTAATGTGAAATTTTTTAAATCAGTATAAGCGGGACTTGTTTTATCCTCTTCTATAGTTTTTTTATCTAAATCATAAATCTCAACATACTTATCTCTAATATCATTTAGATTTTCAGTCAACTCTTGTTTTGCCCCACCAATTTGTTCAATTTGTGGTGTTGATACAAATTCAACAAATAATATTTGATATTTATCCTCATTTGTAAATGTTTGTGATGCTAAGGTGTAAAATCTTTTTTCAGCATCTGTCAAATCATTCATATAATCTTTAGAGGTCTGAAAACAGTTTTCAGTATCGTAAAATGTTTCCGTTGGTAAAGGAACAATTTTTGAGTTATTTTTTTGGTCAGCATATTCATTAAGTTTTTTTGTTACCTCCCCAACATCAACTATCATTTGTTCAAATACTTCTTCTTCTTCAACCAATAAATATAATTTAACATCCCCATCAGTTAAAATTTTTCCATCATAACCCCTTAATGGTGGATAAAACGGTGGATTGTTAGGAAGTTCTTTTGTTGTAATAACATTCATTTTATTTAAGGTTTTCAAAAGTAGTTGTTCTACATCGACTATTGTTGTTACTGGTTGTGTTAAATTTTCAACCGCCTCTTTATCTAAACTTTCGACATATTTTTTTAACTTACTTTTTGCGTCTCTAATAATATCTTCTCTTTCTGCTAAAGATGGTGAATTCAAAAACGCCTTAATTACTGGATTTTCATCATCATCAATATCTTCTTTTATTTTTTGTGCCAATTTGTTTACCTTTCTTTCAAACTCATCTGGTTTACCGTAAATTTTTGTATCCAATTTTGTTTCGGTATAAATTAAAGTATTACCTGATGTGTAATTTCTATTTGAATTAACAAGTTGTAACATACTATAATTGTATTGGTCTACAATTGTCCCATATTGATTCGTGCTTATTTCCAAATATTCTTTATATTGTGTGGATAATTCTTTAAAGACATTTGTATAGTCTATATCGCCAGTTTCAGTATCACCACTTTTAACTGTTGTTAAAACAGTTCCAATTGTTTCACCACCATCTGTGGCTTGTTCATTATTAGTTGTTGCATTGGCAATTGCCTTATCAACCAATTCTACAAGAGCATAGTTCAATTCTGTTTCTTCTGCTCTTTCATCATACATTTCCGTATTTGCGTAATAATTAAATGAAAGAGCATTTTGTAAAGTTTCTATTGGTTTTGCAAGACCATGACCTCCAATAAATTTTAAATCCACAGTAACACCAACAACCATAGGTTGTACACCAATACCTTCTGGGTTTAAATCAAGTAATGAACTCTCATAACTAAATGATATAGTTGTTGGTATAGCCTTTGTATGGTAAAAATCCCCCATTCTAATAACTAAAACAGGTGGAGCACCAAAACTTGTATTTAGTGCATCATCATATTTAGGTTTACCATCACTACCTATTACAGGAATAGTTTGACCTGGTCTTGTACATTGATTCAAAAATGTAAGTCTTGCATTTAACCCTTCAGGTGTAATTGAATGAAATGCAGGGTTAAAATACTTTAGTTTATCTTTAAGTGTTTGAAACGCCATTGGGTCACTGTCTTTTAACATTTCAAAATAATCGCATTCGGTAAGTAATCTTCTTATAATTTTTTTCCCTATTGCTTGTTTTAATCTATCTTGTACATCAGTATTTGGTTGAGGTTTTACCCCTTGTGGATTTGTTTGGTCAGGAGTACTTTGATTTAGATTATTTTCTTGTGTTGGATCTGTTGACGATATATCATCTGAAATTGTTATTTTACTAATAACAGCACAATTTATTGCCAAATTTGGATACGCATAAGGTACTTCTGTAGGGCTAAGTACTGTTGGTGGGATAGCATCTATTGTAAGAGATGTGTCAAATGACGCACCATTTTCCCCAACATCTGTTGTATATCTTTTTACTGTAACCTTAGATAAACTACCACTTGTTTGTATAGTGACTTTTTTATTGTCAATCTCGGTTTGTAATTTTTCTGTTAAAAATGTTTTTGCCGAATCCGCAAAAACAGTTGTTTTCCCATCAATTGTAATGTCAACAATGTTTTTATTCGACACAATACTTTTTATACCATCAACAAATTCAGAATTTATTTTATTATTATTTGATTGAACCACATCTTCAATAAATGCTTGTGTATCAGTATTGGTAAATGGTTCTCCTGTTGATACAACAACATATGAAACAGGAGCTAATTCAGAATATTCTACCGCTTTGGATAAATAATCGGTAATTTGAGACGAATAATTTGTATCTGTTGAATTTGGTTGAAAATAGAATGTCAATCCTTCAAAATTTGTTTGAAACTCTTTTTCGTCTTCAGGTGTATTCCCTATGGTGTTCGCGTTATCCGCTGATGTGTTTTCAGCGGGTATTTCTTTTTGTATTTGTTCTAATTCTTCTGGTGTTAATCTTGGGTCATTTAACAAGTTTTGGTACATTTCTAACTCTCTCAACGGAAGAGTATTAAATTTTGCCGCTAACTCATATAAATCGTATTTTGTACATCCAGCTATAAATGACTTTACCAAATCATCAAATTTTTGTGTACCTAATTTTTCCAATTGTTTATTCACCAACAAATTCATTATAGATGGGTGGTCAACAATAATCTTGAATCCAAGTTTACCTGATCGACCAGAATTTTTATACGTATGTATTTCTTCTGGTCTACCAAGAATTGGGATACTATCAAAATTAACTGAAGGTGTATCACTGAATGTTAAATCATATGGTGGAAACCACATTATTCTTCCCCCATTCGGCCCTCTCTCACATAAAGGTAACTCATCAACCGTAAAACCTGGTCTATCTGAAGTTCTCCAAGCTAAGTTTTCAATGGACAACATATATTTTTTAACACCGTCTCTTGTTATATTTGTAGAACCTAAACCTTTTGTTGGTGCAATATTTAAATTATAAGTTTTATCTAAAACTGAATAGGTAAATCTCCTATTCTCTGTAGTCATACCATCTGTCTTTTGTAAGTCATTGAACGTATAATACGGTGTATCTTTTGTAAAAATTCTACAATATTCAATTCCTGCTTCTTCTCCTGTTGAATTATCAATATAGGACATTACTTTAGAACCTTTAGTTATTTCTCTATAACCGTCATGAAAAACTTTACTAACTTGATTAATTGCGTTTCCTGCGTGTTTTAATCTTCTTTTCCCAAAAAGATTATCTGCAGAATTAATTAATCTTTGTGTATTATCAAGTATAGAACCTTGTTTTAATCCAAAGTTAGTTGATTCATTAAACAAGTACGGATTTGCGATTGATGGAAAATCTTCATCTATTGAGACCGCATCTCCCCCTTGTTTTACTTTGAATCCAGCGTTTTCTTTAAATCTAGGTGATGTCCATACAAAACCACCATCAGGTTTACCTCCATTTTCTGTACTTATACCGTTAAGACCAAAGAACGCTTGTTCCATTCCTGTCCCTTCATATTGGTTACCCATTTCATCTGGTCCAAATACAATAGCATTTGTTAACTTACCAAGTGAATTTATCGGTACAGCATTTACAGGTGAGGTAATAAATAGTGGATTGTTTACATCAGAACCCAAATAATACCCACCTGTTACAGTAGCCCCAACTGAACGTAGTATTGTATTAACACCAGCTATCGCTGCGTTTCCAATACCACCAACCTGATAGTTTGGTCTATATATGTTTTTTTCTAATAAAGAATATAGTGTTGATATTTGACCTGCACCTGTTTGAGTAAGTAAAGATTTAGATGGTTGTAAAAATCTACTTGCTCCATCAGCCAAAAGATTAAATGACCCTGCTGCGGTGTTTTGTAAAACGTTTGCTATTTGGTCGCCAGTACTTGGGTTTCTATTACTATCTTCATCAGTAAATAAAGGTCCAATCAATGGTGAGTTAGGGTCAAAGTCCCCTCTCAATCTATCTAAAAATGTAATATTACTTGGGGGTAGTGTAATTCTATAATCCTTACTTCCCCCTAAACCACTTCCAGCTAAAGCCGAAGGTGATGTAAGATTTGTACTTGTTTCTCTAAATAATTGTCTTTGTTGTTCTGCGGCAATTGTTGCGTTTAAATTATCACGTAACTTACTCGCAGACAAATTAGCTAAAAATGAATCGTTTGATAAAGGTCCGTTACTTCCAGATGGATTAAGAACCGTAAACATAGTATATGTATTATACGTTGACGGAGTAAAAATAATCGGATCATAATACGGTTGATGAATAGAGTTTATAAGTTGTATTTCTTCAACTGTAAATTGTTCTAAATAACCTCCTATTGGACTGTACTTATTTTTAATGTAAGCTAAATTTTTAGATGGAAAACTTATAGAATCTAAATCACTATCTGTAAAATCATACTCACCCTCATTTGTTCCATTTATAATAGGATTTTGTTGTGTTCCTGGAGTGTTTGGAAATCCTCCATTAGGACCGAATTTATTTAAAACGTAAAAATTATTTGCAACATTTGTTGATCCGATGTTGGGACTATTTAAAACTGAATAATCAGATAAATTACTTTCATAATTTGTAGGTCCTGGTGGTGAACTATAAAAACCTGGAACACTATATGGTGTTAGATTTCTAACTATTAAGTCGTTCCTAAATGAAGAACTATTTTGGAAACTTAAAAAACTCTCAGGCATTATTTTATTTTACTTATAAATAGATTCAAAAGATTTTTTTATGTTCATTATTGATAATTGAATCCTTTAATTCTATTTAAAACTGTTTTTATGTTGTTGACAAATTCGTCTTTTAACACCACTGATTCTATTGTAGATTTTAACATTTCTTTATCAGTACCTGTTGGTACATTTTTCAAATCTACCATTATATCTAATTTATGATTTATATCTGTTGAGGTTTTTATTTCACTTGGGGTTGTGTTTATTGGGTTTGGCTGCATCATTATTGATGTTAATTCCTCATTTTTTAAACCCATCGATTTTAAAGTTTCTAAATTTATCGGACTTATTGTTTCTACTGGTGCAGATACATAAGGATTTTGAGGTGATTTCATTCCTTCCATAAATTTATCAAAATCATCTTTTGTTTGTGGAAATTCTGTAGAACCAATTATAGTATCTTTAGGATTAATTCTAATTGCCCCTTCTTCACCTAACAACATTCTATTATCACCAGGAAAACTAACAAAGTCATCCGCAACCCCAAAGAATTTTTTAATACTACCAGTAAAATCTCCTAATTTTGTAATTAAACTATTTAAATTTGTATCTAAAGTATCTATTAAATTTTGCATTTCTGTAATAATTTTATCTCCATATTCTTCAACACCAGAGATTATAGTTGGCATTTTATCTTCAATATTTTTTCCAACTTTATCTAAATAACTCAGTTTTAATTCAATCATTTTTCCCGCATCGTCTGTCAATTTATCTAAAGATTCTAATGCTGTTGTTGCTATTTTGTCTTGGGTATTAGCCATTGTTTCTATTATTTTTTCACCTCTTTCAGAACCAGCTATTTGACTTGGGATTACAGTTGATAGGGCTGCGAGTGAATTGGCAACTTTTTCACTTATTCCCATTTGTTGTTCTATGAGTCCTTTCAGGTCTTTGTCTTCTCCTGGTTTTGCTTCAAACGTTTTTTCTATTTGGTCATTTTGTGTTTTTAAAAAATCGGCTAATTTTTGTTGTTCGGTTTGTGACATATCTTGAATTGCCTTTGTCACTTGTTGACCATCTTCTTTATATGTTACTTCAAATCTTCCATCTTTACCTTTAATTAAAATGTTTTCCAATTTTTGCATTTCCTTCTCGTCAGGAATCAAACCTTTCAATCCAGTTTCATTAATAATTTTTTGTTTGTCTTGCATTTCTTTGAAAGCAATCCCCATTTCTGACAGTTGGTTAGCATTGAAGCTTGTTCCTTTGGCAAGTTCGTCCATGAAATCCATTCCAACCGCACTCATTTTACCTGTTTCATCGACAAAGGTTGAAGCAATTTTAGCAATTTCTTCTTGTAATTTTTCAGGGTCATTTCTTGATAAAAATCTAACTCGTTCAACATCCATCAATTCTGACTGTACAATACCTAATCTAGATAACTTATTAACAAACTCTTGAGCCTGTTCAGGTTGATACAAAGATTTAGCGGTTTCAAGAGCTGCCGTCATATCCCCTCTTAACATTGAGGATTTTGCTGCCATATCGGCCAACCCAATAACTCCGTCTTTAAAGTTGAATCTTGATAACTCTTTCAAATTTGCACCTACAAGTTTGGTAACAGTTTGAGCGTTTACTCCTATCAAATCGGCACTCTCCATTATAGTTGCCATTTCTTCGTTTGCGGAGTATATTGATTTTCCCAAGTTTACATAACCTTCGAATAGTGTTTTAGTTTCAATACCAGTGGCTTGAGTTGTTGCAAACAATTCATCTGTTGCATTCTTGTTGAGAATAATTTGTGTTCCAAACGTTTCAAATAATGCGGTTTGTTGTGCAACAATTTTTTCTAAATTACCACCTAATCTTGTTACTTCAGTTAAACCTTCTGTAAGGGTTTGTTTTAAAAGAAATGCCTGTTCTCGACCAAACCCAATAGTATTGGCCATTTTTCCAAACTGCTCGTCGATATTTTCAACCATGAGTTGTATACCCGTCAAGTTTGACTTTAAAGCGTCAGTAACTCCACCTAACCCAAATTGGGTTTCACCTGTTACGAAAAACATCATAATATTCTTTTATAAATAAATACGGTAATTTTAATTTCTTCTATTCATCTCAATAACTTTCTCTACCATATAATTCCTTTGGTAGGTTGGGATTATCAAAAAATCTCTGTATGAGACATGAAGAAATTTAGAAAGAAAAATATATTGATCTAAAAGATATTTTTTATACGTCGAAGAAAGGCCGAAAAAAGTCAACCCCAAACGATATCATAGTCGATACGTTTTCTCCTGACGGGGCTATTGCGTTGAGTCTTAAATCTACTCCAGGTTCATTTTCCGATATAAATCTTTTTATATATTTTGAATCCATAATTGGCATATTTTGTATAAAATCAATTATCGAAGATTTATCTCTACTACCATTAAGTTCTACAATCTGTTCTTGTAATGTCCAAACTGTTGTTGGTGTTACTCGACCTTTCAAATATGTAGATTCCATTTTGGTTATTTTTTGTTTTTCACCTAACGTCAAAAGTTTAAGTTTGACTTTAGCATTACTTTTTGGTAATGTTGTTTCAAATAGTCCTTCATTGTCAGGATTTACTTTTGGATTTTTGAAACTTAATTCTTCCAAACTAAATGTGTGGTCAAAAAGTTTTCCTGTTAATGGATCTGTTAATTTAACAGTATATTCAGGTCCGAATGATGTGTTTCTAAGAAATATTAATATTGCTTCAATATCTCCATCTAACATTTCTTCAGGTTTCAATTCAGGTTCATATACTTTATTTCTTAACAAAGTTACTAATAAGTTGTTATTTTTCAAACCTGATGAAAGAGCGTCTTCGTCACTTGCATTTAAAAAACCTACTTTGACACTTGATTTTTTTGATTTATAAAAAATACCTTTTGATGGTAATTCAATAACATCATGTGGTATTGTAAAATTCATTTGACCATATTTTATTTCATCTTCCATAATCTTTTTGTTAAAAATATAATTTCATGTATTTTTATGTAAATAAAAAACCCATACACAATATGTATATGGGTTAATTTTAATGTTATATTATTTTTAGTAAACCAAAATTGCTCTATCCATTTTCAGAGTGAAGTTAACTTCACTCAAACCGTCTCCTGTGTAACCAAGAGAACCACCATCATATCCTAATGGAAATGCGTTAACCAATAACCATTTTTCGATAACAACACCCGTAGGATCTAACATTTCTAAATCTACATTTCTTTTATAACCTGCAGCATAACCCATACGTCCTGTAACAGATTCTGCAACCAATCTAACCCATTCCATAACCGCTTGGGTGGTTGAAGGACCGATTGGGTCTAATAGTTTCACTGCAATTTCACCCCATGTGAACGAACCAGCAACATATGTTTCTGTATTTAAGAATTTAATTGCTTGTGAACCTATTGTAATTTTAGGTCTCGATGCTGTTTGTACTACCCACTCATTGATACCCAAATCGGTTGGGAATCTCATTAAGAACCTATTCTGTCTTTTTGGTTCGTAAGGTATGGGCATTTTCATTAAAAGATCAGCCATGTTGTATTATTTTTTTTTCTTAGTTTATTTTATTATAAATATTAGTTAAAAAATTTTTTCTATTTACTTCCTTTTATTTTGAACTAATCTTCTACTAGACCAGTTTTCATAAATATTTTTTTCTCCTCCTTTTGTTAAATAAATATTTAAGTTTTCTTTTTCTTTATCACTTAATTTATTTTTCATTGAATGGACATTTCTTTCGTCGTCATCTGAAAAACCAAATTTTGGTTCAACAAATTTAAATAGGTTACCTCCCACAGAATCATCTCCCGAACTAACGTGGTTAATAAAATAGGATTTCTGAAATTTTTTTGATGACCTTCTCTGATTTGTCATAAATCTTTTTATTTCTCGTATTTTCGCTTCCTCTGGATTTGCAGCAGAACCTGCTCTGTATGAAACAGGTGAGAATTGACATCTCTCTAAATAATCGTTAATTAACCAATTCTCATTTTCTACTTGTTTTAACCCAGCTCTTCTTCTATATTCTTTTAAATTTTTTATTAACTGAGATTTCTCAATTCCATGCATATTGTTTTCTATAAGATATTTGACAGCTCTTTTTAGAACTGATGGTGTATGTCCTCTTGCTGTAATAATCGCAAACACACTTCCATAGTTGATAGCCTCTTTAAAGTCATTCCACACATCTTGTGATGCGATTGGTGCGTATTTAATATCTTCTAAAAATTTCCTGTCACCTGAAACTCCAAAATCTCTATATGGGTCTTTATCAAAACCTACTATCATATGACCTTTATAATTGAACGGTTCTTGACCTACTAAAGTTCTGTATTCAGCAAAATCTTCAGTGGACATACCAATAACGTCACCATCTTCGTCTTTTAAATAAATAAGGGTCGGCATTTCCATTAAATTATCATCCCAATCAAAAGCATAATACTTAAGACCATATTTTAACATATTTTCTTGAGTGACCTCTGAAATAATACGTTTTACTATTTTTTTGTAATTAAACATATAATATAAATATTAACAAAATAAAAAAAGGGGAATTTATGTTCCCCTCTTTCTTTGTTTTTATTTTATTTAAACATCTTCGAAAGATGCTCCTGTTGGTGTTATGTAGAATGTTATATCAATAAATTCAAGTGAACGTGTTGGTTTGATATAAATTTTACCAGTCATTTGATTTCTATCTAAATCAGCAGTGTCGTTAGAAACTGTAACTCGGAAATCGTAAAGACCTCTGTCTCTTCTTATACCGTCAAGAATTGGATTAACCGCATTTAAGAAATCTTGTCTTACTTTTTCATCGTTTTGGTCAAACAACAACCTTACTGAAACCGCTGAAATTAATTTACGTGCTTGTAATAACAATCTTCTTACGTTAATTCTATCAAGTGCAGACTCTCTAACTTGTAGGGTTTTGTTACCCCAAATTACAGTACCAACATCTGAGAAAGTTGCAATTGGGTTAATTCTTCCTAAATATAGAACATCTCTATCTTCTTGTGTTAACTTTTTACGTGCTTTAATTGAATTAACAATACCACGAGTGTAACCCGCCGCTGCGAACCAAGGGAATGCTATATTATCGGTCAACGCTAAGTTTCTTGTAACTTCTGCCGTTGGTGGTATATAGATTTGAGTGTTATTAACACTGTCTCTTGTAAGAACCCAAGGATAGTAAGTTGCGGTATAATTGGAATCAATTCCAGTCTCTTCTAAATTGTCAACTGCTTCTTGTGGGTAAATAAGACCGTCAGCTCCTGTTGTTGTAGGAAGTAAAAGGTTATAATCTGGAGTTGTTGTTATATACAATGAATCCGCTCTTTCTGTCTCAATCATTTCTATTGTAGACTCAACCAAATTACTATTGTTAACATAGTCAATACCTGGAGTTACAAATAAATTTATATTAACCGCTTCAGGATTAGAGAATGTTCTGATACCTAATAGATATGCGTAGTAGTCAGTATTTGCATAATCAGTTGTACCGTCACCAACAGAGATTTGTTTAAACGCTCCCCAACCAACTGCGTTTGGATATCTTGTAGTTGCACAAGCTCCGTTTAAATAACCTGTTCTACCTAAAACATATTTATCTTCATTTGTTCTTCTTTCACGGTATATATCCCATCCATCAAAACCTCCTTGTACTAACAAGGTAAATTTACGTGCAAATAATCTGTAATATGGGTTTGTATCAACAACAGGTTCAGAACTAAAGTCCGCACTACCAACGTAAAATCTTGGTTCACCACTTGTTGAGAAACCGTTAGAAATTGTTATACCACTTGCATTTTTATCCATGTGGAATCCTCTTGTTCTATATAACCAAGGTGACGATTCAGTTGCAAAACAAATGTTTGATGGATTTCTTTTACCCACATATTCGAAGAAACTTGGGTCGTAACCATAATCAGCACTTGTTGAGAAACCTAAGAATGTTTTTCTTATGTTATCACCAGAAGATAATCCCGCATCATCAGTTCCTGAAGGAGTTCCAAACGGAGGATTGAATACTAATTCTCCTGGAAAATCATACTTAGTTTTGAAAATTGGGAACGGTGATTTTCCTCCGCTATACTCTCTAAAGTTATAACCTTCGAAACCACAAGGTAAAGCATCTATTGGTGCATCCTCGTTCATTTCTACCATAATATATCTAGATTTGAGTTCAAACTCTCCATCTAATGTACCTACCTTTTTAGCAATAAAATTATTTTCTTGCGGATTCATTGAACAGTTAGTGTACTTTTCTAAAACAACAGGGTTTGAGTCTGTATCATAGTAATCTCTCACTAACACGGTAAATGTTTCGTTTGCGAAAGATATATCTGAAATAGAAATTTTAACTTCTGTGTTTGCACTGTTACCGTCAGATATAGTGTAAAATTTGAAAAGGTTATAAACTTTAGAACCTCTTACTTCTGATACTACCCAAGGACTTTCAGGTGATTGATATCTTTCTAAATACCAACCAATTGATGTTGGGTCTTCACTTTGTGCTTCAGGTAAAGAGATTAAATCACATTTTAAACCTCTAATATATCCTTTGTTGTATGCCCATCTCAACATTGTTTGGAATCTTTCCTCAACAAAAAGTGGTACGACATTTCTAGGTTTTCCAAAGTTGTTTCCACCGAAAACTTTTGATATATATTCTGAATCACTTGTAGAGAAAGATGTAACAAACGTGAAGTTGTTACCTAAATAGTTTGTTGCGTTTATAGCAAATTTAGCAAACGGGTTTTTAAGTACACTTTCATATTGACCTGTACAATCCATAGTTACGTCAGTTATACCAGTAATTTCATATCTTGGATTATTTTCATCACTGTATGTAGATATACCTCTAGATCTCAATGTCGCAACAACCAAATCATCATAATTTGTATACGCCATACCCGAATAAACATATATCATACCTATCATTGTACCCGAAAAACAATCCACCACAGTTGTAGTTGTTGTAGTTGTGGGAACAACAGGAGTTGGGGTGATACAAGGATTTGGTGTTGGTTCGGGTGTTGGTGCTGGTGTAGTTGTAGATGTTGTTATTGGGTTTATATTAGTTAAACCACTAACTACTGACCAAAATGAGAACCCTGAATATTCCGCATTACCGATATTTTCAAACAAAGCATAATACCATGTATCATTAAATGGTGATGTGAAGTCAGTCAAACTTGCTGATGGTGACGGAACATTAAAAACATTTGTCGATGCAGTATATCCACTTGAGAGTATGTCATAATCATCTCCATCGATACTACCAAAATATGCTATAGATGTTTCTTCAGTTGCCGGATTTAATATTCTTTGATACGCAAAAAACTGTAAATCACTAAGTAATGTAGATGTATTACCATTAAATTGTTCATATTGTTCGTTTAATAATACTTCTATTTCATCAGGAAAAGATTCAAAAATTACAGATGAAACACCATTAGTACATCCTGTAAATTCTACAGTGAAAGGAATTGTTTTAGGTAAAATACAAACTGGTTCACAACTTCCAGATGGAGTAACCGCACTTAAACAATATGGGTTAATTGTTGTTGGGTCAACGTTCGCACTAGTTGTAATAGACCAAGAAGGACCAGCGTCGTATCCTGATAGACCTAATATTCTTGAGACAAAAAGTTGATTTGATTGTTGTAAATAAGATTTAGCAATATATGCTGCTTCATATTTAGGTATTTGGGTGTTAACGAATTTTTCTGGAGATGTTCCCCCAAAGTAAGATTGGAATTCTTCGTAGTTTCTAATAAAAATAGGTTCGAAAGCCGGTCCTTTCAGGGTTTCTCCAGCAATCCCAAGAGTAGTAACACCAACACTTTGTGCTACAAAACTCAAATCTACTTCAGAAGTATAGACACCTGGTGAAACAAAAATTTTACTATTAGTTGCCATAATTTTTTAGTTTAATTTATTATTATATTTTATTTTATATATAAATACCCAAGATTTAGGCAAAAACTTTACTTCTAACAAACTATTTATATCTTGGTATGATTTTATTCTGCCTTTTTTCTACCTATGGAAAAAGATTCAAAAAAAATAAAAAATTTGAAGATTTCTGTTGATGCTCACGATACTTTAAAAAAATATTGTGACAAAAGAGGTATTAAAATGTACAAGTTTTTAGAAAACTTAATTTATGAAAAGTGTAAAGAAAAAAAAGATATTTACGGTGAATAATTAAATTAACTTTTGTTGGAAAACTAATACAGAATCTTTGGTAATATCATCTTTGATAATATCTATTCTCAGATTGTCACTTGTATTAATTTGTATTTCAGAAATATCTTGACCATAAAAGTCATCATTAATATAAACCTCATAAGAATCTACGTTATTTATTTCAGAAACTTTTAAGTCAGTAGTGTAATAAATTATATCGGATTTGGAATCTGACCCTACACTGAATTTGAAAGTAAAATCCAACGGTTCTTCAGGATTTTTCTTTTTTCTTTTCTTTTTTATCGATTCATCAACCTCATACATTTGTATTGTTCTGACAATAGCAGGTTGTACTTCAAACTCGTCCTCATCTAATAATATCCCTTGTAAAGTCATTGGGTATTTTTGCATATAAAACTTTCTTTTTTCTAAATCTAATACTGATTCGTCAGAAGCGTCACTCATTATAATCGGAAGATAATGACCTTTTATATTTTGATACGCTTGTCTTGATGCAAACGTCTGCATTATCTTTTTATTAAACTCATTTATTTCTCTCATTCTATTACAAATTATTATAACAGTATAATTTATTTGTACTGGTATTGGTTGAGGTATTTTATAAACGTCTAATCCATGTCTTTGACCGTCCCAAGTTGGTACTTGAGCATAATGATATAGTCTTCTATTTGGTATATTATATTTTATTGATGGTTCTCCGAATTTAACTTCTGGTTGTCTGACTACTGTAATAAAAGGAGGTTCGGCATTTTTATCAATATTTTGGAAGTCCCAAGTTTCAGTGAATTGAGACCAATTTTGTGTTGTTATCAAAATATCTATCATCGGGATTTTTTTCCCATCAACCGTTACTGTAAAATTTTCATTTACAAAATCTAAAAACCCTCTATCTAAATCGGCATGTAATAGTCCTTTTGGTAAAAACGTACCTTTCTCCATTATCATATCCGTCAATTCATGTCTCCTTTCCAATGGACCGACAGGAAATTTGAGTGATATATTCTTTTTTATTTTTTTCGGTAAACCCATATTTTACAATCCTCTAAATTCGTTAGAACTAACTGGGGATGCTATTATAGTTCTATAAAAAGGTTTATAACCTTTATAATTATGTTTTATGTCTGACACTACCCTACCATCATTTACAACGGTGTAATACCTAACAAAATTTTCAGTTTCATAATAACCAATGTAATCACCAAAACTAATATCAATATTTAATTCTTCCAATGTCTTTAAGTACACTGAAACTGTAATATTACCTGGTTCAACTTGGTCAACTCTAGATGACCCCAACATTTTATTTTCGGGAGCGGCAATACCAATGTACGCATTAAACTCAACAGGTGGTAAATATATTATACCATCAGTAAGGGTTTCCCCATATACATCATCCTTTTTAGTTTTTGTCCTATCAACTCTATAAAGAACACAAGTGTAATTCATATCACCTATTAACCACTCTTGACCCATTCCAATTTCTAAATTGAAGTCGTTATCACCAAAAAACTTACCAAGTCTCGTTATAGGAACTTTATTGTTCATGAAGTATTTTCTTGATAAATATCTTTTTTATTATTATTTTTTATCTAAAATTGGTTTTGGACAATATTAAACCTCTCATAGAACATCAAGCTTTAGAAATATTAGACACCTATTCTGGTGCAAATAACTATATTTTATCTTTGAGACAAAAAAAGGAATCAAATAAAAAATTTTACCCAACAAGGACACAATCAGACTACATTAATAATTACCATACTGTAACACCAAAAGTTGCTCGTAAATGGGTTGAGTTAGATACATATTTTGCAAAAAAGTTTGCGGAAGAAAAATATCTTTTACAGACTCCTGAAAAAATATATATAGAAAAGTTATTAGTAGAAAAAGAAAAATCATATCACATTTGGGGAAAATTTTTCGAAAAGGACGTACTATCTGAATTTTGGGTGCCTAAATCGGCATTGATTAAATCTCACACAATTGAGAAAGTTGAGATTGATTATTCTAAATATGAACATCGTCCTCCACTTTCACACCAAAAAGAAGCGATAGAAAAATTGGTTGGTTCTCGTAGATTTATATTAGCCGATGATATGGGACTTGGTAAGACCACATCTACAATTATTGCCGCTTTAGAAACAGGAGCAAAAAAGATTTTAATTATTTGTCCCGCATCACTTAAAATCAACTGGCAAAGGGAGATTGAGAACTACTCAGATAGGAGTGTGTTTATTTCAGAAGGAAAAAAGTTTTCAACTGAGTCAGATTTTGTTATAGTAAATTATGATATTTTAAAAAATTTCCATGATTTAAAAGACAGTGAAAATTCTTTATTAAATCAATCCGACTTTGAACTTGTAATATTAGATGAAGCACATATGGTGTCTAATGCTCAGGCGCAAAGAACAAAAATAATTAATCACTTTGTTAAAAAAATTAAAAGAGTTTGGTTATTAACAGGAACACCGATGACTTCTCGACCAATGAACTATTATAATCTTTTGAGTATCATCGAAAGTCCCGTCGCACAGAATTGGATGGCTTATGCTATCCGATACTGTCAGGGATATCAGTTTAAGGCGGGGAATAGAAAGGTATGGAACGTTCAAGGGGCATCAAATCTTGAGGAATTAAAAGATAGAACTTCAAAACAAATACTTCGTAGATTAAAAGAAGAGGTGTTGGATTTACCTGATAAAATCATAACTCCTGTTTATTTGAGAACCTCATCAAAAGAATATAAAGATTTAATGGGTGAGTATTACGAATGGTTAGATAATCGTAAAGAAGAATCGTCATCACTTACCATTCAGTTTTCTAAACTTATGAAAGTAAGAAAGGTAATTGCAAATGAAAAAGTAAGACAAACAATTGAATTTGCCGAAAATATTATAGAACAAGGAAAGAAAGTCATTATTTTTACAAACTTTACAGACACTCTACAATTAATCCATAATCATTTTGGTAAACAGTCAGTTTATTTAGATGGGAGTTGTAATAAAGTTCAAAGACAATATGCGGTAGATCAATTCCAAGATAATGAAAAAATTAAAGTTTTTGTTGGTAATTTGAAAGCGGCAGGTGTTGGACTTACGTTGACGGCAGCTGAAGTTGTTATTATGAATGACTTATCTTTTGTTCCCGCAGAACACGCACAAGCAGAAGATAGAGCTTATAGATATGGACAAAAAAATAATGTATTAGTTTATTATCCTATATTTGAGAACACAATAGAAGGTGCAATATATGACATACTAAATAAGAAGAAGAAAATCATAGGAACTGTAATGGGGGATGAAGTTTCTGACTCAATAGATGTCGTAGAAGAAATTTTAAATTTAATTAATTTACGTTAATTTTTTTTAAATGATTATACTATTTATAATAAAAAATTGTTATGAATAGATTGAACGAAAGAAAATTAGAAAGACTTTTAAGAAGAATAGTTAAAGAAGAGGAAGTAAATTTATCGGCAGATGTTGAGTTACTAAAAACTCACAGTAACATACCTGGATGTGACCCAGAAAGATTGGACTTCCAAAAATGTTCAACAGAAGCATTTAAAACTTTACCAGCACCTGAGTTTGTAAAATTGTTTGAAAAATTATCTCAACAATCAGATGAACCATTAGAAAACCCAATGGATTCAATGGGTGAAATGTCAGAGTCTCGAAGAAGATATTATAGAAATAGATACTAAAATCTGTTATTAAACCAAAACAACTAACCTCGTCTAACGAGGTTTTTTTGTTTAAAGAATATTTATCATTAATGAATGTTACTTTTAAAAATATAAAATGTAAGTTAAATACAAAACAAAAAAATCTATTTAAAGATTTTTGTAAATTTTTACAAAAAAACTATGGTTTAAAAGATGATTTAATAATTTCATTTGTTGGTGAACGTATCGGTAAAATGACAACTGGTAGTCAACACGTAAAAAAAGGAATTAAAATACTAATTAATAATAGAATGAATAGAGACATTCTGAGAACTATGGCTCACGAATGGATTCATGTATATCAAAGAAATGTATTAGGGAGAGAAAGAGGTCCAGACATTGGTGGAAAAAATGAAAACGAAGCAAATGCATTAGCTGGTTCTCTTTTAAAAAAATTTGAATCAAAAAATCCTAACATGGATGGAATAATTTATGAAGAGGTTAAACCAATACAAAATAAAATAAATTTATTACAAGAGCAAATATTATTAATAGATGGGGAAAAATTAAGGAATGAATTTATAAATGAAATGAAAAAAATAGGAATAGAAAAATTACCTTATTCATATTCATCATTAAGAAATTTTGTTGACCCAAAAACAATGAACATACATTATAATAAACATTATAAGGGTTATGTAAAAAAATTAAACGATGCTTTATCGGATAAAAAATATGGTGATTTAGAATTAGAAGAAATTATTTTATCGGTTAGTAAATATGATGATGTTGTAAGAAATAATGCTGGAGGTGCTTTTAATCACGCTCTGTTTTGGAAAATGTTATCACCAAAAAAACAAGTCCCTAAAAAAGAGATTCTTGAAAAGATTAATAAGGATTTCGGTAATATTAAAAAAATGAAAGATGAGTTCAACGAAGAGTCCAAAAAAAGGTTTGGTTCAGGATGGTGTTGGTTGATAATTACAAAAAATAAAAAATTAAAAATTATATCCACACCAAATCAAGACAATCCTCTGATGAATATTATAAAAGGAGGGGGATATCCTGTCTTGGGACTTGATTTATGGGAACACGCATATTATTTAAAATACCAAAATAAAAGAGATGAATATATCAAAAACTTTTGGAATCATGTAAATTGGGATTTTGTTAATGAACTATTTTTGTCCCGAATAGATAATTGAAATATTTATATAAAAACAATCATTATGTCTATTATAAGCAATGAAGAAAGAGAAAAACTCTACAAAAGAGTAAGACACGTATTGGGTGCTCCACTTAGGTCAGTTGAATTAGAAGATGAGCAACTTGACACTCTTTTGGAATTCTCCATTGAGGACTATTCGCAATACATACAAGAATGGTTGACTGAAAGTCAATGGACAAGTTTATGGGGATTAAACGTTGAAACCCAATCTTTAACAAATGCCTTCATGACTAAAAGTTTGGATTACGAAACAAGATATACTTATGCGTATTCAAAAATTGTAGGTTTGCAAGCCGGAGGTGATTGGGTACTAAAAAAAGATTATATTCAATTAGAACGAGGACAACAAATTTATGAGATACCTGCGGGTCGAGAATTAAACGAATTGTTGTGGTTTACTCCACCAGAAATGAATAACCTTCTGTTCGATCCTTGGGCCTTTGGAGGTATTGCTGGTGGTGGTATATCAGGACCTGCAGGATACGCACAAGTTGGTAACGTGTCAGGTAGTTATTTCTTAATGCCAGCATTTGATATGTTGTTGAGAATGCAAGAAATAAATATACAAAAAAGAATAATTGCTGGTGACTTAACTTATCGTGTGACCGCACTACCTAACGGAAAAAAAGGTATACACTTAATGAATACACCTGGAGGTAAATTTGATTTTGGTAACTCAACTTTGATGAAAGGTAAAGTTTGGTATTGGTATTACGACACAAACGATGCTGATAGAGATAAATGTTTAAAAGATAATCCTGACATTATAAAACTTCCTTCGGATGTACCTTTTGATAAAATAAGTTGGAACGATTTAAATAATCCTTCTCAAATTTGGGTTAGAAGATGGTTTGTTGCTTCAGCAAAAGAACTATTATCAAAAGTTAGAGGTAAATTTAGTGGTAATTTGAAAACTCCTGATGGTGACCTAACTATGGATTATGCAACTTTAGCAACAGAAGGTAAAGACGAAAAAACTAAATTACTTGAGGAGTTGACAGGAGCTGAAGGAAGATTAACAAGACTTAGACCTGATAAAGTTTTAGAAAGAGAGGCATTAATTGCTGAAAATCTTAACAAGACTTTGAAGTTTAGAGCTATGCCAAGACAAATATACGTAATATGACAAATATACCACAAAGAAAAAATGTTATTAGGTATCAAAACACAATTGATATTCCTAAAATTGATGACAAGGCGGTTATTATTTCCGCTAAAGAGTATTGGACTAGAGATGAAAACTTATTAATTGTAAGAGGAGTGGATTCATCCGAAGTTACTTTAAACTCAATTATAACTAAAAGAATAATAATAAAGTCATTGACTCAAGTTTTAGTTAAATCAGACACAGGTTTAATTGATGAGGAATGGGATGAGCTCCTTTTGGAAAAAGGAGCTTGCGTACAATTTCAGTTCGTAGAAGGTAATTGGTATATACTATCCTCCGACGGTCTCAAAATGTCTTAATTCTTCTTCTCCTAAGAATTTTAACATAAATGGGTCTGCCAATCTATACATATGGAATGGTGATTCACCAACCTTATCCCAAAAAACCATTTCTTCATCTGATATTTGCATCACATCTTCCAGTTTGTCTTGGTCTCCCTCCTCAAAAGGTTGTCCATTAATTAACTCACATTGTTCAGTTGTGAAGAAAGGTCTGTCTTCTGGATTTTTAATCAATAAAGATTTTCTAACCTCTTGTTTAAAAACAACAAGTAACGGTTCTACTCTTTTGTTAAAAGTCGCAATTGCTCTTTGAATGTTATATTCTCCTAACATATCAGGATTGTTTTCTAAATCTGTTGGGTCTAATCTATAACAATTTAATTGGATTATTGAATCCATGTTATCTTCAGGGTATGTACCATATCCGTCAAAATAACTATCTAAATGTTCTTGTGTCCATCCTTTTTTAGGTTTGTTAACTTTTTGAACGTCTCCATGTGATGCCTTAGTTCCATTGTTAACGTAATAGATAATATCACCAAGATTCACATTTAAGTTTTCTCTGATTGCAAGTTCCATGTGTGCTTGTCTTGACATTAAAGCCCCCGCCTTTGTCTTGGTTTTACTTCTTGCAATATAATCGTCAATAGATTGTTTGACTTTTGACTTGTTTGCAATTTGAGCCAAAGGAATTTTTTGATCGAATATTCTTTGTAGGTATTCATAATAGTATTCTACAAATCCTTTACCATCACCATCAAGTAACATTTTAATCGCTTTATCTAAAAATACCTCAATATACTTTGGCATCTTTTTAGATTTGATTGAGTTACCTGTAAGTTTGATTTTACCTTTACCTGTGATAAGGGCGTAGTTCTTTCTTGCTAAGTTAATACAGGCGGGCCACTGTCCATCAGTATCAAGTGCCATTTCACCTCTCATTGCTAAGTCATTAAACTCCATCACATCAGCTTCTTCACCTACATATTCTTTACCCTCCTTAACTTTCCAATTAAGTCCCTTACCAATGTATCTTCTACTTTCTACACCATCGGGAACAGAGAAGTTAATACCATCCGTGTCCATCACAAGTGGAGTATATCCTCTATCCATAAAGAAATGAATCATCATTCTTAGATACTGTCTTCCTGTACAAGTAATCATCTCACCTTTATCCATGTCACCCCAATGAAATACTTGTGGTGCAGATAATGAACCAAAGAATGCATTGATAAAGATTTTGATTGGTAACTGTTTTCTGTCAAAAGAAAGTGACTTCTTCTTGTCAATACTCGCATATTCCTCAGCCAAATTCTTATACATAATACGGGTTGTTCTAAAATGTGATAACAAACCTTTCATCGCACCTGTTATATCGCATTCGGGAAATACATCATGAACCAACTGAATAGATGGGTATAGTGAAGAGTAGTCAAGTTTTAATACGTTCCTTGAATATCCTGTTCTGATTAACCTTGACAAACCACCAACAAAGTTTCTCTTCTCGTTTTTAGCAGGGATTGCAAGTCCATGTTTGTAAGACCATGCTAACATCAACATTTTCCATAATGTCGCAGTTCCCATTGTTGAAACTCTTTCATATGTTGTTGGTACAAGTGAGGCGAGAAGAAAAGTTCCTTGATTGAACTCCTCATCAACAAGTAGGGTTTCCTCCAAGTCATCGTCAAGATATCTCTCTACAATATCGTCACCTGTTGTTTTGATATATATGTCATTTCTTCTTTCACAAACCTCATCAATCTTGGTATCAATACCAACTTTTTTATAACCACCATTTTGAATGTTTAACCAATATTCGTTTTTATTAGAATACATGGGGGCAATCTTGGTATGGTCAATATAGATACGGTCTTTTGCTTCCGCATCAATAAACTTTGTAATGTACTTAAGTCCCGCTTCTTTGATATTAGAATTGATTGCTTGTGCTCTACGAACTGAGTGTAGAATATCAATTACGTTATAACCCCACATCTGAACTTGATTATATTTCTCAACTTCATTTGCTAATTTTAACATTGACTCCTTTTGGGATATTGGTTTGTTTGAATTAAGAGATGTATTAAGTTTTTTGATATCCAAGTTTAGAGCTTTACATCTCTCAAAAATCCAATACCAGTCAAAGTTCGCTGAGTTGTAACCTGATATGATTGATGGTTTAATTTCTTCTATTGTCCTGAAAAACTCAACAAGTCCTCTTCTTTCTTCATCTTCGTCTTTACACTCAATTACTTTAAGAAAACCTTTGTTAGTTTTCATACCTATCATAAATATCCTACCGTCTTTTGGTTCTAAAGCGGTAGTTTCCAAGTCGAATACAAACCTCGTGATATCGTTGTATTCCTCGAATCCTTTGAATAACCTTTTTTCTTTTGAGATGAGGTATTGTTCTACAGGCGGTAGAACCATTATTTTATCTTTTGTTTTTTCACCCCAAGGGTCTATTCCTCCGTCTCTAAAAAACTGAATGAGTGTTCTATATCCTTTAAGGGATTTAACCATAAAAGTTAAACCCCTTTCTAATCTTTCATTACCATCGGTACGTAACTTCTCAATTACAATACCATATTTAGACATTGCCTCTTTTTGTAATCCTTTAGAATTACTATAAAAGTTTAAACCACGTAAATCACCAACCCATGCAAATGCAATAAGGTTATCTTTGACAATAGATTTACCTTTGTCAGGGACTTCTTTGATTTTAAAAATTTTGTCGGATGCGTAATCGTACTCTATTGATACGATGTACTCTTCTGGGTCATTCCCTTCAAGGAACTTTTGAATCTCTTCTTGTGAAATCATATATTTTATTTTGGTGTATTTGCTGTCGAGTTAGGTCGACATTTACCTTCAAATAAAATATAGGAGTAAAAATTACTCTTATCAACTGAGATTTTGAAAATGTTTAGCTATTCTTTTACTGAGTCTTACTCTTGGGTCATCTTCAGTCCTCCCAACCACATTATATGGTACTATAAATCCAAAACTTAAGAATACCCTTCTTGAATTGAACTCGTTTGTCCAATGTTTATAGAGTGAAGCTTCAAAACCATATAAATCGGTTTCTTCAATGTGGATAGATTCTTTGTCAACAAAAAAATTATAATTGTCAGATAAAACACTTATATTACATTTATAGTTTATGTAACCGTCAAGTGATGCGTCATAATGTGGATTTATTTTTCCACCTTTACTCATATCAACCGCTTGTAAAAAAATGTTATCTTTTGGAAAATTAAATTCTTCAGAAATTTTATTTATTAAATTATATATAAAATTAGGTAGATGTTCTTTTGAAACATCGGATATTGATTGAAATTTTGTAATATAATTTGTTAAAGGTGTATTGGAAATGTCAAACATAAAAGATTTACCATTAAGCGTTTTGGATAATTCTGTTAGGTGGTGATTACTATTGTTACCACTATGATTAACAGAATCAATCCATTTTACTATTTGGTCTACTTCATCTTTTGAGATGAATTTTTTTTTTATCTTACAGGTTTCCAATTCCGTATTTTCCAATTTTTTTTAAATTATGTTTTTCCAAAAACTCTTTTGGGTTCATTACTTCAATAATTGTTAATTCAGCAGAATCCATAAGTTGTTTTGCCTTTTCTTCAGGAACTGCCATAACACACAATTTATGAGTTGCTGGTAATTCTCCTGTTGGTGATAAATCTATTTTTAAGATATTATCATTTTTCATTTTTTCTCTTGCTTGAAGAACTTTGCTTTCTTCACATAATATACAGATTCTCATGTTTTGAATTTCTTATACGTTTATATCAGTTATGTTGATGGTATCCGAACTATCATAATAGGACAACCTTTTACTTCCACCCTGTCTCTCAAAAATTTGACAAGTATATGACTCATAAACTGATGGGTTAGAACTTACACCCGTTACTGTAATAACAACATCATCATCAACATCCGTACCTCCTATTTGTGTTCCAAGTATTGTTATGGTATCACCTGTTTGATATAATTTGCCTTGTGTATTACCACTAACACCAACTACAGATCCTCCTGAAACCTCAATATCAAAAGATGCATTTACACCAATACCGTTTGTTACACCAGTTAATGACGTGTATGTACTATTTATTGCGGTAGTTCCTGTTGCAGTAAATGAAAATCCTGTGATGTTTCCATAATTGGTTGTAAAATCAACTGTAGTGATAAATGTGTCTATAATATTCCATTGAAAATTGTTACCTATTGTATTTTCATTAAAATCATTACCTATTGTATTTTCATTAAAATTTTCACCTATTGTATTTCCAGCAAATTCATTACCTATTGTATTTCTACTAAAATCAGGTCCTATTGTATTAGTATTAAACGCGGAACCCCAAATGTTATTACTAACATAACCTAAAAAGTCATTATTAAAAGTATATGAACCAATATTATTACCATAAGTACCTCCTGAAAACTGATTACCACCAACAAAAGAATCAACATTGTTTTCTTCAAATGACAGAAGCATCATATTACCTTTAAATTCATTTGATATTTTGTTGTGATTGAAATTATCATAAATTGTATTATTTTCAAATGTATTACCGATAACATTATTAGTGGTTTGTCCACTTATGTCGTTATTAAAAAACGAAACACCAACGTTATTTTTATAAAAATCTTGAGTTATTATATTGTTGTTGAAATTGGTACCTATTTTATTTTCATTAAATGCGCTAATACCAATGTTATTAATATCCCCTAGTGTGTTATTATTAAAATTATCACCAACTGTATTACTCTCAAACGAACTATATATATTATTACTGAAGAAACTAGGTCCGATTATATTAACAATAAAATCTGAATATACTTTATTAATAAAAAACGATTCTCCGATTATATTATTTGTAAAATTATTAGTGTCTAATAAATTTTCATAAAAACTACCAACAATTTGGTTATTCTCAAATCCTGAATCAATTATATTATTATAAAAGTCACTACCAATATTATTGTTTATAAAGCCATCTTGTGACATTGTTATAAAGTTAGACGAAAAGTTTACACCAATTCTATTATTGTCAAAATCAAACCCATCATCATCCCCAATCATATTATCTTGAAATCTCTCCCCAATCAAATTACCATCCATATCACAGTCGATAATATTTCTTTGGAAGTCCGTCCCGACTGTATTATCGTCAAAATCATTTGTAATAATATTATACTTAAAATTTGAACCACAAATATTTGAATCCATGTCTTCGTTAAATGTATTACCTTCAACACCTCCACCAAAATAGTTATTTCTATAAGTTCCTGATAAAAATACATTGTTGGATAGTAAAAATGTGTTGTAATTATTAAAATTACCCAAATAAGTATTTAAATTTAAATTATTATTAAAAGTATAATATTCTGAAAACCCTGTATATCCAGAACTTATAACGTTACATTGGAATGGACTCATATGTTGAGGTAAAGATATACCTCTTGAATAATATGTGTCGGATATGGTAGGTATTGTAGTTCCTGTGACATACATTTCGGTATCACTTGTTATACTTGTAATTTCAAAATACCCAAAAGAACCAATCGGAAATTGACCAAAATTATTGTAAACTCCTAAAATGTCTCCAACAACAAAGTCACTGTTAAAAAAAGTTGTAAACCCTGTAACAAGTCCTGTTGGGTCAATAGTAATACTACCATCTAGTAATTGTTCAGAAAAAAAACCTTCGTATCTTATAAATTGAACTGCTCTGAAATCATAATCGGCTCTGTTATTTTTTTCATCAATTCTTTCTGTAATCCTACCCTTCGCAGGACTTGATGTGACCTCAGTTGTATTCCAATTTATATCATAAGTAATTTTATCTTGTGGGTATAATGTTGAATATACAGTTGGTGAAAATCCTGTTGTTGAAGTTGCTAATAATAACAATGGTTCAGTATTACCCGTTTTATAGTTACCTGTCACAATTGGGTCACCAACATTATTGAAATTAGGTTGGTCGTAACAAGTTTGAAAATCGGTCATTAAATAATAACCGCCAGGTGTTAAAGTTCCTCCAGTATATAAAGAATATAACTCATCGTAAGTTACTTCTTCATAAGTTCCTCCACCTGTTGATAAACCTGAATAAGGAATATGAAAAGTGAAACCACTTTGTTCGATTGGAAATAACGAATTACTTGTTATTCCTGTTGATAGTGCTAATTCTCCTATTGTTTTTCCTGAAAGTATCATTTTTTTGTTTTTTTATATAAATATCATATTTTGTTTATTAATTAAGTTAAGATGTTACATCGTTTAGGTTGGTGTTGGAGTTGGTGTTGGAGTGGGTTCTTGTTCAAATTGTAGTTCGTTAACTAAAATATTTAATGGAAAATCAATGTCAATAGGTTGGATGAACACTTCTCCCGTTTTGGTTAACAAACTATAATTTAAAGCAGGATTAGTAGAAATTGTTTGACCTGATGTCTCATTTTTTGGTATTATTACTGTTGACCCTATTGTTATATCCCCACCACCAATTAAATCTAAATTAACACTTATTGGTAATGAGACGTTTTTATTGATAGGGATATTTGAATTTACAGTAAAATAAGTAACAACTGAACCACTTGAGACATAAATACTTACGGTATATATAATTTCTGGATCTTTATATTCCAAATAAGAATTGTTTTCCACATCAATGTATTCATGATTTTCGGTTATAATTGGGTTAATTAATACTTCAAACGTTGGTGTAACTGTAGGTGTTGGTGTAACTGTAGGTGTTGGTGTAACTGTAGGTGTTGGTGTAACTGTAGGTGTTGGTGTAACTGTAGGTGTTGGTGTAACTGTAGGTGTTGGTGTTGGGGTTATAGAGTAGATTTCATTTATAGTATATGTTAAATAATTTGGACTAAATAGTATGTTAGAAAAAACATCATTTCTTGTAAGATTATTGTAATCCACATCTAAAATAACTTGTGTTGTCCCCGAAATATCTTGTAAATCTATAGTAACACCTGTTGTGATAGTAATTGGGTTACCACTATAAACATCAAGAGTATGTGTAAAATACATCAACACTGGTTCATTAACATTTTGGTTTGCGGTTAAATTGTAATCAATAATTGTTGAACCTGTCGTAATTACCACATTTAAAACTACTTCCAATGGTATTGTTGTTGTCGTTGTTACTACAGGACTTGTTGTTGTTGTCGTTGTAATAGGTGGGCACGGTTGACAAGTCGGACAAGGAGTTGTAGTGGTAGTTGTGGTTGTTTTAAAAGGTACATCAACACAACATGGGAATTCACTTACATAACATGAATCATAAGGTAAATCATCCGCAATATAAGACTCCTGAACATTTATAAAAAGTTTTTCTCTAATTGGTAAAATTAAAACCCCATCAGAATTTCGTAATAAAAATTGACCTTCGTATCTCCCGACTTTATTTGTGTCTTTATTTTGAAATTGGTAATATACATAATATTCGGGGTCTGCGTTTGGTTCTAATAATTTTTTAGACACAAATCCCGCTGGTCTAGTAACTATTTTAGGAATACCTGTTTCTATGTCAACCATAGAAAAGAATATTGCAGATTCTTCTATTAAAGACATCATTCTATTGAAGTCACTTCTTCCATCTTTAACAACTTGTATTTTTAGTAGAGGTAAAGTAGCGTTTTTCTTAATAAAGAATTCCATTAAATGTTTTTAATAATAAATATATCAATCAACATTCTTTTCTAAGATGGGCTTCGTAAAATTCAAATCTATTATGTTCGGTTGGTGTTAATAATAAAACAGCTGGGTTAATTTTACCTTTAATAGTTTCTTGATAACAATGACTCATAAGTGTCTGTTCATATGGGTGTTGAAATTTAGTTTCTAAATAACATTTGTAGTTACCCTCTTTAGACATTATAATTGGCCAATTAGAAAGATATATTTCACCACTAGCATATGGTACATTTTTATGGGACTTTATATATTTAAACTCTAAGTTTGGGGAATCTTTATCCAATCCTTGTTTAGGTAAGTTTTTATTTTCAGGCCAGTGAGATTCTCTAAATGATTGAGGGACATTATACCAAGACCATTGTTTGTCATGACTACCAAAAAATTCCGTAAAATTTAATTTTAAAAAATCAAAACCTTCTTTAGTCATAATTTCAATTGACGAGTTAAACAAATTTTTAATCTTTCTGTTGAACCCATTTTTACATACATTGTCTATACCATTGTAAAAAAACATATCATCCTCAAAAAAGAAATAGTGACTTAAATTTTCTTGGTCATTAAAATGTTCCGCAATAAATTGCCTTCCACCTGTAATTCCTATGTTATCTTTTTTGATATGAACAAATCCATACATATCACATAATTGTAGATATTTTTCTGTTGTTGATAGGTCAGTAGAATTATTTAATAAAAACTTATTTGTTTTATTTAAAAAATTAGTATCATATTCTAACATAGAGTCAATTAAAGTCTCAAATTGTTTCGGGGAATTGAAAGAGATTACATATAGTCCTATGTCTTTTACTTCCTTAATTATTTTTGTTTTTTCTATATTAGATGTAATAGATTTAATTTTTACGGTTTCATTTTTTACGTCTTCAAAAAATCGGTATAAAAGTCCGTTTGATTCTATTTCACAATAATCTATTAAGTTAGGATACAAATAAGTCATAATTGTAAACAAACTTTCTTCAGTCCCCATCAAACCATTTTTTAATGTATCCATCATCAAACTATAATATTTAGAATTCATTTCCGAAATTGTGTCTTTATTCCCACCAAAAAAACCACCTCTACAAACAAACTTGGGGTTTTGTGTAGAAAGTTCACACATTTTTTCATAATTAAAACCATGTATTTCCGTATTGGTCTCATACGGAAAACAAATAAATAAAAATTTTTCTGTTAAACTTTTTATTTTATTTAAAACATCGTCATGTGTAAAATAACCTGAATGAACAGTATTTGTGATTCCGGCATCTATCCAAAATAATTTATCAGAATTAAATTTATCCAATATTTTTGCATCATGAAGAAGAAACATTTTTGACATTACAAGTGGATTATACATATCAAGTTTGGATTGTGTTGACTCTTTTAACCACCCAACCTGATTATACCAATTTGGGTTAGTTCTTATTGTTTGTATTGTCTCGTAATAATCGTTTGACTTAAACCAATTTAAATCCCTTAAAATAAATTGGGTTTTATCTGAATCACGCCTTTCATTAACAAAATGTTTAAGATTTTCATCTCCGTATATTATAAGATTGCAATCAACCCTCAACAATTCTTCCAACTTGTTTAGATAATGTTCATAGCTTCTAGACCATCCTTCTTCTAGATTACCTCTACCAATGTCCCATAAACCAGTGACTAATGTTATTTTATCCATTTTTATTTTTTTAATTCCGCATAATCAGACCATCCCCCATAACCAACATTATGGGTTATAATATAATTTTTATTTATCAAAAAGTTTTTTAACTCTATTCCGTTTATATGTAAATTTTCATAATAAATCTTATCAATAATAAATTTATTAAAATTTATTGATTTAATGATTTTATCATCAAAACCTTCTGTATCAATATAAAGTATGTCAATTTTGGTTAAATTGTATTTTTCTAATAAACGGTTAATACATAAACAATCAAGTTCACGATAACAAACACCATTTTCTGTATAATGATTTCTAACTTTTATTGAATGGGTTTTGTTTAAACTAGCCAATTCAAACTTATTAATATGGTTAGTATCTTCTTCATGAAAATAAATTTTCTCCTTTGTTAGATTTTCATCATCGGTTATTATTATATTTTCCAAATTAATATTCCCAACATGAGAATAACATTTTAATAAACTTTCATTATGTTCAATGAAAGGTTCTACAAGTATTAATTTATTGATATTTTCATTTTGTATTAAATCTGTGAAATCATCGAATCCTCTGTTCGACCCTATTTGAACTGCTATCATTTTTTAATTCTTAATTTTACAAACCCAACCCACTTCTAAAAATGATGTCTCTTTAAGTGGTGTTAAATTATATTTTATATTAGTACCATCTATGTCCGAATCCTGTATTTCCATCCAGTTCCAAAAATTGTTTTTCATTTTTTTTTCAAAATACTCTTCGTTTGGTGAATAATCATGTGCCATTATTATATCACCTGTTTTTAATAATTTAGAAATTAATCTGAATTCATTTTTTTTACTACCTCCATCACATAGAACTAATGTTGTACCTTTTAATTGAATGTACTCTTTTAATTCATTCATACATTGATTATCAAAAAAGTCGCTATAGTCAATCAAAAATAAGTTTTTTACTATAAGGGATATCCTTTTTTTTTCTAATCTTTTTTTTGTAAATTCCGGTATTGAGACATCATAAGATATAAGTTCAGAATCCTTTAAATTATTTAAATCCAATAAGTCCCTAATTATTTCAGTTAACCCACCGTGAAAAGTTCCTATTTCTAACACTCTACTTGGTTTATGTAATTTAATTAAATCATTAAATCTATCAACAATATTCGGATTTTGTTCAATTGACAGACCATTGTAACTTACGTGATTCACAACACCATTACGAAAATTAATATCAAAATAATCGTTTTCAAAACAATTTTTTGTTGAGCATGAAAGTTTATTTTTAATTTCAGTTAAATTCATTTAAAGAAGTTTTTTCAAGTCTATTCGGTTTATTAAGTATTCAATGTTTGATGGTAAAGTACAGTTTTTATCAAACCAATTTTTAGCATTTTCCGATACAAAGTTTAAATATTCGTCATTATTTTTCACTCTATTCCATGTTGTAATTAAGTTATTTTTGAAATCGGTGTATGAGTTGTATTTAGGATGTCCATCGAAAGAATAATCACAGGAATGATAACAACTTATATAATGAAAATTAGGTATTAATGGGTCTGGATAATTAATATTTAAATGAGGTCTAATTACAGGTATCCCTACCCCAAAACATTCAATGTCCCTATTACACATTTCATTTCCACCTGGTAGACTTAAAGATACTTTATATTTTGATAAGTCATTCAGATATTCAGTATACTCCATATTTTGGTTATCAACATTTTTGTCAATAATAATAATGTCATCTGTTACAATTTCATTTACCATTTTTTTTCTAAAATCCCATAACCACCCCCTAAAAAAAAGTTTTTTTTCTTTATCTGAGTTTTTGTTTTTTTCATATAAAGAATTCATAAAATCATAACAACAATCAAAATAAGGCCCATAATAAAAAGGTTCATAAATATTTTTAATGTCATTTGGAAATTTTACATCTAAATTGTTTTTTGTGTTTGTTTTGAATGTATAGTAATCGTAGAAATTAAACCCTCCTGGATAAAAAAATTGAACCATGTTTTCCGCATCCCAACCTAAGTGAGACATGAAATGGTATTTCCAATTGTCAAAAAAAGAAATTAAAATATATTTTTTATTTTCAGGGTTCACTATTGAAAAATTCATACAACTATAAATTCCTCCCTGACCGTACTTTTCGTAATTTGTGTCGTTAACAATCTCAAAAGAGAAGTCGTTAAATTTTTTTTGTAGTTCGGTCAATAATTTATTAAAAAAATTAGTAATATAAAAATCTTTATCCCCAAATCGAATTTGTCTTTGTTCGTTCCTTATATGTAGTTTCATTTTTTTATAAATTTCCACTTATTCTATTACACCACCCTTTGGATTTACTGTAAGGCCAAACAACCCAATATTTAGGGTTTTCAGTTGTATTAAATTCTCTCCATATTTTACAATAACCATCAGGGTCTTGTTTCATTCTAAGTATTTCTGAGGTATCTGCGTCTTGTCTATATAAAGTTTCATCTTTTTCGTTATGAAACGCAACAACCCAAAATTCATAATCATTCTCAGAAACATCATTGAAAGACACATCAATACAATGTTTAAATATCTTTGAGAAACTATCCATCCATTCTTGTTCATTTGTATAATCATACGGATTTGGAGGATATTTTTTATCTATAGTATACTGTTGAATTCCTCTTTTTGAGAATAATATACCAGAATATTTTTCGTAATCTCTTACTGTTCTTTCTGTGCCAAATCCATATTTTCCTAAGTCCCCATCATATTTTTCACCATCTACACCTAACACTTGTCTATTTTTTTTATGACAATTCTGATTTTTTATAAACCATTGTTTGTCATCATCCCACTGTTTTGTTCTACCTTTTCTTGTATATTCGTGCCAAATTACGGTTTTGTGTGGGTGAAATAAATCATAACCATGTGTATATGCTCTTACGGCAATTGATATTTCCTCTCCATGAAAATAGTATTCAGGATCGTGTTGAACCTCATTGGAAAATTCTCCTAATGTAAAAGCAAAATGCGCAGAATAAAATCTTGCAGGAATTGGTTGTTTAAGAGTTTTCCAATTAGGAATAACTTCAGGTAAAAAGAAAACAACACCTTCAGGTGTAAATCTATCAAAAACCATTCGCCAAGGTTCATTAACTCTTCCTTGTGGGTCATTGTCAGGGTCAAAAGAAGAAACATAACCCGTTAATAATGGCTTTTTATGTCCTTTTTTTTGTAATTGTTTAACCATTTTAATTAATGTGTCATCCCAATTTTTTTCGAATCTCATATGAGAATCCAACTGAAGGGTGTATTCCTCCCCATTATATAACTGTTGGACTTGATTTCTTGCCCAACAAACACCTGTTGATTCTTGATACGGGACATTTAAAATTCTAAATCTCTTGTCACTCTCATATTCTGATAAATCATCAAATTTATCTTCAGAATGATATTGTCTACAAATCCCAAATCTTAGGTTTTCAGGTTTTTTAGCTTTATCAATACAATCTTTAATTGTTGGTATAAGTTGAGGATCTCTATAGGATGCAATTTGAATAAAAATTTTCATTTTTTATTTAAAATAATAGAGCAACTCATTTTGAAAATAAATGTTACCGAGATAACGTTTTAGATTTTTGTTTGATAGTAACTATTACTAACTGTTTCTTGACTCTAAGTTTGACACTCTTGTTTTTAAAGACTCTATTTCTGTTGTCAACCTTTCTATAATTTTTTGTTGTTCTTTTGTAGATTCAACTAATAATGAAACCATTTCGGAATAACGTATTGTTTTGTAATCTGATATGCCATTGAATGTTACCGCTTCAGGTAAGAATGATTCTACTTCTTGTGCAATCATACCTATTTGTCTACTTTGGTCATCTACCTCAAAATTTTCAGCGTTTTTATAATTAAAATAAACCCCTCTTAAATTTTTAACAATATCTGTTGCACCACTTATTGGTATTATATTTTCCTTCAATCTTACATCAGATGATGTTGTTGTCAGTATTCCTGTTGTTGCGTTTCTATATAATGCAACGCCAGTGCTCGATACCGTACCTACCGATATTTCTTTATCAACTCTTAATTTTTGTTTGATATACAAACCAGATCCACCTATTGTCGGTAAATCCGTTCTTACTGATGGGTAAAAAATCATTTGGTCATTTGTACCACTACCACCAAAACTAGTTAAACCACTTGTCGAACTATTATTTATATAAAACGGTTCGTTTGATGAGGTAGAGTTCGCATCAATCTCACTATAATTAGTAAATCTTGTAAATGAAGAATCTACACCGCCTACCGAATCTCTCACTGTAATTCTAGCAGAATCTGTTGCTGTTTCTATTTGTACTGAGTTAACATTAGGACCTAAATTATATATTGGTGTACCCCCTGACCAATTTATTTTTATTAAATCATTTGTTCCTAAGACCGCACCAGATCCTGACGAATAAGAAAGTTTAAAAATATTGTTGTCGGACCTATCAACACCAAAGGCGTAAGATGGTGTAGATGCGGACGTTGATAAAAACCTTATGAATGCATCCTGTGTTGATCCAGTGTCTCTTAATGAAATATTTGGGGACGCTGAATTTTTAGTTAAAATCAATGTTGTACCATCAAATTTAGCATTTACTTCACCATTTAAAGTGTTGGGTGATCCAGTTGCGGTAATTAAATTATCGTTAACATTATTATTAATTGTTATACCAGTCAAGAATGTACTTGTAAAAGAACTATAAGGTAACGCTTCAGTTCTACCCGTAGATATAGGATTGTAATTAACGATAGGCATTAGTGAATTAGAATAACCTGTCGTTGCAAAAGGGAGTGATGATATTGGTAAATCTGCCATAATTTATATATAAATATATTTAAGTAACAATTATTCTTCCACCATCTTCTTGTAAAATTAAAAACATATTTTCTTGTGCTAAGAATGGTTTCACTATTGGTGATGGAGTTACTGTTGGAGTTACTGTTGGAGTTACTGTTGGTGTAACTGAAATTGTAGGTGTAACGGTTGGTGTGGGTGTTGTTGTTGGTGTGACTGAAATTGTAGGTGTAACAGTTGGGGTTATAGTTGGTGTAGGTGTAGAAGTTTTTGTTGGTGTAACGGTTGGTGTAACTGAAATTGTAGGCGTAACTGTTGGTGTAACTGTAGGAGTAACAGTTGGTGTAACTGTAGGAGTAACTGAAATTGTAGGTGTTACAGTTGGTGTAGGGGTAGATGTTTTTGTAGGTGTGACAGTTGGTGTAACTGTTGGGGTGGTTGTTGGTGTTAATGAAATTGTAGGTGTAACAGTTGGTGTAGGAGTAGTAGTCTTTGTTGGTGTAACTGTTGGAGTAGGTGTTGTTGTAACGGTAGGTGTTACAGTTGGTGTAGGTGTAGAAGTTTTTGTTGGTGTTACTGTTGGTGTTACTGTAGGTGTTACAGTTGGTGTTACAGTTGGTGTAGGTGTAGAAGTTTTTGTTGGTGTGACAGTTGGTGTAACTGTTGGGGTGACTGAAATTGTAGGTGTAACAGTTGGTGTAGGAGTTGGGGTTTTTGTAGGAGTTGCGGTAGGTGTAACAGTAGGAGTTGCGGTAGGTGTAACGGTTGGTGTAACTGTTGGAGTAACAGTTGGTGTGGGTGTTTGTGAAAAACTTGGGTACGGTGGAGTACACCCAAATTCAAAACATAAATCACCTATTCCTAAGTTTAAATTAATTATATTTGTTGGATTTGTACCACAAGCAAAATAAGTAATTCCACTTGACACCTCAATGTTTGTTTGTTGATTACCAAAACAATCAGTATAATCAAAGTATCCAGAAACTGTTGAGGTATTCTCAAGTCTCAAACAATAACAAAGATTTGTTGGTGTTGATGTTGGGGATGGGGTTAAAGTAGGTGTAGGTGTTGATGTTACACAATAATAAGGATGAAATACTTCACAACCTTGATTATCGGTTATTTTAACAATAAAAGAAGTTGACCCATTAAAAGGGAATGGTAAATCAAAAGAGTAATTAGGAGGTATTGTAACGGAAGAATTCTCAACAACACAGAATGAGTTAGTGATATCACATACCGATATTTCAAAAGGTGGAGTTCCTGTGACACCTGTAATTACAACTTGTGTTGGCATACAAATAAATATAAACTCAATTTGAATTTTAGCAAGGGTTTATTGTTGTTGTTGGTGTTGGGGATGCACAAGAATAAAATTCAAATTTTTCACAACTATCGGCATCAACTATTTTATTTAATAACTAACATGAAGTATCTAAAGACGATGGAACCGTAAATGTATAACTTGGTGGACATGAAGTTAATCCCGTTATAAAAACACATAATGTATTTGTAATATCACAAACATAAACATCAAATGGTGTTGTTCCTGTTATATTAGTTATTGTAATATCGTTTGACACTATAAAAAATATTCTTACAAACCTAAATAGGTAATTAAATTATGGTATTCAGTTTTTAATGTTTCTCTTTGATCCATTATTGTTTGTGGTATTAATTCACCACCTAAAACATATCTTTCTACCGATTCCCTAAGATTAAAAATATTTGATATTTTTTCAGAATATAAAACTCTAATTTTATGTTTTAAAGTTTCAGATCCAGTAACAGTTAATGTATTATCTTCGTTAATGTTTTCACCATCCAAAATTACATTAAGATATAAATTTTTTATTTCTTCACTAACTGTATTGTAAATTTCAGGAACTTCTAAAGTTAAATGAAATGAGATATAACCTTCCTTAATAACATAACCTGATACATAGTTTTCTCTGAATTCCTCAATATTATTTTCATCATAATAAACCACAGTTTTTTTATTTAAAACCGTAATTATTTGGTAATATTTTTCTTTTTTCATTATGTTATAATTTTATTTTTAAATTTATCATTGTAGTTACCGTTGTTGGATTTGTAGTCCATGTTGGTGTAATCCATCTAACTTGTAATTTATCACCACTTGTTACCGATAATGGAGTTCCTAAAACAAAATTATTATTAACTGTTGGGCTGAACGATATTCCTGAAACAACCACATTTCTTATTCTTTTACCTTTAGTACCTCCTGGATTAATACTAAACCTAATTTTCATTTGGTTTGAAGTTGCGGGAACGGTTACTGAAGTTGGGATGTATGGACTCGAGGCCGTTGGTGTTGCGGTAAGACCCGCAGTTGCCCATGTAGAACCGTTATCTAACGAATATTCCACCAATACAGGTCCGTCAGTACCTGACCCAAAAGTTGCAATATCTAATGAAACAACTAAAGAAACATAAGACGACCCATCAAATGTAGGTGATGTTAATGTCGATGTTATTCCTGTAAGTCCGGCATAACTATTAATATATGTTACAAAAACCGATGCCCATCCCGCAGGTTGTGTAGTTCCTAAAAAAGTTTCGGATAATATGGTAGTAGAACTACCTGATGTAAATTGTAATGTCGATGAAATTGTTTGAGATGTTCCCCCTGATAAATTATTGATTGTCATCGTTGAGTTTTCATTAGACCCTCCCACGAAATTCGATGATATTATTACCTCAGTTATTAGACCCGTATATTGGCTTACAATGTTCCAAGGATCTCTGTTTGTTGTACTTGGGGTTAATGTTGATAACGACCCGATATAGTAAGTTGTTGCATCGACAGGATTTAAAGTGCTGTGACCAAATAGCATATTAACAAACGAAGGGACATTAAGATACGTTGTTGCCGATATTGTTGGAACATTTAATGTACCTGTCATTGTATCACCACTTTTGTTAACTTTATTATTTTCTAAATTAACTATTGTGGTACACCCACTTAAAGTTTCACAAGTAAGAGCATTAAAATTACTAAATGGTGTAATCCCATAAGAATAATTTTGTTGTCCTTCAGTAAAAAATGTTATTGTGTTTGTCTGAGATCCGGTGTTTGTTGACCTTACTTTAACTAAGATTCTATCCGTAATATCAATAGTACTCCCACTATAATAACCGTCGGTAAGTTCCATTGAAGTTGTTGGTGAATATGTTAATACCTCGGATGGTGCGGTTGTAAGTATTAGGGTTTCGGTTCCACCTGTTGTATAAACATATACCTCACAAAATACTTCAAAAGAAGCGTTTATTACGTCCTTATATGAGTGTAAGTAAAAACTCCAAACACCCGCAGGTATTTTTGTTGTATTTGGGTAACCTATTGGGGTTAAAAACGATGCGATTGTTGATGTAACACCACTGTTTATTGTTACCCCTGTTGTTTGTTCCGTTAAATTTGTTCCTATTGGTGAAAATTCTTGATAAGGAGACTGTGATTGTGATAGATTTAAATAATAAACTTCACCTCCAGCACCCCCAATAGGTAGTCCTGTAACCGTAAATGATCCTCCTGAATTATTTTTGAATAATATTTCACCATTCGTATATGTTCCCCCTGTTACATAAACATCAGAAAAACCACTGAAAACATAATTTTTTATATCTGTTATTTTAGTCGATTTGGTAACACCAGAGGGGACTTGAAGATTTTCAATAACCAACAAATCATTTGAGGTAAATCCAGTGTAATTTACATATGGTAATTGTGTTATCGTTTTTCCTGTAAGCGGCATTTTTATTTTTTTTATAAATAGTTTATAATTTAATATTTTAAATATTCATCTTCACCAGTAATAATGTAGAAAATATCATTAGTCAATATTGCATCTATTATTATTTGTTCTGATGTTGGGGTAACAGTAGGTGTTATAGTAGGAGTATTAGTAACAGTAGGTGTTATAGTAGGTGTTATAGTAGGCGTTATAGTAGGAGTATTAGTAACAGTAGGCGTTATAGTAGGAGTATTAGTAACAGTAGGAGTTATAGTAGGAGTATTAGTAACAGTAGGAGTATTAGTAACAGTAGGAGTATTAGTGACAGTAGGTGTTATAGTAGGAGTTGGGGTACATCCACATGGATTTGTACAAGTTTGAGTTGGTTTAGGAGTTTTACTTGGTTTAGGTGTGTTCGATGGTTTTGGACAACCACATGGGTTTGTACAAGTTTCCGTAGGTGTTGGTGTTAGTGTTGGGGTAATTGTCGGTGTTGTTGTCACACTAGGTGTAGGTGTAGGTACTTTACAAGGGTCTAATGAAGGTGTAGGTGTTAGTGTAGTTGTTGGTGTAGGGGTTGGTGTCTTGGTCAAAGTCAATGTAGGTGTTGGTGTAGGTGTTGATCTAGGAACGTTTAAAATATTCAAACACTGACCATCCTCAACTAAAATAGTATAAGTTCCATAAACCTGTCTTGATGGGTTAAGTTCATTAGGATAAAAAACAAAAGGTAAAGTCACAAACCCCAAATTTAGGGTAATATTATCATTGTCTGGTTTAAATAAAACATTTACAGTTTTACCTTCAAAATTTTTACTATTAATTGTTATACTTAGTGACATTTTATTAACTTGCAATTTCTGTGGCAATACAAATCTCACCACGTTCTTTTATTAATCTATTCATATCATTAAAGGATATAGTTGCTCTTCCATTTTTTCCCCAATTTTTACCCCAACTATTTTTTATTCTAAATGTTTTGTTTTTAATATCAACACCATTAATTACATAAGCATGACCTCCTGAATTTCTACCCCCAACCCTTATAAGTCCATTTTTGTCTGGAAAAAACATATTGTAATACCAATTTGTGCCCACAACTACAGGTCCAATCTTCATTACCGTATCAATTAATGTATTTAAATCGAAAGCCCAATAGTACGATTTTATTTTACCTATCTTTTGTAAATATTTGGCGCCAGCACGAACTGACGTTCCTGCATAGTTTTCTCCTGGCCATTCGTCAATTTTTTGAGATTCAGTATATATAATATTTGGTTTAATAATTGGAGGTATTCCACCTTGTTCTGTTGGTCCGTCTTCTAACCAATGTGACCATGAAAACCCAACACATTGAGGTGTTCTACCTTGATCTCCCCACCAACCATCGTCGTTCCAATACCTTGAGGTAATTGTTGATGATGAATTTGGTTTTACTACAGTACTTAATTTTGAAAAATTATTTTTAATTAGATAATTTAAATCCCTCTTATCTTCTTTTTCAACCCTACCTAATTCAAACGGTAATAAAGGTTCACCTGTTGTTGTTGTGGTTGTTACTAACGTTGTGGTGGTGGTAACAATCTCATTGTTTATACTAAATGTAAAATCATTTGTTAAACAAATTGTTGTATCACAATTTGGACAATCGGGGTCAAATAAATCAAATTTACCTTTAAGTAGTTTAAAATTATGTTTTACCTCATCAGAACTTAAAGGTTCGACATACATTCTAAATTGAGATATAGCACCCTCAAATGTACCCCCAAAATTTTGTTCCAATAATATATTTGTATTTAAACCAGATAAAGTTGTTGCACTTAAAATATTATTTGGTAAACATTCAGGGTCTTGTATATAATTTGAGGTCAAACCAGTACAAGAAGAAAATGTAAGATTTTCGTGTAACCCTTGAGTTCCTCCTCCCCATGAAATATTAAATGGAACTCCTATTTGTTTTTCTTTATCGGTGTTAAGACCTCTTGGTATAACCTCCTCAAAGTTTTCTTTGGTGAATATTTTTTTACCGTTAACATATATTTTTAGTCTTCCTAATCGATATTTTTTATCGTCTAACCATATGTTATTTAAATTAACTAACTCTATAAGTTCACCATTTTGGTCATTGTGAGTTAAAGGTGGTTTTATTAACTCAACTGAATTACCCGCTAAAGAATCTAAGTACTCAAATTTTGTTATGTCACCCAATCCTCCATAATATTTTAAATCACAGTAATCATACCATGAATATCTTTCCCAAACAACATCTACTAAAAACCAATGTTCTTCATTTAAAAATGCCGGATTTACTATCTCACAGTAAGGGTAAATTGGTGGAGTACAAAATTCCTCTATCGTATAACCAGTAACATATGTTTGCCCTGTAACACAAGTCCCTGTTGTTTCACAGTCACCCGTAAACCTTAAAACTTTTACCCCTATTTGTGGATTTTTAACATCACCACATAATTTAAATGAAATGTTGTTTGACATTACATCAAAAAGAGGGTCTGTCTCACAAGTGTTTTCTATTGATGTAAACCCTGTTGAACCGCAGTTTATACAGTCTTTACATTCTTCACATACAGTACAACTTGGAGTACACACAGGTTTGGATATTGTACAGGTTGGTTGTGGTGTTGACGTTGGTGTTGGGGTTGGGGTTGGTAGTATTACGGTTTCACATTTGTGTGTCTGACACTCCCACCCACAAGTTTCACAAGGTTTATCATTACAACCACATCCACAACTAACCGACATTCTTTTATCACCACCACATAAATCACATCCATAATTTATATGAGGGTCATGTTGATTGTTAATCGATCTTGGGGGATATATGTATATACATCTACTATTAGTCACTGTTTTATCACAACACGCACAAGTAGATGGACAACCACTTAAAGAATTTGTTACTCTTGTATAACCACTAAGACAATTTGGATATCCGTCCGCATGATGGTAAAATTTATTTTCCGCCCTTGTACCAAGATAAAAAAATGTATTTTTGTTTTGAGGATATATTAGGTTAAGAGTTGTTTCACTTGATAAAGGAAAGTATTCATTTATGAGTCTAGGTTTTAATATTATTTCTACACTCCAACCCTTTGACATTCTTTCAGGTAAAACTTCATAATCAAAACCAAAAAGTTTATAAAACCCTTGATAAAAACCACCATATAATTCATGATATTTACCAACGGTTGAATCTTGTTTACTTACAATTTCATATAATGTTGTTTTGTTTATACCTGAAAATCTTTGATTAGTTTCAGTATATCCTGTTGTTTGAAACATTTTGAATCTTCTGTCAAAATGTAATCTATCAAACTTTAAAAAATCACTATATAACCCTTTTGTAAAGTTTAAAGTTTCTCCAGTCATTTTATTAACTAATCCATTATCAATGCCAGTTAATCCTACGTCACACAAAGTTGATGAAGAAAAACAAGTTAAATCATCATCATTTGGGTTAAAATAGTTTTGTGAAACAAAAACATTATTAGAATTAAAATTCTTATACGTCAGATTTAAACCCTGTGATGTCAATGGGTTATTAATGTCTATATTTATTGGTAACTTGTCTCCATAAGTTTCAGCAATCAAATACGGAGAAAACACCACTTCTTCATTAAAATCTCTTTCATCAGAAGTTAATGACATATCCATAGAATCATAAATGAGACCTATTTTTAGTTTTGGATAAACATATTGATTAATATTTTGATATGACATTCTTTTTATTTTATAAATACAACATATCAAAGTATTTATATAAAAAAGTATTTATGTCTTATTTAGATAATATATTGACTGAGAAAAAAAATAAAACGATAGAAACTATAAGTAAAACTTTGAAGTCGTACAAAGATACTGCCGTAAGTGAGTTTAAAGAAACTCGTTTATTGGTCAGGATTATAATTGGGGCAGCAAAAGAATATATTAGGAAAAAAGATTTTGATTTAAGTGATGAGGATAAAAAATTCATCAAAGACCAATCTTCTGATATTTTGAAACTAATACCTTTAATAGTACTACAAGTAGTTCCAGGTTCTTCTATTGCTACACCATTTATAGTTAAGTTAAGTCAAAAATTAGGTATTAAACTCAACAGTAAAGTACCTGAAAAATATAAAGAAGATAAGGAAGTTAAAACTGATGGTGAAATTGATGAACTTGTTGGTGCTGACGGTTCTCCATTAGGTTCTAATATTCCGTTATTAAAATTGGACTTGCATCCAAGAAAAACTATGGACCAAACGGCAAGATCATCACGGGTAAGTCAGTTCCCTTTTATACGAGTTTACTACGGTGAATCGGAAGAAAAGGATGGAAAAATTTTAGATGAGGTTGACTATTCAGAGGCCTTTGGTTATGAAGAAACAAGAAACGCTAAAACCTTTAAACAGTGTTTGTCGATATTCAAAGAGTTAGGAATTGACGATATTGATGATAGAAAGAGCAGATGTAAAGATTTTGGATTTGACCCAAAATTAAAAACTCAAGTAAGGGGTGCTTTTACTAAAAGAAGATTATCTGAATTAGAAAAAGAAAAGGTTGAATCGATTCTTGATGAGATTATTTTATCAAAAAGAGGAAAAAATACCGACTTAATAAAAAAAACCGAAACAGAAGAAAACGAGACAATTTTCAAAATACTTAAACGAAATCTTGAATCAATAAAAAATATAGCAGATAAAGAAAATATAGATATCAATAAATTAGTGAGAATTTTAAAAAAAGGTGAATAAAGATTTATACAATAAAACTATTGATATACCAAAACCTGTTTTGGATCACTTGACTGTTTGTTTTGAAAGAGTTCCAAATTCTGATTCTAGTGTTGAGGGACACAAAAGAAACGAAGAATTAAGAAATAGTAAATACGCAACGTTTCAGCAACTAGAAAGAATTGATAATTGGTTTAGATATTTCAATGGGAATAAAGAAGACGCCCCTTATATTCTCAATGGAGGAGACTACATGAGAAATTGGGTATCTAATACAATTAGACAAATGAGAGATAATGACGGTTTCACAAAAAAAATAGATAAAGAGTATATGCCAAGTGAACCTGTTGATAAAGATTTTTTAAAGGATTTGGGTCCGATTGCAAGTATGTTCGACCCAGAAGATGACACAGATAATATAAAAATACAAGAAAGCCTAGATAGGATAAACTATTTAATTAAAAAAACAATTTGATATGCCAGTATTAGAACCGATGGATTATAGTCAACCAAACAATCTTCTTTCACAGTATGCTGATTTAGAAAGAAAAAAATTAATACCTAAAAATGATTATAAAGATACATTTCAGTATTCCTCAACAAACCCTGATGCTCTGAGTGATGGAGACATCAAAGGTAAAGGTACTGGTATTTTTTTAGATTCAATTAATGGTGGGAATAATTTGGATATTATAGAGCGTAAAGCGGAGATTGTAATAAACAAATACAAGAAAGATAACCCATACACTAAACCAACCTAATGAAACTTTACAATTCTTTTAAAGATGTTATTGTTGAGGTAGCCTCTATTTCTTCAGTTGTTGATGCAATTAAGAAAAAGAGACGGGTTATAATTTACTATGATGGAGATGAACCAGGAGGAAAGGGTTTGAGAATAATTGAACCTGTTTGTTTTGGTTATAGTAAAACTGGTAATCCTGTTTTAAGAGCATGGGATTTAGAAGGGTCGTCTCATAGAGGTTATCTTGGTAAAAAACCATTACCGAGTTGGAGATTGTTTAGGATTGACAAAATAATTGCATTTAAACCTACTATGGAAAAGTTCAATGAGATTAGACCTAACTATAATCCAAACGGTGATAAAAGTATGTCAAGAGTTATAATAAACGCGATATTTGATTAATATGAATTCAGAACAAGCTCTATTACAAAAATTAATGGTTTCTAAAAAAATAATGGAAAAACATGAAGTTATCGGTAGAAATCAATCACCACAAAATAACGAACAAGATATAACAGTTCAGGACTTTAAACCAGTCGCCGGAAATTACAATATACCACAAGAATTTTTATCTGAATCTGAAGTTAGACAACAAACGTATGAAAATACTGAGGATAAGATTATGAATTCAAAATTACCTGATGAGATAAAAAGATTGATGTTAGAACACCCAATCCAACAACCGGCAAGTTCGGTTAGTACACCAACGTTATCTAACGAGTTGGTTGAAAAAGCATCTCGTTTAATGAATACTAAACCAAATGGAGAATCTCCAGTCAACAATAGACAAACCGTTAATAACTCCTCTAATTCTGTTGGTATATCATCAAATGAAATAAAAAAAATAGTTAGAGAAACAGTAGAGTCTGTTTTAAAAGAAAATGGTTTGTTAACTGAATCTGAATCAAACACTAATGATATTTTTAAATTCAGAGTTGGTCAACATATTTTTGAAGGCCGATTATCCAAAATCAAAAAGATTGCTAAGTAAGTAATTTTTTTTTCATTGATATTAAAATATTTTCTTCATATATTTTCATAAAAAACTATATGAGCAAAATAAATGTTTTAGTACTACCATCTGA